>Ga0335074_10000008_pt1 | contig 572831 bp, 543 predicted proteins | sample Lox_Sample_23_FD_206715 | JGI IMG/M metagenome (GOLD analysis project Ga0335074, IMG submission 206715) | Soil microbial communities from Loxahatchee National Wildlife Refuge, Florida, United States - Lox_Sample_2.3 | ecosystem: Environmental > Terrestrial > Soil > Wetlands | place: USA... | reverse complement strand
TGACGAGTTGCGTCTTGGTCTGCAGGTGATGCGTCGAGGACGAGGTGTTCTTGGGGGTGCTGGCCGTGGGGAGCGAGGTCGACGACCCGGCGCACCCGGCGAGGAGTGCGAGCGTCAGGGCGATCGGGAGTGCTTTCATCCTCAAACCCATCTCGGAAACGGTAGCGATCGCGGTCGCTAAGAGCCGCCTTCTCTGGCAACCCGCCGCCGGTTTTCACCGGCGAACGTCCGTATGTTCGCCCCGCACCCCCGACGAGACGGCCGGGCGCTGACCGTCTACGCTGAGTATCCACCAGAGCGTGTTCGCGGTCACCCCCATTTCGGTAAAGTGTTGGTTTAATTGTCTCTCTAGCAGCTCAAGCGAGCCTCTTGTGCGGTCCCGCGGCCGTACATTGCGCGAAAAAGCCCGACTCCGTACCGAGTCGGGCTCTTCGAACGTGGTGCGCGAGACTGGATTTGAACCAGCACGGGATCGCTCCCGCTAACCCCTCAAGCTAGTGCGTCTACCAATTCCGCCACTCGCGCACGGGGTCCCGGGAACGGCAAGCCGCCCCCGACAACCTCGATAGTCTACACGGCCGGGGGCGGTGCCACAAGAGGTACGGTTCCTCTCAGGCGGCCGTCGCGTCTTCCTTTAGCAGCGCGGCGATCTTCTCGTGCAGACGCTCGAACCCGCGGTCGCCCGCTTGGCGATGGACCAGCTTGTGGTCGCGGTCGAACAGGTAGTACGCCGGAACGAACTGGTTCTCGTAGCGCTGCACGATGGCGTGCTCGTTGTCGATCGCGGTGCGCCAGGTGATCCCCATCGGGCCCCGCGCGTCTTCGGTCACGGCGGCGACGTCGAGCTCCTCGGGGCCGCGCGGTTGGTGGACCGAGACGAACTCAAGGCCTTGGGGACCGTACTCGGCCTGCCAGGCGGCGACGTCCGCGGCGACGTTGTGGCAGATGTAGCAGCTCACCGACCAGAAGTGGACGAGGAGCGGCTTGCCGGCCAGCTCCTCGTCACTCGGTGCGCCGCCGTTGATCCAGGTCGAGACGCCGTCGAGCGACGGCATGTCGGATCCGGTCCGGAGCGGCATGGTCGTCAGCCGACCTTGAGCAGCTGCTTACCCGGCGTCCACTCGGCCGGGCACAGCCCGCCCGTCTGGAGCGCCTGGAGGACCCGCAGGGTCTCCTCGACCGAGCGGCCGACGTTGTCGTTGGTCACGACCGCGTAGCGCAGCACGCCCTCGGGATCGACGATGAACAGCCCGCGCTGGGCGGCACCGGTCGCCTCGTCGAGCACGCCGTACGCGCGGCTGACTTCCTTGGTGAAGTCGGCGACCAGGGGATAGGCCGTCCCGGCGATGCCGTTCTTCTCACGCGGCGTGTTCAGCCACGCGAAGTGCGAGTGGACGCTGTCCGTCGAGCAGCCCAGCACCTCGGCGTCGAGGTCCTTGATCTCCTCGTAGCGGTCCGAGAGCGCCGTGATCTCGGTCGGGCACACGAACGTGAAATCGAGCGGATAAAAGAAGAAGATCAACCACTTGCCCTGGTAGTCCGACAAGCTGATTTCCTGACCCAGGTCCTTGGCGCTGGTCGCGCCCTTGGTGGACGGCAGGGTGAACGCGGGCGCCGGCTGACCGACCTTCGCTAGCACAAAAAACCTCCGAAAAACTCTTGTGTTGGGAGCCGAACTCGCCTATAACTGACTGAGAACGGATTTCACTCCCGGAGGCTACCCCATCCCGCACTCGGTGTCAACCGCCGATCCGACAGACTTGGCCCCCAACTATCGGACGTTGTTGGAGGTGGTCGAGGAGGCCGGCCACGGCAACCACCTGACCGCCCAAGAGATCTGGCTGCGGGCCCGCGCCCGCCAGCCCCGGATCGGCTTTGCCACCGTTCACCGTGGCCTCGCCCGCCTGCACGAGCAGGGCGCAGTGATGAAGATCGACGTCCCCGGTGAGGCGTCCGCCGTCTACGAACCCGCCGCGCCGCCGCACGCCCACTTCCGCTGCGCGACCTGCGGCACGATCGCCGATCTCGACTTCGCCGTCCCCGCCGCCACCCGTCGCGCGTTGGCCGAGCGGTACGGGGTGGCCATCGAGGACGAAGCCGTGACCTTCACCGGGCGCTGCTCGACCTGCACCGCGGCGCACCCCTGACGGTGTTCTAGGAGGTGTATGGACCTCCAGAACAAGACCGACGCGCAGTGGCGCGCGGAGCTCTCCCCGGACCGTTTCGCGGTCCTCCGCGAGGGCGCCACGGAGCGAGCCTTCACCGGCGCGCTCTACCACAAGAAGGATGCGGGGACGTACAGCTGCGGCGCCTGCGGCGCCGAGCTCTTCGCCTCCGACGCCAAGTACGACAGCGGCTCGGGCTGGCCGAGCTTCTGGGAGCCGAAGGCCGGCGACCGGGTGACGCTGATCGAGGACACCTCCCACGGCATGCGCCGGACCGAGGTGCGCTGCGCGGCCTGCGACTCGCACCTGGGCCACGTCTTCCCCGACGGCCCGCGCCCGACCGGCGAGCGCTACTGCATCAACTCGCTGGCGCTCGACTTCACCCCGACCCGCGAAGGCTGAACCGTTGCCTGCCGGCCCTCGACCAAGCGGTATGAGGGCCGGATGAGCGACGCCGAGGACCGGGCGCTGCTCGAGCGCATCTCGGGTCGCGACCGGCTCGCGTTCGAAGCCTTCTTCACCGCGCACTGGCAGCCTACGAGGCTCGCGAAGCCGCGGCCGAGCGCGCCGCGCCGACCGCGGCGCCCATGACGGTCGTCTTCCGCGCCCCCGACGGCCGGCCGCCCTTGATCGCCCTGCGCGCACGGCTCACGCTGGAGGTCACGGCGCCGGCGGCCGCGGCGGCACGCGCGCTCCTGCACGCACGCGCATCCGGGGCCCTGCCCGTCACCCTGCGCTCCGGCGTGCCCGCCGCGCGTCTGGACGCTACGCTGAACGCGCTCGCGCGGCTCGGTACGACGCGCCGGCGCGAGGTGAGCGGAATCGACCTGCGGCCGACCGCCGACGCGCAGCTCCGGCAGATCGCCGCGCTGGGGACGCGGCCTGTACGCGCTCCCGCCGGACGCTCACGGCACGGCCGCGATCGCTTCCGGCGCGTCGAGGTTCGGAAACGTCCCGCTCAGCGTCTGCTGATTCCCCTGCGCGTCATACGCATTGATGCTGTACTCGTTCACCACGTAGATGAGCCCGTTCGCCGCGTCGTACGCGATCGAGATGGGATTGTAGAGGTTCGGGAAGCCGCCGCTGAGCGGCTGCTGATCGCCCTGCGCGTCGTACGCCGTCACCGTGTTGACGAACTGGCCGATGTTGCGCTGGTAGCCCTCGTTGCTCACGTACAGGAGGCGGTTTCCGGTATCGTACGTGATGCCGGTCGGCGCCGCGGTGAGATTCGGGAAGCCGCCGCTGGTCGATTGCGGGTTGCCGTTCTGATCGAACGCGAGGATCGCGCTATCTTGCGAGACGTACAGTAGGCCGTTGTCGGGATCGTACCCGATCGCCTCGGGGAACGAGAGCCCCGGAAACGTCCCGCTGAGCGTTTGTTGACTTCCTTGCTCGTTGTATGCGCGCACCGTGCCGGCGAGGTCGTCGACGACGTAGAGCAGGCCGTTACCGCTGTCGTACGCGATCCCTTGCGGGACGCTCAGGCCCGGGAAACCGCCGCTCAGCGGCTGCAACGCGCCGCCCGCCGCGCTGTACGCGTTCACGCTGGGTTGCACGGTCGACACGTAGACGAGCTGGTCGACCGGATCGTAGGCGATCCCTTCGGCCTCGCCGCAGCCGTTGCAGAAAAACTGCAGCGCCTGCTGATCCCCTTGCTGGTCGTAGGTGTAGACGGAGCTCCCCACGAGCTGGACGAGGTAGAGCGTCTTCGCCGGTGGGACGCTGACCACCACCGTTGCGCTCACGGCGTTCGCGCCGCTGGTCGCGGCGGGGGTGACCGTTGCGGTCAAGGTGACCGGCGCGCTCTGCCCGTTCGAGGCCAGCTCCACCAGGTTCGGCGACGCCGTTGCCGGCCCGCTCACGCCGACCTGCGCGCTGCCGCTGGTGACGCTCACCGCCGGCGCCCCGGCGCCCAGGATGACGTTGCCGTCGGCATCGACGCCGAAGACCGACAGGTTCGCGGCCGTCGCGCCGAACGCCAGTTGGTATCCGGCCTGGGCCGATCCCGTCAGCGCCGCGCTGCCCGAGAGGAACGCGACGCCGGCCGGAACGCCGCCGAGCGTTACCGCAACCGCGTTCGCCTGCCCCGCGAGCACGGTGAACGGCACGCTCTGCGCAGCCGAAAGCACGTTCCCGGTCGCATTCGCACCGTCGTACGTCGTCAGCGTGAGCGCGTAGCTTCCCGCACCGACGCTCAGCGTGAGGGTACAGACGGTGCTCGCGAGCGACGAGGTGCAGCCGGTCGAGCTCGGCGTGAGCCCGACCGTCTGCGGGTAGCCGCCGACGGGTGTCGTGCTGCCCTGCGGTGTGACGTCGACCGTCGCGCTCTGCGTCGCCGGCGAGACATATGCCGGCCGCCGCCCGACCTGGTTCGGCGCGCTCGCGTGCGGGATCGTGATGCGCAGCGCTACCCGCGTCTTCGACGCGGCGTCACGATGCGTCCCAGGGACGCTCTGCCCGGCACCGCATCCCGCCAGCGCCGTGACGGCGACCAGGACGATGAGGCGTGCCTGGGACATCGCGATCCCTCCGTCTAGCGGCTACCGCGTATTGGGGTCGAGCGCGTCGCGCAATCCATCACCAACATAGTTGATCGCCAGCGTCGTGATCAAGATGCACAACCCCGGAAAGATCGCGGCCCAGGGCGCCTGCGTGATGTTGCTCTGCGAGTTGGCCAGCATGTTGCCCCACGACGCCGTCGGCGGCTGGATGCCGAAGCCCAGGAACGATAGGGTCGACTCGAGGATGATGACGTTCGCGACGTCGAGCGTCGCCTGCACGATGATCGGCGCGACGGCATTGGGCAGCAGGTGGCGGAAGATGATCCGGCCGTCGCGGTTGCCGACCGCGCGCGCCGCCTCGGCGAACTCGCGCTCGCGCAGCGAGAGGAACGAGGCGCGCACCAGACGCGCGACCGAGGGCCACGAGAGGCCCCCGATGATCAGCACGATGACCAAGAAGCTCAGCGCGGCCTTGGTCGAGGTTGCTTCGACGATCGCGGTGATGACCAGCAGCAGCGGCAAGAGCGGGATCGAGAGCACGACGTCGGTGACGCGCATCAGCACGAAGTCGATCCACCCGCCGTAGTAGCCGGCGACGGCGCCGAGCACGGTACCGATCACGATCTCCATGATGACCGCGAACAAGGCCACGGTCAGCGAGATCTGCGCGCCGAACATCAAGCGCGAGAGCAAGTCGCGCCCGACCTCGTCGGTGCCCAAGATGTGCCCGGCGACGCCGGGGGCGAGCGGATAACCCTGCCAGTGGACCTGGTCGATGTAGTTGGGGTCCTGCGGGGCCAGCAGCTTGGCGAAGATCGCGATCAGCGCGAGCAACGCGAGGACGACGATTCCCGCCAGCGCGACCTTGTGGCGGCGGAAGCGCCGCCAGACAGTGTTCTTCGAGGGAACGAAATCGTCGGCGGTGGCGGCCGCGAGCGGCAGCGTCGTCGCCATCAGGTGTACTTCACGCGCGGGTCGAGCCAGGCGTAACACACGTCGGCCAACAGGTTGCAGAACACGACGAAGAACGAGACCATCATCAGGTAGCCCATCAGCAGCGCGAAATCGAATTGCTGCAGGGCGTTGAGGAACAGCCGGCCCATCCCGGGCCAGGCGAAGATCGTCTCGGTGACGACGGCGCCCGCGACCAGGCCCGGCAGCGTGAGCGCGATGACCGTGACCAGCGGGATCAGCGCGTTCTTGAGGCCGTGCTTGAAGATGACGCCCAACCGCGAGACGCCCTTGGCGGCGGCGGTCCGCATGTAGTCGGTGCGGATCACCTCGAGCATCGAGCTGCGCATGAAGCGGCTGTACTGCGCCAGGAACGCCAGCGAGAGGACGATCGTCGGAAGCACCAGGTGGCGCAAGCGATCACCGAGCACGAACTGATCGTAGTCGCTCAAGCCCGCCGACGGCAGCTGGATCTTGTAGCCGAAGCCGACCGGAACGCCGTAGACGGCGAACAGCAGCTGCAGCATGACGGCGAACCAGAAGACCGGCATCGACTGGCCGAAGAAGGCGAACGTCGTGATCAGGTAATCGACCCAGGAATACTGCTTGACGGCGCTGAGGATGCCGAACACGACGCCCAGCCCGACCGAGATGACGAGCGAAGCGCCCATCAGCTCGAGCGTCGCCGGAACGCGCTCGAGGATCGCCTGCGTGACGGTCTCCGAGTTCGACATCGACCAGCCGAAGTCGCCGTGCACCACTTGCCACAACCACTTGAGGTACTGAACGTACGCGGGCTGATCGAGCCCGAGGTTGTGCTTGAGCCGAGCGATGTCGGCTTCCGTCAAATGCGGATTTTGCAGGTACGGCGTGAGCGGACCACCGGGCGCGGCCTGGAGGATCGAGAAGATCACGATGGAGACGAGCAAGAGCAGAGGAATGCTCTGCAACGTCCGCCGGACGACGTAGGTGAACAGAAACGGGCCCTCCCGGGGGAACGAACCGACCTCTGTTCCGGCCGTCCGGAAGCGACTCCTGGGGTTTATGCGGCGGTTGCGGTCCTGATGCCGAGCAAGCGGCGGGCTTCGTCGGGCGTGGCAACGGGGCGACCGAGCTCCGCGGCGATGCGCACCACGCGCGCCACCAGCTCTTCGTTGCGCGCCAGCCGGCCGCGGCTGTAGTAGAGGTTGTCCTCCAGCCCGACGCGGACGTGCCCGCCCATCGCGACGGCGACGGTCGCCAGCGGCAGCTGCATGCGCCCGATTCCCGCCACCGACCACGTACAGCCGGACGGCAGCGCTTGCACGCAAGCAACGAGATTTTCGACGCTTGCGTCGAGCGCGCCGGGGACGCCCAGCACGAAGTCGACGTGCGCCGGCAAACGGATCGCGCCTTCGGCGGCGAGCCGTTTTGCGTTCGCGAGGTGCCCGAGATCGAAGATCTCGAGCTCGGGGACGACGCCGTACTCGGCGATCTTCGCCGCGATGTCGCGCATGATCGGGAACGTGTTCTCGAAGACGTCGTCGCCGAAGTTGACGCTGCCGCAGGTCAGGGTCGCCATCTCGGGCCGCAGCTGCAGCGGCGCGGCGCGCTCGGCCGGCGTCATCCCGATCGCGCCGCCGGTCGAGAACTGCACGATCAGGTCGCTCGCGGCGCGCACCGCCTGCGCGGCGGCGCGGAAGCGCCCCACGTCATGCGTGTTCGACCCGTCGTCGTTGCGGCAGTGCACGTGCACGATGCTCGCGCCGGCGGCACGGATCGCGCGCGCGGTCTCGCCCAGCTGCGCCGGCGTGACCGGCAGATAGGGCGTCTGATCGGGCATGACCTCGGCGCCGATCGGCGCGACGGTGATGATCAACGGGTCCACCCGCGCAGGCTTCCACGTCACACCCGCGCGAACCCGGCGCGCATGCCGACCGACACGTCTGTGACCGCCTGGCCCTCACGCGCGGTCGCGCGCTCGACCCGTGCCATGGTCGCCACCCCGCACGCGCAGGCCACCGACGCCGGGCTCGAGATGCTGCGGCGCGGCGGCAACGCCGTCGACGCCGCGATCGCCGCCAACGCGGTGCTGGCCGTCGCCTACCCCGCCAGCTGCGGTCTGGGCGGCGACGCCTTCTGGATCGTGCACGATCCGCGCACCGGCACGGTCTCGTACAACGGCAGCGGTCGCACGCCGCGCACGGCGTCGCTCGACGCGCTGCCCGGCGGCGCGCTGCCCGAGCGCGGCGCGCTCGCGGTCTCGGTTCCCGGCGGCGTGCGTTCGTGGGAGGACGTCGGGCGCGCGCACGGGACGCTCGGCTTGGACGAGCTGCTGGCGCCGGCCGAACGCTTCGCGCGCGACGGGTGGGCGGTCACCGACGTCGTCGCCAACTACGTCGCGCTCAACGCGGCGATGCTCCGCGCCGACGCCGCCGCGGCGGCGATCTTCCTGCCCGGTGGACGCCTCCCGCGTGCCGGCGACGTGCTGCGCAATCCCGACCTCGCCGCGACGATCGCGGCGATCCGCGCCGGCGGCGCGGACGCGTTCTACACCGGCGCGATCGGCGAACGGATCGTCGCGACGCTGCGTGCCGGCGGCAGCCGCATGACGCTCGACGACCTGGCCGCGCACCGCACCGAGCCGACGACGCCGCTGCGCATCGCCTGGCGCGGTGGCGAGCTGTTGGCGCACCCGCCGAACTCGCAAGGCGCGCTGCTGCTCTTGGCCGCCGGCGCCCTGGCGAACGACGCGCAAGCGGAACAGCCGCTGTGGCACCATCTCGCGGTCGAGACGATGAAGCGCGCGATCGCGATCCGCGATACGACCTTCTGCGATCCCGCCTTCGGCGACTCCGGCGTCGCCGCTTTGCTCGCGCCGGAACGGATGGCCGCGCTGCGCGCCGAGATCGATCCCGACCACGCCTCGCTGCACGCCCCCAGCGCCGATCGCGGGGGGACGATCTTTCTGTGCGTCGTCGACGAAGACGGCATGGCCGTCTCGCTGATCCAGAGCCTCTACATGAACTTCGGCTCGGGACTGGTCGTCGCCGGCACCGGCGTCGTGCTGCAGAACCGCGGCGCGTACTTCACCACCGTCCCCGGGACGCCGAACGTCTACGCGGGTGGGAAGCGTCCACTCAGCACGCTCTCGCCGCCGATGTTCTTGCGCGACGGCAAGCCGGAGCTGGTGTTCGGGACGATGGGCGGCGACGGCCAACCGCAGATCCAGCTGCAGTTCTTGCACCAGTACGCCGACCGCGGCCTGGACGTGCAGCGTGCACTCGACTTCCCGCGCTGGATCTACGGCCGTCACACGCTGACGGAACGTCCCGACCTCAAGCCGGGCGAGCTGGTGATCGTCGAGTCGCGCATGCCCGACGACGTCGTCGCGGGCTTGGAGCGCCGCGGCCACAAGGTCGCGCCGCTCGGGCCCTACGAGAACGCGATGGGCCACGCGCACGCGATCGCGGTCGACCACGAGCGCGGCACCTTGGCCGGCGGCGCCGACCCGCGCGCCGACTCGCTCGCGCTGGGGCTCTAAGGCCCGTACAGCTCGCGGGCGCGCGCGACCAAGGCGGGGTCCACGCCGAGCAGCGCGGCCAGCGCAAGCGCGTCGGAGGCCGCGCGCGACTCGTGCGCGGCGACGACGCGGTAATCCATCGCGGCGTTGATCGCATCGAGCGCGGCATCGAGGTCGCGCGCGTCGATCGACGTCAGCAGCTCGTCCCGCACGCCGGCGATGCGCAGGTGCGCGACCCCGGCGGCTTCGGCGATCGCGTCGAAGTGCGTCGCGCAGAGCGCGAACGCGCCGCGCGCGCGCACCGCCTCGAGAAAGGCGATCAGCAGCGCTTTGCCCTCGCGCGGCCCGGTCGTGCGCGCGAACTCGTCGATCAGCACCAGCGCGCGCGGACCGGCCACGCCGAGCACCTCGCGCGCGCGCACGACCTCCGCGGCGTACGAGGAGAGCAGCCGCGCGCGCTCGGCCGGCCCGTCGCCGCCGACCCACGCGATCTGCGCGAACAGCGGCAGGCGCAGGCTGCGCGCGGGCGGCGGCGCGCCCAGCGCGACGCAGGCGGCGAGGAATCCGGTGGTGGCCAGCGCCGCGCTCTTGCCGCCCATGTTCGGTCCGGTCAGCACCGCGACGTTCGCCAGCGCGAGCGAGAGCGGCGTGTAGCGGCGGCCGCGAGCCGCCAGCGCCTCCGCCAACGGCGCGAAGGTGGCCTGGTCGAACGCAACGTCCGCGCCGAACTCCGGGACGCAGCCGCTCCAGCGCTGCGCGAACGCGACCCGCGCCAAGAAACGGTCGAGCGCGCCGAGCGCGCGCGTCGCCGCGGCGATCGGCTCGGCGTGAGCAGCGACGCGTTCGGCCAACGCGCGCCGCGCGCGCTCTTCTTCTTCGCTCAGCGCGGTCAACGCGGCATCGCGCTCGGGGGCGATCAGCGCGAGCGAGACGAGCCGATAGGTCGGCGTCTCGCGCACGACGTGCACGCCGGCCGGCAGCGGACCCGCGTACGCGTCGCGCAGAACGACGAACTCTTCGCCGACCGCGTCGACGCCGCAGATCGCACGCACCTCGGCGGCGAGCGCTGCTTGCCGCCGTTCGAGGTCGGCTTGCGCGATCGCATACGCTTGGCGCGCGGCACGCAGGCCGGCGCCGAACGCATCGGCCAGGTAGAAGCCCGCTTGGGCGCGGCCCGGGGCCAGCACCGCACGGAGCGCGTCGAGCCGCGGCGGCCGCCCCTCGGGTGCACCGCCGGCGCCGTCCCATGCGCGCGCGAACGCGTCGAGCGCGTCGACCAAGCGGCCCAACTCGTAGAAGTCGACGTCGCCGAGCGGGTCGCCGACGCGCGCGCGCGCCACGATCGGCGTCGGCTCGGGAACCGCGCGCAGCGCGGCGCGCACGCGCGCGACGCCGTGCGGGTCGAGCGACGCCGCCGCCGCCACGACGCGCACGATCTCGGCGCGGGCCGCGTCCTCGTCGCCGGGCCCGTACGGCGCGACCTGCTCGTCGTGGCGGCGACCGAACGCGCCGACCGGCGCCAGCGCCGCGCGCAGCCAATCGAGGCCGATACGTTCGGCGGTCGCGGCGTCGACGATCACGCGACCAGGTCCGCCACGACGTCGAACGTCGGCAGTCCGGTCGCCCGCGCGACGGCCTCGACCAGCGCGCGCGGCGCGAGCGTCGTCTCGCGGCCGACCGGTGAGGTCGTGCAAGCGACCACGCGCAGCGGCCGCTCACAGCGGAGATCGACCACCGCGCGCACGCGCGCCAGCAGCGCGCCGCGAATCGCGATGCGGGTCGGATCCTCGACGACGACCGTCGCCCCGGCCGCGTCGGCCAATAGGGCTTCGGCGTCGCGCGCGTCGAGCGCGCCGGCCAGCAGCACGACCCGCGCGCGTTCGTTGACGGGATCGCGGCCGGGGATCGTCAGGCGCGCGACGACGTCGGCGGCCGCCGCGGCGACGCGCGCGACGGTCGTGCCGCTGGCCGCCCCGGTCGCGACAATGACCGCGTCGTCACCGCCGGCCAGCGCGGCGACCCGGTCGATCGCACCGTCGACGAGCACCGGCCCCGCACCGAGCGCGCACAGCCGGTCGATGGTGGCGCGCATCGCCCCGGCGGTCGGCGGGCCGGCGATCTCGCACACCGTCGGCAGCACCGCGCGGGCGAACACCGTCGCGCCCAACGCGCCGGACGCGCCCGTCTCGAGGATCTCGAGCGCCGGCGTTCGCGGCACGACCCCGGCCGCCAGCGCGACCAGCGTCCCCGCCGCCAGCCGCACGCGCGGCTTCGCCTCGCCGTCGAGCGCGTCGGCCGGCTCGCCGTCGCGTCCGATCGACGTCAGCGCGACCGGCACGCCGCGGCGGTACGCGATCGCGCGCAGCGCGTTGCAGGTCGTCGTCTTGCCGGCGTTCTTCGCCGTCCCGACCACGACGACGCTGCGCGCCGCGCTCGTCGCCAGCGCGTAGAGCGACTCAGCCGCCGACGTGAAAGTACTTGAGGACACCGAACGCCAGGCCCGTCAGGATCAGGACGACGCCCGACCCGAGCGCGGCCTTCTCCTCGCCGATCGCGCCGATGCGGCGCCCCAGCAGCAGCCCCAGCGTGGTCGAGACGAGCGAGGCGACGGCGATGCAGACGATGCTGACCACCAGCGGCACGCCGATGAAGAGGATCGAGAAACCGATCCCCAGCGAGTCCAAGCTGATCGAGAGGGCGCCCAGGACGAGTCCCCAGCCGCGCGAGAGGTCGAAGCCATCGCCCGGTTCCGTTTGCGCTCGTGCCTCGTGGATCATGTAACAGCCCACGCCGACCAGCGCCGCGAAGCCCAAGTACGCGGCCCCCTCCCCGAGCAGGTGCCCGGCCACCCGGCCGATGCCGACGCCGATCAGCGTCATCGACACCTCGGCGGTCGCGAACGCCAGCCCGATGCGGACCTTGAGCGCGCCGCCGGTGCCGCGCATCCCGACCCCGACCGAGACCGCGAAGACGTCGAGCCCGAGCGAGAACGCGACCACGACGATCTTCGCGAGCGCCGCGAGCGTCACCGGCGCGCGAACCGCGGCGTTACGCGCCGAGGACGGACTGGAGCGGGTCGGTCAAGAGCTGATGAACGGTCGTTCGCAGCTGCGAGAGTGTGAAGGGTTTGTTCAGAAACGCGTTCGCGCCGGCCGACTTGGCTCGCGCGTCCATCGCGTAGTTGCTGTGGCCGCTGATCATGACGATCGGCATGCGCGCGGTCGCGGCGTTCTGGCGCACTTGCGTGATCAGCTCGATCCCCGAGATACCCGGCAGCATGAAGTCGCTGATCAGGATGTCGTACGGCTCCTCGCGCTGGATGTGCACCAGCGCGCTCTCGGCATCGTTGCAGAGCGTAATGTCGTACGGCCCCTTCGAGAGGATCGTCTTGATCAGGGTGCAGATTTCCGGGTCGTCGTCTGCGACCAGGACGCGCCACGCCATGATCCCTCGTTCCCGCCGCGCGGGTCCCTCGCCTATCCGCCAAATGCAAAAGTCCTGATAAGCAATAGTCCGGTTCAGCCCTCCCCGCTCGTACCCGAGGGGGGCGCCGCCGCCTGCCCGAAGGGCGCCGCTCGTGGCAGTCCTCGACGTTATCCAAACCCCGGCGTTTCAGCGGCGATTCTTCTTCTTGGCCAAACGCTTCATCGCCGGCGAGAGCGCCGAGGACGCCTTGTCGGCGGTGCGGACGCTGAACGAGCACGGGATGAGCGCGACGCTCGACTTCCTGGGCGAAGATGTCGTGTCCCTGCCCGAAGCCGAGCGCACGCGCGACGCGTACCTGCAACTGCTCGCGGCGGTGCGTGGATCGGGCGTCGACACCAACGTCTCGGTGAAGCTGAGCGCGATCGGCCTGTTGGTCGGCGAAGAGATCGCGCTCGCGAACCTGCGCGCGATCAGCGACGCCGCGGCCGCCACGCCCGATCCGTTCGTGCGCGTGGACATGGAGGGCAGCGCCGTCACCGACGCGACCCTGCGCATCGTCGACCAGGCGTTCGGCGAAGGACGCGCCGTCGGTCCGGTGCTCCAGGCCTACCTGCGGCGCACGCCCGACGACGTCGAGCGCGCGATCGCGGCCGGAATGCGCGTGCGGCTGTGCAAGGGCGCCTACGCGGAGCCGGCCGCGATCGCCTACAAGGACATGCCGACGATTCGCCGCGCGTACTTGCGCGAAGCGGAGTCGCTGCTCGAGCACGGCATGTATCCCGGCATCGCGACGCACGACGAACGCCTGATCACCGCGGTCCAGCGGTTCGCCCGCGAGCGCGGCATCGGCCCCGACCGCTTCGAGTTCCAGATGCTCTACGGCGTGCGGCCCGACGTACAGCGGCGCATCGTCGCCGACGGCTGGCGGCTGCGCGTGTACGTGCCGTACGGAACGCACTGGGCCGGCTACTTCTACCGCCGCATCACCGAACGCCCCGAGAACGCCTTCTTCGCCCTGCGCTCGATGCTCTCTCGTTAGTCGTCGGAGAGGCGCTCGACGCGGGTCATGCGATCGCTCTCGGTCAGGCGGCCGAGCGTCGCGAAACCGCTTTCGACCGCGCCGAAGACGGTGAAGTCGCGATCGAGGTGCGGCTGCGGTGAGAGCGTGATGTAGAACTGCGTGCCGGCCGAGTCGCGAATCGGCCCGGGATGCGGCCCGTCGGTGTAGTTCAGCCCCATCGAGATGACGCCCGCGCGTTGCGGCAACGGGTTCTCTTCGGCGGGGATCGTGTAGCCGGCGTCGCCGTCGCCGGTGTCGGTCGGATCACCGGTTTGCACCACGAAGTCCGGCACGATGCGGAAGAACCGCAAGCCGTCGTAGTAACCGCGATCGACGAGATGCAAGAAGTTGGCGACGGTCAACGGCGCCCACTCGGGATACAGCCGCACGACGATCGTCCCTTCGGTCGTGCCGATGCGCACGCGCGGGTGCGGTCCCGGCATCGGCCCGTCCATCAGCGCGCTGGTCGACGGACGCAGCGGCACATCGAGCCGCGCGTCGGCGGCGGTCGGGGCGCGCGGCGGGCCCAGTCCGGCCGGCCGCGGCAGTGCCGGCTCGGTATCGACGGGCGCGGGCGTGGGCGTCACGACGCCGTCCGGAATGGCGGTGAGGTGCTCGGTGCGGGGCTTGCCCTCGAGCACCCGCACGGTCTCGGTCGCCTGCTCGGCGACCCGCCACGACGGGTCGCGCACGAGCGGCGTCACCCATGCCAGCCCGTCGCGGTCGTGACGGCGCGCCTCGAGGTCCAGGAACTGGATGCGGACCAGCTCGTCGGGGTCCCGCAGCCCCGTCCGCACGGTGGCCGGGGCGGTGGTTATCGCGTACGCCCGCCGGAGCGTCCAAGCCTCAGCCCAGCGGACCGTGCGATTCTGCTCGGCATGGAACGCATGCTGGATCGCATCGGCGATCCAGATGCCGTCCGGCCCCTCCCGCCAGCCCGACAGGGCAATCGCAGCCCGGGACCGGACGACGGGGTCCGGGTCGGATCGCAGCAGCGCGAGCAGCGGAACCCGCAACGCGACGCTGCCCGGACGATCGGCGACCTTGGCCCGCCAGGCGGCATCGGCCGCCGCAACCCGGACTGCTCCGGCTGGATCATGGAGCGAGCGAGCGATGGGCTCCAACGGAACATTCACCGCTCCGCAAAGTAAACCGTATCCGTACACGGCGAGCGCTCGAACGGGAACGACTCGCGCGGCGGTCGCGTTAAATAGAGGCCCGGCCGCTCGCGCGCTTCGGGTCCTCCCGAGCGCGAGCGCTGCCCGTCCCGCAACATCGGGATCTCCGGATGCCAATGCAGCGGTCAGAACGTCAGAGAACGTCCGGGTGCTTTCGAGCTCCACCAGCCGCCGGTACCCCGGCTCCTCCCCTGCGGGGGCAGCGGAAACCGGCATGAGGGAGGCGCTCGCCGCAACAACGACCGCAGCGGCGAGGACCAATCTCCGAACCTTCATTTAGGCCCCCAAGCAACCGACAACAAGAGAAGGTTCGCTTACGTTACTGAGATAGGTCGATTATCATCCACGAGGTTCACCCCCACTGATGTCCAGCACCCCCGAACGGAAGCCCGGTAGCGGCATGTCTGTCCGCGAAGCCGGCCAAAAAGGCGGCGAGACCGTCAAGAAAAAGTACGGTCCCGAGTTCTACGAGATGATCGGGCGCAAAGGTGGCCAAGCCACCAAGAAGGCGCACGGTCATGCGTTCTACGAGGCGATCGGCAAGAAGGGCGGCAAGAAGGGCGGCGAGGCAACTCGCGACCGCTACGGCCCGGAGTTCTACGAGACCATCGGCCAGAAGGGCGGGCAAAAGGTCAAAGCTCTGATCGAACAGGGCAAGAAGGCCGCCGCCGAAGCCGCGGAAGCGGAGAAGAAGGCTTCCTGATCTCCATCCCGGGTGTGCGCCGGACGGCCGTCATCGCGACGGCCTTCCTGCTTTTGGTTGCCATCTGGGAAACGGCGCGGGCCCAGCCCGCGTCCGACATCCTCGCGATCGGGACGCCGGTCGTCTTCGTTTCCGACGGGACCCTAGGTCCCGGCGCTCGCGAAGGCACGGTCGTTCCGGTTCACCTGCGCGACGCGCTCATGTTGGGCACGATGGTCGTCGCCGCCGCGGGAACGAAGGCCGAGCTCATCCTCGGCAGCCTCGAGTCGCCGGACCACAAGCAGCACCGCATCGTGGCGCTGCGCAACTTCAACACCGTCGCCGGGCTCCTGCCCGTCACGGCGGACAGCGTGCCCTTTCCCACCGTCCCCGGCACGGTCCTCAACGCCGTCACCCGGGCGCAAGTCGTGCGTGTCGGCGAACGGCTCTCGATCCGCACGCCGTTCCCGTTCCGGCTCTCGAACGACCTGCCGACTTCGGCCTACACGCCGACGCCGGCCCGCACCGCTCCGCCGTTCAACGCGGGCGGTGGACGCCGCCGCGGCCCGAGCCCGCACCCGACGCCGACGGCCAGCCCCACCGCCGCACCGAGCTCGTCACCGAGCGAGACGCCCAGCGCAGCGCCGACCGCCGCAGCGCCAACCGCCGCCGCGTCGAGCGCGCCCCCCGGCACATGATCCGCCGCTGACGGCCGCGAAGCGCGCGTCATGATCGCACGCCGCTGGTCCGCTCTGTTCGCTGCCGTGCTGCTGTGCAGCCCGCTGTCGGCGACCGCCCAAACGATGCCGATGGCGCCCGCCACGCCGGCGCCCGCGCCCAACGCCGCCGAAGCGGCGTTCTTGGCGCAGATGATGCGGGTGCTGCCGAGCCGGTACGCCACCATCGCCGACGCGCAGCGCGCCGGCTACGTCCGCTACACGAATGAGGACGGCACCGGCGCGATCAGCTACGTGAACGTCGCCGATTGGGTCTCACCCGACGTCGCGCACCCCGCGCAGCTCTGGTACGACGTCAACGGCCGGCTGATCGGCGCCGACTACAGCACGCTGCAAAGTCTCTCGCCCAACGGGCCGCCGACGCTGCTCGGGATCGCGCCGGCACGCTTCTTCAAGATCCCGGCACACGTGCACTACGTCCTGTGCACGGGCGCACACTGCACCTATGGCAAAGCCGTGCGCGTCAGCACGTACGCGACCGTCGGCGATCCGGACCATCCGAACGCGGCCGGTCTGGTCAAGCTCGGCCTCGCTCCCGACGCCGCCAGCGTGCGCACCGTTTTCCTCTACCCGGCGATCGAAGACGTCTCGATCTGGGTCGTGCCCAACCCGCTCGGCCAGTTCGCCGACAAGAACCCCAGCGTCGTGCCGAGCGCACACGCCGGGAAAGGCGAGGACATGTGAAGCAAACCGCCGGCGCGCTCGGTTTCGCCCTCGCCGTGCTGCTGGTCGCGCCGAGCGGCTCGTTCGCCGCGAACGACGCGACGCCGCCGCCGACGATCGGCGGCACGCACAGCAAGGGCTTCTGCGACACGGTACGCGGCAACGTCGCGCCGGCCGTGCACGGGCTGATGAACGACGACGCGCTGCTGGGCGCCGGTCATCGTGCGCTGGCCAAGATGTCGCACGACGCCGTGACCTCGACGCCCCAAGCGCTCGACCTGGACCGCGTCTACTTGGGCAAAGTCGTGCTGTCGCTGGCGCACAACGTGGGCGTGATCGACAAGCTGCTCAACGATCCCAGCCGCTTCCCCAAAGCGCCCGCCACCGACGACGACAAAGAGGCCGCGCTGCTGCAGTCGCAGCTGCGCGCCGCTCGCGACCGCCAGAACGACGCGCTGAACCTGGTCGACGGGCTGCTCGAGACCGAGCAGATGGGCCAGATGCGCAGCGACCTTCCCTCGCAGATCCAGAGCGCGACCGGCCCTTCGAACGCGACGCCGTTGCCGGCCTCGCCGACCGATCCGCCCAACTTCCTCGATACCGCCGGCCTACCGGATTACAGCCCGATCTCCAGCTTCGATCCGCGCAAGCTCGCGACGTCGAACACGCTTGGGAACACGCCGTACGACCACATCCTGCGCGCGCTCGACGTCGACCAGGGACGCATCGCCGCAGCGGAGCAGGCGCTCACGCCGACTGTCGTCGCGGCAGCATACGGCTGCGGCGCCGGAGCAACACCGAAGTAGTGCAACTCCCCGTCGGTCCACCGATCCCGGTCGGCACGACCTTCATCGTGCCCCTCGACACTGCCAAGATCATCGGAATCGTCAAGGCGTCGAGCAGTCACGAGCGCATCTTTTGCACGACGCTCTCGCCGCCGTGGACGCAAGAGGGATGGGAGCTGGCCGGCGAGGCGCTCTGGATCGTCGACGACTACGCGTTGCGCGACGGCTCCTGGCCGATCGTATCGACGTCCGCGGACATCGTCCGCGAGCCGCCGCCGCGCTTTGCCACCACCGCGAAGGACGGCTCCCCGCTGTTCGTCGTCTTCGATCCCGTCAGCTTGACGGCGATTGAAAAAGCACCTGTTGACGGAGCGGACGACCAACGGGAATGGTCGACCGCACCGCGTTACATCCCTGCGGACGTTCGCACGTTCGAGGCGGCGCTCGCGAAAACGTTCGGCTTGCCGCCGCCCATCGACCCGAAGATCGATCAGGAAGAGACGAGCCGCCGTCTCCTGGGCGTCATACGCTCCCACGTCGCCGACGTCACGCAGCCGCGGCCGTTCGACCACGCGCTTTTGTTTCGCGACAAGAAGCGCGCTCGGGCCGCGCTTGCCGCGCTCGAAGCCGACGGGCTGACCGCGACGCTCGATGCGCCGCTCTTCCGCAGCGCGCTGTTGACGATCGTGCAGCAGAGCGTCCCGTCCTTTCCGGCGATCGCGCCGCAGGTCGCGCGGTGGCAGGCCTTTGCGCGCGAGCACGGCGGCGAGTACGACGGTTTCGGCTGCCCGACCGACGCTTGAAAACGAAGCGGCCGCGCGGTGCGCGGCCGACCGTTACTCGTTGGACCAGTAGTCTTTGAGGGCTTTGCCGCGGCTGGGGTGGCGCAGCTTGCGCAGCGCCTTGGCTTCGATCTGGCGGATGCGTTCGCGGGTGACGCCGAACTCCTGACCGACTTCCTCGAGCGTGCGCTGGTGGCCGTCTTCGAGCCCGAAGCGCAGCACCAGCACCTTGCGCTCGCGCTCGGTGAGGTTCTTGAGGACGTCCTGCATCTTCTCTTTGAGCAGCATGACGCTGGCGGCCTCGGCCGGCGCGACCGCTTCCTGGTCTTCGATGAAGTCGCCCAGGTGCGAGTCTTCTTCTTCGCCGATCGGGGTCTCGAGCGAGATCGGCTCCTGCGAGATCTTGATGACTTCGCGGACCTTCTCGGGCGTGAGCCCCATCTCGTTGGCGATCTCTTCCACCGTCGGATCGCGGCCCAGCTCTTGCAGCAGCTGCCGGCTGATCTTGATGAGACGGTTGATCGTCTCGACCATGTGCACGGGGATGCGAATCGTGCGCGCTTGATCGGCCAGCGCGCGCGTGATCGCTTGGCGAATCCACCACGTCGCGTAGGTCGAGAACTTGTAGCCCTTGCGGTAGTCGAACTTCTCCACCGCGCGGATCAAACCGAGATTGCCTTCCTGGATCAAGTCCAGGAAGAGCATGCCGCGGCCGACGTACTTCTTCGCGATCGAGACGACCAGGCGCAGGTTGGCCTCGGTCAGCTTGCGCTTCGCCTCTTCGCCGTCGAGCACGATGCGATTGTCGGCCGTGCCGTTCTTGAGGACTTCGTTCTCGCCGGCCTCGATCGCCATCGCCAAACGCCGCTCGTCGTCCATCGAAAGGAGCGGGACGCGCCCGATCTCCTTGAGATACATGCGAACGGGGTCGTCGAGGGCGAGACCAGCGGCAACCGCGACCTCTTCGGGCTCGTCGCGATCGGCCGGCTTGTCTTCCTTCGCCTGCTCTTCGACGATCTCGATGCCGAGCGACGCGATCTCCTCGAGCAGGTCGTCCATGCGCTCGGGAGCGACGTCCTCGACGTTGTCGAAGACGGCGTTGATCTCTTCGTACGTCAGCGAGCCGCGCTTCTTCCCCGCGGTGAGGAGCTTTTTGATCTGCTCTTCGAGGGACGGCGCCGGCGCGTCGGCGGCTGCGGCTGTTTTCTTGGTGCGGGCCATGCTGGTGTTCACCCCCTTTCTACGATCCGGGTCGACTTGAATTCAGTCTCCGTCGGGTGGGGTCATCCTTTCAGTTCTGCGGCGAGCGCCGCGTGTTCGGCGCGGAGGTCGGTCGGCACCGGCTCGCCCGCCTCGAAATGGCGATCGATCCGGGCACCGACCTCTCGGTAGCGGCGTTCGGCGTCGTCACGCGCAAAGCGCGCGACGACGCGGTCCAATTTCGCGCGCCGCTCCTCGGTATCGGCAAATTGTACGATCCCGGAGACCGACGCCAGCGTCACCGCCGCGTCTTCATCACCTGCCAACAGTGCGTGCACGTCCGATGGTTGCGTGAGCGAGCGAGCGTGCCCACACAGGGTCTCCCAAATCCTGCGGAGATGCGGCTGATCGAAGCGTTCGGCCGGGATCCGCTCGGCGTACTCGGCCAGCAGGGTCGGCTCGTCGAGCACGATGCACAGCACCTCGCGCTCGAAGGTCGGCCGCTCCATCATGTCCGGCGTGATGTGGCGCGAGGCACGCGCCCCGTCGGAGCGGGGAACGAAATGGGCCGGGTTGATCATCAGGCGGGCGCGCCGCAGATCGTCCGGCGCGAGCCCCAGCCGGCCGGCCAAATAGACGCGCTGGCGGTCCCACTCGGCCTGCGGGGTGAGGCGGCGGATCGTCTCCTCCGCCCAGCGGGCCATCGTTCCGCGGTCCATCGACGTCCCGCGGCGGTCGATCTCGGCGTCGAGCTTGATCTGCGTCGCCGTCAGCGGCGCGGCCAGCAGCGCCGCGAACGCCGGGGCGCCGTTGCGGCGCACGAACTCGTCGGGATCCTTGGCGTCGGGCAACCGCAGCGCCAGCGGCGTGACGCCTTCGGCGGCCAACACGTCGATCGACTTGAGCAGCGCCTCCGTACCGGCGGCGTCGGCGTCGAAGCATAGGATCGCGCGCGCGGCGACGCGGCGCAGCTCGCGCGCCTGCTCGGGGGTGAACGCGGTGCCGAGTACCGCGACCGCGTTGGCGAAGCCGGCCTGGTGCAGCGCGATGCAGTCGAGATAGCCCTCGACCACGATCGCCGCGTCGTCTTTCGCGGCGGCGCGCCGCGCCACGTTGAGCGCGAACAGATGGCGTCCCTTGGTGTAGACCGGCGTCGTCGCCGTGTTGAGGTATTTCGGTTCCTGATCGCCCAGCGCGCGGCCGCCGAAGGCGATCGTCTCGCCGGTGGTCGCCAGCGTCGGGATCATCAGGCGGCCACGGTAGAAATCGTACCAGCCGCCGCGCTGGCTGGGCTTGAGCAGCCCGCCCTTCGCCGCCAGCGCGAGGTCGACGCCGTTCGCGCGCAGCTCGTCGACCAGCCCGTCCCACCGGTCGGGCGCGAACCCGAGCGAGAACGCCTCGATGGTGGCCGCGCTGATCCCGCGCCCCTCGCAGTAGGCGCGGGCCGGCGCGCCTTCGCGCGGGTCGAGCAGCATGCGGTGGAACCACGCGCGCGCGACCTCGTTGGCGTGGTAGATCGCCTCTTTTTCGCTGCGAACGCGCGCCGCGCGCGGGTCCTCGTCCTGCAGCTCGACGCCGACGCGCTTGCCGAGCACGCGCAGCGCGTCGAGGAAGCCGACGTTCTCGTGCTTCTGCACGAACGTCAGCGCGTCGCCGGCCACGCCGCAGCCGAAGCACTTGAAGAAACCGCGGTCGGGATGGACGTGGAACGAGGGCGTCTTCTCGCCGTGGAACGGGCACAGTCCGACCAGATCGTTGCCGCGCTTGCGCAGGGCGACGTACGCCCCGATCACCTCGCCGATGTCGGTGCGCGCCAGGATCTCCCGCTTGACTCCGTCGTCGACACGCACGTCGGCGTTTGGATTCGCCCCCCGCGGTCGGAGGTCCCGGCCCAGCCGGCGGTGCAGTCGATCCCTCGTGGCGCGGCCCAAGCGCATCTACGATCCGGTCCACGGCTTCATCGACCTCGACGCGGGCGAGGTGGCTCTGCTCGACACGCCGACCGTGCAACGCTTGCGCCGACTGCGTCAGTTGGGGTTGGCCTATCTCGCGTTCCCGTCGGCCGAGCATTCGCGCTTCTCGCACGCGCTCGGCGCGCTGGCGACCGGGACGCGCGCGTTCGACGCGCTCTGCGCGCACTCGCCCGAGGCCTTCGACTCCGCCCGCGAGATCGCCGAACAGCGGCGCCTGTTGCGCGCCGCCCTGCTGCTGCACGACGTCGGACACGGGCCGTTCTCGCACGCCTGCGAAGCGGTGCTCGGCGTGCGGCACGAGCTGCGCACGCAAGCGATCCTGCAGCGCGGGGAGATCGCCGACGCGCTGACGGCGCTCGACGTCGACCCGAGCGCGGTGCTGGGCTTGATCGTCGGCGACCCGGCGACGAACGCCGTGCTGCGCGAGCTGGTCAGCGGACCCAACCTCGACGCCGACCGCATGGACTACCTGTTGCGCGACGCGTACTTCACCGGCGTCTCGGGCGGGACGTACGACGCCGCGCAGCTGCTGGCGTCGCTGCGCATCCTGGAGATCGAGGGCAGCCGCGAGCTGGGCGTCGACGGTCGCGGCGTCGTCGCGCTGGAGTCGTTCGTGCTGGCGCGCTACATGATGTTCGCCAGCGTCTACTTCCACCACACGACGCGCGCGTTCGAGCGCGTGCTCAACGACGTGCTGCGCGAGCTGTGGCCCAACCCGCGCGCGCTCGACGCGATCGACGAGTTCTTGGCCTGGGACGACTTCCGCGTGCTCGACGCGCTGCGCGACGCGCCCGGCGAGAGCGCGCGGGCGCTGCGCGAGCGCGAGACCTTCTACGGCTTGGCGGCCGAGTTCAACGCCGAGCGCGACCTGCACGCCTTCGAAGAGTGCGAGCGCGCCCTCCGGGACCGCTGGGGTGCGGACGTGTGGGCCGACTCGCAGGAGCAGCTCCTCCACCGGCTGCCGCTGGGGACGGCCGGGGTCGCGCCGACGGTCCGGGTCCGGCTGACCGGCCGGGTGGTCGACGCCCGCACCGCCTCGGACCTGATCGCCAAGCTGTCCGGCAAGGCCTACTGGCGCAAGCTGTTCGTCCACGCCCCGCCCGAACAGGTCGATCGGGCGCGGGCCATTTGCGCGGAGATCATCGCCGGCGGCCGCCACCCGCGCCTGTTCTGACCCGCGGGCGCGGCGCTAGTGCCCGCCGCCGGCGGTTTTTCAAACCTGCGCCGCCCACCGTTTTGTCCACCGCGTCCACAGCCGCGTCCCGGCCGGTGCCCGGGCGTGGCGGCGCGCGGCCGGACTAGCGGATGGCGGCTTGCTGCGGCTTGGTCAGCTGCGGGTAGGCCGCGCGCAGGTGCGCCAGCTTGGGTAGGTCGTTGACGACGATGTACGGGTCGTCGGGGTGGCGCACCGCGTAGTGCAGATGGTAGGCTTCGGCCGGATAGAAGCCGTGCAGCGGCTCGAGCGTGGTGACGACCGGTGCCGGGAAGACGTGCTGCGCGGTCAGCTGCGCGATCGCCGCCTGGGCCTGCGCGCGCTGCGCGTCGTTGGCGTAGAAGACCGTCGAGCGGTACTGGGTCCCCTCGTCGGGGCCTTGGCGGTCGAGCTCGGTCGGGTCGTGCGCGACCCGGAAGTAGACCTGCAGCAGCTGCTGGTACGAGACGACGCGCGGGTCGTAGACGACCTCGACCGACTCCGCGTGGTGGGTCGTGCCGGTGCTGACGATCTCGTAGTGCGCGGTGGCGGCGCTGCCGCCGGCGAATCCCGGGGTCGCCCGCACGACGCCGCGGACGTTGTCGAAGACCAGCTCCATCCCCCAGAAGCAGCCGCCCGCGAAGACCGCCCGCTCGGTGCCGGCCGGCGGGGGCGCGTCGGCGGCGGCCGGCGTGAGGAAGGCGCGCCCGCCCAGGGCGAGCAGCGCGGCCAGTGCCGCGCCGAGGACCCAGCGATGGGACCAGTGCATCGAGATCATGGCTCCTCCCACGACCGGCGCCGAGCCGGTTCGGCTGCAATCGTACCAGCCGGGACGCCGTCGGTCGGTAAGCCGGCTTTCATCCCGGCCCCATTGACGCGTTCCCGTGCCCGTGATAGGAAACGGAGTACATGACCGCCCGGACCTTCGGCTACTGGTACTTTTACGCTCGGCAAGCGCCGCGGCGCGGAGAGCCTGTGTAGCCCGAGTCCCGACGGACCCGCACTAACAGAGCCCCTCGCCGACGCGAGGGGCTCTTTTTTCCGGAGATCACGATGGACGCCCAGACGCTGCCCGATCCGACCGGCACCCCGAACCTGACGATGAGCGCGGCCTTCGAAGGGATCGAGGGCTCGTACTCGCACGCGGTGCTCGAAAGCTACGCCGGCCGGCGCGGCGTCACGTTCACCCCGCAGGGGCAGCCGACGTACCGCGGCGTCGCCCACGCCGTGCTCTCCGGCCGCGCCGACGTCGGTCTGCTGCCGGTCGACAACGCGATCGCCGGGACGATCCGCGAAGGCTACGACGTCCTGGCCGAATACGAGCTGGACCTGCTCGCCGAGATCACCTGGCGGATGGATCACAAGCTGCTCGGGGTGCCCGGCGCGACGCTGGACGGCCTGCGCGAGATCGACTCGCATCCGGTGGTGCTGGCCGAGTGCGGCCGCTTTCTCGCCACCCTGCCCGACGTGCGCCGGATCCCGGTGCCCGACACGGGCCTGGCCGCGCGCGACGTCGCCGCGGCCGCCGATCCGGCCCGCGGCGCGATCGCCTCGGCCGCCGCCGCGCAGCGCTTCGGGTTGATCGAGCTGGCGGGCACGATCGCCGACCACCCCGACAACTTCACCCGCTTCATCCTGTTCCGTGCCCGCAACGCACGTGGGCCGGCAGCCGACTTCGAACCGGCCGAACACTTCACCAATCGCAAGACCTCGATCGTGTTCGGCGTCGCCGACGAGCCGGGCGCGCTGGGTCGCGTGCTCTCGGTGCTGGGCGATCACGGGCTGAACTGCTCGAAGCTCGACTCCAAGTCGCGGCTGGGCGCGACGCACCAATACTCGTTCTACGCCGACGTCGACGGCGACGCGCGCGAACCGCGCTTCGACGCCGCGCTGCGCGCGCTGCGTGGCGTGACCTCGGTGCTGCACGTCATCGGCAGCTACGACGCGGCGACGGCCCCGCCGCGCGTGCGCGTCGCACCGGCCGTCGTCGTCGACACGACGCCGCCGGTCGCGCCGGCGCCGCCGGCCAAGTCCTCGACACCGAAGGTGATGCGCCGCGATCTCAACGGCCGCTCGCGCGTCGTGGTCGGCGACGTCATCGTCGGCGACGGACACTTCGTGGTCGTCGGCGGCCCGTGCAGCGTCGAATCGCGCGAACAGGTGCTGGCGACGGCCGAGGCCGTCGCCGCCGCCGGGGCGGTGATGCTGCGCGGCGGCGCGTTCAAGCCGCGCACCTCGCCGTACGCGTTCCAAGGGCTGGGCTTCGAAGGCGTCGCGCTGCTGGCGGAGGCGGGCCGTTCGGTCGGCCTGCCGATCGTCAGCGAGGTGATGAGCATCGACCAGGTCGAGCGGATGGCGCAGTCGGTCGATCTGCTGCAAGTCGGTGCGCGCAACATGCAGAACTTCGACCTGTTGCGCGCGGTCGGCCGCACCGAGCGCCCGGTGCTCCTCAAGCGCGGGATGGCGGCGACGATCGACGAGCTGCTCTCGGCCGCCGAGTACATCCTCGCCGAAGGCAACCCCAACGTCATCCTGTGCGAGCGCGGCATCCGCACCTTCGAGACGGCGACCCGCAACACGCTCGACCTCTCGGCGGTGCCGGTGCTGCGCGAGCGCACCCACCTGCCGGTCATGATCGACCCCTCGCACGGCGTCGGCGTGCGGCGCTGGATCGGGCCGCTGTGCCGCGCGGCGAAGGCCGTCGGCGCGCACGGGCTGCTGGTCGAGGTCCACCCGAACCCCAGCGAGGCGCGCAGCGATGCCGACCAAGCGCTGACCTTCGGCGACTTCGCCCGCGTCATGCGCGAGCTGGACGCCATCCCGCTCCTTCAGGACGGCTTGGTGGGGGCCGGTTAGGCATCCGGCGAAGCGGATTTTCACACAAGGAGGATCGCGATGACCGCTCTCGTCACGCCCGTCCCAGCCGCCACCGGCGCCGCGCCCGCGCGCTGGAGCCCCGAGGAGTGGGCGATCCGCGTCGACCTCGCCGCCGCGTACCGCCTGGTCGCGCACTTCGGTTGGGACGACCTGATCTTCACCCACATCTCGGCGCGGCTGCCGGGTGCCGAGCACCGCTTCCTCATCAACCCGTACGGGATGCTCTTCTCGGAGATCACGGCGTCGAGTCTGGTCAAGGTCGACCTCGACGGACAAGTCGTCGAGCACACCGACTTCCCGGTCAATCCGGCCGGCTTCACCATCCATAGCGCCATCCACGCCGCGCGTGAGGATGCGCAGTGCGTGCTGCACCTGCACACCGTCGCCGGGGTCGCGGTGTCGTGTCAGGAGAGCGGCCTGCTGCCGATCAACCAGACCGCGATGATCCTCAACGGACAGATCGCGACGCACGAGTACGAAGGCATCGCGCTCGACCACGACGAGCGCCCGCGCCTCGTCGCCGACCTCGGCACCAAGAACGCGATGCTGCTGCACAACCACGGCACGCTGACGGTCGGACCGTCGATCCCCGAAGCCTTCCTCACGATGTACTTCTTCGAGCGCGCTTGTGCGACGCAGATCGCCGTCCTCGCCGGCGGCGGAGCGCTGCACTGGCCCACCGACGCGGTGCAACAGGTCGTGCGGCGCCAGGCCGGCAGCGGCGGCACGGCACCCGTGGCGCGACTGGCCTGGGGCGGAATGCGCCGTCTCCTCGACCGCACCGACCCCAGTTACGCCACCTGAGCGAACGCTCGCATTTTCATCGGATACTCAGGAGACGCGCACGCGAGTGCGCGTTTCGCTTTCAGCGCGGCGCGATTCTCACTACTCCGGCCGCGCGGAAGGAGCACTCATCCATGAAAGCACCCTTCGTCCGCACCGCCGCCGCGCTCGCGTTGATCGCGCTCCCGACGGCCGCCTTCGCCCAACCGCTGGGCTTCAAGGGCCCGCATCAAGTCGACGGCCGCATCTCCTGGGCGCAGCCGTACCACTTCGGCTTCTTCGACGGCGTGCAGGTCGTCGAGCACGACGGCACCGTCATCAACCCGACCGGCGCGACGCTCACCCGCGGCATGGCCGTCCGCGTGCTCGGCTTCTGGCGTCCCGACGGCCGCTTCGAAGCCAACGAAATCGACCTTCGTTAGCGACGGCGACGCGTTCGGGGGGAACCGTCCCGTGCGGCGCGGTAGGGGTCGCATCCGCGACCTCGTCGCGCCGCAAGGGGGGACTCGCCGATGACCGTCACGCCGCAGTTTCCGCACGAGCAAGCCGATGACGGACGCTTCGTCCGTCAAGACGACGCCTTCCGCGGCTGGGTGAGCGCCGACGGCGCCACCGGTTATCCGGCAGTCGCCGGCCGCTATCACCTCTACGTCTCGCTGGCCTGCCCGTGGGCGCATCGCACCATCATCGTGCGCAAGCTCAAGCGGCTCGAGGATGCGATCGGAATGACCGTCGTCGACCCGATCCGCGATGAGATGGGCTGGGCGTTTCGACCGGTTCCCGGCGCCTCGCCGGCCGACCCGATCAACCACTTCCACTATCTCGCCGAAGCGTATCAGGCGACGGATCCGCACTACCGGGGCCGCGTGACGGTGCCGGTGCTCTGGGACACGGTCACCCGGCGCATCGTCAGCAACTCGGACGACGACATCATGCGGATGCTCGAGACCGAGTTCGACGCGCTCGGCGACGCGTCGCTCGACCTCTACCCGGTGCCGCTGCGCGGCGAGATCGACGCGCTCAACGCGGCCATCTACTCGACCGTCAACGACGGCGTCTACCAAGCCGGCTTCGCGACCTCACAGCTCGCCTACGAGACGGCTGCCTACCGCGTCTTCGAGACGCTCGACGCGCTCGACGCGCGCCTGGCCGACCGCCGCTATCTGTTCGGGCCCAGACCGCTCGAGACCGATTGGCGGCTGTTCGTGACGCTGATCCGCTTCGATCCGGTGTACGTCGGCCACTTCAAGTGCAACCTGCGGCGGATCGCCGACTATCCCAATCTCTCGGGATACCTGCGCGACCTCTACCAGGTCGACGGCGTCGCCGCGACCGTCAACTTCGATCACATCAAGCGGCACTACTACGTGACGCACGACGAGATCAACCCGACCGGGATCGTCCCGATCGGTCCGCTGCAGGATTTGCGTGCGCCGCACGGGCGCGAAAAGTTGGCCGCCGGCCAAGAAGGGAACGGATGATCGCACTCCACGTGCGCTACGGTTTCAAGCCGGAGGACGTCGACGAGGCGATTCGCTGCTTCACCGCGATTCAAACCGCGACGCGGCGCGAGGCCGGCTGCCTGGCCTACAGCGCGTTTCGCGCCGACGACGATCCGACGTCGTTCTGGCTGCACGAGGAGTGGGAGAGTCCCGCTCACCTGCAAGCGCATTTCGAGACCGAGCACTTCCAGCGCTACTCGGTCGGCGGGCTGCAGAAGATCGCGGTGGTCCGCGAGATCACGCGCGGCGCGCCGGCCGCGCTCTGAGGGGCTACGCCGAGGGCCGGCGGTCGAGCTCGGCGACGCGCCGTTTGGGCGCGACGAGCCGGAAGCTCTCCTCGATCCAATCGCGCAGTAAGGCGATCGGCAACTCCTCGACGTGCGGCACGGTGACCCAGCCGGCGTTGCCCAAGCCATAGGTCGTCGGCGACGCGCCCGGCGCGGCCAGCGCGGCGGCGTGCGCGTCGCCGCGCAGCTTGATCACCAACCGCACGCGGTCATCGTCCGGCGTCGGCAGCCAGACGAAGATCTTCTTGTCGACCTTGGCGACCAATTCGCCCCATGGGCTGTCTTCGTACGCGCCCGGAAACCCGAGTGCGAACGTCTTCAGCCGCGCGCAAACGCCCGCCGTCGCGGCCATCGTCAGTAGAGCTTCGCCGCCTCGTCCTCGATGACGACGTCGATGAGGACGGGACCGTCGGAGCGAAAGCCGTCGCGCAGCACCTGGTGCAGGTCGGCGCGTCGCTCGACCCGCACGCCGGCGACGCCGTAGCCGCGCGCCAGCGCGAGGTAGTCGACGCCCGCGACCGCCATGCTGGGCGTGTGCTCGAAGCCGAGCAGCTCGGAGAACGAGCGCATCGCACCGTACCCGCCGTTGTTGACGATGACGAACGTGATCGGCAGGTGCAGCTGAGCGGCGTTCCACAGCCCTTGGATGCCGTAGTGCGACGAGCCATCGCCGATCAGCGCGACGACGCGCGTGCCCGGCGCGCCGAGCGCGGCACCGATCGCCGCCGGCAAGCCGTACCCCAGGCTCCCGCTGCCCGAGGTGAAGAAACGGCCCGGCTGCAGCGGCAGCGTGTCGTGCAACGTCGTGTGCACCGAGGGTGCTTCCTCGACCAGAATCGCTTCGCGCGGCATCGTCTGCGCGAGCGTGTCCAAGAGCGCGGCGATCGAAACGCCGCTGCCCGGTGCGACCAGCGGTCGCGGACGCGGCGCGGGTAACGGGCGCCCGTTGGTGGGGATGCGCTCGAGCAGTCGCGCCATCGCGGGTCGCAGGGTGGTCAGGATGCTGGTTCCGATCGCGGCCGAGGCGGCCTCGTCGGGATCGTCGGTCAGCTGGTAGAGCGTCGTGGCCGCGTCCAGGAACGCGCCTTCGGTGTGGACGTGGAAGTTGAACACCGGTGCGCCGAGCACGACCACGACGTCGTTCGGCGCGAGCATCTCGCGCACGCGCGAGCGCGTGCGCGCCAGCGCGCCGGCGAACAGCGGATGATCCTCGGGAAAGCTGCAGCGGCTCGCCAGCGCGCTGGCCCACACCGGCGCCGTCAACCGTTCGGCCAAGCGAATGACGCTCTCGACCGCGCCGTCGCGATCGACGCCGGCGCCGACGACGATCGCCGGTGCGCGCGCGCCGCCCAGCGCGAGCGCGACCTCGTCGAGCAGCGCCGGACTGCCGGTCTGGTCGTCGATCACCCGGCGCGGGTGGAACGGTGCCGCTTCGGCATCCCAGTCGTCTTCGGGGATCGAGACGAAGGTCGGTCCGAACGGGCGCGTCGTGGCGATGGCGTGCGCGCGCGCGATCGCGCGCGGCACGTCGGCGGCACGCGCCGGCTCGACGCTGAACTTGACGTAGGGCTGCGGAAACGTGGCGGCGTCCTTGGCGTACAAGAACGGATCGCCGGGCAACATCGCGCGCGTCTGCTGGCCCGCGATGACGACCAGCGGCGCGTGGTTGCGCGCGGCGGTGTACAGCGTGCCGAGCGCGTTGCCCAGTCCGCCGGCCGAGTGCAGACTGACCAGCGCGGCACGTCCGGTCACTTGCGCGTACGCGTCCGCCATCGCGACCGCGCTGCCTTCGTGCAGCGCGGTCACGTAGCGGAAGTCGTCGGGCCACTCGCGCAGGAAGCGCAGCTCGGTCGAGCCCGGATTGCCGAAGACCGTCGTCATCCCGAGCGTGCGCAGCAGCGCCTCGGTCGCCTCGCGAACGGTCGCGGTCGTCACGTCAGAACGGATACTGGTGCCCTCGCTGGCGGATCGTCAGCCACCGCCAGGTGGTGAACTCCTCGAGATTGGAGAGGCTGCCGAAGCGGCCGCCGTTGCCCGACGCACCGAAGCCGCCGAACGGGATGCGCGGATCGTCGTTGACGGTCTGGTCGTTGACGTGCGCGAGCCCGGTGCGCAAACGCGCGGCGATCGCGCCGGCGCGCGCGACGTTCGCCGAGTAGATTCCCGAGGAGAGCCCGTACTCGGTGCGGTTGGCGAGCGCGATCGCCTCTTCGTCGGTCGCGAAGGTCGTGATCGGCGCGACCGGCCCGAAGATCTCTTCGCTGAAGGCGGGCATGTCGGGCGTCACGCCGGTCAGCACCGTCGGCCGGTAGAAGCGGCCCTCGTGGGTCGCGCCGGTCACCACGCGCGCGCCGGCCTGCACCGTGCGATCGACGATGTCGACCACGCGCGCCAACTGTTCGTCGTTGATCAGCGGTCCCAGCGCGACCTCGCCGGCGGACGGGTCGCCGACCGGCAAGCGCGCGGCGCGCTCGACCAGCTTGGAGACGTACGCGCCGGCGATCCTCTCGTGCACGAGATGGCGGCTGGACGCCATGCAGATTTGCCCCTGGTGGAAGAACGAACCGAACGCGCCGGCCGAGCTGGCCAGGTCGAGGTCGGCGTCGTCGAGGACGATGAACGGCGAGTTGCCGCCCAGCTCCAGCGCGACGCGCTTGAGCGAACGCCCCGCGGCGGCACCGACGAGACGTCCGACCGCGGTCGAGCCGGTGAACGAGATCATCGAGACGTTCGGGTCTTCGGTCAACGCGGCGCCGGGTTCGGCATCGCCCGGCACGACGTGGAACACGCCGGCGGGCAGGCCGGCCTGTTCGAGGACTTCGGCGATCACGAAGCCGCCGATGACGGCGGTCTGCAGGTCGGGTTTGAGGACCACCGTGTTGCCGAGCGCCAGGGCCGGCGCGACCGAGCGCATGGCCAGGATCAGCGGCATGTTCCAGGGCGTGATGACGCCGACGACGCCGATCGGCACGCGCACGGCGATGCTCTCGACCTCGGCCGTCCGCTCGATGATCCGGCGCGCTTCGTGCTCGACCAGGTTCGCCGACTCGCGCAGCTCGCCGGCCGCGATCTGGACCTCGAACCCGGCCTTGGCGGGGATGCCGCCGGTCTCGCGGACGTTCCAGGGGGAGATCTCGCCGGCCGCCGCTTCGAGCAGGTCGGCCGCGCGGTGTAGGATCGCGGCGCGCTCCGCGGGCGCGGTGGCGGCCCAGGAGGGGAAGGCGTCGGCGGCGCGCTTGCTCGCCGCGGCCACGTCGGCCACCGAGGCGACGCCGATCCGCCCGATCACCGCGCCGGTCGACTTGTCGAGGACGTCGGCGGTCCCGCCGGTCGTGCTACGCCAGCCGTCGCTGTAGAACCGGCCGTCCCAACGGTCCGGCCGAAGCAGGCCGGGAGCGCTCGTCTCGATCATGGTATGACCTCCGCCTCCCATGGTGCCGGGCGAGCGGCCCGTGCGGCCAGAGCCAGGGAATACGGAATTGGACCAAAACTCTGGTCCAATCGTGGACATCTCCGCCCTGACCGGTTGGGAGTTGGGTCCGGGGCGCCTTCCCCAGCGCCTGGCGGCCGCGCTCGAGCGCGCCCTGGTCGCCGGCGTGCTCGGCGACGGACCGCTCCCGGCGGAGCGCCGGCTGGCCGCCGCGCTGGGCATCAGCCGCGGGACGGTGACGGCCGCCTACGCCGAGCTCAAGGACCGCAAGCTGGTCGCCAGCCGGCCCGGCGGCTACACCGAACCCGACCACGTCGCGCTGGCGGCGCCGGTACGCGCTGCGCGCTTGGCCGCGCGCTGGACGGTCGAGGAGACGATCCTGCGGGAGTACGCGACCCGCGATCCGGCCGGGCTCGACCTCTCGTTCGCGTTCCTGGGGACCCCCGAGGGCGCCCAGCCGCTGATCGACGCGGCCTTCGCCCGCGCGTTGACGCACCGGCCCAACCCGACCGGCTACGTGGCGGCGGGTCTGGCGGGCCTGCGCGAGCGCATCGCCGACTGGTACACGCACACGCTGCTGCTGCGCACCAGCGCCGACCAGATCGTCATCACGCAAGGCGCGTATCAGGCCATCTATCTGGCCGCGATGCTGGCGCTCTCGCCCGGCGACACGGTCGTCGCCGAAGTGCCGATGTATCCCGGCGCGCTCGACATCTTCCGCATGCACGGCGCGGTGATCCGCGACGTCGGGATGTTCGACGAGCCGAAGACGCTCGACGCGCTCGAGCGCGCCGGCACCGACGTCGCGCTCGTCTACGCGACCAGCGCGTACCGTAACCCGATCGGCACGACGATCGACGCGCGCTCGGCGGCGCGCTTGGCGCGCTGGTCGGCGCGCGCCGACGTGACCGTCGTCGACGATCGTGCGCTGGGGCTGTGCGGTTTCGGCGAGTGGCCGCGCCCGCTCGCCTCGTTCGCGCCCGACGCGCCGATCCTGACCCTGGGCTCGCTCGACAAGACGACGGGTGCCGGCACCCGGATCGGCTGGATGCGCGTGCCGCGCGCCACCGCGCCGAAGCTGGCGCGGCTCAAGGCGATCGCCGATCTGACCTCGCCGCCCTTGATGCAGCAGGTCGCCATCGAGCTGCACGACGACTTGGCCGCGATCGCGGCGCTGCGCAGCGCCGAGCTCAAACGCCGCTACGAACGGCTGGCGGCGCGCCTGCGCACGCGCTTTCCGCGCTGGCGCTGGGAGACGCCGGCCGGCGGCGCCTCGATCTGGGTCGACGTCGCGACCGACGCCGACGTGCTGCAACGCGCCGCCGGCCGCGCCGGCGTCACGCTCGTCACCGGATCGGCGTTCTTGCCCGGCGGCGAGCACGGCCGCCACGTGCGGATCGCGTTCGCGCGGCCGGAGACGCTGCTCGATGCGGCCGTCGACCGCCTCGCGAGCGTGGTGCGCTCAGGGTGAGTGCGACGGCGAGGGTGACGGCAGCGGGGTGAGCGGCGTCGGCACCGGCGCGCGCTGCGGCGGCGTGATCCCGGGCAGCGGCGCGAGCATCGGGCCGGGGTGGGGCGGCGCGGTCGCCGGCGCGCCCGAGCCCCGCGGTGCGGGCGCGCTCGAGGCCGGCGCGGTGATGACCAGCGGCGAGCCCGACTCATCGGTCTGCCCGCTGCGCAAGTTGACGTTGACGCGGTCGCCGACCAGCGTCGAGCCGTGCTGCGAGAGCGCGACCGCGCCGTCGAGATAGAGCTTGTGGTGCTTGCGATCGAGGATCATCGTGTCGGCGCTGGCCGTGCGATCGACGCTGGCGTAGTGCGCGTTGCCGGCCGCGCGATAGGCGTCGAGCTTCCCGTTGACGTCGAGCTCGTCGCAGGTCAGCGTCGAGGGCTCTTTGGCGGAGCCCGCGATCGTGCCGCCGCTGGTGCCGTTGTCGTGTACGCGCACGTGTCCGGTCAAGACCGCGGTGCCGTCTTTGGTGTTGCCGACCGCGTTGTCGGCGTAGGCCACCAGCCCCGGCTGCGTCAGCTTGACCGGCCCCGACGCGGTAAACGCGCCGCTGTCGGGATTCCAGTGCGCTTGCGGTGTCTCGACGGTGTAGTAACGGCTGCCGACCGCGGCTTTGGGCGCCGGCGCGCGCGACGGCGAGGGCGCCGGCGAGGCGGCCACCAGCGCGAGCACACCCGCCAGCGCGAGCTGCTTCACAAGCTCACCGGCAGCGGCGGCGGCTCGCCGCGCAGGAACGCGATCAGGTTGTCGGCGCCGACGAGGGCCATGCGGGTGCGGGTCTCCACGGTTGCGCTGCCGACGTGCGGCACGACGACGACGTCGTCGCGCGCCAGCAGCGGATGCTCCGGCGGCAACGGTTCGGGGTCGGTGACGTCGAGTGCTGCTCCGCGCAGCCGGCCGCTCTCGAGCGCCCGCAGCAACGCCGCGGTATCGCAGATCGCGCCGCGCGCGACGTTGACGAACACCGCGCCGGGCTTCATCTTCGCGAACGCCGCGTCGTCGAACAGCCCGCGCGTCTGCGGGCCCAGCGGCACCAGCACGACCAGTACGTCCGCCTCGGCCAGCAGCTCGTCGAACTCGCGGTAGGTCGCGCCGGTGACGGCGTCGTCCTCGCGCCGGTGACGGTTGTGGTAGGCGATGCGCATCCCGCTGAGCTGCGCGCGCCGCGCGACCTCGAGGCCGATCGCGCCGAAGCCCAGAATGCCCAGCGTCGCGCCGGCCAGATCGCGGCTGTAGGGCGGAACCTCCCGCATCCAGCGGCCCGAACGCACCCATGCGGCGTTATGCGCCAGCTCGCGCTGGCCCATGATGACCAGCCCGAAGGTCAAGTCGGCGACGGCGGAGTTGAGCGAGCCGCGCGTGTTCGTCAACGCGATGCCGCGCGCTTTGAGGACGTCGCGCGCGATGTTGTCGACGCCGACGGAGACGGTCGCGACGATGCGCAGCCGCGGCGCCGCCGCCAGCAGCGCCGCGTCGACCGGGGTCGCCGAGCTGACCAAGATCCCGGTCGCGCGTGCGAGCGCGGCGTCCCACTGCTCGCGCGGCTGCGCGCTCACGTCGAGCACCTCGGCGTGCGCGCGCAACCGGTCGACGACCGTGGTGGGAACGGCCGTCAGCACGACGACCAGCGGAGCGTCGCTCACGGCGTCTTGGGCAAGAAGCCGAGCGAGATCCAGGGCACGAAGGCCACGATCAGCAGGCCCACGATCAGGGCGACGAAGTACGGGAAGAGCGGCCGCACCGTGTGCTCCGCCTCCGCCTTGCCGATCGCGCAGGCGCCGAAGAATCCGATCCCGACCGGCGGCGAGAACAGCCCGATGCCGCCCGCCAGCACGGCGACGATCGCGTAGTGGATCTCGTTGATCCCGGCCGCCTTCGCGACCGGGAACAGCAGCGGGGCGAACAGCACGACGGACGGGATGCCCTCGAGCACGGAGCCGATGATGATCCAGAACACGACCGAGGCCAGCATGATGCCGATCTTGCCGCCCGGCGCGTGCGCCAACAGATCGGCCAGCTGCTGCGCGAAGCCCGACTGCGTGAGCGCCCAGCCCATCGCCGTCGCGGTGGCGATGATGAGCAGGATCGCGCCGGCCAGCGCGACCGTGTCGATGAGGATCGGATAGAAGCGCCGCCAGTCGAACTCGCGGTAGATCACGACCCCGACGACGATCGTGTAGATCACGCCGACGACGCTGACCTCGGTCGCGGTCGCGATGCCGGCCACCACGAAGTAGCGGATCAAGAGCGGCAGCACCAGCCCCGGCAGCGCGACCAGGAACGCCTTCGCGATGGTACGGAGCGAGGCGGCCTTCGAGAGCGTCGCGTTCTCGCGCTTGGCGTCCCACAGCGCGACGATCACCAGCAGGACCGCGCACACGAACGCCGGCAAGAGGCCGGCGGTGAACAGCGCGGCGATCGAGATGCCGGTCACCGAGCCGATGATGATCAGCACCAGGCTGGGCGGAATCGTATCGGCCATCGCGCCTGAGGCCGCCAGCAGCGCGGTCATCGAGGTGCGCTTCTGGCCGCGCCGCTCCATGTCCGGAAACAGCACCGGGGCGACCGCGGCCATGTCGGCGATCTTCGAGCCGCTGATGCCGGAGACGAGGTACATCGCCGCGACCAGCACGATCGAGAGGCCGCCGCGCAAGTGGCCGACGACGCTGGCCAGCGCCTCGACCAGCCGCCGCGCGATGCCGGCGCAATCCATCAAGAGTCCCAGGAAGATGAACAGCGGGATCGCCAGCAGGACCAGGTTCGAGATGCCTTCGTCCATGCGGCCGACGACGGTGTTCAGCGGCACGGTCGTCACGATCGCCAGATAGCTGAGCGTGGCGACTCCGAACGCGAACGCGATCGGAACGCCGATCGTGATGAACGCTCCGACCATCACGACGAAGAAAATGACCAGGTTGAAGTTGCCCAAGCCGGCGAACGCGCCGCGCCCGATCCACGTCAGCACGCTGATCACGACCGCGGCGGCGACGACGCCGGCGACGACGCCCGGACTCCCCTCGGACAGACGCAGCAGCGCCAGCACCAGGATCAGCGCCAAGCCGACGATGATCGCGAGCACGACGTACGATTGCGGGATGCTCAGCGCGGGCGTGAGATCGATCTCCTCCTGTTTGAAGAACGTCACGCTGGCCGGCATCAGCTCGATGACGAACAGCGCGGTGACCACCGACGAGATCGTCTCGAGCACGTCACGCACGTGCGGCGACGCGCGCCGCAAGACCACCGAGAGCCGGATGTGCTCGCCGCGCCGGTACGCGATCACCGCGCCGAGCATCGCCAGCCACAGGAACAAGATGGTCGCGAGCTCGTCGCTCCAGACGAGCGGGCGCACCATGACGTAGCGGGTGAAGACCCCGGCCGCCAGGATGATCACTTCGATCACGACCAGGGCCGCCGCGATCGGCTCGACGACGGCGCCGATGGCGCGATCGATCGCGGCGGCCCAGGCTCGCCGGAAGACGAACCGTGGGACGCCGACCTCGGCCTCGATGATGCTCTCGGCTATGGCCATGCGATCACGCCAGCTTGTTGGCGTATTTCTCGAGCGCCGCCCACGCCTTGTCGCCGAACTCCGCTTTCCAGCGCTTGTAGTAATTGGCGGCGCTCAGCTTGGCTTTGAAGCTCTGCTTGTCGACGGCGTTGAAGACCATCCCCTTGGCCTTGAGGTTGGCGGCCGCGGTTTCGCTGAGCTTCTGCGTGTCCGCCCGCGCTTGGATCGTCGAGGTCGCGAGCTCCGCTTGCACGATGTCCTGCAGGTTCTTGGGCATCTTGTTCCAGACGTCCTGATTGACCAGCGTCCAGTACCCCGACCAGATGTGCTCGGAGAGGGCGACGTACTTTTGGACCTCGTAGAACTTCTGCTGCTCGATCAGGACCAGCGGATTCTCCTGCGCGTCCACGACGTGCGTCTGCAGCGAGGTGTAGAGCTCGCTGAGCGCGATCGGGGTCGGCGAGGCGCCGAGTGACTCGAACGTGTCGATCCGAATCTTGCCCGGCGAGACGCGTATCTTCAGTCCCTGCAGATCGGCGGCGGTGCGCACCACCCGGCTCGAGGTGGTGATGTCGCGGAACCCGTTCTCCCAGATCTTGTCGAACACCACGATGTTCGCGGCCCGGATCGCGTCGCGGATCACCGCACCGAGGTCGCCGTCCATCGCGCGGAAGACCGTCTCGCGGTTCGGGAACGCGTAGGCGAGGTTCTCGATCGAGGCCAGCGGCACGACCGAGTTGAGGAAGGCGCCCGGCAACGCAAGCATCTCGATCGCGCCGCTGCGCAGCGAGGCAAGCATCGACGGATCGCTGCCGAGCACGCTGACCGGGAACCCCTTGATCTGCACTTGCCCGCCGGTCCGTTTGGCGATCCGGGCGAAGGCCTCGTTCGAGCGCAGGTTGGTGGGATGATCGGCGGGCAGATCGTTGCCGTACTTCCAACTGAACTGGTCGGCTGCGCGTGCCGGCACGATGATGCCGATCGAGGCGAGCGTCGCCAAGGAACTTCCGACGAATTGCTGGCGGGTCACGGGCATAAAACTTCCTCCTCGGAAAACGGCACGCGACGATGGCCCTTTCCCTTACGTCCTCGACGTTGCGCGATCCCGGTAGCGCGGGTCGTCGATCGCGCCGCGCGCGGCCAGCTCGTCGAGCTCCGCCTCCGAGAGGCCGAGCTCACGGCCCAGCACCTCGACCGTGTCGGCGCCGACCACGCTCGGCGCGGGCGTCGGCTCGACCGTGCCGGCGCGCGCGAAGCGCGGGAAGGCGTTGGCCATCGTGACCGTGCCGAGGTCCGGGTCGGCGACCTCGATCAACGACCCGCGCGCGGCGATCTGGGGATTGGCGAAGACGGAGTCGATGGTTTCGAGCGGTCCGACCGCGCAGCCGGCGGCCGTGAACCGCGCGATCGCCTCGTCGCGCGCGTGCGCCGCGCAGAACCCGGCCAAGAGCGCGTCGAGCTCCTCACCGTGCGCGACCCGGTCGAGATTGGTGCGAAAGCGTGCATCGGCGACCAGCTCGTCGCCGCCGATGGTGCGCAGCACGCGCTCCGCGACCTCCTGCGTGCTGCCGGAGAGCGCGACCCACGCGCCGTCGGCACAGCGATACGCCCCGCGCGGCGCGGTGTCTTCCATCCGGTTGCCCAAGCGCGCGTGCAGCGTTCCGTTGGCGGCGTACTCGATCAGCTGCGACTCGACCAGCTTCATGATCGCCTCGTAGATCGCGAAGTCGATGATCTCGCCGGCGCCGGTCTTCAGCCGCCGCACGTAGGCGGCGCAGACGGCCGCGGTCGCGGCTTGGCCCGCCATGACGTCGGCCAGCGGCACCGGCGGCAAGAGCGGCGGCCGATCCTCCCAGCCGGTCACCGACGCGAGGCCGGTCATCGCCTCGGCCAGCGTCCCGAACCCCGCGCGATCGCGATACGGACCGTCTTGGCCGAACGCCGTCATGCGCAGGACGATCAGGTGCGGCGCCAGCTCGAGCAGCCGCTCCGGACCGAGGTTCCAGCGTTCGAGGGTGCCGGGGCGAAAGTTCTCGAGCAGGACGTCGAAGCTCGGCAGCCAGCGCAGCAAGAGCCGTTGCGCCTGCGCGTCGTGCAGGTCGAGCGCGACGCTGCGCTTGTTGCGCCCGAGCGACTTCCAATACAAGCCCACGCCGTCGCGCTGCGCGCCGTAGCGCCGCGAATGGTCGCCGCTGCCCGGCCGTTCGAGCTTGATCACCTCCGCGCCGAAGTCGGCCAGCATCGCGCCGGTCGTCGGGGCCGCGATCATCGTCGCGCAATCGAGGACGCGCACGCCGCTGAGCGGGCCGCTGCCGTTCGCCGCCATGCGGTCACTCTCGCCGTCCCCGCCGGCGATCCCCTGCGCGCGGGCTACTGCTGCGGCGGGCGGACCGTCTGCGGGACGAGCCCCGGTCCGGGGACGATGTGCGGCTCGAACCGGAGCGGTCCGCGAGCCTGGTTGGGAACGGCCAGCGGGTAGAAAGCCGGTGGGACGGGGTAGCCGGGGGAGCCCCACTGCGGCCGCGGGGGCCCTTCGTCGGGCGTGACCTGGCGCTGGACGGTGAACGCCGCCAACGAGCGTGGGACGCTGAACGTCACCAGGCCGCTCGAAGCGACCGGGTTGACGTGGGCGGCGTCTTGCGCGCCCGCCGGGCTCGCCGGCACGAGCAGCGCGAGCACGAGCAGCGACCGCATCGGTATCCTCGGCATGAGCTACCGACAGTCTACCCCGAAAGGCGGCCCTATGCGACGTTCCACGCTGCTCGCCGGTCTCGCCGCCACCGCCGCCGGGGTCTCTCGGCCGACCGGCTCTGTCGCGGCGGCGGGGGACGCCGACCTCATCGTCACCGCGCGCACCATCCACACCGTCGATCCGGAGCTCCCGCGCGCGACCGCGTTCGCGGTGCGCGGCGAACGGATCGTGTACGTCGGCGACGCCGACGGCGCGCGCGCCTGGCAGGGCAGGCGGACGCGCACGCTCGACCTGGGTGACGCCACGGTGCTCCCGGGCCTGATCGATGCGCACTTGCACTTCCTGGCCGTCGGGGCCGTACTGCAAGAGATCGACCTGCACCACGTCGCCACCTACGAGGAGGTCGTGCGGCGCACCGTCGCGTTCGCCGCGACCTCGCCCGACCGCTGGATCCTCGGTGCGGGTTGGGACCAGAATCTGTGGCCGGGACAAGCCTTTCCGACCCATGAGCTGCTCAGCGCGGCGTTGCCGGATCGGCCCGTCGTGCTGGTGCGCGTCGACGGTCACGCGCTGTTGGCGAATGCGGCGGCGATGCGTCTGGCCGGCGTCGATGCACGCACGCCCGATCCGCCGGGCGGCCGCGTCCTGCGCGACGCGAGCGGCGCGCCGACCGGCGTGTTCGTCGACAACGCCAAGGACCTGATCCAACACGTCGTGCCGCCGCCGACGCCCGCGCAGCTGCAACGCGCCGCGCGCGCCGCGCAAGCCGAGTGCCACCGCTGGGGGTTGACCTCGATCGGCGAGCCCGGCGTCGACCAGCACGGCTTCGACGCTTACGACGCGCTGCGCAGCGAGAATGCGCTGACGATGCGCATCCACGCGATGATCGCCGGCAGCGACGACGCGCTGCTGCAACGGCGCCTGGCGGCCGGCCCGCAGCACCTGACCGCCGACGGACGCTTCGCCGTGCGCGCGATCAAGCTCTACGCCGACGGCGCGCTCGGCTCGCGCGGCGCGGCGTTGCTGGCGCCGTACAGCGACGACCCGACCAATCGCGGGCTGATCCTCACCCCGCCCGAACGGATCGACCAGGTCGCGCACGCGGCGTTGCGCGCCGGCTTTCAGGTGTGCACGCACGCGATCGGCGACCGCGCCAACCGCAACGTGCTCGACGCCTACGCCGCGGCGCTGCGCGACGTCCCGACCCACGACCACCGCTTCCGGATCGAGCACGCGCAGGTGCTGGCGCCCGAGGACATCCCGCGCTTCGCGCAGCTGGGCATCCTGCCGTCGATGCAGACGACGCATCAGATCAGCGACATGGGCTGGGCGCAGGAACGCCTGGGCCCCGATCGCGTGCGCGGCGCGTACGCCTGGCGTTCGCTGCTCGCCACGGGCGTGATCATCGCCAACGGCACCGACGCGCCGGTCGAGGTCGTCGACACGCGCCGCACCTTCCACGCCGCGATCGCGCGCCAGGACGAGGCGAATCAGCCCCCCGGCGGCTGGTATCCGGCGCAGCGCATGACCCGCCCCGAAGCACTGGCGTCGATGACGATCTGGGCGGCGCACGCCGCCTTCCTCGAACACGAGATCGGCTCGCTCTCGGTCGGCAAATACGCCGACTTCACGGTGCTCGACCGCGACTGGATGCGCGTCCCGCCCGAGGAGATCATGGCCAGCCGCATCCTGGCGACGTACTCGTCGGGCCGCCAAGTCTACGACGCCGCCACCGCCCCGCAAACCACTGGCTTCGCCCCCCGCCCCGGTCGCCGCGGCGGCTGCGGCTGCGGCTGAACGCGACCCGATCAGCGCGGAGCCGAAGGCCGCCCGAGGATGGCGCCCACGATCGCGTCGCGCCGTGCGAGTGTGTAGCCCGGCCTCCCCGCGCTGCGTGACCCACGTCGCGAAAGCGGCACGATCGAAGTCGCCGGCGCGCGCAGCCGCGACGGCGCGGATGCGGATGTGCGTAGAGGCCTTCCGGTTGTCGCGTGAAGTCGAGCGACGCGAGTGCGTCGCGGATCACGTCCGAGCGAGCACCGATAGAACGTTGCCGCGCTGCCGCCGCACAGGACGACGTTTTCGCCGGCGTCGAGCAGCGCCGTCGACACGGCGAAGGCGACGTCCACGAGCGTCGCATCGAGCGCGAAGCGCGGGCGGTCGGCCACCCTCAAACCGCCTTCCCGGCGCGCCGAGGACGTTGGCGAGTCGCGCTGACCGCATCGACGAGCTCGGTGTCGGCTTGGCCCATCCGGGCGAGCAGATCGTGCAAGGTCGCGTAGTGCTGGTACCGTTTGTTCAGCTCGTAGACGCGCGTGCGGCCCATCAGCCGTGAGGCGAGGATCCCGTCGCGCTCGAAGTCGGCCGCGACGCGTTGCACGGAGAGGAGCGGCTCGCCCAAGAGCTTCGCAGCCTGCACCGGATAGGTCTGTTCGAGCAGGCCGATGAGGCGCAAGAACCGCTCGCGGGTTCGCGATCCAAAGAGGTACTTCGGCGTCCGACCAGCGCCGCGCATACACGAACTATATCAGATACGCCTTAACGTGACTACGGTTCTGATATATATTTATGAGGCTACGAGCGCGCGATTCGGGTGGGGGCGTCGAACAGCGTCGGCTCTTCTTCGGCCCGGGTACGGCGGCCGTCGCCGTCGCCCGGCGGCAGCGGCGCGCGGCGCGGTGCGACCGCGACGTAGACGACCGGGACCAGCAGCAGCGTGAGCAGCAGCGAGCTGATCAGACCGCCGATCACGACGGTGCCGAGTGAGCGCGCCGCTTGCGAGCCCGGGTCGAGCGCGAGCGCGAGCGGGATCATGCCCGCCACCATCGCGACGGTCGTCATCATGATCGGCCGGAACCGCTCGCGCGCCGCCTCGCGCATGGCGCGCACGCGGTCGAGCCCTTCGCGCATGCGATGGTTGGCGAAGTCGACCAGCAGGATGCCGTTCTTCGTCACCAGGCCGATCAGCAGGACCGTCCCGATCAGCGAGAACAGGTTGAGCGTCTGGTGGGTGAGCGCCAGCGAGCCGAGCGCGCCGACCGCGGCGACCGGGACGGCGAACATGATGATGAACGGCGTGCGGTAGCTGTTGTAGAGTGCGACCATCAACAGGTAGACCAGCAAGATCGAGAGCAGCAGCGCGATGCTCATGCCGGTCACCGTGTTGCTGACCGAGGCCTCGTTGCCGCCGGAAGCGGCCGCGACCGTCACCGTCTTGGGCAGGTTCAACTTGGCCAGCCGCTTGGCGAAGTCACGCTGGACGTTGGAGAGGATCGCGCCCGGCGCGAGGTTGGCGCCGACGTAGACGACGTTCTGGCGATTGATGCGCATGATCATCGGCGGCGCCGGCGCCTGCACCAGGTGCGCGATGTCGCCGACGTGGATGATGTCACCGTTGCTGGCCCGCACCGGGATCGCCTCGATCGCGCCCAGCGAGTCCTGCGCGGTGATCGGATAGGTGACCAGCACGTCCTTGAGGCCATCGGGGCCGGTGAACTGGGTCGCGAGGTCGCCGCCGAACGCCGCCTCGATCGCCGTGGAGGCGGTGCCGACGCTGGCGTCGAGCGCGCGCGCGCGATCGCGGTTGAACTGCACCTCGACCTGCGGCGCGTCGCCGGGGTCGGAGGTCGTCACGTCGATCGCGCCCGACGTCGCCTTGAGCGCGGCATAGACTTGCTTCGCGGCGGCTTCGGGCTCGCCGTTGACGGCCGAGACGACCTCGTCGATCGGCTGACTGTTGCCGCCTGACGTGTCGGTGGCGGGGACCGCGACGGCGTCGGCGCCCGGCGCCAGCCGCCGCGCGTGCTGCTGCACGTCGGTGACCCAGTAGGCGGTGGGGTGCGCACGATTGTCCTTGAGGAAGATGTGGATCTGCGCGACCGCGCCGTTGTCGATGTAGCCGCTCAGCTGGCCCATGTAGGCGCCGGCCATCGACGCCTCGGCTTGCATGTCGGGAATCGAGTCGACGTACTTCTCGACCTGCAGCATTCCGGCGCGCGTCGTCTGCAGCGGCGTCCCGGCCGGCCAGTTGAGGGTGAGGTACAGCTCGCCGCGATCGACGGGCGGAATGTACTCGAAGCCCACGATGCCCAGCGGGATCAGCACCAGCGCGAGCACCAGCGAGAGGCCCGAGGCGAGCACCACCAGGCGGCCGTTGCGCAGTCCCCAGCGCAGCGCGCGGTCGACGTACCACGAGCGCGCGCGCTCGAAGCGGTCGGTGAAGGCTTCGATGATCCCCCACGGGCGCCAGCGCGAGAGCAGCGCCCAGCGGCCGGCCAGCGTCGGCGTGACGGTGAACGACACGAACAGCGAGGTCAGCGTCGCGACGGTCACGACCAGGCCGAACTCGCGCAAGAACAGCCCGACGGCGCCCGGCAGGAACGAGATCGGCAGGAAGACGACGACGTCGACCAGCGTGATGACGATCGCGGCGACGCCGATCTCGCTGCGTCCGGTGACCGCCGCGACCGCCGGCGCCTCGCCGTTCTCGAAGTGCCGCTCGACGTTCTCGAGCACGACGATCGAGTCGTCGACCAGGATGCCGATGATCAGCGTCATCGCCAGCAGCGAGACGGTGTCGAGCGTGAAGTGGGCCAGCTTCATCGCCGCCAGCGTGACCAGCAGCGAGGACGGGATCGCGATCATCACGACGATCGCGTTGCGCCACGAGCGCAGGAAGAACAGCATCACGATGCCGGTGAAGATGATCGCCTCGATCAGCGTGCGGACGACGCCCTGCAGCTGCTGCTCGGTGTAGACCGACTGCACCGAGAGGACCGAGAACTCGACGTCGGGATAGGTGCGCCGCAGCTGCGGGAGCTCGGCCAAGACGTGCCGCGAAGTATCGACCTCGCTGGTCCCGGCGGACTTCTGCACGTCCAGCTCGACGCACGGGATGCCGTTCGAGTACGCGTAGACGCGCTGCGTCTGATAGCTGTCGTCGACGTTGGCCACGTCCCCGATACGGTACAGGCGCGGCTGGGTCGAGAACACGTTGGTGCTCGCCGTCGAGCTCGACGTGGAGCCGCCCGTGACCAGCAAGTCGGCGACGGTCGGTACGTTCTGGATGTCGCCGCGCACGTCCAGGTTCGTTTCGCGGTTGGGCGAGTAGAGGATGCCGCCCGGCGCGCGAATGTTGTTGTTGGTGATCGAGCTGATGACGTCGGTCAGCGTCAAGCCGGACGCGCTCAGCTCGTTGGGATTGACGTTGACCTGGATCGACGGCGTGACCGTCCCGTTGGCCTGGACGTACGAGACGCCGGTGACCTGCTCGAGCGACGGCACGATCTTGTTGATCGTCAGCGAGGAAAGGTCACCGGCCGCCAGCGAGCGCGAGCGCAGCACCAGCGAGACGACGACGGCTTCGCTGGGGTTGTAGAGCGAGATCTGCGGCGACTGGACGTCGTTGGGGATCGAGTGCTGCGCGTTCTGCACGCGGCCCTGAATCTGCACCAGGTCGTTGTTCTGGTCGGAGCTGAGCTGGAAGACCGCGACGATCGACGCCTGGCCGGGTTGGATCGACGTCTCGAGGTAGTCGAGCTGCGGCGCGCCGGCCATCTGATCTTCCAGCGGCCGCACGATCGCGTCGCGCATCTCGGTCGTCGAAGCGCCCGGATAGGTGACCAGCACCTGGATCGAGGGCGTGTCGGTGCTCGGAAACTGCTGCTGCACGAGCGTCGTCGCCGCGATGGTGCCGGCCAGCAGCACCAGCGCGAGGAAGACCGTGACCAGCGTCGGGCGCTGGACGAACAGCCGGGTCAACGACATCTAGGTGGTCTCCACGGGCTGCTCGTGCGTATGCGCGTCGGCGGCCAGGCGTTCGAGCGAGATCTTCTCAGGTGGGCCGGGCGCGAGCCAGACGTACATGACCGGGACCAGCACCAGCGTCAGCACCAGCGAGCTGCTCAGGCCGCCGATCACGACCGTCCCCAGCGAGCGTTTCGCGGCGTCGGTCGGATCGAGCGCGAGCGCGAGCGGCAACATGCCGGCGATCATCGAGAGCGTCGTCATCAGGATCGGCCGGAAACGCTCGCGGGCCGACTGTTTGATCGCGGTGACCTTGTCGAGCCCTTCCTCGACTTTCAAGATCGCGAAGTCGACCAGCAGGATCCCGTTCTTGCTGACGAGCCCGACCAGCATGACCGTGCCGATCAGCGAGAACAGGTTGAGCGTCTGCCCCGTCAGCGCCAGCGCTCCCAGCGCGCCGATCGAGGCGACGGGGATCGCGAACATGATGACCAGCGGGACGCGATAGGCGTTGTAGAGCGCGACCATCAGCAGATAGACGAGCCCCAGCGAGAGGATCAGCGAGGTACCCAGGCCGTTGACGGTCTGGAAGGTGCTCTGCTGCTGGCCGCCCGCGGCCGCGGCGACGCTGACCGTGTTCGGCAGGTGCAGCGCCGCGACGCGCTCCATGAACGCGCGCTGCACGCGCGAGACCGTGTAGCCCGGCTGCACGTTGGCGCCGATGTGGATGACGGTCTGGCGGTTGATGCGGGTCAGCAGCGCCTCTTCGGGATCGTTCTGCAGCGTCGCGAAATCGCTCAGGTGCACGATCTTGCCGTTGAGCGCGCGCACGGGCAGCTGGGTGAGCGTCGACATCTGGTACTGATCGGCCATCGGGTAGAGCACCTGGACGTACTTCGTTCCGGTGCCGTCGCTGGCGTCGAACTGGGTCGCCAGCGTGCCGCCGAAGGCCGCGCGCACAGCCTGCGCCGCCGACCCGATCTGCACGTCGAGCGCCCGCGCCCGGTCGCGGTTGAAGACGATGTCGAGCTGCGGCGAGAGCTGGAGCGCGGAGCTGTTGACGTTCATCGCGCCCGGCGTGTCCTGCAACGCTTCCAGCACTTTCGGCGCGTAGGCGTCCGGCTCGCCGCGCGTCGCGCTGACGGCGACGTCGATCGGCTGCTGGTTGCCGCCGCGCGTCCCCGTCGCCGGCACCGCGAAGACGCGCGCGGCCGGCACCTCCTGGTGGCCGATGCGGTTCATCATCGCGGCGATCTGCGCGGTCGTATGCGTGCGGTTGAGGTCGAGGACGACGCGGATCTGCCCGTTCGAGCCCAAGTTGACGCCGCCGCCGAAGCCGGCCTGCGCGCTGCCCGAGGTCGAGGTGATCGTATCGACGTCCGGCAGCTGCAGGAAGCGCGCCGAAAGCTTGCGGACCGCGGCGTCGGTCGTCGTCAGCGGCGTTCCGGTCGGAAATTGGATCGTGCAGAAGATTTGGCCGCGGTCGACCGCCGGGATGAACTCGAAGCCGATGAACCCGAGCGGGATCAGCGCGATCGCGCCCAGCGTCAAGGCGATCGCGCTGCCGAACACGACCCACGAGAGGCGCAGCGCCGCCGGCAGGATGCGCTCGGCATAGAACGAGCGCAGCCGCTCGAAGCCGCGGGTGAAGGCGTTGATGAAGCCGGGAACCTTCCAGGTCGAGAGCAGCGACCAGTTACCGGCCAGCGACGGCGTCACCGTGAACGAGACGGCCAGCGAGGTCAAGGTCGCGATGGTGACGACCAAACCGAACTCGGCCAGGAACCGCCCGACCTGTCCCGGCAGGAACGCGATCGGCAAGAACACGACGACGTCGACCAAGGTGATGATGATGGCCGCCGGACCGATCTCGGCGCGGCCCAACACCGCGGCGACGCGCGGCGGTTCGCCGCCGTCCTCGTAGTGGCGCTCGATGTTTTCCAGCACGACGATCGAGTCGTCGACGAGAATCCCGATGATCAGCGTCATCGCCAACAGCGAGACGGTGTCGATGGTGAAGTTCACCAGCCGCATCACGAACAGCGTGACCAGCAGCGAGGTCGGGATCGCGATCATCACGACCACGGCGTTGCGCCACGAGCGCAGGAAGAACACCATCGCGATGCCGGTGAAGATGATCCCTTGCAGCAGCGTCTTGAGCACGCCGACCAGCTGCTGCTGGGTGTAGGTCGCCTCGTTGTTGAGGACCTTGAACTGCACGTTCGGGAACTGGGCTTCGATGGCGGGGAGCGCGTCGACGACGTTCTGCGCCGCCGTCACCTCGCTGGCGCCGGTGGCCTTCTGCGCCTGCAGCGTGATCGCGGGCTTGGCGTCGACGTACGAGGCGACGCGCTTGGGCTCGTAGCTGTCGTCGACGTTCGCGACGTCGCCGATGCGCGGCAACAGGGCCGATTGCGAGTACGGGTTGGTCGCGTCGGAGGCGAGCCCGGAGGACGCGCCGCCGCTGCCGGTCGCCAGCGCCGGGATCCCCGCGCCGCTCTCACCGGTCATCGCCGGCGGCGCGACGTTGCTGGTCGTCGGCGGCGTCACGGCGCTGGGCGCGGTGGTCGGCGGCGCCGTCACGCTCGACGACGGCGCGATCTGTGCGGCCGGCGGCCCGGTCGCGACCGCGATCGGCGGGACGACGACGGCCGGCAGCGGCGTGGACACGCCGCCGGCGCTCGCGCCGGCGTTGGTGTTCGCCGCGGCGCCGCTGGCGGCCGCGTTCGACGACGCGGTGCCGGCCGCGTTGCTGGCGGCCGAGACGGTCTGCGAGGTCGTGGCGCTCAGCGACGAGTCGCTGCTCGGGAGATTGGTGGTCGTCACCAGCGCGGAGCCGCTGCCGGCGCTGGTCGTCGCGCTGGTCGAGCTGCTCGGCGCGCCGGCGCTCGACGAGCCCCCGGCGCCCGACGCGGCAGCGCCCGCGCCGGCCTGGCCGCCACCGCCGATCGGCGCGGGGGTCGCGGTCGCGCCGGCGGTCGAGGCGGCGGCGTTCGAGAGCGAGAGCGCCTGGTTCGTGCTGCCGCTCAGATTCGAGTACTTCTGGTTGACGGCACCCGAGGGCGAGGTCGCGCCTTGCAGCACGGCGGTCGAGCCGGCCAGCAGCAGGTTCTCGATCGACGGCACGGTTTGGATGTCGCCGCGCACGTCGATCGTGGTCTCGCGGTTGCCCAAATACGCGATGCCGCCCGGCGCGCGCACGTTGTTGGCTTGGATCGAGCTGACGACGTCGGTGGTCGTGAAGCCCCACGCACTGAGCTTGTTCGGATCGACGTCGACCTCGAGCGCCGGCGTGACCGTTCCGTTGGCGCTGACGTTCGAGATGCCGTCGACCTGTTCGAGCGCCGGGACGATCTCGTTGGTCACCACGCCCGAGAGCTGCGGCAGGTTGAGCGAACGCGAGGTGACCGCGATGGTGACGACGTTGATCTGCGCCGGATCGAAGGTGCGCACCGTCGGCGCGGGCAGGTCCTGCGGCAGCGCCGACTTCGCGGTCTGAATGCGGTCCTGGACCTCGGTCAAGTCGGTGGTCTGGTTCGACTCCAGCGTGAACGTCGCCGAGATCGTGGCTTGGTTCTGTTGGATCGAGGTGTTGAGGTGGTCGAGGTCGGGCGCGCCGGCGATCGCGTCCTCGACCGGAATGACGACCGAGTCACGCAGCTCGGACGGCGAGGCTCCCGGATACGCGACGCTGACCGTGACGGTCGGAAAGTCGATGTTCGGGAACTGCTGCTGGACCAGCGTCGCCAGCGAGAACGAGCCGACGAGCGCGATCAGCGCCACCAGCACGAACACCAGCGGCGGCCGATTGACGAAGAGCTGCGTGACGCGCTGCATCACTCCTCGGCGAGGGACTGCCCGTCGGAGAGCCCGAGCTGCCCGTTGCTGACGACCTGCTGACCCGCCTTGACCCCGCTGACGATCGAGGTCGTGCCGTCGGAGCCGAGCTCGCGCACGTGCACCGTCTTGGCGACCACGTCGACGACGTTGTCCTGCGCGATCATGATCGTGGTGTGGGTGTCGTCGAGGAACGCGGTGGTCGGAATGCCGACGCCGCTGACGGGCGGCAGCGACGCGGTCGCCGTCACCGGCAGGCCGGATTGCAGCCTGCCGTCGGCGTTGGTGACCAGCACCTTGACGGTGAAGTTCGTCGAACCCGGCGTGACCTGGCCCAGCACCGCGACGACCTTGCCGGTGTAGGTGGTCGAGTTGGTGCCGGCGACGACGAGCGAGACCGGCGCGCCAACCGGGATCGCGAACGTATCGGAGCTCGACGCGTTCAGCATCGCGTAGACCTGGTCGAGCCGCTGCAGGGTGAAGATCGTGCGCGAGCCCGGGTACTCACCCGGGTTGAGGTTGCGGTTGATCACCACGCCGTCGATCGGCGAGACGATCGTCGCGCGCGAGATCTCGGCCTGGTACTGCCGCACCGTGGCCTGCGCCTGCGCGACGGCGGCGTGCGCCGCGCGCGCGTCGGCGACCGCCGAGGCGACGTTCGAGGCCTGCAGGCCTTGGTTCGCGGTGCCGTTGACGTTCTGGTTCAAGATCGCCGACTGCAGCGCGGCCTGCGCGTTGCGCAGCGCGGCCTGGTCGTTGAGCACCTGCGTCTGCTGCTGCTCGAGCGCCTGCTGCGCGATGTAGCCGTTGGCGATCAGCAGCCGGTCGCGGGCCAAGTTGGCCTGATCGTTGGTGAGGTTCTGCTGCGCCTGCGCGACGGCCGCGCGCGCCGACTGCACCGAGTTGCCGCCCTGACCGATGTTCAGCGTCGCGGTGTAACGCGTCTGCGCGACCTTGGCGTCGTCCGATTCCGCCGTGCGCTGGTCGGCGACGACCGTCGCCTGCGCTTGCGCCAACTGCGCTTGCAGGTCGGCGGTGTCGAGCACGGCCAGCACCTCACCGGTGTGGATCCGGTCGCCCTCGTTGACGTTGACGACGTCGGTCGGTTCGGAGAGCGAGCTCGTGATCGCGACGTTGAGCAGCGGTGCGACCACGCCGGAGATCGTCGAGGTGGCCCGGACGGTCGTTTCACGCGCCGCGGTCGTCGGGATCGGATTCGGCGAGGCCTGGCCGCGCAGCCCGCGCCGGCCGGCGCCGCCGCGGTTGCAGCCCGCCACCAGCACGGCGAGGACGAGCGCGGTCACGAGAATGGTTCGGGTACGGTTCATCGGCCCTCGGGGGTCGGCGGCGTGGAGGCAGAATCGAGAGTATGGCCGCCGAGCCTGTGGATTCCCCGAGGCGGGCGGCCGCGCATCCCGAGGTGCCGCTGAAACTCGGGAAGCCCTGCAAGCGTACCCGTGGCGAGACGCGTTTCGCCCTACGGAGCATGAGCATCGCATGAACGCCGCCGCCGACTACGCCGCCGCCGCCGCGCAGCTGACCCGCACGCTGCCGGCCTACGTCGCGTACACGGACCGGACCGAGGGCGGCTTCGGGCCCTTCCACGGCGGCCAGAGCTCGAAGGTGGTGGTGCACGTTCCGGACGGACGGGTCATCAGCGGCCATCCCGCCACGGTGCACTTCGGGACCGGCAACTGGCGCGAAGCGGAGCTGCTGACCAACCCGCCGTTCCGGCCCGCGTGCTACGCGCCGACGGACGCCCAGGCCGCCACCTTCGACGGCAAGCCGGCCGAGCGGATCGCGCTGCGCCCGCGCTGCCGGACGGGAGAGGACGACGCCGACTTCACCGTCCTCTACGTCGATCCGAACAGTCGCGCGCCGCTCGCGGTCGTCGGCACGGACGACGACAAGGACGTCCAGGCGCGGGTCGAGGAGCGCTTCATCGCCGTCGACGGCTACACGGTTCCCGCCGGGCTGCACGTGAAGGTCAAGGGCGAGGGCTGGATGGGCTGGCTCGACGTGACCGCCAACGTGGAGCTGAGCGACTACCGCTTCAGCGCGACGCCGCTCTAAGGGCTCACGTCAGCGCGGGCGGAATCCAGCTGCCGTTCAGCGCCGCCGGATCGGGCCAATAGAGGCGCAAGAGCAGCGTGTACGGCCCGGCGGGCGCCGGCAGCCAGTTGGCGCGCCGAGCCGCGTCGGCCGGCGGATCGGCACCGAGCTCGAGCGTCAGCCCGCCGTCGGCGTCCGCCACCAACGGATCGCCGTCGCGCAGCGCGTACCGGTCGAGCGCGTTCGGCACCAGGTAGCCGTCGGTGTCGTACATCGTCAGCGACCAGAAGCCGCGCTGGGGCGGCAGCGCGCCGGGTGCGAAGCGCAGCCGGCGCCGGCCTTGCGAGCGCGTCGCATAGTAGAGCGCGTCGGCCGGCAGGTTCGCGGCGATGCCGTACGCGGCGACCCGCGCGCGCAGCAGGTCGTCGGCACCGAAGTTCGCGGTGCGCGGATCCGAGCGCAGCCAGAACGTCGCCGTCAGCGGCAACGAGCGCACGTCGAGCGTCGTGATCTCGCGCAGCGCCGCCGCCGGCGCGGACTGCAGCGCCGCTTGCGCGCTCGGCGAGAGCGCGGCCATCTGCACGGGCCCCCCGGGCTCGATCCCCAGTTGCGCGAGGTCGCGCAAGCCCGCACCGTCGCCGGACGGCGGCGGATTTCCCACCAGGCGCGCCGCGGCCAGCGAGAAGAACGCTTGGGCGCTCATCGCCGCGACCAGGTCGCCGAGCTTGACCGGATCGCTCGCCGCATGCGAGACGCCGGGGGCGGCGTTGCCGCCGGCCAGCGGCCGCAGCGTGAAGCCGTCTTGCAGCGCGTGGACGGCGGCGAGGTCGGCCCCGGCGTGCAGCGCGATCCGGTTGAAGATCCAGCACGCGTCGGTCGGCGCGTCGACGCGGCGCACGCCGCGCAGCGCCACGTGCTGGCCGGGTCGCGCGAAGACGAGCTGCTGCGCGGCCCCGCCGCCGGTGCGCGTGCCGGGGTCGGCGAACACGTTCGTCCACGCGTCCATCACCTCGCACACGTAGAAGTGCCCGGCGCTGGCGGGTATGGTGAGCAGCACCGGTCCGTTGCGCAAGTCGAGGAACGCGCTCGAGTACAGCGTGTCGACGTTGGGGCGCACGATGAACCGGTTGGCCGGCGTCGCGAGCGCGCGATCGTGGCGGAATTGATTCGGCGCGGTCGCGGTGAGCTGATGCCGCTCGGTCAGCGCGACCAGCACCAGCGGATAGGCGAAGACGTAGGCGCGGATCGCGGCCTCGGTCAGGTCGTCGCCGGGAGCGGCCCCGGCCGCGCCGCCGGTCGCGGCCAGCGCGGCCGCGGAGCCGGCGAGAAAGAGGCTGCGTCGCATGCGCAGCCTCTTAGCCGTCAGTCGTGCGGAGCGCTGCCGGCCGCCGATTGCGCGGCGGCGAGCCGCGCGATCGGGACCCGGTAGGGCGAGCAGGAGACGTAATCGAGCCCGAGCTCGTCGCAGAACGCGACCGACGACGGCTCACCACCGTGCTCGCCGCAGATCCCGATCTTGAGCCCCGGCCGCTCGCCGCGTCCCTTCTCGACGCCGGTGCGCATCAAGCTGCCGACGCCGACCCGGTCGAGCACCTGGAACGGATCGTCCTTGAGGATCTTGAGCTCGAGGTAACGCGGGATGAAGCTGGCCTCGGCGTCGTCGCGGCTGTAGCCGTAGGTCGTCTGGGTCAGGTCGTTGGTGCCGAACGAGAAGAACTCGGCGATCGACGCCAGCTCGTCGGCGACGATGCACGCGCGCGGCAGCTCGACCATCGTGCCGATGTGGTACGGCACCGCGACGCCCTGCTCGGCGATGACCGCGTCGGCCACGTCGCGCGCCGCGTCGGCGGTGACCCGCATCTCCTCGACCGTGCCGACGCCGGGGATCATGACGTCGGGCCGGGCGTCGACGCCGCGTTTGCGCAGCGCGCAGGCGGCCTCGAAGATCGCGCGCACCTGCATCGCGTAGATCTCCGGATACAGGATGCCCAGCCGGCAGACGCGCAGGCCCAGCATGGGGTTCTGCTCGTGCAGCGCACGCACGCGCGCGAGCACCTTCGTCTTCTCGCGGTACGCCGGATCGTCTTCGCCCTTGTTGATGCGCAGCTCCGTCGTCTCGACGAGCAGCTGCTCGAGCGAGGGCAGAAACTCGTGCAGCGGCGGGTCGAGCAGCCGGATCGTGACCGTATAGCCGGCCATCGCTTCGAGGATCCCGGCGAAGTCGTCGCGCTGGAACGGCAAGAGCGTCGTCAGCGCTTCCGCGCGCGCGTCCGGCGTGTCGGCGATGATCATGCGCTGCACGACCGGCAGCCGGTCGGGCTGCATGAACATGTGCTCGGTGCGGCACAAGCCGATCCCGGTCGCACCCAGCTCGCGCGCCTTGCGCGCGTCCTCGGGGGTGTCGGCGTTGGCCCACACGCCCAGCCGCTTCCGCGCGTCGGCCCAGCCCAAGAACGTCGCCAGCCAGTCGGGGAGCTGCGAGGGCGGCGGGATCAGCTCGAGCTTGCCGATGACGACCTGGCCGGTCGTACCGTCGATCGTGATCCAATCGTTCTCGCGCAGCTCGTGGCGGCCGATGCGCGCGGTCTTGGCGCGCCGGTCGACGACCAGCGCGTCGAAGCCGGCGACGCACGGCTTGCCCATCCCGCGCGCGACGACGGCCGCGTGCGAAGTCGCGCCGCCGCGCGAGGTCAGGACGCCGCGCGCGGCGATCATGCCGTGCACGTCGTCGGGCGCCGTCTCGACGCGCACCAGGATCACCGCGTCGCCGGCCTTGCCGCGCTCGGCCGCGAGGTCGGCGTCGAAGACGACCTGACCGGTCGCCGCGCCCGGCGAGGCGTTGAGGCCGGTGCCGGCGACTTCGTACTTCTGACTGGGATCGATGCGCGCGTGGAACAGCTGGTCGAGCGAGGCCGCGTCGACGCGCCGTAACGCCTCGTCCTTGGTGAGCAGCCCTTCGCTCACCAGATCGAGCGCGATCTTGACCGCCGCTTCGGCGCTGCGCTTGGCGCTGCGCGTCTGCAGCATCCAGAGCTTACCGCGCTCGACGGTGAACTCGAGATCCTGCACGTCGCGGTAGTGCATCTCGAGCTGGCCGGCGATGGTGACGAACTGCGCGTAGACGTCGGGCAGCTGCGTGCGCAGATCGTCGATCGTCATCGGCGTGCGGATGCCCGCGACGACGTCTTCACCCTGCGCGTTGCGCAGGTACTCGCCGAACAGGTGCTTCTCGCCGGTGTTGGGGTCGCGGGTGAACGCGACGCCGGTCCCCGAGTCCTCGCCCAGGTTGCCGAACACCATCGAGACGACGCTGACGGCGGTGCCCCAGTCGTCGGAGATCTTGTTGAAACGGCGGTAGTCGATCGCGCGCTTGGAGTTCCACGAGTCGAAGACGGCTTGGATCGCCAGCTCGAGCTGTTCGTAGACGTCCTGCGGAAACGGCTGGTGCGTGTGGTCGCGCACGATCTCGCGGTACTGCGCGATCACTTCCTTCCACTTGCACGCGTCGAGCTCGGGATCGGTCGCGACGCCGGCTTTGTGCTTCGCCTCCTCGACGACCTGATCGAACTCTTCTTTCGGGATGCCGAGCACGATGGTGCCGAACATCGCCATGAACCGGCGGTAGGCGTCGGCGGCGAAGCGGTCGTTCCCGGTCAGCTTCGCCAGCGCGATCACGGTCTCGTCGTTGAGACCCAGGTTGAGGATGGTGTCCATCATCCCCGGCATCGAGACGCGCGCGCCGCTGCGGACGGAGACCAGCAGCGGGTTGTCGGAGCGCCCGAACTGTTTGCCGGTCCGCGCTTCGAGCTCGCGCATCGACGCCCGCACGGCCTCGCGCAAGCCGTCCGGAAAGCGGCGGCCGGCGCGGTAGAAGTCCAGGCACGTCTCGGTCGAGATGGTGAAGCCGGGCGGCACCGGCAGCCCGGCGCGGGTCATCTCCGCCAGGCCGGCCCCCTTGCCGCCCAGCAGGTCCTTCATCTCGCCGGAGCCTTCCTCGAAGAACCAAATACGCTTGGGTGCGGCCGGGGTACTGGGTGGGGCGAGAACCGCCTCGGACACTCTCTTCCCTTCCTGGGTAGGCATGCGTGGAAAATCGTTGTACCGCCGCGTGCGCACGACGGAAATCTTCTCCGTGCTTTCCATGAGCAAAAGCTTTCCCCCCGCTCGGCCGCTTCAAGCAGGGTATGTCCCGGAAGAATAGCCGATCGCCGGGCGCCGGCGCATCGGACATTTGGCGGACCGGAGCGCAGGGGGTCCCTGCCGCTAACGTCTCAGCGCGCGTCGTGAAAGATGATGCCCAGGGTGACGCGTTCGCCGTCGCGCACCTCGCCGACACCGTGGCGGAACTGCGTCCGCGACCAGCCGCGCGCGCTGCGGATCGGGCGAGCGGCGTTGGGGAAGACGACGGCGTCGCCCAGCCCCAGCGGGACGACGTGCGCGAGGCTCTGCCGGCGCGGGCGCTGCTCGACCAGCACGAACTCGCCGCCGGTGAAGTCGGTCGGTGGGCTGAGCAGCACCGTCGCCTGCAGCGGGAACGCGACCTCGCCGTAGCGGTCCTGGTGCAGCGCGTTGCGGTCGCCGGCGCGATAGCGCAGCAGCAACGGCGTCGGCCGCGTCTGGCCGGCGGCGGCGCAGCGCTCCAAGAACGCCGGCAGCGTCGCCGGGTAGCCGCCGGGCTCACCGAGCTGCTCGGCCCACTGGTTGGCGACCGGCGCGAGCGCGGCGTAGAGCCGGGCGCGCAGGCCGGCGACCGGCTCGGGTACGGGTGCCGCGAAATAACGGTAAACGCCGCGCCCGAAACCGAGCGGCTCCATGTCGACGGTCTTGCGGAACGCCGCCACGTCGTCGAAGCGCCCCCGCAGCGCCGCGCACGCGGCCGCGTCGAGAAGGCGGGGCAGGACGGCGTAGCCGCGCTCGGCGAGCTCGGGTGGAACGGTCATGGCCTCTAGCCTACCGCGCGCAGCGCCCGCCGGCGCCCCGCCGGTTGCGCCCGCGTTCGCTAGGCCGGCAGCGTCGGCTCGGGCTCGCGGACGCGGATGTCGTGGGCGCGCAGCCGGAAGGCGAAGGTGGCGCCGTGGGGGCCGTTGGCCAGCAGCGCCAGCCCGCCGCCGGCGCGCTCGGCCGCCCGCCGCGCGATCGCCAGCCCGAGTCCCGAGCCCTCGATCTCGCCGCGATGCGGCATCGCGCGAAAGAAGCGCTCGAACACCGTCTCGACGTGCTCGGGCGGCACGCCGGGTCCGCCGTCGCGAATCGACACTTCGACCGCCCCGGCGTCGATGGCGCGCGCCGCGATCGCGATCGGCGCGCCCGGCGCGTACTTGAGCGCGTTGTCGAGCACGTTGGCCAGTGCTTCGTGCAGCTCTTCGCGATCGCCGACGATCGTCGCGTCGACGGCCAGGTCGAGCTCGATGTGCGCGTTCTGCGCCAGCACGCGGCGCGCGCTGACGACCTCGTCGATCAGCCCGGCCAGCGGGAACGGCTCGACCGGACGCTCGCGCGGCGACTCCATGCGGGCCAGCAGGATCAGGTTGTCGATCAGCACGCGCATCCGTTTGCCCTGCGCGTCGATGCTCGAGAACGCTTCGTTCGCGGTCGACTCGCGCGGATCGACTTTGCGTTTGAGCACGTCGACGAACCCGAGCACGATCGCCAACGGCGTGCGCAGCTCGTGGCCGGCGTCGGCGACGAACTGCCGCATCCGCGCTTCGGCCTGGGCGCGCTCGGTGAAGGCGGCGTCGACCTGTGCGGCGGCACCGTTGTACGCCTGCGCCAGCTCGTCGAACTCGCTGCGCCCGGCGACGGCGATCGGCTCGGGCGTGAAATCGCGGGCGGCGAAGCGCCGCAGCGAGCGGGTGACGTCGATCAGCGGGCGCAGCACCTGCGAGGTGATGTAGCGGCCGACCAGCCAGGCCATCACCCCGGCCAGCACCGTCACGATCAGCACGCCCGCGATCAGCCGCAGCGCGACGCTCTCCAACCGCGCGGGATCGAGCACGACGATCATCTCGCCGCCGGCGAACGGCACGCGATGCGGACGCGCACCCAGCAGCGACCAGAACGGGAACGCGCGCAGCCCAGGCACCCAGCCGGGACCCGGACCGCCGCCGCCCTCGCCCGGTCCGGCCCGCGGCGGACGCGGCAGCACGCGCGCGACGCCGTTGACGATCAGCGTGCCGGGCCGCCGTCCCGGCGGTGGGCCGCCGATGCGGCGCGGCGGCCGCGCCGAGGCGATGATCAGGATGCCGGCGCGCGCTTCGCGCAGGCCGAAGCCGCGTGCCGCGATCTCGAACGGCGTTCCGCGCAGCTCGGCGCGCACGCCCGCCTGCTGCGCGCTGCTCGCGATCCCTTGCGCCGCGTCGTCGAGCAGGCGCGTGTAGAGCACCAGGCTGAGCACCGCGAAGGCCATCAGCACCAGCAACGCACCGATCGTCGCCGCGCCGACGTACCACGAGGTCAGCCGGCGCGAGAAGGCGTGATACATCGCGCTAGTCCGCCCGCAGCGCGTAACCCGCGCCGCGGATGGTGCGGATCAGCCGCGTCGCCCGGCCCTGGTCGATCTTCGAGCGCAAATACGAGACGTAGGTCTCGACGATGCCCGGCCGCACGTCGCGATCGCTCCCCCAGACCAGATCGAGCAGCTGCGCGCGTGAGAAGACGCGCTCGGGATTGGTGACCAGCAAGTGCAACAGCGACCATTCGCGCGAGGAGAGCTCGATTCGCTGGCCGCCGCGGCGCGCCTCACGCCGATCGACGTCGAGCACCAGATCGTGATACGCGACTTCGGCGAAACGCTCCAGGCGCGGGCGGCGCAGTGCCGTCTCCAAGCGCGCGGCGAGCTCCGACATCGAGAACGGCTTGGCCAGATAGTCGTCGGCACCAGCCTGCAGGCTGCTGACCTTGTCGTCGAGGTCGCTCTTCGCGCTGAGCATCAGGATCGGCGCTTCGGTGATGCGCCGCAGCTGCGGCACCAGCTCGATGCCGTCGACGTAGGGCAGCATCACGTCGAGCACGATCGCATCGGGACTCCACTCGCGCACCGTGCGCAGCCCGGTCGGGCCGTCGGCCGCCGTCCGCACCTCGAAGCCGTACTCCGGCAATCCCAATTCAAGCAGCTTGCGCAGATAGCGCTCGTCGTCGATCGCGAGAACCCGCGGCGGCATACTCTTCATCGTTGCCACGCCAACTTGAAGCGGGCCTGGGAAGCGCCCTCAGGCTTAATTCTTAATTCTATCGTTGACAACCAGCGCCGGCCCCGTTACCATACGGATCAATGCGTAGACGCGCTGCCGCGGCCATTGCTCTCGCCATGGCCTGGATCATGGTGTGCCCCGGCCCGATTCGCGCAGCCGACGAGCCCTCGTTGCGCGTGCCGGTCCTCGATCCGGCGCCCTCGATGGAGGGCACGCTCGATCCCTCGTGGTCAAAGGCGGCCGAGCTGACCCTGGACCACGACTTCACCTACAAGCGTGCGCCCGCGGAGCCGACCCACGTCTACGTCGGCCAGGACGGTGCCGCGCTCGATGTCGCTTTCGTCGTCACCCAAGCCGAGGCGGTCGTCGACACGCAGACGACCAACGGCACCAACGTCACCAGCGACGACTACGTGATCGTCTATCTCTGGCCGCGCGGCACGCAGGGTTTCTCGTACTCCTTCGCCGCCAACCCGCGCGGGACGCGCTATCAGACCTCGAGCGAGAACACCGCCTATACGCCCCAGTGGGTCGCGGTCGGTCACCGCACGCCGACCGGCTACGTCGTCACCATGCGCATCCCGCTCGGCGTGATCCGCAGCGGCGGCTCGACCCATTGGAAAGCGCAATTCGCACGCGAGACGATCGCGACCAACAGCTTGGCCGTGTGGACGATGTCCGACCGCCAGCAGAACGCCAACGATCCCGCCTTCGCCGGGACGCTGCTCGACGTCGGCGCGGGCGCGAAGGCCGCGACGCGGCCGCAGCCGCGCGCCCAGATCTACGGGCTGGGCGAGCTCACCACGCCCGCCAACGGCGGCTCGACCGCGCGCGTGGGCGGCGACTTCTCGGTGCCCATCACGCCGACCGCGTCGTTCTTCGGGACGCTGCACCCCGACTACTCGAACGTCGAGATCGACCAGCAGACGATCGCACCGAACGCGTTCGCCTACCAGTACCAAGAAGTACGGCCGTTCTTCACCCAGGCGTCCAACGCGTACGACAACATGTTCAACTGCACGGACTGCCCGACGCTGCTCTACACGCCGGCCATCCCGATCTTCCGCGAGGGCTACGCGGTCGAGGGAACGCAAGGGCCGTTGACGTTCGCCGCCTTCGACGCGATCGGCGACGGGCGGGTCGACCAGTCGCAAGCGCTCGACTACAACGTCGAGACCAAGCAGAGCAACGTCGCCCTGGACTATCAGCACACCTCGGTCGACACCTCGGACGGCCTGCACGACGAGCTGACGTCGTTCACGAGCGGCTATCTCGATCAGCCTTCGCACCTGTTCGCGTATTTCAACGGCGCGCTCGAGCGCGGCACCGACGTCGCCAACCCGGCCGCGGCGGACTACGCGGAGGGCGGCTTCGGTTTCGTCAACTCGACCTCGGCGGTCGTGCTCAACTACCAGCAGCTCGGCCCCGACTTCAACCCGCCGGACTCGTTCGTGACGCAGAACGGGATCACCGGGTACGAGTTCTTCGCCAAGAAGACGCTCGATTTCGCGCCGGGCGCGCCGCTGCACGACGTCTACGGGCAGATCTTCGCCGCCCGGTACCACGAGCCCGACGGCGCGCCCGGTCAGGTGCAGCTGGCCGAACAGCTCAACTTCGACTTCCGCAGTCTGATGACGCTGCACCTCTTCGGCGGCTACGAAGGCGTGCAGACGGCCGACGCCGGCTTCCTGCCCTTCGACGCGAACGGCGCCGAGGTCGGCTACAAGGTCGCGACCAACACGCCGACGTACGTGCAGTACACCGGCGGTCCGTACTATCACGGCATGCTCGACGCGTGGAACTACATCTCGACGATCCCGCTCGAGCGCAAGATCCACCTGCGCGTCGAAGCCGACCGCGACTCGTACTTCACCACCTACGCCGGCGAGCTGCAGTCGACGCAGTGGCTCGAACGCGTGACGCTCGATTGGCAGTTCAACCGCGACACCTCGTTCGACCTCGGGTTGCGGCGCATCATCGGCCGCGAGATCCCCAACGCCATCGTGCCGCCGACGTTCCAATACGTGAACGCGAGCAACGTCACCGCCGCCTTCCACTTCCTGGCGCTGCACAACGAGTTCTATCTCGTCTACGGCAACCCCAACAGTTTGGGGACGACGCCGGCGCTGTATCTGAAGTGGATCCGCTACATCGGGGCGCCGAAGGGAACCTGACGCCGCCGGGCTAGTTTCCGCGCGGTAACCACGGCACCGAAAAGTGCGTACTGGCGCGTAGCGCGCGTTCGCGCTACGATGCCGCTGCGATGACGCACGGCGAGGAGGTCGTGGCACGCTGGCGATGCGGATCGTGCGCGAATACGCACGGAGCGCTGATCCTGCTGCTGCACGGCGAGGGGAGCGACGAGGACGAGCTGTTCGACCTGGTCGTGCTGCTGCCGGCCGAGCCCGCCATCGCCGCGCTGCGCGGCTTCACCCCCGACGGCGCCGGCTACGGCTGGTTCGCGGCGGACGCCGACGGCCGGCCGGATCCGGCGTCCCTGGATACGGCGGTCGCGCGCGTCGAGCGCTGGCTCGACGAGCAAGCCGGCGACGCGGAAGAGATCTGGCTCGCCGGCGTCGGCCAAGGCGCCACGCTGGTCGACGCGCTGCTGCGGCGCGCGCCCCAGCGGTACGCCGGCGCCGCGCTGCTCGAGAGCCCCGCGCGCGACGGCCGGGTCGCGCTCGACGGGCTCGACGTCTACCGCGGTCGGCGACCGCACACCACCGGCGAGCTGCGCGACCTCGTCGATTGGTTCTCCGCGCGCACGACCCCACCGACCCTCACCATCACGGGAGAACACCGATGACCGCCACCACGCAAAGCACCGAGAAATACGCGATCGACTCCGCTCACTCGTCGGCCGACTTCGTCGTCCGTCACATGGTCATCGCCAAAGTGCGCGGGCGCTTCGGCAAGCTGACCGGCACGATCGACGTACCGGCCGGCGCCGAGGTCCCCACCAGCGCGACCGCCGAGATCGACGTCAACTCGATCGACACCCGCGAAGAGCAGCGCGACGGGCACCTCAAGTCGGCCGATTTCCTCGAAGCGGACAAGTACCCGACGATCACCTTCGTCTCGACCGGGACCGAAGGCAACGGCCCCTCGTTCACGCTCAAGGGGATGCTCTCGATCCACGGCGTCACCCGCGAGGTCGCGATCGCGGCCGAGTACGAAGGCCGCGGCAAGGACCCGTGGGGCAACGAGCGCATCGGCTACAGCGGCCACGTCACCATCAACCGCAAGGACTACGGCCTGACCTGGAATCAGGCGCTCGAGACGGGCGGCGTCCTGGTCGGGGACGAGGTCCGCATCGAGATCACCGTCGAGGCCATCAAGCAACAGGCTTCCGCGTAGCGGAAGCCTGTTGCTGTCCTCGCTTCGCGGCGGTCCGCGCAACTCGGTGCCACGGGGCGAGGTCTTCGCGGGGGAATGATGCCGACCGCGTTGGCGACGCGCCCGGCGGGGGATTGCCCCGTCGAGCGCGCCATCGCCCAGCTCGCCGACAAGTGGAAGCTGCAGATCCTGCTGGTGCTGGCGGATCAGGAAGTCGTGCGCTTCCGCGAGCTCCAGCGCCAAGTGCACGGCGTCTCGCAGAAGGTGCTCACCAAGGCGCTGCGCGAGCTCGAGGCCGACGGCCTGGTCGAGCGGACGGTCTATGCCGAAGTGCCGCCGCGCGTCGAATACCGCCCCAGCCCGCGCTGCGCGCAGCTGCTGCCCATCCTCGCGCAGCTGCAGGACTGGGCGGTCTCCACGTCCGCGGCTGGGGCGTAGCCCGAACGCGCAGGCTCGCGAAGCGCAAGCCGCGTTAGCTGTCGGCTTTGCGGCGGCGCGCGGTGCGCGTGCCGCCTTCGAGCGCGCGCATGCGGCGGTCCAGCTGATGGACCTGCAGCGTCAGCTGCTCGACCAGCGTGACCAGCGAGGCGTCGGCGGCGTGCGCGACGTCGTCGGGCGGCCCGTCCTTCCCGGTCGCGAGGAACCAGGGCGTCACGCCGAACAGCGCCGCCAGCTTGAGGCCGACGACGAAGCTCGCGCTCTTGGTTTGACCCGACTCCATCTGCCGGATCGCGCCCTCGGTGATACCGACGGCATGCGCCGTCGCGCTCGGCGTGAGGCGCCGTCGCTCGCGCAGCGAGCGCAAGCGCTCGCCGAAGGTCTCCGACACGCCGGGAAGTATACGAACCGCCTCGCGAAGTGTGGTATTGCGCTTCCCGGCCTAGTATGCTACGAGTATCGTGATGCACAGTCCCGCCGGGTGCCCGGAGTGCCTCCACGCCTGGTCGCTCCACACCCCGACCGGGTGCACGTTCCGGCTCGCCGGGACCCGCATCACCCCGCCTCGACCGTGCTCTTGCACCCGCAGCGGACACGGGCGAGGTCGGTGGGTCAGCTTCGTGCACGGCGGCTGACGGAACCCCCGGCACCTCTCGCGTAGCTTGCGGGCCATGCCCGCACGCGCGCGTTCATCGCTCGCCGTTCTCGTCGCGACGCTGACGCTCGTCGCCACGCGACCGGCCCAGGCCGACCTGCCCGCCCGCCCGGCGACGCCGGCTCCGGCGCCCAGCCCGACGCCGTCGGCCAGCCCGACCCCGGGTCCCACCCTGCGCTGGCGCAGCCTCGGCCCGGCGGTCGCGGGCGGCCGCGTCGCGACGGTCGCCGGCACCGACGCCGATCCGGCGCTGTTCTTCGCGGGCGCCGCCGGCGGCGGCGTGTGGAAGTCGACCGACGGCGGCGCGGCGTGGCAACCCGTCTTCGACGCCGCCGGCTCGCAGTCGATCGGCGCGATCGCGATCGCGCCCGGCGACCCGAAGGACGTTTGGGTCGGCACCGGCGAGGCCTGGCCGCGCAACGACGTGCTGGCCGGCGACGGCATCTATCACTCGAGCGACGGCGGCAAGACCTGGACGCGGCGCGGTCTCGAGCGCACCTCGCAGATCGCGCGCATCCTGATCGATCCGCGCGACCCGCGGCAGCTCGTCGTCGCCGCGCTGGGCGACCCGTTTCGGCCCAACCCCGAGCGCGGCATCTTCCGCAGCACCGACGGCGGCGCGACGTGGACGAAGACGCTGTTCGTCGACGACGGTGTGGGCGCGGCCGACGTCGCGCGCGATCCGAAGCACCCCGACGTGCTGCTCGCCGCGATGTGGCGGTTCGGCCGCTCGAGCTGGCATTTGACCAGCGGTGGTGCCGGTGACGGCATCTATCGCTCGACCGACGGCGGCGCGACCTGGGCGCCGCTGCGCGCACAGGGCTTGCCGGACGGCCCGCTGGGACGCATCGCGCTCGCGTACGCGCCCAGCGACGCGCAACGCGTGTATGCGCTCATCGAGTCCACCCAGGGGCTGCTCTGGCGTTCGGACGACGGCGGCGAAACCTGGAAGAAGACCTCGTCCAACACCTTGATCGACGAGCGCCCCTTCTACTACACGCGGTTGGTCGTCGATCCGCACGACGCCGACCACCTCTTCTCCGTCTCGGTGCTGCTGGCCGAGAGCACCAACGGCGGCCTGACCTGGCACCGCACCGGGCGCGGGCTGCACGGCGACCATCACGACCTGTGGATCTCGGCCGACGGCAAGACGATCCTCGAAGGCAACGACGGCGGCGTCGGCACCTCGCGCGACGGCGGCGCGAGCTGGCAGTGGCATCGCACGCTCCCGATCGAGCAGTTCTATCACGTCGCGACCGATCGCGGCGAGCCGTACCGCATCTGCGGTGGACTGCAGGACAACGGCAGCTGGTGCGGCCCCTCGCGCACCGGCGACGCGCGTGGCATCTTGGCGCGCGACTGGAGTCGCCTCTCGGGCGGCGACGGAACGTGGGTCGTCCCCGATCCACGCGACGCGCGGACGGTCTACGCGGCCGACGGCGGCGGCGACAACGCCGGCGAGATCTTCCGCACCGACCGCCGCACCAACGAGGTGGTCGACGTCTCGCCGTATTTGCGCGACCAGAACGTCGTCGCGCCCGCGCAGCTGCGCTGGCGCTTCAACTGGGAGACGCCGATCGCGTTCGATCCGTTCGCGCCGCACGTCGTCTACACCGCGGGCGACGTCGTCTTCCGCAGCGCGGACGCCGGCGCGCACTGGACGCCGATCAGCCCCGATCTCACCCAGAACGTCAAGGTCCGCCAAACGCTCTCCGGCGGCCCGATCACCCTCGACGTCACCGGGGCGGAGACCTTCGACACGATCCTCGCGCTGGCACCCTCGCCACGCGCGCGCGGCGAGCTGTGGGCGAGCACCGACGACGGCGTGGTCCAGCTCACGCGTGACGGCGGCGCGCACTGGACGAACGTCACGCCGGCGGGCGTGACGGCCGATGCGCGCATCGACGCGATCGAGGCTTCGCACGCGGCGGCCGGGACGGCCTACGTCGCGATCGACCGTCACTTCGTGGGTGACCGCACGCCCGACGTCGAGGTGACGACCGACTACGGGCGCACCTGGCGCCGGGTCGTGCACGGCCTCCCGGCCGACATGGTCGACGTCGTGCGCGAAGATCCGGCCGATCCGGACGTCCTGTACGCCGGGACGGACCACGGTGTGTGGTTGAGCCTGGATCGCGGCGAGCACTGGGAGCCGTTCCCCGCCCCGCTCCCGCCGGTGGCCGTGCGCGACCTGACGGTGCAGCCGGTGGCCGGCGACCTGATCGCCGCCACCCACGGCCGCGGACTGTACGTGCTCGACGATCTCACCCCGATCCGCAGGCTGGCGGCGGCGCGCCGGGCGGGCGTCTCTCTGTTCGCGCCGCGTGCCGCGCACGCGTACGGAAGGGAGACCCCGACGACCGACGTGGCCGCCGCGGGGACGGATCCGCCCGCGGCGAGCATCTCGTTCTGGCAGCGCAGCCCTGCACGCGGCGAACCGAGCATCGACGTCCTCGACGCGTCGGGACGTCTGGTGCGCCGTTTCGCCGGCACGCACGACGAAGACGGCGACGCGGTCCCCAACGTGCCGAACGCCGCCGGCCTGAATCGCGTCGCGTGGGACCTCACCGAGACGCCGCCGACGCCGTGGCGCCGCGTCGCCGCGTGGGACCGCGGCCCCGACGGCGGACCGGCCGTGCTGGCCGGCGTCTACACGGTGCGCTTGCACCGCGACGGGCGCACCTACACGCAGACGATCCGCGTCACCAGCGACGTGCCCGCCGACCAGGCGCGCCGCGGTCACGCCTTCGTCGCCGCCGTCACCGCCGAGCTCTCGGCGCTCGACGACGCGCTCAACGCGCTCGACAACGTGCGCCTGCAGACCGCCGGCGCGCTGCCGTCGCTCGACGGCGCGCTGGCCGAGCGCGCGCGCCGCACGCGCGACGACGCGGCGCGCCTGGAGGCGACGATCACCTCGCACCCGGTCAACGATCAGGACGACGACTTCCTCGAAGACCTCTTGCGCGAGCGCGTGCTGACGTTCTTGAGCGACCTGGGCCCGGGAACGCCGACGCAAGCCGAGATCACCGAAGCGGCCGCGCTACGTCGCGAAGGTGCCGCGGCGCTCGACCGGTACCGCGCGTTCCTCGCCGCCGACGTCGTCCCGCTCGACGCCGCCCTGCGCGCCGCCGGCCACCTCACGCTCGACTTGCGCGCACTGCCGGTTCCCGCGAAGCCCGACCCCAACGCCGACGAGCACGCGCGCCGCGGCGACGAGGACGACGACTAGCGGGAGCTAGAGGACCAGGCCGCGCCGCACGCACTCGCGCAGCAGCGCCTGACGATCGGGCAAGCCGAACGTCATCAGGATGCGCGAGACCGTGTTGCGGATGGTCTGCTTCGAACGGTTGCGCGCGGCCGCGATCGCGGCGGTCGACATCCCTTCGCACAGCAGCACGAGCACGGCGCGTTCGGTCGGCGAGAGCTCGCTGACGATCGGGTCGGCATCGCCCGGATCGACGGCCGGCGCGATGGTGCGCAGCGGCGAAGAGGCGGCGACCTTGCGCAAAACGCCGTCGACGTACTCGCGCAGCGAGGTCTGCCCGGTCAGCTCGTGCAGCCGCGTCGCGGCCACCAGCGCGCGCCGCTCGTAGCCGATGCGGCGATACAGCTCGAAGGCGCGCTGGGCGCGCTCGCGCGCCTGGATGAGGTCGCCGGCCGCGTGCGCGACGACCGACTCGGCGTCGGCGATCGCGGCTTCGTCGCGCGGATCGTTCATCAGCGAGGACATCGCCGAGGGACCGCGCAGCCGCCGATGACGCTTGAGCACCGCGCTGGCGCGCAGCACGTCGCCCGACGCGGCCAGCTCCGTCGCCAAGGCGAGGAACGCGTTGCGCTCGTGACCGCCCACCGACTCGTCGGCGATCGCATCGGCGGCGACGCGCACCCGGCTGACGAGGTCGGCGTGCGCGTAGCGCTCGCCGGCGGCGCGGAAGATCTCCGCCCGGCGGCACTGCGCCGCCAGGCGCGTCGCCGGCGTCGGCGCCGCCTCGTCGGCGTGCGCCGTCCAGGCCAACGCGTCGCCGACGCGCCCGCGCGCTTCGTCCATCAGCGACGCGTGATACGCGACCAAGTAGCGCGAGTGCGAGAGACCGCTGGCGGACCAATCGAAGCGCGCTACCCGCCGTTCGACCATCGCCCAAGCGTCGGCGTCGAGGCGCTCCGCGGCCAACGTCGCCAACGCTTCGAGCGCCATCGCTTCCATGAAGCGGTCGTGGTGGCGGCAGCCGTCGAGCGTGACCAGCGCGGCGGTGAACGCCTCGGTCGCGGCGACGTAGTCGGCGCGGGCGACCGCGACCCAGCCGCGGTACTCGAGCGCGCGCGCGTAGACGATGTCGGCGTCCGGCAAGACCGCGTCGAGCGCGCGGTCGGCGTCGTCGAGCGCACGTTCCCCGTAGTAGCCCAGTGCGAGGTTGAGCGCGATCTCGGAGCGCACCGTCGGGTGCGCGCGCGCGGCATCGGCTTGCGCCGTGAGCAACAGATCGATCCCGCGCTGCAGCTCGCCGCGGCGGACGTAGGCCGTGCCCAGCAGCATGCGGGCGGTCAACGAGGTGTCGAGTCCGCCGGCCGCCGCGACGAAGGTGCGCTCGAGCTCGACGATCGCCTCGTCGGGGCGCCCGATGCGCAGCATCGCGCGAGCGCGCAAGAGCGCGAGTTGCGCCCGATCGTCGGGCGCGTCGGCGCGAACGCGTCCGCACAGGGCGAGACACTCGGCGAAGTCGCCGGCAAACCAGGCTCGCATCGCGTCGGAGAACGCCACCCGTCCCAGACGCTCGGATCGAATTCGTTCGGAAAGCATCGGTCCCACACCCGGAAAGGCGGAGGAACAGCACACCGACGGCCCCCGCACCGTCGTTACGGCGGAGTTCGCCACCCTGCTGCGGATTCCGTTCGTCCCAATGGAGTACCGCGATTGTCCATCGGTCGATTCCTCACGTCCCGGTCAGTTCGGTCCCTTGGCCCGCGAGTGCCGCGAGGATCGCGCCCGGTCCGGCGCCGGCCACCACGGCGCGGCGCGCACCGCCGCGCACGGCGCGAATCGCCGCCGCCATCTTGGGAATCATGCCGTCGCTGAAGGTTCCGTCGACGAGGAAGGCCTCGGCCTGATCGGCCGACAGCCGCGGGATGACGGAGCTCGGATCAGCCAGGTCGCGGCGCACGCCGGCGACGTTGGTGATGACGACGTAGGCGTCGGCGGCGAGCGCGCCGGCGATCGCGCCGGCCGCCGTGTCGGCGTTGCAGTTGAGCGCGGCGCCGTCGGTGCGGTCGAGCGCCAGCGGTGCCACCACCGCCACGAAGCCGGCATCGAGTAGGACCCGGATCGCGCTCGGCTCGACCCGCTCGATCTCGCCGACGTAGCCCAGGTCGACGCCGTCGATCGCGCCGGCCCGGCGCGCCACGAGCAGCCCACCGTCCTCGCCGGAGATCCCGACGGTGCGCGCGCCGCGCCGCGCCAGCGCGCGCACGAGCGCCTTGTTGACCGCGCCGCACAGCACGTACTCCACCACGTCGCGCGCGGCGCGACCCGTCACCCGCAGGCCGGCGACACGCGGCTCGTCGATCGCCTTCGCGCGCAGCTCGGCGTCGATCTGCGGCCCGCCGCCGTGGACGAGGACGACGCGGTCACCGCGCGCGGCCAGCGCCGCGACCTCGTCGAGCACCGGGTCGGGCGCGCCTTCGGCCGCCATCGCGTTTCCGCCGTATTTGAGGACGATCAGCACCACGGGACGCTCGGTGATCGGTGTGGTAGGGTCCTGCATGGCGAGGATCGATTCTCTGCGGACGCCCGAGCCGGCATTCGCCGCGGTCCCGGATTTCGCGTACGCGCCGCTGGCCGTCGACGACCTGCCCGGTTACGAGGGCCTGCGGCTGACGTACGTCGACGCCGGGCCGCCCGGCGCCGCGCACGTCTTCCTGTGCCTGCACGGGAATCCGACCTGGAGCTTCCTCTACCGGAGGATGTTCGCGGTCTTCCTGGCCGAGGGCGCGCGGGTGATCGCGCCCGACCTGTACGGTTTCGGCCGCTCCGACAAACCGACCGACGAACGGGTCTACACGTTCGACTTTCACCGCGACGCGCTGCTGCGTTTCGTCGAGCGGCTCGATCTGCGCGGCGTGACGCTGGTCTGTCAGGACTGGGGCGGCCTGCTCGGCTTGACGTTGCCCCCGGCGCAGCCGGACCGCTTCGCGCGCGTGATCGCGATGAACACGCTGCTCGCCACCGGCGACGTGCCGATTCGCGAGGGCTTCTTCGCGTGGAAAGACTACAGCAACAGCCATCCCGACATGGACGTCGCCGCGCTGCTGCGCCGTTCGACTCCGATCTTGCGCGACGCCGAAGCGGCGGCGTACGGCGCGCCGTTTCCCGACGCGCGCTACAAGGCCGGGGTGCGCGCGTTCCCCGATCTGGTGCCGGTGACGCCCGAGATGGACGGCACCGCGATCGCTCGCGAGGCGCGCGACTGGTGGCGCACGCAGTGGCGCGGCGCGACGTTCCTCGCCGCCGGCGGGAAAGATCCCGTGCTGGGCGAGCCGGCGATGCTCTCGCTGCAGTCGGTCATCCGCGACGCGCCACCGCCGGTCGTCTTTCCCGACGCCGGTCACTTCATCCAGGAGTGGGGCGAGCCGGTCGCACGCGCCGCGCTGGCAGCGTTTCGCACGTCCGGCGCGTGAGCGTGTCGCGCGCCGCTCCGCGAGCTGCGCGTGCAGCGCAAGCGGGTCGCGCATGCGATGGCGCGGGTACAAACGTGAGCGGAGGTTTTTCTCACGTGAACACCCATGATCGCCCGGCCGCTCCGGGCCTGCTTCAACGAGAGCCCGGCAGCGACGAACACTTGCACGCACTTTGGACCAACGCCGGCTTGGTCGAAACCGATCGCTCGTTGCCCGAGATGCGCACGATCGAAGCCGTGCACCAAGCGACACTCGCCGAGTCGGCGCCGATGGCACTGTTCGGCTTCGCGACCGGCACCTTCTTGGTCGCGCTGCTGCTCAGCGGCCTGATGCCGGCGGCGACCGGTATGATGGCCGTCGTTCCGGCCTTGCTGTTCTTCGCCGGCGTCGGACAATTCATCGGCGGCTTGTTCGCGCTCTCGCGCGGCAGCACGTTCGGCGCAACGGCTTTCTGCTCGTTCGGAATGGGCAACGTCATCGTCGCCTCGTACGCGTGGATGCAGCAGGCCGGCGTGATCCCCACCGGCACCGAGTCGACGACGCTGCTCGGTATGGGCTTGTTCTGCTTCGCCTACATCGCGCTCTCGCTCGCGATCGCGGCGCTGCGCACCAACGTCGCATACTTCCTGACCGTGCTGGCGCTGGTCCCCGGCTACGCGCTGGTCGCCGCGACCGACGTCGGTGCGGCGCCGGTCGTCGGCCAGATCGGCGGCTGGTTTCTGATCGCCGCGGCGCTGTTGGCCTTCTATTCCGGCGGTGCCGTCGTCATCAACAGCCAGTGGTGCCGCGAGGTGTTTCCGCTCGGCGCGATCGGGCGCCACTAGACGCTTGACAGCGGCGGTCGGTTCGGGCTATACGTTGAACCTCAATGTCCGTTCGACGACCGAGCCGACCGCCCACGACCGCGCCCGTGCGATTCGCACCGGGTCCGCTCGTCATGTGACGGACGGATCCGGTGGAAGAACGACGGGCGCGCCGCATTCGGCGCGCTTTTTCTTTTGACGCGGCGGCGCTGGCGCGGCTGCGCGCGGCGAGCCTGCGGGAGCTGGGGCGGCTCGACGACGCGCATGCCGGCGACTTCGCGCGCGACGCGCAGTCCGACTTCACCCGGCTCATGCTCGACGATCGCCTGGTCGCGTTCGTGCTGTGCGACGGCGAGGAGATCGTCGGCTCGGCCTGCGCGATCTTCTTCGAGCGGCTGCCGTATCCGGACGGCACCCTGCACGCCGAGATCGCGGGCGTCTACGTCGCGCCCGGTCACCGCGGCGAGGGGTGGGCGGCGCAACTCGTGCACGCCGTCGTCGACGCCGTCACCGTCCGCGGGGTCCGCAAGACGATCCTCCACCCCTCGCCCCTGGCCCGCCCCCTCTACGAGCGGCTGGGGTTCATCGACGAGCCGGCGATGCGGCTATGCACGTCGTGAGCCGGCTCAGATGACGCCGATGATCGCGAGCACCAGGAGGATGACGATGAGCAGCCCGACGCCGCCGCCGCCCCACGAGACCGGCGTGTAGTACGGGCGACCCGCGTTGACCGGCACCAGGCCGCCGACCAGCCACAGGACCACGAGAATGACGAGTATGGTAACGAGCATGCTTCCATGCATACCCGGGCAACCCCGATCGCAGCCCTCCGGCCGGGCCTGGCTATTGCATAATTATGCAGGTGATGTATAATCATGCACATGGTTACGCTTCCGGCGGCCGGGCGGCTGCGTGGGCGGAACGTCCTCACCGTCACCGACCTGGACGGGGACGAGCTCGCCAGCCTGCTGGCGCTCGCCCAGAACCTCAAGGCCCGGGGCCGCGAGCAGCTCACCCTGCTGCGCGGCAAGACGCTGGTCATGCTCTTCGAGAAGCCCTCGCTGCGCACGCGCGTCTCGTTCGAGGCGGGGATGACGCAGCTGGGCGGCCACGCCGTGGCCGCGACCGGCGGCGATTTCGGCATCGGGACCCGTGAGTCGCCCGAGGACGCCGGGCGCGTGCTTTCGCGCTACGGCGACGCCATCATCTATCGCACCCACGCGCACGAACCGCTGGTCCGCTTCGCCGGCGCCGCCACCGTGCCGACGATCAACGCCCTTTCCGAAGCGGCGCACCCCTGTCAGGCCTTCGCCGACCTGCTGACGATCCGCGAGCGCTTCGGGACGCTGGCCGGTTTGCGGCTAGCGTTCGTCGGCGACGCGCGCAACAACGTCGCCGTCTCGCTGACCGAAGCCGCCGCGATGTGCGGGATGTCGATCACCTTCGCCGCGCCGCCGACCCACCGTCCCTCCGACGCGCTGCTCGGCCGGTTGGTGAAGCTCGGGGCCGCGCACAACGTGACCGCGCGCGCCTTCACCTCGCCGCTGCGCGCGGTGCGGGACGTCGACGTCGTCTACACCGACGTGTGGACCTCGATGGGCGACGAGCAGTTCGTCGAACGGAACCAAGCCGCGCTGCGGCCCTACCAGGTCAACGCCGCGCTGATGGAAGCGGCCGCGCCGCACGCGCTGTTCATGCACTGCTTACCGGCGCACCGCGGGGAAGAGGTGACGGCCGACGTGATCGACGGCCCGCACAGCGTCGTGTTCGATCAAGCCGAAAACCGGCTGCACGCGCAAAAGGCGCTGCTGCTGGCCCTCCTCACCGATCTCCGTGGGCTGAGCGAATGACCGAATCCCCGCTGCAACCGAAGACCAAGCGCCAACGCGCGATCCTCTCGCTGATCGCCGCGCGGCCCGTCCGCTCGCAGGATGAGCTCGCGACGCTGCTCGAGCAGCAGGGCTACGAGGTCACGCAAGCGACCGTCTCGCGCGACATCAAGGAGCTGGGTCTGCTCAAGGTGCCGCTCAAGGGCGGCAACGGCGGCGCCTTCAAGTACATCGAGCCGACCGTCGGTCCGGCCTTCAGCTCGCGCTTGCACCGCGTCGTCGCCGACGTCGTGATCGGCGTGCGCTCGGCGGTCAACCAGATCGTCTTGCGCGCCCATCCGGGGACGGCCATGATGCTGGCGGCCGCGATCGACGCCGCCGACTGGCCCGAGATCCTCGGCACCATCGGCGGCGACGACACGGTGCTCGTCATCGTCGAGTCGCTCGAGAAGACGCCCATGATCCGCCAGCGCTTCGAAGACATGCGCTCCTCCCAATAGGAAAAGGTAGTTAGGAACATGACCACGGTGATAGAGCGAGCGCAGCAGAATCGCGCTGCGAACGAATCTCGTTGCGAGCTCGGCTTCGGGGGCCCCACGCTTCGCGTGGGGGGCGCGGAGCCTGGGGCGGAGCGCCGTTAAAATGAAAATCGTTCTCGCGTACTCTGGTGGCCTCGACACGTCTGTTTTGCTCAAGCAGTTCATCGAGCAGGGTCATGAAGTCGTGGCGATGACGCTCAATTTGGGCGAGTCCGACATGGTGGCCGGCGAAGGGTCGCAGGACGCGCTGCTGGCGGTCCGCCGCAAGGCCCTGCAGCTGGGCGCGTCCGACGCGGTGCTGATCGACGCGCGCGAACGGTTCATCGACGAGTACGCGTACAAGGCGCTGGCCGCCAACGCGCTCTACGAAGGCGTCTATCCGCTCAGCGCGGCGCTCTCGCGGCCGCTCATCGCCGACCTGTTGGTCGAGACCGCCGCCGAGTACGGCGCCGACGCGGTCGCCCACGGCTGCACCGGCAAGGGCAACGACCAAGTGCGCATCGAGGTCGGCGTGCGCGCCAAGGCGCCGCACCTGCGCACGCTCGCGCCGCTGCGCGACCATCCGCTCTCGCGCCCCGACGCGATCGCCTACGCCGAGAAGCACGGCGTGCCGATCGCGCACACGCAGGCCAAGCCCTACTCCGTCGACGCCAACCTGTGGGGTCGCTCGATCGAAGCCGGCGTGCTCGAGAACCCGTGGAACGCGCCGCCCGACGACGCCTACGCCTGGACGGTCGCGCCGCACGACGCGCCGGCCGAGGGCAGCGAGGTCGTCATCGCCTGGGAGCGCGGCCTGCCGTCGATCGACGGTGCGACCGGCGCCGAGATGGTGTTCGAGCTCAACAAGCTGGCCGGGAAGAACGCCGTCGGCCGCATCGACCTGATCGAGGACCGCGTCGTCGGGCTCAAGTCGCGCGAGGTCTACGAGTGTCCCGGCAGCGTCACGCTGATCGAGGCGCACAAAGCGCTCGAACGGCTGGTGCTCACGCGCGACGAGCTGCGCCTCAAGGCCGCGCTCGACCAGAAGTACGGCGAGCTGATCTACGACGCGCTATGGTCCTCGCCGCTGCGCGACGCGCTCGACGCGTTCAACGCCAAGATCGCCGAGCGGCTGAGCGGCGAGACGCGGGTGAAGCTGCTGCGCGGCCGCGCGATCGTGACCGGTTCGCGTTCGCCGTACGCGCTCTACGACGAGTCGCTGGCGACCTACGGCGCCGGCGACCGCTTCAGGCACGACGCGGCCGGCGGCTTCATCGAGATCCACGGCTTGCCGGTCGCGGCCGGCGCCGCCAAGGCCGCGCAGGCCGCCGAACGCGCCACCCCGCAGACGGTCTGACCGCGTCATGAGCTCGCTGCAGTGGGGCGGGCGGTTCGCGTCGGCTCCCGACGCGGCGCTGCTCGCCTTCGGCTCCTCGCTCGAGGACGATCTGGTGCTCGCGCCGTTCGACGTGCGCTGTTCGCTCGCGCACGTGACGGCGCTGCGCCGCGTCCTCGCGCCCGACGACGCGACCGCGCTGCGCGCCGCGCTCGAGACCGTCGCCGGCGAGATCGCCGACGGCTCGTTCGCCGCCTGGGCGACGACGCACGCCTTCGAGGACGTCCACGGCGCGATCGACGCACGGGTGCGCGAGCACGCCGGGCCGGCCGGCGAACGGCTGCACGCCGGCCGCTCGCGCAACGATCAGGTCGCGACGACGCTGCTGCTCTACGCGCGCGACCGTGCGACGCAGGGCGCGCGTTTGGCGCTCGACGTCGCCGCGTTGTGCGAGGACCGCGCGCAGAGCGCGCTCGAACGGCGCGCGCTGCTCGCGGCGACGACGCACTGGCAGCCGGCGCAGCCGGTCCTGCTCGCGTTCTGGCTCGACGCGGCGGCGCAGGGTTTCGTGCGCGCGGCCGAGCGGTTCGCGCGCGTCGCGCTCGATGCGTCGCGGTTCTGCCCGCTCGGCAGCGCGGCGCTGGCCGGCAGCTCGCTGCCGCTGGACCGCGCCGCCGCGGCGCTCGAGCTGGGCTTCGCCGGCCCCAGCCGCAACGCGCTCGACAGCGTCGGCGACCGGGACGTCGCGCTCGACCTGCTGCACGCCGCGGTGCGCGCGGCCGTCGCCGCCGCGCGCCCGAGCGAAGAGCTGGTGCTGTGGGCCACGCCGGCTTTCGGGTACGTTCGGCTCGACGACGCCGCCTCGACCGGTTCGAGCTTGATGCCGCAGAAGCGCAACCCCGATCCGTTCGAGCTCTGCCGCGCGGCGGGCGCACGCGCGATCGGCGTCTACGCCGGCGCGTTGGCGTCGGTCAACGGGATCGCGCTCTCCTACCACCGCGACTTGCAGGAGACCAAGGCGCAAGTCATCAGCGGGACCGAGAACGCGTTGGCCGCGCTCGACGCGTTCCGCCGCGCGTTCGGGCACGTGCACTTCAACGAAACGGTCACCGGCGCGCATGCCGCCGACGGTTATACGGTCGCGACCGATCTGGCCGACGCGGTGATCCTGGCCGGCGCGACCGCGCGCGAGGCGCATCGCGCGGTCGGCGAACGGGTCGTGCGCGCCGAGACGGAAGGCCGCGCGCTCGACCTCAGCGACGCGCACGCGCTTGGGGTCCCCGACGCGCCGCTCGACGCGGCCGCATCCGTGCTCGCCAAGCACACACCGGGCTCGACCAACCCCGACGCGGTCGCGACCGCCATCGGTCAGACCCGCGCGGCGATCGAGACGCTGGCCGCGCAGTTGGAGACGACCCGGTGAGCGAAGGAACGAGGGAGACCCGCACGCCATGATCACCGCCCACGTCGTCGGTGCCAGCGGCTACGCCGCCGCCGAGCTGATCCGCCTGATCGACCGGCACCCGTCCGTCGCGCTGGGCGTGCTGGAGAGCCGTTCCAGCCCCGGCGTCGCCGTGGCCGACGTGTTCCCGTGGCTGCCGCACGTGCACGTCGCGTTCGAGGAGAGCGGGACGGTGCTGGCCCGCGTGCGCGAGGACGACGTCGTCTTCATCGCCGCCGGACGCGAGCAGGCGCGCGAGCTGGCGCCGCAACTGCTGGCCAAGGCCGCGCGCGTCATCGATCTCTCCGACGCCTTCCGGCTCGAGGCACACGCCGGCGAGGCCGTCTTCGGTTTCCCCGAGCGGTACCGCGACCAGATCGCCGGCGCGCGACTGATCGCCAACCCCGGCTGCTACGTCACGGCCTCGCTGTTGGCGCTGGTTCCGTTGGGTCCGCTCGCCGACCGCATCGCCGGCGTCGTCATCGACGCCAAGAGCGGCATCACCGGCGCCGGCCGCACGCCCGCGGTCGCGTCGATGTTCGCCGAAGTCTACGGCGACGTGCGCGCCTACGGCCTGGACGGCCATCGCCACGGCCCCGAGATCGTGCAGGAAGCGCGCGCGGTCGGCATCGGCGCGCCGATCGTTTTCTCACCGCACGTGGTGCCGCTGCCGCGCGGCATCCTGGCCGACGTCTACCTCGTGCCCCGCGCCCCGATCGAGCGCGACGAGGTGTTGGCGCTCTATCACCGCTTCTACGCCGCCAACCCGTTCGTGACGGTGTTCCACGACCTTCGCGCGCCGTATCTGCCGGCGCTCGAAGGAACCAACGACGCGCACATCGCGGTCGCGCAGCGCGAAGGGGTCGTCCAGGTGCTCTCGGCGCTCGACAACCTGGGCAAAGGCGCGGCGGGGCAAGCCGTGCAGAACATGAACATCATGCTCGGTCATCCGGAGGAGCTCGGCCTCGATGCTCGCACCCACGCCAACTGACGGCGCGACGGAAAACATTCGCCTGGTCAAAGTCCGCGGCGGCCTGGGCGCGGTCCCCGGCGTGCGGATGGCCGGCGTGCACGCCGGGATCAAGAAACGCAAGACGGACCTGGCGCTGATCGCGCTGCCGGGGCCGCACGTGTGCGCGCAAGTGATCACGACCAACGAGATCAAGGCGGCGCCGCTGCTCGCGACCAGCGCGAACCTGGAGGCCGACGGCGACCAGATCGCGGCGATCGTCGCCAACGCCGGCTGCGCCAACGCGTGCACCGGCGAGCGCGGCTTGCGCGACGCGCAGACGACGGCGCGCCACGCGGCGACGCTGCTGGGCGTGCGCCCGACCCAGATCGTCGTCGCCTCGACCGGCGTCATCGGCGTCACGCTGCCGATGGACCGGCTCGCGAAGGGGCTCGACCGCGCGGTCAAGCAGCTCGAAACCGGTCCCGAAGCGGCCAACGAAGCGGCCGAGGCGATCATGACGACCGACCACGTCCCCAAGCTCGCCGGCTACGCCTGGCACGAGAACGGGCGGCGCTACGCGATCGGCGGCATCGCCAAAGGCTCGGGGATGATCGCCCCCAACATGGCGACGATGTTGGCGTTCCTGGTCACCGACGCCGAAGTCTCGCGCGACGGGCTGACCGAAGCGCTGCGCGAGGCGGCCGACGGCACGTTCAACATGATCTCGGTCGACGGCGACATGTCGACCAACGACGCGGTGTACTGCTGTGCGAAGCCCGGCACCGAACCGGCGTCGCCGGGGCTGCGCACCGCGCTGACGGCGCTCTGCCGCGACCTGGCGGTCGCGATGGTGCGCGACGGCGAAGGCGCGACCAAGCTGCTGACGTTCCGCGTCACCGGCGCACGCGACGAGAAGCAGGCGCGCACGATCGCGCGCGCGGTCGTCAACTCGAGCCTGGTCAAGACGGCGCTCTACGGCGAGGATCCGAACTGGGGCCGCGTCATCGCGGCCGCCGGCAGCGTCGGCGCGGGGATGGACCCCACCACCTGGTCGCTCTACCTGGGCGGCCACACCTGGGTCGAGCGCGGCGCGATCGAAGCGATGAGCGAAGCCGAAGCCCACGCCGTGCTCGAGGACTCGTCGGTCGACGTACGGCTCGACCTCGGCATCGGCGACGCCACCGCGACCGGCTGGGGCTGCGACCTGACCGGCGACTACGTCCGCATCAACGCCCACTACCGGACTTGATCACCATGCTGCAAGCATCACGTGGGGCGCGCATTGTGACGCGGCATCCGCATTTGATGGCGAACTATGGCCGGCTCGAGCTGAACATCGTGCGCGGCGAGGGGTGCTGGCTGTTCGACGAGTCGGGCAACGCCTACCTCGACATGGTGGCGGGGATCGCCGTGTGCGCGCTCGGCCACGCGCACCCGCGCATCGCGCGCGCGATCGCCGAACAGGCCGCGACGCTGGTGCACGTCTCCAACCTCGTCCACCACGAGCCGGCCGGGACGCTGGCGGATCGGCTCGCCGAGCTGTCGGGTTTCGACACGGTCTTCTTCTGCAACAGCGGCGCCGAGGCGAACGAAGCCGCGATCAAGCTGGCCCGCAAGCACGCGTATCGGAGCGGCCGGCCGAACCGCAACGTCGTCTTGGCCGCGCGCGGCGCGTTCCACGGCCGCACGTTCGGCGCGCTGGCCGCGACGGACAACCCGAGGTACCACGAAGGCTTCCAGCCGCTGCCGCGCGGCTTCGCGCACGTTCCGTTCAACGACATCGCGGCACTCGACGCGGCGATCGACGAGACGACGGCGTGTTTCTTGGTCGAACCGGTGCAAGGCGAGAGCGGCGTCGTGCCCGCGACGCGCGAGTATCTCCAAGCGGCGCGGCGCTTGTGCGACGAGCGCGGCGCGCTGTTGATCTTCGACGAGGTGCAATGCGGGATGGGCCGGCTCGGCCGCTTGTTCGCGCACCAGCTCTACGAGGTCACGCCCGACGCGTTCACGCTGGCGAAGTCGCTCGCCAACGGCCTGCCGATCGGCGCGCTGATCGTGCGCGGCCCGGCCGCCACGTCGTTACAGCCCGGCGACCACGGCACCACCTTCGGCGGCTCGTGCGTCCCCGCAGCCGCCGCGCTCGAGCACCTGGCGATCCGCGACGTGCTCGACCTCGACGCCCACGTCGTCGCCGTCGGCGCGCTGCTGCGCGACGAGCTGGCCGCGATCGCGAACGACTTCCCCGCCGTGTTCGAACCGCCGCGCGGCATCGGCCTCATGCTCGGGCTGCCGGTCCGCGAACCGCACGCCGCCGGCGCCTTCGTCACCGCCGCGCTCGATCAAAACCTGTTCATCAACGCCGCCGGCCGCAACACCCTGCGCTTCGTCCCCCCGCTCATCATCACGACCGACGAAGTCCGTGACGCCATCCAGCGCCTTCGCGCGACGATCACCGCGGTTCTCTCTCGGCCGTAAGGGTTCGAGGTGCTCCGCGGAGCGGAGCCACTTTGGCCGCCTCACGCCTTGGCGGCCTCGTCCACCACTTGCGACGCCCGGTGGAGCCGGCGGGTGGGTGGATCGTTGGAGAAGAGCTTCTGTACTCTGTTACGGCACGGCGGCTGAAAAGGTTCGCGAGTTCGATGAAGGCTCGGTAACGATTCGCTCGGGGGAATCTGAGCGCGGCCGGGGGCCTACAAGGCCAAGGCCGGACGCCGCTCGCCGACCCGGGTAGCGGCCTCGAAGGCGGCCGCCACCCGCAGGAGCGCGGCCTCGCCGCGGTGCCGGCCGATCAGTTGGATGCCGACCGGCAATCCCTCGGCGGTGAAGCCGGCCGGAACCGAGATCGCCGGGTGGCCGGTGACGGTGATGCGCGAGCACGAACGCATCCAGTCGACGTACGTCTCCATCTGCACGCCGTCGATCTCGGTCGGATACGGGACGTCGATCGGAAACGGCGAGACCTGGTTGACCGGCGCGGCCAGCACGTCGTAGCGCTCGAAGAACGCGTGCATCTGCGCGAACACCTTGGTCCGCGCGACGTCGGCCGCCGCGACCTGCGCGCCGGTCAGCGCCAAGCCGGCGTCGACGTTCCAGCGCACGGTTTCCTTCACCAGCGACTCGTGACCGGCGATCAGCGGCCGCAAGCCGGCGAACAGGAGCGCGCGGAGCACGAAGAACACCTCGTCGGCGGCCGACAGATCGGGCTCCGCCGCGTCGAGGACGCAGCCCAATCGATCGAAGACCGCCCGTTGCGCGTCGAGCACGACGCGAACCGCCGGCTCGACCGGCAATCCGCCCAGCGTCGGACTCCACGCGACGCGCGTTCCGCGCACGTCGAGGTCGAGCGGGTCGCGAAACGTGCGCGGATCGTCGTCGAGCGCGAACGGATCGCGCGCGTCGGGTCCGGCCAGCACGCTGAGCAGCAGCGCGACGTCGCCGACGGTGCGTCCCATCGGCCCCGACACCGCGATCGGCAGCCAGCCGTTCTCGGCCGGCCACTGCGGGACGCGCCCGAGCGACGGCCGCAGGCCGACGACGTTGCAGAAGTTGGCCGGATTGCGCAGCGAGCCGCCCAGGTCACTGCCGTCGGCCAGCGCGACCATGCCGGTCGCCAGCGCGACCGCGGCACCGCCGCTGCTTCCACCGCACGTCTTGCCGAGGTCGTACGGGTTGCGCGTCGCGCCGAACACCGGGTTGAACGTCTGCGAGCCGGCGGCGAACTCCGGCACGTTGGTCTTGCCCACCGCGATCGCGCCGGCGGCGCGTTGGCGCTGCACCAGCAGCGCGTCGACGTCGGGGACGAAGTCTGCCAAGATCGGCGAGCCGAAGGTCGTGCGCATCCCGCGCGTGAGCACGGTGTCCTTGTGCGCGACCGGCAAGCCGTGCAAGGGCCCCGGCTGGGCGCCACGCGCCAGCGCGTCGTCGGCGCGTTGCGCCGCGGCCAGCGCGCCCTCGGCGTCGAGCGTGACGATCGCGTTGAGGCGTGGGTTCTCGCGCTCGATCTGCGCGAGATGTGCCCGCATCAGCTCGCGCGCCGAAAGCTCTTTCGCGCGCAGCCGGCGCGCCAGCTCGGTGGCCGGGAGGAAGCAGAGTTCGTCCACCCCCGCCCGTTCGTGCTCCTCAGGCCGCGTGCCCGCCGTCCATCACGACCAGCCGCGCGGGCCCGCGCAGCGCGGGCCGCGCGCCCTGCGATTCCGGCGTCTTGAAGCCTTCGAGCAATTGCTCCAGCGAGCGGGCGCGCTCGCGCGTCGCGCGGGTCGAGCCGTCGACGTGCGCGAGCTCGCTGACGATCTGCTCGGTCGCCGCGCTGATCTGCTCCATCGCCGCCAGCGAGCGGCTCGCCTCGCTCGCGATCGCCGTCAAGAAGCTCGCGATGTGACCGCTGGTCCGCTGCTGCTCGTCGGCATGCGCGGCGTTGCGTTGCGCGTCGTCGTCGAGTGCCGCGATCCGGTTCGCCAACTCGCCCGAGGTGCGGCGCATGTGCCCCGCGCGCACGGCGACGTCGCCGGCCACCGCCGCGGTCCCGTCGATCGCCCGCCGAATGCCGCCCAGCGCGTCGGCCGCGCTGCGGGCGAGATCGGTGCCGCTGGCGGTCGCGGCGGCGGCTTCGCGCATCGCGCCGGCCGCACGGGCGGCGTCGCTGCGGGTCGCGGCCAAGCTGGCCTCGATCTCGCGGGTCGCGCCGCGCGAACGCTCGGCGAGCGCACGCACTTCCGATGCGACGACGGCGAAGCCGCGGCCGTGTTCGCCGGCGCGGGCCGCTTCGATCGCGGCGTTGAGCGCGAGCAGGTTCGTTTGATCGGCCAGCTCCTCGATCAGCGAGACGACCTGCAGGATGGTCGTCGAACGCTGCTCGAGCGCGTCGACGACCTCGGCGGCTTCGGCGCTCAGCGTTCCGATCGCGGTCATGGCGGAGACGGCGCGCTCGACCGCGGCATCGCCGTGCTCGGCTTGCGCTCGCGCGTCGGCCGCGGCGGCGGCCAGCTGCGAGCCGAGGGCGTCGAAGGCGGCGATCTCGGCGTCCAGCGAGGTGACGCCGCGGGCACCGTCGGCGGCCGCTTGGGCCTGGCGGCGCGACGCGGCGGCGATCGCGGCCGCGCCGTCGGCGAGGCCGGCGGTCTGCACGTGCGCCTCGCTGAGCTGCTCGGCGTGTCCGGCCGAGGCGGCCGTCGCGTCGCGCACCGCGGTCAAGATCTGCCGGCCGGCGCTGGCCGATTCACTCGTGCTGGCCGCCACCGCGTCGCTCTCGGTCGCGACCTCGGTCGAGACGATCGCGATCCGGTGCACGACGTGCTGCAGTCCTTCGACCATCGCGTCGAAGGCGTGCGAGATCGCTTGCAAGCCGGCGACGAGGTCGCCGTAGCTGCCGAACAGGATCCCGATCTCGTCGGAGGAGGTGTTCTCGATCGGCCGCCGTTCGGTCGCGTACCGGACGGTGAGATCGCCGCCGGCCAGCGCGTCGAAGGCGCGCACCAGCCGCTCGACGTCGTCATTGGCGACGCGTCCGAGCGCGCCGGTCACCCGGCCCAAGCGCACCGCCACGGAACGGCCGACGATGAACGCGCCCAGCCCGAACGCCAGCACCGCCCCCAGCGTGCTCAGGATGAGCGTCCACATGACGGCACGTTCGTCGGCGACGGCCTCGGCGTTGGCCGTGGCGGCCCCACCGGCGACGTAGGCGTAGAGCTTCTCGGCTTCGCCCCGGACCTCGCTGAACGTCGCCTTGGCGTGGCGCAGGCCGTCGACGGCTTCCTGCCGGCGACCCGCGCGAATCGACGCGACGCGCTGTGCGTAGGTCTTGTCCAGACCGGCGATGCCGTCTTCGATTTGCTGCTCGAAGACGTCGATCTGCTCGAGGCTGGTATCTGGCACCGCGCTCGTATGGTCGCTGTCGTGCAGCACGGCCAGCTTCGCCCGCAGGTCGCGCTGCTCGGCAGCGACTTGGTCGATGTACTGCGCGTCACCCGTGGCGATCAGCGCACGGACGGCGCTCTGTTCGGCCAGGCCCGCCGTCACGACGTTACGGATGTCGGTCGCGACGGCTTCGAGCGCCTGCGCGCGCGCCGTCGCCGCGACCATCGCCACGATGCCTCGCTGGGTGACGACCGCCACCACGACCATCAGGACGATGGCGATCAGCGAGGCCAGGGCGATCTTGGCACCGACGGGAAAGCGCGCGCGCACGGGTGCTCCTATCCTTTGGCGAGCCCGCAACTCGCGATCGTCGCGATGTCGTCGAGCGAGTGGTGCACGTTGATGACCAGGCTGCCGTCGGTGAGCTTCCCGATCGGCTCGTCGAGCGTCGTCTTCGAGTAGCCCTTCTCGACGGGTTCGAGCGGATAGAGCGGCCGCGGACCGTAGTTGCTGCACGTTCCCGTATGGAAATGCGCGGGCTGCTTGGCGTCCGGCGCGCCGGTCAGCTTGAGCACGACGACGGTCTTGTCGCCGTCGGGCGTGAGCGTCGCGGTGCCCGATTCGCTCGAGCCGTTCATCGCGTTGAGCTTGAACGTGACCGGTGCCGGTGCGTCGGCGGCGATCGCGGGCGCCGAGGCCGCGCACATGGCGAGCAGTGCGGCGCCGAGCGTCGCGCGGTGTGAAGACGTCATGGATGCTTCCCTCCTGGATTGCATGAGCTCATGCATGGAACGTCACGGACATGGTGGTTGGATGAGATGAAAAAGGTATGAGCCAGAGAAATGTTACGTAAAATGAACATTTCTCGGCAACCGGCTCTCGTTACTGGCGGCGCATCGGGTCTGGGCGCCGCAACGGCGCGGCTCTTGGCCGCGCGCGGCGCGAAGGTGACCGTGCTCGACGTCGCGTTCGACCGCGCGCAGGAGGTCGCCCGCGAGATCGGCGGCGTCGCCGCGAAGTGCGACGTGGCCAGCCCGACCGAGGTCGCAGCCGCACTGGATCTAGCTCAGACGCACCACGGGCCGGTCCGCATCCTCGTCAATTGTGCCGGAATCGGCACCGCCCGGCGGATGATCGGACGCGACGGACCGATGCCACTCGAGGACTTCGAACGCGTCATCCGGGTCAACTTGATCGGCACGTTCAACGTGACCCGGCTGGCGAGCGCGGCGATGAGCACGCTCGAGCCGCTGGCCGACGGCGAACGCGGCGTCGTCGTCTCGACCGCGTCGGTCGCGGCGTTCGACGGTCAGATCGGACAAGCCGCGTATTCCGCTTCCAAGGGCGGCATCGCGGCGCTGACGCTCCCGCTGGCGCGCGAGCTGGCGCAGTTCGGGATTCGCGTGATGACGATCGCGCCGGGCTTGTTCCAGACGCCGCTGCTCGGGCAGCTGCCGCCCGACGTCCAGACGTCGCTGGGCGCGTCGATCCCGTTTCCCAAGCGACTGGGAACCGCCGAGGAGTTCGCGCAGCTCGTGCTCGCGTGCTGCGAGAACTCCTATCTCAACGGCGAAACGATTCGACTGGACGGCGCGCTGCGTTTGCCGCCGCGCTAGCGGCGGTAGCCCCAGCCGCCGCGAGCGTAGCGGTGGTAGTACGGGTGGTAATACGGATGTCCGTAATACACCGGTGCGGGCGCGTAGTAACCGTACGGATACACCGGCGCCGGATAGCGCGCGACCCACCACGCACGATACGCGGGATCGTGCCAGTAGCGGTAGTTGTCGATGTGGATCCCGACGCCCGGCGTACCGACGTTGAGCGAGAAGTAGGTCGCGGCGTCGGCCGTCGCAGGCTTCTGCAGGAGTCCGAGCGTGGTCGCGCTTGCGAGGAGACCGGTGAGAGCGACGAGCGGGAGACGACGGTTCATGCGAGTTCCTCCAGACGAGGATGTTTTGCCCATCCAACGCCCGTCGTTCGCGCGCCGTCGTGAAACGTCGATGAGAATACGCTAGGTGGACTCGTGCACGATCTCGATGGCCTCACCCAGCACGATCGCGTCGCGCAGTGCGAGCAACTCGGCGAGTGCCGCCGCGATGCGCGGATCTTCGCCACCGTCGATAAACGCGTCGCGGAGCGGATCAAGTGCGGTATGCAGCGCGTCTAACACGGAACGCGCTGAGAGCGGGGGCGGCATAGAGCCTCCTCGGGACGGAACCTTCCGAGAAGGTAGCAGACCGCATCAACGCGGTCGAGAGGCACCCGGCCGCTGGGTCGGCCTGGCGGCTATGCGGCGCGCTCGAGCAGGGTGGCGTTGGCCATGCCGCCCCCCTCGCACATCGTCTGCAGCCCGAAGCGGCCGCCGGTCCGCTCCAACTCGTGCAGCAGCGTGGTCATCAGCCGCGCGCCGGACGCACCGACCGGATGGCCGAGCGCGATCGCGCCGCCGTTGACGTTGGTCCGTTCGAGCGGAATGCTCAGCTCGCGCTGCCACGCCAGCACCGGGCTCGCGAACGCCTCGCTGACCTCGAAGAGATCGACGTCCTCGACGTGCAAGCCGGTCCGCCCGAGGATCTGCCGGGTGGCCGGGATCGTCGCCGTCAGCATCGCGATCGGGTCGTCGCCGCAGACCGCGAACGCGCGCAAGCGGGCGCGCACCGGCAAACCCAAGGCCGCAGCGGTGTCCGCGCCGGCGATCAGGATCGCCGCCGCGCCGTCGCTGATCTGCGAGGCGTTGCCGGCGGTCACGACGCCGCCGTCGGGGCGGAACGCGGCCCGAAGCGCGCCGAGCTTCGCCAGATCCGTGTCGCGCCGGATGCCCTCGTCGGCGGCGAGGGTCCGCCCGTCCTCGAGCGGCACCGGGACGATCTCGCGCGCGAAGCGCCCTTCGTCCTGCGCGCGAGCGGCGCGCCGGTGGCTCTCCAGGCTGTACGCGTCCAGCTCCCCGCGGCTGAACCCCCACCGCTGCGCGACCAGCTCGGCGCTGATCCCCTGGTGGACCAGACCGCCCTCGTAGCGGCGCGCGATCCCCGGGCCATACGGGTGCCCCGGCCCTTCCGTGGAGCTGCCCAGGGGCACGCGACTCATCACCTCGACGCCGCAGGCGATCGCGAGGTCGTAGGTCCCGCTCATCACGCCCTGCGCGGCGAAGTGCACGGCCTGCTGGCTCGAACCGCACTGCCGGTCGATCGTCGTGCCGGGGACCGAGTCCGGGAAACCCGCCGCCAGCACGGCATTGCGCGCGACGTTGACGCTCTGCTCGCCGACCTGGCTGACGCAGCCGGCGATCACGTCGTCGATCCGCGCGGGGTCCACGCCGGCTTGGTATACCACTCGTTGCAAGACGAACGCCAGCAGGTCGACCGGGTGCCACGCGGCAAGATTTCCGCCGCGTCGACCGATCGGAGTCCGCAGCGCTTCGACGATCACCGCTTCACGCATCACGCCGCGGTTTCGGTACCTCCCTCCGGTTTCCGGCAGGTTTCGAGCAAGCGGGCAGCTGGAAATAGGCGGTTCAATGGAGATTCACGCGCTCGAGTACTCCTTCGTTCGGGCTACTGAGGCTGCGGCGATCGCATCAGGCCGGTTGGTCGGCCTGGGTGACAAGAACGCGGTGGACGGCGCGGCCGTCGAGGCGATGCGGACGGCGCTGCGCGACGCCCGCTTCGCCGGCGTCGTCGTCATCGGCGAAGGCGAGAAGGACGAGGCCCCGATGCTCTACCACGGCGAGGCCGTGGGGACGGGCGAGGGCCCCTCGTTCGACATCGCGGTCGATCCGATCGACGGCACGACGCTGGCCTCGCGCGGCGGCCCGGGCGCGATCTCGGTGATCGCCGCCGCCCCGCGCAACACGCTCTTCCGCACCCGCGTCCCGTACATGGAGAAGCTGGTCACCGGCCCGGCCGGGCGCGGGGTCGTCGACATCGAGGCGCCGCTCGAAGAGAACCTGCGCCGGCTGGCGGCGGCGCGCGGGCGCGAAGTCTCCGACCTGATCGTGGCGCTGCTCGAGCGTCCGCGCAACGAGCATTTGATGAAAGCCGTCCGCGCCGCCGGCGCGCGCGTGCGCGTGTTCGGCGACGGCGACGTCGCCAACGCGGTCTACGCCGTGCTCGAAGACCGCGCGCGCGTCGACATGCTGGCCGGGATCGGCGGCTCGCCCGAAGGCGTCATCTCGGCCTGCGCGGTGCGCGCGCTGGGCGGCGAGATGCAGGGCCGGCTGTGGGCGCGCGACGAGCGCGACGAGCAGATCGCGCATGGGGAAGGGCTGACGATCGGCAAGAAGCTGACCCTCGACGACCTGTGCGCGTCGCCCGACGCGATCTTCGCCGCGACCGGCGTCACTGACGGCGAGTTCCTCGACGGCGTGCGCTATCGCCGCGGCTCGGCGTTCACCCAGTCGATCGTCATCTCGACCTACACGCGGTCCGTGCGTACGGTCGACGCCCGCCACGACTTGCGGCCGCGCGACGCGCAGGTCGACGCGACCATCGCGGCCGCCAGCGCTCAGCGCCGGTAGAAGGCGATCGTCTCGCGCGTACCTTCGAGCAACGAGGTGCGCGCGAGGTCGGGCAGCGCGCGGTGCAGCGGCGACTCGTCGACCTGCGCCGCGAACATCAGCTCGGGCCCCTCGGCGTCCACCTGCGCGTCGGGGACGACGGTCTTGATCGCGTGCAGGACGTCGACCATGCTGGCGAGCTGCCCTTGTAGGCTGAAGGCGAGGGCGCCGTCAGGCGTTTCGGTCGCGGAGCGCGCGAAGATCGTGCCGACGTCGCGCGCGTAATCCATCCCGGTCGAGCCGGTGAAGCGGATGGTGAAGGGCGTTCCCTCGGCGGCGGCGCGCATCGCGAGCGTCGGGTCGGCGGTCAGCCCCTGCGAGCGGCCCGGACCGTAGACCGTCGAGGGCCGCAAGCCGATGCTGCGAATGCCGGCGTCCTCCCAGTACGCGCGCGCGTTGCCCTCGTTGCAGAGCTTGTAGGCGCCGTACTGCGTGCGCGGCTCGGGGTGGATGCCGTCGTCGGGGCCGAACACGGCCGCGCTCGACGCGTACGCGACGCCCCGCACGCCGTGCTGCTTCGCCGCCTCGAAGACGTGCAGCGTGCCGAGCACGTTGATGCGCGCGCCGAGCAGCGGGTTCTGCCGCGCGACCGGCAGCAGCACCGCGGCGAGGTGCACCACCCCTTCGCAGCCGGCGACGGCCCGGCTCACCGCCTCGGCGTCGGTGATGTCGCCCTGCGTCAGCTCGACCTCACCGCTACGCGGACCGACCAGCTGGTCGAACAGCACCCGGTCGGCGTGCAGGTCGAAGACGCGCACGGCGTGCCCGCCCTCCAGCAGGACGCGCGCCGTCCACGCACCGATGAAGCCCAGGCCGCCGGTAACGAGCACTCGCATGACGCCGAGAGGAGTTGCGCGGCAGGGTTCGGATTCCTAGTCATCATGCCGCTCTCGCTCGACGGTGCCGCGCTGCGGCTCAAGGACGACGACGACGTCGCAGTGGCGCTGCGCTCGCTCGAGCCCGGGGTCGCGGTCCGCTTTCCGGACGCGGAGATCATGCCGCTGGCGACGATTCCGACCGGCCATAAGATCGCGTTGCGCCCGCTGGCCGTGGGTGACCTCGTGCACAAGTACGGTCAGCCGATCGGGCGCGCGTCGGCCGCCATCGTGCCCGGCGAACACGTCCACGTCCACAACGTCGAAGGCGTGCGCGGCCGTGGTGATCTCGCCCCGGCGCCGAGCGCATGACGACGACGTTCCCGGGCTACCGGCGTCCCAACGGCAGCGTCGGCGTACGCAACCACGTGCTGGTGCTGCCGTCGGTCATGTGCGCGAACCACGTCGTCGACCGCATCGGCCGCGCGTTGCCCGAGCTCGTGACGGTCGCGCACCCGATCGGCTGCGGGCAAGTCGGCGCCGACTTCGAGCAGACGAAACGCACCATGACCGGCTTCGCCAGCAACCCCAACGTCGCGGCCGTGCTGGTCGTCGGATTGGGCTGCGAGTCGAACGAGTCGAAGGCGCTGGCGGCGGAGATCGCGGCACGCGGGCAGCGAGTCGAGGTGATCGGGATTCAAGAGACCGGCGACAGCAGCGCGACGATCGCGCGCGGCGCCGAGATCGCGCGTGGGCTGCTCTCCGAGGTGGCGAACTACGAACGCTCGACGTGCGCGCTCTCCGAGCTGGCGTTGGCGACCGAAAGCGACCGCGTCGAAGACGTTGCGGCGGACCCGCTGCTCGAGCACGCCGCCGATCGGCTCGCCGCCGCCGGCGCTCGGGTGATGGACGCGCCGGGTCAGGACGTCGAACGAATGACCGCGATGGTGGCCGGCGGCGCGCAGGTGGTCGTCTTCGCCACCGGCCGCGGAACGCCGACCGGCTCGCCGATCGCGCCGGTCATCAAGGTCGCGACCGACAGCGCGATGTTCGCCCGAATGCGCGAGAACATGGACCTCGACGCCGGCACGATCGCCGCGGGCACGCGCACGATCGAGCAGGTCGGCGAGGAGCTCGTCGATTGGGTCCTGGCCGCGGCCGGCGGGCGTCAGACCGCCGCCGAGGTCCTCGGCTTCCACGACTTCGCGATCGCACGCATCGGCCCGTCGTTCTGAGCGCTACGCGCCCACGCCCGCGCCGGGCCGCACGAGCCGGTCGCCCAGCCACGTCTCGAACGCCGTCTCCGACATCGGCCGCGCGTAGATGAACCCCTGACCGTACGTGCAGCCCTGCGCGGCCAGGAACGCGATCTGCGGGAACGTTTCGACGCCTTCGGCGACGGTGTGGAAGCCGTATCGCTCGGCGATCGAGATCACCGCTTCGACGATCGCGATGTCGTGCGTGTCGGACGGGACGCCGGCGATGAACGAGCGATCGATCTTCACCAGGTCGAGCTGCAGCCGCCGCAAGTGCGAGAGCGAGGAGTAGCCGGTCCCGAAGTCGTCGAGCGCGATCCCCAAGCCCGCTTTGCGCAGAGCGTCGATCGCGTACACGGTACGGTCGACGTTGCGCATCGCGGCCGTCTCGGTGATCTCGACGCCCACGCAGGTCAGATCGCCGTCCAAACGGCGCAGCCGCGCCAACAGCGCGGGGTCGCTCAGCTCCTCCGCCGAGAGATTGAACCAGATGCGGAAGGCGGGGTCGATCGTGCGCACCCGCTGCGCGACGCGAACCGTCTCGCGCATCACCCACTCGCCGATCATGCCGGCCAGGCCGTGCGTCTCGGCGAACGGGATGAAGTCGCCCGGCAAGAGGAAGCCGCGCACCGGGTGATTCCAGCGGATCAGCGCCTCGGCGCCGGCGACGCGCCCCGAGTCCAGCTCGACGTGCGGCTGGAAGTACAGGACGAACTCGTCGTTGGCCAACGCCTCGACGATCTCGTTGCGCAACCCGCGCGCCAGCGCGAACTCGGTCTCGACCCGCGAGTCGAAGAACGACCAGCGTGCGCGCCCGGACTGCTTGGCGACGAAGACCGCCGTGTCGGCGCGCGAGAGCAGCTGCTCGAAGTCGGTACCGTCCGCCGGCGCGACCGCGACGCCGAAGCTCGCGGTGACCGCGACGTGCGCCTCACTGCGCACGCCGGTGGGAACGGGCGTGCCGAACGCGCCCAAGAAGCGCAGCAGCCGCGCCTCGAGCTCGAGCCGGTCGTCGCCGCCGGGGACGAGAATGCCGAACGAGTCGCCGCCCAGCCGCGCGACCAGCTCGTCGTCGGTCGCGGCGTTGCGCAGCGCCGCGCCGGCGTGGGTGAGGATCGTGTCGCCGACTTGATGCCCGAGCGTATCGTTCAGCTCGCGGAAGCGGTCGACGTCGGCGACGACGACCGCCAGCGGCCGGCCGTCGCGCAGCCACTGCTGTCCGCGCGCGCGAAACGACACGCGGTTGGGCAAGCCGGTGATCGGGTCGTGCTCGGAGTGGTAACGCAGCCGATCGTCTTGGACGCGCTCGTGCATGCGCGTCGCGCACAGCGAGGAGAGCAGCTCGACGTAGGCGCGGTCGGCCTCGGTGAACGCCGACGGCAACGGGTCGAACGAGAGGAACGAGACCACGTAGGGGACGCCGGCAACCTCGAACGGCGCGGCGATGAACGCGCGCCACTCGTGCGCGCGCAGGCGCGCGATGCGGGCGAAGCGCGGCTCGCTGCGGATGTCCGACCAGGCCGAGGTGCCTGCCCGCCGCACGTCCGCCAGCAGCGTATCGGTGAGCGCGTAGCGCGTGCCTTCGGCCGGCACGTCCATCCCGACCGCCGACGCGGTGACGACCTCGACCACCAGATCGCCGTCGTCGATGCGCGCCAACACGCCGTGGAACCGCACGCCTTCGCGCACCATGTGCGCGGCCTCGCCGAGCATCGCGCGCAAGCACGCGACGTCGTCTTCGCCGCTCGCGCCGGCGAGTCGCCACAGCATCTCCAGGCGCCGGCCGTGACGCACGACGTCGTCCGGCGCCGCGCCGATCGCCGGCGCGAGATCCGGCGTGAGCTGCGAGAGCTGCAGCTCGCGGAACGCTGCTACCAGGATGACGACGGTCGAGGCCAGCCAGAAGGCGCGCGCCGTGTACCACGCGCCGTCGAAGCGCTGCACCTCGGCCGTCCAGGCGACGAAGCCGGCCGTCATCGCGACGAACGCCAGCCGCGCGCCCAGGTCGGTGACGCTGCGAACGCGGTCGCGAATCAAGACGACCGCCGCCAATACGCAGAACGCGGCGACGATCGGGCCGACGGCGGTCCGCCGCAACACCGCGCCGATGGTGAGGTCCGGCAGCTGGTCGCCGAACGCCAGCGACGCGGCCACGGCGAGCGCCGCCAACGCGACGCCGAGCGCGACCCATAGTCCCAGCCAGCGCCGCGCGTCGTCGCTCTCGAACGGGCGCTCGTCGTTGCGCGCGCGGGCGTACACGAGCGCCCCCAGTGCAGCGCCGACCGCCCATGGAATGTTCAGCCAGGTCACCACCCGCATGTCGACGTTGGCGATCGAGCTGCCCGACGAACCGGCCGGCACGATCAGCCCGGCGATGAGCGTCAAGAGCGAGTCGCCGGCGAGCAGCGCGGTGAGGACCGCTTGGTCGCGGCGCGGCGAGCGCATCGAGAGGACGAACAACAGCGCGGCGGCGCCGAACAGGGCGGCCGCGCCCAGAAAGAACATCGTCGGAACGAGCGAGCCGAGCACCGGGAGGGACTCTCTCCCGAACGGGATGCTGGCGACCGCCGCCGCGACGAGAAGTGTCGTCCCGGCGACCGCCGCACGGTCGTACGACTCGGTCATCCTCTCTCGGGCGACACCCATCGCCCGCCTCCCTGTGCGCCGAGTTCGGGTGGCCGCCTCCGCCAGTCCTCCGGGCCCAGGTCACGATTGCCGAATCGTTCAGCGACGATACCTAAGCTTGCGCTTAGGGAATAGGACTGCGGGGGTCCATCGCGTCCTCACAGCATTTCGCCAGGAAGGAACTCATCGATGCTCGCAGCTCGCAAGGCGCGGGTCCTCGCCGCGTCGTTTGCCCTTGTCCTCGCCGCGGCATTCGTGCCGGCGGCGGTGCCCGCCGATACCGTCGGCGACGCCATTGCGCCGCTCGGCGGGACGACGATCGCCGCGCACAAACATTGCCACTGGACGTGGCGACACCACCACCGCGTCCGCGTCTGCCGCTGGTACTAAAGCGAGTCGCCGCCGGAGCTCTGCTCCGGCGGCTTCTCCTCAACCCAGCCGCTCCAGCAAATAGCCGGCCAACGCGTCGGCGGCGACACGGTCTTGGCGCATGCTGTCGCGATCGCGCACGGTGATCGTGCCGTCCTCGAGCGTCTGGTAGTCGACCATCACGCAGAACGGCGTGCCGATCTCGTCCTGGCGCCGATAGAGCTGGCCGACGTTGCCCTCGTCGTACTGCGTGCGGAAGAACGGCCGCAGCGCGCCTTCGATCGTCTGCGCCTTCTGCACCAGATCGGCCTTGTTGCGCGCCAGCGGGAAGACACCGATCTGCACCGGCGCGATCTTCGGGTGGAAGCGCAGCACCGTGCGCTCCGTCTGCTTCTCGCCTTCAACGATCGTCTCGCGCTCGTACGCGTCGATCAGCATCGTCAAGGTCGTGCGATCCATCCCGGCCGAGCTCTCGATCAGGATCGGAACGTACTTCTGCTTGGTCGCCTCGTCGAAGAACGTCAGGTCCTTGCCCGAGTACTCGATGTGGCGGTCGAGATCGTATGTCCCGCGATGCGCGATCGACTCGAGCTCACCCCATCCCCACGGGAAGAGATACTCGACGTCGATGCCGGCCTTGGCGTAGAACGGCCGCTCCTCGGGCGTCAGCTCGTAGAAGCGCAAGCGATCGGCGCGCACGCCGTAGTCGCTGTACCACTGCTTGCGCGCGCGCACCCAGGAGTCGAACCACTCCATGTCCTTGCCGTCCTGGGGAACGAAGAACTCCAGTTCCGCCTGCTCGAACTCGCGAATGCGGAAGGTGAAGTTGCCCGGCGTGATCTCGTTGCGGAACGACTTGCCGATCTGCGCGATTCCGAACGGCGGCTTCTTGCGCGCGCTCTGGTAGATGTTCTTGAAGTTGACGAAGATGCCCTGAGCCGTCTCCGGACGCAGGTACGTCATCGACGAAGAGTCCTCCATCGGTCCGATGGCGGTCTTCATCATCAGGTTGAAGTTGCGCGGTTCGGTCAGCGTGCCGCTCATCCCGCAGTCGGGGCACCGCTCGAGCGAGGGCAGATGGTCGGCGCGGAAGCGGTGCTTGCAGTTACGGCAATCGACCAGCTTGTCGTGGAAGGCCGCGACGTGACCCGACGCTTCCCACGTGCGTGGGTGCATGATGATCGAGGAGTCGAACGCGACGACGTCGTCGCGCAGCTGCACGTTCTCGCGCCACCACGCGTCCTTGACGTTGCGCTTGAGGACGGCGCCGAGCGGCCCGTAGTCGAAGAAGCCGCCGATGCCGCCGTAGATCTCGGAGGATTGGAAGATGAACCCGCGTCGCTTCGCAAGCGCGGTGATCTCTTCCATGGTCACGCGGGGCTTCTCGTCCATCGTCTCCACGTTGGTCATGGGAAAGCGCGTGGATTCCTCGCCCGGCCCGATTGGTCCCCGTCACGGCAACCTTGGTGCGACTTCCGTCGGAGAACCGCGCAACGGTGCCCCCGGAGGGCCGGATCGGTACGGCCGGGACCGCGATCCGAGGCGGCAGGGGCCTCGGCGGCCAAGGCCCCTGGCGATGGATGAGCTGCGCGGACCGTGGACCGCCTCAGCGGACGTGCCGCTGGCGATCGTTCGGGCGCGGTACGGGCTGATGGCGTACAACCCGAACGACATGTACATCGGTCGCTCCATCGCGCTCTACGGCGAGTTCGGCGAGCAGGAGCTCGACGTGATGCGGATGGCGCTGCCCGAGGGCGGGATCGCGTTCGACGTCGGCGCGAACATCGGCACGCACGCGGTCGCGCTGGCCCGGCACGTCGGTCCCGCCGGCGGCATCTTCGCCTTCGAGCCGCAGCGCGTCGTCCACGGATTCTTGGCGACCAACGCGACGCTCAACGGGCTGAGCTGGATTCACCCCGTGCACGCGGCAATCGGCGCGAAGAGGGGCGAGGTCCTCATGCCCGACTACGCATACGGCAACGAAGGCAACTACGGCGCGATCGCGCTGACCGCGGCCGAGCGCGGCTGGCCGGTGCGCGTCCTGACGCTCGACGAGTATCTGTGGCTGCCGCGCGTCGATCTGGTCAAGATCGACGTCGAGGGGATGGAGGCGCAGGTCATCGACGGCGCGCGCGGTTTCCTCGACCGCTTCCGCCCCGTCCTGTTCGTCGAGAACGATCGCAGCAGCACGTCGGTCGGCATTCTCGAGCGCCTGCTGGCGGCTCGCTACCGCGTCTATTGGCACTTCGTGCCGCTCTACCGCGAGAACAATTACCGCGGCGAGCGGCAGAACGTCTTCGGGAACACCGGCACGATCAACGTGCTCTGCATCCCCGCCGAGCGTCCCCAGAGCGTCGGTTTGATCGAGTGCGTCGACCCGCACGCGCCGCCGCCGGTGACGCTGGCGCCGTTCTAACGGGTGACCTTGCGATACCGTCGGCCGCGCCAGGTCACGCCGCGCCCGCTGAGCATCAGCGCCGTCGAGGTCAGCGCGATGCCGGCGCACGCCGCATAGCCCAGCGGCGCATACCAAGCCAGCGCCGGCGATAAGCCGGCGCGGCGCAGACCGCGCGCTTGCATCGCGATCCCGGCTGCCAACACCAAGCCGGCCTCGAGCGCGCGCGGCGCACGCCGGCGCACGAGCGCGTCGACGAGCGAGACGGCCGGCACGACGGAGAGCAGCAGCAGCGCGCTCGTGCCGAGGGCCAGCGCGCCGAGGTTCCCCTCCGCACCGAGATAGAGACTCTTGGTGAAGCCCTCCCAGAGCGTGGGGAGCGAGGTGTACATCCGCACGCGCACCAACTCGCCGCCGGCGACGAGCAGCAGCCGGTAGCGCCCGTCGGCCTTGAGGCGACGGGCGAACTGGATGTCCTCGACGATCGCGTCGTGCAGCGCCGCGTGGCCGCCGAGTGCGTCGTATGCGTCGCGGCGGACCAGGATGTACTGACCGTTCGCCGCCGCGTGCGCGACGTCACGCGGGTCGTTCACCTTCGCCACCGAGCCCAGCGTCACGACGATCAGGCCCAGCATCGTCGGCAAGATCGCGCGCTCGGCGAACGTCCCCAGCTCCTGATGGGTCGCCAGCGTCAGCGCGTCGACGCCGTGCGCGCGCGCGAACCGCAGCGCCGAGGCCGACGCTTGCGGCGCATGCCACGAGTCGGCGTCGGTGAAGAGCAGCCACTCGCCGCGCGCGTGCGCCGCGCCTTGCACGAGCGCCCACGGTTTGCCGACCCAGCCCTCGGGCAGCGCAGCGCCGCGCACGACTCGCAGCCGCGCGTCGGCGCGCGCCAACTCGTCCAGGATCGCGGCGGTCGCGTCGGTCGAACGGTCGTCGACGACGATCACCTCGAAGCGCGGGAGCCGCTGCGCCAGCAGCGAGCGCACGCAGCGCGCGATCGTTCGTTCCTCGTTCCGGGCGGGTACGACGATCGAGAGCATCGGCGTGTCGGCGTCGGCCTCGACGGGTTCCAGGCGGCGCAGCCCGCTGGTCGCGCCCGCGGCACGGAACGCGAAGGCGACCGCGGTCAGGGCGCACAGGTGCGTCAGCGTGACGCGCAGGCGTTCGCTCAGCGAATCAGACGCCACGGCTCGGGCCGCTGCGCGACGAACGCACGCTGCACTTCCGGCAGCAGCCGGCGCTGCGAGGTGAAGGTCAGCAGTTCGTCCGCTTCGGCAAAGGTCACCCACCGGTACGCGTCGTGGGCTTCGTCGGTACGCACCTCACCGGCCTCGACCTGCGCCACGAAGAACGGCACCACGACGACCCGATCGCGTACCGGATCGTAGAACGTGTCCAGCTCGCCGGCCGTAAACAGCTCGGTGACCGCGAGCCCCGTCTCTTCGCGCACCTCACGCCGGGCGGTGTCGGTCGCGGCCTCACCGACCTCGACACCACCCATCACGATCGTCCACGCTCCGGCAAACGCGCCGCGCCCGCGCCGCAGCAACAGCACGCGCGTCGGCTCGCCCTCCCCACGCAACACGACGACCCCGACCGCGTCGGGCCGCAGATCGCTCACCGCTTCTGCTTGCTCTTCGCGGCAGTCTTTTTCTTCGCGGTGGCCTTCTTCTTCGTCGCCGGCTTCGGCCGCGGCGCGCGCGCCGTGTCGCCGGCGAGGTAGGCTGCGACGACCTTGTCGGGAGCGCGCGCCAGCCACGCCTCGACGATGACGTCCTCGAGATCGGCTACGCTGATCGTGTCGAGCTGCAACAAGACGGCCGGATAGCCGTCGAAGTGTGGCGTCGTGAAGAACACGTCCGGGTCGCGGGCGAGCAGCACCTCTTTCATCTCGAGATCGGGCGTACGCACGCCGAGGATCTCGCCGGTCGGCGCATCCGGGCCGAGCGCGGCCAGGTCGGACTTGCGCAGCGGCCGGACCCACACGAAGCCCTTCTGGTTGACGACCCACGCGGACGCAGCGCCGAACGACGCCTTCTCGCTCGCCCCCGGCATTGCCAGCGCCAACCGCCGCACGTCATCCCACGACGCCATACCGGGCCCGTTCGCCGCCCGCACCGCGACGCCCACCCGGGACCGAGCGTTGTCCCGCCCGTTCGGGCGTGCTACCGTCGGCCGTGTATCAGGCCTTCGGTTCACATCGAAACGCACGGGGCGTCGCAGGAATGCGGCGCTTCGTTCTTTTCGAGCTAACGAAGAAACCGAGCGAGGGTCGTGCGGTATTGCTCGAGGTCGAACTCGTACGATGCGGAACCGATGGGTACGAAAACGAAGTCTGCTACGAAGCCCTCGCCATTGTCGCTATAATCCACCTGAAAACGCTCAATGCACTCCCAGCGCACGGAATGGCGCTGACGCGTCACGACGGCCGCAATCCCACCACACCAAATGTCGAGACATTCGCGGCACCCGTAAATCTGGACCCGTCCGCCAAGTTGCTCGTCGCTCGGTCTTTCGAGGAGTAACTCGCGAGCGACCTCGGCACCGGACCGGCGATCACTGAGCACGCCGATGTCGTTCGTCTCGAGAAGCTGGCGCAGCGAAGTCCCGTCGATGACGAAATCGTAGAACGCGGCGGGGCTACTGTAGGTAAATCCCACGGTATCCTCCCGCGGCAGCGAACCGGCAGGAGCTCAAGCCGGTTCAAGTGCCGCGGCCTTCTGCGCCTTCGGCTGGCTGTCGGCGCGCAGCTGGCCGCAGGCGGCGGCGATGTCGCGGCCCATCGGAGTGCGGACCGTGACGGCGACGCCGGCGTCTTCGAGCAGCTTCGCGAACGCCCAGATGCGGCCGTCGTCGGTGCCACGCAGCGCGGCGTCCGGCGTGCTGTTGTAGGGGATCAGGTTGACGTGATACAACGGACCGCGCATGCGCTTGGCCAGCGCGCGCGCGTCGTCGTCGGAGTCGTTGACGCCGGCCAGCATCACGTACTCGAAGAAGACCTTGCGCTTCGTGGCGGCGATGTAGCGTTCGACGGCCGCCATCAGGTCGTCGGTCGAGAACTTGCGGTTGACCGGCATGATGCGCGAGCGGGTCGCGTCGGTCGGCGCGTGCAGCGAGATCGCCAGATTGACCTGCGTGTGCTCGGTCGCGAAGCGATCGATCTTGTCGACCAGGCCGACGGTCGAAATGGTGATGTGCCGATGGCCCAGGCCGAAGCCGTGGGGATCGTGCAGCAGCGCGACGGCGTCCATGACGGCGTCGTAGTTGGCGAACGGCTCGCCCATCCCCATGAAGACGATGTTGGTGATCTTCTTGCCGCGGCCGGCCAGCTCGCGCGCGAAGTAGCGCGCCTGGTCGAAGATCTCCGTCGCGCTCAGATTGCGGGTGAAGCCGGCTTGACCGGTCGAGCAGAACGCGCATGCGTACGCGCACCCGGCCTGCGAGGAGATGCAGACCGTCGTGCGGTCGTTGTGGTGCTCCATCAGCACGGCTTCGACTTCGTTGCCGTCGTGGAGCCGGAAGAGTGCCTTGGTCGTCTGCCCGTCGCGCGAGCGCTGTACGACGGTCGGCGCGACGCTCTCGAGCGCGAAGCCTTCGGCGGCCAGCGCGACGCGCAGCTCCTTCGGCAGCGGCGTGATCGCGTCCAGGTCGGCGACCAGCTCCTTGGTCGCGGCGCGGTAGAGCTGATCGAGGCGATAACCCTTCAGCCCGTGCGCGAGCGCGAACGCGGCCGCGTCGGCATAGCCGGCGGGCCGCGCCTTCTCGGCGATCCACAGGTCCCGGGGCGAGAGCATGACGCCCTAGTGTACCACGCCGCGGGAGTGGGTGCCACGCTTACGAGGCGGCGGCAGGCACCGGGTCGGCCAAGACCTTTCCGATGACGCGGACCTCGCCGTTGGCGGCGCGTAGGTCGCGCCCGCAGCGAACGCCGTCGACGGCGACCCCGCGGCTGTCCACGTCCACGTGGATCTTGTCACCGGCTTCCGTCTGGGCGTCGTAGGTCTCACCCAGCGAGCCGGGGTCGAGGGCGAGCGGAAGGACGTCGTCGACGATGTGGTGCTGGAGCATCGCCCGCAGCGCCGCCGGCGACGCCGCGCGGACGGCCGCGGCGGGGTCGTTCCCGCCGGCCCAGGCCCGGAAGGCTTCGTCGCTGGGGGCGAAGACAGTGTAACTGGTCCCCGACCCACCCAGGGTCGTGGCCAGGCCGCTCGCTTGAAGGGCGGCAGTGAAGGTGCTCAGCTGCGGGTCGGCGCTCACGGCGTCGAGGATGCTGGCTTGATGACCCTCGACGGCCAGAGCATGGCCGTCAGCGAGGGCGCGGCCGGCCGCGAGGGGCGCGGCGCTTAGGGCGAACAACGCAGCCGCCATCGAACGGCATGCGGCGGCACGGGTCAGCGGCATGGAACCTCTCCAGGGTGGAGTGCGATTGCGACCGGTCGCACCCCATTCTACTATGAATATAAGAGAATGGTTCCGCTCGAAGATTAAATTTTTAGTCGAAGAGCGAGTCCTGGACGGCGGGTGGTTCCGGCCCCCCGTCGGCGGCGCGGGCGATCCGGTCGCGGACCTGCTTGAGGTCGTTCCAAACCAGCCGCTTGACCTCGTTCATCGAGCCGCCGGTTTGACGCAGAACGTAGGCGGGATGGAAGGTCGCGATGATCGGGATGCCCAGCGGCCCCTCGTGCCACTGGCCGCGCTGGCGACTGATCGAGAAACGCTCGCCCAAGAACGACTTGGCGGCTGGCGCGCCCAGCGCGAGGATCACGCGCGGCCGGATCAGCGCGATCTGCTCGTCCAGAAACGGGCGGCAGTTGCGCATCTCGTCGGGCGTGGGCGCTCGGTTGGCGAGCCGATGACCGACGTCGATCGTCGGCCGGCACTTGACCGTATTGCAGATGAAGACGTCTTCGCGCGGCAAGCCGATCGCCAGCAGCATCTTGTCGAGCAACTCGCCGGCACGCCCGACGAACGGGCGGCCCAGCTTGTCCTCGGTCTCGCCGGGGCCTTCGCCGACGACCATCAGCGCCGCGCACGGATCGCCCTCGCCGAAGACGCTGTTGCGACGCGTCGCGCCGATCGCGCACTTGCGGCACGCCGCAACCACCGCCGTCAGCCGATCGATCTCGACCTGCCGCCGCGTGCGCTCGGCGATGCTCATCGCCGCGCGCCGCCGGGCTCGGGTTCGAGCAGCACCGCTTGTCCGAACGCGAGCACGCGGGTCGCGCCGTCGGGGTCTTCGGTGGCCTGGAACTGCAAGCCGATGACGCCGTTGGCGCCCAGATCTTCGGCTTTGTGCAACAGCGCGTCGAGCGACTCGCCGCGGGCGCGCTCGGCGTCGGTGAGATATTCGATCGGCGCGAGCCCGATCAGCGCGCCGATGCTGCGAAAGGTGTGGCGCAAGAGGTTGCGCGGCCGGCTGGCCTGCCCGTAGGCGTAGCCGAAGGAGCGCACGACGCGATAGCCGTCGACCCGCTCGAACGTCGTGACCGCTTCCGGCACGATCGCCACCTAGGCGACCCCCGGTCGCCGACGGGCGGATCGGCCGCAGGCCGATCGCCACGGATTCACGGAACGTGAATCCACTATCGCAGCAGTCTCCGCCCCAGCGCGATCGCGCCGGCCAGCACGCCCAGGCCGAGCGCGTAGCGCCCGACCAGCGCGCCGACCAAGCTGTAGTACCAGACGCGCCCGTGATGCTTCACCCAGTACGCGCGGCGCGAGCGCTGCTTGCGGCGTTCGACGCTGTACTGTCCGCGCGCACTCCCCATCCCTTCGTGGACCGCTTCGCTGGCGGGGACGAACCACGTCTCCCAGCCCGCGTCGGCGGCGCGCTTGGCGAAATCGACCTCTTCGTGGTAGAGGAAGAATCGCTCGTCGAACGGCCCGATCTCGGCAATCATCGCGCGCCGGATCCCGAGCGCGGCCCCGATCGCCAAGTCGACGCGGCGCGGCGCGTCGTAGTCGAAGTCGCGCAGGCCGGCGCCGTTGGCGAAACGGCGGAACGGCGGCAACTCGCCCCACGCGCTCGACCGCAGAAACGCGCCGGCCCAGGTGTCGAACTCGCCGACCGACTGTTGGACGCTGCCGTCGTAATTGTAGATGCGCGAGCCGGCGATCCCGCAGCGCGGATGCGTGTCGAGGAACGCGACGATCGCGGCCAGCGCGCCGTCCTTGAGCTCCGCGTCGGGATTCAAGAGGAAGACGTACTCGGAGCCGGTGACCGCGAACGCGCGATTGCAGGCGGCCGCGAAACCCAGGTTGGCGCCGTTCTCGACGATGCGCACCGCGGTCCCGTAGCGCTCGCGGATGAACTCGCGCGACCCATCGGTCGAGCCGTTGTCGGAGACGACGACCTGCGCGAAGGCCGGGTCGGCGCGCACCTCGGAGAGGGCGAACACCGAGTCGAGCGCGGTCGTGATCTTGTCCTTGTCGTTCCAGCAGACGACGATGACGTCGATGCGGGCCACTAGGCGCTCTCGGCCCCGACCGGCGCGAAGCGGTTGCGGTTCTGCAGGTACGGCCAGATGAAACCGTCGAGGTCGCCCTCGAGGACCTGCGCGGCGCTGCCGGTCTCGACGTTGGTGCGCAGGTCCTTCACCAGCTGGTAGGGGTGCAGCACGTACGAACGGATCTGCGAGCCCCACTCGTTGGCGCGCCGCTCGCCGCGGATGTCGGCCAGCTTCTGCTCCTGCTCCTCGCGGACGCGCTGCACCAGCTTCGCGCGCAGGATGCCCAGCGCGACGTCGCGGTTCTGCATCTGCGAGCGCTCTTGCTGCGAGGCGACCACCAGGCCCGTCGGCACGTGATAGATGCGGATGGCCGACTCGGTCTTGTTGACGTACTGGCCGCCGGCGCCGCTGGCTTTGAACGTCTCGACCTTGATCTCGTCGGGCTTGATCTCGACGTCGGCGGCGTCGCCCTCCTCCATCTCGGGGACGACGTCGACTTCGGCGAACGAGGTCTGACGGCGGCCCTGGTTGTCGAACGGCGAGATGCGCACCAGGCGGTGCACGCCACGCTCGGACTCGAGCATCCCGTACGCGTTCTTGCCGCGCACGATGAAGGTGATCGAGCGCAATCCGGCTTCGTCCCCGGGCGCTTCTTCGACGACGTGTGTTTCGTACTTGTGGTTCTCGGCCCAGCGCAGGTACATGCGGCCGAGCATTTGCGTCCAGTCGGCCGCATCGGTCCCGCCGGCGCCGGCGCGGATCGTCAGGATCGCGCCGTGCGAGTCGTACGGACGGTCGAAGTTGGCCGCCATCTCGAGCTCGTCGAGCGCGGTCTGCGCGCGCCCGATCATCGCGTCGGCCTCGCCTTCCGCGCCTTCCTCGTCGCCGAGCACCTCGAGCATCTCGGCCGCGTCGTCGAGCGCCGCGGCGACGGCGTCGACCGCGTCCAGGTCCGCGCGCAGGTCGGCGATGCGCTTCATGACCCCGCGCGCCTGGTCGGGGTCGTTCCAAAAATCGTCCGCGCGCGAGCGCGCTTCGAGCTCGGCTACGGAGCGGCGCTTCGAGGCGTCGTCAAAGACGCTCCTTGAGCGCGTTCAAGCGTTCGCGGGCACGATCGATGGCGACGAGTTGGGCATCCGACACGGGAAAGCGGGGTTCCGCCGGCGCCGGGGCCCTCCTGCCGAAGCCGTCGAACGGGCCCGCATGCCCCCGTTCTTGCTCCGCCCGGACGCCGTTTTCGACGGTGCCGAGCTCCATCGCGGCTGGTCCGTGCTGGTCGACGGCGAGCGGATCGCCGCCGCCGGCCCCGACCTGGCGGTCCCCGATGGCGCCCAAACCGTGACGCTGGCGGGCGCGACGCTGCTGCCGGGTCTGATCGACCTGCACACGCACGTGCTGCTGCGGCCGTACGACGAGCGCTCGTGGGACGACCAGGTGCTGCGCGACCTGCAAGCGCTGCGCGTCGCCCGTGCCGTGCCGGCGCTGGCGCGCACGCTGGCCGCCGGCTTCACCACCATTCGCGACCTGGGCACCGAGGGCGCCGACGAGGCCGACGTCGGCCTGCGCAACGCGATCGACGAAGGCACGATCCCGGGCCCGCGCATCTTCGCGGTCACCCGCGCGATCGTCGCGCACGGGCTCTACGGCCCGGGCGGCTTCATCCCCGAGTGCTGCATCCACCAAGGCGCCGACGAGGTCGACGGTCCGGAGTCGATCTATCGCATCGTGCGCCAACAGATCTCGCGCGGCGCCGATTGGATCAAGGTGTACGCCGACTCGCGCCACGGCCCCGGCGGGGTCTCACGTCCGTCGTTCTCGCGCGAGGACCTCGAGCTGATCGTGCGCCTCGCCGGCGACTCCGGGCTGCGCGTCGCCGCGCACGCCAACACCGAGGAAGGGATGGTGCGCGCCGCGCGCGCCGGCGTCACGACGGTCGAGCACGGCAACGGCGGCGACGACGAAGTCTTCGCGATCCTGGCGCAGCACAACGTCGCCTACGTCCCCACCATCGCCGCCTACGAGGCGATCTGGCGCTACCGCGGCCTGCCCGCCGACGACCCCGTCTACGAGCAGAAGCGCCGCTCGTTCCAGGCCGCGCGCGAGAGCGGCGTCGTCATCGCCAACGGCAGCGACATCGGCGTCTTCCCCCACGGCCAGAACGCCCGCGAGCTCGAGCTTCTCGTCGCGCACGGCATGACCCCGGCCGAGGCGCTCGTCGCCGCGACGCGAACCGCGGCGAAAGTGCTGCGACGCGACGACCTCGGCATCGTCCGCGAAGGCGCGACCGCCGATCTGGTCGCCGTCGACGGCGACCCGACCGCCGATATCAGCGCGCTGCGCCGCGTCCGCCGGGTTTGGAAGGGCGGCGCCGTAGTCGGAGCTTAGTCGGCGATCAGCACGCCGCGCGAGAACGCGACACCAGCGCGAACGGGAGGATCGGCCTACGCGGCTGCTCCGTGGCAGCGCTTGTACTTCTTGCCGCTGCCGCACGGGCAGAGGTCGTTGCGGCCCACCTTCTCGCCCGCCGCGACCGCCGGTTTCGGCTTGGTGGGCTCGCCGCCGTCGGCGATGTTGGTGCGCACGTTGGTCGCCTCGTACTTGGGCGCGGGGCCGAGCAGCCGTTCCGCGGTGGCCGGATCCATCCGCGGCGAAGCCGGCACCGCCGCGGGCGCGGCGGCCATCGGCTGCGGTGCGATCTCGCCGCTGGGCACGGGCGCGAACTGCGGCATCGCGTAGCCGTCGCCCGGAGGCGGACCGCCCTCGCCGCCCTCGGGCGGCGGCGGACCGATCTCGACGCGCATCGCGAAGACCGCCTTGATCGCTTCGTCCGCGATGTTGTTCTTGAGGTCCTCGAAGATGTCGTAGGCCTCTTTTTCGTACTCGACGCGCGGGTCTTTCTGGCCGTAGCCGCGCAGACCGATCCCGCTCTTGAGCGCGTCCATGATGTAGAGATGGTCGACCCACAGCCGGTCGATGATCGGCAGCATGATGTACTGCGACTCGACCATCCGCATCAGCTCGGGACCGATCTCGGCTTCCTTCGCTTCGTACGCGGCCAGCGCGAGCGCGAACATGCGCTCCTTCATGCCCTCACGGTCGAGCTTCTCTAGCTCGTCGACCGTGATCTGATCCTTCACGGGGAAGATCAGGTCCATCTCGTCGATGATCGCTTGGAGGTTCCACTCCGAGGGGTGCTCTTCTTCGGGTGCGCCGGTGTCGACGGCGTAGCCGGCCTTGCGGCGCAGCGTGTCGACGAAGAAGTCGCGCAGCGGCTGACCCTCGAGCACCCGGCGCCGTTCGGCGTAGATGATCTCGCGCTGCTTGTTCATGACGTCGTCGTACTCGAGCACCGACTTGCGGATCTCGTAGTTGTGGTTCTCGACCTTCGACTGCGCGTTCTCGATCGAGCGGCCCAGCAGCCCCGACTCGAGCGGCGTCTCGTCGGTGAACTTGACGAAGTCCATCATCTTCTGCAGCCGCTCTTGACCGAACAGCCGCATCAGCTCGTCCTCGAGCGCGATGTAGAAGCGGGTCGTCCCCGGATCGCCCTGACGGCCGGAACGGCCGCGCAGCTGGTTGTCGATCCGGCGCGACTCGTGGCGCTCGGTGCCGATGATGTGCAGGCCGCCCGCTTCGGGGACGGTCTCGCCGAGCTTGATGTCGACGCCGCGACCGGCCATGTTGGTGGCGATCGTCACGGCGCCGGCGATACCGGCGTCCTTGATGATCTGCGCTTCCTGCTCGTGATATTTCGCGTTGAGGACGTTGCACTCGACGCCGCGCCGGCGCAGCAGCATGGCCAGCCGCTCCGACTTCTCGATCGAGCGCGTGCCGACCAGGACCGGGCGGCCCTTCTCGTGCTCGGCGATGATGTCGTCGATGACGGCGTTGAACTTCGCCTCTTCGGTGCGGTAGACGATGTCCTGATTGTCCTTGCGCTGCACGGCCCGGTTGGTCGGCAGCACGACGACGTTCAACCCGTAAATCTCGCGGAACTCGCGCTCTTCGGTCTTGGCGGTACCGGTCATCCCGGCCAGCTTGTCGTAGAGGCGGAAGTAGTTCTGGAAGGTGATCGTCGCCAGCGTTTGGTCCTCGCTGCGGACGTTGAGCCCTTCCTTCGCTTCGATCGCCTGGTGGATGCCGTCGGAGTAGCGCCGGCCGTACATCAGGCGGCCGGTGAACTCGTCGACGATGACGACCTCGCCGTCCTTGACGATGTACTGCTGGTCCTTGTGGAACAGGTGCCAGGCCTTGAGCGCCGCGTTGAGCTGGTGGGTGAGCTCGAGGTTGCGCTGGTCGTAGAGGTTGGAGATGCCGAGCATCTTCTCGACCTTGGCGACGCCCTTCTCGGTGATGGGCACCGCGTGCGACTTCTGGTCGACGGTGAAGTCCTCGTCCTTGACCAGGCGCGGGATGATCTTGGCGAACTGGCCGTACAGCTCGGTCGCGTCGTGACCTTGACCGCTGATGATGAGCGGCGTGCGCGCCTCGTCGATCAGGATCGAGTCGACTTCGTCGACGATCGCGAAGTTGAGGTGGCGCTGCACCATCTGGTCGAGCGCCCAGGCCATGTTGTCGCGCAGGTAGTCGAACCCGACCTCGTTGTTGGTGACGTAGGTGATGTCCGAATCGTACGCGGCCTTGCGGGTGGCGTGGTCGAGGTCGTGCTGGATGACCCCGACGGTCATCCCCAGCGCCGTATAGATGGGGCCCATCCACTCGGCGTCGCGCTTGGCCAAGTAGTCGTTGACGGTGACGACGTGGACGCCTTTGCCGGTCAGCGCGTTGAGGTAGACCGGCAGCGTCGCGACCAGCGTCTTGCCTTCGCCGGTCCGCATCTCGGCGACGTTGCCTTCGTGCAGCGCCTGACCGCCCATGATCTGCACGTCGAAGTGCCGCATCCCCAGGACGCGCTTACCGGTCTCCCGGACGACGGCGAACGCTTCGGGCAACAGCTGGTCGAGCGTCTCGCCGTTTTCGAGACGCTGCTTGAACTCGGCGGTCTTCCCGGTCAGCTCGTCATCCGAGAGGGACGCGATGGACGGTTCGAGCGCGTTGACGCGTTCGACGGTGCGGCGCAGCCGCACGAGCTCGCGCTCGTTAGCGTCGAACAGGGTCTTGAGGAAGGCCATACGGGATACAACTCATTCTGCGCGTGGATCGGTTCCTCATCGGAACGACCCGGAAAGGGTACTCGGACCGGCGCTCGAGGTTACTCGGCCGCGAGCGCGATCTTGGCGGGGGTGTTCAGCTCCCCCGGGCCGGCCCGCTCCAGCAACGTCCCGACCGTGACGAAGGTGTACCCCGCGCGGCGGAAACGGTCCACCAGCTCGGGCAGGATCGCGACCGTGGCCGTCCGGCCACTGTGGAGGAGCACGATCTCGGGCGCCGTCGCGTGGTGCAGCAGGTGGTCCAGGAGCGTCGGGGCGCCGACGGCACGCCAATCGCCGGGATCGTCGTTCCACAAGATCGTGTCGAAGCCCGCGGCCTGCGCGGCCCGGATGGTCGCCAGGGTGTAGCGCCCGTGGGGCGGACGGAAGAAGCGCGTCTCGGTCGCCTGGGGGGCGATCGCCTCCAGCATCGCCGCTCCGCCGCGCAGCTCGGCCGTCACCTGGGCCGGGTCCAGCTTGTCGAGGTCGGGGTGGGTCAGGGTGTGGTCGCCGATCTCGCCGCCGGCCGCCGCGATCTCCCGCGCCAGGTCGGGGAACTGCTGCGCGTCCCGCCCGATCAGGAAGAACGTCGCCGGCACGCCGAGGTCGTGCAGCGTCTGCAGCAAGAGCGGCGTCTGGATCGGGTAGGGCCCGTCGTCGAAGGTCAGGGCGACCAGCTTCGGCCGGTCGGCCGCGGCCGCGCGGGCACCGCCCCGCAGCGCCGCCAGGCGCGCGCCCAGCGACGGCCGCACCAGCGCCGCCGCGTCGGCGTCGCGGAGGATGACGGCCGGGCTGAGCAGATCGTCGCTCTTGATCCACAGGCGCCGGCCCGCGTACGCGCACAGCGCCAGCACGAGCAGCGCCGCCCCGGCCAGCACCATCCGGCGGTTCATCGGCCTACGGCCGTGGGGTCGACGGGGTCGCGACGGCCGTCGCCGCGCTCAGCGCGGCCGCCAGGTCCTGACCGGCGATCACCGTCACGACCGGGTGCGGCCCCGGCGTCGCGTCGGTTGCCGGCGAGACGACCGCGGCCGGCAGACCGAGGTCCTGGCGCACCCGCTCGCCCACCAGCGGCACGGTGGTCGCCGGGCGGATCTGGGTCGTGTCGTAGGTGAAGGCGTCGGCGTTTCCGACCGAGTCGACCGTGTAGCCGGCCTTGCGCAGCTTGGCCGCGACCGCGCCGGCCAGCCCCTTGACGCCGCTGCCGTTCTCGACGACCACGTGGATGCCGACCGGCTTCACCGCGGCCAGCGCGCTGGGCGGCGGCGACGGCGGCGTCCCGTACACGCCCAGCAGGTCGGCCACGAAGCGCGCCTTCTGCGCCTCGTCGGGGATGAGCACTTCGCCGTCGCGCGTCATCTGCGTGCCGGTGTAGCCGATGGTATCCATTTTGCTGAGCAGCTGCGCCGGCTTGACGTCCTTGAACGCGACCGCCAGCGACTTCTCCTGATCGAAGGTCAGGTCGGTCTTGATGTTGCGGTTCATCACGCCGATCAGCTCCGGGATGTGCGCGATGTCGTTGAACTTGTTCGCCTGCAGCTTGGCCAAGATGATCCGGATGACTTGCTGCTGCCGTTTGGTGCGGCACGGATCGCTGCACGCGTCGTGCCGGAAGCGGCTGTAGGCCTGCGCCTGATACCCGTTCATGTGGTACACGCCCGGCTTGAAGTGGATGTGCAGATGCCCCCAGCTGTCGTCGTAGTTCATCGTCTCGGTCACCGGCACGTCGATTCCGCCGATCGCGTCGACCACGTCCTTGAGGCCGGCCGTGTTGATGACGACGTACTTGTCGAAGTGGCGGCCGTTGGGCAGCGTCGGCATCCCCAGGAAACTCCCGATCACCTGATCGGCTTCCTTGGCGCCGCCGTCCGAGTACGCGCCGTTGATCTTCGCCAGGTGCCCGTTGAGCAGGACGCCGGTATCGCGCAGAACGGAGAACACCTTGACGGTACGCGAGGGGAAGTCCATCCCGGCGACCATGATCGTGTCGCTGCGCGAGTGCGACGAGAACGGCTGATCGGTGAGCGTGTAGTCGTAGTCGATGCCCAGGATCATCACGTAGATGCGATCCTTGCCGAACGCCTCTTGCGGGGTGGCGACGAAATAACTGATCGCGGCGTCGGAAAAGCTGCGATGGGTTTGCAGCATGCGCAGCGCGATCGCGCCGAACGCGACGCCGATCAGGATCAGCAGCGCGCCGGCCAGGTACTGCATGAAGTGGCGCACGCCGCCGCCGCCCGAAGGAGGCTGCGAACGCCGCCGCGGCCCGCCGGGGGGCGCCGGCGGCGGCGGATCGGCGATCAAGTACTTGCTCACCGCGCGGCGACCGCCGCCGGCACGAGCGTCCCGTAGAAGTCGAAGGCGGTGTTGCCGTCCAGGCGCACGTCGACGAAGGTCCCCGGCTCCGCCTCGCCGGCGAACGCGATCACGCCGTCGACCCCGGGCGCCTCGCCCATCGAACGGCCGACCAGCACCGACTGCGTGCGCAGCCCGACCGCCAGCGGATCGGTGCGGCGCAGCGTGCGCCGCTCTTCGACCAGCACCGGCACGACCTGACCCAGCCGCGCGGCGCGCGCGCGCTCCGAGGCGCGACGCTGCGCGTCACGCAGGCGCAGCAGCCGGCGCCGCTTCTCGCGCTCGGCGACCTGACCGCCGAGCTGCGCGCCCGGCGTTCCGTCCTCGCGTGAATACGTGAAGAACCCGACCCGGTCGAGCGCGGCGCGCTCGATCCACGACTCCAGCTCGGCGACGTGCTCCTCGGTCTCGCCGGGGAAGCCGACGATGAACGTCGAGCGCATCGTGATGCCGGGGACGCGCCGGCGGAAGTCCTCGACGATCTCGAGGTATCGCTCGCCGTTCGCGGGCCGCAGCATCCCGCGCAGCACGGCCGGGCTGACGTGCTGCAGCGGCATGTCCATGTAGGTGCAGACCTTCGGCAGCGACGCCATCGCGTCGATCAGCTCGCTGTCGACGGTCGCCGGGTAGAGGTACAGCAGGCGAATCCAGACCAGCCCGTCGATCTCGTGCAGCCGGTGCAGCAGGTGCGCCAAGCCGCCGCGGCGCCAGCCGCGGTCGCGGCCCCACATCGAGGTGTCCTGCGCGATGAGGATCAGCTCTTTGGTGCCGCTGGCCGCCAGCGCGCGCGCCTCGGCCAGGATCGACTCCTCGCTGCGCGAGCGGAAGCCGCCGCGCAGCTGCGGGATGATGCAGAACGTGCACGGGTGATCGCAGCCTTCGGCGATCTTCAGGTACGCGGTCGCCGAGGGCGTGGTGATCAGGCGCGGCAGAAAGTCGTGCTCGGGCTCGGCTTCGAAGCCCAGCCGCACCGGTTTGCGCCCGGCGCGCGCGTCGTCGAGCAGGTCGACGATCGAAGCGTACGCGCCGGTTCCGATGACGCCGTCGATCTCGGGGATCAGCGATTGCAGCTCGTCCCCGAAGCGCTGCGAGAGACAGCCGGCGACGATCAGCTGCTGCCCGGCGCGTTTGCGCTCGGCGTGCTCGAGGATCGTCTCGGTCGACTCGGCCTTGGCCGGGTCGATGAACGCGCAGGTGTTGATGACGACCGCGTCCGCCTCGTCGGCGTCGGGCACGAGCGACCACCCGGCGGCACCGAGCTTCGCGATCATCACCTCGGAATCGACGAGGTTCTTCGCGCAGCCCAGCGACACGAACGAAACGGTGGGGGTCTTCTCTGCGAGAGCGCTCACGCCGACAACAACTACCTGTAATTCACGAACTGCAGGGGCAGCTCGTAGTCCAGCCCCTTGAGGAGCTGAATCACCTTTTGCAGATCGTCCTTGGACTTGGCTGAGACCCGGATCTGCTCGTCCTGGTATTGCGCCTGGACTTTCAGCTTGGCGGCCTTGATGGCCTCGATCAGCGCTTTGGATTTGTCTTTCGGAATCCCGGCGCGCACGACAACTTTTTGCCGCAGTGCTCCGCCCGAGGCGTTCTCCGGCTCTTTCACCTCGAAGGCCTTCAGGTCGATCCCTCGCTTGACCGCCTTGGACTGGACGATGTCCCACACGTTCTTGAGCTTGAGCGCGTCGTCGGCGAGCAGCGTGATCGTTCCGTTCGCTTCTTCGATCGACGCGATCGAGTTCTTGAAATCGAAGCGGCCCGCGATCTCTTTGCGGGCCTGGTTGAGGGCGTTGTCGAGCTCTTGCTCATCGACGCGCGAAACGACGTCGAACGAGGAGTCGGAGGGCATAGCGGGTGGGTCCTCGGGGTCTTACAGGGTGTAGCGCTGTTCGACGACGTCGCCCGATTTGCCGAGCGGCGGGAGCGTCCGTCCGTCGACCACGAGCCGAACCCCGCCGGCGTTGCCGATCCGAACGTCGGCGACGTGGCCGGTGAACGACTTGGCGGTTCCGGCCGGTAACGTTCCTTCGACGACGGTCGTCCCGTCGACCGTGACCCGCACCCAGGAGGGCTCGGTCACGTGCAGCGCCAGCTGGTGCTTGGGCGCCGGCGTCGGGCTGACGGTCGGCGCCGGGCTGGGACTGGCCGACGAGGCCGCGTCGGGCGCCGTCCCGGCCTGGGACCCGCTCGCCGTCCCCTGCGGTTGCGGCGCGGCCGTGGCCTGGGCGACGTCGCTCGGACCGTTCTGGGTGTACGAGAAATATTCGAAGGCGACGAACCCGACCAGCAGCAGCGCGACCAGAATCCCGCCGATCGCCCACGGCGAGAGCCCGCTGCGCTCGCGCTCGGCGGTGACGACCGGCGCCGTCGCCGGGCGCTCGCTGGGCGCCGTCTCGTTGAACTCGGCGACGGCTGCCTCGGCGTCGAGACCGAGGAAGCGCGCGTAGGTGCGGATGAAGCCGCGCACGTAGACCGGGGCCCCGATCGCGGGCCAGTCTTCCGTCTCGATGGCGTGCAGATAGACCGAACGGATGTGGATCTGTTCGGCGACGTCCGAGAGGCTGAGCCCGCGCGCTTCCCGCGCGCTTCGGAATCTCTCCCCGAGCGCAGGCATGACCGCACCTTTGCGGGCGCACCCCGTTCTCCTGGTCGCGTGTTACAGTCGTGGAGACGATGACGGAGCGCGTGCGCGTCGTCGCCGCGATGAGCGGCGGCGTCGATTCGGCGGTGGCGGCCGGCCTCTTGGTGGAGGCCGGCTTCGACGTGCTCGGCGTCACCATGAAGATGTACGCGCCGACGAAGCCCGCGCACGCGAAGTCGTGCTGCGGCGCCGACGACTTCGACGACGCCCGGCGCAGCGCGGCGGCGCTGGGGATTCCGCACTACGTGCTCGACTTCGAGGAAGCGTTCCGGCGCGGCGTCGTCGAGCGCTTCGCGCGCGACTACGCCGCCGGCCGCACGCCTAACCCGTGCGTCTCCTGCAACAACGAGGTCAAGCTGGGCACGCTGCGCGCCTACGCCGACCGGCTGGGCGCGCGCTACGTCGCCACCGGCCACTACGCGCGGCTCGAGCACGGCACCGACGGCCCCCACTTGTATCGCAGCGCGTCGGCCAAGGACCAGGCCTACGCGCTGGCGCAGCTGACGCCGGCCCAGCTGGGCAGCCTTCTCCTTCCGCTCGGCGAGGCGACCAAGGAACAGACGCGCGCGCATGCCGCCCGCCTCGGACTGCCGGTGGCCGAAAAGACCGAGTCGCAGGACATCTGCTTCGTCGAGGGCGGCGACTACCGCGACGTGCTGGCGCGATTGGCGCCGCAGACCGCGCGGCCGGGCGTCGTGGTCACCAGCGACGGCGCGGTGGTCGGCGCGCACGCCGGGATCGGCGGCTACACGGTCGGCCAGCGACGCGGCTTGCCGGCCGGCGAGGGGCCGCGTTACGTGACGCGCGTCGACGCCGCGACGAACACGATCGTCATCGGGCGTGAAGACGAGCTGGGCGTCGACGGTCTGATCGCCGACGAGCTCAACCTGATCCGCCCCGAACGTTTCGCCGGCGGCGCCGCCGACGTGCTGGCGATGACGCGGTATCGCGCTCGTCCGGCCGCGGCGCGCGCGACCGTCGCCGGCGACGGCACGCTGCGGCTCGCGTTCTTGGAACCGCAGCGCGCGGTCAGCCCGGGCCAGCTGGTCGCGCTGCTCGATCTCGGCGGCGACGAAGTGCTCGGCGCGGCGACGATCCGCTCCACCACCTGAGCCGCGTCGCAACAAAAAGAAAGAACCCCCGCCGGAGCGGGGGTTCTTCGTTACACCCGGTGGTGTTAGTGGATGGCGGGGAGGCTGCTGAGGTGCACCGCGTGGAGCCGTGCCGGCTTGCGGAGCTTCTGCACCGCACCCGTGTACGGGCCGGCCACGCCGTATTGGTAGTACACCGGCACGCCGATCGAGATGTCGGCTTGACCGTTGGCGCCCGTGATCGTCGGGGCTTGCTTCCCGTACTGCTGCGAAGCTTCGTAGAGCGGGAAGTCGAGCCCGATGACCTGGACGCTGTAGATGTCGCCCGGGGTCGCCGTGCCGCCGTTCGCGGTCGTATTGGCCGTCGCGGTGCAGAGCGTCGGTGACGCTTGCAGCGTGTGCGAGGTGCCGTAGTTGATGTTCGGCCCCAAGGTGTCGCCGAGCGCTCCCGTCGACCCTCCTTCGATCACGACCGTGTACGACACGTACGGCGCGATCGCGCCGCTGAGGCTCGGTCCGAGCGTCCCTTGGCAGTTCGCGTTCGAACTGGCGGTCGGGGTCGGGCCGACGTCGCTGATGTTGACGATGGCCTCGGTCACGCCGGCTGGCAGCGTATACGGGGTCGTCGTTCCGGCGACCACGACCTCGGTCGCGCCGCCGTTTCCGTCTTCGAGCAACGCCGCGGGCGGCATTGCCGGAAGCAGAGCGGAGGACGCGATGTTCGCGGTCCTCGTAAGCGTCGCGTACGAGGAAGAACCGCTCGAGCTCTGGCCGGTCGGAACGGTCAGGTTGAGCGTGTACGTCCCGACCGGTTGCGTGACGTTCTCGAAGACGGTCATGCCTTCGATCGCGCCGTTGACCGCACCGAGGTCCGTCGTACCGTCACGATCGCCCATGTCATTGGGCCCCGGATAGGCCGGCGGGCCTCCCCACTCGACCGACGGACCCGCGGCAAGCGTGCCGTCGTCGTAGAGCGGCAACGGGTACGGTGAGTAGCTGAACGCCGTCCCGTTGCTCTGCGAGTTCGCCGGCATGAGGCCCATGCCGAACACGCCGCCCGACTGCCCGAACGTGGTCGTATTCGGAAGGACCGTGCCGCCGTTCACCGTGCACGGCGTGGTGGAATCGCAGATCAGCGAGGTCGGACGAACGCTTTGCGGCGTTCCTTCGATCTCGCCGGTGCCGCTGGTCGACGACGCGAGAATCTCCGAGCCGCTCGGGCCGCTCGGAGTGGTCGCACCGGCGCTTGCGGCGTTCGGTGTCGGCGGGAAGGTCGGCGTGTAGCCGTTCGCCCCGAGGGTCGGGCACGTTCCACCAAACGCGGTGGTGAAGTCCGGTTGTCCCGCGGCGTTCCCAGGTCCGCCACCGGCGCAGCCTTGCAACGGTGCCGCCCCGGAGATCGAGAACGGGCCGGTGATCTGCGGCGTGCTCACCAGCACGGCGCTCAAGCCGTTGCTCTGGCGATACGTCGCGATGACCTGCAAGCCGCTCGCCTGACCGTAAATGTTCGCGGTTCCGACGGCGAATTGCAGCGTCCCGTAGTTCGGAGACACTGGATTCACGCTGTGCGTGGCCGGCGGCCCCTGCGCGCCCTGGCCGCAAGCGGCCAGGGCGAGCGCGGCGGCGCCGCTGAGGAACAGGAGATATGGATTTACTCTAGCGTTCATCCAGCTAGAACTTTCTCTGTACGTAGAAATTGAAGTTGATCCCGGCGTTGTACGGGAGCAGGAACGCGCCGTTCGGCCCGCCGTTGTAGTAGCCTTCGTCGCGCACGCCGGCCTCGTAGTACGAGTAGAACGGGCTCGCCGGATTGGAGTCCGTGATGTTCTGCCCCGTCTGCGGACCGGCCACGCCCGTCGCGACCGCCTGATACTTCGGGTTGTCGTACGGGATGCCGTAGTGATTGTTGGTGACGTTGGCGATGTAGACGCCGATCGTCGTGCGCTGATCCTGGCCCATGTTGTACTCGAGGTCGAGGTTCAGCGTGTCGGTCGGGTTCGAGAGCGCACCGCCCGGCAGCGGCGCACCGTTGTAGCCGCGCGTCGCGGCGATGTTCGGGTGCAGGTACGAGCCCGGATTCGACGGGTCGACGTACGAGAACGCGTTGTTCGCCTGGAACGGCAGGCCGTAGCCGCCGATCGGTCCAGCCGCGCCGAAATTGGTCGACGGAATTTCGGTGACGAAGCCGTTGACCGAGGAGAAGGTCTCGTTGCCGACGCCGATCGGGTAGCCGGTGCTGGCCATGAAGATCGGGGTGATCTTGAAGCCCTTGCGGGTCTTGTACGAGACGGCCGTGTCGACGTTGAACGGCGGCAGCGTGTTGGTGCGGTACACCTGGCTGGTGCCGGTCAAGAGCAACGAGGGGACGAGGCCCGGCAGCGAGTCGGACGCGTATTGCGCGTTCTGACCGCAGCAGGCCGGGGGAACGGTGGTGAACTCGCTCAGGTAGTTCGCGGTCAGGTAGCCGCCCCAGCCGTACGGCCGGTCCGGCGCCGTGATGTTGAACTCCATGCCGAACGCCTTCTCGATGCCGTCCGGACGGACGTTGAAGACGGAGCCCGAGACGATACCGGTCGCCGGGTCCGGGGGACCCGTCGAGAGCAGCACGTCCTCGTAGACGTTGAAGCCGCGGCGCCACCACCCGGTGAGCTTGGTGCCCCAGCCCGTCAGGAAGCCCTTCGTGAACTGGTGGCTGTACTCGACGTCGTAGTTGCTGAACGTTTCTTGCGCGGTGCCGCCGTAGTCCGGCGCGTCGCCGAGCTGATCCCACGCCCAGAACAACTGCTGCGCGTAGTTCGCGCAGGGGAAGAAGTAGCCCGCATACGGGGCCGAGGTCGCGATGCCGGGGTTCAGCTTCGCGCCGGGCACGTTGGGCGTGTTGTTGAAGCCGGATCCGCAGGTCGGACTCGTCGTCTGGTCACCCAGCGGCGCGAGCTGATTGAGGATCGGATTCACGTCCGAGATGTTGAACGGCGTACCGCCGGTCTGACCGTACGCGAACTCGACCGAACGGCCGTACGAGGCGCGCAGCGCGTCGTTCGGCGTGAGGTCGTACACCGCGGCGAAACGCGGCTGGATGATGTGCGGCTGCAGGAAGCCCGCGCCGAGCTGCGGCGTGCCCAGGTCGGACGGGTTGTAATCGGCTTCCGCACCGGCGTAGGGGTTGGCGCCCCACTTGTAGTTCGCGATGTCCTCGCGCAGACCGTAGTCGAGCTTCAGCTTCGGCGTGACGGTCCACTGGTCGCGGATGCCGATGCCGTAGTTCTGGAAGTCCGACCCGTGGTAGTCGATGCCGAACAGCGGGATCTGCACCGGAACGCCACCGTCGTGGTCGTAGATGTAGCAGCCGCCCGCGGTCGGGCAGACGCCGCCCACCGGAACCTGGAAGTCGGCGTACGACGGCATTCCGCCCACGCCGTAGATCGCGTCCTGGTCCAGGTACAGCAGCAACGCGCTGTAGGTCGGCTCTTCGGCCGTCCAGCGCGGGTGGTCGTTCTCCAAACGCGTCGCCAGCGTCACCAGGTGATTGGTTCCGAACTGGTGGCTGAGGTTGAGGTCGAAGCCCGCGCGCGAGCCGCCGATGTCCTCATAGAGCGGCGTGTCCGCGAACGCGCCGGTATCTGCCTGGTTGGTGATCTGGTCCTGTGCCCAGTTGAACCAGTCCGCCGTCAGGAACGTCGTCGAGTTCAACGCGTTCGTGTAGCCCAGCTTGAAGAAGTGGGTGTTCGAGGACTGGTAGATCGTCGGGCTGGCCGGCGTGGTCGCCTGCGAGCCGTAGGGCAGCGGGGCGAACAGGCTCGAGTCGAACCCGAACTGGGTGAAGTTCGCCTCTTGAATCGGGTTCGCGTTGTAGTACGGCACCAGCGCGCCGTAATCGCCGTAAACGTCCTCGACGGTGTCGCGGTACAGGATCTGCACCGACTGATTCTGATTCTTGCCGAAGCGGACGATCAGGTTGTCGAGGAAGTCGCTGTGGTTGATCGCGCTCGGGCCGCCGTACTCGCCGAGCGAGGCCGCGGACGCGCCGAACGGCGCATAGAGCGGAGCGTAGTCGTCCATGTCGATCGCGAGATAGTTCGAGATCGAGCCGTTACGCGTCGCGATACCGTAGTCGAGGTCGTACTGACCGTTGCGGTACGGATTGCCGAACGTGTAGCTGGCGATGCCGCCGGCCGGATAGGTGCCGCGCGGCGGGATGATGTTGATCACGCCGGCACCGATGTTGCCCTGCGTGGCGTCACCCGCGCCGGAGATGACCTGCACCGAACCACCGGTGCCCGAAGCGAAGCCGTTCAGGTAACCGCCGGTGCGGAACAGACCGGCGCCGCCGTTCGCGTCGAAGAACGGCGCGGTGTAGTTCACGCCGTCGAGCTGGTAGCCGATTTCCGTGCCTTGCGAGCCGCGGATCGCGATGCTGCCGCTGCTGTCCTCTTGGACACCCGGCGCGGCGAGCAGCAGCTGCCGCTCGTCGGTGTTCGTCGCGGTGCCGAGGGCCTGCGCGATGCGCTGTCCGCTCAGCGTCGTCTGGTCGATCGTCTGCGACGGCTGGAAGGCCGAGTTCGGCGAGTGGACCGAGACGCGGCCGATGACGCGCCGGCTCATCGTGATCGTGTTGAGGTTCTGGTTCTGGTCGCCCAGAATGGTAACACCGGTGACCGTCTGCGTCTGATATCCGACGCGTTCGATCGATACGGTGTAGGTGTCAGCCGGAAGACCCAGCAGCGAGAAGAAGCCTTTCGCGTCGGTCCTTGCATGATAGGACCCCGACGGAGAAGCCGCCGTCACTGTGGCATCCGTAACTGGTTCGTGCTGATCGTTCACGACGATGCCGGTCAAGGTACCGGTTTGGCCACCGACTGCGAGAGCCGGTGCGCGCATCGAAAGGAACGAGCCAAGCACAAAGGTGGCGACGATCAGCGCAGACGCGAGTCTGCGCAGCGTCGCCTGAGCTTTGCTCATAGACGCCTCCGAGAAAGTGACAAAATCCCCTGAGGCCCACGAGACGCGGCCCCCAGATTGCGGGCGTCGTTAGCAGCACTGATTAAGGTTTCCTTTGGTACCTTAATCGAAAACAGAACTCCTAATTTAGCAAGAGTCTGATGCGCGTTGACGCTTATAAATATAATTCGAAACGCGCACCGAATTTCGTAAGACGCGGTTCCGTTTACTAAATCCGTAAGTCTTGGAGGAAGCTGGGTTACGCGGTCGCGAGCGCGACGTCGTCGCGCAGATTCCAATACGTGTCGCGCACGACCGGAACGAAGCCGGCACCGCGGATCGTCTGCTCGAGCTGCGCCCGCGTCGCCTCGTTACCGCCGCCCGCGTCGTGCACGACTTGCTCTTCGAGGATCGTGCCGCCCATGTCGTCGCAGCCGTAGAACAACGCGAGCTGACCGAGCTTGAGCCCAGGAGTAAGCCAAGACGCCTGCAGGTGCGGCACGTTGTCGAGGAACAGCCGCGAGACGGCCAGCACGCGCAGATACTCGACGCCGCTGGCCTCGCGCCCGCGCAGCGGCGTCTTGAACGGCACGTAGTACCACGGGATGAACGCGGTGAAGCCGCCCGTCTCGTCCTGCAGGTCGCGGATGACGCGCAGGTGCTCGATCCGTTCTTCGTCGGTTTCGATCGAGCCGAACATCATGGTCGCCGTGGTGGGCATGCCGAGCAGCTGCGCCTCGCGCATGACGCCGATCCAGTCCTGCGGCTTGATCTTGCGCGCGGAGATCCGCTTGCGCACGCGTTCGACCAAGATCTCGGCGCCGGCGCCCGGCAGCGACTTCATTCCGGCCGCCTTGAGCCGCGTGAGGATCTCGCACGGCGAGCTGTTCTCGATCTGCGCCAAGCCCGCGATCTCGGAAACGGAAAGCGAGTGGATGTCCACGCGCGGATACTCGGCCGCGACGCGCCGGAAGAGCTGCTCGAACCACGCCAGACCCAGCTCCGGATTGACGCCGCCCTGGATCATGATCTGCGTGGCGCCTTGGTCGGCCGCCGAGCGGACGTGCTCGAGCACGACGTCGTGCGACATCGTGTAGCCCTGCGCGTGGTGCTCGGGCCGGAAGAAGGCGCAGAACGTGCAGTGCACGTTGCAGACGTTGGTGTAGTTGATGGTCGTGTCGATGACGTAGGTGACGTCCTGCGTCGGGTAGAGGGCCATCCGGCGCGCGTGCGCCGCCGCGCCCAGCGCGTGCAGCGACGCCTCTTTGTAGAGGCGCACGCCCTCGGCTTCGGTCAGCCGGCCGCCCGTGGCGGCGCGATCGAGCAGATCAGCCAGCGACACGAAGCGCCTCCTCCGGCGGGAGCAGCTCGGCGAAGTGCTCGAGCCCGCGGCGGGCCCGATCGCCGAGCGTGTACGAGAGGCAGGTGAAGTAGTCGTCGTAGAGCTCGCGCGAGAAGGGACGCTGCACGAAGGCGGCATCGATGACCGTCTCGCGGTTGACGGCACCCCACGCGCGCGCCTCCGTCAGCGCCGCCCTCAAGGCCTCGACGTCGTCCGGGCGGCTCGCGAGCAGGTCGCGGCGCACGCACCACAGACCGAAGACGAACGGCAGACCGGTCCAGCCGCGCCATGCCTCGCCGAGATCGAAGACCTGTTCGGGCGGCAGCTCCGCGCGCGCGCTCAGCGCGTCGTCGCCGATCAGCAGCGTCGGACGGTGCGCGCGCGCCTGCGCGAGCGCGTCGTCGACGACGTCGTAGCTCGGCTGCGCGTGCGGATAGCGGCGCAGAATCGTCTCGAGCAGCGCGCGTCCCGAGGCGGAGTCGCGCGTCACCGCGATCGAGATTTCGCCGACCGCTTCAGGAGCGACCGGCGAGGCGAAAACGACCGAACGCACCGGCCCGTCGGCCGCGATGCACAGGTCGCCCAGCGGCACGAAGCGGTCGCGGTGGCGCAAATAGTGCGCCGCGCTGATCGCGGCGACGTCGATCTCGCCGGCGGCCAACGCCGCATTGAGCGCGGTCGGCACGCCGCGCACGACCTCGACCGCGCGCGTCACCGCGCCCCGATCGAAGGCCGTCTCGACGGGCGCGACGTTGACGTACGGGATGCGCCCGTAGCGGAGCGGGTTCACGCCAGCACCGGTTCCGCGGCGACCGGCATCTCGTCGTCGGGCTTCCAGTCGTGCGGGAAGGTCTGGTAGGTCGAGTTGCGCCGCACCGGGACGTAGCCGACCTCTTCGATCAAGCGGCGGAACTCGCGATCGTCGACGTACTGTCCGGAGCGGGTGCCCGCGCTGTGGTAGATGCGCTCCTCGTCGGTCGACCCGTGGGTGCCGTCCATGTCGTCGGCGCCGAAGCCGAGCGCGAGCTGACAGACCTTCAGCCCTTGGATCATCCAATAGGCCTTGATGTGGTCGAAGTTGTCGAGCATCAAGCGCGCGACCGCGAACGTGCGGATGTCGTCCAGCCCGGAGGTCCAGCCGTGGCTCGACATCGCGTTGCCGTCGGGATGGAACGCGAGCGGGATGAAGGCGTTGTACCCCGGCGAGCGGCGCTGCGACTCGCGCAGCAGGATCAGGTGCTCGAGCCGCTCCTCGAGCGTCTCGATCGTACCGTAGAGCATCGTCGCGTTCGAGGCGACGCCGTGCCGGTGCAGCGTCTCGTGAATCTCGAGCCAGTGCGCGGTGTCGACCTTGTTGGGGCAGACTTCGGCGCGAAAGCGATCGGCGAAGATCTCGGCGCCGCCGCCGTTGACGTTGTCCAGCCCCGCCTCGCGCAGCGTGCGGCAGATCTCGTCGTACGAGAGCCGATGGCGGCGCGCCATGTAGTCGATCTCGGCCGCGGTGAACAGCGAGAGCTGCACGTGCGGCAGCATCTCCTTGAAGCGGCGCATCAGCGGCAGCCAATAATCGAGCGAGAGCTGACGGGGATCGTGGCCGCCCACGATGTGGAGCTGGTTGAAGTTGGTGCCCGTCTCGAGCGCCTTGGCGACGACCTCGTCGGCCGACATGCGAACCTTCTCGGCGTCGCGCTCGCCCTTGGCGAACGAGCAGAACTGACAGTTCGCGTAGCAGACGTTGGTCGAGTTGATGTAGCGGTTGAGGACGTAGTAGACGCGGTCGCCGCTCTTGCGCTCCTTTGCCGCCTTGGCAAGGCGGCCGAGCGTATGGATGTCCGGCGTGCGGTACAGCGCGAGGCCGTCCTCGAGCGAGAGCGAGTCGCCGGCGTCGAGCTTCTGCTCGATCGCGCGGAGCGCAGGGTCGGCCGTCGTCACGTGGGGTCGCATCCTCCTACAGAACTCCCCGCCAGCCTACGGGGATGGGGTCGGTCGAACAAGGACGTTCGTCGGCGGCTTCTCCGTTTGCAAAAAGACTTCCGGCGGGCAGCGGGAGGGCAGCCCTTCCGCGCCTCCCGAATCGGGCCGGATGGCGAAACGGACGGGGAAGTGCCCACGCTGCGGTCACTCCTACGCCTTCCATACCTATGCGGACGGCGAGCTGGTGTGCAGCCAGTGCGTCGACAACGATCCGATGGCGCCGTGCGCGCCGCAGCCCTGAACGCGCGTCGAGGGGGGCTAGGGACTCAGCGGCTTCGCGATCTCGCCCAGCACGTCGGGCGCGCCGGCGACTCGCTCGAAGTGCGGGTAGCGCGGACCGCCGCCGTAGTTCAGCGAGACGGTTCGGTAGACGTTCCCGGCTTCGAGCAGCAGGACGATCGGCGTGCCGTTCTTCGCTTCGCGCAGGGCGGCGTCGCACTGCTCCTGGCCCTTGAACGCGCGGCCGTCGATCGCGACGACCTTCTCGCCCGGCCCGACGGTCGCGTCGTAGGCGACCGAGCCGGGGATGACGTCGGTGACCGTTCCCGCCGCGTTGAGTGAGAGTCCCAGCGAGTAGCGCAGGTCGACGATGTGGCGCACGCCGTTGACGAGCTTCTCGAACTCGTTGGGCTTGTCGGTCCACACCAGCCGGTAACCGCTGCCGGTCACGAAGTCGGGCGGATGCGGCGCGATCTCGTCGACGCGCTGGTGGAAGAACGTCGCCCAGTCGTATGGCGCGACCGTGTTCATCGCGGCGATCAGATCGGCGCGCGTGTACGGCAGGACCATCGGCCCCGTGTCGTGACCGTTGCCGAAGAACAGCTGGGCCACGTCGTCGAGCGACTTGCGATTGCCGGTCAGCTTCTTGATCAGCACGTCGGCCTCGAGCCACATCAGCGCGCCCTCGCCGTAATAATCGACGCTGCGGCGCTCGTTCATCCACGCCCCGCGGGTCCCGTAGAGGAACGACGAGGAGGTCGCGGTGTCGACCAGCGGACGCCAATCGCGGCCGCGCTCCGCGTCATAGCCGGCGTAGTCCAGCGCGAGCGAGTCGATCCACTGCTGTGCGGTCGAGAAGCCGGCGCGCTCGGCCTGCAGGTTGCCGTAGAACTGCGTCATGCCTTCGTAGACCCAGAGCAGGTCGTCGATCATCGGCGCGTTCAGGTTGGGCGTCGCCAAATCCGCCGGGCGGCGATACTTGCCGTCCCACGAGTGATTGAACTCGTGCGTGAGCAGCGCGCCGCCGGCGGCCAAGTTGCCCTCGTTGGTCAGGTACGAACCGCCCGACCCGTCGTCGCTGGACTGATGGTGCTCGACGCCCTGGCCGCGCATCACGTCGCTGACCGTCAGCAGGAACGTGTAGTGGTTGAAGTGCCGGTACCGGTAGAGCGCGCGCATCTGCGTGGTGATGTTGCGCAGGTGCGCGATCGTCTTGTCGCTGGCGTCGAGCTCGTCGGGTGTGTCGGCGAAGGCCGCCAGCGTCACCGGGGCGCCGTTGAAGTCGCCGAGCGCGAAGACGCGTTCGTTGAGCCCGGCGTCGAGCGGCGAGTCGACCAGCATCTCTTGTGAGACCGGCGCGAAGGCGACGTCGGCACCGCTGTGCGAGCGCTCGTCGAGCGCGGTCGCGTATTTCCAATCGGCACCCGGCAGCGTCACCGACGGCGCGATGATCTGCGTGGAATAGTCCTGAACGGCCGGCGTGAGGATGACCTTGTTCCAAGTCAGCGTGAAGATGTTCGGCGTCGCCAAACGGCTCGCGCTGTTGAGCTCGCCCTGCGCGCCCAGGTACTCGTACGAGACGTCGAGCTCCCTCGTCGACGCCGGCACGGTCAGGTGGAACGCGTACAGGTCGACCAGATCGCGCGTCCACGGAACGCGCGGACCGGTCGGGCCGCCGGCCCGGATGACGACGCCGGCCAGGTTCTGGATCTCGCCGTTGGGCGCGTGCTCGCCGGGAATCCACTTGGGGTACCACAGCGTCAGCGCGCCCGGCGCGACCGGGATCGTCTCGTGAACGAACAGGATCCCTTGCACGACGCGACTCGCGTCGACGTGCAGCCGGATCGGAGGGACCGGCGATTGCGCCGAGACGGTCGGCATCGGCAGCGTCGCGGTCAGCGCCGCCGCCATGGCGGCGGCGAGCAACGAGCGGGTCATGCGGCGTCCTTTCATCGCGCCACCGCCGGGTACGAGGCGGCGATCGCGCTCAGCTCGTCGGGCGTGCCCGGGAGCCGCTCCAGATGCGGATAGCGCGGGCCGCCGGTATACGGCACCGCGACCGTGCGGAACGTCTCGCCCCCGCTGATCAGCACGCGCAGGGGCGGTCCGCTGCGATGCGCCTTGAGCGCGTCGTCGAGCTGCGAGGCGCCGTCGGTCAGCGCGCGGTCGTCGAGTGCGACGATCTTGTCGCCGGGTCCGATCCCGGCCTGATACGCGGGCGAGCCCGGCACGACGTCGACGACCGTACCGTCGGTGCGCAGCATCAGCCCGAGCGAGTAGCGCGCGTCGATTCCCTTGCGCACCGTCGCTTGGATCTTCTCCATTCCGGAGGGCGTGTCGGTGTAGACGAGCTTGTAGCCGCCGGTCGTGATCGGATCCGGCGGGTGCGCGGTGATCTCGTCGACGTTGCGGTGGAAGAACCCGGCCCAGTCGTAGGGCTGCACCGCGTTCATCGCGCGCACGAGGTCGGCACGGTCGTAGGTGACGACCTGCGGGCCGGTGTCGTGGCCGTTGCCGAAGAAGCGGCGGGCGACGTCGTCGAGCGACTTGTGGCCGCCCGACATGCGGCGGATCATGACGTCGGCTTCGAGCCACATCAGCGCGCCTTCCGGGTAGTAATCGACGCTGCGCCGCTCCGACTCCCACTGGTCGGGCGCGGAGTAGAGGACCGAGGCGGCTGTCGCAGTGTCGAGCAGCGGACGCCAGTCGCGCCCAGGCGTCGTGTCGAGGAAGGCGTAGGTTCCGGCCAGGTTGTCGAGCCACTGCTGCTTGGTCCACAGACCGCTGCGCTCGGCTTGCAGCTCGCCGTAGAACTGCGTCATCCCCTCGTAGACCCACAGCAGATCGTCGATCTCGGGGTCTTGCAGGTTCCGCTTGGCCAGATCGTACGGCCGGCGATACTTGCCGTCCCACGAGTGGTTCCACTCGTGGCACAGCAGGTCACCGTCGCTGACCAGTTGCGCCTCGTCGGTGAGAAACCCGCCGCCGCTGCCGTCGTCGCTGGACTGATGGTGCTCGACGCCTTCGCCGGGCATCACGTCGCTGACGGTGAGCAGAAACGTGTAGTGGTTGAAGTGCCGGTACCGGTAGACGCCGTGCATCTGCGCGACCAGCTTGCGGAACTTCGCGATCGTCTTGTCGCTCGCGTCGAGTTGTTGCGGCGTGTCCGCGAAGGCGGCCAAGTCGACCGGTGCGCCGTTGAAGGTCCCCAAGTGCCAGGTGCGGGCGTTGATGCCGGCGTCGAGCGGCGAGTCGATCAGCATCTCCTGGGTCACCGGCTTGAAGGTGACGTCGGCGCCGACGTGCGAGACCGTTTCGAGCGCGGTCGCGTACTTCCAGAGCGCGCCGGGCAGCGTGATCGACGGCGCGATGGTCTGGTCCGCGTAGTCCTCGACCTTGGGCGTGAGGATGACCTTGTTCCAGGTCAGCGAGAGCAGATTCGGCGTCGAGGTGCGTGCGCTCGAGTAATTCCCGCTGTTCGCCGCCAGGTAGAGGAAGTCGACGCTCAACGAGGTCGTCCCGCTCGGCACGTCGAGGTGGAAGGCGTAGAGATCGACCGGGTCGCGAGTCCACGCAAGGGTTTGCGTTCCGGCGTGGATCTGGATGCCGGCCAGGTTCGGAATCGGGCCGCTGGGCGAGTGCTCGCCGGGAATCCAGCGCGGATACATCAGCGTGAGCGCTCCCGGACTGACCGGGATCGTCTCGTGCATCGCAAGCAGGCCTTGCACGGCGCGCGAGGCGTCGACGTGCAGGGTGATGGGCGGCGTTCCCTGCGCTCGCGTCGGCGCCGCGGAGAACCCGAATCCCACAACGACAAATGAAAGCGCGGCAGCGAGCGCGGCCGCGCGAGGCGGGATCGACATGGGCGCGCCTTCGCGGCACGCCCCGCCTCTCCTACTGTTTCTTACCGAGTCCCTCGCCGATTCGGCGTCAGAGCGTCGCCCAGACGTCGAGCTTGGTCTTCACCTTGGCGATCACGGCGTCGGTGAACTCGGTCGTCGAAGCGTGCCCGTTGAGGTCGCTGGTCGCGATGCCGCCGCGCACGGTCTCCAGCACCGACTCGTAGATCGCGCGCGAGGCGGTGGTCGCGCGGCGGTCGTCGATGAAGCCCAGCAACGCGGCCGCGGCCAAAATCATCGCCATGGGGTTGGCGACGTTCTTTCCGTACAGTCGCGGCGCCGTTCCGTGCGGCGCCTCGGTCATGACGACGTCCGGTTTGCCCTCGGCCGTGAACGACATCAGCGTCGACTCGGCGCCGGCGATCGAGCCGAACAGCTGCATGACCAGGTCGGAGAGGCAGTCGCCGTCGCGGTTGAGCGAGGGGATGACCAGCGGCGTGTCACCGGCCGACGAGATCAGCAGCGCGTAGGTCGCGTCGATCAGCTGCGGATCGTAGGCGACGTCCGGATAGCGGGTGGCCGCGGCGTCCATCTCCTCCTTCAGCATCCCTTCGTAGACGGGGCTGACGGTGTACTTGGGGCCGCCGAAGACCTTCGCTCCCGTGCGCCGCGCGTGAAAGAACGAATATTCGGCGACGACGCGGCAAATCGAGCGTTCGATGCGCTCGGTCCGGTAGGCGATCTCGTCGCCGTTCTCGGTCTCGCGCCACTCCTTGGCGCCGTACGCGTCGCCGACGGCCATGCGCACGACCGAGATCGGCGCGTGGATGCCCGCCACCGGTCGGACCCCGGGGATGCGCCGTCCGGTGCGCACGATCACCTTGCCGTCGATCTCGCGGCGCAAGATCGCGTTGGGCGACCCGACGTCACCTTTCGTCTCGGGCGTGATCGTCGCGGCCTTGAGCCCCAGCTTGGTGCGCCGCATCGCCGCGGCCGCGTCGTGCACGATTTGATTTTTCGTCTCACGGCGCTTCTCGAGCGAGAGGTCGAAGAACTCGAAGTCCAGGTCGAAGCCAACCACCTCCGGGGCGAGGACGCGCAGTGCTTCGTCGAGCAGCTCTTGGCCGGTTTGGTCGCCTCCGAGGACGACGATGGTGGGCTTGGACACGACCGGCGGCGTTCGCGCCGGCTGCTGGCGACTCCGCCCCGTGCGCGCCGCCGACAGGTCCGCGCCCCCCGACCCAGGGAACCGTACGGGGAATGGCTCGCGTCCGACGCAAGACCAGCGCGGCGACGCGTTGGAACCTGGAGATCGCCGGCATCCTGGCGCTCGGGTTCGCGCTCCTCTTGGGGATCGCGCTGGTCGCGCCGCCGTCGCGAACGGGGATCGTCGGCGCGTCGACGGCCTCGCTGCTGCACGTGCTGTTCGGTGCGGCCGCCGGATTGTTCGTGCTGCTGATCGCGCTGATCGCCGCGATCGTGTTCCTCGAGATCAACGTGCCGCGCACGATCGCGACGCTGGGCGGCGCCGCGTGCGCGTACTTCCTCATCGCCGACGTCGCGATCGCCGCGGCCGGACGCGCCGGCGGACGCGTCGGCAACGCGCTCGAGCACGGCGTGCGCGCGCTGCTCGGCGACACCGGGCTATGGGTGCTGCTGTGCGTCGCCACCGTCGCGCTGACGGTCGCGATCACCGGCGTCTCGCTCAAGAAAGTCATCGGTTGGGTGGTGGCGCGGTTCGCGGCGCTCCGCGCGCAGCGGGCAGCCGAACGCCCGGCGGCGGAGCCGCCGAAGTCGTTGCGCGAAGCCTTCCACCTGCCCGCGTCGCTCGCGCGGACGTCGGCGCCGCCGGCGCTCGGCGAGATCCCCGTCCCCACGCAAACCGTCGTCCCGCCGCCGCCGCTGCGTTTCTACGACGAGCCGGTCGACGAAGACGAGTTCGACGACGACGAGTACGAGGGCGAGGACGAGTACGACGACGAGGAGCTCGACGAGGACGAGCTCGAGGACGAGGTCGACGACGAGGAGATCGACGACGAAGACGACCTCGAGGACGACGAGGACGAGGACGAACCGTCGGACGAGCCCGAGGAAGACGAGTTCGACGACGTCGAGACGGGCGTCGAGGACGAGCTGCTGGCGCCGGCGCTGATCGGTGCCGCGGTCAGCGGCGAGTACGAGCCGGTCGCGCGCCGCGTCTACAAGCTCCCCGACCTCACCCTCTTCGACGCGCCGCAGGCGCAGAAGAACGACGACACCAACCGTGGCCACGTCCTCGAGGACACGCTGGCCTCGTTCGGCGTCGGCGCGAAGGTGACGCACATCGAGCGTGGTCCCTCGATCACGCGCTACGAGCTCAAGCCCGAGCGCGGCGTCAAGATCTCGCGCATCTCCTCGCTGGCCGACGACCTCGCGCTGGCGCTGGCGGCGACCTCGGTGCGCATCGAGGCGCCGATCCCGGGCAAATCGGCGGTCGGGATCGAGGTGCCCAACACCAGCGTCTCGGTCGTCGCGATCCGCGAGATCCTCGAGAACATCCCCAAGGGCGTGCCGCCGCTCTCGATGGCGCTCGGCAAGGACATCACCGGCCGGCCGGTCTTCGGCGACCTCGGCAAGATGCCGCACTTGCTGGTCGCCGGCGCGACCGGCGCCGGCAAGTCCGTCTGCCTGAACTGCATCATCGCCTCGCTGCTCTACACGGCGACGCCCGATCAGCTCGAGCTGTTGATGATCGACCCCAAGCGGGTCGAGCTGACCGTCTACAACGGCATCCCGCACCTCAAGAACGAGGTCATCACCGATCCGTCGCTGGCCGCCGGGGCGCTGGCGATGATCACGCGCGAGATGGATCAGCGCTACGAGCGCTTCGCCAAGGCCGGCGTACGCAAGATCGAGGAATACAACGCCAAGTTCCCCGACGAGACGCTGCCGTATATCGTCGTCGTCATCGACGAGCTGGCCGACCTGATGCTGGTCGCGCCGGCCAAGGTCGAGATGCTGATCATGCGTCTTGCTCAGCTGGCGCGCGCGACCGGCATCCACTTGGTCGTGGCGACGCAGCGGCCGTCGGTCGACGTCATCACCGGCCTGATCAAGGCCAACATCCCATCGCGCATCGCCTTCGCCGTCTCCTCGCAGGTCGACTCGCGCACGATCCTCGACATGGGCGGCGCGGAGCGGCTGCTCGGGCGCGGCGACATGCTGTACTTGCCGATCGACGCGCCCAAGCCGATCCGCACCCAGGGCGCGTTCATCAACGGCGCCGAGATCGAGCGGCTGGTGGAGTTCTGGAAGCGTCAGGCCAAACCCGACGATCACAAGGCGATGGAGATCGTCCCGATCCGCGAGGACGACGAGCGCGGCGGCAACGGCGAGCGCAAAGTCGACGACCTCTGGTACGACGCCTCCAAGTTCTTGCTCGACGCGCGCGTCGCCAAGGGTGACGCCGGCGTCGGCTCGACGGCCGCGCTGCAAGCGCGCTTCTCGATCGGTCACCCGCGCGCCGTCCGGCTGATGCGTCAGCTCGAAGAGTTCGGCATCGTCGGCCCCAACGAGGGCACCAAGCCGCGCAACGTCGTCATCGAGTCGCCGGCCGACCTCGAGCGCATCGCCGATCGCATCGGCAAGCCGCCGCAGCAAGACCTCTTCGCCTAGCGATGCCCGCGCTGCGCTTCCTGGGCATCGCGCTGGTCGCGGCGGCCCTCTACGCGTGGCTCGGCGTCACGGTATCGCATGCGCCGCCGACGGGAATCGACGTCGTGGGCGCCGCGCTGTCGGGCGAGGCCGTACACGTGGCGCTCGTGTTCACGGCGTCGTGCTGGTTCCCGGTGCTGATCGGCTTCGGCGTCGTCGGTTTGGTCGTCGCGTACTTCGCGCCCTCGTGGCGCGAACGGATCTTCACCTCGGTCCTGACGACGCTCGTCTTTTGGAAGGTCAGCGATTTCCTCAAAGACGTCTTCCATCGCCCGCGGCCGCCGGACTGGCACCTGATCCACGAGACGTCCTGGTCCTACTCGAGCGGCCACGCGATGTTCGCGACCATCGTCTATTGGTTGTGGGCCTACTTCGTGTGGAACAGCGCGCTGCCGCGCGCCGTGCGGATCACGGTCGCGCCGCTCTTGGCGCTGTGGGGCTGCGGCGTGATCTGGTCGCGGCTCGCGCTGGGCGCGCACTACGTGACCGACCTCGCCGGCGGGGTGCTGCTGGGCATCGTCGCGCTCTCGCTCGGCGCCGCGGCGCGCGCGACGTTGCCCGTCCGCCGTTAGAGCGGCGGGCGCTTGCGGTGGAAGTCGGTCGCGCGCTGATATTTGGCGCCCAGCGCCGCGAGCGCGGCTTCGCTCCAGCCTTTTCCGAGCAGCGCGAACGACGTCGGGAGGCCGTGCTGGCCGAAGCCGTTGGGCATCGCCAGCGCCGGCAGACCTGCGGCGTTGCCCGGTGAGATCAGCGAGGGCGAGCTGCCGTACTTGGGATAGGCTTTGTCGAACGGGACGCCGATCGGGAAGGTGACGGTGTCGAGCGTCGGCGAGACGACTGCGTCGTAGCCGGCCATCGCCGTCTCGAGCGCGGCGTTGAGCTTGGCGCGCTGGCGCTGCGCGTCGATGTAGTCGACCGCCGGCGTGGCGTAGGCGACGTATCCGCCGAGCTTGTCTTGTGTGTTGCGCAGCTGGCGCGAGCGACCCGATTCGATCAGGTCGCGGAACGCGGCCGCGCCTTCGGCGTTGACGATCGTGCCGACGAGCGGCTCCCACGGCCCTTTCGGCAGCGCGACCTCGCCGGCCAGGTCGCACAGCTCACCGAGCGTCTTCAGCGTGGCGCGAAAGTTGGCGGCGACCTCGGGCATCGCGCCTTTGGTCGCGTTGCGGAGCACGGCGACGCGCAACGGTCGGCGCGGGACCGCCAGCGGCGCGTCGACCGCCGTCGGGTCATGCGGATCGCTGCCCGCGATCGCCGCGAGGACGACCTGCGTATCGCGCGCGCTGCGCGCCATCGGGCCGAGCTTGTCGAGCGTCCAGCACAGCGCCATCGCGCCGTGGCGTGAGACGCGGCCGTAGCTGGGCCGCAAGCCGGTGATGCCGCAGGCCGTCGACGGAAACAGGATCGAGCCCGACGTCTCCGACCCGATCGCGAAGCCGACCAGACCCGCGCTGACCGCGATCCCCGAGCCGCTCGAGGAGCCGCCGCTCCAAAACTCGCGGTTCCACGGCGTGCGGCCGGGACCGGTGAACGACGCATCGGCGTCGTCGTAGCCGAAACCGCCCGCCAGCTCGACCATCGCGAGCTTCGCCAAGAGCACCGCGCCGGCGTCGCTGAGCTTGCGCACCACGGTCGCGTCGAAGGCGAAGCGCTGCGAGCGGTACGGCTGCGCGCCCCAGGTGGTCGGCGCGTCGGGCGTCGCCAGCAGATCCTTCACGCCGTAGGGGATGCCGTGCAGCGGGCTGCGCACGACGCCGCGCGCGCGCTCGCGGTCGGCCCGCCGCGCTTCGCGGCGGGCGCGCTCGTGCAGGATCGTCACCACGCCGTTGTAGACCGGCCCGTACCGTTCGAGCCGCGCGAGGTAGAGGTTCGTTAGCTCCAGCGACGAGACGCGCTTCGCGCCGAGCAGCCGCTGCAGCTCGACGACGTCGGCGTAGGCCAGATCCTCGTCGGTCATCGCGGCCCCGCCACGCGAAAGCGCGTGACCGGTTCGTCGGCGTTGCGCAGCGCGGTCGCGCGGTGGGGGTTGAGCACCGGCCCGGCAGCGTTCGCGTCGATGCCGCGCGCGATGGTCTCGATCTCGGCGTCGCTGAGGTGCGGATCGAAGCGCCGCATCGTGGCGGCGACCGCGAGCGCCACGGCCGACGGCGGCTGCGCCGGCGACGCCGAGGGCCGGGGAAGGGTCGGCGCCGCCGTCGATTGCGCATCGGCGGTACCGGTCAACAAAAGGGTCGTCGCGACGCCGGATACCGCGCCGAGAAAGCTCCGCCGATCAGCCATGCCTTCCCCTTCGCACATCCCCGCGAGGCCTCCGGCCGCCGGACGGGGTACGAAGACGGTATGGAAAGCTCGGTCGCGCGGCTCGATTGCGAGCGCCGTGAGCGCACCGGCGTTCCCGAGGTGATCTTCGCCGCCGGGAAGACGCTGGAGCAGAACATCGCCTTGGTCGGCGCGCTGTACGCGCGCACCGGCTTCGCTTTGGCGACGCGCATTCCGGCCGAGCAGCGGGCGCCGTTGGCGGCCGCTTATCCCGATGCCGTGCTCGACGAGGTCGCCGGCGCGCTGCGGCGCGGCGCGTTGCCGCGCACCCGCCAACGGGTCGCCGTCGTCTGCGCCGGAACCTCCGATCTGCCGGTCGCGCGCGAAGCGGCCTTCACGCTCGACGCGCTCGGCGAGGACGTCCTGCAGGCGACCGACGTCGGCGTCGCCGGCGTGCATCGGTTGTTCGACGTCCTCGACGACGTGCGGGCCTGCCGCGCGGTGATCGTCGTCGCCGGGATGGAGGGCGCGTTGCCCAGCGTCGTCGCCGGTTTGGTCACCGCGCCGGTCGTCGCGGTCCCGACCAGCGTCGGCTACGGCGCCGCCTTCGAAGGGATGGCGGCGCTGCTCGGGATGCTGACGGCGTGCGCGCCGGGCATCGGCGTCGTCAACATCGACAACGGCTTCGGCGCCGCCGCGCTCGCGCACAAGATCGTCTGCGCATGACCGCGTCGACGCGCGTCGCCTACGTCGAGATGATCGGTGGCGCGGCCGGCGACATGCTGTTGGCGGCCTTCTTGGACGCCGGCCTCGACGCAACGGCGCTCGAAACGGCGCTGCGCGGCGTCGTCGCCGACGGTTGGAGCTTCACGCCGGAACGGGTCGTCAAGCGCGGCATCGCCGCCACCTACGCGCGACTGGTCGTGCCCGGCGAAGACGGCGCGCCCGATCACGATCACCACCATCACCGCGGACCGCGCCGCACGCTGGCCGACGTGTTGGCGATCGTCGAACGCAGCGGGTTGACGCCGCGCCAGCGCGAGCGCGCGAGCCGCGTCTACCGGCGGCTCGCCGAAGCGGAAGCGCGCGTCCACGGCGTCGACGTCGACCGCATCCACTTCCACGAGATCGGGCAGATCGACGCGATCCTCGACGTGGCCGCGTTCTGCGTCGCGCTCGACCTGCTGGAGATCGACGAGGTGCGCTGCTCGGCGTTCCCGATCGGACACGGCACGATCCGCATGGAACACGGCACCTATCCGAACCCGCCGCCGGCGACGGCCGAGCTGCTGCGCGGCTGGCCCACCCACGCGGTCGACGTCGCCGGCGAGCTGGTGACGACGACGGCGGCCGCGATCCTGACGACGCTCGCCGCGCCGGGCGGCCGTCCGGACGTGGTCGTCGAGCGCATCGGCTACGGCGCGGGGACGAGCGACTTCTCCGTCCCCAACGTGACGCGCGTCTCGATCGGGACGCTGACCGCCGCCGCGGCGCCGCCGGACGCCGAGCGCGACGAGATCGTCGTGCTGGAAGCGAACGTCGACGACCTCGCGCCGCAGCACTTCGAGCTCGCGCTCGAACGGATCTTCGCGGCCGGCGCGCGCGACGCGTGGCTGACGCCGATCGTGATGAAGAAAGGCCGCCCCGCGATCTTGCTCTCCGCCATCGCCGATCCGTCGGCCGAGGACGCCGTCGCTCGCGCGATCCTGCGCGAGACGACGACGATCGGCGTGCGCGTGCGCACCCAACGCCGCTACGTCTTGCCGCGCCGCATCGTGACGATCGAAACCGCCTACGGTCCGGTGCGCGTCAAAGAGGTCTCACTCGACGGCACCGTGCGCGCGCAGCCCGAGCACGACGACCTGGTGCGCATCGCGCGCGAGCGCGGCGTACCGCTGCCCGAGGTCGCGCGCACCGTCGCGCGCGCGATCGACGCCGGGGCGCGCGTATGATCGAAGCGGCCGCGACGCTGGCCGACAAGGAGGCGCGTCTGCGCGCGATCCTGCGCGAGCTGGACAGCTGCATCGTCGCCTTCTCGGGCGGCGTCGACTCGGCGCTGGTGCTGCACGTCGCCTCGCAGGAGCTGGGCGAACGCGCGATCGGGATCACCGCGCGCAGCGAGTCGCTGGCCGAGCGCGAGTACGCCGGCGCGCTGGACTTCGCGCAGACGACCGCCGCGCGGCACGAGGTCGTCGAGACGCGCGAGCTGGCCGATCCGAACTACGCGGCGAACCCGGCCGACCGCTGCTACTTCTGCAAGAGCGAGCTGTACGGGACGCTCGAGCGGATCGCGCGCGAGCGCGGCGTCGCGGCCATCGTCGACGGCTTCAACCGCGACGACGACGGCGATTGGCGGCCGGGTCGCAAGGCCGCGCGCGAGCACGGGGTTCGCAGTCCGCTCCACGAGGCCGGCCTGACCAAAGCCGACGTGCGTGCGCTGGCCCGTTCGCTGGGGCTGGCCGTGTGGGACAAACCCGCGCTGGCGTGTCTGTCCTCGCGCTTCCCGCACGGCACGCCGATCACGCTCGAGCTGCTGCGCCAAGTCGACCGCGCCGAGCAGGCCGTCCACGACGCCGGCCTGCGCGCGTGCCGCGTGCGCCATCACGGCGAGCTGGCCCGCATCGAGGTGCCGCCGCCGGACATCGCCGCCGTCGCCGACCCCGCGCGGCGCGAACGCATCGTCGCCGGCGTGCGCGCCGCCGGCTACCGCTACGTGACCCTCGACCTCGGCGGCTACGCGACCGGCGGCGGCTTCAACGCGCCGATCGGCTAACGGCGCAGCCGCGCGAAGAACGCCTCGATGTCGAGGGTGAAGCCGGGCAGCGCATCGAGCGTCACGACTTCTCCGCTCCAGTAGGTACGCGACCCGGCGGCATCGTGGGTGGTGACGGTCCGGCTTTTCGGGTTCACGACGACGACGGCCGACGTTCCCGCGGCGAGATAGGTGGCGATCTTGTGCGAGACGTCAGCCGGACGATCGTCGGGCGACAATACCTCGACCGCAAGGGTCGGGGCACCGATCGGCACCTGCACCGCGTCGTCGGGCGCATCTTCCGCCAATGCCTCGTAGGAGAGATAGGCGACATCCGGAACCAGCGGACGGACGATCTCGCCGGGCGGAGCGATGCGGAAGCGCCACTCCGTGCCGACCCGGCCGCACCGACCCGCATCCGCCCAATCCGCCAGCGCGCTGAACAGCAGGCCTTGCAGCCGCGCGTGATCGTAGGTCGGGCTCACTTTTTGCAGCGCCCGGCCGCGGACCCACTCGGTCTCCGGCTTGGTTTCCGGCAGAACGATCTCGTGCAGCATCTCACGTCACTCTATCACGCCGGTCACCCCGCCCGGCAAGAGTCGAGCGGCGAGGACCGCACGGGCGTCGAACCGGCGTGATCGTGCCCCACACGATCCATGAGAAGACGAAGCTGCTCAACCGCGCGCGCCGGATCGGCGGGCAGGTCGACGCGATCGAGCGCGCGCTGGACGCCGAAAAGCCCTGCGGCGACATCCTCAACCTGATCGTCGCCGCCCGCGGCGCGATGAACGCGCTGATGGCCGAGCTGGTCGAGGAACACGTGCGCTCGCACCTGCTCTCGGGCGCCAAGCCCGGCTCCGCCCGTACGCAAGCCGCCGAAGAGCTGATCGACGTCGTCCGCGGCTACCTGAAGTAAGGGTCGCCTCACTTCCATGTAGGATACCCTAGGGGGGTATCCTATTCTGAGGATTGACTTACGGCGTCGACTGAGTATGATTGGCGGGGCTCGCACGCGCGTGCCGGCTTTGGAGCCACCTTATGACGATCATCGAGTTCGCGACGCGTCTGGTCGTGGCGGTGCTCTTGGGCACGGTCATCGGACTCGAGCGTCAATATCGCCAGCGTATGGCCGGCCTGCGCACCAACGCCCTGGTCGCGACCGGGACCTGCCTGTTCGTTACCATCACGCCGCTGGTCGGCGGGGGCGCGCTCAACGCGACGCAGATTCCCGCCTACGTCGTCTCCGGCATCGGCTTTCTGGCCGGTGGCGTCATCTTCAAGGAACGCTTGAGCGTCAGCGGACTCAACACGGCGGCGACGATCTGGTGCACGGCGGCCATCGGCGCGCTGGTCGGGATCGGCGCGATCTGGTACGCCGTGATCGGTGCCGCCGGCATCTTGTTCGCCAACGTCGTGCTGCGCCCGATCGCGCAGACGATCAACCGGCAGTCCGCCGAAGACACCGAGATCGTCTCGAGCTACGAAGTCCGCGCCGTGTGCCGCGGCGACGCCGAGGATCGCGTGCGGGCCGCCGCGATCGCGGCGATCAAGGGCAACGGTATCGTCTTGCAGGCCGTGTACAGCGCGGATCTCGACCCGGCCGAACGGGTCGAAATCGTCCTGGACGCGAGCGCGACCGGCCGCGCCGACGCGCGGATGGAGACGATCGTGCAGCGGATCGCCGTCGAACCGGGCGTCACCGCCGTCAGCTGGAAGCTCGTCCCGACCGAGGACGACGAGAAAACGCTGCTCGCCGAGGCGTGAGTATCCTTACTGTCGCGATAACGTCAACCAGGGAGCCTTCGCAGAGATGACACCGGGAGCACTCCGGCTACTGCTCGCCGCCGGCACCGCGGGCGCGTTCGTCGCCGCCGGCACCGCCGGCGCGCGTGCCCAGCCCGCGGCGACGCCGAGTCCGGCCGCATCGACCGCACCGACCACGACGGCAGCCTCACCGACGCCACGGCCGGGGACGATTCGCCTGGGCATCGACGCGCACACCAGCTTCATCAGCGACGGCACGGCCGGTCCGGGACAGTTGCCGCCGGAGCGGTTCGGGTTCGCAAACGGCAACCCGCTCTCGCCCGAAGTACCGTACGACACGCTCTCGAGCGCGCCGCTGGTCCCCGGCAACGCCGCCGAGTCCGCGCTCTATCTGCGCCCGACGTACTACGGCCGCGCGTTCGACCTCGCGGCGACGCTCGGCGTGGGCTACGTCGACGGCAGCGTGACCAACGCGGCGTACTGGGGCGAGCCGATCTTCCCCACCCTCAACCCGCACGCCGGCAGCCAGGCGCTGCCGTATGCGATCGTCTTTCCGACGCACCCCGGCCAAGACGACGGCGACGCCTTCGTCGCGTCGGTCCTCTCCGGTTCGATCGCGACCAAAGACGGCAACCTCGTGCTGCGCGGCGGCTGGTTCGACCTCACCCAGAGCGCGCAATTCGTGTTCGTGCAGCCCGCGTTGACCAGCGTGAATCCCGCGATCGGCGTGGCCACGCCGGAAACGCTCGGTGACGGGCCCGCCAATCTGGACGCGTGGACGGCGTCGCCGGCAGCGCTCTCGCTGCACGGCGTCGACTTGGTCGCCAAGCACGACCTCGCGACGCTCGAGCTCGCCGACGCCTCGCTGCCGACGCTGCCGACGACGCCGGCCCGTATGCGCACGATCTCGCTGGTCGTCGACCACGGCGAAGGCACCCGCTACACGCTGCAGTACCTGCAAGTCGGTACCGGCGGCGACCTGGTTCCGACGACGATCCTCTTCGGCAGCGATCCGACGATCGAGACGACGCCGCAAGGCCCGTTGCCCAGCAGCGAGATCGGCGCGCAGACGCAGCACGTCTTCGGCGCGTCGGCGACCTTCCACGCCACGCGCGCGTTCGACGGTATCGTCGAGCTGGGTGACTCGACGTATGCCGCCGACGACGTCGCGGAGCCCGGGACCGGCCACGCCGGCAGCTACCTGCACGCCGGCCTCTCACGCACGATCGGACGCTTCAGCGCGAACCTGGACGTCTATCGTAACAGCGCGTACTACGCCGACATCCTGCTCCCGTACGGCGTCCCCGAGAACGTCTGGAGCGTCGCGTGGTCCTGGCCCGGACAGTGGCTCAAGTCGAACTATCAGCTGATCGACGACTATCCCGTCAACATCGACCGGCAGGGCTATCGCATCCGGGCGAACCTCAAAGGGCCCGGCAGCCCGCTCGACGTGCGCGTCTCGTACGCGAACTTCGGGCAGATCAGCCCGATCACGTACGCGAACGCGCTGACGACCGGCTTCATCGACGGCTTCTTTCTGCCGCAGCCCGACGACGCGGCGACGCTCGGCCGCCAGCACCAATACGCGCTCTTCGCGGGCTGGCACCCCGCCTTCGGCGATCTGACGCTCGATCTCACCGAGGACACGATGCGCCGCCCGTTCCTCACCGGCGACGCCGCCGACAACGTCGGCTACGACACCAATGCCGCCGTCTTGAGCTTCTCGCGCCGCGTCTCGACACGATTGCTGGCGACCGTGGGGTTGGCGCGTTACGGCATGCGCGGCAGCTTCGGCGCCGCGACGACCAACGTCGACTTCTGGCAGCGGACCGGCTTCGCCGGCGTCGAGCTCGTCGAGAGCCCGCGGTTCAGCGCGCTGCTGTCCGTGCGCCGCGGCGCGTTCTGGGGCATCCCCACCGTCCCCGAGGGGCCGCCGCCGAGCTTCACCGGCACGCTGCTCGTCTTCGAGCAGCGCTTCCACGTATAACGGGCGGACCGGCCGCTCACATGGGCGGGACGGCGCCTTTTTCCCCGACCACGATGCGGCTCGCGACCCCGTTGACGTCGACGACGAAGACGTGCGCTCCCGGTTTCACCGCGGCGAGCGTCGCCGGACCCACCCGAACGATCGGCGTGCCGGGCTCGATCGCGATGACCTTCGAGCCTCCCTTGTAGCTGACGTCGACGACCTTCGCGCCGCCGGCGCTGGTCATGTGGGTGACGTTGGCGTTGGTCATCGAGGAGCCGCTCATCGCCATCGAACCGGACATCGACGACATCGAGCCGCCGCCGACGGTGCCGTTGGTCATCGAGGACATGTGGCTGCCGCCGCCGGGGAGATCCCACGGATAGTCGCCCTCGCCGGTGCCGCGCATGGCGGCGGGAAACACGACCACTTCGAGCGCGCGCGCGGTCTTGCCGGCCGGCACGTTGGCGCTGCCGATGAACGTCCCCGGCTTGACGTCGGCGATGCTGGCCGGGACGACGCCCGCGACGCGGACGGACGGCGCGAGCGGCAGCGAGACGTCGCCGTGCGCGGTCGCGACGGTGATCTGCTTGGCGGTGATCGCCTTGACCGTGCCGCGCACGTGCGTCATGGCGGGCGGCGCCGCCAGCGCGTCGGCACCGAGCGCGAGCACGGCCAGCGAAGAGACGAGAGCGGCGAGGGGACGGCGCAGTGACACGGGTAGCTCCTTTGCGAAAATCAGCGACGAGCGCGCGCGAAGAGCGCACCCACGTCGAGTGTGAACCCGGGTAATGAAGGATGTCTGAGCGTATCGCCCTCGCGCAGTACGGCGGTCGCGCCGTCGCGGACGATGATGGACTGCTGGCTCGGGTCGACGACGATGACGGCGCGCGTTCCGGCTGCGAGATAGGTCGCAATCTTGTCCTCGACGTCCGGCCGGCGGTCGTCGGGCGAGAGCACCTCGACCGCGACCGTCGGCGGGGCCAGAGGAACTTGCACGGCGTCGTGCGGTGCGTCGGCTGCCAGATCATCGTACGAGAGATAGCCGACATCGGGAACGAGCGGGCGAATGACCTCGCCGGGAGGAGCAACCCGAAACCGCCACTCCGTGCCCACGCGACCGCGGTCACCGGCATCGGCCCACGCGGTGAGGGCGATCACCAGCAGCGACTGCAATCTGGCGTGGTCGTAGGTCGGGCTCACCTTTTGCAGCGCCCGGCCGCGGACCCATTCGGTCTCGGGTTTGGTTTCGGGAAGGACGATCTCGTGCAGCGACATCTCACGCACCTCCCTTCACGACGTCAGACCTCCATGACAACCGGGATGACGATCGGGCGACGGCGCGACTTCTCGAACACGGCCTTGGCCAGCCCCGAGCGGATGTGCTCCTTGACGTTGGCGATGTCGCGGATGCCTTCGACGCTGCAGTCGTCGAGGATGCGAGCCAGCTTCTCCTTCAGCTCGTCGACCAGCTCGCCGGACTCGGGCAGGTAGAACACGCCGCGCGAGATGAGGTCGGGACCGGCGACGACGCGCGCTTCCTCGGCGTCGACGGTGACGACGACCATCATGATCCCGTCGGCCGAGAGGTGCTTACGATCGCGCAGCACCGCGTCGCCGACGTCGCCGACGCCCGAGCCGTCGACCAGCACGTTGCCGCCGTACGTGCGGCCGATCTTTTCGGCCCCCTCGCGGGTGAACTCGAGCACGTCGCCGTTTTCGGAGACGAAGACGTTGTCCCCGGCCACGCCGGTCTGCTGTGCCAACCGTCCGTGCGTGACCAGCATGCGATACTCACCGTGGACCGGCACGAAGTACTTCGGTCGCACCAGGTTGAGCATCAGCAGCAGCTCTTCTTGCGAGGCGTGCCCGGAGACGTGCGCGTTACCGCTCGAGCCGTGGATGACGTTCGCCCCCAAGCGGTACAGGTTGTTGATGGTCTTGGCGACGCTCTTCTCGTTGCCGGGGATCGGCGTTGCCGAGATGACGACCGTGTCGCCCGGCACGATCTTGAACTGCTTGTGGTCGCGCACCGAGAGGCGCGAGAGCGCCGACATCGGCTCGCCCTGCGAGCCGGTCGTCATCACGCACACCTGCTGGGGCGGGAACTCGTCGACCTCGTCGAGCCGGATGACGATGTCCTCGGGGATCTCGAGGTAGTCGAGCTGGCGCGCGAACTGGACGACGTTCTGCAGCGAGCGCCCGAGGAACGCGACCTTGCGGCCGTAGCGCTTGGCCTGATCGACGACCTGCTGGATGCGCGGGACGTTCGAGGCGAACGAGGTGACGATGATGCGCCCCTTGGCACGCGCGAAGATGTTCGAGAACGCCTCGCCGACGATGCGCTCGGAGAGCGTGTGTCCCGGACGCTCGGCGTTGGTCGAGTCCGAGAGCATGACCAGTACGCCCTCGTCGCCGACTTTGGCGATGCCGGCGAAGTCGGCCGGGTCGCCGTCGATCGGCGTCTGATCGAACTTGAAGTCGCCGGTGTGGAACACGGTGCCGACCGGCGTGCGAATCGCCAGCGAGCACGCGCCCGCGAGCGAGTGGTTGATGTGGATGAACTGCGCCTCGATCGCGCCGTAGCGCACGCGATCGCCGGGTTCGACGGCGCGCGACTCCCACTCGCCCGGCTTGTGCTCCTTGAGCTTGGCGCGGATCAGCGCCAGCGAGAGCGGCGTGCCGACCACCGGCAGCTGCGGAAACTCGCGCAGCAGGTAGGGGATGCCGCCGATGTGGTCTTCGTGGCCGTGGGTGACCAACAGCGCGCGCAGCTTGTGGCGGCGCTCGCGCAGATAGGTGAAGTCGTTGATGACGATGTCGACGCCGAACATCTCCTCGTCGGGAAACATCAAGCCGCAGTCGACGACGACCATGTCGTCGTTCGTCTCGATGACGGTCATGTTGCGGCCGATTTCGCCGCAGCCGCCCAAGGGGACGACGCGCAGGTAGGGTTCGTCCGGCGGCGCCGGGACGACGAAGGTATCGGGAGACAAATGGGGTCCTTGACGGTGGGAAGCGCCGGTGGGAATGACGGGCGTGAGAAACGCGCTCTTCACCGGCACCATAGCGGTGCTCTTTTGTTCACTCCTCGCGACCCCGCCCGGGCACGCGACGGTTCCACCCGCGCACCCGACGGCTCGTCCTTCGGCCCGGGCGACGCGCGCGGCCACCCCCGACCAAGCGAGCCTCTACTCGCGTCGCGCCCGACGGCTCGTACAGTCCTATCTGCGCATGAAGCTCTGGCAGATGCGCTTGCTCGACCTCGACCGCGCTCGCCTGGTTATCAATCGGAAGCTCGGAATTGACGGCCTTCTCGGCGAAACTCCCCCGCCCAGCGCCCGGTAGCTCCGGGTGCCTTCGTCGCGCAGCACCTCAGGAGCAGCGGGTTTGAGCACCTCCGAGCCAACCATCGAGCCGCGCAGCGGCTTGCTGAACGTCGTCGACATCATCGTCGCACCGAACGCCGCGTTCGCCCGCTTGAGCGTCGTCCCGACCTGGGGCTGGGCGTTCCTGGTCGCGACGCTCGCCGGCATCGCGGGGTCACTCCTCGCCGGGCCGGCCACGCTGCACGCCTTCGAGCAGTGGGGGCCGCCGCTCTATGCGCAGTCGTTCCAGCATCTGGGCAGCGCGGAGCGCGATCAGCAAGTCGCGCGTGCCATGTCCGTCGGCCGGATCTTCGTCCAGTTCGGCTGGGTCGGAGTTCCGATCGCCTTGCTGGTGGGCTCGCTGGTCCAGGCCGTCGTGCTGCTGATCGGCAACGCGATCGGCAAAGGCCAAGGCAGTTTCGCGAAATTCTACGCGCTCTCGATGACGGCGGCGGTCGTCGGGGTCGGCTTGACGTACCTGCTCGCCGGCGTGATCGCGTTGATCCGCGGTCCGGGCGCCTATGACACCCCGACCGGCGTCGTCTCGGCGGTTCCGGGGCTGGCCATGCTCGTGCCCGGTGCGACCGGCAAGCTGCAAGCGTTCCTGAGCACGCTCAGCGTGACCGCGCTCTGGTCGACGGCGCTAGTCGCGCTCGGCATGGTCGCGATCGCGCGCGTTTCGCGCCCCGTCGCTTGGACGACGGCGCTGGTGACCCTCCTGGGCGGCGCGCTCATCGCCACGGCAGCCGTCCACTGAGCGTGTCCTCGCGCCGCGCGATCGCCGCGCTGCTGGTGGCGTTGTTCGCCGCGTCGCCGGCGGGACAGGCACGGGCCGCGACGCCCGCCACCAGCGGGCCGCTCGACCTGCCCGGTGCCGTGCGCTACGCGCTCGCGCACGACCCCACCGTGCTGAGCGACCGGGCGACGGCGGAGCAAGACGAAGTGACCTTCGTCGAAGACCACGCCGCGGAGTTTCCGACCTTGGCCGGCCAGCTGCAGAACCAGCTGCAGAAGACCAACGGCTATGCCGGCGGAACGCTGCTGCAGTACGGGATTCAGCCCGAAACCGTGTTCTCGCTCAACACCGCGCAGATCACCTCGACCTGGGGGTTCTACAACGGCGCCGCGCAGCTGCAAGCACAGTCGGCGAAGCGCACGGTCGAGGCCGCGCTCGACTCGTTGACGCGCGCGCAGCAGCAACTGGCGCAAGACGTCGCCACCGCGTGGTACACGGCGGTCCAGAAACGCGACGCGGTGCGGCTGGCGCAGGGCGACCTCGCTTACCAGCAGGCGCTGCTGGCCACGGCCCAAGCCGAAGAGAAAGTCGGCCGGGTCGCGGGCGTCGACGTGCTGCGCGCGCAGGCCAACGAGCTGCACAGCGCGGCGAACCTGGTCGGCGCGCAAGCCGACGACGCCAACGCGCGCGATGCCCTCGCGCAGCGAATCGGCGCACCCGCGGGGACCGCGTTCGCGCTGCCCGACGCGTTGCCCGAGCCCGCGTTTCCCACCGCGAGCGTCGACACGCTGGTCGCGATCGCGAAGGCCGGGCGGCCCGACGTCGCCGCCGCCGACGCGCAAGTCGCCGTCGCTCGGCTCGCCGAGGCGCAGATCGACACCGACCTGCGCCCGCAGTTCCAACTGTCGGGCTCGTTCGGCAACCAAACCTCGCCGACGGCGTTCGGCTACGCTGCCGCCAACGCGGCGGAGAACGCGGCGCTGTATCGTCAACTGGGCCTGCCGATCCCCTCGACGACCATCGTGCGCGGCGTCCCCGGGTTCTGGACGATCGCCGCGCAAGAGACGTTCACCTTGCCGCTGATGGACTACGGGACGCGACGCGCCAAACACCGCGCCGCGCGCGCGCAGCTCGACGCGGCGCTGGCGCAGCTGAACTCGACCGAGGGCGCCGTCGAGACCGGCGTGCGCCAAGCCTACCGCAGCGCGCGCGCCGCGCAGGCGACGGTCACCTATTCCGAAGAGGCGGAGCGATTGGGCGCCGAGTCGGCGCGCATCGCGCAGCTCCAATACCGCAACGGCCTCATTTCGCTGACCGACGTGCTCTCGGCCCAACAGACGGCATTGACCAACGCCAACGACCTCATCGCCTCGCGCGTTTCGTATCTCGAATCGCTGATCGCCCTGCGGGTGTCGATCGGCGTCGCCGATCCCGTCGCGCTCGTCCAAGCCGGAGCCCTCCCGTGAGCACCCACCTCTCCACGTCCGCGCGCGTCTCGCACCGCCGCCGCAATCTGGTCATCGTGGTGGGCGCGCTCGTGCTCCTGATCGCGATCGCCGTCCTGGCGCGGCCGCGGCACGGCGGCCGGACGGTCGAGACCGTCACCCTCGCGCCGAGCAGCTTCGAGGTCAAGCTGCCGGAGACGGGCGTCGTGCAACGCCCGCGCACCGACGTCCTGGCCGCGCTCGTCGCCGGCAACCTCGAACGCATCGCCGTCAAGCCCGGTCAGCACGTCGCGGCGGGGACGTTGCTCGCCTCGATCGCGAACCCGCAACTCGTCAACGCCGAGCAGGACGCGCACGACGCCTACCTCTCGGCGCTGGGTCACGCCCGCAGCACCTCGTCGACCAGCGCGGCGTTGCCGGCACAGAACCGTTCGGCCGTCGTGCAGGCGGAGGCCAACCTCGAGCAGGCGCGCTTCAACCTCAGCCAAGCCGTGCAGGACGCGCGCTCGGGCACCCAGTCGGGGCTGGGATACGGCGGCCAGTCGGCGGCGGCGCAGCGCGCGCAAGCCGACGCGCAGGTCGAGAACGCCCTCACCGATCTGCGCGAGCAGCAGCGGCTGGCCGACGCCGACCGCGATCTCTACGCGCAGAAGGCGCTCTCGAAGGACGCGCTCGACCAGCAGTCGGCGAAGGCGGCCGAAGCGCAGGTCACTTACAACCAGCAAAAGAGCTTGCGCGACGAGACCTACGCGCAGCTCGCGCGCCAGACGCCGGTGCTCTCCGATCGCGTCCGCGCGGCGCGTGACGCCGTTACGCAAGCGCAAGCGGCGCTCAGCGCCGCCCAGGCCGATGCCGCGGAAGACAAGAGCGGCGACGTTCAGGCCGCCGACGCCGACGCGGCGCAGCGGCTCGCCGACTGGCGCTATGCCGCCGACCAGGTCGCTCGGCTGCGCATCGTCGCGCCGTTCGCCGGCACCGTGCAGAGCGTCGCGACCGAAAGCAACGACACGCTGCGGCCGCTGCAGACCGGCGATCCGGTGACCGTCGGACAGGCGATCGTCACCCTGGCCGGCGACGAGGGTTTCATCGTCCGCGCCCGCGTCGACGAGCAGGACATCGCCGGCGTTCGGCTCGGCCAACTGGCGTTGATCTCGGGTGAAGACCTGGGCACGACGACGCTGCCGGGCCACGTGGCGACGATCGGCGCCGTCGCGCAGAAGAGCGACGATCCCGCGAACACCGCGCGCCAGATCGTCACCACCATCGCACTCGACCGCACCACGCCGTACTTGCGCGACGGCATGAGCGTCGACGTCGACATCGTCACCGATCGTCGCGCGCACGCGCTCGTAGTCCCGAACAGCGCTCTGCGCCACGACGCCGGCGGGGCGACCTACGTGCTCGTCGTACGCGGCGGTACGGCGCAACGGCGTTCGGTGCGCGTCGGCCCGACCAACGACGTCGCAACCGTTCTGCTGGCCGGCGTGCGCGCCGGCGACGTGGTCGTCACCAGTCCCGACACGACCATCGTCGCCGGGCTCGCCGTCGTCCCGACCAGTGCGCCCAAGGCGTCCCCCTCGCCCAAACCGTGACCCGCGTCCTCGCCTACCTGCAAGAAGCCTTCGCCGCGATCTGGCGCAACCGGACACGCTCGATCCTCACGCTGCTCGGGATGATCATCGGGACGTCCTCGATCATCACGGTGCTCGGCATCAGCCACGCGGCCTCGGGCGGGATCGGCTCGACGCTGAACTCGTTCGGCGACCAGGGCATCTCGATCGCGCCGGATCCCGGCCAAGACGATCCGCGCGCCGCGGCGATCCAGTACCGCGACGTGCGCGCCGTCGCGGACGCGACACCGGGCTTGATCGACGAGGTCGAGCCGAACTACGTGCGCAACCTGACGCTGCGCTCGAACGGTGTCACGGTGACGACCTTCGTCGGCGAAGGGAGCGGCTTCTACCGCGACCACGTGCTGCTCGCCGAGGGCCGGCGGTTGACGCGCGACGACGTGCTGAGCGGAGCGCACGTGTGCCTGCTCACCCAACCGCTGGCGCGCCAGTTCTACGGTGACGCCTCGGCCCTCGGCCAGGTCGTCTCGCTCGGCGGCACGCGCTGCACCGTGATCGGCGTCTACGCCGAGCTCAAGGGGGGCCTGTTCAACTCGATCGGCGGCAATCAGTTCCTCGAGCTCCCGTACACCGTCTTCCACGAGATCGCGCCCGGCCCGACCGACGGTCTGGTCGCGTACACCGCTCCCGGCGTCACCGTCGGGCAGCTCTCGGACGCGGTGAACCCCGTGCTGCGCTCGCTGCACGGGCCGCACGCCGAGTACACGTATACGGACACGACCGCGCAGATCAGCGCCTTCGGCGCGGTCATCAACGTCATCGCCGTCGCGCTGACGGGGATCGGCGGGGTCGCGCTGCTCGTCGCCGGGATCGGGATCATGAACATCATGCTCGTCTCGGTGACCGAACGCACCCGTGAGATCGGGCTGCGCAAAGCGATCGGCGCGACGTTCACCGACATCGCGTTGCAATTTCTGCTCGAAGCGGTGCTGCTCTCGCTCCTGGGCGGCGGGATCGGGACGCTGATCGGCTTCGCGGTGACGCTGGCCGCCTATTCGTCGGTCACCGCGCTCGTCGGCCCGGCGCCGATTCCGTACCTGCTGATCATCTCGATCGCCGTCGGCTTCTCCGTCTCCGTCGGCTGCATCTTCGGGAGCTGGCCGGCGATCCGCGCCGCGCGGCTCGATCCGATCGTGGCGCTGCGCTCGTGACGCTCGGCATCGGCGCGTACGTGCGCGAAGCGCTCGCGGTCCTGGCCGCGAACCGCGTCCGCACGCTCTTGACGGCGCTGGGGTTGGTGATCGGGGTGACGGCGGTCATCGCGATCCAAGTGCTCGGCGCGGGGATGGCCAGCGCCGTCGGCGGGATCCTGGGCGGGATGAGCGAGCACTCGTTCTTCGTCATCGCGAACGTGCAGCAGTCCGACTTCACCCGCGCTGCGATTCGGCTGAGCGATCTCCAACGACTGCACACGGCGGTGCCGAACGTCGTCGACGCGATTCCGGCTCCCGGCGGCACGCGCGTGCGTGTCGCGTACGGACACGTCACACCGCGGCTGACCTTCGGCCCGATCGCCGACGAGCGCTTCGCCAGCTCGACGCCGGTGCGCTACGGGCGCAAGATCGACGCCGACGACGTCGCCGCGGCGCGCCACGTCTGCGTGCTTTCCGACGAGGCGTACACCAAGCTCGGCATCGACGGCGATCCGACCGGAACCTCGCTACGGATCGGTGACTACCGCTACGCGATCGTCGGCGTGCTCGGCAAGTCGACGCGCGGCGTCTTGCCGGCGATCGCCGACGCGCAGGTCGCCATCCCGTACACGACCTACGAGCGGGAGTACGCGCGCGGTCGGCCGATCGTCGTCTTCTCGGTCTTGCTCGACGACCCGAGTCAGGTCGAGAAGACGGAAGGCGCGGTCATGGATTGGCTGCACGCCCTCAAAGGCGGCCGCGTGCGTTACCAAACGTTCGACCGCAAGACGTTCGGGAAGGCGATCGACAACATCTTCACCCTCGTGACGGTCGTCATCGCGTTGATCGGCGCCGTCTCGCTGCTCGTCGCCGGGATCGGCGTGCTCAACATCATGCTGGTCAGCGTCGCCGAGCGCACGCGCGAGATCGGCCTGCGCAAGGCGATCGGCGCCACGCGGTTCCAGGTGCTGCTGCAATTCTTCATCGAGTCGTTGGCGCTCTCGAGCTTCGGCTGCCTGGTGGGGCTGCTGCTCGGCCTCGGGATCGGCGCGCTCGTCGACGGACTGGCGATCGTGAAGCTCTCCGGGGTCGTGCCGCCGATCCCGTGGCTGCTGTGTCTGGCCATCACGGCCGGCTTCGCCGTGCTCGTCACGCTGGCGTTCGGAACCTATCCGGCCTGGCGGGCGGCGAACTTGGACCCGATCGAGGCGCTGCGCTATGAGTGAAGCGCACGACGCACGGCCGGTGATCGCCGTCGAGCAGGTCACCAAGATCTACCGGCTCGGGACGGTGGAGGTGCCGGCGCTGCGCGGCGTCTCGTTCACGATCGCACCGGGCGAGTACGTCGCGATCATGGGGCCGTCGGGCTCGGGCAAGTCGACGCTGATGAACCTGCTGGGGTGTCTCGACCGTCCGACGACGGGGCGCTATCTGCTCGACGGGGTCGACGTCTCGGCGCTGAGCGACGACGAGCTCGCGCACATCCGCCTGCGCAAGCTCGGCTTCATCTTCCAGGGCTTCAACCTGCTGGCGCGCACCAACGCGCTGCGCAACGTCGCGCTGCCGCTGTTCTACGCCGGTTTGGGCACGCGCGAGCGCAACGCGCGGGCCGCGGCACAGTTGACGGCGGTCGGCCTGGGCGATCGCATGGGACACGCGCCCGCCGAGCTCTCCGGCGGGCAGCAGCAACGGGTCGCGATCGCCCGCGCGCTGGTCAACGACCCAGCCGTCCTACTGGCCGACGAGCCGACCGGTAACCTGGACTCGCAGACGAGCGAGGAGATCATGGCCCTGTTCGGGGACTTGAACGCGGCCGGCCGGACGATCATCATGGTGACCCATGACGAAGACGTCGCTCGCCACGCCAAGCGGATCATCCGGGTCCGGGACGGCCGGATAGTCGGCGACGAAGCGGCTGGAACCGATCCAAAATGAGAATTCGGGGAAAATGGCCGCTTGCAACGCTACCGTGGAGCGGATTCGTTAGTAGTGGCGTCCGTCACCCCACCTAGCAGTTAGGAGTCCAAAGCAACCGTGAAGTCTCGTAGCGTTTTCGGGACGGCCGTTGTCGGGCTGATCGGCGCGATCATCGGGAGCTTCTCGATGATGCTCTTCGCGAGCACCCATTTCGCAGGAGTCGCCGGGCCCGGAAACACGCCTCCGTCCGTCAGCGCGGCGCCGCTCCCCGCGGCCGCCGGCACGACCGACCAAGACCGCATCATCAACGCCGTCCGCCGGGTCGAACCCTCGGTGGTCGCCCTCGAAGTCGTCGTCAACGGAACGCAGGTCGTCCCGCTCGACCCCTTCGCCCAGCTCTTCGGCCAGCAAGGCCCGACTCAAGAGCGCCACGTCCGCGAGCGCGCATCGGGCTCGGGCTTCGTCTATTCGAAGGACGGCCTGATCCTGACCAACGCGCACGTGGTCCCCAAGGGCACCAGCTCGATCACCGTCGTGTTCCGTAACGGCGACAAGGTCAAGGGCCACCTCTACTCGTCAAACCCCGCGGCCGACCTTGCGCTGGTGAAGGTCGACAACTACGCCAAGCTGCCGCCTCCCGTCGCTTTCGCCAACAGCGCGCGCGTCGCGGCCGGTCAGTGGGCGATCGCCATCGGCGAGCCGCTCGAGCTCCAGGACTCGGTGACGGTGGGCGTCGTCTCGGGCTTCAACCGCGACGAGCCGATTCAAGGCGAGGACGGCACGCTGCACCTCTTCAAGGGGCTGCTGCAGACCTCGGCACCGATCAACCCTGGCAACTCCGGTGGCCCGCTGGTCGACTACGACGGCCGCGTCATCGGCGTCAACCAGTCGACCGCCAGCCCGGGCTCGGCACAAGGAATCGGTTTCGCGATTCCGGCGGACACCGTCTCGCAGACGGCCGTCGCGCTTCTCAAGAACCCCGGTAAGACGATCGACGCGAACGGCACGGGGACCGGCAAGGGCTTCCTCGGCGTCGGGGACGTCACCATCACCGGCAACGTGCGCACCCAGCTCGGCGGCTACGCCGACCAGGGTGGTGTGGCGGTCGCCCAGGTGGTCAGCGGCTCGCCGGCCGACAGCGCCGGAATCGAGCCGGGCGACGTGATCCAAGCGATCAACGGCAAGGCCGTCAACACGCCGCAGGACCTGGCCGGCACCATCGGCGCGATGAAGCCGGGGACCAAGGTCACCCTGCGCGTCTGGTCGCAGGGCGTCAAGAAGAACGTGGAGGTTACCCTGGCCGAGCAACCGGTCACCCAGTACCTTCAGAACCAGCAGCAACAGCAGAGCCCCTAGTCGTACCCCGTGAGGGACGGGAAGGGCGTCGGCGGAGCCGGCGCCCTTCTGCTTTTTCTCGCCGGCCGGTCCGCAACCAAAGTGCCAGCAAAACTGTCACAGGGAGGGAGTGGAACACCGTTGCCTCGACGGCGTATCATAGGCGATGCGCTCAGGCGAGGCCGCGGCGCTCACATCCCTTGAGCGGCGGTAAGCGGCAAGGCCCGAGCGGGACTCGATCCCTGACGGCTGGTCCACGCTGCTCGGAAAGCGAGAACAACAACACATGGCTAAAGTGGTCGGCATCGACCTCGGCACGACCAATTCCGTCGTCGCCGTGATGGAAGGGCAAAGCCCGACCGTCATCGCCAACTCCGAAGGGTCGCGCACGACCCCTTCCGTCGTCGCCTTCACCAAGACCGGCGAACGGCTCGTCGGTCAACTGGCAAAGCGCCAGGCCGTCACCAACCCGGACCGCACGATCTCCTCGATCAAGCGGCACATGGGGACGGACTACAAGGTCAAGATCGACGGCAAGGACTACACGCCGCAAGAGATCAGCGCCATGATCCTGCAGAAGCTCGTCAACGACGCTTCCGCGTATCTGGGTGAGCGGGTCACGCAAGCGGTCGTGACGGTCCCGGCATATTTCAACGACGCGCAGCGTCAGGCCACCAAGGACGCCGGCAAGATCGCCGGCATCGACGTGCTGCGCATCATCAACGAGCCGACGGCAGCCGCGCTCGCGTACGGCCTGGACAAGAAGGGCAACGAGACGATCCTCGTGTGGGATCTCGGCGGCGGCACCTTCGACGTCTCGATCCTGGAAGTCGGCGACGGCGTTTTCGAAGTGAAGGCGACCAACGGCGACACGCACCTGGGCGGCGACGACTACGACGCACGCATCGTCGACTGGCTCGTCACCGAGTTCCGCAAGGACCAGGGCATCGACCTGAGCAGCGATCGCCAAGCGATGCAGCGCCTCACCGAGGCCGCCGAGAAGGCGAAGATCGAGCTGTCGGGCACCGTCCAGACGACGATCAACCTGCCGTTCATCACCGCGGACCAGAACGGTCCCAAGCACCTGGACATCACGCTGACGCGTTCCGAGTTCGAGCGCCTCACGCAAGATCTCACCGATCGCTGCATCCAGCCGTTCAAGAACGCGCTGGCCGACGCCAAGCTCGACGTCGCGCAGATCGACGAGGTCGTGATGGTCGGCGGTTCGACCCGCATGCCCGTCATCCAGGAGCTGGTCAAGAAGCTGACCGGCAAGGAGCTCAACCAGTCCGTCAACCCCGACGAAGTCGTCGCGGTCGGCGCGGCGATCCAGGCCGGCGTGCTCGCCGGTGAGGTCCGCGACGTCGTCCTGCTCGACGTGACCCCGCTCTCCTTGGGTCTGGAGACCCTCGGCGGCGTGAACACGAAGCTCATCGAGCGCAACACGACGATCCCGACGCGCAAGACGCAGGTCTTCACGACGGCGGAAGACGGTCAGACGTCGGTCGACATCCGCATCCTCCAGGGCGAGCGCGAGATGGCGAACGACAACAAGGAACTCGGGCGCTTCCGGCTCGAGGGCATCCCGGCTGCGCCGCGCGGCGTGCCGCAGATCGAGGTCACGTTCAACATCGACGCCAACGGCATCGTGAACGTCTCGGCCAAGGATCTGGGCACCGGCAAGGAACAGCAGATCACGATCACCGCGTCGACGAACCTCAACAAGGACGAAGTCGACCGCATGGTGCGGGACGCCGAAGCCTTCGCGGCCGCCGACAAGGCCAAGAAGGAAGAGGCCGAGGTGCGCAACACCGCGAGCTCGCTGATCTACTCGACCGAGAAGTCGCTCAAGGAAGTCGGCGACAAGGCCGAGGCGACGGTGCGCGGCGACGTCGAGACGGCGCTGGCCGACCTCAAGCGGATCTCCGACAACGGGACCGTGGCCGAGGTGAAGGCCGCGACCGAGAAGCTCCAGCAGGCTTCGTACAAACTGGCCGAGGAGCTCTACAAGGCGACGGGCGCGTCGACCAACGGCGCGAACGCCGGTACCGACGGCGCGCAGCACGAGCACGAGGGTGCGGCGGCCGGCGCGGGCGCGGGCCCGAGCGACGACGTCATCGACGCCGAGTTCAAGGAAGCGAAGTAGGCGCACGTGCACGACGACACCGCGACCACGGCGCCCGTCGACGCGACGGTGACGCCGAACGGCGCGGGCCAGCCTGGCGGCGAGGGTGACCTCGCCGCCGAGCTGACGGCCGCGCGCGCCAAAGCGGAGGAGAACTACAACAAGTTCCTCTACGCGATGGCCGACTTCGAGAACTACAAGAAGCGCATCGAACGCCAGCTGGCGGAGATCGCGCTGGCGGGCCGGCGCGCCGTCCTCGTCAAGATGCTGCCCGTGCTCGACAACCTCGAGCGCGCGCTCGCGTTCGACGACTCCGAGGGGCTGCGCGGCGGCCTGCAAGCGACGCTGCGCCAGTTCGAAGCGGCGCTCGAGTCCGAGAACGTCAAGCCCGTGACGGTCAAGGGGCTGCGGTTCGATCCGAAGCTCGCCGAGGCCATCGCGACCCAGCCGGCACCCGCCGGCGTCGCCGAAGACACGGTGCTGGAAGAGGCCCGCAAGGGTTACACGATCGGCGACGAGGTACTGCGTCCCGCGCAAGTCGTCGTCGCCAAAGGGCATGGCTCTTGAGCGCGCCCTCGGGGCATCGCGACATGTGGTGGTTCGTGAGCGCGCATACGGTCGGGGGGCCCCACGCGCAGCGTGGGGGGCGCGGAGCCGGGGGCGGAGCGCCTTTTAAATGAACTACAAAGACTACTATGCTGCTCTAGGTGTTCCGAAGACCGCCGCCGAGAAAGACATCAAGTCGGCGTATCGGAAGCTCGCGCGCAAGTGGCATCCGGATGCGAATCCGACCAACACGCGCGAAGCCGAAGAGAAGTTCAAGGACATCCAGGAAGCGTACGAGGTGCTCGGCGATCCCGAGAAGCGCCGCAAGTACGACGCGCTGGGGTCGGATTGGCAGCGCGCGGCGCGCGAGGCCGAGCAGCAACGCTCGTACCGGACCGCGCAAGACACGGACTTCGGCAGCTTCAACTTCGGCGGCGGCGCGGCGGGCGCGAGCGGCTTCTCCGACTTCTTCGACATGTTCTTCTCCGGCATCGGACGCCGTCCGGGCGCCGGTGCGACGAACTTCGGGGGCGCGACGGCGCAGCGCGGGGAGGACCTCGAGTCCACCATCGAGCTCTCGCTGCACGACGCCTACGAAGGCGGCAAAAAGACGGTCACGCTGCAGGTCGAGGATCTCTGCCCGCGCTGTCACGGCACCGGCACCGACCGTAACCGCATCTGTCCGCAGTGCCACGGCACCGGCCGTATTCGAGAGACGAAGAAGTTCGACGTCACGATCCCGCGCGGGGTTCGCGACGGCCAGCGCATTCGTCTGGCCAAGCAAGGCGCCAGCGGCGCGAACGGCGGTCCGCGCGGCGACCTGTACCTGGTCGTGCACTTGACCGACGACGACCGCTACGAGCGCAAGGGCGACGACCTGTACCTCGACCTCCCGGTCAGCATCTACGATCTGGCGCTGGGAGCCGAAGTGCGCGTGCCGACCCTCAACGGCGACGTCACCATGACGATCCCCGCCGGGACGCAGAACAACAAGATGCTGCGCCTCTCCGGCAAGGGGATGCCCAAGCTCAAGGACGGCGGCTACGGCGACGAATACGTCCGCCTCATCGGCCAGCTGCCCACCAACCTGACCGATAAGGAAACGAAGCTGTTCCGCGAGCTCGCCGGCTTGCGGAACGGCAAGGCCAAATAGACGGCGCCCGCATGCGGGCGCTATTCTATTTTGCCGATCATCACCTCGGCTTCGCCGCCGTAGAAGTTCGGGATGTCCTTCACGATCGCGCGCCCTTCGGGCGAGCCGAACGCGGCGCCGACGGCGCCCATGTCGTCGAAATAGAGCGAGGTCACGACCTGATAGCGGCCGGGCGCGCCGGTCGGCGTGCCGGTGATCGTGCGGACCTCGTCCTTGCGCAAACCGAACTTGCCGAAGCCCTCGCGCACCATCGGCATGTGCTTGCTGGCGTAGTAGTCGGCGTCGAAGCTGGCGCCGGTCGGATAGCAGACGGTCACGGCGATCATGCTCGCGGCTTGGCGCGGCCGATCGGCCGTCCCTGCGCGGCAGGCTCCCGCATGCGCACCCGGTAAGCTCGGCGGCATGAGCACGACGAGCGATACCGTGACCAGCCGTGAGATCCGCCTCGCGAGCCGCCCGACGGGCGAGCCGGGGCCGGAACACTTCGAGCTGGCGAACGCGACCGTCGGCCCGCCGGGCGAGGGCGAAGTGCTGGTGCGCACGACCCTCATGTCGGTCGAACCGTACATGCGCGGCCGCATGAACGCCGGCAAGTCGTACGTGCCGCCGTTCGCGGTCGGCGAGGCCCTCTCGGGCTCGGCGATCGGCGAGGTCGTCGCGTCGCGCGCGGACGACGTGCCGGTCGGCACCGTGGTCCTGCACAACTTGGGTTGGCGCGAGTATGCCGTGATGCCGGCCGCGCACGTGAAGGCGATCGACGTCCGCCAGGTGCCGCCCGACGTGTACCTGGGTGCGTTCGGCGTACCGGGGTTCACCGCGTGGGTGGGGCTGCGCATCATCGCGCAGGTCGCGGCCGGGCAGACGCTGTTCGTCTCGGGCGCCGCGGGCGCGGTCGGCTCGATGGCGGTCCAGCTCGCCAAGCGCGCCGGCCTCACCGTCGTCGGTTCCGCGTCCTCACCGCAGAAGGTCGCGTACGTGCGCGACGAGCTGGGCGCCGACTTCGCCTTCGACTATCACGACGGTCCGACCAAGAAGCTGCGCGAGCTGGTGCCCGACGGGATCGACGTCTACTTCGACAACGTCGGCGGCGAGCAGCTGGAAGCGGCGATGATCGCCATGCGCGACTTCGGCACGATCGTGCTCTGCGGCGCGGTCTCGCAGTACAACGCGACCGTGCCGGAAGGGCCGCGCACGCTCGGCATCGCGATCCAGCGCCGCCTGAAGCTGCAGGGCTTCATCGTCATCGACCACTTCAAGCGTTACGACGAGTTCGTCGCCGAGGTCGCGCCGCTGATCGCGGCCGGCGTGATCAAAGCACCCTCGACCTTCGTCGAGGGGATCGAGAACGCGCCGCGGGCGCTGATGGACATCCTGCGCCCCAACGCGTCGATCGGGAAGATGATCGTCCGGCTGGCTTGATGGTCGACGCGGCCCTCCAGATCACGCTCGTCGTCGTCAGCTTCGGCGCGATCTTCGTCGCGGTTCGCTACGCGCGCCCACTCACCGTCGCCGCGACGATCGGCGCGCTGCTGGTCGCCGAGATCGTCGCCCTCAACGCGGGTGCGCCGCTCTCGATCGCCGCGTCGGCGGCGATCGCCGTCGAGATCGGCCTGGTCGCCGTTTGGTGGTACCGTGCGCGCGCGGGCATCCGCGCGTGGCGGGCCGAGGCGCGCGCGACGCCGCTGCTGCTGCGCTCGCCGTTCGTCGACCGGTGGCGCGTCGCGGCGGGCGGCCCGCTGCCCGGCCGGAACCATCATCTGCTCGCCGGCGACCAGCGCTTCGCGTACGACTTCGTCCACGTCGGCGGACGGTGCCTGGGCGAACCGATCCTCGCCCCGTGCGCGGGCACCGTCGTCGCCGCGGTGGACGAGCTGCCCGATCTGCCGCCGTCGATGAACCCGAACCGACCGGGCATCGCCGGCCGCGAGCTCGGCAACCACGTCGGCATCCAGACCGGCGGCACGACGGTGTTCCTCTGCCACCTCCAGCGCGGATCGCTGACGGTCGCGGCCGGCGACCACGTCGCGGCCGGCACCCAGATCGGGCGCTGCGGGAACAGCGGCCGCACGACGCGGCCGCACCTGCACCTGCACGCGCAGGACCGGCCGGTCTACGCGCTCCGCGTCGCGCGCGGCGTGCCGGTCGCCTTCATCGATGCCGGTACGGCACGCGTGCTCGAGTTCGGCGACGTCCTGGACAGCGCGACGACGCGCGAACCCGAAGCGGCTTCGGCCGTGTTGTAGGCAAGCAATGCTCGGCGGCCCTCCGGTCCACCTCATGTGGTCCAACATGTTCAGCCCGAACCGCCCGAAGATCACGCGGCGCGTCGAGCTGCGCCGCATCCTCGCGCTGTTTCGTCCGTACCTCGCCCAAATGCTGTTGGTGCTGGCCTGCATCCTGGTCGGCGCGCTGCTGGGGCTGTTGCCGCCGCTGTTCACCAAGTGGCTGATCGACAGCGCGATCCCGCAGCACAGCATGCACGCGGTGTGGCTGCTGGTCGGTGGGATGGTCGGCGTCGCGCTGGTCACCGGGGTCGTCGGCGTCTACCAGGGTTTCCTGAACTCGGTGCTGGGCGAAGGGATCATGCGCGACATCCGCACCAGCCTGGTCGCGCACCTGCACTGCATGCCGCTCTCGTTCTTCACCGGGACCAAGACCGGCGAGATCATGAACCGGGTCTCGAGCGACGTCGACAACATCGACAACGTCGTGACCGGCACGCTGGTCACCATCGTCACCAACGTCTTCGTCATCTTGACGACGGTCGCCACGATCTTCGTGCTGAACTGGAAGCTGGCGCTGATCTCGCTGGCCGTCATCCCGCTGATGATCTTGCCGCTCTCGCCGGTCGGCCGGCGCATGTACGACGTGCGCAAGCTGACCCGCGAAAAGCGCGACGAGATCGAGTCGATCACCCAGGAGACGCTCTCGATCTCCGGGATCACGCTGATCAAGTCGTTCGTGCGCGAGCGCTTCGAGCGCGACCGCTTCTACAAGGTCGGCACCGACCTGATGAAGCTCGAGATCAACCTGGCCATGGTCGGCCGCTGGTTCATCGCCGCGATCACGGCGATGGTCGTGGTCGGCCCGGCGATCGTGTGGCTGGTCGGCGCGTGGCTGGCGATTCGCGGCGACCTGACCGTCGGTACCATCGTCGCCTTCGTCGCGTATCTAGGCCGCCTCTACGGCCCGGCCTCGGCGCTGGCCGGCGTGCAGGTGCAGATCGTCTCGGCGCTGGCGGTGTTCGAGCGCATCTTCGAGTACCTCGACATGGCGCCCGAAGGGAACGAGCGGCCCGACGCGCTCGCGCTGCGCGACGTGCGCGGCGAGGTCGCCTTCGAGGACGTCCACTTCTCGTACACGCCCGAGCGCGTCGCCCTCGACGGCGTGACGCTGCGCATCGCCCCCGGACAGATGGCTGCCTTCGTCGGACCGTCGGGCGCCGGCAAAACCACGATCACGCAGCTCGTGCCGCGCTTCTACGATCCGCAGTCGGGGACGATCCGCATCGACGGCTACGACGTGCGCGACCTGACCCTGGCGAGCCTGCGCGAGAACATCGGCATCGTCACCCAGGAGACCTATCTCTTCCACGACACGATCGCGTCGAATCTGCGCTACGCACGGCCCGACGCGACCCAAGAGCAGGTCGTCGCGGCGGCCCGCGCCGCCAACATCCACGACTTCATCGCCTCGCTGCCCGACGGCTACGACACGATCGTCGGCGAACGCGGCCACAAGCTCTCCGGCGGCGAGCGCCAGCGCCTCGCGATCGCACGCGTGCTGCTCAAGAACCCGTGCATCCTGATCCTCGACGAGGCGACCAGCGCGCTCGACTCCGGCAACGAAGCCGCCATCCAAGCCGCGCTCGTCCCGTTGATGGAAGGCCGCACCAGCTTGGTGATCGCGCACCGCCTCTCGACGATCTTGCACGCCGACGTCATCTTCGTCGTCGAGCACGGCCGCATCGTCGAGCAAGGCACGCACGAGCAGCTGCTCGCCCGCGACGGCGCCTACGCCCAGCTCTATTGGAAGCAGTTCCGCGACCGCGCCGAAGCGGTCGCGACCTGACTCAGCCTTCGCCGTCCCAGCCCAGGACGCGGGCGGTCAGCTCGGTGCGATTGCGCGAGCCGGTCTTGCGCAGCAGCGCCTTGAGGTGGAAGGTCGCGGTCGAGCCGGAGATCGAGAGCGACTCGCCGATCTCGCTGCTGGAGAGGCCGCGCAGCACTTCGCCGAGCACCTGGCCTTCGCGACGGCTGAGCTGATAGCGCGACATCGCACGCAGGATCGTGCCGCGACGGCGCGCGGGTTCCACCGCGACCAGGTAATACGGCGTCGCCGCCCCGGCCAGCCGCGAGATCCGCACGAAGGCGAACGGCAGCGAACGCGTCGCGGCCGGCTCGGCGGGCCGTTCGCCCAGCTCGCGTACCAGGTCGCGCACGGTGTCGATCAGGAGCGGCGGGGTGCAGCCTTCGCGCGGGCGGTAGAGCGCGTGGAGCGGCGACTCGTCCGTCCCGGCCGCTTCGACCAGCGCCGGGCGCAGCCGCTCGTCGATGACGAAGCTGACGGTCGTGTTGTTGCGGCTCCACGAAGGGGTGCTGCCGTCGACGACCCAGTGGGTCAGCGCGCCGCCGTGCTCCTCGACGAACCGCCGCGTCTCGGCGATGCGCGCCGGCCGGAAACCGCGCTCGTCGTGGTCGAGCCGGACGACGGCCAACGGTCCGCCGTGGCGGCCCAGTGCGATGAACATCGCGCCGCGGCTGCGACTGCGCACGACCAGCGCCGGCAACGGCGCGTCGCGCAGCTGCAGCTCCCGCAGCACGACGACCACGTCGTCGCTCTCGGGCTGCTCGCGCCGCGGCGGCCCCTCCGGGAACCATCGCACGTCGCGTCGGCTCGCACCGGAAATCGCTGCGAACACGTCGGCCGCGTAGCCGAGCGCGCCCGATCGCGCGGCTTCTCCCGATACAGGAGCTTCCACACCGAAAAAGTCAAGGGGCCGGCGCCACAATCCTGCCTGAGGAAGCGCTATCTTTCTCCGGCGGACTACCAGCCGCCGACGGCTCGGGCGTGCCCGGAGGCGAGCCAGTCGGCGAAGTCGGGCGGGGTCATCGGCTGCCCGACCAGATAACCCTGGAGTTCCTCGACGCCGTTCGAGATCAGCCACTGCGCCTGCTCCCGGTCCTCGACACCCTCGGCGATCGCGCGGACGTTGAGCCCACGCGCGACTGCGACCGCCGCCGCGGCGACCCGCGTCCACTGGACGTCGCTGCCGCCCGCTCCGCGCGGGTTGATCTTGATGAAATCGAGCGGCAGCGCCGCCAGTGCTTGCAGCGAGGTGTGGGCCGCGCCGAAGCCGTCGATCCCGACCGGCACGCCCAGCCGACCGACCCGGCGCAGGAACGAGCCGCCCGCGTCGACGTCGGCCAGAGCCGTCGCCTCGCGGACTTCGAGAGCCAGCCGCTGCGGCGAGTCCGGGATCTCGCCGAAGAGCGTGTCCAGCGCGCGCCAGACCTCGTCGCTCCAGCTCGAGACGTTGATGTGGATGCGCGTGTCGATGCGGCGATCGCCGTTGATGCGCAGCACCTCGCCGATCGCACGGATCACCTTGACGTCGAGGGCCGACGAGGTCGCCGCCGTCCCCTCGGCCTGCAAGAACGAACGCGGCGCGAGCCAGCCGCGCTCCGGATGCCGCCAGCGCACCAGTGCTTCGGCGCCGACGACCCGATGCGAGCGCGTCGAGACGATCGGCTGGAAGCACAGCATGAAGTCGCGCTCGAAGTCGGCGCTGCGCAGGCCGGCACGGAACTCGCGGCGCGCGTTGACCGCGCGGCCGACGCCGTCGCGGTACCAGCGCACCCGGCCGCCGCCGAGCTGTTTGGCCGCGTAGAGCGCCTCGTCGGCGTGCCGCAGCAGCTCCTCTTGCGTCGAGCCGTCGTCGGGGAACACCGCGACCCCGATGCTGGTGCGCACCGTCAGCCGCAGGTCGCCCTCTTCGACGTTGATCACGACGCGTTCGAGGAAGCGCTGCGCCGCCTCGGCCATCTCGATCTCGTCTTCGCCCACGCTGAGCACCGCGACGAACTCGTCGCCGCCGTACCGGCCCAGCGTGTCGCCGCGCCGCAGCGCTTCGGCCATCCGCCGGCCGGCTTCGACCAGCGTCTCGTCGCCGACCGCGTGGCCGAAGCTGTCGTTGACGTCCTTGAAGCCGTCCAGGTCGATGAACAGCACGCCGACCCGCGCCCCGGTGCGCCGCGCGCCGGAGATCGCATCGTCGAGCGCGCGCACGACGTCGGCCCGGGTGGGCAGACCGGTCAGCGCGTCGGCATTGGGATCGGCGCTCTGCACGCTCTCTTGCGCCGCGCGCGCGAAGGCGCGGCCGAACGACATGCCGATCGCGCGCGCCAAGCGGTGACAGACCGAGCGGCCGGGGTTCCAGCGCATCGCGAAGCGCAGCTCGGGGCCCAGCGACGCGATGTACGACGCGTCGCCGAAGCTCTCGGGACCGCGCGCTTGCATCGCTTCGGCGGCCAGCTGCAGCGTGTCGTCCTCGACCACGCCGCCGCGCGTCTCGGAGGCGACGATCGTTCCGTCGGCCTGCGCGATCAGCGCGATCGAAGCGTCGGTGACGGCCAAGCCGCCACACAACAGAATGCTCAGGCGCTCTTCGAGCGCGTGCGGGGCTTCGGCGGCGGCGTCGAACACGGCCCGGATCGCGTCGATCTCCGCTTCGGCGGCCGAACCGGCCGCGCCGGTCCCGCGCACCGTCGGGATGCCCATCTTCGTCCCCCCTTTCACAGCGCCACCGTGCGCGTGAGTGCCTGCGGAAGGTCGGCGGCGGCGACGTCGGGAGCGAGTCCCGGACCGCCGAGCACCGTCGCACCATGGCGCGCGAGCCAGCGCCCTTCGGCAAGAGAGGTCACCCCGAAGACGATCACCTGCGGTGCCAGAATCGAGCCGCACGCCAGCGCGGCCAACGTCCCCATGTGCGTACCGGCGTCGACGGTCACGAAGTCGAGATCGGGCGTGACGCCGCCGCGTTGCGCGAACGCCCCGGCGCACAGCGCGTCCATCCCGATCGCGATGCCGAGCGTGCGCAGCTGCCGCAACGCCGGCAGCTGCGCCGGATCGATCTCGGTGCAGCCGAGCGCGAGCGCCAGCCGGCGCACTCCTTCGCGCGAACGCGACTGTCCGAGCAGCTGCTCGAGCAGCTCGGCGGTGAGCTCGGCGACGCGAATGTAGACGCGCGGCCCCGGGCTCGGCATCGCCAGCGCCATCGCGGTGCGCACGGTCCAGCTGTCGATCGCACCGCGCACGTGCCGGCCCAGCGGCGCGACCGGCGGGAACGGTTCCTCCGGGCCGTCGGCCTCGACGAAGACGCCACACACCGCGCCGGTATACCCGTCGAAGGCGGGACGGCACCGCAGCGAGAGCGCCTGCGTCTCGGCCGCGTCGCGCAGATGTTTCTCGCCCTGCGCCTGACGGCGCAAGCGCGCGCCGGTCTCCTCGCGGAACCAGTACGGGAGCCCGCTGCCGGCCGAGGTCGCCGCCAACGCGGCCGCGCTGGCTTTTTCGAGTAGGTCTTCGACGCGCGCCCCGTCGTCGGGATAGACCGCGACGCCGACGTGGGCGCACCAGCGCTCGCGCGCGGCGGCCAGGACGCGCTGCGCGGCGACGAACGCCTCGATCTCGTGCGCGTCGACCGCGACCAGCACCGCATAGGCGTTGGCGCCGAGATAGCCGACGTGATCGGTCGCGCGCACGACGCGCCGCAACCCGCTCGCCAGCGCCTCACCGCGTTCGCCCACCGTTCGCACGGCATCTTCGATGTCGACGTGCAGCAGCGCGAAGCGGCGCCGGCCACGCAGCGCGCCGCGCACCAGCTGCTCGATGCGGCGCAGCGTCGCGGTGCGGTCGGCGGCGATCGCCGGCAGGCGCGCGAGGTCGGCGGCGTCGAGCGCCCAGCCGCACAGCGTCGCGAACGCCTGCGCGCGGTGGAAAACAGCCTCACCGGCGTCGCCCCACCGCATCGCGATGCGGCCCTGTCCGCGCCCACCGATCCGCGCCACGTAGTACGGCGGGACGAATTGCTCGGTCTCGAACACGCCGCGCACCCGGCGGTGCAGCCGCTCCGCGGCCCGGCCTTCGACGGTTCCCGGGAACGCGGCGACGACGACGTCGCCCACCAGCACCACGGCGTTCTCGACCCCGGCCAGCGCCGGGCCGAGCGCGAGCACGGCACGCAGACGATCCCGCTCCGGGACCTGCTCGAAAACGGCTGCAACGCGCCGAATCAAGAGTCCCGACGATTCGCCGGGCTCGGACTCGACGCGAACTTCTGGGGAGTTCACGGCTCGCTCACGAGTGTAGCGAAGCCGCGGCGGCGAGGGACCTCTCCGGCTGGGGAGGATCGCGGGCTTAGCGGACCGCCTGGTAGACGAGGTCGCGCAGCAGCGCGCGGTAGTGGATGCGCTGCAGCGGCGCCTGCAGCATCAGCACCGTCACCAGCTCTTCGGCCGGATCGACCCAGAAGTAGGTCCCCGAGATGCCCGACCAACACCAGTCGCCGACCGAGCCGGGCGAGGGATTGCGGCCCGGCGCGGTGCGCACCGCGACGCCCAAGCCGAAGCCTTGGCCCAACTCCGGCAGCGGCGCGCTGATCCCGAGCCGCGCGGTCCAGGGCGCGTAGGCGATCTGCGGCGGCAGATGGTCGGCGGTCATCAGGGCGACCGAGCTGCGCGCCAAGATGCGCGTCCCTTCGAGGATGCCGCCCTCGGCCAGCGCGTGCGCGAAGCGCGCGTAGTCGCCGGCCGTCGAGAGCAGCCCACCGCCGCCCATGATCCAGCGCGGCGGATTCACGGGATCGTACAGGTAGCGCAAATCAGGGCGTTCGCCGGTGCCGGGATCGACCTGCGGCCAAGCCAGCCGCGCATCATCGCCCTCGGGCAGCCGGAAGGCGGTGTCGTGCATCGCCAGCGGCCCGGTGATGCGCTCGGCGACGAACGCGTCGAGCGACATCCCCGAGACGACCTCGACGACGCGCCCGAGCACGTCGATCGACATCCCGTACTCCCACGTGCTGCCGGGGTGCGAGGCCAGCGGCAGCGCGGCCAGCTTGACGCTCATCTCCGCGTTCGTCTGGCGCGGATCGGTGACGTTGGCCGCGCGGTACGCGCGCTGCACGAGCGAGTCGCCGAACGCGCCGTACGTCAGCCCCGAGGTGTGACGCATGAGGTCCTGAACGGTGATGGCGCGGCGCGGCGTCACCAGCTCGAGCGTGCGATTCTCGCCTTCGCCGCGCTCGATGCCGACCTTGACGTCACCCCATTCGGGCAAGTAGTCGGCGAGGTCGTGATAGGTCTGCAGGCGGCCTTCTTCCGCCAGCATCAGCGCCGCGACGACGACCATCGGTTTGGTCATCGAGGCGGCTCGGAAGATCGTGTCGAGCGCCATCGGCGCTTCGGCCTCGCGGTCGCGGTACCCGAACGCGCGCAGATACGCGGTGCGGCCCTTGCGCGCGATCAGCACGACCGCGCCGGGGATCGCGCCGGCCGCGACGTCGCGTTCGAACGCGTCGGTCAGCCGCGCCAGGCGTTTGGCCGACAGGCCGACCGCCTTCGGCGCGACCGTTTCAGCGGCGGCGATCGATCGCATCGAGCGCTCCGGGGTTGTCGAGCGCGCTGAGGTCGCCCAGATCCGTCGCGCCGAGGTAGCGGCCGCGCGCCACGCGCCGCATCACTTTGAGATTGCGTGTCTTGGGCAAGTCGTCGACGAACTGGATCGCCTTGGGCCGCAGCGATTTGCCCATCACGCGATCGACGATCGCGAACAGCTCGGCGCGCAGCGCGTCGCCCTCGTCGGCGGCGTTCTTGGCCACCGCCAGCACGACCACGACGTCGCCTTTGATCTCGTCGGGCACCGCGATCGCCGCCGCCTCTTTGATCTTCGGGTGCGAAACGACGGCGCTCTCGAACTCGGCCGGCCCGACGCGCTTGCCGGCGACGTTGATCGTGTCGTCGCTGCGGCCGCGGATGAACCAGAAGCCGTCGGCGTCGACCTCGCACCAGTCGCCGTGCACCCACGTGTCGGGGAAGCGCTCCCAATACGTCGCCAAGTAGCGCGCATCGTCGGCCGTGTGCGGATCGCCGCCCCAGAACGACTGCGTCATCCCCGGCCAGGGCTGCGTGACGACCAGCTCGCCGACCGCGCCGCGCAGCGGCTTGCCCTGCGCGTCGTAGACGTCGGCGATCATACCGGGGACCGGGCCGTGGAACGAGTTGGGGACCAGCGGCAGGGTCGGCACGCAGCCGACGATGCCGCCGCCGATCTCCGTCCCGCCCGAGTAGTTGATGATCGGCGCGACGCCGCGTCCGACGTGCGTGGCGAACCACTTCCACGGCTCGGTGTTCCACGGCTCGCCGCTCGAGGCGAGGATGCGCAGCCCGGAGAGGTCGTGACGCGCCGGCCATTCGTCGCCGTGCGCCATCAGCGAGCGGATCGCGGTCGGCGCGATCCCCAAGTGGGTGACGGCATGGCGCGCGCAGATGCTCCACAGCCGATCGGGATGCGGATAGTCGGGCGTCCCCTCGTAGAGCATGATCGAGGCGCCCAGTCCGAGCGAACCGAACACCAGCCACGGGCCCATCATCCAGCCCATGTCGGTGAACCACAGCATGCGATCGCCCTCCTTCACGTCCATGAGGAGGTATTGATCGATCATCGCTTTGAGCGGGAAGCCGCCGTGGACGTGGTTCGCGCCCTTCGGCTTGCCGGTCGAGCCGCTGGTGTAGAGCAGCATGATCTGGTCGTCGGCGCCGGTGTGCTCGTAGGTCGCGAGCGGCTGCGCCCGCGCGACGGCTTCGTCCCAGCGCACGTCGCGGCCGGGCGTCATCGGCACGTCCAGGCCGATGCGCGGATAGACGAGCACCGTCGTCACGCTGGGCGCCTGCGCGAGCGCTTCATCGGCGACGACTTTGCTGACCACCGGCTTGCCGCGGCGAGTCACGCCGTCGACCGTCATCAGCACCTTCGCGCCGGCGTCGGCCAGCCGCGTCGCCAGCGCGTCGGGGCCGTACCCCGAGAACGCCGGCACCGCGATCGCGCCGATGTACGCGATCGCGAGCAGCCCGATCGCCGTCTCGGGGATCAGCGGCATGAAGATGCCGACCCGGTCGCCTTTGCGCACGCCGGCGTCGCGCAGCACCGTCCCCAACCGCGCGACCGCGTCGCGCAGCTCGCGGAACGTGTAGCGGCGCTCGGCGCCGTCTTCACCTTCCCAGACCAACGCTTCGGCCGAGCCCAGGCCACGGTCCACCCAACGGTCGAGACAGTTCGCCGCCGCGTTCAGCCGCGCGCCGGGGAACCAGCGCGCGAACGGCTTGCCGCGCTCGAGGTCGAGCACGCGTTCCGCGGTCGTGTCCCACCGCAGCCGCAGCTTCTCGACGAGCCGCTCGTAGAAGCCGGGCAGATCGCGCTGTGCCGCGTCGAGCAAGCCGCGATATCCCTCGACGCCGAGGGTGTGCGCGAAGGCGGTCAGGTTCGCGCTCGCGACCTGTTCGGCGGTCGGGTTCCAGCGTTCCAAGGTCGGCGTCGCGCTCATAGCTCGCCTGCGGTTCCCTGAGCGTCGAGCGCCCCCCTCGGACCCGAAACGGTGGAGCAAGGCAAGCGTACCGCCCGCGGGCTATTCGACACGAGCAAGGACGACCGTTCCGAGCGTCCGGCAGAGCCCTCGGCCAGGTGCGTCGAACCAGCTGGGCTATGTCGATCGCTCCGCCTCGCACCACGGCCTCCGACGAAGAGGCGATGATCCTCGACGTCGTTCGCGACCTCGTGAAAGACCGCGTCGAACCGCGGGCCGCCGAGATCGACGCGACCGGCGAGTACCCGTGGGACATCCAGAAGCTGTTCGCCGAGAACGACCTGCTGGGGATCCCGTTCCCGGCCGAGTTCGGCGGGTTGGGCGGCTCGTTCGTCACCTACGTCAAGGTCGTCGAGGAAGTCGCCAAGGCGTGCGCGTCGTCGGCGCTGATCATCGCGGTGCAAGAGCTGGGTGCGCTGCCGATCATCATCGGCGGCAGCGACGAGCAGAAGCAGCGCTGGATTCCGGACCTGGCCAGCGGCAAGAAGATCGCGGCCTACGCGTTGACCGAGCCGGGCTCGGGGTCCGACGCGGCCGGCTCCATGCGCACGCGCGCGGTCAAGGACGGCGAAGACTACGTTCTCGACGGCACCAAGATCTGGATCACGCAGGGCAGCGTCGCCGACGTCGTCACCGTGTTCGCGGTCACCGATCCGACCAAGGGCGCCAACGGCATCACGGCGTTCGTGGTCGAGAAGGGGACGCCGGGCTTCGTCGTCGGCAAGACGGAAAAGAAAATGGGGATCCGCGGGTCACCGACCAACGAGCTGGTCTTCACCGGCTGCCGCGTCCCCGCCGCCAACCGGCTCGGCGCCGACGGCGAGGGCTTCAAGATCGCGATGAAGGTGCTCGACAAGTCGCGGCCCGGTATCGCCGCGCAGGCGCTCGGCATCGCACAGGGCGCACTCGACTACGCCACCGAGTACACCAAACAGCGCGTCGCGTTCGGCAAACCGATCTCGCAGCAGCAGGGCCTGCAGTTCATGCTGGCCGACATGAAGACCGAGGTCGAAGCCGCACGCCTGCTGCTCTACACCTGCGCGCAGAAGTGCGACGAGGGCGCCGCCGACGTCACCACCTGGGCCGCGATGGCCAAGCTCAAGTGCGGCGACGTCGCGATGAGCGTCACCACCGACGCGGTGCAGCTGCTGGGCGGCTACGGATACTCGACCGAGTACCCCGTCGAGCGGATGATGCGCGACGCCAAGATCACGCAGATCTACGAAGGGACGCAGCAGATCCAGCGCGTCGTCATCGCGCGCGCGATGGTCGGAAAGTGGACGCCGCCGAAGGCGGAGTGACCGCTCCCCACGGGTACGACACCAGCACGTGAACCCGTCCGAGTCGGCACACCTTCCCCAAGTATCGCTCAATCGCTGGCAGTGGGCCCGGATGGTGGTCGTCGGCTTCTGCGCGGCGATCGTGCTGGGGCGGGCGGTGCCCGACGTGGTGCGCCTGGTCTACCCGCTGCATCTGTTCGGTTACGTGACCAACGGCAACGGCGTCGTCATCTCCGTCGAGCGCAACGGGCCGCCGCTCAAGGGCGGCGACCAGATCCAGCTCGGCGACCGCGTACGGATCGACCGTATCCAACCCTTCGACCGCAAGGGCGGTCTGGTCGGGACCGGCTACACGTACGATAACCCCGAGCGCTTCTTGCCGGTCGAGCGGCACGGGCAAGAGCGCATCTTGCACCTGCTCTCACGCCCCGAGCCGTTCGTCAACCGCTTCCTCCTGCTGACCCGCATCCTGCTGCTGGTGATCGCGGTCGGCATGGGCGGCATCCTGTTCCTCGCCAAACCCAGCATCTCGACCGCGGCCTTCTTCGCCTACTGCTTGACGGGCGTCACCGCGCCCTCGACCTACGCCGACTACGCGATCCCCAACCCGTGGCGGCCGATCGTGCCGTGGATCGGCGACGAGATCCAGGGCGCGGTGCGGCCCGCGCTGCTGCTGTTCGCGTTCTGTCTGATCGACGGCGACGCGGACGTCGCGCGCGAGCGGTTCATGGCCGTCGTGTGCGGCGTGCTCGCGCTGGCGCTGGGGACGCTGCAAGCCTACAGCTCGTGGCTGGTGACCTACGCCGCCCGGCCGGCCGAGACGCTCACGCTGTTCACCAAAGAGGCCTCGCTGGCGGTCGGGGGCGTCTGCGTGATCGTGTTCGCGATCGCGTTCCTCACCTCGCGCGGCGATCGGCAGCACCGCATCGGGTGGGTCGCGATCGCCTTCCTGGTCGCCGGCCTCGCGCACCTGATCTCCGACACGTTCTATCCGCAGCACATCTCCGGCTTCTTCAACGTGCTGCTGATCTCGACCGCGATCATCCCGGTCATCGTCGTCTGGATCGCCGTCGTGCGGCACCGTTTCTTCAACGTCGACTTCGTCGTCAGCCGCGCGGTCGTCTACGTCGCGCTCACCGCCGGGCTCATCGGGACGATCTCGATCACCGAGGAAGTCGGCACCTACATCTTCTACCAGAACACCAACCTCGCGTACGGCGTCTTGATCGTCATCTCGATGGCGATCGGCTCGATGACCGGCAAGCTGGCCGAGCTGGTCGATGATTTCGCCGACCGCTTCCTCTTCCGCGGCCGCCGCGCGCAGCGCTTGGCGCTCGAGTTCATCGCCGGCTACATCCTCGACGCCGAGACCGAGGCCGACGTCCATCGCGCGCTCTTGCAGGACGCGGCGCACGCGCTGCAGCTCTCCTTCGGCGGCATCTTGGCGCGTCAGCCCGACGGCGGCTACGTGCTGGCCGATCACTTCGGCTGGCCGGAGGGCTTGGTCTTCAAGCTCGGACCGAACGACGAGCTGACCCGCGCCATCACCCGCACCCGCGGCGCACTGACCTTCAGCGGCAAGGACACGCGGCTGATCCAAACCTCGTTCCCCAACGAGCAGCTGGCCTTCGCGGCGCCGCTCTTCTTCGACCGCGAGGTCAGCGGGATCGTCGTGTACGGCCACAACGTCAGCGGCCTGGATCTCGACCCCGACGAGCGCGAGCACCTCGTCCGCGTCGTCGCCCACGCCTCGATCGCGCTCAACGGCATCGCGCTCGCCCGCTACCGCGCCGCCGCGCTGGCCGCGAGGTCGGCCGCCGCCGCGAGCGGCTAGTGCCCGACGCCCTGGTAGCGGTCCAGGCCGAAGCGCCAGAACGCGTAGGCGATCGCGACGAAGACGACGCCGATGACCGGCGTCAACAGGCCGACGAGGGGCGGGAGCGAGAGCGCCGCTTCGGGCTTGCCCAGGAAGAACGTCGCCGGGAAATAGTTCATGAAGGCGAACGGGAAGACGAAGGTCAGCACGACGCGCACGGCGCGCGAGTAGATGCTCAGCGGGTAGCGGGTGAACTCCTGTTCGAGCTGCACGAAGATCCAGCGCATCGCGTCGACCCGCACGACCCAGAACGCGGCGGTCGAGATGGCCAGGTTGAGCGCCAGATCGATCAGCGCGCCGCCGATCACGATCAGCGGCACGAACACGACGAACAGCAGGTCGATGTGGACGCCGCTGTAGATGCAGGCGGCGACGAAGGTCAGGATCGCCAGGATCAGCTCGTCGGGGAAGACTTGGCCGGGCGTCGCGATCGCTTGGAAGAGCGCGTCGAGCGGGCGGACCATGATGCGGTCGAACTCGCCCTCGCGGATGTGGTCGGGCACGTCGGAGACGGCCGAGAAGAGCGTGTTGTGCAGCGCGTGCGCCAGCATCCACAGGGCGTACAGGAACGCCATCTGCTTGAAGTTCCAGCCGTTCATCTCGGGGAACCGGGTCAACACGATCCACAGCGCCGCCAGCGCCGAGCCGTGGTAGACGAACGTGAACAGAAACCAGATCAGGAAGTTCTCGCGGTACTCCAGCGTGGTGAGCACGTTGATGCGCCAGTACTCGCGATAGACGTTGGCCATGCGCGCCAGCGGAGAACGCATCCTCAGCCGCCTTGCGCGACGATGCGCCGCGCGCCGGCCCGCCACATCAGCCCCGCCACGATCGCCAAGACGACCGCCCACACCGCTTGCACGCCGACCGCCGCGAGCCAGCCCGCGGGCGGAATGACGCCGACGTAGATCAACAGCGGGGTCGAGAACATGGCCGCGAACGGCAGCACGAAGACGATCTTCTGCAGCACGACCGGGAAGAGCACTAGCGGGATGATCTCGCCGCCCAACAGGTCGGTCAGCCAGGTGACGATCAGCTGGACCGCGCTGATCTCGAGCGTCCAGAAGGCCGTGCAGTTGAGGATGAAGTTGATCCAAAAACCGACCAGGTAGCCCAGCACGAAGCTGAGCGCGAACATCGCCAGGGTCGCCGCCGGCGGGACGTCGATGTGGACGACCAGCAGCGCCAGCACCAGCGACGGGACGATCAGCACCGCGTGGAAGAGCACCTCGCCGGTGCCGTCGGCGAAGAACCCCAACGCAACGTTGATCGGCTTGAGGAAGTCGCTCACGATCGTGCCGTCGTGCAGCCGGTCGTGCAGCGCGCGGGTCTGGTCGATGTCCATCACCAGGCCCATCAGCAGCGCCACCGCCGAGTAGGTGATCACCGCGTGCAGCGGCAGCTCGGCCGGCGTGGCATTGTGCGCGTAGAGCGCCGACCACACCATCTTCAACAGGTACAAGCGCACCAGCACCGAGCCGATGCTGGTGAACACGTCGAAGCGGTACGTCGCCTCGCGCGCCATCGCCCGCGAGGCCAGCGCCAGGTACGGCGCCCAGCGAAATTTCGGCCGCGTCGTCGCGAGGGTGGCCGTCACGACGGCGTCCCCGCCGCGCCGTCTTGGTAGCCCTCGAGGTAGATGCGGCGCACGATCCCGTCGATGTCGGGCTCGATCAGCTGCAAGTCGCTGATCTCGCAGCACGCCATCACCTGGCGGATGATCGCCTCGGCCGAGGTGCGGCGGCGCTCGAAGCGCAGCCGCACGACGTTGCCCTCGCGGCTTTCGACCTCCGCGCCCTGCACGTCGAGCGGCTGATCGGGGTTCGCCAGCGTCACGACCAGCGTGCGGTGGGTACCGTACTCCTCGCGCAGCCGCTCGAGGCCGCCGTCGTAGATCACCGCGCCCTCGTCGATCAGGATGACGCGCCGCGCCAGCCGCTCGACGTCGGCCAGGTCGTGGGTGGTCAAGATGACGGTCGTGCCGCGCTCGCGATTGATCTCCGCGATGAACGTGCGGATCGCTTCCTTCGCCAGCACGTCCAGGCCGATGGTGGGCTCGTCGAGGTAGACGATCGGCGGATCGTGCAGCATCGCGGCGGCGAAGTCGCCGCGCATCCGTTCGCCCAGCGAGAGCTGGCGCACCGGCGTGCTCAGGAACCGCTCGAGGTCGAGCAGCTCGGCGAACGCCTTCATGTTCGCGCGATAGCGGTCGGCCGGCACATCGTAGATCGCGCGCAGCAGCTCGAACGATTCGCGCAGCGGCAGGTCCCAGTACAGCTGGCTGCGCTGACCGAAGACGACGCCGATGTTCTGCGCGTTCGCCTGCCGCTGCTCGAACGGGACGACGCCGGCGACGCGCAGCTGCCCCGACGTCGGCACCAGGATGCCGGTCAGCATCTTGATGGTCGTCGATTTACCGGCACCGTTCGGACCGAGATAGCCGACCAGCTCGCCCGGCTGCAGCGTGAAGCTCACGCCGTCGACCGCGACGGTCTCTTCGAACTCGCGCGAGAAGAGCGCCTTGACGGCGCCCGCCAGACCGGGCTGTCGTACGATCGAGCGATAGACCTTTCGCAGGTCGACGGCTTCGATGATCGCCATGCGTTGCGTGCGGCCTTTCCATGACCTACGCGCTGAAGCATTGTGAGGGATGGGCGGGAGGTCCCGGCCCCGGCCGGGGGGAACCCGCCAGCACCGACATGCGTTGTCGGTCTCCCGGCTCGTCGTCTTCGACGGGGCCGAGGTCGCGTACGAAAGGGGGTGTCCCAGCATGGCTGCCAAGAAGAAGGTCGCGAAGAAGAAGCCCGCCTCGAAGTCGAAGAAGAAGAAGTAACCTCTTCTCCTCAAACTTCACCGATTATCGATACGAAGACTTTACGTCATTATTCGAGAGAAAGCGCGGCCGGCAACGACCGCGCTTTCTTGTTTGTCTCGCGCGCGGTCACGAGCCGGTCGACGCGAGCTCGGTCAGGCGCCGCAGGTTCGACTCCATCCCGCCGGCGATGCGCCGCGCGGCCGGATCCACCAGCAACCCCGCCAGCGGGCCGCTGCCGGCGACGGTCTGCGTGACCTCGGTTCCCGCACCGGTCGTTCGCAGGTCCCAGCGCAGGCGCAGCGCCGCGAGCGGACCGACCGTCACCAGCAGCGCCAGCGTGCGGCCGGGGACGACTTCTTCGACCCGCAGCGCGGTCTGCGGCGCGCCCTTCGGCTTGGTGGTGACGACCGTTCCCGCCGCCAGCTCGCCCTCGAGCGTCATCCATTCGACGCCCGGGTTCCAGCGCGACCAGCCGCGGCCGTCGAGCAGCACCGCCCACACGCGGTCGGGTGCGGCGCCGGTCGTGACGGCGGCGGTCGCGCGGACACTCACCGCAGCGTGCGCTCCCACCACGCCAGCATCGTCGCGTCGACGTAGCGGGTCTGGTCGACGCCGCTGGGGCCATGCCGCATCCCCGGCACCACGCGGTAGTCCACCACCTTGCCGCTCCGCATGAACGCCGCCAGCAGCGTCTGCGAGTTCATCAGGTGGACGTTGTCGTCGGAAGCGCCCTGGATCACCAGCAGCGCCGATTGCAGCCGGCCGGCCGCCGGCAGCACGGCGGCTCGGTCGTAGACCGCCGCCTGCGCCTTGGGCATCCCCAAGTACCGCTCGGTATAGGCCGAGTCGTAGAAGCGCCAGTCCGACGGCGGCGCCCCGGCGATCGCGCTGTGGAACACGCCCGGCGCGTGGGTCACGGTGTAGGCCGTCAAATAGCCGCCGTAGCTCCAGCCGTACAGCCCCAGCCGCGCCGGATCGACGAAGGGCTGGCGGCGCAGCCAAGCGGCACCTGCCAGCGGACCCGCGATCGCGATCGTTCCCATCCGGTGCGAGAACAGCGCCGCGTTGGCGCTGCGATCGTTGCGCGAGGCCGGACCGTCGACGGTGAAGACGATGAAGCCGCGCTCGGCCAGCAGCTGGTCGAACAGCCCCGGCCAGCGGTCGTCGGAGGGGACGCCCCACGAGACCGGCAGCGGTCCGCCGTAGACCGTGACGATCACCGGGTAGCGCCGGCTCGGATCGAACCCGGGCGGCACGATCATCCAGGCGTCGAGCGGCCCGTGCGCCGAGGGGATCTGGAGCAGCCGCGGCGCGCCCAGGTCGAAGCGCGCCAACGAGCGGCTCGTGAAGACGACGGCCTTCCCGCCGCCGATCGTGCGACGGTAGACGACCGGCGGCTGCCCGAGCGCGGACCAGGTGTCGATGAACGTCCGGCCGCGCGGAGGCATGACGACCGCGTGCGCGCCCGGCTCGGGCGTCAGGTCGGCCGGTGCGCCGCGCCCCAGCGGAAAGCGCAACAGCGCGTGGTCGCGACGCGTCGGCGCGAGCGCGTCGACGTAGACGGCCCCGTGCGCCTCGTCGAGCTGCGCGACGTCGCCGACCGGCGTCGTCCCGGTCAGCAAGCGCGCCGCGCCGTTGCGCGCGTCGATCAGCCACAGCCCCGCGACGCCGCTGCGCGTCGAGATCCAGAGAAAGCGCCGGCCGTCGCGCAAGAACTGCGGCGCGGGCGCGACCTCGAGGAAATGCGCGTCGGACTCGCGCAGCAGCGTGCGCGGTACGCCGCCGCCGGCCGGAAACGCGGTCAGACGCAGATGCTGTTGCGCGCGGTCGAGGATCTCGTCGACGACGGCGTGCCCGTTCGGCGTCCAGGCGAACGAGACCAGGTATTCGTCGCGCGGCGCGCCGTCGTAGAGCGTGCGCACCGCGCCGCCGCCCGCGGCGACGACGCGCAGCGAGACGTGCGGGTTCTTCTCCCCCGCCAGCGGATAGCGCTGGTGCTCGACGCTGTTGTCGGGCACGTCGAGGTACTGCTGGATCGGATAGTCGGTGACCGGCGTGTCGTCGAAGCGCAAGAACGCGATGCGCGTGCCGTCGGGCGACCACGCGTAGGCGTGCGAGACGTCCATCTCCTCGCTGTAGAGCCAGTCGGGATCGCCGTTGAGCACGCTGGCCGAACCGTCGCGCGTCAGGCGCGTCGTGCGGCCGTCGGCGAGCCGTACGATCTCCAGGTCGCCGTCGTGGACGAAGGCGACGCGGCTGCCGTCGGGCGACCATTGCGGGTCGTCGGCACCATGGGCCAGCACGTGCGGATGGCCGCCGGCGGCGTCGGCCACGTCGAGCGCGTCGCCGTCGACGTACGCGATGCGCCGCGCGTCCGGCGACCAGACGATCTGGCCGATCGCGCGCGAGCGGCTGCCGCGCTGCGAGCTGCGCGCGGCGAACAGCGGGCGATCGCTGCCGTCGCGCAGATCGTGCAGCCAGAGCTGGGGCGGGGCGTGCGGCCGGGTGGCCGGAACGGTGTAGACGTAGCGCGAGCCGTCGGGCGCCCAGGTGAAGCCGTTCGGCGGCCGGCCGGTGGCCGGGACCAGCCCGGCCACGTCGTCGACGGTGAGCTGTTCGCCGGCGAAGGCCGGCGGCGCCGACCAGCCCAGGACCGAGGCGACCGCGAGCAGGGCAACGACGAGGCGAACGAGCAACGGACGACTCCCGATGGACGATAGCGAGCAGAACCCGATCGTCGCGATGGCGCAGAAGATCCGCGCACGCCGCGAGTTGGGAGCGGCGATCGATTCGGCGACCGCCGAGACGCCCCCCGGTGCGGCCGGCGATGCGGCGGCGCGTTTCGCCGCGCTGGGCGAGGTCGTCGCGCTGGGGGCGAAGCGCCTCAACGCGATCCTCGGGCGCAAGAACGGCATCACCGTCGTGCGCTTGAACGACCCGCCACGCCTGCGGATCCGCTTTCGCGACCAGCGCATCGCGCTCGACCTCGAACCGCAACAGCAGCTGGTGCTGGTGAGCGGCGCGGGCTTGGACGGTGAGTACCAATTCGTCGAGAGCGCGACGCCGGCCCTGATGAACCTCTCGCGGCTCTCGACCGAAGCCGGCTACGGCGAGACGCTGACCGGTTCGGGTTTGCTCAAGACGATCGCCGCGGACGCGGAGCTGCCGCGGCCCGCCCACCTCGACGAGCCGGGGCCGATGCGCTTCTGACCCCGCGCGCCGCGACCCGTTCGGCGAGCGCGCGGGCGACCAGCGGGCGCGACGGACACATCGTCACCGGACACGTGCCGCACAGCGGCGTCGGCGCCTTGCAGACCTGCCGGCCGTGCAAGATCAGCCAGTGGTGCGCGAAGCGCCACTTCTCACGCGGCACGAGCGCCGTCACGTCTTCTTCCACCCCGCGCGGCGTCGTCGCCAGCGTCAAGCCGAGCCGGTGCGCGACGCGAAACACGTGCGTGTCGACGGCGAACGCCGCTTCCTCGAAGGCGACCGACATCACGACGTTAGCCGTCTTGCGGCCGACGCCGGGCAGCGCTTCGAGCGACTCGCGATCCGCCGGGACCTGGCCGCCGTGCTCGCCCATCAGACCTTGCGCCGCCGCGATGATGTTCTTGGCCTTCATCCGGAAGAAGCCGCACGACTTGATGATCTTCTCGACGTCGAGCTGCTTCGCGCGCGCCAGCGCGGCCGCGTCGGGATATTTCGCGAACAGCGCCGGCGTGATCAGGTTGACCCGCGCATCGGTGCACTGCGCGCTCAAGATGACCGCGACCAGCAGCTGGAACGGGTTGGTGTACTCGAGCGCGGTGACGGCGTGCGGGTAGGTCGCTTCGAGGATCGCCAGCTCCGCGCGCGCGACGGCACGGGTGACCTTGCGCTTGGGGAACGGGATCGCCACGGGGTGGGACGTTCGCGCCCCGCGAGCGATTCCTAGCTTCCACGACGAGCCTGCCCGCGAGCGATAGCGATCGCTCGCGGGCAGTTCACCGATGCCGACTACTTGTTGTCGAACACCGCCAGGACGGTCGTGCCGCCGACGCAGGGCGAGGCGCCGGTCGGAGCGGTCACGCAGTCGATCGCGAACAGCGACACGCCGGTGTAGTTGGTGACGCCGATCGGCGGGATCGCACCGGTCGTGTCGGGTTGCGTCGGGGGCTGGGTGCCGCCCACGATCGCGCTGGACGCCTGCACGTTGTACGTCGGCGTGAGCGGCGAACCGGCCGTCGGCGTCGTGGCGTTGCCCGGTGAGGGTCCGACCGAGTATTCGACCACGCCGGTGCCTTGCGAGCTCACGACGTCACCGACCGGAACGACCGGCTCCACGGTCGTCGCGCTGGCGGGATACGACGTCGTCGAGATCAGCGTCGTCGCCGGCACGCCGTTGGCGTCCGCGCCCCACGAGATGTTGCTCACGCCGGTCGCGTTGAGAGCCGGCGAGGCATGGTGCAGCCGCGCAGCGCCGGTGTTGGTGTACGCTTCGTCGTTGAAGACCAGGCAGGTGTGGTTCGCGCCGCTGCCCGCGACGACGATCGTGTAGTTCTGGCCGCCGTTGAGCGTCGGAATGCTGCACACCGGGAGATCGGTGGTCCCCGACGACGGGTTGTCGACTTCGAAGTTGTACGTGCCGACCGAGTAGCCGGCGAACGCCGTGATCGCGCCGTACGCGAAGTTCGACGCCGCCGGCGTCGTAGGCCGCGTACCCGAGCTCGGCCAGAACAGATAGTTGATCGTCGCCAGGTCGGGCGCGGCGTTCAGGAAGCGCACCTGCGCGTCTTGCGCGGAGACGCCGGTGTTGACGACGCTCGACCCGTTGCCGCCGCACGCGGCGAGCGCGAGCGTCGAAACAGCGAGGAGCGTAGCGAGACGGAATCGTTGCATTGCTGGGAGTGCCTCGTTTGCTTGAATGGTGAAGGCTCGGTACCGCCGACGAGCGGCACGTACACGTGGGACGAGTCGGTCGCATCCTACCTCGCCATCGCGCGAAGCAAACTTTTCGCCGATGAGAAATCGCTGAGTGTTGAACCTCAGCGCAAGCGAACGGCCGTATCGTCACGCGCGACGATGCCCTCGCGCACCAGTGCGTCGACGACGCTCGGGATCTCCGGCAGCCGATCGGGCGGTACGACGCCGGCCAAATCGCGCTGCAGCGCGTCGATCGCGAGCGTCTGCCCGCTCGCGACGTCGCGCAAGCGATCGATCACGCGCCCGCGCAAGAAGCGCGTCGTGCGTTCGAACGGGATCGCTTCTTGCGGCGTGCGCCGAGCGTGCGCTCGCGCCCGTTCCGCCAGCGTCACGGCGTCGACCGGGGCAGCAGCGCACGCGTCGCGCAACGGACAGACCAGGCACTTGGCGGCGCGCGCCGTGCACAGCGTCGCACCCAGATCCATCAGCGCGGAGTTCCAATCGTGCGCGGTGCCCGCCGGCACGCCGGCGCGCAAGAGCGCGTCGAGCGTGCGGTCGTCGGCGAGCGGCGGATGCTCGAGCCCGTACGCGACGCGGTGCGCGACGCGCCGCAGATTGACGTCCACCGCGGCGTCGTCGTGCTCGAACGCGAACACGCGGACCGCGGCGGCGGTGTAGGCCCCGATCCCGGGCAGCGCGCGCAGCGCGTGCGGGTCATCGGGCAGCACGCCGCCGTGACGCTCGACGACCAGCCGGGCCAGGGCGTGCAGACGCTGCGCGCGGCTGTTGTAGCCCAGCCCGCGCCACGCGCGGATGACGTCGGCCGGCTCCGCCGCGGCCAGCGTCGCGAAGTCGGGAAAGCGGGCGATGAACGCCTCGTAGAGCGGGATGACGCGTTCGACTTGCGTCTGCTGCAGCATCGACTCGCTGATCAGCACCCGGTAGGGATCGCGAGTACGGCGCCAGGGCAAGTGCGTGCGGCCGTGGCGCGCGTACCACGCCAGCAGCGCGGCCGACGGAAACGGCGTGCTCAGCGGGCGGCCTCGCCGATGCGGCGGATGCCTTCTTCGATCTGCGGGCGCGAGACCGGCGTGATCGCGAGGCGGAAGTTGTGGTCGCCGCCCGACTGCGCGTAGAACGCCTCGCCGAACAAGAACGAGACGCCCAAGCGCTCGGCGTTGGCGAGCAGCACGCGCGCGCGGATCTCGCGCGGCGCGGTCGCCCACAGGTAGTAGCCGCCGCCTTCGCGGCTGACGCGCATCCCCGCCGGCCAGTGGCGCTCGATCGCCGCGTACGCCAGCGCGCGGCGCGCGACGAGCTCCTCGCGCAGCCCGGCGACGTGCGCCTCGTAGCCCGACTGCAAGTAATCGTGCACGCCGGCTTGGATGTACATCGACGAGGCCATGTCGTAGGACTGTTTGCGCAGCAAGAGGCGCTCGTAGATCGTGCGCGGCGCGACGATCCAGCCCAGCCGCAGCGAGGGCGCGATCGTCTTCGAGAACGACGAGAGGTAGATGACCGACTCCGCGTCGCGCGCGCGCAGCGGCGGCAGCGCGGGCTGCGCCAGCTCGCCGTACGGATCGTCTTCGACCAGCGGCACGCCGTAGCGTTTGGCCAGCGTGACCAGCCGGTCGCGACGGTCGGCGTTCATCGTCACGCCGGTCGGGTTGTGCAGCGCCGGCATCGTGTAGATGAAGCGCGGCCGCCGCGTGCGCAGGATCGCCTCGACGTGGTCGACGCGCATGCCGTCCTCGTCGACCGGGACGGAGATCGCGCGCAAGCCGGCGATCTGGAAGATCTGCAGCGCCCCCGGATAGGTCGGCGCCTCGACGACGATCTCGTCGCCCGGCTCGGCCAGCGATTGCGCGACCAGCGTGATCCCTTGCGTCGAGCCGGTCAGCATCAGCACGTCGCGCGGGTCGACCGCGCAGCCGCGCTCGCGCATGCGCAGCGCGATCGCCTCGCGCAGCGGGCCGTAGCCCTCCGAGTCGCCGTAGGTCAGCACGAAGTTGACGTCGCCGCCGACCCGCGCGAACGAGCGCGCGAGATCGGCCAGCGGCGAGGGGTCCGCCGGCGGCACGCCTTGCACGAAGGCGATCAGGTCGCCGTGCTCGATCGCGGCCAACTCGCCCAGGACGGCCGGAAACTGGCCGACCCGCCAGGGCGGCAGGGTCACCCACCACGGCACCGTCGCGGCCGACCGGTCGGGCTGACCGGTGCGCAGCGTCGAGGCCACCCGCGAGCCCGAGCCGACGCGCTGCTCGATGAGGCCGTCGGCGGCCAGGTCGCGGTAGGCGTGCACGATGGTCGAACGGTTGACGTCCAGTCGCTCGGCGAGCGTCCGCTCGGGCGGCAGCCGGGTCCCCTCCGGCAGCGCGCCGGCCAAGATCTGCTCCCGCAAGCGCTCGTAGATCTGGCGGTAGATCGGGACGATGCTGCCACGATCCAAGTCGAGCGAGAATTCCGACCATCCGGTCCGCATGAGCGGTCCATTCGCCATGTGGCTCCGTCCAATCCCGCCAATCAGCGCCAAATCGGCGGAATTGGATGGCAATCGGGCACGATTGGCGGACGGAACGGCAGATTGGCCGCGCTACAATGGCTCGGAACGCACGAGCCCCGGAGCCCGTCCATGATCGATTTGCCCGTCCCCCCGACCACCGCGAACGGCGCTGCCGCCGGCACCTCGGCCACCCAGCCGGATCCGCAAGAGACCCGCGAGTGGCTCGACGCCCTCGACGGCGTGATCGAGGAAGAGGGGAGTGCCCGGGCCAGCGACCTGATCGAGTCCGTCGTCGAGCACGCCGCGATCCGTGGGGTCCGCACGCCGGCCGCGCAGACGACGCCCTACGTCAACACGATCCCGGTCGAGCAGCAGCCGCACTTCCCGGGTGACCTCTCGGTCGAGGAACGGCTGCGCCACTACGTGCGCTGGAACGCGATGGCGATGGTGGTGCGCGCCAACAAGGACGGCGGCGACCTGGGCGGTCACGTCGCCTCGTTCTCGTCGGCGGCGACGCTGGTCGACGTCGGCTTCAACCATTTTTGGCGCGGCCCGCAGTACATGAACGGCGGCGATCTGGTCTACTTCCAGGGGCACTCCTCGCCGGGCGTCTACGCGCGTGCGTTCCTCGACGGACGCTTGAGCGAAGAGCAGCTGCAGAACTTCCGCCGCGAAGTCGACGGCAAGGGGCTGCCCTCGTATCCGCATCCGTGGCTGATGCCGGACTTCTGGCAGTTCGCGACCGTCTCGATGGGCTTGGGTCCGCTGCAAGCGGTCTATCAGGCGCGCTACATGCGCTACCTCGAGCACCGCGGCTTGATCGAGCCCAGCGACCGCAAGGTATGGGCGTTCGTCGGCGACGGCGAGATCGACGAGCCGGAAACGTTGGCCGGTCTCGCGTTGGCGACGCGCGAGGGACTCGACAACCTGATCTTCGTCGTCAACGCGAACCTGCAGCGCCTCGACGGGCCGGTACGCGGCAACGGCAAGGTCATCCAAGAGCTCGAGGGTCTATTCCGCGGCGCGGGCTGGAACGTCATCAAGGTCATCTGGGGCTCGCGCTGGGACCCGCTGCTGGCCGCCGATCACGACGGCGCGCTGGTGCGGCTGATGGGCGAGACGCTCGACGGCGACTATCAGACGTACAAGTCGCGCGACGGCGCATACGTGCGCGAGCACTTCTTCGGCCGCTATCCGGAGACGCGCGCGCTGGTCGAACGCTACACCGACGACGAGGTCTGGGCGCTCAATCGCGGCGGCCACGATCCGCTCAAGGTCTACGCCGCCTACAAGGCCGCGAGCGAGCACAAGGGCGCGCCGACGGTCATCATCGCCAAGACGATCAAGGGCTACGGAATGGGATCGGCGGGCGAGGGCATGAACATCGCCCACCAGCAAAAGAAGCTGATGGTCGAGCAGCTGCGCGCGTTCCGCGACCGCTTCTCGATCCCGATCTCCGACGCCGACCTCGAGAAGGTGCCGTTCATCAAGCCGCCGCCGGACTCGGCCGAGGCCGAATACCTGCGCGAGCACGTCGCCAAGCTCGGGCACGTCCCGGCGCGCCGGCGCAACGTCGAGCAGCCGCTCGCGGTGCCGGAGCGCGCCGCGTTCTCGGCCCTCGCGGAGGCCAGCGGCGAGCGCGAGTTCTCGACGACGATGGCGTTCGTGCGCACGCTCTCGACGATCTTGCGCGACAAGACCGTCGGCCCGCGCGTGGTTCCGATCGTCGCCGACGAGTCGCGCACGTTCGGCATGGAGGGGATGTTCCGCCAGCTCGGCATCTACTCGCGGCTCGGCCAGCTGTACCGCCCGCAAGACGCCGATCAGCTGATGTGGTACCGCGAGGACAAAGCCGGACAGATCCTCCAGGAAGGGATCAGCGAAGCCGGCTCGATGTGCTCGTGGATCGCCGGCGGCACCTCGTACTCGACGCACGGCGTGCAGACGCTGCCGTTCTTCATCTTCTACTCGATGTTCGGGATGCAGCGCATCGGCGACTTCGCCTGGGCGGCGGGCGACATGCGCACGCGCGGCTTCCTGCTGGGCGGAACGTCGGGCCGCACGACGCTCAACGGCGAAGGGCTGCAGCACGAAGACGGTCACTCGCACCTGCTGGCGGCGGCGATCCCCAACTGCGTCCCGTACGATCCGACCTATGCGTACGAGGTCGCGACGATCGTCCAGGACGGCCTGCGCCGCATGCTGGCCGACCAGGAAGACGTCTTCTTCTACGTCACGCTGCTCAACGAGAACTACGCGCATCCGGCGATGCCCGAGGGTGTCGAGGATCAGATCTTGCGCGGCATGTACCTGCTACGCGAGGGCAAGGGCAAGAAGAACGCGCCGCGCGTGCAGCTGATGGGCTCGGGCTCGATCCTGCGCGAGGTGCTGGCGGCGGCCGACCTGCTGCGCGAGGACTTCGGGGTGGTCGCCGACGTGTGGAGCGCGACCAGCTTCACGCTGCTGCACCGCGACGGCGAGTCGACCGCGCGCTGGAACCTCTTGCACCCCGCGCAGACGCCACGGCGCGCGTTCGTCGCGCAGCAGCTCGACGGTCACGAGGGTCCGATCGTCGCCTCGACCGACTACGTCAAGACGTTCGCCGAGCAGATCCGGCCGTTCGTCGAGGGCCGGCGCTTCCACGCGCTGGGAACCGACGGCTTCGGTCGCAGCGACACGCGCAAGCAGCTGCGGTCGTTCTTCGAGGTCGACCGGCGCTGGGTCGCGCTCGCCGCGCTCAGCGCGCTGGCCGACGAGGGGACGATCGAGCGCGCGAAGGTCGCCGAGGCGATCGCGAAGTACGACCTCGATCCCAACAAGCCCGAACCGACGACCGTCTGATGGCGACGATCGAGCTGAAGGTCCCCGACCTGGGCGACTTCCACGACATTCCGGTCATCGAAGTGCTCGTGCAGCCCGGCGAGAGCGTCGCCAAAGACGCCGCGCTGGTCACGCTCGAGTCCGACAAGGCGACGATGGAAGTCCCGGCGTCGAACGCCGGCACGATCCGCGAGCTCAAGGTGAAGGTCGGCGACAAGGTCTCCGCCGGCACCGTCATCGCGACCGTCGAGTCCGCCGATTCCGCCCCCGTTCCCGCGCCCGTCCCGGGTGCGAGCGCGCCGACCAACGGCGCCTCGGCCGCACCCGCACCCGCGCCCGCGCCCGCGCCGCCACCGGCGGCGAGCGGCGAGGGCGTCGTCGAGCTGCGGGTGCCGGATCTCGGCGACTTCCACGACATCCCCGTCATCGAGGTGCTCGTGCAAGCCGGCGAGAGCGTCGCCAAAGACGCCGCACTGGTGACGCTCGAGTCCGACAAGGCGACGATGGAAGTCCCCGCGTCGAGCGCCGGAACGATTCGCGAGATCAAGGTGAAGGTCGGCGACAAGGTCTCGGCCGGAACCGTCATCGCGACGGCGACGACGAACGCGCCGGTTGCCGCCGCCGCACCGTCGATCCCCGCGCCGGCCGCGCCGGCGACACCGGCTCCCGCCCCGCCGCCCGCGGCCGCGGCACCGGCTGCGCCCGCCGCCGGTAACGGCAAGCCGTCGACGAACGGTCTGCCGCCGGTGAGCGTGACCGTCGGCCCCGTGCACGCCTCGCCGGCGATCCGGCGTTTCGCGCGTGAGCTGGGCGTCGATCTCGGTCGCGTGCGCGGCAGCGGCCCCAACGGCCGCATCACGCGCGACGACGTGCAAGGCTTCGTCAAGGGCGCGCTCGCCGCGCCCACGCCGTCGGCACCGACCGCCGGCGCCGTCGGCGGGTTCGGCTTGCACCTCCCGCCGTGGCCGAGCGTCGACTTCGCGAAGTTCGGCCCGATCGATCGCGTCCCGCTCACGCGCATCCAGAAGATCAGCGGTCCCGCGCTGGCGCGCAACTGGGTGATGATCCCGCACGTCACCCAGAACGAAGACGCCGACGTCACCGAGCTCGAAGCGTTCCGCAAACAGGTCAACGGCGAACGCAAGGACGTGAAGGTGACGATGCTGGCGTTCTTGATCAAGGCCGTCGTCGCCGCGCTCCAGCGCTACCCGGTGCTCAACTCCTCGCTCGACGGCGAGGAGCTGGTCCTCAAGCGCTACTATCACATCGGCTTCGCCGCCGACACGCCGCAAGGTCTGGTCGTACCCGTCGTCAAGGACGCCGACAAGAAAGGCATCCTCGAGCTGGCGCGTGAGACGGCGGACCTGGCCGCGAAGGCGCGCGACGGGAAGCTCGGACCGAACGACATCAACGGTGCGACGTTCACCATCTCCTCGCTCGGCTCGATCGGCGGCACCTACTTCACGCCGATCATCAACGCGCCGGAAGTCGCGATCCTCGGTGCCGCGCGCGCCGAGATCCGACCGGTGTGGGACGGCGCCGCCTTCGTGCCGCGCCTGATCCAGCCGCTCTCGCTCTCCTACGACCACCGCGTCGTCGACGGCGCGCTTGCCGTCCGTTTCTGCGTCGCGCTCAAAGAGGGACTGGGCGACCTGCGCCGCACGCTGCTCTAGTCGCGCACGAACGTTACGGCAACTCCTCACGATCTAAAAGGTCACGCCCTCGGCCGATGAGCGCGGCGGTGATACGCGAGCCAGGCGATGAGCACGGCACAGGTAACGGATAGCCACACCGCCGCATTATCGTACGGTACCCATTCAACACGCCTCATGCGGACTGGGACGAACGGGTTAAACCACGCTCCTACAAAGACCGAGATAAGGACGAGCAGGACGATGCGCGCGTTCCAAAACAAATACGCTGCCGTAAACCACGCGGCAAGGACGATCAGCCGGCCAAACTGATAAAATGAATATGGATGATAGCCGTAAGAACCCATATCGTGGAGTCGCCACGCCGCAAGCAACAGCAATAGTATGGCCGTGATTTCGATCGAGCTAGTCGAGAACCGCTTCATGAACTTGTTACTGGGAGCGACGCCGCCGTCGCGAGCGGTTCCTTGGGGTTCGGCCCGTATTTGTTCATTCCGGACTGGCTATCTTCGCAATAGAATATCAAGAGCACGAGGGCCCCGATCAACGGGATAAACGATAGCAGTAGCCACCAGCCGCTCTTGCCCGAGTCGTGCAGCCGTCGTACCTTCACCGCAAGGTAAGGCAAGAGCAACGGCAATGCCAGGAGATCGAATAGACCTTCACTCGTACTGTCGTCAGCGCCCGCCGCGGCTCCGCACAAACCTATGGCGAAGGCCGCAACCGCTAGAAATAGAGATGTGAAAAGCACGAAGTACCAGTACTCCCGCCTCCGTGCTCGGCCGCGAAACACGGCGTATTTTCGAATCGCTGCCCACCACCAGCCCATCAAGTTATCCTCTGAGTGACGTCGCGCGCCGCTTCTCGTAAAACCGCGTACCATAGCGGATATGCCGTCGACTGCCCGGTGAAAGCACGTAGGCTAGACATGCGACAAGAAGTGCAGCAGGCAGAACTGCAACCCAGCGAACGCTTCGGCATAATCTGCGTCACCTCCGCGCGATCCCCGGCGGTTGCAGCGACTCTCGTGCCTGGTCGTCAACGCCGGACCCGTTACGCCCGAAGCTGACTCGCGTTTTAACTTTCCATCGAACGGAAGGCGCTCCGGTTCAGTCATCTAGTCGACGAAGTTCGGATGCGGGTGGGCTTTCGACCCGCACGCGTCCGACCAGGTCGTGGTCGGAATCGCGGTGACGGTGGCGAACGGTCGCGGCGTCATGGAGAAATCGAAGTAGCCGCGCAGATCGGGTGAGTAGGCGTCCATGTCGCCGAGCGGCTGCACCTCGTCGAGCTGCTCGACGAACCGCATGATGGAGCCGTAGTCGGCGACGCCGTGCGCGACGGTGCCGGCCTTCACGTACGGCGAGATCAACAGGAACGGCGTGCGCAAGCCGGGACCGAGATCGTCGTTGGGGCGCGGCGACGGCGGCACCGCGTGATCGTAGAAGCCGCCCCAGTCGTCCCAGACGACGAAGATCGCGGTCGTGTTCCAGGCCGGCGAGCCACCGATCGCGTTGACGACGTCTTCGACCCACGACGGGCCGCCGTTGCCGGTCCCCGGATGGTCGCTGGCGTCGATGCACGGCGGCTTCACCCAGGCGAAGTTCGGCAGCGCGCCGTTCGCGTCGGTGAGGATCTGCTGCGCCGGGGGCCAGTGGTAGTTCCACCACGTCGCGCTGTTGATGAAGCCGTTGAAGGGCTGTTCGTTCTGGTACGGTTGCGGCGGCGAAGTGACCGTCGCATAGTGCGTCCAGAGAAAGAGCTGCGCGGGGTTGCGGCGCTGCCGCTCGCGCAAGCGATCGGCGAAGGTCGGCGCCGTGTAGCATTCGCCGCCGAAACCGCGCATCGTCGGCACCGCCCACGGTGAGGCCGTCGGTCCCAGCGCGGGAACGAGGATCGACGGCGTCGGCCGAGCGGTGAGCGTGCCGTCGGCGCAGCCGGCCGGATACGTGCCGCTCGAGCCGTAGAACGTCTGGTCCGCGACCTGATCGCCGTCGGTGTCCATCGAGCGGCCGGCGACGATGAGCTGATGGCCGGGATACGAATCGGCCGAGCTGGGCGCGAAGAACGCGTCGCTGGTCGCGAACTGCCGCGCGATCGCCCAGTACACCGCGCGGTCGTTCACGTCGAGATAGTAGAACGGACCGTTGGGCGAGGTGAACTTGTAGCCGGAGCACGGCATCGGCGAGGCGGCGTCGTTCAGCCACGCCTGGTCGGTGAAGCCCTGCGTCGCGACGCACTCGTAGACGTTGTGCCAGTTGTTCGGCCCAGGCTGCGCGTGCGAGTCGAACGGCACGGCCTGCATCAGCGTCGCGATCGGCGCCGGGACGAGGGCGTCCGCACCGGGATACGGCGAGGGATGGCCGGCGAGGCCGTCGCCACCGAAGACGTTGTCGAAGGTGCGGTTTTCCATCACGATCACGATCACGTGAGCGATCTTGCCGCGTGCGAGCAGCGCGTCGTCCGCGCCTTGCGCGGCGGCAAGGCGCACGTGTCGGCTCGGAAACGCGACCGCGGTCAACAGCGCGGCGCCGAGCAACGCAACGGCGATGCGGCGAAGTCCCATACCCGTGCCGCCCGGTTGCGCGGCCGAGTCGGGCAAACCCTCCCGCGGCGGCGCTAGCGGTCGAAATCGACGGCCACCGTGTTGGCGCCGCAGACCAGCACGCCGACGCGTTCGCCGGGCGCGGGCCGATAGCGACCGCCGAGCAGAGCCGCGAACGCGGCCGCGCCGCCCGGCTCCGCGACGACGCGCGCGACGTCCCACAGCGCGCGCTGCGCGGCGACGATCTCGTCGTCCTCGACCAGCACGACGCGGTCGACGAAGCGTTGCGCGAGCGGGAACATCAACCCGCCGACCCGGCGCGGCGCCAACGAGTCCGCCGCGATGCCGCCGGCCGGTGCATCGACCGGCGCGCCTGCCGCCAGCGCGCGCGTGAGCGTCGGCGCCGCGCTCGGCTCGACCCCGATCAGCCGCACCCGCCCGCGGTACCAGCCCGCGATGCCGCCGATCAGGCCGCCGCCGCCGACCGCGACCAACAGCGTATCGAGCGCCGACGCCTGCTCCGCGAGCTCGCGTCCCGTCGTCGCCGCACCGAGCAGCGTCTCGACGCCGTCGTAGGCGTGCACGGCCAGCGCGCCGTGGCGCGCGATCCACGTCTCCGCCAGCGCGAGCGCGTCGGCATACCGCTCGCCCTCGACGTGCACGTGCGCGCCGTACCCGCGAATGCGATCGACCTTCGCCGGCGAAGAGATCGCGGGAACGAAGATCGTCGCCGGCACGCCCAGACGCTGCGCGGCGAAGGCCACCGCCGCCCCATGGTTGCCGCCGGACGCCGCCGCGACGCCGGCCGGCGGCACCTCGCGCAACAGCAGGTTCGCGAACGCGCCGCGCGCCTTGAACGAACCGGAATGCTGCAGCGATTCGAGCTTGAACGCCAACGGTTCGACACCGCTCAGACCAAAGTCGCTTGCCGCGACCGACACGACGGGTGTACGACGGACGTACGGCTCGATCAGCGCGTGCGTGGCAGCGATGCGCTCGGACGTCAATGCCTCCTCAGCCGTTGTCACGAGATCAGCATACCATGTCGAATCGACCGTTTCTCGCCGGAGCCCTCGTCCTCGCCGTGGCGATGGGCGTCGGCCGCTTCGCATACACGCCGCTGCTGGCGATCATGCGCGTCGACGCCGGACTCACGGTCTCGATGGCCGGGGTGCTGGCCTCGATCAACTTGGCGGGATATCTGGTCGGCGCGGCACTCGGGATGCTGCCACTGTTGCGCACGCACCGGCGCGCGTACGTCATCGCGGCGCCGATCCTCGTCGCGCTGTTGACGGCGGCGATGGCGCTCGGACCGGCCGTGTGGCCGACGGCCCGTTTCGTCACCGGCGTGGCCAGCGGCGTCTCGTTCGTGCTCGTCACCAGCCTGCTTCTCGATTATCTGCACGGCCGCGCCTCGACCTACGGCGCCGCGATCCTCTTCTCCGGCGTGGGGATCGGGATCGCCGGCAGCGGCGCGCTCGTCGCCGCGTTCGCGCGGCTGGGCGGCTCGTCCGCCGCGTGGCTGGGCACCGGCGTCGTCTCGCTGTTGCTGCTGATCGCGTTCGTGCGTTGGCTGCCCGCCGACAGCTCGCCGCCGGCACCCGACGCGAGTGCCGGCCGTGGCGGGCTGGGCGCGCCGTTCGTGTGGCTGTCGATCGCCTACGGCATCGAAGGGGCGGCGTACGTGATCCCGGCGACGTTCTTGGTCGTGCTGATCCGGCAGACGCCGGCGATCGCCGGTCTCGCCGACGCGGCGTGGATCGTCGTCGGCCTGGTGGCGATCCCGTCGATGGCGTTCGTCGCGATGGCGACGCGGCGCTTCGGCGCGCCGCGCGCGCTCATCGTCGCGACGGCCGTGCAGGCGCTGACGTTCCTCGGCCCGATCCTGCTGCCCGGCGCGCTCGGCGTCGCGGTGATCGCGGTCGGTCTGGGCGGAACGTTCATCGTCATCACGGCGCTCTCGACCGCGATCGGCCGTTCGATGGCCCCGCACCGCAGCAACTTCGTGGTCGGACTGATGACGGTGATCTACGGCGCGGGGCAAGTCGCGGGGCCGCTGCTCGCGACCTGGATCTCGCTCACGACCGGCAGCTATCGCCCCGCGCTCGTCGACGCCTCCATCGCGCTGGTAGCCGGCACGGTCGCGTTGATCGTCGGCATCGGCCGCACCGCGCCCGCATAGACCGGGACGATCTCGCTCGCGAAGCGCGCGTCGCGACCGCGCACGACGTCCTCGTAGACCGCGCGCAGCGCCCGGCACACCGGCCCGACCGCACCGCTTCCGATCGGGCGATGATCGACGCTGCGAATGCCGGCGATCCCCATGCCGGTGCCGCACAGCAGCAGCTCGTCGGCCGCGTACAGCTCGGTACGGTCGATCTGCCGTTCGCGGACCTGCAGGCCCAACCCGTCGGCCAGGATCGTGCGCACCTGCAGGCGGGTGATGCCTTCGAGGTTGTCGTCGGTGGCGGGCGGCAGCGCCGCGACGCCGTCGCGCACCATCACCAGATTCGCGGTCGAGCACTCGGACACGTGACCGTCGCCGGCGAGCACGATCGCCTCGTCGAAGCCGTTCAGCCGCGCCTCGGTCTTGGCGAAGGCCGCGTTGACGTAGCCGCCGGTGATCTTCGCGCGCGGCGGGATCGCGTTGTCGCTCAGCCGGCGCCAGCTGCTCACGCAGGCGTTCAGTCCGTCGCCGGCGTCGTTGAGGCGCACCCGCGGCACCGCCACGATGAAGAAGTCGTCCGCGAGCCCGTCGAGCCGCACGCCCAGCGCTTCTTCGCTCTTGTACGCGACCGGCCGCAGGTAGACGTCTTCGCGAAAGCCGTTGCGGCGACAGAGCTCCGTCACGATCGCGTTCAGCTCGGCGACCGGCGGCAGCTCCATCAGCAGCAACCGCGCGTTGGCGGTGAAGCGGCGAAAGTGCGCGCTGGGCTCGCACACGTACAACTCGCCGTGCTCGGCGTTCCAGAACGCGCGCATCCCCTCGAAGCAGCCGGTGCCGTAGAGCAGCGCGTGGGTGAGCAGGCCGATGCGCGCCTGCGAATAGGGCTGGAAGCCGCCCCGGTGATAGACGACCAGGTCCTCATACTCCATGCCGCCATCGTGACGCGCCACCGTGCATGCGGCGAGGGCCACTTCGCAGCCGTCAGCCAGCCACTACCGCACCCAGACGGCGGGCCGCGCGCTCGATCGCGGCCCGCTGCACGGCGCCGAAACCGAGCAGCAGGCCCGAGGTCGGGCGGCCCAGATAGTAGCGGCTCAGCGCGGGCGCACTGACGTCGACGCCGGCGGCACCGTCCGCGACGGCGACGTCGTCGCGCCCCGGCAGCGGCAGCACGACCGTCAAACCGGCCGACGGCACCCGCGGCGCGATGTCCGTCGCGCGGCCCAACGCCGCGATCAGTTGGGCGCGCCGTTCGGCGTAGAGCTCGCGCATACGCTCGAGGTGCCGCACGTAGTGACCGTCGTACATGAACTCGGCCAAGATCGCCTGCTCGAGCGTCGCGGTCTGCCGGTCGGCGACCGTTTTGGCGGCGCTGAACGCGTCGACCAGGCCGTCGGGCGCCACCAGATACGCGAGCCGCAGCGCCGGAAACAGCGTGATGCTGAAGGTCCCGACCCAGATCACGCGCCGCTGCTGATCGAGCGTGGCCAACCGCGGCGGCGCGTCGTCCTCGAAGCGCAGCGCGCTGTCGTACTCATCCTCGACGATCCAGGCGTCGGCGTGGTTCGCCCACGCCAGCAGCGCGTCGCGACGCGAGCGCGAGAGCACCGGGCCGAGCGGCCACTGGCGGCCGCTGGTCACGTAGGCGAGCCGCGCACGCGGGCTGCGAGCGACGCCCTCCTCGACGTCGAGCCCGTCCGCGTCGACCGGAATCGCAACCAAGTTCGCGCCGGCGCCGCGCAACGTCGTGCGCGTCGCCGGCGAGGCCGGGTCTTCGATCCAGACGTCGTCGCCGGGATCGAGCATCAGCCGGCCGACCAGATCGATGGCCTGCTGCGCGCCGGAGACGACGATCACCTGATCGCGGCTGCACGCGATCTGCTTCTGCGTGCGCAGCTCGGCGGCGATCGCATCGCGCAGCGGGCCGTAGCCACCGGCCTCGCCGTAGCCGATCTGCTCGCGCGCCGAGCGCCGCACGACCTTGCCGGCCAGCCGCGCCCACGTTTCGAACGGAAACGCGTCCAGTGCCGGAATACCGGGCTGGAACGCGATCGGCAGTTTCGCCGTCAGCCGCAGACGGATGTCCTCGCCCGCCAACAGCCGCCCGCGCAACGAGGCGCGCTCCCAGGCCGTCGGCATCGTCGCGGGCGCCGGCAGTGGCGCGACCGCGGCGACGAACGTCCCCGAGCCGCGCCGCGCCACGCAGTATCCTTCGGCGACCAGCTGGGCGAACACGTCGGCGACCGTGTTGCGCGAGACGCCCAGCCGCGCAGCGACGGTGCGCGTCGAGGGCATCCGCGCCCCCGGCGCCAGTGCTCGCGCCACGATCGAATCGCGCACCCGCAAGAACAGTTGCTGCCGCATCGAGGCCGACGACGTGCGCTCGAGCCGCAGCATCGAGAGCGCGACCAGATCGTCCGTGGCCCGTCGAGACGCCATGCGGCTAGGCGTTGGCGCGCGCGACGCGCCGGTCTTCCGCGCGCCGCAGGACGCCGATCCCGAAGGCCAAGGCGACCGCCGCGGCCGGCAGGATGCCGACCACGTGCGGGTTGACGTCGATCGCCTCGCCGCCGAGAACCGGCGCGACGACCAGCGCCAGGTTGCTGGCAGCGTCGTTGAAGCCGAGAATCGCGCCGCGCTCGCGCGCGGGCGCCGCGCGGGAAAGCTGCGCGGTGAGCGTGGGTTCGACGCTGGCCGCGCCGATCGCCCACAGCCCGAGCGCGACGCCGAAGAACTCGAGCTGGCGAATGAACGCCAGCCCGACGTACGCGAGCGCGAGCAGCACGAAGCCGCCCTGCGCGACGGCCGCGTCGCCGAAGCGGCGCGCCAGCGGCCCGACCAAGACGACCAAGGTGATGCCGCCGACGAAGCCGGCACCGGCCAGCAACCCGCTCGAGAGCTGCGGGCCGACGTGCAGCTCGCGCTGCAGATACAGCGAGAACACCGCGAAGAACGAGGTCACCGCGAAGATGAACAGCGTGTGGCGCACGACCAGGCTGCGAACGGCCGGGTCCCGGGCGACGATCCCGCCCGCCTCGCGCAAGCTCGCGCGCGTGCCCGCGCGCCGCGGCGGCTCGGGTAAGAAGAGCAGCGTGAGCGCGATCGTGATCAGCTCGATGAGCGCCGCGGCCGCGAACGGGGCGGCGAACCCGAAACGGATCAGCCCACCCCCGAGCACCGGCCCGAGCACGATTCCCAGGCCGAAGACCGCACCGAACAAGGCGTAGGCGCGATCGCGATCTTCCTGCGCGGTGACGTCGGCGATGTACGACTGCGTTACCCCGATACCGCCGCTGCCGAACCCGGCAATCGCGCGCGCGACGAAGATCATCGCGAGCGAGTGAGAGAGCGCCAGCAAGACGTAACCCACCAGCGAGACGATCTGCGCGAGCAGCACGATCCGCTTGCGGCCGAGCTTGTCGCTGACGCTGCCCCAAACCGGCGCGGCGACGACGCCGGCCACGCCGGACGTGGTCAAGATCGTGCCGACGGTCAGCCCGTTCGCGCCGTAGTGCTGCGCGAGATACGGCAACAGCGGCACCATGATCATCGTGCCCAGCACGTCGACGACGGTGACGCCGTAAATCGGCACCAGCGCCGCGACGCTGGTGCGCGGACCGTGCGCAGGCGGGCGCCCGAATCGCATGACGAGTGCGATTCTACGCGGCGCCCACCGCCGATGTCAAATCAGCCCGCGGGGATCTCGATGGCTTTGCGCAGGAAGTCCTGGTAGATCTCGGTGGCGTCGTCGGCATTGGGCGCCTTCTTGGCCTTGGTCATCGCGGCCGACATCTGCTCGTGCATGGTGATCATGCTCTTGCAGACGAGCTTGGTGCCGTCGGCGGCGGTCGCCGCGGTCTCGTGCATCGACATCATGCCCGTGTGGCTGTCCTTGTCGGTCACCGGTCGGCACAGCAGCGTCGCCGCGTCGGCCGGCATCGCCATCGCGTCGTGCGACATCATCGCCGATTGGGCGAGCGCGGCCGCGGGCAGCGCAGCCAACGCCGCCAGCGTCAGAACGGAAGTACGGAATCGCATCGTGGTCCTCGCGAAGAGAGTGCGTAGGAGAAGATGCGCCCATGGTAGCCGCCCGCGCCGGTCGGCGCCGTAAGCGGGCTTACCGGGCGGGATTTCCGCGGCCTCCCGCTGGGTAGGCTGGCCGGAGAACCCGTCAGCCGGAGGACCGTTGGCCGCGCCGATCACGACGAACGTCCCCTTTCGCCTCGACCGTCTGCCGTGGGCGCGCTGGCATTGGGCCGTGGTCGTCGGCCTGGGGATCACCTGGATCCTCGACGGCCTCGAGGTCACCATCGTCGGCACGATCGCGCCGATCCTCACCACCAGCGCCGGCCTCTCGCTGACGAGCACGCAGACCGGCCTCGCCGCGACGGCGTACCTGGTGGGCGCGTGCGGCGGCGCGCTGGTCTTCGGCGCGCTGACCGATCGACTGGGGCGCAAGCGGCTGTTCCTGGTCACCCTCACTTGGTATCTGGTGGCGACGGCACTCACCGCGCTCTCGTGGAACTTCGCCAGCTTCGCGTGCTTCCGGCTGTTGGCCGGGGCCGGCATCGGAGGCGAGTACAGCGCGGTCAACTCGGCGATCGACGAGCTGATCCCGGCGCGCCGCCGCGGCGTCGCCGACATCGCGATCAACGGTTCGTGGTGGATCGGCACGCTGCTGGGCGCGCTGCTCTCGCTGCCGCTGCTCGACGCGCGGCTGATCCCCGCCCGGCTGGGGTGGCGGCTCGCGTTCGGCCTGGGCGTGATCCTCGCGCTGAGCGTGCTGTTCGTGCGCCGCGGCCTGCCCGAGAGCCCGCGCTGGCTGATCGCGCACGGCCGCGCCGCCGAAGCCGAAGCGATCGTGCGCGAGATCGAAGCGCGGGTCGAGCGCGAGACGGGCTGCGCGCTCGCGGTGCCGGAGCGCACGATCGCGATCGATCCGTCGCGCCGGCACGGCTTGCGCGCCACCGTCCGCACGTTGGTGCGCACCTACCCGCGCCGCACCGCGCTGGTCCTGACGCTGATGATCACGCAAGCCTTCCTCTACAACGCCGTCTTCTTCGACCAAGGCCTGCAATTGACCACGTTCTTCCACGTCGCGCCGAGCACGGTCGGCCTGTACGTCTTTCCGTTCGCGATCGGCAACGTGCTCGGTGCGCTGGTGCTGGGACACTTCTTCGACACGATCGGACGCAAGCGGATGATCGCGGGCTGCTACCTCGCCAGCGGCGCGGTGATGACGCTGACGATCGTGCTGCTCCTGCGCGGCGCCCTCGACGCGACCTCGCTCACCCTGTGGTGGGCGGTGATGTTCTTCTTCGCCAGCGCCGGCGCCAGCGCCGCGTACTTGACGGTGAGCGAGATCTTTCCGCTCGAGACGCGCGCCGGCGCGATCGCGGTGGTCTACGCGGTCGGCACGCTGGTCGGCGGCGCGGTCGCCCCGCCGCTGTTCGGCGCCCTGATCGGAACCGGCCGTCCCGCACTGCTGGCGCTCGCTTGGGCCGTCGGCGCCGCGCTGATGTTCGTGGGCGGCGTGGTCGAGCTGCTGCTGGGCGTCGACGCCGAGCGCACCGCGCTCGAAGACGTGGCCGCACCGTTGACCGCGGTGGCGGCCGGCTGACTGAGCGCGACCGCGCAAAGTTCCACCGGCCGGCGGGTACATGGCGGAGGTGACCCTCAACGGTGACCGCTTTTGGTACCGCGACGCCATCGTGTACCAAACCCACGTCAAGGCGTTCCAAGACGCCAACGGCGACGGGATCGGCGACGTCCGCGGGCTGACCGCGCGGCTGGATTACCTGGCGGAGCTGGGCATCACCGCCTTGTGGCTGCTGCCGTTCTTCCCCTCACCGCTGCGGGACGACGGCTACGACATCAGCGACTACCTGGGCGTCCATCCCGCGTACGGAACGCTCGAGGACGTGAAGCGGCTCGTGAACGAAGCGCACGACCGCGGCATCCGCGTCATCGCCGAGCTGGTCGTCAACCACACCTCCGACCAGCACCCGTGGTTTCAGCGCGCGCGGCGCGCGCCGGCCGGCTCACCGGAGCGAGACTACTACGTCTGGTCCGACGACGATCGCCGCTATGCCGGGACGCGCATCATCTTCACCGACACCGAGACCTCGAACTGGGCCTGGGATCCGCTGGCGGGCGCGTACTATTGGCACCGCTTCTTCTCCCACCAGCCCGACCTCAATTTCCAGAACCCCGAGGTCGTCGGCGCGATCGTCCACGTGATGCGCTATTGGTCGGCGATCGGGATCGACGGTTTCCGGCTCGACGCGGTGCCGTACCTGTGCGAGCGCGAAGGCACCAACAACGAGAACCTGCCCGAGACCCACGGCGTGATCAAGGTGCTGCGCGCGGTGCTCGAGGAGGAGTTCCCGGACAGCATCTTCCTGGCCGAGGCGAACCAGTGGCCTGAAGATCTCTCCTCGTATTTCGGCGAGGGCGACGAGTGCCACATGTGCTTTCACTTCCCGCTCATGCCGCGACTGTTCATGGCCGTCGCCGACGAGGACCGCTATCCCGTCCACGACATCTTGCGCCAGACGCCGCCGATTCCCGAGGGCTGCCAGTGGGCGGTGTTCCTGCGCAACCACGACGAGCTCACGCTCGAGATGGTCAGCGAGCGCGAGCGCGACCGTCTCAACGCCGTCTACGCGATCGAGCCGCGCATGCGGCTCAACGTCGGCATCCGGCGGCGCTTGGCGCCGCTGCTCGAGAACGACCGCCGCCGCATCGAGCTGCTGAACGGCCTGCTGATGTCGATGCCGGGAACGCCCGTCATCTACTACGGTGACGAGATCGGAATGGGCGACAACCTGTTTCTCAAGGACCGCGACGGGGTGCGCACGCCGATGCAGTGGTCGCCCGACCGCAACGGCGGCTTCTCGACCGCCGAGCCGGTGCGCCTGTACGCGCCGGCCGTCACCGATCCCACCTACGGCTACGAGGCACTCAACGTCGAGGCACAAGCGCGCAACGCGTCCTCGCTGCTCAACTGGATGCGGCGGCTGATCGCGGTGCGCAAGGCGACGCAGGTTTTCGGCCGCGGCTCGATCACGCTGCTCTACCCGAACAACCGGCACGTGTTGGCGTACTTGCGCGAGTACCAGGACGAGACGATCCTGGTCGTCGCGAACCTGGCCCACAGCGCACAAGCCGTGCAGCTCGACCTGGCCACGTTCGCCGGCCGCGCCCCGTTCGAGCTGCTCGGCTCGACCGCGTTTCCGCCGATCGCGACGACGCCCTACACGATCACGCTCGGACCCTACGGCTTCTTCTGGTTCGCGCTGCTGCCGGATCCGCGCGGCACCGGCGCCTCGATCCGCTCGAGCGCGTTGCCCGAACTGCCCACGATCGTCGTGCCGCGCGCCGCGCTGGCGCTCGACCGGTGGGCGCGCGCGGTCGTCGACAGCGACGTCGTTCCGCTGGCGCTAGGCGCTTCCGAGCACGGTCGCGTGCGCGACGTCTTCGTCGCGCCCGAAAGCGACGGTCTGGCGTTCGTCGTGCTCGGCGACGGCCAGCGGCGCGTCTCGCTGCCGCTGCGCTTCGTGTGGGACGCGCCGGTGCGTGAGAACGCGATCGCGCGCGCGCGCAGCGGACCGCGCGAGGGCTGGATCGTCGACGCCGCGACCGACGCGACGACCGCGCCGCTGGTCGAACGCGCGATGCGTGCCGGCGTCGTGCTGCACGACGAAGGCCGGCTCGAGTTCGCGCTCGAGGGCGAAGCCCTCCCCGAGGCCGACGCCGAGAGCTCGCAGCGGCTCGGCTCGACGACCGGCGCGCAGCGCTGGATCCTCGACGACGAGCGGCTGGTCACGCTCTACCGCCAGATGCCCCGGGTGCAGAACAGCGCGGTCGCCTTCATGCGCCACCTCCGCGAGCGCGGCTTCGTGCATGCGCCCCAGCTGCTGGGCACGGCCAGCGTCGTCGATGCCGACGGCGTGCGTTGGATCGCCGCGACCTCGCAAACGTACGTTCCGCACCCGATCGACGCCGACGCTTCGCTGCGCGACATCCTGCGAGCCGGGACCGTCGACGAGCGGCTGATTCGCAGCGCGCACATGATCGCCGAAGCGTTGGCCGGGCTGCACCGCGCGCTGGCCGAGCCCGGCGCCGATCCGAGCTTCGGGACGCACCCGCTGGGGCCGGACGATCTGCGGCGCTGGCGCAACGACGCGCAGGGCGACCTCGACGCGCTGGTGCAGGCCGGCGTCGAAGGGGTGATCGCGGTGCGCGAACAGATCGCGGCCGCGATCGCGATGCTCCCGGGCCAGATCGACGCGCGCGCCTCACGCGCGCACGGCCGGCTCGTCCTGCGGCGCGTGCTGCTGGTCGAGGGACAACCGGTCTTCGTCGGCTTCGGCGAACGCGTCGACGACCGCAGCTCACCGCTCAAGGACGTCGCCTCGCTGGCCCGCTCCTACGACGAAGTGCTGCGCGAAGCGCTGTTCGTGCCCGCGCGGGAAGGCGGGACGAGCGTGATGCGCGAGGCGGCGCGTGACGTCGTCGCGCGCGCACTGACCGCGTTCCACGAGCGCTACGCGCAAGCGGCGGACGATCTCGCCAGCGTCCCGCACGATCCCGTCCAGCGCGCGCAGCTGATCGCGTTCTTCCGCGTACGGGGCGCGTTGCGCGACGTGCGCGAGGCGCTGGCGCGCCGGCCGGCGGCGTTGGCCGGTGCCGTCGAGGCGCTCCGGCTGGAGTGCTCGTGATGCAGCGGTTCGCCCACGCGATGCCGTTCGGCGCGGAGCTGCGCGCGGACGGTGCGGCCTTTCGCCTATGGGCACCGGGCCGGAAGGCCGCGCGCGTGATCGTCGACGGCGCCGAGCACGCGCTGACGGCGCGCGAGGACGGCTGGTTCGAGCGCGACGTCGCGGGCGTGCGCGCGGGTGCCCGGTACGCGTTCGCCTTCCCCGACGTCGGGCACCTGATCCCCGATCCGGCGGCGCGCTTCCAGCCCGACGGCGTGCACGCGCCGAGCGTGCTGATCGATCCCCACGCCTATTCGTGGCGCGAGCCGCGCTGGCGCGGCCGGCCCTGGCACGAGATCGTGCTCTACGAGCTGCACGTCGGGACCTTCACGGCGGCGGGGACCTATCACGCCGCGAGCGAGCGTCTCGACGAGCTGGTCGAGCTCGGCGTGACGGCAATCGAGCTGATGCCGCTCGCGCAGCCGGCCGGCGCGCGCAACTGGGGCTACGACGGCGTCTTGCCGTTCGCGCCGCAGGCGGCCTACGGCAGCCCCGACGAGCTCAAGGCGCTGATCGACGCCGCGCACGCGCACGGACTGTGCGTCTTCCTCGACGTCGTCTACAATCACTTCGGCCCCGAGGGGAACTACCTGCACGTCTACGCGCCGACGTTCTTCACCGAGCGGCACCACACGCCGTGGGGCGCCGCGATCGACGTCGACGGCGAGAGCGCCGCGACGGTCCGCGAGTTCTTCGTGCAGAACGCACTCTATTGGCTGCGCGAGTACCGCTTCGACGGCTTGCGGCTCGACGCGGTCCACGAGATCAAGGACGACTCGCCGCGACCGTTCCTCGACGAGCTGGCGGCGCGGGTCCATGCCGGCGTCGAGCCCGACCGGCACGTCCAGCTGGTGCTCGAGAACGACGCCAACGAAGCGCGCTTCCTCGACCGCTACGACGCGCAGTGGAACGACGACCTTCACCACGCGCTGCACGTCCTGGCGACCGGCGAGCACGACGGCTACTACCGCGACTACGCCCGCGCGCCCGCGCGCCACCTCGCGCGCGCGCTGGCCGAAGGCTTCGCGTACCAAGGCGAGTCCTCGGAGCATCGCGCCGGTGCGCCGCGCGGCGAGCCGAGCGCGCACCTGCCGACGACCGCCTTCGTCGACTTCGTGCAGAACCACGATCAGATCGGGAACCGCGCCTTCGGCGAGCGGCTCGACGCGCTCGCGCCGATCCCGGCGGTGCGCGCCGCCGGCGCGATCGTGCTGTTGGCACCGGCCGTCCCGCTGCTGTTCATGGGCGAAGAGTGGGCGGCCTCGACGCCCTTCCTGTTCTTCAGCGATTTCGGTCCCGAGCTCGGCGCGGCGGTTACCGAGGGACGCCGCCGCGAGTTCGCCGCCTGGCCGGCCTTCGCCGATCCGCAGGTCCGCGAGCGCATCCCCGATCCGCAAGACCCCGCGACGATGCGCGCCTCGGTGCTGCGCTGGGACGAGCGCAGCGAGCTCGTTCACGCCGCCGCGCTCGCGCACCATCGCGAGCTGCTCGACCTGCGCGCGCGCGCGATCGTGCCCCGCCTCGCGCTGGGCGCGGCGCACGGCGAGCACCACGAGGCGCTCGACGAGCGGACCGTACGCGTGCGCTGGCGCTTCGCGGACGGCACGCCGTTGGAGCTGACGGCGCGCATCGACGGCGCGCGTTCGGCCGTGCGCTGGACGCTCGAGGGCGCCCCGCTCTACGTCTACGGCGACGGGTTGCCGTGAGGCCGCGCGCCACCTACCGGCTGCAGTTCCACGCCGGCTTTCGTTTCGCAGACGCCACGGCGCTGGTCCCGTACCTCGCCCGCCTGGGGATCAGTCACGTCTACGCTTCGCCCTACCTGAAGGCGCGCGCGGGCTCGACGCACGGCTACGACATCGTCGACCACGCGCAGCTCAATCCGGAGATCGGGACGCCGGAAGAGTTCGACGCCTTCGTCGTCGCGCTGCGCGCGCACGGCATGGGACACATCCTCGACTTCGTCCCCAACCACATGGGCGTCGGCGGCTGCGACAACGGCTGGTGGCTCGACCTGTTGACGTGGGGACCGGACTCGCACTATGCCGACTATTTCGACGTCGACTGGGAACCGCTGCGCCGACAGCTGCGCGGCAAGGTCATGCTGCCGTTCTTGGGCAGCCGCTACGGCGACGTGCTCGACGCCGGCGAGCTGCGCTGGGACTACGCCGAGGGCCGCTTCGCGCTGCGCTACTACGAGCACTGCTTTCCGCTCACGCCGCCGAGTTACGCCCTGGTGCTCGAGGGGGCGCAGCCGAAGGACCTGGGCGCGTTCGCGCGGCTGTTCGCCGCGCTCGACGACATCCCCGACCACGTCGAGCGGCGCGACGCCGCCGCCTCGCTGCAGCACTTGCTCGACCAGACGCAAGGCGCCGCGGCGCGCGTGCTGGCCGAGCGGCTCGACGCGGCTCGCGCGAGCGACGAGGGGAAAGCGCTGATCGAGCGTGTCCTCGAGGTGCAGCACTGGCGCCCGACCTCCTGGCGCGTCGCCGGCGAGGAGATCAACTACCGCCGCTTCTTCGACATCAACGGTCTCGCCGCGCTGCGCATGGAACACGCCGCGACCTTCGCCGACGCGCACGCGTTGGTCTTCGCGCTCATCGAGCGCGGCGCGCTCGACGGGTTGCGGATCGACCACGTCGACGGCTTGTTCGACCCGCTCGGCTACTGCGATCTGCTGCACTCGCGCGCCGAGCTGCTCGGTCAGCCGATGTACCTGGTGGTCGAGAAGATCCTCGCAGCCCACGAGGAGCTGCGCGCCCGCTGGCATGTCGACGGCACCACCGGCTACAAATTCATGAACGCCGTCACCAGCTTGTTCGTCGACGGTCGCAACGAGGCGGCGTTCACCCGCGTCTACGAGCGCTTCACCGGCGATCGCGCGTCGTTCGACGAGGTCGCGCTGGCGGCCAAGCGGCTGATCCTGGTAACGGCGCTGGCCGGCGAGCGCAACGTGCTCGCGCTGCGCCTCGACCGCATTGCGCAGCGGGATCCCCGGACCCGCGACTTCACCTTGGGCGCGCTCACGCGCGCGCTGTTCAACACGATCGTCGCCTTTCCGGTCTACCGCACCTACGTGCGCGGCGACGAGGTGACCGACGAGGACCGCAACCACGTCACGTGGGCGATCGGCCGCGCCGCGAGCTTCGACATCTCGCGCGAACGGGACGTCTACGCGTTCCTGCAGCGCGTGCTGCTGCTGGAGACCGACGACCCCGACATGCGTCTGCGTTACCTCGACTTCGCGATGCGCTTCCAGCAACTGACCTCGCCGGTCGCCGCCAAGGGCGTCGAGGACACGGCGTTCTATCGGTCACTGCGACTGGTCGCGTTGAACGAGGTCGGCGGCGACCCCGGGCGCTTCGGCACGCCGCCGGCCGAGTTCCACCGCCAGAACGCCCGCCGCGCCGTCCACCGTCCGCACGCGATGCTCGCCACCGCGACGCACGATGCCAAGCGCGGCGAAGACGTGCGCGCGCGGCTCGCCGTCCTCTCCGAGATGCCGACGGCGTGGCGCGCCTCGATCGCCCGCTGGTCGCGCCTGAACCGCCGCCATCGCACGACGACGCCGACGGGTCATCTGCCCGCGGAACGCGCCGAGTACCTGCTCTACCAGACGATCGTCGGTGCGTGGCCGATCGAACTGCTGGACGGCGACCTCGATCCGGCTGCGCTGGGGACGTTTGCCGACCGGGTCGCGGCGTACTGCGTCAAAGCGGCGCGCGAAGCCAAGCAAGAGACGAGCTGGGCGAATCCCGACGAGGCCTACGAAGCCGCGCTCGACCGCCTGGTGCGCGGCGTGCTGGACCCTGCACGTTCGCCCGCCTTTCTCGACGCCGTGCGCACGTTCGTCGGCGACCTCGCGCCCGCATCGCTCTCCAACTCGCTCGCGCAGACGCTGCTCCGGTTGACGTCTCCCGGGATGCCCGACACCTATCAGGGCGCCGAGTCGTGGGACCTCTCGCTGGTCGACCCCGACAATCGACGACCGGTCGACTTCGCGACGCGCGAGCGTGCCCTGCGAGCGATGGACGACGCGCTCGCGCGCGGCACGCCGCGCCGGGACCTCGCCGTCGACCTTTTGCGCTCCTGGCCCGACGGTCGGGTCAAGCTGTACCTCGTGGCGACGGTATTGCGGCACGTCGCGGCCAACCCCGACTGGCCCGAGCGCGGCTACACGGCGCTCAACGCGATCGGCGCGGCGGCGGACCACGTCGTCGCCTTTCGGCGCGGCGACGCCGTCGTCGTCGCGACGCGCTTGCCGTACACCCTCGCCGGCAGCACGATCCCGCTCGCCGAGACCTGGAGCGACACGACGATCGCGCTCGGCGACGACGCGCCGCCGCGCTATCGCGACATCCTCACCGGGGACGCGATCGTGACCGAGGAAGAAGCGTCCGAGCGCCGCGTCTCGCTTGCGAAGGCGCTGCGATCGCTGCCGGTCGCCTTGCTGGTTCCGTCCCCCCGATGAGCCGAGGTGACCGAGCCGAACGGCCGACCGGCCGCAAACAGGTGGCCGTCACCAGATCCGGCTAACGCCTCGCGCGATGGAAACGAATCGCGCGACCTTCCTCGCAGCGGCGGCCGGAACCGTCGCACTCGCCGCGACCGGCGAGGCGCAGGCAGCGGGGACCTACGACCGGCGGGCGATGGAGGCGATCCTCCACCGCCCGGTACGTCATCGCCACATCATCGGCGCGCCGCGGCTGAACGGGATCGCGCCGATGCGCTCGGCGGCGCACATCATGGGCGCGTACGAGTTCGCCTTCGGCGAGGGGCCCGGCACGGTCAACATCGTCGTCTCGCTGTACGGACCCAGCTCCGTGCTCGCCGTCATGAACGACGCGTTCTGGGCGAAGTACCACGCCTTCGAGCTCTCGCAGCGGCAATCCGACATGCCGCCGACGATCCTGAACTCGCACAGCAACCCGTATCTGCACGCGCGCACGTCGATGAACCCGCACGACGATCCCGAGGACGTCAACGGCTTCTATCACGACTATTCGGTCGAGGCGGTGACGCGACGCGGCGTGCGCTGGTTCGTCTGCAACGAGGCGCTGCACACCGCCGCGCGTGAGCTCTCCGCGCTGGGCGACGGCGCGCCGGAGGCGGTGCTCGGGGCGTTGCGATCGCATCTGACCCCGGGGACGCTGATCGTCCCGTCCGGCTCGCAGGCACTGGTCGTCGCCCAGGAGGCCCACTTCACCTACCAGGCCGCCTGACCCGCGCACGTTTCGCACGAACTCTTTATGCTCTTTCCCAGGGGAAGAGATCGGACGTCAGGGTAATACCTAGGAGAACCATCGACCGCGCTTTCGCGCGATCGGATTTCCTATTCTCGCGGAGGACCTTCGATGACCGTTCCCCAGCGTTCACGCGTAACGCTCGGGGTCGCAGTACTGCTCGGCGCCACCCTGGCCGCCTGCGGTACCACCACGACCCCGCCGCGGAACTTCCCCGCGCCGACTCCCTCGCCGGCGTCCAACACGACGACCGCGACGGTGAGCACCAGCGCGCCGACCACCTTCGCCACCGTCACGACGAGCGGCATCTCCGATAGCGCGACGCTGCCCGCGGCGAGCACGAGCGCGACGGTCACCGAAACGATCGCGACGACGCCGTTCGGCGGGGACGCGGCCTTGAGCGCCAAGCGCGCCGCCGCCTCTCTCCGGCAGCCCGCCGACGCCGCGCTCAGCGCGACGGCCTACGTGCAATTCACCTCGACGCAAACCGTCACCGTGAACGGCACGACGACGATCACGTTCACCCTCCCGTCGATCACCGCCGGTGACTCGTACTATCTGGCGTTCTACCAGAGCGGTGCGTGGGTCGCTCCTGCCGCCGGTCCCGGCACCGTGAGCGGCAACACCGTCAGCTTCTCCGGCGACAACGGCACGACCACGATTTCGCCGACCGCCCCGCTCGAGCTCGCGCTCTACGCGACCACGACCACCGCGACGCCGACCCCGACGCCGACGGTCAGCCCCACGGCCAGCCCCAGTGCCACGCCGACGGCTACTCCGACCGCAACGCCAACGCCAACGCCAACGCCAACGCCAACGCCTACGCCGACGCCGACCCCGACCCCCACGCCGGTTCCGACGCCGGTCGCCTCACCGAACTCGCTCGTGTTCGACGCCAACAACCCGACGACGCAAAGCTTCACCGTCACCGAAGCGGGCGATCTCGCGAACTACACCGGCGCCATCAGCTGCAGCACCGCACCCTCCGGCGCGAACTTCGTCGCCGAGCTGACTTCGACGACCGCGACGCCGGTGCAGACCGGCTCCGGCGCAGCGACGTTCACCGTCCAGGGCGGCAACGTGCTGGGCACCTGCACCGTCACCGTGACCGATGCGAACAATGCGACGACCACCGTCGCGGTCGCCGTCGACAGCAGCACGCTCACCGTCTCCGGCCACGCGCGCCACTAGGAACGCCGACATGCGATTTTCTCTCCGTAACACGATCGTCACCGGCGCGCTGCTGGCCGGCGCCGCACTCGCCGCCTGCAGCGGCGGCGGCTCCCGTGCGGCCGTTCCCACCGGTGCCGCTACCAACGCCCCGACCACCAGCAGCAGCAAAGGCAATGGCCTGAGCGGTCCGCTCGCCAAGATCACGATCACAATCCCGCGTCACGCGAGCTTCACCCACAGCAAACCAGCGGGAACCGCGCGCGCGCCGCAGGGTGTCGCCGCACGGCGTGCGCCGAAGTATGTCAGCCCCGCCACCCAGGGCCTGCAGATCACGGTCAGCGGCAACGGGACGACGCAGACCGTCTACGCCGACACCTCCGGGTCCAACTGCACCAACCTCACCTCCTCGCAGACCGGCAATACGACGGAGACGTGCACGATCGAGGTGCCGGTCGTGGCGGCGTCGGAGACGCTTACCGTCGACGACGTCGACGTCAAGCCGAACGACGACGGCAGCAGCGGCAATCCGCCCGGCTACGGCGACGGCTTCACCGGCGGCCACGTGTTGGCGGTCGGCACGACGACGGCCACGCTGACCGCGGGCCAAACGACGCAGATCTCGCTGGTGCTCGGCCAAGTCACCGGCGGCTTCTTCGACTGCGGAAACCTCGACGCATCGAACTCCTCAAACGCCGGCTACGACGCTACGACGGCGGACGAGACGACCGCAACGCTGCCGTCCGGGTACAACGGTGACAATAGTACGGCCCTCGGACGCCTCGTCTTCACGGCCGGCCAACCCTCTTGGATTCAACTGGTTCCCGAACTGACGGATTGGGACGACCAAAGTCAAGGGTTTGCCTCTCCCTCGCCGGCGCTCGTCGACGTCAACGCATCGCCGGCACCGGTCACGGTGACCACGAGCCTCCAGCACGTCGGCCTCGCCGCCTCGAACGCGACGGCACCGCTCGACCCCTTCAACGAATCGCAGACCTACGTGCCGCCGCCCACCCCGCCGCCGTTCGCCTCGACGACCTCCAGCGTGTCGATCGGCGACCAGAGCTACTTCTGGATGTTCGGCTACTTCCCAGTCATCGACGTCGTCTACGACGGCTCGACCGCAGCGGTCGCCGGCACCGTCAACGTGAACAACAACCTGACGGCGACCGACCTGTTCGACAACAATCCGTACACGTTCGTCGCGCCGTACACGGTCGCGTTCGTCTCGGCGAGCCCCACCACGCTGACGCTCTCGCTGAGCACGAACCCCAGCGCAGAAGTGGTGGGCTCGGACTACCAAGCGGCGCTCGAGGGGATGACCTCGATCTCTCAGCCACCGAATCACGACCAGACCGAATGCGAGACCAGCGGCGGGGTGGAGCTGGCCTCGGTCACTGCCGGCACGATGAACACCACTACCTGGCAGCAGCCGTTCACCGTCACGGCGATGGCGACGGGCACGTGCACGTTCACCCTCATGGACGTCATCACCGACGTCGTCTCGCCGCCCGTCACGGTGACGATCGGCAGCTGAGCCCCGAGGGCCCGGCGGGGGGACCATCGGCCGAACCGAGGACGCCCTTCGGGAGAAGCGAAGGCCGAACCGAAACGACCCCGAGCGGGAGGGGGTCGTGAGGTTCGGCCCTTTTTCTTCCCACGCGTAAGGAGTCTCGTCTCAGCCATGGCATCGTTCACCGTCGACGCGCTCGTCATCGGCGCCGGCCCGGGCGGCTACCACGCCGCGATCCGGCTCGGCCAGCTCGGCAAGAAGGTCGTCTGCTTCGACCGCGACGAGGTCGGCGGGGTCTGCCTGAACTGGGGCTGCATCCCGACCAAGGCCCTCCTGCACGTCGGCGAGATCACCCGCCAGATCGACCACGCCGCCGAGATCGGCCTGAAGGTCCCCAAGGCCGAGATCGACCGCGCGGGCGTGGCCGCGTTCAAGGACAAGGTCGTCAAGGCCAACGTCGGCGGCGTCAACCAGCTCTTCAAGGCCAACAACGTCGAGTTCGCCTACGGCGACGCCTCGTTCGTGAGCAAGAACGTCGTCTCGCTCAAGAAGAAAGACGGCACGACCGACGAGTACACCGCGCCGGCGATCGTCATCGCCACCGGCTCGGCGCCGGTCGACGTGAAGGCGTGGCCGCGCGACGGCGAGACGATCATCAACAGCGACGACGCGGTCAAGCTCGAGCGCATTCCCAAGAACCTGCTGGTCGTCGGCGGCGGCGTGATCGGCCTCGAGTTCGCGACCGTCTACACGCGCCTGGGCGCGAAGGTGCTCGTCGTCGAGGCGATGCCGAACATCCTGACCGGCACGGATCTCGAGATCTCGAAGACGCTCGGCCGCATCCTCAAGAAGCAGGGCGTCGAGATCGCGCTCAACACCAAGGTCGGCGCCCTCGAGAAGACCGGCAAGCACGCGGTCAAGGCGACGATCAACGGCGAGTTCACCAGCGGCAAGGACGAGACGCGCGAGTTCGACATGGTGCTGGTCGCGGTCGGCCGCCGCCCCGTGACCGACACGCTCAACCTTGCCGCCGCCGGCCTCGCCGTCAACGACAAGGGCTTCCTCGAGGTCGACGCGCAGCGCCGCACGACGGTGGACGGCATCTTCGCGATCGGCGACGTCGCCGGCGCGCCGCTGCTGGCGCACAAGGCGATGAAGGAAGGCGTCGTCGCCGCGGAAGTGATCGCGGGCGACCGCGCTTCGGCGTTCGATCCGGTCGCGGTGCCGAACTGCGTCTACACCGATCCCGAGGTCGCGACGGTCGGGCTGTCCGAGGAAGAGGCGAAGGCGGCCGGACACGAGATCGTCGTCGGCAAGATGGCGCTGATCGCGTCGGGCCGCGCGCGCACGATGAACGAGACCGACGGCATGATCAAGCTGATCGCCGACGCCAAGACCGACCTGCTGCTGGGCATGCACATCATCGCGCCGCAGGCGGAATCGCTGATCGGCGAAGGCGTCATCGCGCTCGAGATGGGCGCGACCGCCGAAGACGTCGGCCTCTCGATCCACCCCCATCCGACGCTGACCGAGTCGATCATGGACGCCGCCGAGTTCATCCACGGCAAGGCGATCCACATCGTCAACCCCAAGCCGAAGAAGCAGCCCGCGGCGGTCTAGTTGCATGGCGGCGCGCGCACGGCTCCTCGATCTCGGCCGCCGGGAATACCGCCCGGTGCTGGAGCTGCAGCGCGCACTGCATGCCGCCGTCAGCGCCGGCCACGAACCGGACACGTGGCTGGTCGTCGAGCACGAGCCGACGGTCACGCTCGGCCGCAACGCCAAGGAGTCGAACCTGCTGCTCGCGCGGCCGCTGCTCGAAGCCCGCGGCGTGGCGGTCGTCCCGGTCGAACGGGGCGGAGACGTCACCTATCACGGGCCGGGTCAAGTGGTCGTCTACCCGATCCGCCGGCTGGCGCGCTTTCGTGAGGTCGTGCCGGTCGTCAACGCGATCGAAACCGCCGTCATCTCGACGCTGCGCCGTTTCGGCATCGTCGCGCAGCGGCGCGCCGAGCATCGCGGCGTGTACGTCGGCGACGAGGCGATCTGCGCGGTCGGGCTCGCGGTGCGCGGCATGACCTCGCTGCACGGCTTGGCCCTCAACGCCGACACCGCGCTCGACTACGACCGCCTCATCACGCCGTGCGGAACGCCGCAGTTCGGGATCACCTCGATCTCGGCGCAGCTCGGCCGCGAGGTGACGTGGGCGCAAGCGCGCGACGTGCTGATCGAGGAGCTGGCCGGCGCGTTCGCCGTCGAGTTCGAGCGCGAGACGCTCGCGCCGGGGGCGCCGCTGCCCTTGCCGGCGAATCCCGTGGTCGCGATAGCATGAGCGTGACCGACGAGCAGATCCTGGCGGGCTTTGCGAACCTGCACCAGGTCATCACCACCGGCTTCGACGCCGTGCGCGCCGAGATGGCGGCAATGCGCGCCGAACTGTGCACGGAGTTTCGTGGCGAGCTCGGCTCGCGGCTCGGCGCGTTCGAGAACCGCATGATGCGGCGCTTCGATCAGATCGACGCGCGGTTCGACCGCCTCGAGGCGCGCGTCGACGATCACGAGCGGCGCATCTCCACCCTGGAAACCCCATGACCACCATCGACCTGATCGACCCGCAACCGCCTCGCCGCAAGCCCGAGTGGCTCAAGGTGAAGCTCCCGCACGGCGAGACCTACGAGCATGTGCTCGACGAGGTCAAGCGGCTCGACCTGCACACCGTCTGCCAGGAAGCGCGCTGCCCGAACATCGGCGAGTGCTGGGGCGCCGGCACGGCGACGATCATGATCCTGGGTGACACCTGCACGCGCGGCTGCCACTTCTGCAACGTCAAGACCGGCTCACCGAAGGGCGAAGTCGATTGGCTCGAGCCCAAGCGCGTCGCCGAAGCGGTCGCCGAGCTGGGCTGGCAGTATTTGGTGCTGACGGCCGTCGACCGCGACGATCTGGCCGACGGCGGCGCCGCGATCTTCGCCAGCACCGTGCGCATGATCCACAAGAAGGCGCCGGATGCGAAGGTCGAGTGCCTGACCGGCGATTTCGCCGGCGACCTCGCGGCGCTCGACGTCGTGCTCGACGCACAGCCCGAAGTGCTGGCGCACAACCTCGAGACGGTCGAGCGGCTGCAGAGCAGCGTGCGCGACCGGCGCGCCGCCTACCGCCAGTCGTTGGCCGTGCTCGCGCACGCGAAGCGATCCGGCAAGGTCACCTACACCAAGACCTCGCTGATGCTCGGCCTGGGTGAGACCGAAGACGAGATCGCGCAGGCGATGGACGACGCACGCGCCGTCGGCGTCGACATCTTCACCATGGGTCAGTACCTGCAGCCCACCAAGCGTCACCTCGACGTGGTCGAGTTCCTCACGCCGGAGAAGTTCGCGCGCCTCAAGGCGCTGGGCGAGAGCAAAGGCTTCGTGCAAGTCGTCTCCTCGCCGCTCTCGCGCAGCTCGTACCACGCCGAACAAGCCTTCGTCTGAGCCGGCGGTGACCGACGGGCTGCCCCTCCCGCGGCGGCGCGTCGCCTATCTCGCGCTGGCGATCTCGGTCGCCATGTCGGTGCTCGACGGCTCGATCGCCAACACGGCGCTGCCGACGATCGCGCGCGATCTGCACGCCGACGTCTCCGCTTCGATCTGGGTCGTCAACGGCTTTCAGCTGGCGGTCACGGCGACGCTGCTGGCGTTCGCCTCGCTCGGTCAGCTGCGCGGCGCGGCACGTATCTATCGTCTCGGCGTGGTCGTGTTCATGCTCGGCTCACTCGCCTCCGCGCTCTCGCACACGCTGCCGCTGCTGATCGCGGCACGTGCGTTCCAAGGCATCGGCGCGTCGGCGATCATGTCGATCTCGCCGGCGATCCTGCGCGAGATCTTCCCGCGCGCGCAGCTGGGCCGCGCGCTCGGTCTCAACGCGCTCGTCGTCGCGACCAGCTCGGCGGCCGGCCCGACGATCGGCGGCTTCATCCTGGCACTGGCGCCGTGGCCGTGGCTGTTCGCCGTCAACGTCCCGTTCGGCGTGCTCAACATCGCCCTCAACAGCGCGCTGCCCGGGGACGAGCGCGCGGGCGGCTGGCCCGATCTCGTCAGCGTGGTGACCAGCGCGCTCGCGTTCTCGCTGGCGATCTGGGGACTCGACGGCTTCGCACGCGCCGAGCCGCTGTGGGAGATCGCGGTCTGGATTGGCGCGGGCGTCGTCGCGGCGGTCGTCTTCGTGCGGCGGCAGTTCACGCTCGAGCGGCCGATGATCGCGCTGGACCTGTTCCGCATTCCACCGTTCGCGATGGCGGCCGCGACGTCGCTGGCGACGTTCACCGCGCAAGGCTTGGCCTACATCGCCCTGCCGTTCTTCTTCCAGGAGGCGTTGGGGCGCACGCCACTCGAGTCGGGCTTGCTGCTGACGGCGTGGCCGCTCTCGATCGCCGTCGTCGCGCCGATCGCGGGACGCCTTGCCGATCGCTATCCGGTCGGCATCCTCGCGACGCTGGGCTTGGCGGTGCTCACGGTGGGGCTCGGCTCGTACGCCGGCATGCCCGCGCATCCGTCGGCGGCGATGATCGTCGGCCACGGAGTCATCTGCGGTTTGGGCTTCGGTTTCTTCCAGTCGCCGAACAACCGCGAGCTGATCGGCAGCGCGCCGCGCAGCAAGAGCGCCAGCGCGTCGGGCCTGCTGGCCGCGATCCGCGTCGGCGGTCAGACCGTCGGAACGGCGCTGGTCGCGATCGTCTTCGGCCTGTTCGGCGCTTCGATCGCGCACGGCACGCCGACCGCGACGATCGTCGGCCGCGCGGCGCCGGTCGCGCTCTGGGTCGCCTGCGGTTGCGCGGGCATCGCGACCCTGGCCAGCGCGTTGCGCCTCTTCCAGCGGGGTACACACCCGGCATGAGCATCACGGAGATCAGCGCCGACGCGCTGCTCGGCATGGCCCCCGCCGACGTGACCATCCTCGACGTCGGCCAACACGCCGGCAAAGCGGAGATCCGCGGCGCGGTGCGCTACCGCCCGCATGACCTGCTGCGCCCCGATCACCTCGTGCTCCCGCTCGCACCCGAGAAGCCGGTCGTCCTGTACGACGCGGACGGGCGCGGCGATCTCACTCGCAAGGTCGCGGACCGTTTGGCCTCGTCCGGCTACGGCGACGTGCGGATCCTGCTCAACGGCTTCGCGGCCTGGACCCAGATCGACGGACCGACACAAGAGGCGTCGCTCGAGCAGATGGTCCCGCCGGCCGAGCCCGACGAAGTGCAAGCGCTCGACCGCCGCCTCTGACGGCGCTCAACGGCGCTGTTGCGCCTGGACGCCGATGGACGTGCTGGTGACGCTGACCGGCACGCTGACCGTCGCGCCAACGGTGTCGCCGACCGTTACCGTGCAGGTACCGCTCTCGAGCCCGGGTGTGACGGTGAAGGTCACCTGCGCCCCGCTGGTCGCCGGCGTCGCGGTCGTCGGGCTGATCTCGGCGACGAACCGCTCGGCAACCGGCGACTGGTTCGCCGGACTCGGCGTGCAGCTGATCGCCGACGTGAAGCTGCCCGCATAACCGGCTTCGCTGACCGCCAGCGGCGCCGGCGTCGGCTCCGGCGAGCCGAGGAAGAACGCGATGCTGTTCGGCGTCGCGAGCGGGGTCGGCTGCGCCGCGGCAGTCGGGGTCGGCGTCGGCATCGGCGTCGGCGTAGGCGTCGGTCCGCTCAGCAGCTTGTAGAGGACCAAGATCGCCGACGTCGCGCCGGCAGTTGCCACACGACCCGACCAAAGCGACACAAGCACCGATCCAAAGGGGAACGGGCAAACTGCATCCCCGTAGGTGACACTCGGTTCGCTGTCCCGCCGGACGACTCCAGCCGGCGGCAGCTATCGAAACTGAGCGGTCTCGCGACCAAGGACGAACACCCGTCGGACCGTCGAATCTGAGCGCGATGACGACCCGATCGACGTTTCTTGCCGCCGGTGCGACGGTAGCCGCCGGCGCACTGGCCAGCGCCCCAACCGTAGCGGCCGACCAAGGCCACGCGATGTATCAGGTCCTCGCGCGATCGGCGCGACACCGCCAAGTGATCGCTGCACCGAGGCTCAACGGCGGCGCGGCACTGCGGTACGCGGGCAACACGCTCAACGCGTTCCAGTTCGCGCTGGGCCAAGGCGCCGGTTCGTGCCACGTCGTCGCGGTCTTCTACGGCACCTCGCTCGGCTACGTGCTCGACGACCAGATCTGGGCGCGCTACAAGATCTTCGACCTGCTCGACGCCGCCGGTGACCCGCTGCCGACGATGGTGCACTCGCCGGCAAATCCGTTCTACCGCGCGCGCTCGACGATGAGCGCGACGGCGAACCCGAGCGACGAGCGCGGCTTTTATCACGACTTCACCGTCGAGGCGCTCACCAGGCGCGGCGTCTCGTGGTTCGCGTGCGACAACGCGCTGCATTCACTGAGCGGACAAATCGCACAGATGCATGGTGCCGACGCGAGCCGCGTCTACCAGGACCTCGTGACCCATCTGGTCCCGGGCACGACGATCGTTCCGGCCGGCGTCGCCGCGATCGTCGTGGCCCAGGAGCTGCACTACGCCTTGCTGCCGGCGTAACCGCCTAGGGACCGACCGTCACCGTGACGGTCTGGCTCGGCACGTAGACGTAATCACTGCTCGCCATGCCGAGGTCGTAGAGGTTGAAGGTGCACGTTCCGATCGTGGTGCCCGTGATCGTATACGTCTCGACCCCCGTCGCCGAGTCGAAGGCGCCGGGCGTGACCAACGCGTCTCGGTTGTTCCCCGACGCGTCGAAGCAGCCGGCATCAGCGCCACCAAAGTTCTGGCCGCCGGACTGGACGCCCAAATTGGTGGTGGTTCCGTAGTCCGATCCGGTCACGGTAGCCGTGTTCGTGCCGGAGAGACTCAGGCTGACGGCGGTCGGTGAGACGGTGAGCGGAACGATCGTGTACGTCTGCACCGCGTTGTACGGTCCGACCGTGAACGGCGTCGAGCCGTTCGCGACGAGCGATGCGGTGGCGGTCGACGTGTCGACGTTGGAGCCGCCCACGACGGGCCCGTTCGAGAACGTGACCGTCGCTGGTGCGGTCAGCTCCCCGTCGGTGTAGAGGCCGACGGTAAAGTACTCCTGATCGAACTCGTAGCTGTCGTCGGGGATCGAAGCGACTTGCGCGTAGCCGGACGGCGTGGACCCCGGGCTCGGGAAGGTGGGCAGATCGTTGGCGAAATTCGCGTTCTGGTACGGGAAGAGCAGGACGTGCGATGAGGAGGAGACGGCCGTGACCGGCGCGGCGGTGCCGCTGACGTCGTAAAACGGGCGTGCGGTCGTGTCCGCGTCCTGGGTATCGTAGCCCGCTCCGTCCGCGTCTTCGAACCAGGGGAAGAGCCCGTTCGACACCGGCGTCCCGCCGGTGACGACGACGCGGACCGCGCCGCCGAAGCCTTGGTTCTCATATTGTCCCCAGTCGGCCGCGAAGTTCGTCGTCGTGTCGGAGTACATCCACACCGTCTCGTCGTTCCAATTGTCGACGACGGGCCCGAACGCGATGTTGACGACGGTCTGGCCGCCGACCACCGTCGCCGACGCGCTGGTGGTCGGGGCATACGCCAAGATGGAGGTCCCGCTCGGGAAGCCGTCGCCCTCGTAGGAAGGCAGGCCGCTGACGGTGCCTTCGTCCGTGGGCGTCTGGTCGACCTCGTAGCCCTGGATCGACTCGGTCGCGGCGAGAGTCGGCAGAAGAATCGTGCAGGTGGAGACGGTTCCGCTCGCCGTGCATTCGGTGGCCGAGCTGCCGGCGGAGACGTCGGCGTAGACCGTCTTCATCGTACCGCCGGCGGTGACGGTGAACGCAACGCCGGCGACGGCCCGGGAGATGTACTTCGGCGTTCGCACGGACGACGCGATGCGCCCGACGAGTGCCTTTGCCTTGGTGGGACGTACCGGCTTCGCACGGTTGATCGTGAACGTCACGCGCACGCCGGAGCCGGCCGGTGAGACGGGGCTCGTCGTCGGCGCGGTCGAGGGTGAGGTCGGGACGGCGGCGTGCAGCGCACCGCCGCCGCCGCCGCTGCAGGCGGCGAGCAGGACAGCTGCCAGCGCCGGAACGCCGACGCGGCTGAGGTCGAAACGTACCATGACTCGGTGGTCCTCTACTTCCGGTGCTTAGCGGAGATCGTCGCGTCGAGGGTGGAAACCGTCACGGGGACGACGAGCGTGTTCGCCCCGCCGTCGGAGATCGTGAGCGCGCACGTCCCCGACGCGGTCCCCGGCGCGACCGTGAACGTCGACGACGTCTGCGCCGTGATGTCCGCGACGTCGGTGGAGGGTTGGCCGGACGGGTTCGGCTGACACGTCAGCGCCGCGCTGAAGCTCGCGCTCGGATTGGACGACTCGCTCGCCGCCACGGTGGCAGCCGCCGATCCAAACTCGAGCGCAAGGGCGCTGGGCGCTGCCGCGATCGCCGAGGCGGGTTGCGCCGCGATCGTGAGGGTCGTCGCCGGCAACATCAAGTCGGTGTCGGCATCGCCGAGCGAGAACGAGCAGCTCCCTGCCCCGACCGGGATGACCGAGAAGGCTTGGACGCCGGTCGTCGCGTCGATCGTTCCGGACGGAACGATCACCGCGTAGCCGCCGTTGCCGTTCGCGTCGAGACACGGCGAAGCTTCGCCTCCGCTCGTCGAACCGTAGTCGGTGAGGCTCGCGCTAGCCGGCGTGCCCACCGCGAGCGACGTACTCGCGAGCGACTGCGAGAGCACCGCGAGGACAAACGGCTCGCTGTCCGTGTACGGGTTGCCGCCGTTACTGGCCGGAAAGCCGACGCTGCTCGGGCTCGCAGTAAGATTGTTCGACGCCTGGATGGTGTAATAGGGCGTCGAAGCCGGCGGGACGCTGCCGTCGTACGAGATGGCGTAGATGAACGTCGACTCCGGAAAGAAGAAGTACCCCCACGCGTAGTCGTCGGTGGGCATCGACACCGTCTGCGCCAGGCCTCCCGACGGCGGCGGCACGATCCCGGAGCTGTTCAGGTAGACGTTCTGGTCGTTGGCGAATCCGGCGTTGCGATAGGGATACACGAGCACGTGCTGCGTCGGCGTGCTCGATCCGACGAATGTTTGGATCGTCGGCGCGACCGCCGCGCCGTTGACGTCGACGAATGACAGCGGGACCTTATCGCCGTCGCCGGCGGATCCGTCCTGGTTTAGCCACAGCATGGCGCCGAGCGCGAGGACCGGCGTGCCCGCGACCGCGACGATGCGCGTCGTCGGATAATCCTGGGCGATCGTCGAAGCCTGCGAATAGAAGTTGAGCGGGGAGAACCCGCCGATCACCGGGGAGAGGCCGACCAGCGTTACGCCCGTCGTCCCGGACGACGCCGGCGTCACGGACCCGCTGCCGACGGCCAAGATGTTGGCCTTCGTCGCGAAGCCCGTCCCGTATCCGTTCGTCTCGTCGAGGGGCTCCTGATCGAGCTCGGTGACGGTCACCGTCTCTCCGGTACCGAGGATCGGGATCGGGACCGTGCACGTCTGTTGGTAGTTGTTACTCGCGGTTCCCGGACCCGGGCACACGACGTTGTTCGGGACGTTCGCGACGTCGACGTACAGCGTCTGCGAGCTGCCCCCCGCGGTGATCGCGACCTCGACGCCATCGACGTTCGGGGCGAGATACTTCGGAGCACGCCGACCGGACGCGCTGGTCTTCACCGGCCACGGCGCTCCGAGCGACGAGCTTGGCTTCCTATCGATCGTGAACGTCAGCTTCGTGGTCTTCGACGACGGCGCGGAGGACGGTGCGCCGGTCGGCGTGACGGCGGGCACGCTCGGGCGGGTCGCACCACCGCCGCCCCCGCCGCCGCAGGCGGCGAGGAGCAGCGCGGCGGCGATCGAGGCCGTGCCGAACGCGAGGGTGGATCGTTGTAGCATCTCCTAGTCCTCTACTTCGTCGTCCGGTGCTTGGCGTAGATGCCGACTTCGTTCTCGGTCACCGTCAGCGGCACGCCGAGCTTGTTGCCGGCCCCGTCCGAGACCGTGACCTCGCACGCGCCGGTCGCCGAACCCGGCGTCACGCTGAACGTGACGCTCGTCGGCGACTGCACCGTATAGGCGCTGACGATCGCGACTGTGCTGCTGCTGGCGGGATTCGCGACACATGCGATCGCCGGCGGCACCGAGATCGTGCTCGTGTCCTGCACGCTCACCGTCTGCGCTCCGGCGTTGGTGACGAGGTCGAACGCGAGGCTGCTCGGGCTCGCGGTGAAGCCGGCCGGCGTGTCGTAGCCGGCGATGGTCACCGTGACGGGATTGCTGAGCACGCCGGTGTCGCCGTCCGCGACCTGGAAGGAGCACGTCCCTTGCGCGACCGGCGTGACGCTGAAGGTGTTCGCCGACGAACCGGCCGTCACGGTTCCTGCGCCGGTGCCGCTGCAGGACTCGCTCGCGCCGCCGCCCGCGAGCGTCATCGCGGTGCGCGCTCCCGGCGCGCTGCCCATAACCGTCGCCGTGGCGCCGCTCGCCAGGCTCGCGGTGTTCGCGCTCACGCTCGCCGAGATGGGATCGATCGCGTACGTGACCGTCGCGTTGTACGGTCCGACGGCGAACGAGCCGCTGGCGGGGTTGTAGAGCGTGCCGGTCGCCGTCGACGTGCCGACGTTCGAGCCGTTGACGATCGGCCCGTTCGAAAGGGTGACGGTACTCGGTGACGTCGACTGCCCGTCATAGTTGATGCCGATGATGAAGACGCACTCCGCCCACTCGTAACCGTCGTTGGGAATCGTCGCGGTTTGCGCATAGCCGGGCGGCGTGGTCGACGACGGCGTCAGCGAGAGCGCCCCGGCGTCGTTGGCGAAACCGGGGTTCGCGAACGGCGCGACGGTGACGCCGGACGTCGACGAGACGAGCGTGAGCGGCGCCGCGGCACCGCTCGCATCGACGAACGGCAGCGCGACCGCGTCGGGATCGTACCAGCCACCGTCGGGGTCGGCGAACTCCGGCGTCACGAATCCCTGCGCCGGCGCACCGCTCGTGACCGCGACGCGGTCCGTCACGCCGGTGCCGACGTCGTTCCCGTTGCTCTCCACGCTGAAGGATGCGTTCGAGGTCGGGGTGTCGCCGCTGGCGGTGTCGATGCCCGGCCAGCAGTTGTACCAGCCGCCGACGACGGCCGAGATGCCGAGCTGCACGTTGGTGACCGTGCCGGGCGTCAGCGTCGCTTGCGTGGATCCGACACCCAAGATGTTGGAGTTGGTCGGGAAGCCGTCGCCCTCGTAGGCGGGAAGCCCGTTGGTTCCCTCGTCCGTCGGCGCCTCGTCGACCTCCGTCACCGCGATCGTCTCGGAAGCGGCCAGCCACGGAATCGCGAACGTGCACGTCTCGACGCCGCCGCCGTTCGTGCACGCGGCCGAGCTCTGGGTGATGTCGACGTACTGCGTCTTCGTCGTCCCGCCGGCGGTGACCGCGATTTGCAGACCGTCGCTAGCAGTCGAGACATATTTGGGCGACCGCTTCGCCGCGGCGCCGTGACGCGCGGCCGCCGCCGACGTCTTCTTCGGCCTCGTCGACGCGGCGCGGTTGATCTTGACCGTCAGGCGCGCCTGCGAGCCGCTCGCCGGCGCGGCGGTCGGCGCCGAGGACGGACTCCCGCCGGTCGCGTGCGGCACGCTCGCGGTGCCGCCGCCCCCGCCGCACGCGGCCAACAGCAGCGCAGCAGCGGCCGGCGCGCTCAAGCGCGTGAGAATAAAACGCAACATCGCTGAGCGCTCCTTACTTCTGCTTGCGGTGCGTGCCGAACACGCCCAGATTTGCGAGTGAGCTCGTCACCGGTACGACGGTCGAGCCGTTGTTGCTGTCGGTGATCGTCAAGTTGCACGAGCCCGTCTCGTCGCCGGGCGCCACCATGAAGAACGTGACGCCGTTCGTCGGACCCGTCAGGGTCGCGACCGCCGTTCCACTTTGACCCGAGGGATTTTCGGTGCACGCGATGGCCGCGCTGAACGTGCCGGCGTAGTTCGGCTCGCTGACACTGACCGGGGCCGGCGTCGGGCTCGACGAGAGGTCGAAGTTGACGGCGGTCGGATCTGCCAGCGGCGTCGGCACCGGGGTCGGGGTCGGGGTCGGGGTCGGCGTCGCGGTGGGCGCGATCGTCGGCGTCGGCGTCGCGCTCGGCGCGGCCGTCGGCGTCGGCGTTGCGGTCGGCGTCGCCGTCGAGCTCGGGGTGGGCGTTGGCGTCGGACCCGTCGCGGCACCCTCGTCCCACAGCGCGAGCACCACCGGCTCGCCCGCCGCGATGGCCAGCGTCCCCGGTGCGGCGGCGAACGAGACGGTCGTCCCGCTCACCGTTGCCGGCCCGTCAAAGAAGTCGTTCCAGCTGCCGTCCGTCGCTTGCGCGTACAGCGCCAGCTCGTAGTCGTCGCCCGCGACCGCGCTGGGGACCGTGAACAAGAATGCCGGCACCCCGCTCAGCGTCACGCTCTGCGTTGCGGCGAACTCGACGAAGACGATCGGCGCGGACGACGCGCTCGCCGTGCGGCGCGCGGCCGCCGGCCCGCGCGCCACCGAGCTGAACGTCGCGGTCCCGCTCGGCTGCGTCGGCGTGATCGTCTCGGTCAACGTCGCCGCGACGTTTGCCGTCGGCAGCATCCCGGAGACCGAGACCGTCCCGTCCGAAAGCGGGGGCAGCGCGACAGTGCTCGTCGTCGACGTCTGCACGGTCTGCACGTTGGACGGGCCTGCCGTCGGCGTCGGCGTCGGTGCGGCGAGATCGCGCGGTGGGGTCGTTCCCGATCCGCCACAGCCCGCGACGAGCGCGGCGCACAAAGCAAGAGCAGGGACAACCATAAGGGTTGGCCGGGGCAAGAACGGCAAAGCGGTTCCTCGCGGATGGAAGACAGAGCGACGGGCCCATCTCGGTGAGCGGCCGATCGCAAATGTGCGATCGGCGACATACCAAGATAGGCCAGCGTCACCCGCCTTGTGCCACGACGGCTCCGGCCCCCTGGGGGCTTACCCAGTCTTTACAAAGACAGGTTAGGCGTACACGCCGCGCGCTTTGAGCGAGCGCACGACGCGATCGATCGCGACCATGTACGCCGCGGTGCGATACGTGATGCCCCGTGTCTGCGCGACCTCGCGCACGACGCCGAAGTTCTCGAGCAGCTGGTCGCGCAGCCGTTCGTTGACCTGGGCCTCTTTCCAGAAGTAGCCCTGGCGGTCTTGAACCCACTCGAAGTACGACACGGTCACGCCGCCGGCGTTGGCCACGATGTCGGGGATGACGGTGATGCCGTTGCGGGCGAAGACGTGGTCGGCTTCGGGCGTCGTCGGCCCGTTGGCACCCTCGACGATCAGCTTCGCCTTGACGCGCGCGGCGTTGTCGACGGTCAGCACCTTCTCGAGCGCGGCCGGCACGAGCACATCGCACGGCACCTCGAGCATCGCTTGGTTCGACATCCGCTCGCCGCCGCGATAGCCGTCCAGCGAGTGGTGCTCTTGCGCGTACGCGATCGCGCCGGCGACGTCGACGCCCTTCTCGTTGACGTAGGCGCCCGTCACGTCGCTGATGCCCACGATCGTGCAGCCGGCGTCGGCGAACATCTGCGCCGCGATCGAGCCGACGTTGCCGAAGCCTTGTACCACGATCTTCGCGCCCTTGGGATCGATCCCCAAACGCGCCATCTCGTCGAGTGCGACGATGCTCACGCCGCGCCCGGTCGCCTCGACGCGACCGCGCGAGCCGCCGATGTCGAGCGGCTTGCCGGTCACCACGCCCGGCACGTTCATGCGGTGGTGCATCGAGAAGGTGTCCATGATCCACGCCATGTGCTGCGGCGTCGTGTTGACGTCGGGCGCCGGAACGTCTTTGTCGGGACCGATTACTTCGACCAGCTCAGCGGCGTAGCGGCGCGTGATGCGCTCGATCTCGGAGGTCGAGAGCGTGCGCGGGTCACAGGTGACGCCGCCTTTGCCGCCGCCGAACGGCAGATCGACGACGGCGCACTTCCAGGTCATCCAGAAGGCCAACGCGGTGACCTCGTCGAGCGTCACGCCGGGATGGAAGCGGATCCCGCCCTTGGCCGGCCCGCGCGCGAAGTTGTACTGCACGCGGTAACCCGTGTAGACCTCGAGTTGGCCGCTGTCGCGCTGGAACGGTATCGAGAAGATGATTTGGCGCGATGGGTGGGTGAGGATCGCGCGCATCCCGGGATCGAGGTTGAGCAGCGCCGCCGCTTCGTTGAAGTACGCGATCGCGTCGCCGAAGACGCTGACCTCGCGAACGGCGGTAGTACCCGGTACGGCTGTGGACATGAAGAGAATGGCCTCCTGAGCCGTCCTGCGTCTTTAGGACATTTAGCGAAAATACCTTGACCGCGACTCGCCATTTGGACCACGACGGCCCGGGTCGGAACCCCACGTCCCAGCGAATCAGGCGACGCTCGCTTTGCTCGCCGAAGCGTGCGTCCACGTTCATGGCCCGCCTGGGCACCTACTCGCTCTTCGCCGGGTTGCCTTACAGATCGGCCTGATTCGCAACTTCCTGATCCGGTCTAGACGTTGAAGCGGAACTCGACCACGTCGCCCTCTTGCATGACGTAGTCCTTGCCTTCGGACCGCAGCTTTCCGGCGGCGCGGATCGCGTCCATCGCCTTGAGGGTCACGTAATCGTCGTACGAGACGATCTCGGCGCGGATGAAGCCGCGCTCGATGTCGGTGTGGATCTTGCCGGCCGCTTGCGGCGCTTTGGTTCCCTTGGCGATCGTCCAGGCCCGGGTCTCCTTCGGGCCGGCGGTCAGGAACGTCATCAGGCCCAGCAGGTCGTACGCCTCGACGATCAGCCGGTCCAGCCCGCCGGCCGTGATCCCGTAGTCGGCCCGGAACATCGCGACGTCGTCCTCGCTCATCCCGGCGAACTCCGACTCGACCTTGCCGTTGAACGCGATGGCCCGGCTGTTCTCGGTCCGCGCGTGGGCCATCACCGTCTCGGCCATCGGCCCCAGCGTCGCGATTTGCCCCTCGTCGACGTTGGCGACGTAGAGCATCGGCTTGGCGGTCAGCAAGAACGACTCGCGGGCCAGGCGCAGCTCCTCGGAGTCGGGCGGGAAGGCGCGGGCCGGCTTGCCGGCCTCCAGTGCGGCGACCAGGCGCTCCAGCGCCTCCAGCTCGGGAGCCTGCTTGGGGTTCGCGCGGACCTCGCGGGCCAGCTTCTCCCGGCGGCGCTGCAGGGTGCCCAGATCGGCCAGCGCCATCTCGATGGCGATGATCTCGATGTCGCGCAGCGGGTCGGGCGCGCCCTCGACGTGGGTGACGTTGTCGTCGGCGAAGCAGCGCACCACCATCGCGACCGCGTCGGTCTCCCGAATGTGCGAGAGGAAGGCGTTGCCGAGCCCTTGACCGCTGGCAGCCCCCCGGACCAAGCCGGCGATGTCGACGAAACGCATCGTCGCGGGGACGATCTTCTCCGACGCGTTCAGCGCCGCGAGCGCGTCGAGCCGCCGGTCGGGCACCGGGACCTCGCCGACGTTCGGCTCGATGGTCGCGAACGGGTAGTTCGCTGCCAGCGCTTGCGCTGAACGCGTAAGCGCGTTGAAGATGGTCGACTTGCCCACGTTGGGAAGCCCGACGATACCGCACGACAATGCCACGGAGCGCCTTCGTACGCGGCACCGAAGGATTCGCCCTTGGACCTCCCGGAGTATGCGGGGATGCGGCAGATGAAGGTCGACAAGCTGGGGATCGATCTCCTCACGCACGACCCCGTCGTCATCCTGAAGGACCTCGAGGGCAAGCGCTACCTGCCGATCCTGATCGGCCCGTTCGAGGCGACGGCGATCGCCTTGGCGCTGGAAGGCACCTCGGTCCCGCGGCCGCTCTCGCACGATCTGATGCGCAACTTGCTCGAATCGCTCTCGGCCAAGCTCGAGCAGATCGTCATCCACGACATCAAAGAGTCGACGTTCTACGCCAAGCTCGTCGTTCGGACCAACGGCGACGTCCAGGAGATCGACGCGCGTCCGTCCGACGGGATCGCGCTGGCGCTGCGCATGCAAGCGCCGATCTTCGTCAGCGACAAGATCGCACTCGAGGAGACGGTCCCCGACAACAAACCGGCCGAGCCCGAAGAACAGCAAAAATTCAAGAAATTCATCGAAGAGCTCAAGCCCTCGGATTTCTTAGAATAGTGGACGTGGGCGGCGCGCTAGTCTAACGGCGCTCCGCCCCTGGCTCCGCGCCCCCCACGCTTCGCGTGGGGCCCCCGGACCGCCGCGCGCGGCGACATCGAGCCAAGGGGACGTTCCCCGAGGCCGCGCGCGAACTCGTCCCGCTCAGGCGGACTTTTTTGCTTTCGCGTCTTACCTTACGGCGCGATGTACACGACGACTGAACGGGCTGAGATCGGGGTCTATGGGGGCTCCGGGTTCTATTCGCTGATCGAGAATCCGCGTGAGGTTTGGGTCGAGACGCCCTACGGGTTGCCCTCGGACAAGATCGCGCTCGGCGAGATCGCCGGCAAGAAGGTGGCGTTTCTGCCGCGCCACGGCAAGGATCACCGCTACCCGCCGCAGTCGATCAACTACCGCGCCAACGCCTGGGCGATGAAGGCGCTGGGCGTGACCCGCATCATCGGCCCGACCGCCTGCGGCTCGCTGCAGCCGCACGTGAAGCCCGGCTCGATGGTCGTCGCCGACCAGATCGTCGATCGCACCACCGGCCGCAAAGACACGTTCTACGACGGCCCGATCACGACGCACGTCTCGTTCGCCGATCCGTACTGCCCGCAGCTTCGGCCGATCGCGATCGACGCGCTGCGCGGCCTGGGGATCGACACGCACGACCACGGCACGATCGTCATCATCCAAGGACCGCGCTTCTCGACGCGTGCCGAGTCGAAGTGGTTCAGCTCGCTGGGCTGGGAGGTCATCAACATGACCAACTACCCGGAGTCGTATCTCGCGCGCGAGCTCGAGATGTGCTACGTCAACATCTCGCTGATCACCGACTACGACGTCGGTCTGGAAGGCGCCGGCGGCATCCAGCCCGTCTCGCACGCCGAAGTGATGAAGGTGTTCGCCAGCAACAACGAGCGGGTGAAGGCGGGCATCTTCAAGATCATCGAGAGCATGCCGGCCGAGCGCAGCTGCTCGTGCGGCGACGCGTTGGCCGGCGCGCGCGGGTAAACGGCGCATCATGAAGCGCGCACCGCTGCCCGGCGTCGACCCGTCGATCTACCTCGCGGCGCTGCCGCTGCTGGTGCGCAACCCCTCGATCGTCATCGTGCCGCTGCTGATGGCGGTGATCGGGATCCTGGTCGGCCGCCTGTTCACGCCGGGCGGCGCCGACCTGGGCGGCATCACCGGGGGCATCCTGCAGCTGTTCGTGTTTCTGCTGATGCTGTTCGGCCTGGGCACGGCGTGCATCATCGCCGACGACGCCTGGCGTCACGGGCGCGCCTCGTTCGAGAACGGCTGGGTCGAAGCGCGCCGGCGCGCACCGGAGATCCTGATGGCCGCGATCGGCGTGAGCTTCGTGCTCGCGATCGGACAGTACGCGAGCGCGCTGCTCGGCGCGATCGGGTATCTGCTGTTGGCCGCGGCGGCCTTCTTCCTCATCTTCGCGATCCCGGCGGCCGCCGTCGGCGGCGTCCCCGGCGGCGCGGCGATCCAGGTCTCGATCGACCGGGTACGCGCGAACCCGCTCTCCGCGGCGCTCGCGACGATCGTCACCATCGGCCTGGTCATCGTGGTCACGCCGATCCTGACCGGGCTCGTGTTGACGTGGCTGGCGCCGTATCTGACCGGCTTTTCCGTCATCGGCTCGCTGATCGAAGCGGTGTTCCAGGCGATCTTCGTCAGCTACTCGGCGCTGATCGTCACCAAGAGCTACACCGACGCCGCCTTCGGCCGCCGTTTCTAGCCGCTTGCGCGATCCGCACGCGCCGGCGCGAGCGCCATTCGGACCAGGTCGGCGACCAGCGGCGGGCTGACGTTGGTGCGCGCGATCCGATCGGCGTCGCCCAGCGCGGTCAACAGCCGCACGTACGCGGCCGGCTCGCGAGCCGGGAGCTGCGCCAAGCGCGCGCGCTGATCGGCGGCGAGCAGCGGGACGCTGCCGCCGAGCTGCAGCGCGACGTAATCGCGCGCCAGCGTCTTGACGGTCTCGAGGCCGGCTTCGAGCGTCGGGCGCGTCGCCCAACCCGCGGCGTCGGCCGCCTCACCCCGCGCGGCGGCGAAGAACCACTCGACGGCGGCGTCGCGCGTCGCGCCTTCGCCTTCTTCGAGGAAGGCCAGCGCGCGCGTCGCGCTGCCGTTTGCCACCGCGGCGGCCTGCCGCGCGTCGTCGGGAGCGATGCCGGCGCGCAGCAGCACGTCAACGACCTCGTCTTGCGCCAGCGAGGGAAACGTCACTTCGACCAAGCGTGACTTGATCGTCGGCAGCACGCGGCCCGGCGCGTAGCTCGTCACGATCAGCACGACGCCGGCCGGCGGCTCCTCGAAGAACTTCAGCAGCGCGTTGGCGGCCTCACGCGTGAAGTCCGCGTCGCCGAGCACGAACACGCGCATCCCGCCGGCGTACGAGTGCAGCGAGAGCTGCCGGACCAGATCGCGCGCGGTCGGCTCGTCGCTGTCGTGAAAGCCGCTGCCGTCGCGCTCGCCGATCTTGAGTTGCCCCTGCGCTGCGTAGAAGTCCGGATGCGTTCCCGCCGCGAAGCGCGTGCAGCCGGTGCAATGACCGCACCAGCCGAGCAGCGTGCGCTTGGGGGTGACGCACAGCAGCGACTGCGCCAGCGCGCGCGCGAACGTCTTCTTCCCGACGCCCTGCGGACCGCTGAACAAGTAGCCGTGCGCGAGCGTGGCGGTCGTCAGGTGCTCGAAGAACGCGCGCGGACCGGCCGCGCCGATGACGTCGAAGGTGCCGTCGATCATGGGTGCGCGCTCGCGCGGCGCTGCTCGAGCACGGCGCGGGCGGCCGCCCGGACGTGGTCCGGCGGCGCCACGCCGTCGAGCACATGGATGCGCGGGAACCGCTTGGCCAGCGCGAGATAGCCCTCGCGCACGCGCTGGTGGAACGCGTCGTCCTCGCGCTCGAGACGGTCGGCGCCGCCGCGGGCGGCGACGCGCGCGCGAGAGAGCTCGACCGGGATGTCGAGCAGGAACGTGAGGTCCGGTGCGATGCGGCGCGTGGCGGCCAAGCAGATCTCCAGCAGCCCTTCCACGTCCAACCCGCGGCCGTACCCTTGATACGCAACGGTGGCGTCGAAGAAGCGGTCGCACAGCACGGTCGTCTCTGCCTTCAAGGCGGGCGCGATCCGTTCGGTGACGAGCTGCGCGCGCGAGGCGTTGACCAGCATCACCTCCGCCAGCGGATCGACCGTGTACCGCGGGTCGACGAACAGCGCGCGCACGGCGTCGCCGAACGGCGTCCCGCCGGGCTCGCGCGTCACGACGACCTCTTCGCCGCGGGCGCGCGCGTCGGCCGCCAGCGCCGCGATCAGGGTCGATTTCCCGGCCCCTTCGATTCCCTCGAACGTAACGAGCACGTTTGGCCGGTTCGCGTCCGGGGGGAACGGCGCCCCCATCGCGGGGAAACGAGCGGTTCCATGGAGCGCTACCGGGCGGTGGCGGCCCGCTTTGCCCGACGCCGCCTGCTCGCCATCGTCATCTCGTTCCCCGCAGCTCTGATCTTCGTCACCTTCGTCGGCGTGTTCACCGTGCCGGAAGCAGAGGCGTGCTTCGGGCTCGCCGCGCTGCTGACGCTGATCGTGCCGATCTACCAGACGATCGCGCTGCGCCGCGCACTGGCTCCCGTCCGCCGCGCGCTGACCGAAGGGGCCGGCGACGCACCTGCGATCGCCTCCCGCCTGCGCGGCCTGGTCCCGCACTTCGTGATCGCGTGGTTCCTCGCGTTCCTGGTGATCCCACTGATCGCGGTCCCGCTCGGAAACGGTCTGGTCGGCCTGCCCTCGGCGCAGAACCTGGTCGTCGGCGTGCTGGGGACGCTGCTGTGCTGGGCGATGTACGCCTCGCTGTTGAGCCTGGCGCTCGAAGAAGCGCTCGCGACCTGGGCGACCCTGACGGCCGAAGCGTTGCATGCTCAGCTGCCGCCGCCGCGGGTCACCGCCGGCGGGATCGCCGGCCGGATCATCCTGGTCGTCACCGTCACCGCGGTCTTCGTCACCACCGTCACCGGCGCGATCGCCGTCCGCGGCGAGAGCAACGATCGCACGCTGGCCTTCGCGCTGACGTGCGTCGTCGTGATCGCGTACGCGTTCTTCGCCGCGCGCTTCCTGGCCGACGCCATCGCCGCGCCGCTCGGCAAATTGGCGCGCGCGCTCGATCGCGTCGCCGACGGCGACTTCGAAGCGCTGTCCGAGCTGCGCACGCTCCCGCGCACTTCCCACGAAGTCGGGATCGTGCTGCACTCGCTGGCGGGCGCCGAAGCGTCGCTGCGCGAGGTCTCGCACGCGGCCGTGCGGCTGGCCGACGGCGACCTGGCGACCACGATCACGCCGCGCGGCGAAGGAGATTTCCTCACCGCGGCGCTCGCGCGGTTGCTCGGCGCCGTGCGCGACGTGCTGCGCGACGCACGCGGCGCCGCCGGCGCGCTCGACGCCGGCTCCGCCGACGCCGACGCGAACGCCGCCGAGCTGCGCGCGGTCAGCAGCGGCATCGCGGACGACCTCCAGGCGACCTCGGCCAGCGTCGAAGAGCTCGAACGCACGACGATCGAGGCCGGCGCCGCCAGCGTCGACGTCGCGCACGCGGTCAGCACCGTCCAAACCTCCGCCGACCGTCTCGAAGATCTGGTGCGCGACACCGCCGCCGCCCTGGAGCAACTCGCCAGCTCCGTCGAGCGCAGCGTCGAGATCGCCGGGACGATCCGCGCGCTCGCGCACACCGCCGAGGACGTCGCCACGCGGGCCGGCAACGCCCTCTCGGACGCGACCGGTTCCGGCGAACGCGCCGCCCTCGCCCTCGGCTCGACGCTCGAAGGGATCGAAGCCCTCCACGAAGCGTCCGAGCGGATCGGCGCGATCACCGAGACGATCGACGAGATCTCGGATCAGACGAACCTGCTGGCGCTCAACGCCGCGATCGAGGCGGCGCGCGCCGGCGACCACGGGCGCGGCTTCGCCGTCGTCGCCGACGAGATCCGCGGCCTGGCATCGCGCGCCGCGCAAGCCAACGCCGAGATCGCCGCCGTCGTGCGCGACGTGCAGCGCCGCACCGGCTCCGCCGTCGCTTCCACGCGCGAAGGCAACGAGGCCGCGCGCGCGGCACGCGCGGCAACCGGCGCCGCGTCGGACGCGCTCGGTGCGATTCGCCGCGACGTCGGCGAGGTCGCGCGCCGCCTGGACGACGTCGGTCACGCCAACGACGAGCAAAAGAGCACGACCGAGGCGCTGATGCGCGCCACGACGGCCGTCCGCGAGCAAGCCGCGCAGAACCGCACCGTCGCGGACAACCTCAGCGCCCTCGCCGAGCACCTCGCGCGCGCGGCCTCGGAAGGCGCCGACGCCTCCACGCACACCCGTTCCCGCGTGGCCGCGCTGGTGCAGGCCGGCGAGACCGTCGCCAGCGAGGCGGCCGCGCTGCTGCAGATGACCGGCACGCTGCGCGACGCCTCCGCCCGGCTCAACGCGGCGATCGCGCGCTTCCACGACGACCTGGTGCCGACGGCCGAGGTCGGCGCGTTGCGCGCGCCGACGGGCCAGCTCGCCCTGCGCTGAAAGAGCGGTACCCGGGCGCCGTCACTGCGGAACGAACGTACGCGCGCCGGCGTCGTACCGCAGGTGCAGGCGCCCGCCGGCCGCCGGTGAGATCAGCAGCGCGTTCGACGGTACGACGGGCGCGAAAGCGAAGCGCCGCACGCCGCGCCCGACCCAGACGTGCAGACGCGGCACCGGCGCGAAGTCGGCCGAAAATCCGGCCGGCAAGAAACTCGCGGTGACCACGTCCGCGGCGACGACGCCGTCGAGGGTCGCGGCCTGCAGCAGACCGACCAGCGCCGGCGTACGTGCGTCGTTGCGAACCTCGTAGTGCGCGGTGGGCGTCCCCGGCGCGAGATCCCCGGGGCCGAATCGCGTGCCGGAAAATGCGTAGCTGCGGCCGGGGAGTGCGCGTCGAACCACCGCATCGAGCGCCGGGCGCCGAGCGTCGCCGTTCGGTAGACGACCGCCGTACAGACCATAGCCGTCAGCCCATGCGACGCAGGACCGCGAACGGACGGGAAACCGCAGCCAGATCGCGCTGGGGTCGCTGGCCGCGCTGCAACGGGCAAGGAACACCTGTGCGCCGCTATCCGCCAGCGCGCTCGCACACGCCGGCGCGAACTCCACCACGAGTCGGTAGATTACCGGCACGGTCGCGAGCGGTGAAGTGCCCGCCGGCGTCGTACTCTCGGGGCGAGAGGGAGCACCGTCGGCGTGTGGTGACTCGCGAAGCGGCATCCGATCGACTGACCGAGCTGGTCCGGGTTATGACGGACCGGCGCCCGCGCGTCCTCGTGGTGACGGCGCCCGCCGGCTACGAGAAGAACGTGTTCGTCGCCCGGTGCTCCGCCGCGATCGGCGCGGGAACGGTCTGCGATCTGGGCGACGGCGCCGCTCCCGACGAGGTCGCCGGCGCGATCCTCGACGCGCTCGTCGCCGCCGACGTCTCGACCGCGTCGCGCAACGCCGTCGACCGGCTCGTCGCCGGCCGAACGGAGGGGACGACGCGCGAAACCCTGCGCCGGCTGTGGCCCTTCGCCGCGCGCGACGAGCTGGTCGTGCTCGACGACTGGGCCGGCAATCTCGCCACGCCGTCGGGTGCCGAGCTGTTCGCGGAGCTGGTCGCGACCGCGCACCCGCAGCGCCGGCTGGCCATCGTCGCGCGGCACACGCTGCCGCCGGCCCTGCACCATGCCCTGGCCGAGCTCGACGTGTTGGCGGTCGGCGAAGCGGAGCTGGCGCTCGCGGAAGCCGACCTCGCCGCCGAGGCCGCCGCGCTCGGCGTCGGCGAGGAGGCGGCCGCGGTGTCGGCGCTCACGCACGGCTGGCCGCTGGTCTCGCGCGCCTTCCTGCGGCTGCGTGCCGGCGGCGCGCCGGACGAACTGTACGAAGCGGCGGCGAAGCTCGACCGCGCCACGCTGCTGCCGTTCGTCGTGCATCGCAGCGTCGCCGCGCTCACGCCGCTCGCGCGCGATGCCCTGGCCGCCGCGGCGGTGCGGCGTGCCATCAGCCATCCGGACCTCATCCGCGTGCTCGGCGAGGAGTGCGACGACGCGATTTGGGCGACGCTTCAGGCGCTGCCGTTCGTCGCGACTTCCGGCGAGCGGATCGTGGTTCATCGCGTGGCGCGCACGGTGCTGCGCGAGCGGTTCGCCGTCGCCTTCGAGACGGCGTACGAACGCACGCTGCGTTCGCTGGTGGGTGACGGCCGCTACACCGAGGGAGCTCACGTCGCGCTCGACGTCGGCGACGGCACGCGGGCGGCGGCGATCATCGACGCCGCCCCGCCTTACACCACCGCGCCCGTCCCCTTGCGCGAGTATGTGCGTATCATCGATCGGCTCGACAAGACGCACATCACGCGGTTTCCGAACCTGTGGGTGGCGACGATCCCCTACCGCTGTTACGCCGTCGATGCGGCGACGTACGCGCGCGAGTCGGAGACGGTCTACTACTGCTTGCCGGCCGGTGCGCCAGCCGACCTGCGCGCGGCGACGCTGATGATCCTGGCCTCGGCGTACGTGAACCTCGGCCGTCTGAGCGAAGCCGACGCCCTGATCGAAGACGCGCTGCACGGATTCGCGGCCGAGCCGTCCACGGCGCGCGCCTCGCTGCTGAACTTCACCGCGTCCCTGCGCGGCATCGAAGGCCGCTTCGTCCTGGCCCGCGCGCTCGCCGCGCAGGCCGTCCAAATCTCGCGCGATCGCTTCGGCGAAAACCAGACGCTGCACTACATCGAGGCGCACGAGGCGGCGTATCGAGGACGGTTCGACCGGGTCACCGTCATCATCGACGAGCTGCTGCGGAGGCGGCGCGACGAGGAGCTGCCGCTGTACCTCGCCTACGTCGCGATGAATGGCGCCGTGTTCGCGTGGGTGAACGGCGACGACGCGGCGTTCGACCGCTACGAGACGATCTTCGAGAACACGCTCACGCCCGCGATCGAGGTCGGCATGGCGCCGCTCGTGGACGCCGCGCGCGGACGCCCGGTGCGCTTGCCGGAGGAGAACGCCTGGCCGCTGATCGCGGCCGGCGCACAGCTGTATCGAATCGGCCACGCGGCGAGCGCCGACGATGCGCTCGACGCGGCGCGCCAGGCGGCGCGCGCGGCGGATCGTCGCGGAGAGCCGTACTTCCGACTGCTGGCGTACGTCGCGCTGTTCGAGTTGGGCGACGAGACGGAGCGCGAACAGGCGCGCGCCGCGATCGGCGCGATCGCATCGGCCGTCGAAAGCCCCGAGCTCCAGGCCGCCGTCGGCGGCCTGTTCGCCGGCGGCGACCTCGGGATGCTCGATGCCTACGTTCGCCGGCGCGTCCGGCGCGAGCGCGTCAGCCGCGAGCCGCACGTCGCGATCGAGCTGTTGGCCGGACGCGTCACGCGCGACGGAGCGGACGTGCCGTTCAGCGACAAAGAGTTCGAGCTGCTCACGCTGCTGGCGGCGACGCCGGGACCGGTCAGCCGCGACCGCATCGGCGAGGCGCTGTGGGACCACCTCGATCCCGAAGAATGGGCGAACAATCTCAAGGTGACGATCTACCGCATCCGTACGCGCTTGGGGCGCCGCGACGCGATCGTCGCGGACGGCGGCCGGCACCGCCTCGCACCGACGATCGAGATCGACCTGCGGCGCGCCGAGACGCTGGTGCGCGGCCGGTCGAGCACGCTCGACGACGACGTCCGCCGCGCGTTGCAAACGATCGTCGATACCCATCGCAACGGCATAGCTTCTCGCTATGAGCGGTACGCCTGGTCGCACCAGCTCGTCGCGCGCATCGCGGAGGTCGTGGGCACGGCGGCGGCCACACTCGCCGCGGACGCGCTGGCACGGGGGGCGACCGCCGAGGCACTGACACACGCGAGCTACGCCTCCGGGATCGACCCGCTCGACGAACGCGCCTGCGAGGCCACCATCCGTGCCCATCTCGCGGCCGGCGACCGAGATGCCGCCCGCCGCGAGCTCGCTCGTTACGGAACCTCGCTGCGGCGCGAGTTGGGCAGTGAGCCGCCCGCGCATCTGGTCGAGCTGGTACGACCGGTGTAGCGCGACGCACAAAGAACGGGCCACACGTAAAGCGTGCGGCCCATCGGTTACGGCGAGGTTACAGGGGCGAAGCTAGAGGTCGGGGCCCTTGAAGATCTTGACCCGCCGATTCGGCTCGAGCCCGGTCGACCGCGACTGCAGCCGGTATCGCTCGGCCAACTGATGCTGCATCCGCCGCACGTAGGAGGTCTGCGGCGTCAGCTCGACCGCCCGCGAGTCGAGCAGCACCTGATAGACGGCCTCCTCCGCCTCGCGCATGGCGATCTCTTCGACGTCGATGGACGGCAGGTTGAAGACGTCTTTGAGCGCCGACTGGATCTGCGTGGTCGTGTTGGTCTTGATCGAGTAGATCGGAACGTTCTCGGCCGCGATCTGCTTGAGCCGCTCGGACTCTTTGCGTTCGAGCGTCTTGAGCGTCAGCACGACGTCGGCGTCGTCCCACTTGCGCGCGATGTTGGCGTGCACGCGCAGGTTGTGCACGGCGCGCTCGATCTTGTTGCGCGAGACCCCGTACGGGAAGATCATCAGCGGCTTGGAGTCCTCGTCGACGCTCTCACCGGCGGCGCCGAAGATCGCGTGATCGTCGTCGCGCGGCTGCTGCGTGAGCGAGCGCACCTTCTCCGAGGCGATGGCTTCGGGGTTGGCGTGCTGGAGGATGTCGATCGCGCCGCCGAGCGTGCGCTGGCGCACCTCGGGCTGCGGCGTGTAGCCGCGCAGCAGCGCGTCGACGACCTCGGCGACGTTCTGGTGGATCGCCAGGCGGTCGCGGTCTTGGATCTCGACGATGACGTCGAAGGTCGGCGGCTGCTTGCGCTCGAGGACGGTCTTGCGCGTACCGCGGCGGCGCGCTTCTTCGTCGGAGAGCGTGACCGCGCTGATCCCGCCGAGCAAATCCGAGAGCGTCGGATTCATCAGCAGGTTCTCGAGCGTCTGCCCGTGCGCGGTGCCGATCAGCTGCACGCCGCGCTCGGCGATCGTGCGGGCCGCGAAGGCTTCCGCCTCAGTGCCGATCTCGTCGATGACGATCACCTGCGGCATGTGGTTCTCGACCGCTTCGATCATCACGTTGTGCTGCAGGTGCGGATCCGGAACGGGCATGCGGCGCGAGTGACCGATGCCGGAGTGCGGTACGTCGCCGTCGCCGGCGATCTCGTTCGAGGTGTCGACGATCACGACGCGCTTGCGGTCTTCGGCCAGGACGCGCGCGCACTCGCGCAGCATCGTCGTCTTGCCGACGCCGGGCCGTCCGAGCAGACAGATCGACTTACCGCTGCGCACGACGTCGAGCACGATGTCGATCGTGCCGTACACCGCCCTGCCGACGCGACACGTCAGTCCGACGATGCGTCCCGTGCGATTGCGAATCGCGCTGATACGGTGCAGGGTCTGCTCGATCCCGGCTCGATTGTCGCCGCCGAACGGCGAGAGTCGGGACACCACGTGCGCGATATCTTCCGCGGTCACCGGCGTCTCGCCCAGGAACACGAAATCGTCCTCGAAACGTGCTTCCGGCGCGCGGCCGAGATCGAGCACGACTTCGATGACGCGTTCGAGGTGGGGGAGACGGACGAGCGCTTGGCGGATCCCGAGGGGGAAGATATCGAGGAGCTGCGTCAGCTCCCGGTTCGGCACGAAGGACTCGGCGTTAACGGCCAACGTGTCTCCTCGTCGACGTCTGATTTTCTGGCCGCCGCTCCCGTCGCCGGAAGTCGCGACGGGAATGAGCCTTCCGCTCCGGCGGGTCGATTACCTGGAGCATCGTCATTTCGCATACCCGGCTTGAGCCCGAACGTTTCGGCGGTCGCCCCGTGCCCGAGGAAGCGCGCGGACCGCGCGCGCCGGCCGGCGAACGCGCGCCGGTATGCCGCGCCGTTATTTCGAAGACTACGTCCCCGGCTCGTCCGCCGAGCTGGGCGCGCTGACCGTCGACCAGGACGAGATCATCGAGTTCGCCCGACGCTACGATCCGCAGCCGTTTCACACCGATCCCGAGGCGGCGAAGGCGACGCCGTACGGCGGCCTGATCGCCAGCGGCTGGCACACCTCGGCGATGATGATGCGGATGGTCGTCGAGCACTTCGTCGACGGAGAGACCAGTCTGGGCTCGCCCGGACTGGGCCCGATTCGCTGGCTGCGTCCGGTCCGGCCGGGCGACGTCCTGCGCGTGCGCGCAACCGTGCTCGAGGCGCGCCGTTCGCAGAGCAAACCCGACCGCGGCACGATCACGATCGAGGTCGACGTCGTCAATCAGAACGACGAGGTCGTGATGAAGGTCGAGAACTGGCTGGCGATCATCCAGACGCGACCGGCGTAGCCGTCAGCGCGCGCAGCGCCGCGTCGTACTCGCGGACGAGCCGCGCGACCAGCTCGGCGGCGGTCGGCACGCGGTCGACCACGCCGATCCCTTGACCCGAGCCCCAGATGTCGCGCCAGGCCTTGGCCTCGCGCGTCGAGCCGAAGTTCATCGCCGACGGATCGCTGAGCGGCAAGTTGTCCGGGTCGAGACCGGCGCGTTCGATCGACGCGCGCAGATAGTTGCCGTGCACGCCGGTGAACAGGTTGGTGTAGACGATGTCGGCCGCGCTCGAGGCGACGATCGTGTCCTTGTACTCGGCCGGCGCGTGCGCTTCGGCGGTGGCGATGAAGGCCGAGCCCACGTAGGCCAGGTCGGCGCCCATCGCGCGCGCCGCCAGCACCGAGCGGCCGTTGGCGATCGCGCCCGAGAGCGCGAGCGGGCCGTCGAACCAGGCCCGGATCTCTTGCACCAGCGCGAACGGTGACCAGGTCCCGGCGTGGCCGCCGGCGCCCGCGGCGACGGCGATCAGCCCGTCGGCGCCCTTTTCGATCGCCTTGCGCGCGAAGGTGTCGTTGATGACGTCGTGCAGCACGATGCCGCCGTAGGAGTGGATCGCCTCGTTGACCTCGGGCCGCGCGCCCAGCGAGGTGATGACGACCGGCACCCGGTGCTCGACGACGACCTGCAGGTCGTGCATCAGCCGGTCGTTCGACTTGTGGACGATCAGGTTGACGGCGTGCGGCGCCGACGGGCGCTCCGGATGCGCGGCGTCGTGCGCGGCGCGCGCTTCCTCGATGCGGCTCAACCACTCACTGAAGAGCGGGGCCGGCCGAGCGTTGAGCGAGGGGAAGGCGCCGACCACGCCCGCCGTGCACTGCGCGATGACCAGGTCGGGCTGCGAGATGATGAACAGCGGTGCCCCGATGACGGGGACCGCGAGCCGAGCGGGCTCGAGCGCGCCGGAGAGCATGCGCTCTCGTTGCGCGCCTCCGCTCGCCGTCCTGCTATCCGGCTTGTCGGGCCTCGCTGCGTAAGGTTCGCAGCGAATCGGCGTACGCGCCGAACCACAAATCGAGCAGCTCCGCGTCGGAGGCCTGGCGCATCCGCGGATCGCCGGCGGCCGCGGTACGCAGCACGCCGAGAATACGCCGGTTGCTCAAACGACCGAACTTATACCGAAGGGTGCGCCGAGCCACCTCGCGCGCGTCCTCTCGGAGCACCTGATCGAACCCATTGACGGAGAAATCCATCGCGGGCCTCCTTCCGCGACCGTATCGTGTCGCCACCCGCGCGACGATACGTCATTGAATACCCTTTCTTCCGCAAAGGCAGCCTGGTTCCCGCAGCGGGGCCGTTCAGCTTCGGCCAAACCGGCGGTTGCGGAGCGTCCATACAGCCGAACGAGCGGTCACTTGTACGAGCGCACCAGCACCTTCGAGGCGTTGGCGGAGGCCCAGGTCAGCGCCGTGGAGCCGGCCGGATAGCCGTTCTGCTTGAGGATGTAAGCGAGCGCGGCGACGTACTGGTCGTGCGAGAGGCTGCCCGGGTCGTTGAACGGCATGTTGGTGGTGATGTACCCGAACATGTCGCCGACCGTCAGGTGGGTCTTGGTGCCCAGCGTGGTCAGGTTCGGGCCGGAGAGCGGCGGGCCGGCCCCGCCTTCGAGCGCGGCGCCGTGACAGAGGGCGCACTTGCCGGCATAGACGGCGGCGCCGGTCGCGGCCTGACCGGCCGTGTAGAGCGCCGGGGCCGCCGGAGCGGCGCCGCTTCCGCTGGGCCGGAGCAGTGCGCCGGTCAAGAGGGCTGCAGACGAAAGGGCCGCGACCAGCGCGGCCCGGGAGAACTGGGACAATGCGTACTCCTCGGGGAGGGGGCGTTCAGCGCGAGACCTGCGCGTACAGCTCGTCGAGATCTTCGAGCATGTTGAGGGTGACGGCGTCGTTGATGGAGCCGTCCTTCACGCCCGAGGCGCTGCGCATGTTGCCGGCCAGATCCGGCGCGTGGTTGTATCCGAAGATCGCGTCGTTGTGCGCTTGGATCTTCTCCTTGCTGAGCGTGCCGCCGTTCTGGTCGACGACCCACTGTTCGAACTGGACGTACGTCGGCTTGCGCGTCTTGATGTACTCGATCACACGATCGCGGTTCAGGCCGAGCCCGTCGATCGTCATTTGGTCGAAGCCTTTGCCGCACGAGTCGTAGTCGTCGGGTAACACGCCGGCGTTCGCGAGCGTGAGCTTTGCCCACAGACGCGGAAGGTGGACGGCGCCGAGCGGTCCGGCCGTACCGGAGCTGATGAGCGGGACGACGCGAGTTCCGGACGCGGTGTTCATGACAGACGCCTCCTGGCGAGAAGTGTTCAAGCGTGGTTGAGGTGACGGGCGCGGCGCGAGGGAAAGGTGAGCTCGGCCACGCCGGACTTGTCGAGCGAGTCGCCCAGACCGAGCGCGACCAGGCGGTCGAACTGCGCTTTGGTCTGGGCCGCGAGCGGGAGATCGAGGTCGCGGTCGCGCGCCAGCGCGAGCGCGATGCCCGAGTCCTTGGCGGCATGCGCCGCCGAGAAATAGACGTCGTGCTCGCGATTTTGCATGTCCTCGCCGTCGGTCTCGAGGACGCGCGAGTTGGCGCCGGTTTGCGCGAAGATCTCGCGCAGCATCGCGAGGTCCAAGCCCAGCGCCTCACCCAGGCCGAGCCCCTCGGCCAGCCCCGCGGTGTTGATGTTCATGACCATGTTGACGAGCGCTTTGACTTGCGCGGCGCGGCCGGCTTCGCCGACGTAGCGCAAGCTCGAGCTCAGGTCGCGCAGCAGCGGCTGCAAACGGTCGAAGGCCTCGCGCCGTCCGCCGATCATCAGGTAGAGCGCGCCGTTGCGCGCCTGCGGGATCGAGCTGGCCATGCAGGCTTCGATGCTGCTCGCCCCGCGGGCCTCGGCGCGGCGCTGCACCTCGCCGTGGATGGCCGGCGTCACGGTCGCGCAGTTGACGAACGTCTTGCCGCGCGCGTCCGCGAGCAGCGAGTCGCCCGTCTCGGCGAAGATCTTCTGCATCGCGGCGTCGTCGGTGACGACGGTGATGACGACGTCGGCCCCGGCCGTCACGTCGGCCAGCGCGTCGACGGCCCGCGCCCCGGTCTCCTTGGCGACCTCCTTGGCCGCGTCGGGACGCACGTCGTAGACGGTGGCGATCGGGTACCCGAGATCGTGCAGGCGCAGCGCCATGTTGGCGCCCATCCGACCGGCCCCGACGAGGCCGATGCGAGGCTTCGTGTCCGCGTTCACGGTGGCAGTGGTGCTCCTATTGCGTGGCGACGTCGCTCGGTCGGTAGAGCCGAACGCCGTATTGGGCGAGGATGCCGGTCAGCTCCGCACTATGATTGGCGATCACCTGGTCGAGCCGCGCGGCCAGGGTGTGATCGTCGGGCCGCGTCGCCATCGACATCGGAAACGCGTACTGCTCGGGCGAGCCTTGCGAGCGCGCGTTGGGCACCGCCACGACCTCCAAGTTGGGACGGCTGCGCAGGAAATAGCCGATCGAGGGTTCCCAGGTCACCGCGACGTCGACGGTCCCGCGTTCGACCGCGTCGAGGATCTCGGCCGGCGAGGTCCCGTCCTCGTCCCCGATCTCGAACGGCGTGGCGTGCGTGATCAAGGTGCGCAGCTTGAGTCCGGTCTCCGCCGGCGTATCGGTCTCGAACCCGATGCGGAGCGAGCGCAGCTCCGGTGAGTCCATCGAGGTGATGTCATAGTGCTTCGCGCGCGGATAGACGAACACGTACGAGGAGACGTAGTAGGGGTGGGTGACGGCGAGCCCGTCGATCGCGTACGGCACGTCCATCAGGACGTCGCACTTGTGCGCGCGCAGCGTCTGGCGCAGGAACCCGTCGAAGCCGTTGGGGCCGCGTTCGGTCTGCCAGGTGAACCGCACCGGTTCGCCGAGCGCCTTGCCCACCGCGAGCGCGACGCGGTTCTCGAAGCCGCCGCCGCTGCGCGAGGAGAACGGCAGGTAGTTCGGATCGGCGCACACCCGCAGCACACCGGACCCGGCTCCGCTCGCGGCGCCGACCGGCGACGCCACGAGCGAGAGCGCGAGTGCGGCTGCGAGCAGCCCGATGCGCCTGATGCGTCCGCTCACAAGGAGAAGACGACCAGGTCGCCACCCAGGTTGGTGTAGCGGGAGAGGTCTTGGGCAGCGTTGACCGCACCCAGGCCCGCCGTCGGCTCCGCGAGCCCGGCCGCCAGACCGATGCCGGCCCAGCCGCCGACGCCCGACATGAGCGCGACGTACTGCTTGCCGTCGTGCATATAGGTGATCGGGTTGGCGATGATGCCCGAGGGCATCTTGAACTTCCACAGCAGGTTGCCGGTCTTGGTGTCGACCGCTTTGAACCAACCGTCCATCGTGCCGTAGAACGCGACGCCGCCGTTGGTGGTCAGCACGCCGCCCCAGGCCGGGAAGCGTTCCTTGTCGGTCCACACGATGTGGCCGTCGCTCGGATCCCAGGCGATGACCGCGCCGCGGTTGCCGCCCGGACCGGGATACATCTTGACGATCGCGCCGACGAACGGGAAGCCGCTCTTGTACTTGACCGCGAACGCCTTGTAGTCCATGCAATTGTGGTTGGTCGGAACGATGAAGTAGCCGGTCTGCGGATCGTACGAGGCGGGCTGCTGATCCTTGTTGCCCATCGCCGCCGGACAGATGTTGCTGACGTTGACGCCGGCGCGCGTCCCGTAGGCGGGATTGAGGACGGGGCGTCCGGTGGCGAGATCGATGCTCGACGCCCAGTTGACCGACGGGTCGAACTTCTGCGCCAGCAGCAGCTTGCCGTTGCGGCGATCGAGCTCGTAGCCGAAGCCGTTGCGGTCGAAGTGCACCAGCGCCGGGACCGTCTGATCGCCCTTCTTGAGGTCGACCAAGATCATCTCGTTGATGCCGTCATAGTCCCACTTGTCGTGCGGCGTCATCTGATACGCCCACACGGCTTGACCGGTCTCCGGCTTGCGCGCGAAGATCGTCATCGACCACTTGTTGTCGCCGGGCCGCTGCGTCGGGTTCCACGTGCCGGGGTTGCCCGTGCCGTAGTAGAGCAGGTCCAATTGCGGATCGTACGAGTACCAGCCCCAAGTCGTGCCGCCGCCGACCTTCCACTGATCGCCGTGCCAGGTCGCCGTGCCTTGGCCCTTGGGACCGCTGAACGACGAACCGATCAGCACGTCGGAGTCGGGGCCCATGCTGTACGCGCGCCAGACCTTGTGGCCCGTCGCGAGGTCGAGCCCGGTCAGGTAGCCGCGCACGCCGAACTCACCGCCGGAGACGCCGACGATGACGCGGTTGCCGACCACCAGCGGTGCGGCGGTCGTGGTCTGACCGCGCTCGGGATCGTCGTTCTTGAAGTCCCACACGACGTGGCCGTTCTCGGCGTTCAGCGCGATGATCTGACCGTCGAGCGCGGCGGCGATGATCTTCCCGTCGCCGTACGCCACGCCGCGATTGACCAGGTCGCAGCACGCGACCGAGACGGCGAACGCGTCTTGCTTGGGCGTGTACTGCCACTTGATGTGGTAGTCGGTGAGATCGACCGCGTAGACGTGATTGGGATACGCGCTCTCGAAGTACAGCGTGTCGCCGATGACCAGCGGCTGGCCTTCGTGCCCGCGCGTCGCGCCGGTGGACATGGTCCACGCCGCCTTCAGACCGCTGACGTTTTGCGTGGTGATCTGATCGAGCGTGCTGTGCCGCGTGTTCGCGTAGTTGAGGCTGGGCATCACCCACTGGTTGGGGTCTTGGCTCATCTCCGCGAGCGAGAGCCGTTGATGGCCCGACGCGACGTTTTGGGCTACGTTGGATGCGGCGGGTTGCGTTTGGTGCGCGCCGGCCCGACCGATGGTCAAACCACCGATCAGGGCGCTGCCGGACAACGCCGCCACCAGAAGTGCGGCGAGAGCCTGACGCTTCATGAATGCCGACCTTTCAAATGAACGATGAACGGGCGGTCCGGACTCCCCCCACGATAGGACTGCGGGCGCCGAGCGACAAGTCATCCGTTTGGTGGAGGGTACTTTCTTCCGCCGCTGCGCCGATGCGAGGGAGATCAGCGCCAATGACGACCAGCACAGACGAGCGTCAAGCCGACGGTAGGGTTCCGCAGGCTGCGGTCACCGTCGCGGTGGTCGTCGAACGCCCGACGACCCGCGAGGCGATCATTCGCGTTCTCGCCACCGATGCGGGCATTCGCGTGGTCGGTCAGGCCGACGATTTGGCGAGCGGGCTGGCGTTGCTCGACCAGCAGCGCCCGCGCGTCGTCGTCGTCAACATGCGCCTGGGCGGTACGGACGCACCGGGCGTCGTCTTCATTCGCGCCGCCAAGGAGCGGCATCCGGAAATCGGCGTGCTCTCACTCAAGCGCCGCGTCGACGAACATCTCTTGCGGACCGCGCTCGACGCCGGCGCCGACGCCTGTTGCCTGGCGACGACGCCCGAGAACCGGCTGCGCAGCGCGATCAAAGCGGTCGGCGAGGGCGCGACCTGGCTCGACCCCGAGATCTCGCGCATCCTGCTGCACCCGGTCGTGCGGCGGCCGGTCGATCCCCCGCGCGACGACGAGGGCATGCACCTCTCCCCGCGCGAGCACGAGATCCTCCAGCTGCTGACCGAAGGCTACACGAACGACGAGATCGCAACCTCGCTGCGCTGCTCGGAAGCGACGATCAAGACGCACCTCGTGCACGTCTTCACCAAGCTCAACGTCCACGATCGCGTCAGCGCCGCCGTCGCCGCGCTGCGCCGCGGCATTATTTGAAGGCCGAACGCGCCGGCTTCGCCAACGGCGAGGCCACTACCGCACGACGCGGATGAAGCGCAGCTCGTCGTCGTACGGACCCTGCATCTTGACGCCGGCCTTCTTCTCGAGCGTCAGATAGTCGATCACTTCGGGGGTGATCTCCTCGCCCGGCGAGAGCACCGGGATGCCGGGCGGATACGGCGTGATGACTTCCGCGCAAATGCGCCCGGCCGAGGACTTGAACGGCACGAACTCGGTCGCGGCCAAGAACGCGTCGCGCGGCAACAGCCGAATCGGCGGGATCTTCGGCAGCTGATAGGTGCCGGTCTTCATCCGCCGGTCGAGCACGCCCGAGGGCGAGAAGATGTCGACCGGACGGTCCTCGCGCGCCAGCTCGCGCACCCCGTAGACCAGCGCGTCGGAAGCCTCGCTCGTCGTGCCGATCGTGTAGAGCGCGACGACGTTGAACAGGTCGGCCAGCTCGACCTGAACGTTGTAGCGCCGGCGCAGGATCTCTTCGGCCTCGTAGCCGGTGTAGCCGAGCTCCTTGACGGTGATGGTGATCTTGGTCGGGTCGAGATCGAAGACGCCCGGCCGTCCCTCGAGCTCTTCGCCGAAGCAGTAGACGCCGGGGATCTCGTTGAGCTCGGCGCGCGCGTGGTTGGCGATCTCGATCGTGCGCGAGAGCAGGGCCGGACCGTCGAGCGCCATCTGCCGGCGCGCGACGTCGAGCGAGGCCACCAGCACCAGGTTGGGGCTGGTGGAGAGGAACAGCTTGTAGACGGCCTTGAGCCGGTCGAGCTTGATGCGATTGCCCTGCACGTGCAGCATCGCCGTCTGCGAGAGCGAGCCGAGCATCTTGTGCGTCGAGTTGATGCACATGTCGGCGCCGGCTTGCATCGCCGAGAGCGGCAGCGCCGGGTGGAAGTGGAAGTGCGGACCCCAGGCCTCGTCGACCAGCAGCGGGACGTCGTGCTCGTGCGCGACCGCCGCGATCCCCTCGAGGTCGGCGGCCACGCCGTAGTAGGTCGGTGAGACGACGTACACCGCCTTCACGTCCGGCTCGCGCGCCAGCGTCGCGCGGACGGTCTCCGGCGTGACGGTGTGATCCATGTGCAGGTTCTCGTCGACTTCGGGCTGCATCCAGACCGGCGTCGCGCCCGACATGATCAGGCCGCCCATCGCGCTCTTGTGCGAGTTGCGCGGCAGCGCCAGCTTGTCGCCCGGGTTGAGCGCCGCCATCATCATGCACTGGTTGCCGCTGGTCGAGCCGTTGATCAGGAAGAAGCTCTGGTCGGCACCGTAGCACGCGGCGGCCAGCTCTTGCGCCTCGACCAGCGCCTCCTCGGGCTGCAGCAGGTCGTCCAGGCCCCGGATCTGGGTGAGGTCGATCGCCAGCACGTTGTCGCCGACGAAGTCGCGGAAGGCCCGCTCCATCCCGATCCCCTGCTTGTGACCGGGCGTATGGAACGGGATGACGCCCGCGTCGACGTAGTCGAGCAGGACCTGGAAATACGGCGCACGCGTCTGGTCCAGCGCGCTCGCGTGGGGATCCCGGCTCGTCACAACGCGACGGAGTATACCGCGCGCGAGGCGCCGCCGTCGATGGCTCTCGACGGCCTCAGCGCTCGGCCGCGGGGACCTCGGGCGCGAGCGCCGGGCGCGGTGCTCCGCCGGCCGGCCGCGCCGGCGCCGGCTCGGGCGGGTCGGGGTGGACGGTCAGCCGGATGTAGAGCCCGTCACGCCCGCGGCTGGTGACCTCGCGCAGGCGCGCTTCGCGGTCGTAGACGACCCGCACCCGGCGCCGCGCGTCGAAGGTGCGGCGGTCGCCGGTCTCCGGATCGACGTGGACCGGCAGCGGTACGTCGCCGTTCGCCTCGACGAACTGATCGACCGCGTCGTGGCTGATCTCGACCGTCACGAAGCCGTTGGAGTAGCGCAGGGCCAGCTCCGGCGTCGTGCCGATCTCGATGACCGGCTCGAGCTTCTGGCGCTTGCGCGCGACGCCCAGCTTCTGCGGCGCGACCGGGGTGCGCTCGACCCGGCGGATCATCCGCGCGCCTTCCCGTCGGGCGGCACCAAGCCGCGCTCGACGGCGATGTCGACCAGCGTCGCGCGCGCGCTGCGCTCGGCCTCGTCGGCGGCCCGCAGCGCGTCGGCGATCTCGGCCGCCGTGGCGGGACGACGATAGAGGACGCGGCCGGCCGCATCCGTGACGGTGACCCAGGCGTCCACGCTACCTGCCGTCCTTGGCGGTAGTGCTCACGCCTCGATCTTCTCCTCGATCGACACGTTGTACAAGAACAAGAACTTCTTCCACTCGCCGGGCAAGGTGTTCCGCTTGACGCGGATCCACGGTATATATTTCGGCGCTTTGGGCTTGCGCTTGAGCAGCATGTTGGCGTGCTCGGGGGTGCGGTTGTTCTTGCGGTTGTTGCAGCGCATGCACGCGCAGACCAGGTTTTCCCAGGTCGACGGGCCCCCTTTGCTGCGCGGGACGACGTGGTCGACCGTCATCATCCGCTCGCCCTTGATGCCGCAGTACATGCAGGTGTAGTCGTCGCGCAGCAGGACGTTCTTCTTCGTCAGCGCGACCTTCTGCATCGGGCGCTTGATGTAGTAGAGCATGCGGATGATCGAAGGCAGCTTCATCTCGTAGCTGGTCGATTTGATGAACGCGTCGCGCCGGTGGACGATCTCTGCTTTGCCCGAGAAGATCAGCTTCACGGCGCGCTGGAACGAGGTGATGTTCAGCGCCTCGTAGGTGAAGTTCAGGACCAGGACGTCGTTCACGATCGCTCCCGTGTGGAAGTGCGCAAGCGGCGAAAAAGCGAGAAGCGAGGCATCAGACTGCCTCGCTTCTCGATGAACTCGTGACGATGTGACGGCGCGGACTGCGAGATCCGCTCCATTGCGTCGGCCTGCGCCTTGGAGCGGCGCCTACGGACGTCATCGTCATCTTGGGCCGGGAGTTCGCCTCAGGCGGCGAGCGGACCCTTCGGCACGGCCGCCTCGACGATCGCCAGGAAGTAGGCGTGGACGCGATCGTCGCCGGTCAGCTCGGGATGGAACGAGGTGCCCAGCAGGTTGGCTTGGCGCACCATGACGCCGTGCCCGTCGCGCTCGGCCAGCACCTCGACCTGCGGTCCGACGCGCTCGATCCAGGGCGCCCGAATGAAGATCGCCGGGAACGGCGCCTCGCCGAGGACGGGAATCGCGAGCGGCACCTCGGCGGAGTCGACTTGGCGGCCGAACGCGTTGCGGCGCACGGTCACGTCGAGCAGTCCCAGCGTGGGCTGCGGCAAGCCGGCGACGTCGTGCGCGGCCACGATCAAACCCATGCAGGTGCCCCAGAGCGGCATCCCGGCCCGCGCCCGCGCCCGCACCGGCTCGGTCAGCTCGAACCGCTCGAGCAGCCGGATCACCGTCGTCGACTCACCACCCGGGATGACCAGCGCGTCGACCTGCGCCAGATCGGCCGGCGTGCGCACCTCGCGGACGCGCGCGCCGGCCCGTTCGAGCGCGTGCCGGTGCTCGATCACGTCCCCCTGCAGCGCCAAGACGCCGATGGTGGCGGGCTGGGACACGGTCAGTTGCCGCGGGTCGCCAGGAGCTGCTCGGGCGCCAGGGTGCGGATGTCCAGGCCGTCCATCGCCTTGGCTTCCTCGGGAATCGACTCGTGGGCGCGCAGGACCACGTCGGGATCTTGCCAGTGGGTCGTCGCGTCGACGATCGCGCGGGCGAACCCGGCCGGGTCGGTCGACTTGAAGATCCCCGAGCCCACGAAGATGCCCTCGGCACCCAGCTCCATCATCAGCGCGGCGTCGGCCGGCGTTGAGACGCCGCCCGCGCAGAACAGCACCACCGGGAGCTTCTTGTGCTCGGCGACGTCGCGGACGAGCTCGAGCGGAGCGCCCAGGTCGCGGGCACGCGCCACCAGCTCCTCGCGCGGCAGCGCGGCCAGCTGCGCGATGCCGTCGCGGATCGCGCGCATGTGCCGGACCGCCTCGACGATGTTGCCCGAGCCGGCTTCGCCCTTGCTGCGGATCATCGCCGCGCCTTCGGCGATCCGCCGCAGCGCCTCGCCCAGGTCGCGCGCGCCGCAGACGAACGGGACCGTGAACGGCGTCTTCTCGAGGTGATAGAGGTCGTCGGCCGGGGTCAGCACCTCGGACTCGTCGATGAAGTCGATGCCCAGCGCCTGCAGCTGACGCGCCTCGCCGAGGTGGCCGATGCGGACCTTGGCCATCACCGGGATGGTGACGGTGTCCATGATGCGGCGGATCAGCGCCGGGTGGCTCATGCGCGCGACGCCGCCGGCGGCGCGGATGTCGGCCGGGATGCGCTCGAGCGCCATCACGGCGACCGCCCCGGCCTCCTCGGCGATCTTGGCCTGCTCGGGGGTGACCACGTCCATGATCACGCCGCCCTTGAGCATCTGCGCGAGGCCCCGCTTGACGGTCTCGGTCCCGGTCTGCTTCGTCTCTCCGTTCATCTCCGCTCCATTGTCTCGGCCCGAAAGGCCTCCATCAATGCGGACAATAGGCACACCCCGCGGGTTGCGGGCACAGCAGACTACGGAGGGACGGCGCCGTTGACGGGGGTGTCGCTCGGTTCGGGCGTGTTCTCGTCCGGCTCGTGGGAGGCGATCGGCAGCGGGAGCGGCGGCGAGGTATAGGCGGGCGGGACCGTGACGGTGGGCCGCGGGCTCGGCTTGGGGGTGGGCGTCGGCTTGGGCGTCGGGGCCGGGGTGTGCGTCACCCGCGGGTCGGGGAAGGCCGGGTCGGTCGCCACCGCGGTGACCTGCAGCCGCTTCCAGTCGTGGAGGTTGCCCGGATCGGTCGGGCTCGGCTGCGGCACCGGGGTGATGTTGAGCCCCGCCACCGGCATGCGCTGTTCCGATTGCAAGAGTGCCCGGTTACCCAGCTTTTGGCCGATCAGGATCGAGACCAGCAAGACGAGCGCCCCCGCGACCAGGAGCGCCGAAAGCCCGGGGCGGCGGCTCGGCGGCACGGCGGCGGGCTTCGGTCAGGCCCGGGCGGCCGCCTCTTGGGCCGGCCGGCTGGCCATCGCGTCGATCAGCCGCGGCTCGCCGATCAGGATCTCGGCCATCCGTCCGGCCTCGACCCGCTTGCGGTAGGCTTGCCCGCGGAACTGCAGCACGACGTCGCGCCCCCGGTCGAGGTCGTTGCAGACGAAGATCCGGACCGCTCCGGCGGCGTCCTCGAAGGCGACCGCGGCGACCTCGACCGGCGAGGTGCGGATCTCGTCGGAGACGTCGCGGCCGGCGTAAAAGACCTGATACGGCTCCTCGGCCGAGGCGAAATCCATGTCGCCGACCACCATCGCGCGCTCGGCGTCGATGACGTAGCTGTGCCGCCGCCCGCCCCAATGCACGCGCACCGCGGCGGCCCAGCTCCAGTGCGCCGGCAGCAGCGGGACCAGGTGCGGGCGACCGCTGGTGCGGTAGCCGTCCAGGCCGCAGGCGGTCTCGGCCAGCGCCCACAGGTACTTGGCGCCCGTCCACGGCGAGAGGTACATCCCGCGATTGGTCAGCGAGCCGCCGTCGAACCACTCGCCGAACTGGCCCGGGACGGTGTTGCGGGCGACGCCCGCCTCCATGCTGGCGTAGATCGCCTCGAGCCAGTGCGCGGCCTGCGCGGGCTCGCCGTTGCGCGCGAGCGCGACGGCGTACCACAGGGTGAGGTCGGGCCACACCCCGCCCAACAGGCCGAAGCCGTGCGAGGGGAAGTACCAGGCGTCGGCCGTCGAGATCGTGCGCAGCCCGACGGCGGTGGTGAAATCGGCCTCGCCCAGGCGTTTGAGCATCGCCGTGCGCGCGTGCGGCTCGGCCACCTCGAACAGGATCGGAAAGACTTCGTCGGCGGTGAAGTCGTCCTGGTAGTTGCCTTCCTTGTCGTAGTTGAGCACGAAGGCGTGCGTGTCGGCGTTGTAGAGCTTGGCCAGCATCGCGTCGCGCAGCGCGGAAGCGGCCTGCGAGTACTTCTCCCAGGCGAGGGGATCGTCGACGATCGCCGCCATGCGCGCCGTCGCCTCGAACGCGAAGTACGCCTCGGCGTTGATCTCGGTGACGGCGCCGTCGAGCGTGTAGTACGGGATGATGTTGCGCCACGAGGTGATCCCGAACATGTCCACCCCGGCCGCCTCGCAGAACAGCAGCCCGTTCGCGTCGCGCTGCGAGAGCATGTAGTCGGCGATCCTCGTCACCAGCGGGAAGACGGCGCGCAGCCAGTCCTCGTCGAGCGTGGCGTTGAAGTGGTGCAAGATCGCGATGATGTGCAGCGGCGTGTCGTCGTTGACGTTCAAGTCGTAGAACGTCTTGAAGCCGCTCACGCCGCGCACGTACTCGACCACCTGTCCGCTCGGCTCGAGAAAGCGGTTGAACAGCTCGATCGCGTCGCGCGAGAACTCCGGCAAGAAGTAGTCGTAGCCGTGCACGAACCACGAGGTGTCGCGCGAGACGAGGATGTCGGAGGGCGGCGAGTTGGTCGAGCCCCAGCCCTGCGGATACTCCTTGATGACGCGCAGCATGTTGCACTTGGCCCACACCGCGCCGCGGTTGACGACGGCCGAGGGCGTGAGCAGCCGCGCGTCGGCGAGCTTGGCGGCGAAGTAGCGCTGCGTCGCGTCGAGCGCGTCGGGATCGTGCAGCAGCTGCTCGAGCACCGGCTTGGAGCGCGCGTCGCCGTCCTTGTGGAACACGACCGCCAGCCGCAGCGACTCGCGCGCCCCGGGCGCCAGATCGATGCGGTACTCGAAGGCGCCGAAGATGCGGCTGCTGGAGAACTCGGCGAGCTGCGGGGTGACCTCGTCGAGGTGCTCGTCCTCGCGCAGGGTGCCGTCCTTCATCCCCTGCAGCAGCATCTGCTCGCGCAGCGCGACCACGGCGGCGTGGGGAGCGCGCGAGCCGCCCCACCAGCGCACCGCGCCCGACTCCTCGCCGTAGGAGCGGATGAAACGTTCGCCCGCGCTGGCGCGCACGTGCTTCTCGGGCTCGCCGTAGAAGCGCTGCCCGATCAGCAGCGCCCACGGAAAGACGCGCACGCTGGCCGGGGTGGCGGCGGCGTTGTGGATCGCGACGTCGACGACGAAGGCGACGACGCGATCGTGCGCGGGACCGTGCGGCACGTAAAACGTCTCGCGCACGCGCAGGTCGGGGTTCAGCGCGAACTCCGCGATCTGCGCGTACGGCAGGAAGGTGAACTCGCGTACGATCTGTTGCGGAAACAGCGTCGGACCGCCCTGCGCGCGGTAGGCGATCTGGTGCGCGCCGAAGATGATCTGGTCGGTGTCGGCGTCCCAGAGGCCGCGGATCCCGCCCTTGGGCGTCGACGAGCAGAACGTCTTGTAGTTGCCCAGCGACATACCGAACGGCGTTTGGTCCTCGCGGAGGACGTATGCGCTCAGCTCGTTGCGCTGCGCGTCGAAGGTCGGTCCCACGGCTGTGGGGTCTACCCGAGACCGCGCGCCACGGCCTCCTCACGGGGAGCGCCGCCCGCCGAACGGAACAAAGAGCCCGGTGAGGCTGCAAGCGCCTGCCAAGATCAACCTGACGCTCGAGATCCTCGCGCGCCGCGAGGACGGCTACCATGCGCTGCGCAGCGTGATGGTGCCGATCGCGTTGCACGACGAGATCGCGATCGCGCCGGCGCGGCACTTCGCGTTCGCGTGCGAACCGCCGGCGCTCGCGCCCGACAACCTGGTGGTGCGCGCCTTCGCGGCGGCCGGCCTGGCCGACGCGCCGCTGGCCGTCACGTTGCGCAAGCAGGTGCCCGTCGGGGCGGGGCTGGGCGGCGGATCCAGCGACGCCGCCGCGATCCTACGCGCGGCGATGCGCGGGGAGTTCGGCGATGCGCGAGCCGGCGATTGGCTCGCGGCGGCGCGCGCGCTCGGCTCGGACGTTCCGTTCTTCCTGGTCGACGCGCCGGCGCTGGTCGAAGGGACCGGCGAGCGGGTGACGGCGTTGGGCGCGCCGCCGCCGTGGTGGATCGTGCTCGCGGTTCCGCCCGCGCACGTCGCGACCGGACCGGCCTACGCGCGCTTGGCCGAGGTGCGCGCGCTGCACCCCGCGCCCACCCGGCCGCGCGGCGGCTCGGCGACGATCCGCTGCGGCGAAGCGTTGCAACGCGCCGACTACGCGGCGGTGCTGGCGGCGATGACCAACGACTTCGAGCCGATCGTGCGCGAAGCGTATCCGCTGGTCGACGCGACGCTGCACGCGCTCGGCGACGCCGGCGCGCCGGGCCGCGCGATGCTCTCCGGCTCGGGCGGCGCGTGCTTCGCACTGTTCGCCGACGAAGCGTCGGCCCGCAGCTTCGCGCCGCGCGTGCGCGCGCCGGCCGGGACCGCGCTGCACGTGGTGCCGTTCGCGCCCAGCCGGAGCTTCCGGTGAGCGCGCTCGACGCCGTCGTGCTCGCCGGCGGCCGCCCGGACGCGGTTGCCGCGTTGGCGCCGGGCGCTCCCAACAAAGCTTTCGTGCCGATCGCCGGCGTGCCGCTGGTGACGCGCACAATCGCCGGGTTGCGCGCCTCGGCGCGCGTCGACCGCATCGTCGTGGTCGCGCCGCCCGAAGCCGCCGCGAACCCGGCGCTGGCCGGCGCCAGCGAAGTGCGCGGGGACGGCGCGACGATGCTGCTCAGCTTGCGCTCGGGTCTGGCCGGCTTCACCGAGGACGCGCTGGTGCTGGTGGCGGCCTCCGATCTGCCGGCGCTCGACGCGGCCGCGGTCGACGAGTTCGTCGACGCCGCCCGAGCGCGCGATCTCGACCTCGCCTACGCCTGCGTCGAACGGCGCTGGCATCTGGCGAGGTATCCGGAGTTTCCGCACACCTGGGCGCGCATGCGCGAGGGACGTTTCTGCGGCGGCGGGTTGGTGGCGCTGCGCCCCCGCACGCTGGCCCCGCTGGCGGAGTTGCTCGACGCGCTCGGCGCCGCGCGCAAATCGCCGCTGCGGCTGGCGGCGCTGCTGGGCTGGGACGTCGCGGCGCGCTTCGCGTTCGGCCGGCTCTCGATCGCGGGCGCCGAAGCGCGCGCCTCACGGCTGCTCGGCGGCGCGCGCGTCGGCGCGATTCGCTGCACCCAGCCGCAGGTCGCGCTCAACGTCGACCGCGTCTCCGACGTGTCGTTGGCGAACGCACGCTTTCGGCAAAGCGGGTGAACGCGGCGCGGCGTGCCTGCGTTGGTCTGGACATGCGCGCCGCAACCTTGCTGTTGGCCCTCACCCTGACGGGCCAGACGCCCGCTCCGGCGCCGGCGGCGAGCGCCGCGCCGAGCGCCGCGCCGGTCGCCGACTGCACGCCGCGCACCGAGCCGCTGGGCGCGATCGGGCGCGCCAGCGTCGTCACCTTCACCGGCGCCGTGTACGGCGACCACGTCTGCGCGCTGGTGCTCAACCTCGCCGACGACGGCTACCGCGCGTCGTTCGCCGCGGCGTCCGGCACGGCGCCGATCGAGGTCGCCTTGACGCCCGGCGCCGGCGGTTCGCTCGGCATCGACGCCGGCGGCGCGCTGCGCGCCGTCCCCGGCGCGCCCAGCGCGAGCGACGCGGTCGGCGTGGGCCCGTTCATCATCGCGCCCGGCGGCACGTTCGCCGCGCCGGCCGGTGCCAACGACGAGCAGCCGCTGGTGGTGCTGGCGTACGCGGGGCAGCGCATCGTGCTGCTGGCGACCAGCGCCGTCACGCCGGTCGATCTCGCCGACGCGTTGCAGCGCCAACCCGACCTGTTCGGCATCGTCGCGCCCGAGCGCGCGATCGTGCTCGCGCACGGGCCCGGCTCGACGATCTCTGTGCGCTTGCACGCTACGATACTCGGAACGCCACCGCCGACGGCGCAGCTGATCGCGATCGCGCCAAGACCTTAGAATTTCCTGGGAAAGGCTGCCGTCCGAGCGCCCTTCTCAGTTTCTTCTCAGGCGGAGCGGGCAAACCGTAACAACAGCGTGCCTGCGTGGCGAAGAGCTAGGGCTCTCTTGCTAGCGCCCGCTCATTCCCGGAGACGAAAGGACCTCGAGCACGATGCGAATCTTGGTGATCGGCGGAGACGGCTATTGCGGCTGGGCCACCTCGCTGTACCTGTCGAACCAAGGCCACGACGTGGCGATCATGGACAGCTTGGTGCGCCGCGAATGGGATCGCGAGCACGGGCTCGACTCGCTCGTGCCGATCGCCTCGGCACGGCGCCGCGTCGACGAGTGGAAGCGGCTGACCGGCAAGACGATCCGCTTCGAGCAGGCCGACGTCACCGACTACCAGGCCTTGTGCACCATGATCGACGAGACGCGCCCGGAGGCGGTCGTGCACTTCGGCCAGCAGCGCAGCGCGCCGTTCTCGATGATCGACCGCGAGCACGCGATCCGCACGCACCTCAACAACACGGTCGGCAACATGAACGTCCTGTGGGCGCTCCACGAGCGCGCGCCGCAGACGCACCTGGTCAAGCTCGGCACGATGGGCGAGTACGGCACGCCGAACATCGACATCGAAGAAGGCTTCATCACCATCGACCACCACGGGCGCAGCGACACGCTTCCGTATCCCAAGCAGCCGGGGTCGTTCTACCACCTGACCAAGGTCAGCGACAGCGATCAGATCTACTTCGCCTGCCGGGTGTGGAAGCTGCGCGCGACCGACCTCAATCAGGGCGTCGTGTACGGCACCTACACCGAAGAGACGGCGGCGTCGCCGGCGCTGGCGAACCGCTACGACTACGATCACGTCTTCGGCACGGTGCTCAACCGCTTCTGCGTGCAGGCCGCGCTCGGCCACCCGCTGAGCGTCTACGGCAAGGGCGGCCAGACGCGCTCGTTCCTCGACATCCGCGACACCGTGCGCTGCATCGAGATCGCGGTGACGAACCCGGCGCAGCCCGGCGAGTTCCGCGTCTTCAACCAATTCACCGAGATGTTCGGCGTCGAGCAGCTGGCGGAACGCGTCAAAGGCGTCGCCGGCACGCTGGGTCTGGACTGCACGATCGCCCACGTCGCCAACCCGCGCGTCGAGCGCGAAGAGCACTACTACAACGCGATCAACACCAACTTGCGCTCGCTGGGGCTCGAGCCGACGCTGCTCAGCGACGAGACCATCGCGGGGCTGATCCGCCAGGCCGCGGAGCACCGCGCGCGCATCGACCTGAGCTTGATCCCGCCGCGCGTCGAGTGGAGCCGCCACGAACCGACCGCGGCCCTGCGCGCCGCGGCTTCGTGACGGCGGCTGGGGCGTAGCCCGAACGCGACGGCTTCGCGGAACGCGAAGCCGCTACGCGCCAGACCAGCGCCGGAACAGGCCGGCGTCGATACCGAACTGATCGAGGGCCTTGCCGACCGTGTGGTTGACGAGGTCCTCGAGCGTTTTCGGGCGCGCGTACCAGCCGGGGATCGGCGGCAAGATCACCGCGCCCAGCTCGGCCAGCTGCGCGAGCGTGCGCAGGTGCCCCAGGTGCAGCGGCGTCTCGCGCGCGACGACCACCAGCCGGCGCTTCTCCTTGAGGCAAACGTCGGCGGCGCGCACCAGGAGGTTGGCGTTGAAGCCGTACGCGATCGCAGAAGCGGTGCGCATCGAGCACGGGATCACCAGCATCCCGTCGGTGTGGAACGAACCCGACGAGATCGCCGCCGCCACGTTGTCGTCGCGGTGGACGACGTCGGCCAGCGCTTCGAGGTCGGCGGCGGTCCAGTCGGTCTCCAGCTCGATCGTCTGGCGCGCCTGCTCGGAGACGACCAGGTGCACCTCGAGCTGCGGCACGGCGCGCAGCGCGCGCAGCGCGGCGAACGCGTAGACGCTCCCGCTGGCGCCCGACACTCCGACGACGAGTCGCTTGGTCTCCACCCTCCACCCTTTCCACGCCCGTCCACAGATCCCGGGAGCGAGCGCGGCGCCGGGGGTCGGCCGGCCGCTCCGCGGCGAAGATGACGGCGTGCTCCTGGTCGACGAACGGCGGTTGCCGGCGGACGGTGCGTTGGCGCCGGCCGCGCTGCTGAGCCGTCTGGTCGGGCGGCGCGTGCTCGGAAACGGCGCCCGCCGCGCGATCGTGCGCCGGCTGGCGGCGACCCGCGAGGACGTGGTCGTCGCCGCGCACGTGCGCGCCAGCGCCTCGTTCGCGGCGCGCGTCGTCGACGCGCTCGACCGCGGCGCCGTGCCGCCGTCGCTCGAAGCGCTGGCCAATCACGTACGCACGCTGACCAGTTTCGCCGAGCTGCTCGACGTGCGCGCCGCGCTGCACCTCGCGCTGGCCGACGGGCTGCGTTTGAACGCCGAGGTGCTGCGCGTCGACGCGCTGCTCTTGAGCGACGCCGACGACGCGTTCGCGTGGCGCCGGCTGGCGGCGCTGGCCGGGGTCGCGTGCGAAGCCGTCGAGCTGGGTCCGGCGGTCCCGGCCGCGCTCGCGCTCGACGCCGTCGCCGGCGTGCAGGCGCTCTTGCGCTTCGCCGACCGGCAGCGCGACGCCGACGCACGCGCGGCGCTGCTGGCGCCGCAGAGCGGCGTCGCTCCGGACGAAGCGGGCGCGCTGCTGGCCGCCGCCGGCGAGCGCAGCACGCTGCTCGAGGTCATCGCGAAGGGAGCGTCGGCCGACGCGACCCGCTTCGCGCACGGCTTGACCACGCTCGCCGACGCGTATCGTATCCCCGACGCCTCGGCGGCCGGCGTCCTGGCTGCGGCCTGCGCCGCGTTTCCGATCGCCGATCCGGCGACGCGCGCGGCGCTGGTGCGCGTCGCCGCCGACTTCGACGAAGCGCGCGCGTTCGCGCCGGCCTGGCAGGCCGACGACGTGCTGGCCGAGATCGACGCCGAGCTGGGCGACGCGACGCGCCGCGCCGAGCGGCCGCCCGACGTCGCGCCCGCGCCGCAGCTCGCCGACGAGCCGCCCGAACCCGTTCGCACGCGCAAGCTCTCGTTCAGCGCGTCCTCGCTCAACGCGTACGCCGAGTGCAAGCGCAAGTGGTGGTTTCGTTACGCCTGCGCCGCCGTCGAGGACAAGGGCTCGTCGGCGTCGTTCTACGGGATCGCGTTTCACGCCGCGTTGGAGGACTTCCATCACGTGTACGCGCGCTTCGACGCCGTCGACGCGCCGGCGCTGGCGATGTTCCTGGACGGCTGCGTGAACGGCGCCTTCGACCGCTACCGGACGCGCTTCGACGCGCCGGTCGAGTTCGAGCTGCAGAAGCGGCGCGCGCGCCGCACCGCCAAGAAGTATCTCAGCTGGCTGCTCGAGCGCGCGCGCCGTTCGCCGTTCGCGGTCATCGGCTGCGAGACGGAAACCGACATCGAGCTGGGCGGTCACCGCTTCATCGGCTATATCGACCGGCTCGACCGCGACGAACGCACCGGCACCGTCACCGTCGTCGACTACAAGACCGGCTCGATCGCGACCAGCGCGCAAGAATATCTCGACGCGGTGCGGTCGTTCCACGAGTTCCAGCTGCCGTTCTACTACTGGGCGCGCACCGCCGCCGGCGACGTCGTCACCAAGCTCGCGCTCGTCCCCCTCAAGGATGCGCTGCTCGACGTCGTCCCGGTCGAGCTCGAGGTCGTCACGACCTCACGGCCGCCGCGAGCGAACGGCAGCTACGGCGAGATCTCGGTGGCCGAGCTCGAGCGCGCGCGCGCGCGGATGATCGCGCTCGCTGACGAGCTCTCGCACGGTGAGCGCGCGATGTTTCCGGCCACCGACGATCCGGACGCATGCCGCTATTGTGCGTACGGCAACGCGTGCAGAGAACGTCCACGCGTGCTCGAAGAACGGTTCGGTCGCTGACACTTCACCGACGGGGCGGCCTTCTGCTGCACGCAAAATAGTGATGCACGGAGTGTCATTGTGCGTTTTGTCGCAGGCGATTCTCGGTAGTTGAAACGCTACCCGAGCAAGTCGTTCGGGCAAGGAGGCCACACTTCGGTGCATCTCACACGGACGACGTCGATCGCAGCGACGATCGTCGCTGCCGCACTCTTGGCGAGTTGCGGCGGCGGCGGAGTCGGCGGCGGAACGTCTCGCCCAATCCCAGCCACCACACCGACACCCTCGTCGAGCGCCAGCGGTATCACCGCGCTCACCGGACTCGCCGCGGCGCCGCTCGCCGTCGGCGACACACGCGCATTCACACCGTCGGAATCGGGTTATAGCGGCGGTTACACGGTGACCTCGTCGGCGCCGAGCGTCGCGAGCGTCACGCCGTCGTCGGGTACCGGACCGTTCACCGTCAAGGGACTCGCGCCCGGCACGACGACCATCACGACGTCCGATACGAACGGCCACAGCTCGAGCGTACCGCTGACCGTCAGCGCCACCGTCGGTTTCGGTTCGCTGACCGCGACGCCGGCGAACACGCAGCTCACGACCGGCGAGACGACGCAGTTCACGCCGAGCGAGCCCGGCTATTCCGGCACCTACACCGCCACCTCGTCGAACCCGGCGGTGATCACCGTCTCGCCGGCGTCGGGGACCGGGCCGTTCACGCTGACCGCGGTCTCGCCCGGAACCGCGACGATTACCGTCGCCGACCAGAACGGACACAGCGCGTCGACGACGTTGACCGTCACCGCGCCCGGCAGCACGCCCGCGCCGACCAACGCTCCCAGCGGCACGCCGACGACCGCACCGAGCGGTAGTCCGACGACCGCACCGAGCGGCAATCCGACGACCGCACCCAGCTCGAGCCCGACCTCGACGCCGACGAGCGCGCCGATCTCGTTGACGCCGGTCGCACTGACGGTCGACCTCAACCAGCTCGCGAACGTCGCGGAAACGGATTCGACCGGCGCGACGCCGACCACCAGCGTCGCCAACCCCGCGACCGCCACCATCGTCTCGACCGGCAGCGGTCAGTACGAAGTGGTCGGAAATCAAGCCGGCAACACGACCATCACGTTCAGCGATCCGAGCGGCAACACGACGACGCTGCCGGTCACCGTGCCGGCCTCGCCGCAGCCGGTCATCCAGCTCAACCCCACCGGCGTCAACGACGGCGCGGCCGGGCTGGGCGCCACCGCCGTGACGCTCTCGCCGACGGAGACGGGATATACCGGACCGTTCACGGCGTCGAGCAGCAACGCGTCGGTCGCGTCGGTCTCGCAGGTCGGCAACACGTTCGTCGTGGCGACGGCGAACCCGGGCTCGGTGATCATCACCGTGCGCGACGACCAGGGGAACTCCGCGAGCATCGGTTTCACGGTGCAGTAGCTTCTCCACTCCGTCCACAGCGATCCACAATCGGGCCCGGCGCACGGGGACGGGGTGCGCCGGGCGAGAACCGCGTCGGGTGATCCTCGACGCCTTCGGGACGGCATCGTGATCGCGGCGCTCGGATTGGAGCGAGCGATCGCGCTGCCCGCCGCGCACGGCCTGCTCGCGTTCACCGGGCCGCCGGCGAGCGGCAAGACGGCGGCACTGGCGCGGCGCTTCGCGGCGTTGCGCGCCGCCGATCCCGATCTCGCCGGCGCCGCGATCGTCACGGCCGCGCGCGCCGAGGGCGCCCGCGCGCTGGCCGCCCGCATCACCGCGGAGTGCGGCATCGCGGTGCGTGGTGCGACGCTCGACACGTTCGCGCTCGAGCTGCTGCGCGCGCACCCGTTCGAGACCGGGCTCGCGCTCGACCTCGAGCTGGTCGACGCGCTCGACGCCGAAGAGATCTTCGAGCGTGCCGCCGCTCCGCTGTTCTCGGCCGAGTGGAGCGACTGGCTGGGCACCGAGATCGATCCCGAGATCGCCGGACTGCGCACGCCCGACCGCTTCGCGGACGCGGTCTTGCGGTTGATCCGCAAGCTGCGCGACGCCGGCATCGACGACGAAGCGTTCCTGACCGCCGCCAAGCGCGGCGCGGCGACGTTCTACGCGAATCCGCCCAACCTCGCCTCGCCGGCGCTGGTCGCGGCCACCAAGGACGAGCATCGTGCCTCGCTCGCCGTCGACGGCTCGGAGCTGGACCGCCAGCGCCGCCGCGAGCTCGACTTGGCGAAGATCGTCGCGCGCTTGTACCGCGCGTACGTCGACGAGCAGGTGCGGCGCGGCTGCCTGACCGCGGTCGACGCGCTGGTCGAAGCGACGCGGCTGCTCGAGACGCAGCCGGCCATCGCGCGCGCGCTGCGCACCCGGCTGCACGTCGCGTTCGTCGACGACGCGCACGACCTGAGCGCGGCCGGCTTGCGCTTCCTGCACGCGCTGTTCGGTGACGCGCTGCACGGCGTGACCGTCGCCGGCGATCCGAGCGCGGCGACGCAGACCTTCGCCGGCGCGCGGCCCGAGCGGATCTTCGGGCACGCCACGACGACGGTCGCGCTGCCCGGCGGCGCCTTGCCGCCGCTGATCGCGCAGGTCGCGTACGCCGTCATCGACGCCGACCCCGCGCGCCCGCTCCCGCCCGGCGAGGCGGTGCGGGTGGTGCGCGCGCGCGACCGCCTCGCCGAAGCGGAGACGATCGCCGAGCGCGTCGTCACGCTGCTCGCGAGCGGCACGCCGCCCGGCCGTATCGCGGTGCTGCACCGCACGCTGCGCACGCTCGGTGCCTACGAGGAAGCGCTGCTGGCGCGCGACGTCCCGCTCGCGCTGGCCGGCGATCCGGTGCTGTTCGCGCGTCACGACGTGCTCGACGCGCTCGCGCTGTGGTGGAGCGCGGTCGACCCGTTCCGTCACGTTTGGCTGCTGCGCGCGCTGCAGACGCCGATGGTGCGCCTGTCCGACGCCTCGATCGCGACCTTGTGCGGCGAACCGGCCAGCCCGCAACCCGCGCTCTTCACCCTGCCCGACGACGACCAAAGCGACCGCCGCTGGGACCGCCGCCGCGATCTGCGCCTGGCGACGAACGTGCTGCGCGGCGAGCGCGACGACGATCTCGGAGCGGTGGCGCGCGAACGCGTGCGCGCGTTCCGCGAACGCCGCGCGCGCTGGACGGGCTGGCTGCGGGCGACCGACGTCGCCGGCGCGGCGCGCGCGATCGCCGAGGACGGCGGGCTGTTCGCGCCGTTGGCCGGCGAGACCGCGGCGCGCACGCGCTTCCGCGTCACGCTGGTCGAGCGCGCGATCGCGCAGCTCGCCGCCTACGCCGCGCGCCACCCCTTCGCCGACCTGGGCGCGGCACTGGCGTACTGCGACCGGCTGGCCGCGGCCGAGGGCGGTCCGGAGCTGATCGACGAACGCGACGACGCCGTCGTCGTCGCCTCGGTCGAGCGCGTCCTCTCGCGCCGCTTCGCGCACGTCTTCGTCGTCGACGCGCGCGCCGGCGCGTTTCCGCCGTACTACGTACCGGACGCGTTCTTGTTCAGCCCTAGTTACGGGATGATCCCGAAGGAGAACGCCGGCGACGCGCCGGCGGCGCGCACCGCGAAGTTCACCTGGTACGAGCACCACGCGAAGCCGCGCGCGGCATACGTACGCGAGCAGCGGCGGCTGTTCGCCGCCGCGCTCGGACGCGCCGACGAGACGGTGACGGTCTCGGCCGCGGGCCGTCCGACCCGCGGCATCGCGGCGCCCGAGCTCGCGCACGAGATCGAGCTGCTGCTCGCGAACCGCGCCTAGTGGCGGACGCGAACCTCCCGCTGCGCCACCGCGAGCATTACCCGGGAGACCTATCCGCATCGTGCTGCGCCTCGCACCCCTGAGCACCGACGCCTACGTCCGCGACGTGCTGCCGCACTCGGCCGAGCTGTGGGCGGGCGCGCGGAGCTTCGACGAGTACGCGGCCGAGCTGCGCGGCATCGCCGGTTCGGCCTGGGGGCGGCGGCGCTTTCGCACCGTCGGCTTGTGGGTGGGCGACGAGCTGGTCGCCTCGTGCAAGCGGTACGATCGCGTGCTGCGCTGCGGCGATCGCCGCTACCGCGCCGCCGGGATCGGCGCCGTCTTCACCCCGCCCGCGCTGCGCGGGCGCGGGTACGCGACCGCGCTGCTGGGCGCGCTGCTCGACGCCGAGCGCGCCGCGGGCACGGCCTTCGCCTACCTCTTCAGCGACATCGGCGCGACGTTCTACGAGCACCTCGGCTTCGTGAAGCTGCCCGCGCGCGCGTTCTCCCTGCGCGCCGACGGGCTGGCCGGACCGCGGGTGACGGTCGAGACGCTCGGCGCGGACGACGACGCGGCGATGCGACGGGTCTTCGCCGCCAGCGAGGCGCGCCGGCACTTCGCGTTCGTGCGCACGCCGCTCGAATGGGAGTGGCAGCGCCTGCGCGCCGCATCGCGCGAGCACGGCTCGCCGGTGCTGCGGCTGGGCGTCCGGCGCGGCCGGGCGCTGGCGGCGTACGTCGTCGGGCGGCGCATTCCGACCGCGGACGTCTTCGCGCTCGACGAGTTGGCGCTGGCCCGCGCGCAGGATGCGCCGCTGCTGGGCTCGCTCTTGCGCGCGGCCGCCGGCGACCTGCGCAAGATCGGCGGCTGGCTCCCCCCGGCGCCGCTGCGCGGCGCGCTGCCGCGCGGCGCGGTCCGCCCGCGGCGCAGCAGCCTGACGATGGTCCTTCCGCTCGACCGAACCTTCGCGGCCGCCTGGCGGGAGACGCTGCCCCGGGTCGAAGCGGACGCTGCAGATCCGTGCTGGGCTGCCGATTACCTCTAAGGTGGGCTTGACGATTCTTGAACCGAAGGCCGGCCTCGAGCCGATCGACCGTTTGCTCGTCGACGTCCAAGCGGCGTGCGTGCGAGCCGGGGCGGCGATCTTGGCGTTCGCGGCCGGCGACTGCACGGTGTGGACAAAGGACGACGCCTCGCCGCTGACCCAGGCGGACCTGGCCGCCAACGCGATCCTGCTCGCGGCGCTGGCCGAGCTCGACCCCGCGACGCCGGTCATCTCCGAGGAGAGCCCGCGGCCCGCGGGCCCGGCGCCGGCGCGCTTCTGGCTGGTCGATCCGCTCGACGGCACGCGCGAGTTCCTCAGCGGCAACGGCGAGTACACGGTCAACGTCGCCCTGGTGGACGAGGGGACGCCGGTGCTCGGCGTCGTCCATGCGCCCGCGCTCGAACGCACCTACGCCGCCGCGCGCGGCCGCGGCGCGACCCGCACCGACGCGCACGGGACGCGGCCCATTCACGTCCGTCGCGAGGGCGCGCTGGTGGTGGTCGCGAGCCGCTCGCACCGCGGCGCCGAGCTCGAGCCGTTCCTGGCCGCCTTGCCGCCGCACGAAACCGTCACGGCCGGCTCGTCGCTCAAGCTGGGCCTGGTGGCGGACGGGACGGCGCAGCTCTACCCGCGCTTCGGTACGACCTGCTGGTGGGACATCGCCGCCGGCCACGCCGTGGCGGTCGAAGCCGGCGCGCAGGTGGTGACGTTCGCGGGCGCGCCGCTGCGCTACGCGGGCAGCGACGTGCGCAACCCCTCGTTCGCGTGCACGGCTCTGCCGGTCGAGCTGGTCACAACAGCCGCAGCTCGCGCGCTTCTTCATCCGTAAGCGACGCCACCCGGGTCCCCAGCAGCCGGATCGGCGTTCCGGCGACCTCGGAGCGCTGCCAGCACCAGCGCGCGGCGTCGTGGATCGCGTCGGCGTCGTTGGTCGCGACCGCCAGCGTCGTCTGCCGGCCGGTGACGGTGAAGTCGGCGCGCTTGATCTTCACCCCGACCGTCTGCGCGCGCAGTCCCTTGGCGAGCAGATCGCGCGCCAGCTCGTCGGCCTGCTCGCGAAGCAGCGCGTGAATGCGCTGCTCGTCGGTGACGTCGTACTCGAAGGTCTCCTCGGTCGAGATCGACTTGCGCTCGCGCGACGGATCGACGGCGCGCTCGTCGATCCCGCGCGCGAGATCGCGAAAGAACGGCCCGCTGCGGCCGAACAGCGCGTAGAGCGCCTCGTCGGCGAGCACCGCGACGTCGCCGATGGTGCGAATCCCCGCCGCCTCCAAACGCGGCTGCGTCTTCGGACCGATCCCCCACAGCCGTCCGACCGGCATCGGCGCCAAGAACGTCGCTTCGCTGCCCGGCTCGACGACCGTCAAGCCGTCCGGCTTGCGCAGATCGCTGGCGATCTTGGCGATCATCTTGCCGCGCGCGACGCCGGCGCTGGCGGTCAGCCCGATCTCGGCGCGAATGCGCGCGCGCACGCGCTCGGCCAGCGCGCACGCCGCCTCCAGGTCGTCGGTACGCGCGTCGACGAACGCCTCGTCGAGCGAGAGCCCTTCGACGGCGCGGCCGTCCTCCTCGAAGATGGCGAACACCGCGCGTGAGGCCTCGCGGTAGCGGGTGAAGTCGGGCGGCACGACGACCAGCTGCGGGCACAGCTCGCGCGCGCGGTACAGCGGCATCGCGGAACGCACGCCGAACGGCCGCGCTTCGTACGACGCCGTCAACACGACGGCCCGGCGCGAGGAGCCCGAGATCGCGAGCGGCACGCCGCGCAGCGACGGATCGTCGCGTTGCGCCACCGACGCGTAGAAGGCATCGAGGTCGAAATGGACGATCATCGTACGACCGTCCCCCGGATCATGGAACCCCGAGCGCCTCGCGCACGTAGGCCAGCGCGTCCGCGCCGACCTCCATGAAGGCGACGGCGAAGCCGCCCATCGCGCTCGAGCGGACGATGCGGCTGGTGATCTCGTGCCGCTGGCCGGCGCCTTCGAGCACGATCGTCAGAACGGTGTCTTCGGGGAACGTCTCGCCGGCCACGAGCAGCAGGCCGGTGCGCGAGATGTTGTCGATGGTGCCGGTGCGCTCGGGCTGGTCGCCGTAGCGGTAGCGCACGGGCATGCTGACCTTGACCCGTTCGCTGGCTCGCCGGTTACCGTCGTCGCTCATCCGCTCCTCCGATCACGGCACGCCGAGTGCCTCGCGTACGTAGCGCAGCGTCTCGTCTTCGACGTGGACGAAGGAGACGCCCAGTCCGCCCATCGGTGCCGTTCGCACGACTTCACCGACGATGGTGTGCTCCGCGCCGGCTTGGTCGTGGAACGCGATGCGCAGGTGCGTTCCCTCGGCCATCGCCTCGTCCGCGATCAGCAACAGCCCGTTGCGCGAGATGTTGTCGATCCGGGCGGCGCGCTCGTCCGGCGCGCCGTCACGACGGTAGCGCGCGGCGACGTCGACCTTTACGCGGATCGCGGTGCGCCGATCGTTCATACTCCCACTCCCTCCATGAGCGTGCGAATCGCGGTCACGTTGCGGACGTCGTCGGCCTCTTCGCCGGGCGTCTCGAGGATCGCGATCTTTCCTTGCACTCCCGGATGCGCGACGATCGCGCGGAACCCTTCGATCCCGATGCGTCCCTCGCCGATGTGGTGATGGCGGTCCCGGGCGCCGCCCAGCTCGACCTCGGTGTCGTTGAAGTGGAACATCACGACCCGGTCGAGTCCCATCTCGCGCTCGACCTCGTCGAAGAAGCGCGCCACGCCCTCGCGCGTGTCGAGCGCGTAGCCGGCGGCCCAGCTGTGCGCGGTGTCCAGACAGACGCGCAGGTTCGGGTGGCCGACGGTACGGATGAACCGACCCAGCTCCTCGATGGTCCCGCCGCACAGCTGACCCGCGCCCGCGCTGTTCTCCAGCACCAGGTACACGTTGGGGTCGATCCGCTCGAGCGCGTGCTCGAGTCCGTCGACGACGGCGGCGAAGCCGGCGGCGCGGTCGCGCTTGCCGTACGAGCCCAGGTGCGTGTTGACGTACGCGACCCGGCCGACCGCGGCCACGGCGAGATCGTTCTCGAGCAGCTTGAGCGAGCCGTTGCGCGTCTTGGGGTCCTCGCTGGCGAGGTTGATCAGATACGAGGTGTGGATCGCGACCGGCGCGATCCCGGCGGCCTCGCGCATGTTCGCGAAGCGGGTGAAGGCCGGCGCGTCGATGGCGCCGACCCGGTACGTCTTGGGGTTCCCGCTGAAGAACTGCAGCGTGGTGCAGCCCAGCTTGGCCGCATACGCGACGGCGGCCTCGTGACCGCCGCCGACGCGCACGTGCAGACCGTAGCGCAGATCGGTCACCGCTCGGTCAACGGCGGCGGCCGAAGTCGAACTGGCGCGCGCGCGTGCCGCGCGGCATGAAGCTCTTGGCCCGCCCGCTGGGCACCATCGCGCGCGAGGGGTTGCGCTCGAAGGTGGTCGAGGTCATCAGGACCGCGTCGGAGGGCCGTTCGCGGCGGCCGACGCGGCCGATCAGCTGCTCGACCTCCGACTCGCCGAACGCGTCGGCGTCGGTGATGACGATCAGATCGGCGGCCGGGATGTCGATCCCGCTCCCGACCAAGTTCGTCGCCGCCAGCACCGCCGGTGCTTGCGCGCGGAACTTGTTCATCATCTCGACGCGCGTGCCGACCTCGTTGACCTTGACGCCCTTGCGGCGATTGCGGCTGCCGTGCTCGTGCGTGTCGGCCATGTCGCCGCGCAGCTGCTGCACGGGGATGCCGTAGGTGTGCTCGAGCCGTTCCGCCAGCCGCGGGACGTCGCTGCGCGTGCGGCCGATGACGAACACCCGTGAGCCGCGCGCGAGGTGGTCGCGAATCAGCGCGTCGGCGCGCGAGAGCTGCTCGGCGGGCGGCTCGCCCCACACGCCTTCGACCTTGTGGATCGTCGTCGGCAGCACGTCGAACGGCATCTTCTTCATCGAGACGACGCGCGAGAGCGCGCCGATCCGTTCGAGGAAGCGGCGCAGCTCGTCGGGCGTCGCGGTGGCGAAGATCATCGGGCAGTCGAGGTCTTCGAGCAGCCGCAGGTGCTCGCGCTCGTCGAACGCGTTGACGTCGTCGATCACCAGCAGCGCGCTGCGATCGATCATGTCCCAGTAGCGCTCGATGGTCAGCATCATCGCCGAGCCGACGACGATGTTGATCGTCCCGTCGGCGATGCCGTTTTCGACCGCGCGGCGCTCGGCGGGCGACGCGCCGCCGTGGATCTGCCCGACGCCGATGCCGGTCCCCTCGAGCCGTTCGGTCAGATAGGTGTAGTGCTGGCGGATCAGATCGCGCGTCGGCGCGACGACCACGCCGTAGCCGCCGTCGGTGGCGAGCACGGTGTCGACCAGCGTGCGCATCAGGACTTCGGTCTTGCCCGAGCCGGTCGGCGCCTTGAGGAGAAACTCATAGTGGCCCTCGTCGAGACCTTCGGCGAGAGCGAGCACGGCGTTGCGCTGGTCGACGGTGAGCCGGAACCGCTCACCGGGTTGGATCAGCTCGTGGGTCAGCGCGACGCGCTGACAGTTCTGGTCGATCCGCGCCCACGTGGCGGCGGGGTCGAGACGTGCGGTCATACCGCTGATGGCTGGGTCTCCGTTTCTTGGGGTGATTGCTCGGCCGCCGCGTCCTCGACGTCCGCGACGCTCTCGGACTCGATCGACGCGATCGCGTCGGCGGCCGGCGTCGTCGGTACCGTCGGAATCGGCAGCGCGAGCTCGAGCGGGCCGGCCGCGGTTTCGAGGTCGATGGTCGGCAGATCGTCGAGCCGCTTGAGGCCGAAGGCCTCCAGGAACTCCGGCGTCGTCTTGTAGAGCATCGGCCGCCCCGGCGACTCCTTGCGGCCGGACTCGGCCAAGAAGCGACGGTCGACCAGGGTCGCGATCACCGAGTCGGCGGACACGCCGCGGATCTCTTCGATCTCACCTTTGGTGCAGGGTTGGGTGTAGGCGACGATGGCCAGCGTTTCGAGCGCCGCCGGCGAGAGATTGGTCTTGGGGGGCAGCAGATACGCTTCGACGACCTCGCGCGCCGCCGGCGCGCTCGCGAAGCGGTAGCCGCCCGCGATCTCGCGCAGCACGACGCCGCGATGCGCGAACTCCTCGTCGATCTTCTGCAACGCGACGCTGACCTCGGCCTCTTCCGCGCCGGTCAGTTTCGCCAATTGCTTGATCGAGAGGGCTTCGCTGGCGACGAAGAGCAGCGCTTCGCAATCGCGCTGCAGTTTGCCGGTGTCGACGAGTTCAGGCTGCACGGTCTTCTTCGGGGACGGGGAGGATCGCGATGTCGGTGAAGGCGTCGCTCTGCTCGACGCGCACGCGGGCGCGGCGCACGAGCTCGAGCACGGCGAGGAACGTCACGATGATGGCGACGCGATCGAGGTTCGCGCACAGCGCGAAGAACGACGCGCGGCCGTCGCGGCGCACGGCACGGGCCACGGCTTCCATCTGCTCGACCAGCGAGACCCGTTCGCGGACGATCGTCCGCTTCTCGGGCTTCGCCGCGCGCAGTGCCGCGGCCAGTGCTCCCGCGAGCTTCGCCGCGTCGATCTGATAGCGCTGCACGAACTCGCCGGTCGGGTCGCCGCCCTCGCTGCGCAGGTAGAAGGCCGAGGCCTCGGCGGCCCTGGCCTTGAGGTCGGTCCCGGCGTCACGGTACTTCGAGTAGGCGATCAGCCGCTCGCGCAAGCGCTGCTCGACCGCCTCGGCCGACTCCTCCGGATCGCCCTGGAACTCGACCGGGATGGGGGGCAGCAGGGCCTTGGACTTGAGGAAGACCAGCGTCGCGGCGACGACGAGGTAGTCGGCCGCCAGCTCGACGTCGAGCGCCTCCATGGCGTGGACGTAGGCCAGGTACTGGTCGGCGACGCGCGCCAGCGGAACGGTGGCGATGTCGAGCTGCTGCTCCTTGACCAGGTTCAGCAGCAGGTCCAACGGACCGTCGAACACGTCGAGCGAGACGCGCAGCGCGCGCTCGTCGACGACGGGGACCGGGGCCGACAATTACGCGCTCGTGTCCCTCACCGACGGTCCGGCGGTGACGGTCTCCGGCTCGAACTGGCCGGCGCCTTCGCGCTCCAGCCACTCCAGGCCCAGGTCGACCAAACGCTTCTCGTTGATGTACTTGAGGGCTTTCTTGGCGGCCTTGATCTCGAACCAGCGCGCCTCGTCGACCTCGTGATCGTGGTTGGCCGTGTCGCCCGAGAGGTAGCGCATCAGGTAGAAGTGGACGTCCTTCTTGTGCTTGGTCCGGTTCAGGAAGAACCAGTAGTGGATGTCCGAAAGCTTGGTCAGGATCTCGGCCCAGCAACCAGTCTCCTCACGCACTTCGCGCAGGGCCGCTTGCTCGTGGGTCTCCTTCGGCTCGACGTGTCCCTTCGGCAACGACCAGACGCGCGGTTCCCCACGGCCGATCAAGAGGGCCTCCAAACCGTTTCCGTCCCCACGCAGGACCAGCCCGCCGGCGGAGACCTCGTATTTGATGCGCATCGTTGCCTTCAGATAGATCCAGCCCGACGTCCCGGGCTGGTTCTTCCAGTATAGCGTGCCGGCCCAAGAAGGGCGCCAGCCCCCGGCCTAGGGCGAGGGAGGGTGCGAGAGCCTGATCATGGCCGCTCCGCTACGCGGAGCAGCCGAGCTCGTCACGTCGCTCTCGTCGGTCGCGATCGGCCCGACGCTCGGCGCTCCGCCAGCGCTCCCCACGATCGCTTCGGCGTCCCGAACGACCGCGGCCTGCGGCCTGAAGCTTCGGCGCGGCGTCGGCGGCAGCGCGGCGACCTGCGGTGCGGCGGCCGCCGCGAGACTCCCGGCGCGGCGCGGACGGCTCGCGCGCGGCACGCTCGGCGGCGCGGGCGCGAGGGCCGGGTGGGCGGCGGGGCGCGGGAGCGCGGCGGCGGGCGGCTTCGCCCAGGCGAGCTGGACCGGGCGAGCCCGATGGGCCGGCCGCGCGTGCGGGCGATGGTGCGCGATGCGAAGCCGGCGGTGCGGCGGCGCGAGGACGGCCAGCTGCACGGGCCGCTCGGCGACCTGCGGCGCGCGCGCGGCCGGAACCGCCAGCAGGGTCACGCCCAGCACCGCCACCGTGCCGGCCGCGCCGGCGGCGACGCCGAGGGCGCGGGCGAGGGGGCGCAGGACGACGGCCGGGCGCAGCAGGCGTTCGACCCGGATCGCGACGTGCGAGCGGCGGTTCCACAGCGCGAGCGCGGCGTCGTCGGCCGCCGGAACGGTCGCCAAGCGCAACAGGCAGGCCGCGTAGCGGTGCGCGCCGCCGGCGGCCGCGGCGTCCTCGTCGCTGGCCAGCTCGCGCTCGAGGTCGAGCGCGCGCCCGAGGATCCACAGCCCCGGCAGCCACCACCCGGCCCGGGTGAAGACGCTCTGCAGCGCCTTGGCCCAGTCGTCATAGCGGCGCAGGTGCGCGCACTCGTGCTGCAGCACGGCGCGCCACTCGCCCTCGTCGACCCGCCGGCGGAAGCCGGCGGGGACGACGATGGCCGGGTGCAGGTAGCCGATGGCGGTCGGGCTGCCGACCCGCGCGGAGACGCCGATCGGCGCGCCGCGTACGCCGGTCTCGCCGACCGGGAGCGCGCGGCGCTTGATGTGGCGCAGTCGCACGACGTCGAGCACCAGCTCCACCAGCAGCACCGCGGCGATCAACAACGCCGCGCCGAGCAGCGGGACCGCGGTCCCGCTCAGCAGCGTCTCGGCGGCTGCCGGCGGGGCGGCCGGCGGCCGCAGCTCCGCGACCAGCCAGGCCAGCGGCGCCACCATCAGGCACAGCCCGAACGAGGCGGTCAGGACGCGCGCGCGCGCCGCGGCGCGGTCGAAGGCGCGCGCGGTCAGGACGGCCACGGCGGCCAGCGCGAGGCTGGCACCGAGGCCGACCAACGCCGCCGTTTCGACGGCGGCGGGCCCGCTCAGGTGTGCTCCTCGAGCAGTGCGCGGAGCCGGCGCTCCTCGTCCGGGCTCAGCCGCTCGGAGTCCAGCAGGTTCAGCATCAGCGCGCGCGCCGAGCCGTCGAAGAACGTGGTCAGGATGTTCTCGACCACGCTGCGGCGGGCGTCGTCGCGTTCGACGCGCGCCCGGTAGACGTTGGCCTTGCCGCGCACCGTGTGCCGCACGTAGCCCTTGCGCTCCAAGATCGTCAGCGTCGAGAGGACCGTCGTGTACGCGATCGGCCGCTCACCCAGACGCGCGTGGATCTCGGCGACGGTCCCGCTGCCCAAATCCCACAAGATGTCCATGAGACGATACTCCGCCTCGGTCAGCGTCGGGGAGGTCCGCCTGGCCATGGCCCCGGGATACGACGCACCTCCGTATTTCCCCGTTAGAAAACCGCGCGTGCAACGGCCGAGCAGACGAAGACCGCCGTCTCTTCCGAGACGACGGCCTCCGTGGCTCGGTCCGACACCCCCGTGCCGGACACGTCTTATGGCGCAAGGCCGGCGCGCGAACGTGCAACCGTGTGAGCGGCCGGGCCGGGCTCGCCTTCCCCGGTGACGAACGTGCGCACACGCAGGCGGGTCGTGAGGGATGGTGCCTCGCCTCGGTCAACGCTCGGTCAAATCGCCCGCAGGGAAAGATCACCACCCCATGCAGAGCTCCTACCTCCGTACGTTCGGAGGCTTTCAGCTCGTCATCGGTGCCACGGAGATCCCACGCCCGCCTACGCTCAAGGCGTGTTCTCTCGCGGCCTATTTGATCTTGAGCGGCGGCGCGGCGATCGGGCGCGAGCGCCTGTTGGAGCTGCTCTGGCCGGAGATCGATCCCGAACGCGGCCGGGCCAACCTCAAGACCGCCATGTGGTCGTTGCGCGACGTGTTGCGCAAAGGCGGCTGCGATCCCGACGCCTTTCTCAGCCGCGAGCGCAGCGTCGTGCAATGGATCGCGCCGACCACCTCCGACGCCGCGCACTTGTTGCGCGTCGATCCCGCCGGCCCCGTCGAAGCGCTGGCCGAAGCGGTCGGACTCGTCACCGGCGAGTTCCTCGAAGGCATCTTCGACGAATGGGTCGTGCTGCGGCGCGAAGAGCTGGCGCGGCGCTACGACGCGCTGGTCTGCGCGCTGTTCGTCGCGCGCCCGACGGCGGAGACGGCGCGACTCGCGCTTCAGCGCGATCCCTACGACAGCGGCGCCGTCCGCGTCCTGGCCGACGAAGAACGCCGCGCCGGCCGTACCGCGCGCGCGCTCGACCTGATCGAAGCGCATCGCACGGCGCTCGACGAGCTGGGCGAGTCGCTGGCGCCGGATCTGGCCGCGCTGGTGCAGACGCTGCGCGCCGCCGGCCGCGAGGACGCGGCCGGCCCGAGCCTGCCGTTCGTCGGCCGCAGCGACGCGTTGGCGTGGTTGGAGACGCGCGCGGCGGAACGCGAGGGCCGCGCGTGCGCGCTCGTCGTCGGCGAAGCCGGGATCGGGAAGACCAGCTTGCTGCGCGCGTTCGTCGATCGCTTGCGGCGCGCCGACCATACCGTTCACGCGCTGGCCGCGCTGCCGCACGACGCGCGTCCGTTCGAGCCGTGGAGCTCGCTGCTCGAGGCGCTGACGGGGACGACGCAACGCGCGGTCCTGGCCGACGTTCGCCACCCGGTCACGAGCGCGCTGGCCGGCGCGCTCGCCGATGCGCTCCCGACCGGCGCGGTGCTGGTGCTCGACGACGCGCACTGGCTGAGCGGCGACGCGCAGGCCGTGCTGCGCGACGTGGCGCCGCAGCTGCGCCGCAAGGGAGTCGTGCCGGTGGTGGCCACGCGGCCCGACGCCGCCGAGGCCCTGCGCACGCTGCTCTCCGTCGAGAGCGGTGACGAGCTGCGGCTGCACCCGTTGACCCGCGAAGACGTGTTGGCCGCGCTCGACGTGAGCGTCGAGGGCGACGTCGGCGAGCTGGCCGACGCGCTCCACCGCCGCTCCGACGGCGTTCCGCTCTACGTCGCGCACCTGGTCACCGAGCTGGGCCGCGCCGGCGTGCTGGCGCGCAGCGCTCAGCGTTGGCGGCTGGTGCGGACGATCGACGCCGGCACGCTTCCGACCGACTCGCTGCGCGCCGCGATCGCCGCGCCGTTGCGCGCGCTCGGCGAGGACGCCGTGCTCGCCGCCGCCGCGCTGGCGATCGAGCCGCACGCCGACGACGACGATCTGTGCGCCGCGTTGGGCTGGGAGGCGGCACGTTTCGACGCCGTCGCGGAGAAGCTGATTCGCGCCGAGCTGTTGGTGGAGCGCCCCGACGGTTTGGCCTTCGCGCACGACCTGGTCGCGCAGGTCGCCGGAGGACTGGCGACGCGGCGCACACGCTTGGCGCTGCACCGCGCCTTCGCGGCGCGCGTCGCCCGCTGGCCCGACCGCGAGGCACCGCTGTGGACGGCGCGGCACCACGAAGCGCTGGGCGAACGCTGGGAGGCCGCCGTCGCGTACCGCCGCGCCGGCGACATCGCCCTGTACGCCGACGCCCTGCACGATGCGGTCGCGCGCTATCGCGCGGCGCTGGCGATGGTGGCGGGCCTGGTTCCCGACGAGCGCACGCGCGCGCTCGCGACCGGGCTGTATCGCGCGATCGCGAGCTCGTCGTTCCGTTTGGGCGATCGCGCCGGCGCGCTCGCAGCGGCGCGCGCGGCGGTCGACGAGGCGTGCGCGAGCGGCGATCGCAAGCTGCTGGCGCAGGCCTTCTCCACCCGCGCCAACCAGCTCGTCAGCGACGCGCCGGTCGGACTCGACGAGCTGCACGCGGCGGCCAAGGACGCCGACGAAGCGGTGCGGCTGACGCGCGAGTGCGGCGAACGCGAAGAGCTGGTCGCCTCGTCGATCACGACCGCGATCGCCTACGGCCGGCTGGGCGAGTTCGACCTGGCCGAAGCGGCGGCGCGCGAAGCGGTCGACCACGCCGTCGCGATGGAACGCTGGGATATGGCCGTCGGCGCGGCCGATCGGCTGGCGCGGCTGTACACGATGCGCTGGCGGTTCGACGAGGCGCTCGCGCAGCGCAAGCTGGCGGAGTCGTACGCCCGCCGCACCGGCTCACTGGCCGAAGGCACCGTCCACGATCTGCTGGCCGACGTGTGGTTCGCGCTCGAGCGCTACGACGACGCGCTGGCCGAAGTCGCGCTCGGCGAAGCGTCGATCGAGCACGCCGATCTGGAGACCTCGCGCTGGCGCCTGCCGCGCTGGTCACTGGCGTGGAACCTGACCGCCACCCGCTTCAACATCGTGCTCGCGCGCGGCGATCTGGACGCCGCCGAGATCGTGCTCGCCTCGCTGGTCGGCCGGCGCGGGCTCGACGCGCCGGGCACGAATCCGGCGCTGGGCATGTACGCGCTGCGTCTGCTGGTCGAGCGCGGCGATCCCGGCGCGCTGCGCCGCGCGGCCGACCTCGCGCGCGGCTTACCGCGCGACTTCGCCTTCGATCAGTTCCACTGGAGCGATCGCATCGAGCTGCTCGAAGCGCGCATCGCGGCCGGTCTGGGCGAACGCGACGCGCGCGCGCGGCTGGCGCAGTCCTTCACGCTGCTCGACGCGGATGCGGCGATCGCGCCGATGACCGCCGACCGTGCCTTCGCCGCGCTGGCGGCGGCGGCGCGCAAAGCCGGCGACGACGCGCTGGCCGAACGCGCCGCGCGGCAGTCGCAGCACTACCGCGCGCAGCGGATCGTCGGGCCGGAGCGCAAGCCGGCGCGCGCGCTACGCGTGGTCTGAGTCGATCCGCCACTCGGCGAGGTTCCACAGGTCCTCGCCGTCGGGCTGCGGAGCGACGCCGTGCAGCCGCGGCGTGCGCGCGTAGCGCCCCAGCGGCCAGTCGATCGGAACGTACGGCACGTCGCGCGCGACCCGGTTCGCGATCGCCGCGCGCGCGGCGGCGCGCGTCCGCTCGTCGGGCGCCTGGACCGCCTGCACGCACCACCGGTCGACCTGCGGATCGGCGTACTGCGCGAAGTTCTCGCCCTTGGGCGCGCGCGCCCAGCTCGCCAGCTGATCGCTGCGATCGCTGCCCGGTCCGAACGTCCAGTTCGTCAGCGCGACCTCGTAGGTGCCTTCGTACAGCGGACCGGGATCGCCGAACATCACCGCGGGGGCCAAGGCGCGCAGCTGCACGCGCACGCCGGCGCGCTCCCACGCGTCGGCGATCTGCGCCGCGCGTGCCTCCATCGACGGGCTGCCCGCCGACAGCGTCAACACCAGCGGGTGCGGATGCAGCGCGGCCAACGCGCCGCGTGCGGCGGCGAGGTCGGTGCGCGGCACGCCGGCCGGCGCGACGTAGCCGGGCTCGTCCGGCGGCACCAGCGTGCGCGCGGGCGTGGTGAAGCCGGTCGTCGCCGCGCGGCCGATGCGATCGCGGTCGAGCACCGCGGCCAAGGCGCGCCGCAGGCGCACGTCGCGGAACGGCGCGCGCTGCGTGGCGAAGCTCAGGTACACCAGCGTGCGGCCGTGCACGATACCGGTGACGAGGCCGTCGCCGAGCAGGCGCGCGTCGAAGCTCGGCGGCAGGCGCGCGTAGTCGATCTCGCCCGCGCGCAAGGCGGCGACGGCCGTGGTCGGCACCGGGATGACCAACAGTCGCACGTCGTCCAGGCGCGGCGGCGGCGCGCCGGCGGCGCGGCGCGCAGCCAGCCGCACCTCGACGCCCGGCGTCCAGCGCGCCAGCACGAACGGCCCGCTGCCGACCGGGCGGCGGTCGAAGTCGGTGCGGTTGAGGTCGACGCCCCGCAGGACGTGGGCCGGCAAGATGCTCCCGTGCGCGCCGTTGCAGAACAGCAGCCGCAGCGCGTCGACGCTGCGGTGGCGCAGCCGGATGACGACCGCGTGCGCGCCGCGCGCGCGGACCGACGCGACCAGCGCGGCCAGCTCGTCGTTGGGCACGTCGAGCTTGGGGTCGGTCAGCACGCCGTAGGTGAAGACCACGTCGTCGGCGGTGACCGGTACGCCGTCGCTCCAGCGCGCGTCCGTCCGCAAGCGGTACGTGTAGGTCAGCTCGTCGGCGGAGATGCCGCCGTTGGCGCGGCTCGGCAGCGCCTGCGCGACGTCGGGGACGACGCGCTCGCCGCGGCCGATCCGGACCAGGCCTTGGAAGAGCGCGCCCGCGATCTCGTTCTCGACGACCAGCGTCGAGAAGTCGGGGTTGAGCGAGTGCGGCTCGAGGGCGATCGCGACGCGCACCGTGCGCGGCGGATGCGCCGGCGCGCAGCCGGCCAGCAGCGCGCCGGCCAGCGCCAGGCTCGCCAGCGCGCCGCGCACGCTCACCCTAGCTCGCCGAGGGCCGCCAGCGCAGATCGGGCTGGCGCGCGGCGCGCGTCTCGTCGACGCGTCCGACCGGCGTCGTCACCGGCGCCGCCAGCAGCGCGTCGGGGTCCGTCTCGGCCTGCGCGATCAGCTCGCGGAAGGCGGCGATGAACCCGTCGAGCGTCTCCTTCGACTCCGTCTCGGTCGGCTCGATCATCAGGCACTCGGGGACGATCAGCGGGAAGTAGACCGTCGGCGCGTGGTAGCCGCGGTCGAGCAGCGCCTTGCCCAGATCCAGCGCGCGCACGCCCGTCTCGCGCTTGAGCGACTGCGCCGAGGCGACGAACTCGTGCCGGTTGATCTCGTCGTACGGCACGTCGATCACGTCGCGCAGGTGAACGCGCAGGTAGTTCGCGTTGAGCACCGCCAGCTTCGACACCTGGGCGAGGCCCGCGCCGCCGTTGGCGTAGCAGTACGCCAGCGCGCGCACCATGTGCGCGAAGTTCGACCAGAACGAACGCATCGTCCCGATCGCCTTGGGGCGATCGAAGTCGAGCGCAAAGTGCAGCTCGGCGCTCTCCTGCCAGCCCGGCGCGTCGACGTCGCGGTGATCGGCGTCGAAGGCGCGCACGACCGGCGTCGGCAGGTACTCGACCAGGTGCGCCGCGACGCCGACCGGTCCCGCCCCCGCGCCGCCGCCGCCGTGCGGGATCGAGAACGTCTTGTGCAGGTTGAGGTGCATGAGGTCGAAGCCCATGTCGCCGGGGCGCGTGTTGCCCATCAGCGCGTTGGCGTTGGCGCCGTCGTAGTACATCAGCCCGCCGGCCTCGTGCACGACGTCCGACACCTCGTGGATGCGCGGCTCGAACAGCCCCAGCGTGTTGGGGTTGGTCATCATGCAGACCGCGGTCGTCGGGCCGACGACCGCGCGCAGATCGGCCGGGTCGACGCGGCCGTGCGCGTCCGAGGGCAGCGAGAGGACGGTGAACCCGACCATCGCGGCCGAGGCGGGGTTGGTGCCGTGCGCGGTGTCGGGCACGATGACGACGGTGCGCTCCGTCTCGCCGCGGGCGCGGAAGTACGCTTTCGCGATCAGCAGCGCGGTCAGCTCGGCGTGCGCGCCGGCAGCCGGGTTGAGCGAGAACGCGGCCATCCCGAACAGCGAGCTGAGCGCGCGCTCGAGCTCCCACATCACCGCCAGCGCGCCTTGCGCGGCGTGGTCGGGCGCGAACGGGTGCAGGTCGCGCAGCGCCGGCAGGTTCGCCATCGCGTCGTTGATGCGCGGGTTGTATTTCATCGTGCACGACCCGAGCGGATAGAAGTTCGTGTCGATGCCGAACGTCTTCTGCGAGAGCCGGGTGAAGTGGCGCACGACGTCCAGCTCGCTGTTGTCCGGCAGCGGCAAGTCCTCGCGCAGCGCCTCGCGCGGGAGCAGGTCGGCCAAGTCCGGCCCCTCGGGCAGGTAGCGATTGGCGCGACCGTCCTGGCCGGTCTCGAAGATCAGGGGCGTTTCAGACGTGGGCTGCGGCACGGGCCGGAATCTCCGAGAGGGCGGTGACGAGGCGATCGACGTCGGCGCTGCCGATCAGTTCCGTCGCCGTCATGAGGATGCAGTCGTCGAGCTCGGGATAGAAGCGTCCCAGGTCCAGACCGCCGAGGATGCCGTGCCGTTCGAGCGCGACCAGCACGTCGGCGGCGCGGCCGGGGACGCGCAGCGCGAACTCGTTGAAGACCGGCCCGTCGAAGCGCGCGGCGAAGCCCGGCAGCGCCGTCGTCTTGGCGCGCAGCTCGCGCGTGCGCGCCACGTTGAGCGCGGCGCAGTCACGCAGCCCCGTCTTCCCCATCGCCGCCAGGTAGATGGTCGCGCACAGCGCGCAGTGCGCCTGATTGGTGCAGATGTTCGAGGTCGCTTTCTCGCGGCGGATGTGCTGCTCGCGCGCCTGCAGCGTGAGCACGTACGCCGTGCGGCCCTGCGCGTCGACCGACTTGCCGACCAGCCGGCCCGGGACGCGGCGCAGGTGCGCGTTGGTCGCGGCGATGAAGCCGACGTGGGGGCCCCCGTAGGCGACCGCGTTGCCGAACGATTGCCCCTCGCCCACGCAGATCTCGGCGCCCCACGAGGCCGGCGGTGCCAGCGCGGCCAGCGAGAGCGCTTCGGCGACGACCGCGATCGGAACGGCCTTGGCCGCGCTGATGCGCGCGCCGGCGCCGTCGGGCAGCGCGTCGATGACGCCGAAGACGTTGGGCGACTGCACCGCGACCGCCGCGTAGCGGCCGCTCGCGAGGGCCGCGTCGAGCCCGCTCCAATCGGTGCGGCCGTCGGCGGCGAACGGCACCTCGTCGATCTCGAGCTCGAGCCCTTCGGCGTAGGTGCGCAGCACCGCGCGATAGTTCGGGTGCACGGCCGACGAGATCAGCACGGCTTTGCGGCCGGTCGCGTTGACCGCCATGATCGCACCCTCGGCCAGCGCCGTCGCGCCGTCGTACACCGAGGCGTTGGCGACGTCCAGGCCGGTCAGCAGCGCGACGTAGGTCTGCCACTCGTAGATCGCCTGCAGGTAGCCCTGCGAGACCTCGGCCTGATACGGCGTGTACGAGGTCAGGAACTCACCGCGCATCGCCAGCGCGCCGACGACCGGCGGCATGTAGTGGCGGTACGCGCCGGCGCCCAGGAAGCTGACGTACTCCTGGGCGCTGGTACGGTCGGCGAAGCGGCGAAAGCGCTCGGCGATCTCGATCTCGCTGAGCTGCGGCATGAGGGAGAGGGGTTCGCGCAGCGCGACCGCGTCCGGGACGCGGACGAGCTCGTCCAACGACCCGACTCCGACGGCGCGCAGCATCGCCTCGATGTCCGAGGGGGTGTGCGGCGTGTAGATGGGACGACTCCGGGGCCCGCAAGCGGGCCGTTGGTGGAGAAAAGGGTGACCGGCGGGGATTCCTCGCCCCCGGGGGCTACGCCTCGGAGATCAGCTGCTCGTAGGCGGTCGCGCCCATCAGCTCGTCGATCTGGCCGACGTCGGCGAGCTTGACCTTGAACAACCAGCCCTCGCCGTACGGGTCGCGGTTGACCACCGCCGGATCGCCCTCGATGGCCTCGTTGATCCCGACGACCTCGCCGCCGACGGGGGTGAAGATGTCGGAGACGGCCTTCACCGACTCGACGACGCCGATGTTCGCGAACTGGGTCAGCGTGCCGCCGACCCGGGGCAGCTCGACGTAGACGATGTCCCCCAGCGAGGACTGCGCGTAATCGGTGATCCCGACCGTCGCGACGTCACCCTCGAGCGCGACCCATTCGTGTTCTTTGCTGTAGCGCAAGCCTGCCGGCGCGGTGTCTGCCATGTCGCGTCTAGCTAGGCTCCGGGCGACCGCGGCACCTGCCGGCGTGGCGCGCCACGCTCCGTCACGCCTTGGGGCGCGTGTAGAACGGCAGGGCGACGACGTGCGCGGGATGACGCGCGCCGCGGACCTCGACCTCGAGCGCCGTTCCTTCGACCGCGGCGGACGGGGTCAGCAGCGCGGTGGCCACGTTCTTGCCGACCGACGGACCGATCGAGCCGCTGCGCACCGTGCCGACGCGCTCGCCGTTCGCGAACACCGCGTAGCCGCTGCGCGCGGGCACCGGGCCGTCCATCACCAGGCCGGCGATGCGCGGATAGTCGCCGGCGTCGCGCTGCGCCTCGAGCGCTTCCTTGCCGCGGAAGGCGGCTTTCTGGAACTTGATCGCCCAACCGATTCCGGCTTGCAGCGGCGTGATCGTCTCGCTCAGCTCGTTGCCGTAGAGGGGCATCCCGGCTTCGAGCCGCAGCACGTCGCGCGCGCCCAGCCCGCAGGGCAAGAGTCCGTCCTCGCGCCACTGGGCCAGCAGCAGATCCCACACGCCGGTCGCGTCCTCGCCGGGCAAGAACAGCTCGAAGCCGTCCTCGCCGGTGTAGCCGGTGCGCGCGACGAGCACGGGGTCGCCGAGCCCGCGTACCTTCGTCTCGACACAGCTGTAATAGCGCATCCCGGCGAGGTCGGCGTCGACGTTCGGCTGCAGCCACTCGACCGAACGCGGCCCCTGGATCGCGATCAGCGCGCGATCGCCGTGCAGATTGTGCAGGTCGACGTCGCCGTAGCGTTCGGCGATCAGATGCTGCCACATCGCGTCTGCGTTCGACGCGTTGACGACCAGCAGCCAGCGGTCGGCGTCCAGCCGGTAGAAGATGACGTCGTCGTGCGCGCCGCCCGCGGCGTTGGTGAAGACGTTGTAGCGCGCCTGACCGGGCTTCATGTTCGCGACGGTGTTGATGGTCAGCGTCTCGGCCCACGAGCCGACGTCGTGGCCGCGCAGCTCGAACTGCCCCATGTGCGAGAGGTCGAACAAACCCGCGCGCTTGCGCACCGCGTCGTGCTCGGCCAGGATGCTCGAATACTGCACCGGCATCTCGAAGCCGCCGAAGGGGACCATCCGTGCGCCCAAGGCCAGGTGGGCGTCGTGCAAAGCGGTACGGCGGAGGGCTCCGGAGTCGGTCATGACGGTCCGGGAATGCGCGGAAGCTCGCGTGCCGTCCTCGCGCGCAGGCCGCCGGGTTTGCTCGCGGCGAGCGGTCGCTTGACCGTGGAGCAGCCGTGATCTAGCACAAACTTTAAACTTTCTACTAGTAAAAACTATTATAGACGCGGCTGCTCTCTCCGATGTTCTAGGCGAGACCCTCACGCACTCGCCGCCTTCGGAGCCGCATCGTGACCGCCGCCCGCCCGCTCGCCGCCGCCCTCGCCGCCCTGGCCCTCGCCGCCGGCCGGCCCGTCTTCGCCGACCCGACGACGCCCGCGGCGCCCGCGCCGGCGACGCTCGCCGACACCAGCACCACCGTCTCGGCCTTCCGGCCCGACCCCGTCACGCTGCAGATCGTGCAGCCGCGCCCGCCCTCGTCGTTGCCGGCGCTCTCGCGCATGGCGCTCTACGTGCTGCAAGGCATCGACGCGGTGCAGAGCGGTCGCGCGCTGCGCATCAACGGGGCCTACGAGCGCAACGGCATGATGCGCCCCTTCTCCCACGCCGGCACCGCCGGGATGGCACTGGGCTTCGCGCTCGGCGACGTCGTGCGCGACTTCGCCCTGCGCCGCAGCTCGGAAAAGGTGAAGCTCGCCGCCGAAGCGGCGCAGGCCGCCAGCAACGTCGCCGGGATCCTCACCACCCGCGCGACGCTGGACGCCGCCTCCCACCCGTAGCGGGCAGGACGAGAGGGCCTTCAGTCGGTAGGGCGTCGCGATGAAGGCGGCGCGCGAAACGGCCGTTCGAACGAGCGTGACCGGCGGGGACACGCCGGATCGCGCCGTCGTGCGGCGCCGCGCGCCCGTCTGCGCCTACGTCACCGATCTGCAGCTCGCCGTTCAGTCGACGACGGTCGCCGATCCCTTCGCGGCCTGGCGCGACGCCGAGCGGGCACCGGACGCGCCCGGCGGCTTACCGGCGATCGTGGAGCAGGCGGCGCGCGACGCGCTCGACGGCCTCGATCTGGAGACCGCCGGCGAGCAGATCATCTTCCCGCTGCCGTCGTTGGTCGTTCGCATCGTTCCGCTCGAGCGCGACGGCGCGGTCGGGCTGGCGCTCTTCCTCGAACGCGTGCGGGCCGGCACCGACCTCGACGCGGTCGCGCAGCGCTACCGGATCTCCGCCCGCGAGCTGGCCGTCGCGCGGCTGTTGATCGAAGGCGCCTCGCTCGAGGAGGTCGGCCGGCAGCTGACGATCGCGGCGCCGACCGTCGCCGCACACGTGCGCAGCTTGGTGGTCAAGACCGGCTCGCGCCGCCGCGCCGAGATGGTGGCGCGTCTGTTGGGCTGGTAGGGCCCTCCCACCCGCCGTAGGCGACGTAGCTCTTGGTCAGGCCGAGGATCTTCTCGACGTGGATCTTCGCGTCGGGGAAGAGCGCGCGCACTTGGGAACGCCGCAGCAGCCGCACCGACCGCACCTCTTCTCGCGCCCGCTCCATCGACTCGGCGCGCGCGACCCAGCCCAGCCGGCGCCGCACGAGCAGCGCCGCGCGCACCTCGAACGGCAAGAACTGGAAGCCCGGAACCAAGAAGTGCGGTTCGATCGGAAAGAAGTACGACGGCGTTTGGACGAAATAGCGCGGCGCGACGCGCATGACTTCGCGCGCCATGCGCCGCTGATCGGCAAACGTGCCGACGTGTTCGATCACCGAGTTCGAATAGACCACGTCGAAACTGCCGGCGTCGAAGGGTAGCTCGCGTGCGTCGCCGACGAGCGTTTGAATTCGCTCGCCCGCGGGCTGTTGCCGTTCGAGGTTGACGACGGTGACCGAGACGTCGTCCTCGTCGGGCAGCGAGAGCCCGCGCCAGAATTCGGTCGTCCCGCCGACGTCGCATACCGAGATCGGACGCGGCAGGCGCGCGAGCAAATCCAGGAAGAGCGCGAAACGCCGTTGACGCAGCCGCGCGGCCCACGACGCGTCGTTGCGGTGGTCGGCGAGTGCGAGCAGCATCCTCGTCATCCGCTCTCTTCGCCCAACAGGGCTAGCGAAGCGGGACACGAAATCGAGTTGCGATGCTGTCGGCAAGCTACGTCCGGGCTCATCACGTCGCGGCCACCACCGGCACACCGTCGCCGCTCTGCCTGAACGGGACGCGCTACGTCGTCACCTTCGACGACGAGTTCTCCTCGTTTCGGCCGTACGATCCGGCCACCGGACGCGGCGTGTGGGATACCGCCTACACCTGGGGACGCATGAATCCCGGAGCGCGAGACGCTGCCATGTACGTCGATCCCGGCTTCGGCGTGCAACACGGCGTTTCGCTCGGCTTGAACCCCTTCTCGGTCTCCGGCGACGGTTTGACGATCACCGCGCGGGTCGCACCGCCGGCCGTCGCCGCGCTGCCGGGACGACCGGCCTACGTTTCCGGCGTCATCACGACGGCGCACAGCTTCTCGCAGACCTACGGCTACTTCGAGGCGCGCATGCGGCTCTCGCGCGGTCGCGGACTCTGGCCTTCGTTTTGGATGCTGCCCGTCATCGGCTATCCGCCGGAAATCGACGTCATGGAGATCCTGGGGCAAGAGCCGGCGCGCGTGTATCAGACGACCCACGCCGTCGACAAGTCGACGCAGCAGATCGTCTCGACGGAGGCGAACCCGGACGGGTTCCATTCGTACGGCGTGGCCTGGGCGCCGTCGACCATCACGTACTACGTCGACGGACGCGTGACCGGCACGGTCGGCAACATCTCCAATCAGCCGATGTATCTGTTGGCGAACTTGCAAGTCGGCGGCGTCGGAAGCTGGCCGGGAACGCCCGACGCGTCGACGACGTTCCCCACCTCGGCGACGATTCGGTACGTTCGGGGCTACGAAGCCGCGGGCGCTTGTCCCGTCCATTGACGATCCCATCGGTCCGCTCACGCCGGCCGCGACCGCCCGTCAGCGAATGCCGGTCGGCCGACGCACCGGAGCCGTCCGCGAGCGCACCAACCCGCCGGCGCCGATCACGAAGCGCGCCGGCGCCGGCTCCCGCCGCGGCTGCGCGGTGCTGCTGGCCGTCTCCGGCAGCAGCGTGAAGAGGAAGAACGTGAGAAAGACGATCCAGTCGAAGTCGTTGTATTTCGCGATGTACGCCTCGCTGATGTTCAACGTGACGAAGAACGCGAGCGCGGCTAGCGGACAGGCGCGATCGAAGGTGTAGCGGCGCATCACGAACCGCCAGCCCGCGCGGGCGGACTGGCCGAGCACGACGACCATCATCGCCAAACCGACGAGCCCGAGATCGAGCGCGAGCTCCAGATACCCGTCGTGCGCGTGGAACGGCCGCCAGCCGGACGTTCCCGGATTGAACTGCAAGAACGACCCACCCGGCTCCCAGAACACGTCATAGCCGTAGCCGACGAGCGGGTGCGCCGCGATCGCCTGCACGACGTGCGTCCAGATCTCGAGCCGCCCGGTGAGCGTCGCATCGCGGCCGAGCAGCGCGAAGACGGGGTTCTGCGTGCCGTCGGTAGCCAAGGCGGCGCCCGCGACGAGCGCTACGGCCAGCACCACGATGCCGGCGATCAGCGGACGCGCGCGTCGCCGGTTCGCCGCGAAGGCGACGACCATGGCGACCGCGCAGACGAGCAAGGTCAGGAGCGCCGTCGCCGAGCGCGTGGCGGCGAGCTCGACCAGGCACAGCACTCCACCCGCCCAGAAGAACGCCGAGGGCGCCCCGCGCCGGCGCCAGGCGGCCATCGCGACGGTGATGATGCCGAAGGCCAGGAAGAGCCCGAGCCGGTTCTTGTGCGCGAAGATGCCGCGCAGCGCGCCGGCATACTCCAGGTGCATCAAGCCGGCGTCGGGCGAGACGATGACGACGGCCAAGCTCAGCACGGCTGCCGCGATGACGACGACGGCGAAGGTATCGATGAAGCTCTCGAGCGTGAAGCGCGACACGATGAAGTACGCGCACGCGGTGGTTCCGACCAATCCGATGGCCCGCCGCGCCGTCGCTCCGGGATCGTCCGACCACAGCGTCGAGAGGACCGCCAGCGCGACCAGCGCGACGACCAGCCACGACGAACGGATCAGCGCGGCAAGGCCGGCCGAGTGCCGCGCCAGGCCGACGACGGCGATGACGTAGAGTCCGCCCCAGACGGCTTCGGAGAGCGGGGAGCTCGTCTCGACCAGCGCGCTGAACTCTTGGTCCGGCGTCGTGATGCGTACGACGAGGATGCCCAGCAAGATGACTGCGAAGACGAACAGGCGATCGAGCAGGGTCGGCTCCGCGGCTAGGCGCGAGGACGATGACGTCATCGTCACATTTCCGTTCCGTACCGAAGCGTGCTCGGACGATCGTACTCCAGGAAGAGCACGCCGAACGCGCCGGCGAGCATGCCCGCGCCACGGGCGAAGTCGACCAGTGCTTCCACCGCGCCGGTGCGGCCGCGAACGGCGAGCCGTACCGGCAGGCTCGCGAGGCCGAACGTCACCCAGAACAGCGCCTTGGCCACCCGCATGGCGATCACGCGCGCCGTGCCGAGGATGCGCAGGTCGCAGTACCACAGCGTGTTGCCCCGGCGAAACGCGCGCCGCAGGATGTACGCCGCGCAAAGCCGGTTCGGCATCACCTGCTCGGTGGCGACGGCGTTCGCCGCGTACACGATCTCGCCGCCGCGCGCCAGCAGCTCGCGGAAGAAAAACTGATCCTCGCCGCCGGCCGCGTTGAAGGCCGGATCGAAGCCGATCTCGTTGAGCGCCGGCGCACGTAACCGCAAGAGCGCGTTGCCGGTGCAGCCGTCGCGGAGCTGGGCGCCGTCGTGAAAGCGCGGCATGTCGTAGAAGGCGCCCCGGCGGATCCAGGCGGGAGCGGACGCGGGCACCAGCGCCAGGACCGGGCCGCTGACGGCCGCGGCATCGGTCAGCGACTGCACGCGCAGGAGCTCCGCGAGCCACTGCGGCTCCGGAATCTCGTCGTCGTCCAGCATCGCGAGAAACGGCGCGCGCGCCCGTGCGACCGCCAGCGCGGCATTGCGCACGTTGGAGAGGCCGCGCTCGCGCACGACCAGGTATTCGATCGCGAACGGGAGCAGCGCGGCGGCTTCCCGGACGACGGCGCGCGCGCTCTCTTCCGGATCGTTATCGAGGACGACGACCGTGACCCGGGCGTGCTCGACGTCGGTCTGATGCCGCAAGGCGGCCAAGGCGCAACGCAAGAGCTTCGGCCGCCGGTAGGTCGGGACGACCAGGCACACGTCGGGGGTCACGAAGCGACTTCCGCGCCGTACTTGATCGTGCTGGCCTGATCGTACTCCTGGAACACGACGCCGAAGAGGCCCGCGAAGGCTCCGAGCCCGCGCGCGACGTCGACCATCGCCTCCACCGCGCCGGTCTTGCCGCGCACGATCGCTCGCGGTACGAACGTGACCAGACCCAAGCCGATCCGGCCGGCCGCCTTGCACAGCCGCAGGGCGATCACGCCGGCCGTTCCGTGGATCCGCAGGTCGCAGTACCAGAGCGTGTTGCCGCGCCGGAAGGCGCGCCGCAAGATGTATGTCACGCACAGCCGCTGCGGCAGGACGTACTCGGGCGCGATCGCGTTGGCCGCGTACGCGACCCGCCCCCCGCGCGCGAGAAGCTGCCGGAAGAAGAATTGATCGCTTCCGCCCGCGTTGGCGAAGGCAGTGTCGAAGTGCAGCCCGTCGATGGCCGGCGAGGCGAGCCAGAACACACCGTTCCCGGTGCAGCCGTCGTCGAGGAGCTGTCCGTCGGCGAAGGTCGGGATGTCGTAGAATGCGCCGCGACGGATCCACGCCGGCGCGCCGGCCGGGACGAGTCGCGGCACCGGACCGATCACCGCCGCCGCGCCGGTCTGGGCTTGGACACGCATCAGCTCCGCCAGCCATTGCGGTTCGGGCACCTCGTCGTCGTCCAACATGATCAAGAACGGCGCTCGCTCGCGGCCGATCGCGAGCGCCGCGTTGCGGACGTTCACGATTCCCGGTCGCGGGCAGACGGCGTAGTCGACGGGGAACGGCATCGTGCTCCCGATCTCCTCGACGAGGGCGCGAGCGCTTTCCTCCGGATCGTTGTCGAGCACGACGACGCCCACCCGTTCGAGCGCGATTCCGGTCTGACGGCCCAGGCTCGCCATGACCGTACGCAGGAGGCGCGGCCGTTTATAGGTGGTCACGATCAGGCAGATGTCAGGGGTATTCATCGGCTCATCGCTATCACGCTTTGCTCGCTTGTGGTGTGCGTCGTGCGAGTGGACTCGAGATCATCGGCGATCGCAGCCTCGAGCGGCGCGAAGACGCGGGCGGTGCTGAAGCGCGGCGCGGCGCCACGCGCGGCCCGGACCATTCGGGCGTGCTCCTCGTCGTCGGTCAGCATCCTGGCCACCGCGTCGGCGAACTCGCCCGGCTCGTTCGCGACCGCAAAGGGCGCAGGCTGAATGTCGAGCAGTCCTTGCGCGCCGATCGACGTCGTCACCATCGGTACGCCATAGGCCATCGCCTCCACCACCTTCAGCTTGAGCCCGCTGCCGGCGAGAAGCGGGGCGATGGCGACCGTCGCGCCGGAGAAGATCTCCGTCAGCTCATGGCTGAATCCCATCAGGGTCACGTTCTCCGGGACGCTGTCGAGGCGCAAGCAGATCGTCCCGTAGATCTCGAGGTGAGCGTGTGGAACGCGCGCGCGGATCTGTTCCCAGCACGACTCGAAGAACCAGCGAATGCCGTCGACGTTGGGCAGCGTCCCGCTCGCGACGAACACGCAGCGGCCGGGACGACGCGGTGCGCTCACACGCTGGTCCACGTCGATCGCCATCGGCAGCTCCACCACCCGCGCCGAGGGCACGAAGCGGCGAAACGTCTGTGCGTCCTCGCGCTGGATCGCGATCAGGTTTCGCGCGGCGGAGAGCACCTCTCGCTCCGTCTCGGCGCAGAAACCCGCCGGCCGAACCTCGAAACCGCGATCGCGAAGCGATTCGGCGCGCTGAATCTTCACGTCGTGGGTGATGACCCAGCCACTGCGCGCTCGGACGCCTTCACAATAGTTGAAGATCGAGTCGTACAGGATGACGTCCGGCTGGGCGCGTCGGGTGTACTCGCGCACGAAACGGCGCTCGCGCGGCGAGAGGAACGTTCCGAGCACATGCGAGAAGCCGCGAGCGCGCCGCAACGACGTCCGGGCTCGTTCGATTGCGGCGCGCAGCGGCTTGGGCAGCACGTCGAACACGCGATAGGCGAACGTCGTCGCGACGGCGACGGGCGAGCAGAGCACCGAATATCTCCCGACGCGGCGCAGGGCCGGAGAGACGAGCCGGTACGGCAAGCGCGCATCGGTGAGGACGACGGTGGTGATTCGCGGACGCAGCAGCAGCCAGGTAACGTGCCAGCCGCGCGCCGCGAAGCGCGCCACGATCGTCTTGACGTAGGTCGAAAGTCCGGACCGTTCGAGCGCGATCTGGTAGTCGGGCAAGAAGTCGCTCACGATCACGAGCTCACGCGGACGCACGCTCACCGCACCCGTTCCTCGCGACGCCGGGCACGCAAGATCATCCCGGCGACGAGCCAGGGTTCGACCAGGTAGCGGCGCCAGAACCGGGCCGGGTCGGCCGCGAAACGGAAGAGCCACTCGATCCCCAGGCGCCCCATCCAGCGGGGCGGCGTCGGCGTCGTGCCGGCGACGTATTCCAAGCACGCCCCCACCGTGAAGAAGCACGCCGGCGCCACGGTGTGCCGGTGGCTGAGGATCCAGCGCTCCTGTCGTCCCATCCCCATGCCGACGAGCACCACGTGCGGCCGGTACTCGGCCAGTCGGCGGGCCACGTCCGCACCGGCCTCGTCCCCTGGATCGAAGTAGCCGCAGACGCCGTCGACCTCCAGACCGGGCACGCGCGAGCGAACTGCCGCCAGGCCCAGGCGCTGCACCGTGGCCGTGCCGCCGATCCAGAACACGCGCCAACGCAGCGTCGCCGCGAGATGCAGCAAGGGCCAGATGACGTCCAGGACCGTTACGCGGTGATCGCGTCGGGCCGGCACGCCGGCCAGGCGGCACAGTCCGACGATCGGCATCCCGTCGATGTGCACGTACGTCTCGGGCAGCCCGTGCAGCGTGCGAAAGGCGAGGTCGTCCTGCAGGACGCGCAGGCCGTGCAGATTCTGCGAGGCCACGATACACTGCTCGCTCGCCTCGACGTGCGCGCGAACGATCTCGAGCAAGTCGTGTGCGGTCGTCGGCGTGATGCGCGCGCCGAAGACGTCGTATGAGGGAAACCGGCGCGAGAGATAGGCCGACGCCGTGTCGACGGTCATGTCTCGAGCGACCCGTTGGCGCGAGCGCTGACGGCGTGCCCGAGCACGGCATGCGGGGTGCGCGCGGCGATCGCATAGCAGCCGCCGTATGCCAGAACGGCGGCGGTGCACGCGAGCGCGAGCCAGGGGAGGCCGACGTGGACCGGGATCAGCAGCAAGACGGCAACCATGCCGAACGTCGCCACGCCGGCCTGGACCCACCCCGCGGCGCCGAAGGGGAGCGGGAAGAAGCGCCGTCCCCATGCCGCGCTCAAGCCGATACCGAGCGCGTTCGCGATCAGCGACGACCCGGCGGCACCGTACGCGCCGTAGCGCGGAATCAGCGCCAGGCTGCAGACGATCCCCGCGGCCGTCGCCGCCACGCTGATGAGCGCGGCCGGGCGCGTGCGCCGCGAGAGCTCGAACGCCTGATCGAAGTAGAACGTGCGCAAGCCGTAGAGTGCCGTCGCGACGGCGGCGAGCGCGATGATGGTCTCGGCCCCGTTCTGGAAATGGCGACCGAAGAAGGTGTGCGCGATCGGCCCCGCCAGGACGACCAGGCCGGCCACGGCCGGAATCGCCAAGCCGAGCATCAGCCGCACGTTTTGCCGCAGCTGCGCGCGCGCCGCCTCGGCGCCGTCCGTGTCGAGCAACCGCATCGCGAGCGGCTGCCCGGCAAGCGCAGTCGCCGAAATCAGCAAGTACACGGACTGGCGAGAGAAGTCGAACGCCACCGAATAGATTCCGACCGCCGCGGTTCCGGCCGTCACCCCGAGCAGAAGCCGGTCGAAGGTCACGTTGAGCTGAGCGAGGACCCCGGTCGCGGTGATCGGCCAGCCGAAGTGCGCGAGCCGGTGAAACAGCTCGCGGTCGAACCGTCCGCTCATCGCGGGCGCCCATTGCCCGACGGCGAGCAACGCGCTGGCGTTTCCCAGCGTGAAGCCGAGCAGCAGGCCTTCGCCTTTCAGACCCATCGCGATGCAGCACAACGAGACGACGACGGTGGTGAAGGCGCGCGTCACGCTGAGGGCGCCGTACGCGCCGACCGCGCGCTTCGCCTGAAGCACGGTGATCGTCAGCTCGAACCATCCGTTGGCGATCGTGGCCGCAACGGTCAGCGCGATCGCGGTCGTCGAGAACCGCCCCCACGCCGCGAGTGCGGCGACCTCGACGAGCGCGAGCACCAGCGCGGTCCCGGCGAACGACACCAGCACCGTCCGGGCCAGAGCCGGATCCATGACGAGCGTGCTGCCGAGCGTGCGCAGCATCGCGACGCGCACCCAATAGAATGCGACCGCGGCGAACAGAGCGATGCTGGCGAGCAGGGCATAGAGACCGACCGCGCCCGGTTCGAGCAGTCGCGTGTACAGTGAAACGGCGAGCACGGTGACGAGCGCGGGAAGAATCCGGCCCGCGAAGTAACCGCCGAAATGGCGAACGACCGGTGGAAGCCTCACGGCGAGGCTCCGGCGGCGAGCGAAACGCTCGCCGCTTCCAGCCCGCGAAACCACGCCAGTGTTTCGGCGAGCGAGCTCTCGAGCTGACCGGCGTCGGCCGCCGCCGGCGGCACCTGGTGGGTCGCGAGCGGAACGCTCGCGGGGTTTGCGGGCCGCGTCCGCATCGCGATCCCGGCGACCAGTGAGAGGGTAGCGGCAAACTCGGCCGTCGTGACGACGGCATCGGCTTCACGGAGATTGGCGGCATGCCGCTTGCCGGCCTCGACCCACTCGACGAGGTCGTGCGCGATGCGGCGCGACGAACTGACCTCGAGCGGGACTCCCTCGATGCCGCGAATCGGCAGCGGTTCCCCGGCGGCGCAGGCCGCGAACAGCTCGTAGACGAGCGCCGATGGCCGGCGGCGCATGCGCGGCCCGTACGCGATGCCGCGGCAGATCAACGCGTTCTCGGACTGCGCGCTCGCGGTGCGGGCTTCCATGCCCGGCGGCGACTCGCGTATACGCCGCAACGCGACGACGGGCACGGCCAGCTCGGCGCCGATACGCGTGCTCGTCGCGGGCGCATCGGCGAGGTCGAAGACGACCTTCGCTCGCGCGTGCAGCACCTCCAACGCCTGCCTCACCTGCGCGAGCGACGCGGGCGAGTTCCAGAACGCGAAGGCTCCGCGCCCCGATTGGATGGCGGTCGCGGTGTTCGTCAGCGATCCCGACTGTAGCGTGTCGACGATGACCACGGGCTGGCGGCGCGCGATGAGCACCTCGACCAACGCGCTTCCGAGAAACCCCGCTCCACCGACGACGATCGAGGCCATGTGCCGCCGCTCAGCGCTCCAGGACGAGTCTGTGCGAGTCGGTCGACGATGGCACCGTCTCACCGTGCACGACGCGCAGCGATCCGCGGCCCGGGGTGACGATATCGACGCCTTGCGCGCCCTCCGCCGCCAGCTCGGCCAGGCGCCGCGGCTCGGCGGCGACGACGCCCAGGACGCGCGCACCGAAGCGCGAGAGGGCGGGCACGACGTCCCGATCCGCACGGCGCACCCGCCGCCCCATTCCGACGACCAGGATCACGCCGTCCACGATCCGAGCGGCATCGAGCGCGACGCTGCTCTCCAAGATGCGCGCCGTCTCGATGACGCACACGTCGTATTCGGCCTTCAGCTCCGCGAGGCGCAGTCCGAGCGCGACCGCCGGGCGCTGCTCGCCGGCGTCCAGGCGCAGCAACGCCGTCGTACGTCCGGCGGCGGCGAACGCGTTTGCCAGCCCCAACCCCAACCCCGAGCCGTCGTCGTCGTCGGTCGAGGCGACGAGGATCATGGTCGGGGCACCGACTTCGGCCTCGATGGCGACCCGCAGAATCCGGAGTTGCTCGTCCAGAGAAATTGCCATGACGATCGCCTCCCTTCAGCTCAGCGTCGCGACGACCGGCGCGCCGTAGACGGTCTCGACGATCGTGACCGACCACATGCGATACTCGCGCCGGTCCAGCCAGAGGATCATCGCGAAGGCGATGCACAGGGACAGGAGCAGCGCCAGGGCGATCCGCACGGGCAGCACCGTGTAGAAGACCGGCTTGCCGTAGGGGGCGCGGTCGAGCACGCTGACGGAGCCGATGGAGCCCGCTTGCGCCTGGTCGGCCCGCGCTTCGGCCAGACGCGAGGAGAGCACGCCGTACGCCGACGTCTGCACGTCGCGTTCGCGTTGCAGATCGTCGAATCGCGACGCCAGCGTCTTGCCGGTGTTCAGCTCGGCTTGCGTCTCGCGCAGTACTTGATTCAGCCCTTGCAGCTTCGCGGCGTCACCCGCCGCGACCGATTGCGCACGGGTCGCCTCGCCGAGCGCCGCGGCGTAGCCCGTGTCGAGCGCGGGGGGTTTCTGTTGCAGGATGGCGCGCCGGCCCTGTACCGCGCTGCGCTCGCCAGCCACGGTGTGACGAAGCTCCGGCAAGCCGGGATATGCGTCCGAGTACTGCGACTGCACGGCCGCGAGGCGCGCGAAATCGCGCCCGAACTGATCGACGACGTCACGATACGCCGGATCGCTCTCGGTGATCTCGCGGCGCGCGGCCAACTCGGCTTCCGCCGGCCGCCGGTTCGTCACCGAGGCGGCCGCGGCTTCTCCCTTCGCGACCGCCTCGACCTCGGCTCGCTCTTCGGCGAGCGTTTGGTACTGGGCGCTCAACGAGTGCGCATCGTCGTGCGCGGCCAAATACGGCGCGGCGGCGGTGAGACGCTGGATCTCGGTATCGACCCGGTTGATGCGCGCGCGACGGGCCTCGACTTGTTGCTGCAAATCCGCCGTGAGCACGCGGAACCGCGCCGTCGCGCGGTCGTGGTAGAAGCGCGTCATCTCGTCGGCGACGGCGTTCGCGCCGGCGGCACTGTCCGCCGACGAGAGCCCGGTGAAGCGGATCACGACGATCGCTCCCGGTGAGAGCGCGATCGCCCCGGCCGGCGGCGCCGACAGGTTCGCCTTGATATGGTGCATGAGGCGCAGCAGGGCGTGCGGGTCCTGGCCCCACCCGATGTCGCGCGCCACGTTCGTGAGCACGGTCGGCGTCGTGGCGAGATACGGCAAGTCGGCCGAGAGGATCGGCTTGGTCGAGGACGTGGCGTCGGCCGGCGTGTCGTGGTCGCCGCCGGCCGCCATCAGCACCGACGACTGGGCGGCATACTCGGTGGGAACGACGAGCACGGCGAGCGCGTCGAGCACCAGCGCCGCGACGAGGAACGCCACCGCGAACGGACGCCGGCGCCGAACGAGAACGTCTTTGACCTGAGCGAGCCGCATCATCAGTGCGCTCCTTGGCCGTTCACGACGACCCGCACGGTCTCGAGCAAGATCTTCAGGTCGGTCGACGCCGATGCGCGGCGAATGTACTCGAGGTCCAGCAGCGTCGCTTCCGGGCGGTGCAGCGGGACCTTCGAGCGGCACGTCACCTGCCAAAGCCCGGTGAGGCCGGGCGCGGCGAGATGCCGCAAGTGCTGCCACGGCGCGTACTCGCGCACGATGAAGGGCATCTCCGGGCGCGGCCCGATCAGCGTCATGTCGCCGCGAATCACGTTGATCAGCTGAGGCAGCTCGTCGATCGAGGTCTTACGCAAGACGCGCCCGACGCGAGTGATCCGTGCGTCGCTCGAAGTCGACGGCGTGAACTCGTCGCCGCACATGTCGACGCGCATGGTTCTCAGCTTGTACATCGCGAAGAGGCGTTCGAAGCGTCCGACGCGGTGCTGAACGAACAGGGCCGGCCCGCGATCCTCCGCAAGGATCGCGAGGATCGCGAGCAGGAGCAGCGGCGCGGTGACGACCAGCACGACGGTCGCGACGAAAACGTCCAGCATGCGACGTGCGACGCGTGCCGAGCGCCGGCTGCCGTAGACGAAGCTGATGTGCGGGACGTCGTCGTCCCGCTCCGGCACGACGCCGATGTGGTGATCGGACCGAACGGTTGGGACGGAAACGGTCTGGCGGCGCATGATCATGGGAACAGGATCCAGCGCAGCGTGGAAGCCAGCGAGGCGAGGATCGTGTTGTCGATCCGCTTTCCGTGCGGTACGTAGACCTGATCGCCGTCGGCCAATCGAGGGTTCGCGGACATGTCGCCGCGCGCGACGAGCGTCACGTCGTACATCTCGACGACGCCGTCGTGCACGACATGGACGTGCCCGAGGTCGCCGTCCTTGTCCGGGCCGCCGGCGCTGAAGACGGCCGCCAGCAGCGAGACGTCGCTCTTGAGCGTGACCGTTCCGGGATGCAGTACGATCCCGGCGACGGTCACTTGCGGCGCCGTTTGAACGACGAGCACGTCGCCGTTCACGGCCGGCTCGCGAAACGCCGGGTCGGCGATCGAGATCGACGTGTCGGTTCCGTTTCGCCGGAGGATGATGCCGGCCGTCCGCGCGGCGTCGGTCAATCCGTAGACTTGATCGATCGCGTCGGAAAGCGGCTCGTCGGGAGCCAAGTGCGCGAACCCCGGCTGGCGCACCGCACCGCTCACCTGCACCGCGATGGGCTTGTCATGGAACAGCACCGCGTCGCCGGGTCGCAACTGCGGACCGGACTCGCCCGCCGCGGCCAGAGCGACCATGTCGTACGTGCCGAGCAGCGCACCGTCGCGTTCCACTCGCACCGCGCGCATGTCGATCTGCGAGTGGTACGGGTCGAACGCCGGCGGTGCGTTCTGCGCGACCAGCTCCGGCGTCTGCCCCGTCATCCGAATCGCGTCGATGGCGCCCGCCAAGGTCTGACCCGGGTAGTACTTCGCGACGCCGTCATTGAGCGGGAAGGGCCAGCCCGCGATCGTGATCGACGATCCTTCGCTCTGGCGCTGGACTTCGACCGCGGCGAACGGGAGGTACGGCCGAAGGCGAGCGCTGATCCGGCGGGCCGCGTTCGCCGGCGTATCGCCGGCCACGTGAACGATGCCCGCCATCACCAGGATGATGTTGCCGGTACTGTCGACGACGTGGGTTCCCGACAGCTCCGGATGGTTGTAGACGTTGACGTAGACCTGATCCCCGACGTGGACCGGGGCATCGGCGGCGAGGACGCCGAGCGGAATGGCTGCGAGGGAGACGGACGCCACCGCCGCGAGCAGCGTCCGCGCAAGCCGAAAGGAGTACATGTTCCTCTCTATTGATAGACGTGGACGTAGTCGACGAGCATGGTCGCCGGGAAGGACGTGCTCGCGTTCGGTGCGCCCGGGAAGTCGCCGCCGACGGCCAGGTTGAGAACGAGGTAGAACGGCTGGTTGAAGACCCACGTCCCGCCGGTCGGAATCGTGGACGGTGTCACCGTCGCGTACAGCGCGTTGTCGAAGTAGTAGCCGATGCTGCTGGCGGTCCAGAGCACGCCGTAGCTGTGGAAGCCCTGCGAGAGCACGACGTTGGGCACGGTGTACTCCACCGTCAGCGGACCGGTCGTGTCGAAGCCGGGGCCGTGCAGCGCGCCGAACACCGTCGAGGGATCCGAGCCGATGATCTCCATCGGGTCGATCTCACCCTCGTTGGCGCCGGACGGCGTCGTCATCCAGAACGCGGGCCACAGGCCCTGCCCCGCCGGCACCTGGATGCGTGCCTCGAAGTACCCGTACGTCTGGGAGAACAGGCCGCGAGTCGTCAACCGCGCCGAGACGTATTGACACGGGCCGTACGAGCAGGTGGCATTGAACGGATTGCCGGCGTTCGCCGTGATCACCAGGTGCCCGTTGCCGTCCTGTTCCGCGTACTGCGGCGCGTAGTTCGGCGCGCTCGGGTTGGTGACGTTCGCGTAGTACTCGAGCTCCTGATTCTCGGACCACGGCCCGGTGTCGTCGGTCCACTTGGTGGTGTCGACCGGAGCGTTGGCCGCGCCCGTGAACTCGTCGTCGAAGACCAGCGTCATCCCGCTCGACGGTGATTGCGGCGGCGGGGGTGACTGGGTGGGGACGGACGTCGGCGCGATGCTCGGCGCCGGGGTCGGCGCGCCGACGGATTGCGGGATCGCGATCGCCGCGAACCAGTATTGGACGTCCGGCGCGAACGAGAACGCGCTGCTGCCGCCGGTGAAGTTCAGGGTCGTTCCCGACACGGTGGCCGGGCCCTCGAAGCCGTACTGCCACCCGAGCGATGGGCGAGTCGGGTCGTACAGGGCCAGATAGTACGACGCACCCGACACGATGTCGGCCTGCGGAACGACGAGCGAGAAGCCGGGCGTGGTCAGGAACGTGATCGGTGAGGCCCAGTAGAGGGCCAGGTACACGAGCGGCACGGCGTTGCCGGTCGCCTGCGTCCGTCGAATCGCTTGCGCCGCGCGCTTGAGGTCGAGCACGGGAATCGATGCGGGAGCCGTGTCCTGCAGCGTCGCCGTGATGCTTTCGGTCCCCGGCGACTGTGCGGGGGGCATTTGAAGCGTCGCGGCGGTTCCTGTCCCGTTGTTCGCGAGCGAGACCGGCACGGGAGCGGCGGTCGGCTGGCCCGACGGCGGCGCGGTCGCGATCGGCACGCCGACCTGCTGTTGCGTCACCGAATACGGCGAGGCGCTCGGAATCGGCAACGACGTCGGCGTCGCCGTCGCGGTGGGTGCCGTGGTCGGAGTCGCGCCCGAGTGCGGCGCGACGCCGACCCCGCCGCCGCCGCAAGCGGCGAGCGCCGAGGCGACGACGAGCCCGAAGCCCAGCGCGCCGATTTTCCACGCGTTCATCGATTTTGTCTGCACGGTCCCTCCCGCTGCCGGTCGGCTGAACAACGACAAGCACCGAGTGCAAATGCTGCACCTCGATGCACCTCGACCCGCAGGTGTGGAGCCATCGTAGGTCATCGTCCGTTACAAGTCGGTTAACGCGCGGCCGCTCGGCCGCCCTGATCGGGCGTTAACGCTGCGGTTACACCGGAAGCCGTAGCATAGGCGCCATCAGGCGATCCGATTTTCGGGCCGCCGTCTTCTAGTGTATGCAGCCGGTATGATCCGATCAGAGCCGGGAGGATCAGGACGTTGATCGATAGCGTGGAGTTCGGCCTCTCCACTCGCGGGTCGCGCCTGCGAGATCGAATCCACGACCGCACGGCGCGTATCGCCGTCGTCGGTATCGGGCGTATCGGCCTGCCGGTCGCGTTGGAGAGAGCGCGCATCGGCTACAGCGTGGTGGGAATCGATCTCGACGAGGCGCGCGTCGACGCGCTCAACGCCGGCGTGACCTATTACGATGACGTCGATGCCGGCGAGCTCGCCCAGGCCGTCGCGAAAGGTGCGCTGCGCGCGTCATCCGACTTCGCGGAGCTCGGGCGCTGCGACGTGGTAGAAATCTGCGTCCCGAGCGCGCTCACGGCGAACAAAGATCCGGATCTCTCGCGGCTGCGCAGCGTCGGTGAGGCGATCACGCTGCAGCTGCGGTCGGGGCAGCTCATCACGCTCGAGTGCACGGCGTACCCCGGGACGACCGAAGAGGTGCTGCTGCCCATCTTGGCACGCTCCGGGCTCATCGTCGGCGAGGAGTACTTTCTCGCCTTCGCGGCCGAGTGCGAGGACCGGCAGTGCGCGCCGCCCGGCGCGAAGATCGTCGCGGGGGCGACGCCTCGCTGTCGGGAGATCGCCCAGATTTTCTACGGCCAGACCGGCCAGCGCGTCTTCACGGTCAGCTCGCCGCGGGTCGCCGAGATGGCGAAGATCTTCGCGAGCACGTTCCGCGCGGTCAACGGTGCGCTGGTCAACGAGCTGGCGTTGCTCTGCGACCGCATGGGGATCGACGTCTGGGAAGTCGTCGACGGCGCGAGCCGTCCGTTCGGCATCACGCGCTTCGACCCGAACCCGGGTGCCGGCGGACGCTTCGCGGCGTTCGATCCGTTCTATCTGGCTTGGAAAGCGCGCCAGTTCGATTTCACGACCCGTTTCATCGAGCTCGCCGGCGAGATCAACGTGCGCATGCCGTACTTCGTGGTGGAGAAGCTGGGCCGTATCCTCAACGAGCGCGGCAGGTCACTCCGGTATGCCGACGTGGTCGTCATCGGCGTCGCCAACGCGCGCGACGGGGCCGACTGGCACGGCTCGCCGGCGGTCAAGGTGATCGAGCTGCTCGAACGGGCCGGCGCGGCGGTGACGTACCACGATCCGCACGTGGCGTCGTTCGTCGACGAGCGCGGGAAGTTCCGTCGCAGCATCCCGTTGGACGACGCGCAGCTCGGCGCGGCGGACTGCACCGTGATCCTGACGGATCACAGCGACATCGCGTGGGAACGGGTCGTCGAGTCGAGCACCGCGGTGCTCGACGCGCGCAACGCGACCGCCGGCGTCGCGACGAACCGTCACAAGATCGTTCGTCTGTAGCCGCCCTCAGGGGGTGAGCGGTTCTTCCTCTTCGCTCTCCAGGACGGCGTCGACCGCGATGCGCAGGTGGATCGGAAAGGTCGTACGCCGCTCCTGGAGCCACGCCTCGATGCGTTCAGCCTGCAGGTTGATGCGGGCGTAGACCGAGGGGACCGGAACAAGGTCGAGCAGCGTCGTGGCCGGACCGGCGAGGAGCGAACGGAGATATCGCATCGCCTGCTCGACGGTCGCCGCATCGCCGCCGTCGCGCGGCAGGCGCGCGACGAAGTCGGCGATCTCGTCGAGGTCGGTGCGCACGGTCGGCCCGCGGGCGTAGCCGTACTGCGTCGATTGGACGACGCGCGGATCACCCAGCCGTTTGCGCAAGCGGTTGACGTAGACGCGCAGTCCCACCGTTCGGTCGTCGAGCGGTGCGTTGGGCCACAGCGCTTCGAGCAGCGTCTCGGCCTCGACCGGCTCGTTGTGAACGGCCAGCAGCCCCAGCAGCGCGAACTCTTTGGGCGAGAGCGCAACCATCGCGCCGTCGTGGACGACGCGGCCCGTGAGTACCTGAACCTCGAAGAGCTCTTCGGCCTCGGGCGGGTCCGCCGAGCCGCCGGCCGGGAAGCGGCGCAGAAACGACGCCAGCGTGCCGCTCCCGCTCTCGATCGCCTGCTGCAGCGCCACGTCGGCGCTGGCCGCGGCCAGCGTGCGCGCTTCGGCGCTGAGCCGGTCCGCATCGAGCGCCGCGGACGCGGCGGCGAGCCGTGCGAGAACGCGCACGCGCAGTTGGCCCGAGGCGTCCGCGTCGCGGACCGCGTCTTCGAGCTGGCTGCGGCGCTCCGGGCCGTCCGGCAGGTGCGCGGCCAGGACGAGCGCGGTGAGAGCGCACTCGGCCGGACCGATGCGGTGATCGAGCGGCACCACGCGGCAGGCCGCGGCGCCGATCAGCCGGCGGGCAACCGGATCGTCGGCACCGTGCTCCTCGACGAGCGCACGCAGCCCGTCGACATACCGGTCGAAGAGCGGCTGTTCACCGGCGAGCCAGGCCGTCGCCGCGGCGGCGAACAGCGCACGCGAGACGAGCGCGTGGATGCACGTCCGGCGCGACCGGACGATCGCGTCTTCGAGCGCCCGCCGCTCCGCGCCGCGGTTCGCGGCGGCCGCCGCCGCCGGGGCGACGACGTCGATCAGCGCGACGACCCGCACGACCTCGGAGAGCTCGGTCGAGAGCACGCGCTGTACCGCGTCGGCGTCGAATGCGTCCCCGCGGGCCACCGCGGCGCGCGCTCGCGCGACGAGCGCCGAGGTCGCGACGCGCGGCTCGTCGAGCACGCCGCGAGCCTGCATACGTGACGCGCACTCCAGCTCGAACGCCTCGACCTCGTCCCACGAACCGGCGCGCGCGAGTGCCGCCCGGATGACGTCGGCCACGTCGAGAATCGTCTCCGCCGACGCGGCGGTGTCGAGCCGGTCCCACGTCGCGAACGCACGCGTGAGCACCTCGAGCGGCGCGAACTCGTGATCGCGATGACGCATCGCGATCCCCCACAGCCGCGGGTGGTCGTGAAGCGAACCCAGATCGAGTCGCCGGACCAGCTCCGCCACCTCCTGGGTCGGCGATGCGAGCGCGCGCACCTCGCCCTCGGCAAAGTCGGCGGCGCGGCGGGCCTCGCCCGCGGCGAGCGCGACGTGAGCGGCCCGCAAGACCTGGCCGCGTTGCCGCAACGCCTCCGCGGCGCGCTGCGCCGCCTCGTTCTTCCGCCGGCCGGCGTGACGCTGGACGAACGAGGCGAGGAGCGGGTGGAGCGAAAACCGTCCGCGCTCTTCGCGCACGAGCGGCAGCGCGCGCGTCGCGTTCAATACGTGCTCGGGTTCACCGCCCAGGACCGTCGCCAGCTCGTCGAGCGTCGTCGGCTCCAGCGCGGCGATCGTACACAGCCGCTCCAGCGCGCCGTCGTTCAGCGGTCCGACGATCTCTTGGCGGATGAATCCGTGCAGCCGACGGAACTCCAGATCGTCGGGTTCGTCGATCAGCGCCTGCAGCCGGCCGATCCGCGCGGCCCGCAGGAGAACTTGGACGGCGATCGGCCAGCCCAGCGTCAACCGCTCCACTTGCGCCAGCAGCGCGTCGTCGAGCGCGTGATCGAACAGCGACGCGATCTCGGCGCGGGCCAGGCGCAAGTCTCGTTCGCCGATGCTCAGGACGTCGGTCGGCCGCAACGTTCGCGAGAAGACCGCCTTGGGATACGTGCGCGCGCACACGACCAGGCTCGTCCGGGGACCGGCGAAGTGCAGCACGTCCGTCAACTCGTCCGGCTCGAGGCGCTCCGCGTTGTCGACGACCGCCACCCCTCCGGTACGGGTGCCGAGGGCAGCCATCAGGGCGGGCATATCCAGCTCCGACGCGTCAAGCGGGTCGGCGCCGCCCGCCGTCCGCAACAGCTGACCGGCCAGGACCGACTTTCCGTATCCCGCCGGGGCGGCGCAAAAGACCACGCGCGGCCGCTCGCGCAAGATCGTCTCTACGAGCTGCTTGCGCTGTACCAGCTTCCGATTCGTTACATCGTCGGCCGCCATCTTCGCTCCGAGGCCGTGAGTAGCTGTGGCGCCCGTGCGCACGGTGATCGTCCGCCAACCCGGCCGGCAGCTTTACCCACGGAGTGTGACGTGGGGCACACATCGTAGCACAGCAAGCTGGCGAAGTCCTGTCCAAGGCAGTCACACGGGCTGTCGATGTGTACCTCGGTGAGCGCGGGCTCCCGCCGCTCGGACCGGCGGCGCCTCATGCGCGGACGTCGATGAACCGGCCCTTATACGATGCGATCGGCGCGTCGTCGTCCCAAATGACGGGCAGCGGCCCCCACTCCGCCGCGGGCGCCGGTTGCCGCACGGGGACGGCGGGCTTGAGCACCATCACGGCTGCACGGGGACGTTCGGTCCGCGGCGGGACGCCGGTCGCGACCTTCATCCGTCCATGCTCCCGCGGATGACGCGCGAGCGCGGGAGGATGCGATGCACGACGCCGGCCTCACCGAATTCGGCCATCCGCGCGGGACCGGCGAAGACCAGCGTCTCGGTGCGGCGCTCGCCGGGCCGGCCGACGCCCGCACCCGCCTCGCGCGGGGTCAGCTCGCCCGCGGTTCCGACCCGATGCACGGTCATCGTCGCGCCGAACGCCGAGGAGAGCTCGGCGACGACGTCGTGCGCGCCGCGCGGAACCGCCGTACAGATATAGACGGCATCGGGGTTCTCGTGCACGACCCGCCGCATGCCGCGCAGCGCGCGCCGGCCGAAGCGGCCGGCGTCGAGAAGCAGAACGTCGATCCGGGCGCCCGGCGGCAGCTCGTCGTCGAGCCGGCGCGCTTCGACCGGGAGCGCGACGCCGAACCCGGCCCGCATCGCCGTCGTCCCGGTCAGGTCGTGCGGCTCGGCCTGGATCAGCCGGACGACGGTCTCCAGCCGGTTGCGGCGGACGTTGCTGCGCAGCAGGTCGAACGCCGCCGGATTCGCTTCCCAGGCCAGCACCGTGCCGTCGGGCGTCACGGCGCGACCGGCCAGCACCGTCAGATAGCCGACGCTCGCCCCCAGATCGACGACGAACCGGCCCGGCAGCAGCAGCCGTTCGAGCAGAGCGGTCAGCCCCGGCTCGTACGACGGCTCCAGCAGCACGCTTGCACCCCGGTCGGGCGCCCGCAGGTCGATGGCCAGCGGAAAGCCGGCCCCCGTCCGCACCACGATCGCGTCGCCGAAGACGTCGTGGGCCAGGGCCAATGGAATGGAGAGCGGCTCTGTCTGCTCCCGGACATGGTAATTCGACAGGCGGTCTATCGCCGTCACAGCTACCTTCCGTCCCCTTCGTCATTCCGGCGCGGCAACGGACCTGCCCGTAACCGAGCCTGCGCGTGGATGGATGCTCACCGTACCGCCACCCACCTAACGGAGCGATAACTGGTGGGATAACAGAAAAGTGTGATCTCGGTCATAGGGACGCGAGGCCAAAAGGGGCTGGCGCTCCTCGTGGGCGCGCCGGAAGTGTGACTGGCCTCACACCCCGAAGAGAGCGACCTCCCGTGTACTCCTCGGACGCTTCCCGCCTGGGTCCTGGAGCGGAATCGCCGGGCCCCAATGCGGGCAAGCCCTCGCTACCTTTTGTGAAAAACCTAGTTCGCCGTATGCAGCTGGACGCAATCGCTGCAACGCGTCCGCGAATCGTCGTCTGCTGGGCTCCGGCGGGCTTCGGGAAGTCGGTCCTAGCCTCGCAGATCATCGCCCAAGCAGGCGCGAGCGGTGTCGTCACGATCGACGCCGCCGGCGCCGGCGACGCGGCCGCGTTTGCGCGCGCGGTGCTCGCCGCGTGCGAACCCGAGTCGGCATCGCTCCCGCTCCACGGTGCGGATGATGCGGCGGCGGCGCTCGATGCGTGGCGGCGCTGCGCCGACCCGCAGACGGTGTACCTGTTCGAGAACGTCGACGCGCTCGACGCGACGGCTCGCGCGCTGCTCGCCGCATGCCTCGAGGATCTGGGCACGCGCGGACTCGTCGTCATGTGCAGCCGCGCCGCCGTGGACGTCCCCTTCTCCCGCTCGCTTCGGCCGACCGACGTGCTCGTGCTCGGCGAACCGGACCTTCGCTTCACGCGCGGCGAGATCGCCGATCTCTTCGGCGAGCGCGTTGACGAGTCGACCCTCGATCGCATCGAGCGCCTCACCGAGGGCTGGCCTCTCGCGCTGGGCCTCTTGCATCACGCAGCGCAGGTCGGGCCGTTGGACCGGCTGCTGCGCGAGCTCGACGACGTCGAGCACGGCCGATTGGGGACCTACCTCGAGGCCGACGTCATCGCCTCGCTCGACGACACCGCGATGGACGTGGTGTGCCTGCTCACGCTGGTCGAGGAGATCGACACGCACGGCGCGGCGGCCGCGCTGCGCATCCCGATCGATCGAGCGCGCGCGGTGCTGCGGGGCTTGCCTTTCGTGCAGCGCACCGAGCGCAGCTATCGCCTCCATCCCCTGATCGTCTCGCACGTTTTCCACAATCACGCCGCACGCCGGGCCCTGGTCGCGGCGCGGGCCGTCCGTGCGCTGCGCGAGACGCACGACGACCTGCTGGCGGCGCGCATCGCCTTCGCCGTGGGCGACACGGAGGGCGCGGCCGGAGCGTTGGACGAGATGGTGGCCGCACCGCCCGAACTGCGCGACCACGTCGCCGACCTCGCGCAGGCGCTCGACGGCGCGACGCTGATGCGCTTCCCGCGTTTGTGGGTGATGGCGATGCCCCATCGCATCTACGCGACCTCGCTCGAGCAGTGGCGGCTCGAGGCGAGCGCGCTGTGGGCGAGCCTCGCCGACGACTGCGCCGAGGACATCGTGGTCGGCGTCGGCGCGGCGCTCGGCATGGTGCTCGGGTTCGAGGGGCTCTGGGACGACTACGACGAGATGCTGCTCGAGCTCTCGCAACGGTTCGTCGCGATCGATCCCCCCTCGCCGGCGCGCCTGCTCGAGTACGCGCTGCGCGTCTGGCGCGGCGTCATCGACCTCGAGCTGCTCGACGTCGACCGGCTCCGCGCGACGCTCGCGCCGCTCGAAGCGACCGACTACCTCTACGTCGCCGCGCTGTGTTTCCTGGTCGCGCCGGCCTACGCCAACGCCGGCGACCGCGAGAGCGAGCGCGAAACGCTCGCGCGCGCGATCGCAGTCGCCGAAAACGGCATCCCGTCCGTGTGGGCTTTCGCGTTGCAGCAGGCGGCGATCGCGGCCTGGCTGGCCGGCGAGGACGACCTCTTCCGTTCGCTCGTGCACGTACTGCAGGCGCTCGCGGACCATGACGGCGGGATTCAGCGCGGCATGGCTCACTTTCTGCGCTGCACGTCGGGCGACGGCTTGGGGACGCTGCCCGACAACGAAGGCTCCGCGACGCGCGCCCTCTCGCTGCTGATCGCCGCCGCCGCGACGCCCAACGCCACGATCCGGCGCTCGACGCTCGACGGCGCGCTGGCCGCCGCCGACGCGTCGCGCCACGCCGGGCCGCGGATCTTGGCCCGGCTCGCGATATCGGTCGCGGATCCCAGCCAGCAGCAGCTGCTCGAGGAGGCGCGCGCGCTGATGACGCCGCTCTCGCGCGACTCGCTCTACGGCCGATACCTCGCGGCACGCCCCGGCGACGAGCCGCTCGAACCGTTCCTGCGCCGCTATCGCTCCGTCCAAGTTCCGACCGGGACGGTGCTCGTGCAGCTGCTGCAGGGCGCCGTGTGGACCGAGACGCGTCAGGTCCCGCTTTCGCACCGCGAGTTCGCCCTGTTCGCGCACATCGCGCTGCAGCCGCGCGCGATCGACGTCGACGCGCTGGCCGACCGGCTATGGCCGGACGCGTCGGCCGAGGCGGGCTTGGCGTCGGTGCGCGTCTACGTCAACCGCATCCGCAAGCGGATCGGCGACGCGGAGGTCATCGCCTCCACGCGAGGCGCCTACGGCCGCGGTCCCAGCGTGCGCACCGACGTCGAGCTGGCCGAACGCTTCGTCGCGAGCCTGCCGTCGGCGACCAACGACGAGATCGTCTCGGCGCTCGAGCTGCGCGCCGCGCTGCGCACCGGGCCGCCGGCGTGGCTGCTCGACCTGCCGGGGTTCGAGACGCTGCACGGCCGGCTCGGCGCGTTGCTGGAGCGCCTCGACGCCGCGCTCGAACGGCGGGCGGCCGGGCTGACGCCGGCGCTGCGCGACGCGGTACGCGCGGCGCTCGACGCCGACGACTGAAGCTCAGGCGAAGACGTCACCCGCTTGGGCGAGCTCGGCGCGCAAATAGCGCGGCAGCGCGAACAAGCGGCGATGCGTCTCGGCGTCGTAGAACCAGTTCTCGCCGCGCAGCCCGTTCACGTACCCGTCGATGCGCTCCGGATCGAGGTCGAGCAGATCGACCGCGTCGCTGCAGGCGATGAACGCCCAGTCGTTGTCGAACGCCGGAACGTGGGTGTAGAAGCTGCGCACGTGACGGAAGAACGGCCGCAGCGAGCGCGCCATCTTCGCGTGCAGCGCCATGTTGTGGAAGCCGGCCGTCGAGGCTTGCAGGACGTAGACGCCACCCGGTGCCAACCGGCGCTTGACGTCGCGGAACACCTGGCCGTTGAACAGCGGGAACGACGGCGAGTCGGGCAGCGGTTCGGTCAGATCGCTGATGATCGCCCCGTATTGTCCGGCGTCCTCGGCGAGAAAGCGCAGCGCGTCACCGATGACGACGCGCGCGCGCGGGTCGTCGAATGCGCCGGCCGACCACTCGGGCAAGTAGCGCTTGGAGAGCGCGACGACCTCGCCGTCGATGTCGACCATCGTGCAGCGCCGCACCGAGCGATCGCGCAGCACCTCGCGCAGCGTGGCCCCCTCGCCGCCGCCGAGGATCAGCACCTCGGCGCGGTCGTCGATCGCGGCCAGCGCCGGGTGCACCAGCGTCTCGTGGTAGATGCGCTCGTCGGCCTGCGAGGACTGCGTGTCGCCGTCGAGGACCAGCAGCTTGCCGAACACCGGCGTGCGCAGCACGGCGACCGACTGGAACGGCGTGCGGCCGGCGTAGTACGCCTCGTCGATCGCGTGCGCGTGGATCTCGCTGGGCGCGAACTGCTCGGTGTACCACTGATACTGCTCGGTTTTCGGCATGGCGCACCTCCGCTTGCCCCGCGTGCCGCAAAGGCCCTGCCGCGCGGGGTGCCGTCGCTCGGCGCGCGAACACGAGCGCGGCATGTCACCCTCGTTCGTCCTCGCCGCCGTGCTGCTCGCGCAAGCCGCCGGCGCTTCGCCGCCGCCGGTCGGCGTGACCCCGACGCCCGCGCCCAACCGCCCGCTGGGCCCGTCCTATTCGCTGCTGTACCGCTGCAGCAACGGCGGCGCGGTGACGGTCGGGTTGACGCCGCATGCCGCGAGCATCCTGTACAACGGGCGAGCCTCCGTCTTCGCGCGGTCCGACAACCCCGACGGCAGCGTGCTGCTGGTCGGTTCGGGGATGCAATGGCTGCTCCGCGGCCGGAGTCTCACGCTGACCCGCGGCGTCGGGGTGCACGCCGTCGCGCTCGAGCGCTGCGTGGCGGTCGGCCCGGGCCACTGACGCGCGCCGCGCGGCGGCTCAGTGCTTCTTGCGGTGCTTGGCCTGGACGCCCAGGCTCGTCTGCGTCAGCGCGACCGTCAACGTTCGGGTTTCGGTGAGGTTCGTGTCGGCGAACGTGAACGTCTGCGTCCCGCACGCATTCGCGCCGCCGGAGGTAAAGGTGAACGTGCCGGTCCCCGTTGACGGCGAGACGGTGACGATCGGGCCGGTGCAGTTCGTCCCGTTCGTTTGCGTGCCGGCCACCACGCTGAACGTGCCGCTGTAGCCCGTCTCGCTGACGGTGACGACCGCGGTCTGTCCGCTGTTGGTGAAGCCGATCGTCGGGTTGGGCGTCGCGGTGTAGTACGAGCTGGTCGAGGTGAAGCTCGGCTGCGGCGTCGGCGTGGGCTCGGGCGTCGGCGTCGGGGTGACGGCCGGGGTCGGCGTCGCGGTAGGCCCGACCGTCGTCGTCGGCGGCGTCGTCCCGCTGCTGCCACCGCCGCTGCAGGCGACCAGCGAGGCGCACGCCACGGCCAGGGCAGCCAGCACCAGACGAGCGGAACAGGGACGCGCGCGATCCATCGCGTTCTGGTTTCGTCCCCGCGAAAGGCGACGCCCGCTGCCGATCGACAGCGGGCGTCCAATTCTCCCTCCGGTTGGGTCGAGGAGGAGCTAGGCCGTGGCGGCCAGCTCGCGAGTATCGTGCTCGGTCGTGACGAGGTGGGTGAAACGGCCGGAACTCGCTTCGATTCCGCGCTTCACTTCGGTCGTCAACATCTGCTTGGCGTCGAGCGCCTCCGCGGCGTACTGGCACGCCGCCCACGGATCGGTGTGGTCGCCGCACGTGTAGAAGTCCATGGCTGCGTAGCCGGTCTCCGGCCACGTGTGGATCGACAGGTGCGACTCTTGGATCACCACCACGCCCGACACCCCTTGGGGCTGGAAGCGGTGGAAGGCGGTCTCGATGACGGTCGCGTTGGCAGCGCGGGCCGCCGCTTGCATCATCTCACGGACTGCTTCGACGTCGGTGAGCTTGGCGGCATCACAGCCGGACAGCTCGCAGACGATGTGCGTGCCGAGTGCTTTCAATTGTTCGTGACTCCTCGGGTTCGGTTGGGAGAATCCCACCTCCAGGCGCGTCGTCCGACGTGTGCGGTACACCGTCTCGTCGTCGACCTATCAGCGAACGCTTGCCGGCACGGCCCCTTCTTCTTGCCGCACGGACGGTCCACTGCGATGGCGCGTAGGGCGCGCCGTCCCCTAAACCGTTGTTCGGTGACTACGCCGCCCCCGGTTCGTAACGGCCGGGGGTCGTCGAAAAGTCCGACGCCAAGTGTACCCCCCGGGGGGTCGCCTGTAAAGTGCCTGGGTCGAGAACCCGGCAACCGGGTCCCACGCCACCGCACATTGTGTGACGACCTATGGAGAACATGCCCGTCGAACCGGAAGTTCCCACCCCGCCCGCCGCTGCGGGAAGCTTGACGGAACGCGGCCGGGCGCTGGCCGCCGCCGGCCGGCACGACGAGGCGCTGGCGGCGTTCGAGCAGGCCGTCGCCCTGGACGCGCGGGCCGTCGGCGCGCACCTGGGCATCTACGAGGTCGCCCAAATCCTCGGCCGACCGGAGCTGGCGCTGGCCCACCAAGCGGCGGCGATCGCGATCGCGCCCATCCACTCGACCCCGGCGCGCGGCCGCGAGGCCTACGCCCTGCTGGTCCCGAGCGTCCCCGGTCCGTGGACGGCCAACACGCCGGTCGACCTGCTGTTCGACCCCGCGCAGGTGACCATCCATCGCTGGTACGTCGACCCCACCGGAGCGGTCCCGCCGTTGCCGCGCCACGACGCCGTCTTCGTCGCCGCCGGCGAGTCGCAGGCGGCCCAGCCGGCGCTGACCTTCCTCTCGCAGGCGCTCGCCGCCGGCGAGCGGCCGGTCCTCAACGACCCGGCGCGGATCGCGCTGCTGGGCCGCATCCCGTTCGCGCGGACGTTCGCCGGCGCGCGAGCGCGGGTGGTGACGACGACCCGGATGACCCGCGGCGACTACGCCCGGCACGGCTTCCCGACGCCGCACATCGTGCGGCCGCTCGACGCCCACGGCGGCCACGGTCTCGAACGGATCGACGACGACGCGCAACGCGCCGCGTATCTGGCCGGCCACGACGCTGCCGAGCTGTACGTCAGCCCGTTCATCGACTACGCCAGCGCCGACGGGTTCTACCGCAAGTACCGCATCGTGTTCGTCGACGGCGAGCCCTACCCGTTCCACCTCGCGATCTCGCCGCGCTGGATGGTGCACTACTACAACGCGCCGATGACCGAGCACCAGTGGATGCGCGACGAGGAACGCGCGTTTCTGGCCGACCTCGAGCGCGTCTTCCACGGCGCGCTGGCCGAGGCGCTGCGCGAGACCGCGGAACGCTTGGCGCTGGACTACGTGGGGATCGACTGCGCGATCGATCGCGACGGGCGGCTGGTCATCTTCGAGGCCGACAACGCGCTGCTGATCCACTCGCTCGACGACCCGCAGCTGTTCCCGTACAAGCGCGAGTACGTGCCGCGCATCTACGTCGCGCTCGACGCGATGGTGCGGCGGCGCATCGGCCGATGAGCGACACCTCGCTCGACCCCGCCGATTGGGACGCGTTCCGCGCGCTCGTCCACCGCGCCGTCGACGACGCCGTTGATTTTCTCGCCACCATCCGCGAACGTCCGGCGTGGCAGCCCGTGCCGACGGCGGTGAAAGGCGCGCTGCGCGAGCCGTTGCCGCGCGCCGGCGAACCGCTCGAGGAGACGTACGCGCGCTTCCGCGAGCTGATCATGCCGTATGCGACGGGGAATTTGCACCCGCGCTTCTTCGGCTGGGTGCACGGCGGTGGGACGCCGGCCGGCGCGCTGGCCGAGTTCCTGGCCGGGGTGATGAACGCCAACGTCGGCGGCCGCGAGCACGCGGCGGTCTACGTCGAGCGCGCGGTCGTCGGGTGGTTCGCCGAGCTGTTCGGCTTCGGGCCGTCAGCGAGCGGGATCCTCACCACCGGCACGTCGATGGGGAACCTGCTGGCCGTCTGCGCGGCGCGCGATCGTGCGCTGGGCGCGGACGCGCGCCTGCGCGGCGTCGACGGCGCGCCGCTGGTCGCGTACGCCGCCCGCGGCGCGCACAGCTCGATCGCCAAGGCGATCCGCATCGCCGGCCTGGGCGGCTCGTCGTTGCGCGCGATCGACGTCGACGACCGCTTCGCGATCGACGTCGACGCGCTGCGCGCGCAGATCGCCGCCGATCGGACGGCCGGGCTGCGTCCGTTCTTGGTCGTCGCGACGGCGGGCACCGTCGACACCGGCGCGTTCGACCCGCTCGCGACGCTGGCGGATCTCTGCGAGCGCGAGGGGCTGTGGCTGCACGTCGACGGCGCCTTCGGCGCGCTCGCGATCACCAGCCCACGCCACGCGCACCTGGTTGCGGGCATCGACCGCGCCGACTCGCTGGCGTTCGACGCCCATAAGTGGCTGCAAGCGCCGTACGCCGTCGGCTGCGTCCTCTTCCGCGACGAGGCCGCCCATCGCGGCGCGTTCGCCGAGTCGCCGGACTACCTCACGCCGGCCGACCGCGGCACCGCCGCGGGCGCGCCCTGGTATGCCGAGTACGGCCTGGAGCTCTCGCGCGACTTTCGCGCCCTACGGCTGTGGCTGACCCTGCACCACTACGGCATCGACAGCTTCGGCCGCGCGATCGCCGCAGGCTGCAACCTGGCCGCCGAGCTCGGCCGCCGGGTTGACGCCAGCCCCGACCTGGAGCTGCTGGCGCCGGTCTTCCTCAACGTCGTCTGCTTCCGCGTGCGCCCGGCGGGTTTGGACGAGCAGGCCCTCGACCGCCTGAACGCCGCCGTGGCCGTCGCCGTCCAGGAGAGCGGCGCCGCCGTCCCGAGCACGACCCGCCTCGGCGGCCGGCTGGCCCTGCGGGCCTGCTTCATCAATCACCGCACCCGGCTCGACGACCTCGACGTCCTCATGGCGGCCGTGCGCTCGGCCGCTGCCGAAACCTCGCGACGGCACGATCCGCGGGGGAAGCGGGTTAGATAGTACAGAAACCCCTGCACTATCTTGACCGGTCCAGCGTGGGCCGGTAGCCTGGGAGACCTATGGCCGCATCGCCCGACGTCCTGATCGAAGAGTACCGACACGGGTTCCACGACTCGGAAGACAAGTATGTCTTCAAGTCCGACAAGGGGCTCTCGCGCGAGATCGTCGAGCGCATCTCGGCGATGAAGAACGAGCCGGCGTGGATGCTCGACTTCCGTCTGCGCGCCTACGACGTGTTCCGGGCCAAGCCGATGCCGACGTGGGGCGACACCGAGCTGCTCGACCAGATCGATTTCGACAACATCCGCTACTTCGTCAAAGCCGGCGAGCGCACCGAGCAGAACTGGGACGACGTCCCCGACGACATCAAGCGCACCTTCGACCGGCTCGGCATCCCCGAGGCCGAGCGCAAGTTCCTCAGCGGCGTCTCGGCGCAGTACGAGTCGGAAGTCGTCTATCACTCCGTCATCGAGGAGCTCGAGAAGGACGGCGTGATCTTCTGCGACATGGACACGGCGCTGCGCGAGCATCCGGAGATCGTCCAGAAGTACATCTCGACCGTCATCCCGATCGAAGACAACAAGTTCGCCGCGCTCAACTCGGCCGTGTGGTCGGGCGGGTCGTTCGTCTACGTCCCGAAGGGCGTCGAAGTCAAGATGCCGCTGCAGGCCTACTTCCGGATCAACACCGAGAACATGGGCCAGTTCGAGCGCACGCTGATCATCGCCGACGAGGGCTCGAAGGTCCACTACATCGAGGGCTGCACCGCACCGCAGTTCTCGACCAGCTCGCTGCACTCGGCGGTCGTCGAGCTGATCGCGATGGACGGCGCGTCGATCCGCTACACGACGATCCAGAACTGGTACCGCAACATCTACAACCTGGTCACCAAGCGCGCCAAGGCGATGCGCAACGCGACCGTGGAGTGGGTCGACGGCAACATCGGCTCGCGCCTGACGATGAAGTACCCGGCCATCTACTTGATGGGCGAGGGTGCGCGCGGCGAGATCCTCTCGGCGGCGTTCGCCGGTCAGGGCCAGCATCAGGACGCCGGCGCGAAGGTCATCCACGCCGCGCCGAACACGACCTCGGTCGTCACCAACAAGTCGGTCACCGCGCACGGCGGCAAGACGACGTATCGCGGCCTGGTCGAAATCCATCCGGGTGCGGTCGGCGCCAAGACCCGCGTGCGCTGCGACGCCTTGCTGATGGACGACAAGTCCGAGTCGGACACGCTGCCGACGATGAAGGTCGACGAGCAGCGCTCGACGGTCGAGCACGAGGCCTCGGTGTCGAAGATCGGCGAGGAGCAGCTGTTCTACGCGCGCAGCCGCGGGCTCAGCGAAGCCGACGCGACGGCGATGATCGTGAACGGGTTCTTCGACTTCTTCGTCAAGGAGCTGCCGATGGAGTACGCCGTCGAGCTCAACCGGCTGATCAAGATGGAGATGGAAGGGGCGGTCGGCTAGCACCGACCGCATGCGGCGCCTCGCGCTGAGCGCGTTCGCGCTCGTCGCTCTCGCCCTCCCCGCGCCGGCGCGCGCCGTCAAGGTGTGCGCCTACGCGATCCCCGCCGAGATGCTCGACAAGGTCGCCTCCGCCAACGCGCGGGTGGGCGATCCGTTTCGTTTTCGCACCACCGAGGAGCTGACGCTCGACGACGGGATGGTGATCCCAGCCGGCACGCTCGGCTACGGGATCATCCGCGCGGCCTCCGCAGCCGGCCGTCACGACAAGAACGGCGTCGTCGCGCTCGAGCCGCGCTACCTGATCGTCGAGAAGCCCGATGGTGCCGGCGCGACGCGGCTCGACGTCGCGATGAACCCGACCCTGCCGCTCGCGTACAGCCCCGACCAGTCGCTGATCGAAAAGGGACTTGCACGCGTTCCGCTGCCGGTGCCGGGCCTGGTGATGAGCGGCGTCAACGCCGTGCGCTGGGGCAAGAACATCACCATCGGCCCGGGCTTCACGTTCTCCGTCCTGCCGGTCGGCAATCTCGCGCGTTCGCCGGTCTGCTGACGAGCGCGCGGCGCCGCTTCACGACGGCGAGATCGACACCGTGACCGAGGTGAACATCCGGAGCAGCCCGGGCCCATAGAGCCCGCTCGTGTCTTGCGTCCCCGACGTGTACGACGGCGGGGTGAGTATCTTGAAGCTCTCGTCGGTGATGTCTTGGTCCGCGATGTAGAGGTTGTTCGCCGGATCGAGCGCGAGGCCGGCTTGGGACACGCCACCCCCGGTGATCGTCGCCGTCGGGGCGCCCGTGTACGGCGGCGCGTACTCGAGCGCTTCCGGCGTGCTGTTCGCGTACGCGAGGACGAACAAATTCTTGTTGGTGTCGAAACCGACGTCACTCGGATACCCGCCGGGCGAGATGCTCGTAAACCCGTTGGTGTACGGCGGCGGATATTCACGCACGTCTTGGCCATCGGTGTCGGCGATCCAGAGATTGCCGCTCGCGTCGAAGATGATTCCGTTCGGGTTGTTGAGCCCCGAAATCACCGTCTGCGGCGTTCCGGTGTACGGCGGTGCGACGCTCGAGATCGTGCCGTTGAAATCGCTGGCGATGTAGAGCGTTCCGTCGGCCCCGACGGCGAGGCCGGTCGGAAAGCCGTACCCGATGCTCGCGATCGTGGCGGTGGCCGTGCTGTAGGGCGGCGCGTACTCGGTGACGACCCCGCCGCTTCCCGACGCGAAGCTCGACACGAAGAGGTCGCCTTTGGAGTCGAGCGCCACGGCGTACGCCGCGTTCACGCTGATCGTGGTGGTCGGCGCGCCGGTGAACGGCGCCCCGTAGATCGTCACGTCGTTCCCGGACTCGTTGGGGACGAAGAGGTTTTGCGACGCTTGCGTGGCGGTGTAGGCGAACGTCGCCGTGCAGACGGCGCCCGACTGCGTGCAGGCGTTGGTGACGTTCGTCCCGCTGTACGACGCCGTCACTTGCAGCGTCGCCGTACCCGGCGCCGAGGGCGTCGCGAGGAACTCGTTGGGGCTCGTGGTCGTCGGCTGGACGAGCCACGCCGTCGGCCCGGCGGTCTGTGCAACCGTGAACGTCGGCGCGCCCGGCCCGACGATGATGTTGCCGTCGGCGTCGAGCGCCTCGACCAGCACGGCGGCCGCGTTCTGATTGAGCACGCTCGCGATGATCGACGCCGGCACGCCGGAAAGCGAGAGCGAGACGGTGTTGGCCTGCCCTTCGGCGATCGTGAACGCGATCTGCTGCGCGGTGGAGAGCGTCGTGCCGCCGGAGTCGGCGGTCGTCAACGTCATCGTATAGTTACCGGGCGGAAGCGCGATCTGGAGTTGGCACGACGTCGAGGCCAGCGTGCTGGTGCAGCCGCCCGAGGTCGGCGTGAGCGCGACCGTCGTCGGGTACCCGGAGACGTCGGTGCAGGCGCCCGGACAGCCCGTCTGGATGTCGATCGTCATCTGCGTGGTCGCCGGCGAAACGTACGCGGCGCGGCGCGCCGCGGTGCTACTCGTGGCCTTCGGGACGTCGATCTTGATCGTGACCGGCAGCCGCTGATGGACGCTCGTGGTCCGGGGCGTCGCCGGCATCGAATGCCCACCTCCTCCGCAGCCCGCGAGCAGCACGGAGGCGCCAAAAGCGAAGACAGCGACACGGAAAGCGCTCATGCGGCGCGCCGTTGAACCCGATGACCCCGTATTCCCTCCCGTACCACGGGCGGAAATCAGCGAAACCGCACAGATTCGCGGTTCGAGCCGGTCCGGCGGCTACGAAGGCGCGATCGAGGTCGTGTAGGTGTTCAGGAAGCGTATCCGACCGGGGATACCGGCAAAGTAGCTGTACGTCGCTGAGCCCGTATACGGCGGTGCGTAGATCGCCATCCCGCCGTCGGCGTTGTCGTCTCCGTTCGCGATGTAGAGATTATCCGCGGTGTCGAGCGCCACGCCGCCGCCCTGGTAGCCGTAATTGAACGGGCCGAGCGAGAGGACCGCGGCGCCCGTGTAGGGTGAGGCATATTCGCGCACGTAGCCCAAGCCGTCATCGCTGTCCTGATCGAAGACGAAGAGATCGCCCTTGCTGTCGAAGGCCACGTCTTGGGGATAGGTCCCGTGCACCAACGTGAGCGCCGCACTCCCCGTGTACGGCGCCGCATACTCGTTGACGGTTCCGCCATATCCGGTTGCGACCCAGAGGTTGCCGCTCGCATCGAAGGTGATTCCCTGTCCCGCGTTCACCGAGGGATCCAGGGCCTGAAAATCGCTTTCCTGGTACGGAGGCAGCCACCGCCCGAAGCCGTTCGTATCCGTCACGTAGAGATTGCCGTTCGCGTCGAAGGCGAGGCCCCTCCACTGCGCGTCCGCGTTGATGAGCGTCTCGGCCGTGCCGGTGTACGGGGGCGCGATTTTTCTGACCGTGTCCTCGTCGAAGCCGTTCGCGACGTATATGTTGCCGAGCGGGTCGACGGCGATCGCCATCGGACCGATCCCCGCGCTGAAGGCCGTCTCGGCAGCACCGGTGTACGGCGGGGCGAAGAGCTGCACCGCGGGAGCATAGCTCGGAACGACCAGCGTCTGCGACGCGATCGTCGCCGTGTACGTGAAGTTCGCGGTGCACACCGCCCCCGGCAGCGCGCAGGTGTTGGTCCCACTGAACGCCGCGGTCACCTGCAGCGCGGTCGTGCCGGCGCCCCACGGCTTCGCGACGAACTCGTTGGTGCTCGTCGCCGTCGGCTGCGTGAGCAGCACCCCGCCGGCGCCGCCGGTTTGCGCGACGGTGAAGGTGGGCGCGCCCGGACCGACGATGTAGTTGCCGTCGGCGTCGACGGTCGCGACGTAGATGTCCGGTGAGCTCGCCGTCGGCATCGTGGCGGTGATCGCGGTCGGCACGCCCGAGAGCGTGAGCGAAACGCTGTTCGCCTGACCGACGACGACCGTGAAGGCGATCTGCTGCGCCGACGAGAGCGTCGTGCCGCTGGCGTCGGCGGTGGTGAGCGCCAGCGTGTAACTTCCCGGCGTCAACGCGATCGCGAGCTCGCACGACGTACTCGCCAGCGTGCTGGTGCAGCCGTTCGAGGTCGGCGTGAGCCCGACCGTCGTCGGATAGCCCGAGACGTCCGCGCAGCTGCCGGGACAGCCGGTTTGGACGTCGATGGTCATCTGCGTCGTCGCCGGCGAGACGTACCGCGCGCGCCGCGCCGCTGCGGCGGACGCTTTCGGCACGTCGATCTCGATCGTCACCGGCATCCGCTGGTGCGCGCTCGCGCTCTTCGCGGGCGCGGGCAGCGCGCGCGAGCCGCCGCACCCGGCCAGACTCAGGCCCAGTACAACGCAAAAGCCGACGCCGCGCAAAGCGTTCATCGCGGTTTGGCTTGGCCTCGCCCGGCCCGAATTCCCGTCCGCAGCGCACGAAAACGCGCAAAAGGGCGCGGCAGCCGGTCGGTCTCGACTTTTCCTTGACGGACGCGCTCGCGGTCGCGAACGCGTGCGCTTATTTCACGCCGACGAGGACGATGTCGAAGTCGAGCGTCGCGTTCGGCGGGATCACGCCGCCGGCGCCGCGCGGGCCGTAGGCGATGGCCGGCGGGCACACGATCTTGCGATGGCCGCCGACGTGCATCGTCGCCACGGCTTCGTCCCAGCACGAGATCACTTGGTGCTGACCGAGCGGGAACGAGAACGTTCCGCCGTGATCGGCCGACGCGTCGAACTTCTTGCCGTTGGGAAACGTCCCGACGTACGTCACGACCGCGGTCTGCCCCGGCTTGGGCACGGGGCCTTTGCCGACTTTGAGGTCCATGTATTTCAGGCCGTCGGGCAGCGTGACGGTCTTGGCGGCGAGCGCGGGGACGGTGAGGGCGGCAACGAGCGCCGCGGCGATGAGGAGCGGACGGGTCATGGCGCGCCCTTCGCGAACGCTGGGCGCGTGCCCCACCGCGTCGCGTCCGCGTCATCGATCGCCCCCGGCACCACCAAACGGGTCGAGGTCGCCGGCGTCGAGATCCTGCTCTGCAACGTCGACGGGAGCATCTATGCGGTCGAGGATGTCTGCACGCACGACGGCGGCCCGCTCGACCAAGGGACGCTCGAGGGCTGCCGGGTCATGTGCCCGCGCCACGGCGCGCTGTTCGACGTGACGACGGGCGCGGCGCTCACGCTGCCGGCCGTCATCCCGCTCCCGACCTACCCCGTCCGGGTCGAGGGTGACGACGTCTACGTCGACGACGTCTGAGCGCTAGTCCTCGGCCTCGCTGCCGCGGTGGACGTCCTGCTGGTCTTCCCGGTTGGGGTCCTCGTCGGACTCGCCGTAGACCATCTCCGGGGTCGTGGTGATCCCCGCGACGTCCGCTTCCCGGCGAGTCAGCGGGGGCTCGTCGTCCGCCTCGGTGTGGAGCTGCCGCACGCCGACGTCCGTTTCGTGTTCCATGTCCTCCCGGTACCCACGGCGGCGCACGGGCCCCTTCCACGTCGCACCGTTTGTCGAACGACGACCGGGCACGCCGCAGGCTAGGATTGGACCCGAGATGGCTACACGGTTCCTGGTCTGCCCGCCCCGCGAAGGTCCCCGCTACTCGGCGGACGCCCTGCGGCAATGGGACCGTTTCGTCGAGCTGGCCGGCTGCGTCGGCGAAGCCGAGTTCGTCCGCCTCGACCCGCAGGAGCAAGCCCCGGACCTGGTCTACACCGCCAACGCGGCGCTCCTCACCAGCAACCTCGCGATTCTGGCCAGCTTCCGCCACGCCGAACGCCGCCGCGAGCAGCCGATCTACCGGGCCGCCCTGGCACGCGCCGGCTTCGCCACGACCTTCTTGCGCCAGACCTACTTCGAAGGCGCGGGTGACGCGCTGTTCGACCGGGTTCGCCCGCTGCTCTATGCCGGCTACGGCTGGCGCACGGAACGCGGCGCGACCCTGCAGCTGCAGGAGATCGTCGGCTGCCGCGTGCTGCCGCTGCTGTTGACCGACGAAGCCTTCACCCACCTCGACGCGGTGCTCTGCCCGCTGGGCAGCGGCCACGTCCTGGCCTACCTGGAGGCCTTCTCACCGCACGCGCAGTCGATGCTGCGGCGCGCGATCGAGCCGGGGTGGCTGATCGAGATCGGTCGCGAGGACGCGGCCGAGCTGGCCTGCAACGCGCTCGAGATCGGGGACGCGCTGATCATGCACGCGTGCTCGCGGCGGCTGCGCGAGCGGCTGCACGACGTCGGCTACCGGGTCTGGTGTACCGATCTCTCGGAGTTCCAGCGCACCGGCGGCTCCGCCAAGGGACTGACCCTGCGCCTCGACGACGGCCCAGCCGTGGGAATGGCCGCCGCGGCCGTCTGACGAAGCCCTTTCCCGCTCAGGGAGGGCAGTCATGAAAACCATCACCATCAACGGCGTCGACCATCAGGTCGACGTCCCTGATGACATGCCGCTACTGTGGGTCATCCGTGACGTCGTCGGTCTGACCGGCACCAAGTTCGGCTGCGGCGTCGCGACCTGCGGCGCGTGCACCGTTCATCTCGAAGGCGACGCCGTGCGTTCGTGCATGACGCCGATGTCGCGCGCCTACGGCAAGAAGGTCACCACGATCGAAGGGCTCTCGCCCGACGGAACGCATCCGATCCAGGTCGCGTGGGTCGACGACGCCGTGCCGCAGTGCGGCTACTGTCAGCCCGGCCAGATGATGACCGCGTCGGCGCTGCTGGCCAAGACGCCGAAGCCCAGCGACGAAGAGATCCGCACCGCACTGACCGGCAATATCTGCCGCTGCGGCTGCTATCAGCGCATCGAAGCGGCCGTCAAGCGCGCCGCGGGGATCGCCTGATGCGCCGCGCCGCATTTCTCCAGCTGACGACGAGCATGGGCGCCGGCCTCGCGCTGGGCGCGATGCTGCCCGTCGCGCTCAAGCCCGCGCGCGCGCTCGCCGCGCCCGCGACCGACGCGTTCTCGCCCAACGTTTGGGTGCACGTGCGCACCGACGGCACCGTCAAGGTGATGCTCTCGAAGTCCGAGATGGGGCAAGGCGTCTACACCGGCTTGCCGATGATGGTCGCCGAGGAGCTCGACGTGCCGATGGACCGCATCGTCGTCGAGATGGCGCCCGCCGAGGACGCCTACGCCGACCTGCTCTTCACGCACGACCTCACCACCGGCGGCAGCACCAGCACGCCCGACATGTGGCCGGTGCTGCGCCAAGCCGGCGCGACCGCGCGCGCGATGCTGGTCGCCGCCGCGGCCAAACAGTGGGGCGTCTCACCCGCCAGCTGCACGACGGCCAACGGCGTCGTCACCTCCGGCACGCACCACGCGACGTACGCCGAGCTGGCGGCCATCGCGGCGACGCTGCCGGTTCCCACCAACGTCCCGCTCAAGGACCCCGCGCAGTACACGGTCATCGGCACGTCGCCCAAGCGCCTGGACATCGACGCGAAGGTCCGCGGCACGGCGCAGTTCGGGATCGACGTCGTGCTGCCGGGGATGCTCTACGCGAACATCCAGAAGTCGCCGACGTTCGGCGGCACGGTCGTCTCCTACGACGCGACCGCCGCGAAGGCGGTACCGGGCGTGGTCGACGTCTTCCCGGTGTCGTCGGGCGTGGCGGTCGTCGCGACCAACACCTGGGCAGCGTTCCAGGGCGCGCAGAAGGTGAAGGTCACCTGGAAGCCGGGCATGACCAAGAGCTCGAAGGAGCTCTTCGCCGAAGCCGAGCACCTGGCGCGCACCACCACCGTCGTCACCGACAAGCGCGGCGCGGCGAACCTCGCGGTCGCGCCCGGCAAGGAGCTCGGCGCGGTCTACAAGGGACCGTTCCTCGCGCACACGCCGATGGAACCGATGAACACGACTGTCTGGGTTCGTCCCGACGGCGTCGAGATCTGGTCGCCCACACAAGTCCAGTCGCGCACCAAGGCGATCGGCATGCAGATCACCGGCATGCCGGCCGACAAGGTGCAGGTCCACTGCACGTTCCTGGGCGGCGGCTTCGGACGCCGGCTGCATCCGGACTTCGTCGTCGACGCGGTCGAGGTCGGCAAGCACATGGCCGGCAAACCGGTGAAGACGATGTGGCGGCGCGAAGACGACGTCAAGAACGACGCCTTCCGTCCGATGGCGGTCAGCGTCGTTCGAGCGAAGCTCGACGGCGGTACCGTCAGCGGCTGGGAGCACCGCACCGCGCAGAAGTCAATCATGCGCACCTGGGCGCCGCCGCTGTTCAAGGACGGCCTGGACGCGTTCGCCGTCGGCTCGTGCACGCCCGAAGACTACGCGTTCCCGAACGCGGCGACGTACTACTCCGACCACCCCTACGAGGTCCCGGTCGGATTCATGCGCGCGCCGGGCGCGAACTGGAACTGCTTCGTCACCGAGTCGTTCATGGACGAGCTCGCGCACGCGGCCGGCGCCGACCCGCTGGCGTTCCGTCTGGCGAACCTGGGTCCGAAGGCGACGCGCGCGCGCGCCGTGCTGCAGCTCGCGGCGGAAAAGGCGAACTGGGGGCATCCGCTCGCAGGCACGACCCAGGGTCTGGCCCTAGGCTGGTGGGGCGGCGCATACTCGGCCATCGTCGCCGACGTCGCGCTCAACGGCTCGCAGGTGATCGTCAAGCGGGCCGTCATCGCCGTCGACATCGGTCGCGTCATCCATCCCGACATCGCGCTGGCGCAGGTCCAGGGCGCGCTCAACTACGGCCTGGCGATGGCGTTGACCGCCAAGATCACGCTGACCAACGGCGTCGTCGATCAGAACAACTTCTACGACTACACGGTGCTCCGCATGAACCAGTCACCGGAGATCGCCGTCTACATCGTGCCGAGCACGGAGAGTCCCGCCGGCGTCGGCGAGCTCGGCGTGCCGGCGATCGCGCCGGCGATCGGCAACGCGATCTTCCGGGCCACCGGGAAACGCGTGCGCGAGCTGCCCTTCAGCGACGCACTGGCCTAGCGCGCCGCTCGCCCGACCACGGCAACGGCCGTCGCACCTCGCGTGCGACGGCCGTTCTCGTTTCACCGGCACCGCGCTCAGCCGCGGTCGTGCTCGCGCGCGCGCGCTTTCGCCTTCGCTTCCGCCGTGTGCCACGCTTCGGGCGTATCGACGTCGGTCACGTAGGCCTCGTCGTGCTCGAGCATCTCGGCGATCCGCAGCGCCGGATCGCGCCGCACGCGCGCCGGCGGCTCGTCGTCGCGCAGGTTCGGGATGCGCGTACGGGCCTTCGGCGACCAGATCACCGGATGGCCGGGCGTGCCGTGGACGACCGGATAGGCGATGTCGACGTCGGGCGCGACGCGCGCGAGGAACGCGCGGATGCGCGCCGCGTCGAGGAACGGCAGATCGGCCGGCAGCACGACCAACGTGTGGTCGTACGGCAGCGCGGCGTGCGCCAGCGCGAGCGTCGCGCTCGGCCCCGGCGTCGGCTTGGTGACGATCAGGCGCGCGAAGCGCAGGTCGTTCATCGTGTCGGCGACGGGCGGCGTCGCGACGACCAGCGGCGCCAGCTCGCGCAGCGCCAGCACCAGCCGCCGCGCCAGCGGTTCGCCGGCGAACGGCTCGACGAGCTTGTGGAATCCCATCCGCTCCGAGCGTCCGCCCGCGAGGACGACGACCTGAAACGGCGCGTTCACCGGCACGGCGATGCCGTACGCGCCGCGATCGTGGGCTCCTGGTACGGCGCGCCCGCGGGCTACGGAACGACCGTGATGTTGCCCGGCGTGAAGCTCAGCGCTGCCTGGCTCGTGCTGGCCGCGCTCGCCGGGTTCACCGCCATCAGCCCCTGCGGCTGGGCGTAGAAGACGTTGCCGATCGCGTCCGCGGTCAGGCCGTACGGCTGCGCGTACGGAAGACTGGCCGGGACCGACAAGAACGGGCTCGTTGCGTTGGGCGCGAAGAAGTTCAGGGCGCCGTTGTAATAGACGGTCACGTTCCCGGACGAGTCGCAGGCGATCTGGTAGGCCTGCTGCGCGATCGCGCTGCCGGCCGGAAACGCTTGCACGAAACCGCCGCTGGCCGGGCTGACGAACTCGACAGCGATCGACGCGTTGCCGGCGCCGTTATACGTCATCAGCAGGGCATCGTGGCTTGCGCCCGCGCCGAACCCCGTCGGACAATAGATCGCGTCGAACGAGTCGTTGCCGTAGCCGCTGAAGCTGCTGGTCGAACCGGCAAAGAGACCGCCGGAGCCGTTGGCGACGAGAAACGCGTTATGCTGCGGATTCGCGCCGAAGACGATGTTCGGCACGTCGGACACCGGCGAGCTCGAGCCGGAGTACGGTGGGACGGTGGCCAGGAAGCCGCTGGGGTCGGACACGTCGATGTCGCCGCTCCCGGCGTCGTACGTGAGCCGAACCGCGGTGGGATCGACCAGCCCGAGCGGCAGGTCCGACGAGCTCGTATACGGATACGCGCTCATGGCCAGCTTGCTGTTCGCGTCGAAGAAGTAGATATTGCCGCTCGCGTCGCTGACCAGGCCCTGCGCCGTCGTCGACGCCGCCAACACGCCGAGCTGCAGACGCATGTCGGGATAGGCGATGAAGAGGATGGAGCCGGCGGGCTGATAGCTGTCCATGGCGACAATCTCTTGCGGTTCGACCGTGAAGGTCGCCGAGCAGGCGACGCTTCCGCCACAGCTCGCGCCGCCGGCCAGCGTCGCCGTCAGCGTCAGCGTTTGCGCGACGCCGTCGAACGAGCTCGCGGTGATCGAGAACGCGTTGGGTGCGGTGGTCGTCGGTTGGACCAGTGCCAGCGGGTTGGGGGCGCTATGACCGGAGAGCGCGAGCGCGTAGGTCGGCGCGCCGGGACCGACGATCACGTTGCCGTCGACGTCGAGCGCGTTGACGATGAACCGTGAGGACGGCCAAACGGGTTCGACGACGGACTGCGTGGTGGCCCCGTACGAGCCCGGATAGGATGCGATCGCATAGGATGCCGGCAGCGCGCCGAGCGTCGCCTGGATCGTGTTGGCCTGGCCGGCAACGATGGTGACGGCGACGTTCGTTGCGGACGAGAGCGCATTGCCGCTCGCGTCGTCCGTCGTGAAGCTGCCGACGTACGTTCCGAACGAGAGCGCGATGTTCAGCGTGCAGACGGTCGACGCGAGCGACGAGACACACCCGGACGACGACGGCGTCAGCGACGCGTTGAACGTCTGCGGTCCGCCGGGCGTCGATCCGGTCGGCGTGAAAACGATCGCGATCGACGCGGTCGCCGGCGAGAGGTAGCGCGGCAGCCGCGCGCCCGACGAGGTCGTTTTCCCGGTCGGGATCGTGATGACGAGCTTCGCGTGGGCGAGTGCCGGCTGCCGGTCAGGCGGCGCGGCGGGGACACTGCGCGTGCCGCCCGCGGCACAAGCGGCCAGACCGGCCACCGCGACGACGCCGCCCACGAGGACGAAAAAACGACGGGCCAGCGAAGCGGACCACCGCATGGCGGAGCCTTCGGCTAGCCCCTCCCGCCGCCCCCTACCGCCCGGCGCCGTACGCGCCGCGACCGCGGGCTCCTGGACGCCCCGCGGGCTACGGGATGACCGTGATGTTGCCCGGCGTGATGGTCAGCGCCGCCTGGCTCGTGCTCGCCGTGCTGTTCGGGTTGACCGCGATCAGCCCGTGCGGCTGGGCGAAGAAGACGTCGCCGATCGCGTCCGTGGTCAGACCGTACGGCTGCGAGTACGGCAGACTGGCGGGGACCGACAAGAACGGGCTGGTCGCGCCGGGGGTGAAGAAGTTCAGCGGGCCCCGGCGTCGGCTTGGTGACGATCAGGCGCGCGAAGCGCAGGTCGTTGATCGTGTCGGCCCCATGCGCTCGGAGCGCCCGCCCGCGAGTACGACGATCTGCAGCCCCGCCGGCCACCGCGAATCCGTCACCCGTGGGATGTACGCAGTGGCCGTCGCGATCTCCGGCTACGGAATGGTCGCGATGTTGCCGGGCGTGAAGCTGAGCGCGGCCTGGCTCGTGCTCGCCGTGCTCCCCGGGTTCACGGCCAGCAGCCCGTTCGGCTGCGCGTAGAAGACGTCACCGATCGCATCCGTCGTCAGCCCGTACGGCTTGGCATACGGAAGGGCGGCCGGCACGGTGAGGAACGGGCTCGTCGCGTTGGGCGCGAAGACGTTCAACGCGCCGTTGTAGTAGACCGTCACGTTACCGGAGGAGTCGCAGGCGATCTGATAGGCCTGTTGCGCGATCTCGGTGCCGGCCGGGAAGCCCTGCACGAAGCCGTTGCTCGCCGGGCTGACGAATTCGATCGCGATCGAGCCGTTGCCGCTGCCGTTGTACGTCATGAGCAACGCGTCATGTGTCGCGCCGCTGCCGAACCCCGTCGGGCAGTAGATCGCATCGAACGAATCGCTGCCGTTCCCGGCAAAGCTGCTGTAGGTGCCCGCGATGAGACCGCCGGCGCCGTTGGCGACGAGGAACGCGTTGTGATCTGGATTCGCTCCGTAGACGACGTTCGAGACGTTGCTGACCGGTGAGTAACTGGTCGAATACGGCGGGTAGATGACCGCAAAACTGCTCGGGTCGGACACGTCGATGTCGCCGATGCCGGCGTCGTAGGTCAGGCGAACCGCCGCCGCGTCGACCAGCCCGACGGGCAGATCGGTCTTGCTCGTAAACGGATAGGCGCTCTTGGCCAGCTCGCTGTTCGCGTCGAAGAAGTAGATGTTGCCGCTGCCGTCGCTGACCACACCCTGCGCCGTCGTCGATGCCGGCAGCACGCCGAGTTGGAGCTTCATGTCGGGATAGGCGACGAAGACGATGGACCCGGCCGGCTGATAGCTGTCCATCGCAACGATCTCTTGCGGGTCGACCGTGAACGTCGCCGAGCAGACGACGGCGCCGCCGCAGCTCGCACCGCCGGCGAGGGTCGCCGTCAGCGTCAGCGTTTGCGCGGCGCCGTCGTACGAGCTCTCACTGATCGTGAACGCGTTGGGCGCGCTCGTCGTCGGCTGCACCAGCGTCAGCGGATTGGGCGCGCCGTGCCCCGAGAGCGCGACCGTGTACGTCGGCGCGCCGGGACCGACGATCACGTTGCCGTCGACGTCGAGCGCGTTGATGATGAACTTCGAGGACGGCCAGACCGGTTCGACGGCCTGCGTCGTCGTCGCACCGAACGAGCCCGGGTACGGCGCGATCGCATACGATGCCGGCAGTGCGCCGAGCGTCGCTTGGATCGTATTGGCCTGGCCCTCGACGATCGTGATGGCGACGCTGGTCGCCGACGAGAGCGGATTGGAGCTGGCGTCCTCCGTCGTGAAGCTGCCCAGATAGGTGCCGGCCGCAAGCGTGATGTTCAGCGTGCAGACGGTCGAGGCGAGCGAGGAGCTACAGCCGCTCGACGTCGGCGTCAACGACGCGTTGAACGTCTGCGGTCCGCCGGGCGTCGACCCGGTCGGCGTAAAGACGATTGCGATCGACGCGGTCGCGGGCGAGAGGTAGCGCGGCAGCCGCGCGCCGGACGAGGTCGTTTTTCCGCTCGGGATCGTGATGACGATCTTCGCGTGCGCGAGCGCCGGCTGTCGATCGTTCGGAGCGCTGGGGACACTGCGCGCACCGCCCGCGCCGCACGCGGCCAGACCGGCCGCCGCGACGACGGCGCTCGCGAGGACGAAAAAATGACGGGCGACGAAAGCTGACCGCATGGCGTAACCTTCGGCCAGCCCCTCGCGCCGCCCCTACCGCCCCCCCCTCCCCCGTCCGATCGGCAATCGTCAAGGAAGTGTGACGAGCAGCTTCTCCGGCAGAATCGGCAGGTCGCGCACCCGTACGCCGGTGGCGTGATAGACGGCGTTCGCGATCGCGGCCGCGACGCCGGTGATCCCGATCTCGCCGATGCCGCGCACGCCGAGCGGGTTGAACGCGAGGTCCGGTTCCTCGACGAAGACGACGTCGATGTCGTGGACGTCGGCGTTGACCGGCACGTGGTAGTCGGCCAGGTTGTCGCTGACGACCGCGCCGGTCCGCGGATCGCGGATCGTCTCCTCGAGCAGCGCCATCCCGATCCCCCACACGATCCCGCCCAGCATCTGCGAGCGGGCCGTCTTGGCGTTGAGGATGCGTCCGCAGTCGAACGCGCCGACGACGCGGCTGACGCGCAGCCGCGCCAGCTCGGGATCGAAGCGCACTTCCACGAATTGCGCGCCGAACGATTGGAACGCGTAGCGGCCCTCGCCGGGCGGCGTCGACGCGCCGACGACTTCGAGCGCGGCGGTGCCGCTCAGTCGCACGACGTCGGCGTACGCCATCCGTGCGCCCCCGCCGTTTCCGTGCAGCACGCCGTCATTGACGTGGACGTCGCGCGGGTCGTAGCCGAACAGCGGCGAGTCGCCGCTGCGGGTCGCGATCGCGATGGCTTCCTCGCGCGCGCGGCGCGCCGCGTCGAGCACGGCCGGCCCGACGCTGGCCGAGCTCATCGAGCCGCCCGCCACCGGCGCCGGCGGAAACGCCGAGTCGCCGATCCGTACGCGCACCGCCGTCGGCGCGACGCCGAGCGCATCGGCCGCGATCTGGGTGAGGATCGTGTACATCCCGGTCCCCAGGTCGTGCGTCGCGCTCGCGACTTCCACGATGCCCTGCGCGTCGATGGTCAGCCGCGCCTGCGCCGGCGCACTGAGCGCCGGATAGGTCGCCGTCGCGACGCCCCAGCCGACGTACTCGTGACCGTCGCGCATCGAGCGCGGCGCGCGCGAGCGCGACGACCACCCGAACCGGTCGGCGCCGCGCGCGTAGCACTCGAGCAGGTGCTTCGAGGAGTACGGGACGCCTTCGTCGGCGTCGATCGTGCTGTGGTTACGCCGCAGCACCTCGAGCGGATCGAGGCCGCAGGCGTAGGCCAGCTCGTCGAGCGCGCTGCCCAATGCGAACGTTCCCGGCGCCTCGCCGGGAGCGCGCATCGCCGTCGGCGTCGGCACGTCGAGCGGCGCGACCTCGTGCGCGATCGCGACGTTGGGACAGTCGTACAAGAACGAGCTGATGCGCCCGGCCGACTCGACGAACATCCCGACCCGCGAGGTCACCCCGCGCACGTCGTGCAGCAGCGCTTCGAGCTTGCCCTCGCGGGTCGCGCCGACGCGGATGCGTTGCTGCGTCTCGGTGCGGTAGCCGTGCGAGGTGAAGGTCTGCTCGCGCGCCAGCACGACCTTGACCGGCTGCCCCGTCAGCCGCGCGGCCATCGCCGCGATCAGCGAGTGCGCCCAGAAGAAACCCTTGCAGCCGAAGCCGCCGCCGATGAACGGGCAGATGACGTGGACCCGTTCGAGCGGGATCTCGAACGCCGCCGCGAGGGCGCCGCGCGTGCCGACGACGTACTGCGTGGCGTCGTGGACGACCAGGTTCGCGCCCTGCCAATACGCCAGCGTGGCCGACGGTTCCATCGGGACGTGGTGCTCGGTCGGGGTCGTGTAGCGCTCGTCGAGCTGGACCGCGGCGCGCGCGAACGCGCCGTCGGGATCGCCGCGCCGCACCTGCGAGGGGCTGCCGAACCACTCGGCCGGGCGCTCGATCTCGCTCGCCGCGTCGAGTGCGGTCACCGCCGGCTCGCTCGCGTAGGTGATCGCGACCAACGCGGCGGCGTCGCGCGCCGCCTCGTACGTCTCGCCGATCACCAGCGCCACGTGCTGGCCGTCGTAGCGAATGCGCTCGTCCTGCAGCGGCGCCAGCGCTTCGGTCATCGGCGCCGCGAAGTCGAACGGCAGCTCCTTCACCCGCGGCGCGTTGCGATAGGTCATCACCTCGATGACGCCGGGAACCGCGCGCGCCGCGGAGTCGTCGAGCGAGGCGATGCGCCCGCGCGCGATGCGCGACTGCACCAGCACCCCGTGGAGCAGGTCGTCGGCCGGCGTGTCGGCCGTGTAGTGCGCCTCGCCGCGCACCTTGAGGCCGCCGTCGACGCGATCGAACGACGCACCGACGTACGGCCCGGCGTGCGGCCGTTCGGTCGTGACGCTCACGCCCCGCCCTCCGCGACGCCGCGCAGCGCGCGCACGATCGCCCGCTGCGCCAGCTCGACCTTGAACGCGTTCTGCGGCCGGGTCACGGCACCGTCGAGCGCGACCTCGGCGGCCCGCACGTAGGCGTCCTCGTCGGGTGCGACGTTGAGCAGCACATCCTCGGCGTCGCGGGCGCGCCACGGAACGGTGCCGACGCCGCCCAGCGCGAGCCGCGCGGTGCGGATCGCGCCGTGCTCGATCGCCAGGCCCGCCGCGACCGAGACCAGCGCGAACTCGTACGACGCGCGGTCGCGCAGCTTGAGGTAGCGCGAGCGTTCGTTGACGGCCGCGAAGCGCAGCTCGACGGCCACGATCAGCTCGCCGTGCGCGAGCGCGGTCTCGCGCTCGGGGCTCGCGCCCGGCAACAGGTAGAACTCGGTGATCGGCACGCGCCGTTCGCCGCCCTCGCCTTCGATCACCACCTCGGCGTCGAGCGCGACCAGCGCGACGGCCATGTCGCCCGGCGCGGTCGCGATGCAGTGCTCGCTCGTGCCCAGGATCGCGTGCCCGCGGTTGAAGCCCTCGAGCGCGTCGCAGCCGCTGCCGGGCTCGCGCTTGTTGCAGCGCCAGCGCGTCTCGCGGAAGTACGGGCAGCGCGTGCGCTGCTGCAGGTTTCCGCCGACCGTCGCGGCGTTGCGCAGTTGTCCCGACGCGCCGCTGCGCAGCGCTTGCGCGAGGGCCGGAAAGTGCTGCCCGACGGTCGGGTCGTCGGCGACGTCGCTGTTGCGCGCCAAGGCGCCGATGCGCACGCGGTCGGCGCGCAGCTCGACCGCCGCCAGCGGCAGGCGCGAGATGTCGACCACGCGCGGCGGCCGCTCGACCTCGGCCTTCATCAAGTCGACCAGCGTCGTGCCGCCGGCGTAGTAGCGCGCCCCGGGGACCTCGCGCAGCAGCGCGCGCGCGTCGGCCGGCGACCCGGCGACGACGTACTCGAACGGCCGCATCAGGCGCCGGCCTCGCGCGCCGCGCGCACCGCGGCGACGATGTTGACGTACGCGCCGCAGCGGCAGATGTTGCCGCTCATCGCCTCGCGGATCGCGTCGTCGTCGGTCGCGCGGCCCTCGCGCAGCGCACCGACCGCCGACATGATCTGTCCTGGCGTGCAGTACCCGCACTGCAAGGCGTCGTGCTCGACGAAGGCGGCTTGCACCGGGTGCGGCGCGCCGTTCTGGGCCAAGCCCTCGATCGTCACGACGTCGTCGCCGGCATGCGGCCACGCCAGCGCCAGGCACGAGAGCACCCGGCGCCCGTTCACCAGGACGGTGCAAGCGCCGCATTGGCCGCGGTCGCAGCCTTTCTTGGTGCCGGGCAACCCGGCCCGTTCGCGGATCAGGTCGAGCAGCGTCACCTGGGGCTCGACGAGGAAGGTTCGCTCGCGGCCGTTGAGCCGCAGCGTGAGTGGAGCGGTCGAGGGGGCGATCGGTGGCACGCAGTCTCCCTGAATGCAGCGTGTGGAGGAGCCTCCTACCCGCTCGGGGTCCCGCCATCCCGCGTTGACGGGGCGGGGGGCGCATGATAAACTTCCCGGGTTATGTACGCCATCATCGAGACCGGCGGCAAGCAGTTTCGCGTGTCCGAAGGCGACGTCATCCGCACGGACCTCCACACGTCCGAAGTCGGGTCGTCGATCACGTTCGACCGCGTGATCCTGGCGTCGAACGCGGGCGGCGAGGTGTCCGTGGGGACCCCGCTCGTCAGCGGTGCGACGGTCACCGGCACGGTGCTGCGCCACGCCAAAGACAAGAAGATCCTGGTCTTCAAATACAAGCCCAAGAAGCGCGTCCGCAAGCTGAACGGCCACCGTCAGCCCTATGCGGAAGTCCGGATCGAGCGCATCACGCTGTAAGCGCGATGCTCCGGGTCGTGTTTCGTGAGGACAGTCGGCAGCGGCTGTCCTCTGTGTTTGCCACCGGCCACGCCGATACGGCGCCGGACGGCGAGGACATCGCCTGCGCGGCCGCGTCGGCGCTGCTGCAGGCCGCCTGGGCGGGCCTCACCGACGTCGCCGGCGTGCGGGTGACGGGCCACCGCCACAGCGGCGACTTCTTGATGCGCTGGCCGGCCGAGAGCCGCGAGCGCGCCGACGTCCACGCGATCGTCGCGACCGCCGAGCTCGGCATCGCCGAGATCGCCGATCAGTTCCCCGACGCGGTCGCCTGCGCGCGCGAGCGCGAGCACGAGAAACACGACGGGGAGCATCCGGGTACGAGCCCGTCGAAAGGAACGCAACGATGAGCGACACGACCACGCCCCCCGGGGGGCAACTGCCGAGCTACCAGCCCGAGGGCTCGGCGCCCGACGCCGGCAAGACCGTCCTGGTGGGCGTGTTGGGCGGCCTGCTCTCCGCCGCCGGGTACCTGGTTTACCAGCGCCTCCCCGACGACCAGAAAGAGCGCCTGCACCGCCAGGTCCGCGGCCTGGTCGAATCCCGCATCAACGAGATCCGGAATAACTTCAACATTTAGCGAGCGGCGCGAACTGCGCTGACGTTCGGACGGGCACGCTTCGCGGCGTGCTCGTTGCGTTTGGGGCGCTCGTCGTCGCGTATGCGACGGCGCTGCGCGCGTTCGATCCCGCCCTCGACGTGCAGCAGGCGCGGCGGTTGGCGGCGCGCACGATCGCCGAAGCCGACGCGGCGCGGCTCGACGCGCGGTTCGTCGTCGCCGTGATCGCCGTCGAGTCGTCGTGGCGCCCGCGCGCCGTCTCGGCGGCCGGTGCGCGCGGACTCGGCCAGCTCATGCCCGCGACCGCAGCCGCGCTGCACGTCGACGCGCGCGATCCCGACGAGAACGTGCACGGCAGCGTCGTGCAGCTGGCGGCGCTCCTGGCGCGCTATCGCACCTTGCCGCGTTCCGCGCGCTACGAGCGCGCGCTGGCCGCGTACAATGCCGGACCGGCCGCGGTCGCGCGCGCCGGCGGCGTCCCGCCGTATCCCCAGACGCGGCGCTACGTGCGGCGCGTGCTCGAGCTATGGCGCCGTTTGTGCGGCGGTTGAGGCGACTTCGCGGTCGATCGCCGGGCGCGGCTCGGCCAGCCGTTCGGCCACCGGTGGATCTTCGCCGTAGGGGTCGATCGCGCGCGGGTCGGGTGCGGGCGGGGGACCGTACGGGTCGACGCAGACCGCCCCGTCGGCCGGCGCGGGGACCGGCGCCTCGACGACCGGCTCGACGGGGAAATCGTACGCGTACGGCGCCGCGTGCGGCGCCTCGCCGGCCATGGTGGACGGTGTCGGCGGCGGGGCGGGCGGCACGTCGGCGGCGCGTTCCATCTCGCGGATGAAGGCCTGCGAGGTGTTCTGGACCTCGCGCATCAGCGTGCCGGCTTTGCGGGCGACCTTGGGCAGCTGTTCCGGGCCGAAGAGCATGAGGGCGGCCGCTCCGAGCAGCGCCATGTCGGGGATCGAGAGCATTCGGAGGGTTTCTTCCCGGTCGCGTGCAACGCGTCATGCCCCGCTCCGCGTCCTTTTTCCGGGATGCCGCGGAGATCAATCGCTCGAGGCCGGCAGCGCCCTGAAGATCATCTACACCCGCGGCAACCGGACCGAAACGCTGGCGTCGATCGCGACGCTGCGGAAGATCCTCAACCGGTTCGTCGCGCACCGCGTGTTTTACGAGGTGAGTTCACGCAACAAGCGTGGGCACGAGTTTTTCTCTGCCAAGAACACCTTCGTGGTCGGTACGATCGAGATCGTGAACCGCGATTACTTGACGATCACGATCTTCGACGCCAACAGCCCCTCGCACTCGATCGAGATCCTCAATCCGGCGGCGATGCGCATCTACGACGACACGCTGGGCAAGGGCTTCGCGGTCTCGTTCCTGAGCGAAGGCTCAGGCGGCGTCGAGTCGCGCTGCTACTTGCGCGACGAGGGCGAGGACGGCGAGGGGATGGCCCTGCGCAGCGAGCTCGAGAAGATCACGCTGCCGCAGCTGTTCGAATACCTCGAAGACATCACCCAAACCGACGCGATCTCGACCAAGAACCTTTGAGTGCGGCTCGGGCGAAGCCCGAACGCGAAGGCTTCGGCGAAGCCGAAGCCACCTATTCGGCCAGGTCCACCATCGCGGACATCACCTTGGCGGGGTCGGCGCCGAAGAGCTCGAGCAGCTCGCGGTCTTTGACGGCTTCGGCGGCGAAGCCCATCACGAGATGGCGCGTGTGGTATGCCTCGCCGGCGCGGCGCGCGCCTTCGATGAATAGACGAAACGCTTCGCCGTCCAGGTACAGCACGCGATTGCCGTCCGGCGCGTGAAACGCCAGCGTGTCGTAGCGCGCGAACGGTGCGTGTTCGCCCTCCGGCAGCGTGCCTTCCGGCACCTCGACGACGCCGGGCAGCCGTTTGGGAGCCTCTTCGATCGCGTGCAGGAGCTTCTCGCGCGGCACCAGGTCCGCGATCGCCGGACCGACGCGCGGATCGGCGAGCACGCCCACCAGCAGGTGCGCCGGGGCGACGAACTGCGCGCCGTTCTCGATCGCCGCGCGCACGCCGACGCGCATGGCGTCCAGGAGGTCCGAACCGAGCCGAAGCTGCTCGTGGTCCATTACGGGCGTCTCTTGCGGCCCTCGAGCCGCGAGGCCTTCCGCAGATTCCGCACCGCCGCGCCGCGGCGCCCGGCGCGGTGCAGCGCGACGCCCAGGTTGTGGTAGGCGGGCCCGTAGGCGTCGTCGATCCGGATGGCGGCCTCGTAGTGCGCGACGGCTTCGTCGGCGTCGCCGTCCTCGAGCAGCAGGTTTCCGACGGTGGTGATGGCGGCCGGCGAGCGCGGGTTGAGCTCGAGCGCGCGCACCAGCTGCGCTACTGCGAGATCGCGCCGCCCGCGATGGATGGCCACGATCGCGAGCTTGTTGGCGATCAGCGCCAGCTGCGCGGCGTCCGCGGCGAGCGCGGCCTGCGCGAAGGCCGCCTCGGCCTCGTCCAGCCGTCCGCGGTCGAGCGCGCGGACGCCGCGAGCGAACGGCGTCGGCGGCCGGCCCGGGACCAAGCGCCGCAGCCGGTCGAAGAACCCCACGTGAGCCTCTTGCACGTCGACCTGGTCACGCTCTTCCCGGAGATGTTCGCTCCGGTCATCGGGCTCTCGATCGTCGGCCGGGCGGTCGAGCACGGGCTGGTCACCGTTCGCACCCACCACCTGCTCGATGCGCTCGAAGGGAGCGCCCGCGCCGACGAGCGGCCCTACGGCGGCGGCCCCGGGATGGTGCTGCGCGTCGAGCCGCTGGCTCGCGCCCTGGACGCGATCCTGGCCGATGCTCCGGCCGAGGAGCGGTGCCGCATCGTGCTCACGTCCGCCACCGGCCGGGTTTTCCGCCAAGCCGACGCGGCGGGGTGGGCCCAGCTCGACCGCCTGGTCGTCATCTGCGGCCACTACGAGGGTGTCGACGAGCGGCTGCTGGCCCTCTATCCGATCGAGGAGGTCTCGCTGGGCGAGTTCGTCCTGACCGGCGGCGAGATCGCCGCCATGGCCTTCCTCGACGCGACGGTCCGGCTGGTCCCGGGCGCGATCGACGCCGACTCCGCCGAGATGGACTCGTGGGCCGACGGCGAGAGCCTCGACCACCCCGCGTATACGCGCCCGCCGACCTTCCGAGGGATCGACGTTCCCGCGGTGCTCCTTAGCGGCGACCATGCGAAGATCGCAGCCTGGCGCCGCGAGCAGTCGCGCCTGCGCGCCACCGCCCGCAACGCCGAACGCGATCGCTGAGGACAGGCGGCCATGACCCTGACACACGTGCGTGGGACGATCGCGTCGTGGTGTACAGGGTCGACGAAATCGTCCGCTCGCTGTTCGGTACTCGCTCGGCTCCGTTGCCGGACGAGCACGACGTCGCGCTCTATCAGAGCATCCTGGACTCGCAGGTCCGCAGCATGGAGGAGATCGACGCGATCCTGAGCGCGACGGGCGTGCTGGCGTTCAGCGCGATGACGTATCTGCTCTCGACGGACGAGGTGCGCACCGGGGCACCGGCGGCGCGGGTGCTGGCGGTCGCGATGCTCGCACCGGTAGCGCTCGTCGGCGTCGCGATCATGCGCCACCGCCAGCGCGACGCGCCCGATCTGAACGACCTCGAGCTCGAGCTCCTCCACGACCGCACCGCCGCCTTCGCGCGCGCCCGCGCCGGCATGGTCGAGTCGTTCAACGCGAACCGCGAGACGATGGCCGCCAAGAAGCGCATCCGCGCCTGGTCGACGCTGCTCGCCGCGGCCTTCTTCCTGACCGACCTGCTGGGCTTCGTGGTACACTGGTAGCAGCATGAAGTGGCTCGCCCGGCAGGTCAGCGACCTGTACCTGATCCTCTTCCGGCCCGACAAATGGCGCGCGCGCCCGCGCACCAAGGACGACACCGGGTCCGATAACCCGATGATCTACTTCCGCTAGGCGAGCCGGCGCATCGCGTCCGCGTCGGCGCCGGCCGTGCTGTGCCGCCGACCGTATCCGAAGTAGACGATCAGGCCCACCGCGAGCCAGACCAGAAACGCCAGCCACACGAGCGGGAAGAACCCCCACACGAGCGGGTTGCCCACTTTGAGAAAGTAGATCAGGAAGACCGCGGAGACGGCCGAGAGCACCGGAATGAGGTGCGGACCGAACGGCACCGCGAAGCGGCCCACCAACTCGGGGTGGCGCTTGCGCAGCACCGGCACGGCGATCGACACCATGACGAACGCCACCAGCGTCCCCATGTTGGTCGCCGATCCGAGGATTCCGATCGGAAAGAACGCACCGGCGATCGCGATTAGGACACCGAAGAAGACTTGCGAGAAGACCGGCGTTCGCCACGCCGGATGCAGTCGGACGAATCCGCGCGGAAGCAGCCCGTCACGCGCCATCGCGAAGAAGATGCGCGTCTGACCGAACATCATCACGAGCATGACGGTCGTGAGCCCGGCGATGGCGCCGAACGCGATGATGATCCCGGCCCACACGAGCCCGACGTAGTTCATCGCGAACGTCACCGGGAACGCCACGTTAAGCTTGTAGAACGGCACGATTCCGTCCAAGATGATTGTGACGATGATGTAGAGCACCGTGCACACGATCAGGCTGGCGAGGATACCGAACGGGAGGTCTCGCGCGGGATCGTGCGCCTCTTCGGCGGCGGTCGAAACGGCGTCGAACCCGATGTACGCGAAGAACATGAAGGCGGCGCCGCCGAACACGCCGGCCCACCCGAACGGCATGTATCCGCCGGCGAACGTTCGCGGTCCCGGCGGCAGACGGAAATTCGCGGGATCGACGTGACCGGCGCCGATCGCGATGAAGAACAACACGACGACCACTTTGATCGCCACGATGACCGCGTTCACCGCGCCCGATTCTTTCGTACCGCGCACGAGCAACGCCGTGATGAGCAGGACGATGATCGCGGCCGGCACGTTGGCGATGCCGGGCGTCGCGTCCCAATGACTGTGCTGCCACGCTTGCGGAACATCGAGATTGAAGAGCGCGTGGAGGATGAAGGTGCAATAGCCGGACCAGCCCACGCTGACCGTCGCCGCGCCGAGCCCGTACTCGAAGACCAGGCCCCAGCCGACGATCCAGGCCAGAAACTCGCCGAGCGTCGCGTAGGTGTAGGTGTACCGAGACTTCGGCGTAGCAGAACGCCGCGAAGACGCTCGCGATGCCGGCGATCACGAACGAGATCGTAAGGGCCGGGCCGGCCCGCGTCGCCGACGCGACGCCCGTCAGCACGAAGATGCCGGTGCCGATGATGGCCCCGATGCCGATCGCCGTGAGCGCCCACGGCCCCAGCGATCGCCGCAGCCCACGACCGGAGTCCGCCCCTTCGGCGATAATCCTCTCGAGCGGCTTGACGCGAGCGAACAGCATCGCTCGGACCTTGTCTCCGCGGAGAGGGTCGACCTCGCGCGAGGCTGGTTCACGACGGCAAAGCAAGCGGGCACTTTACCGGCTGCTTGCCCGCTTGACCCGCCAGTTTGAATCCGTGGCTTCGTCGAGATTGGTCTTAGGGATTGATCCCGTAGCGCCTTGAAGCACAAGGCGAGCGAGCGGGCCAAGTGTAAAGACTGGCCCCGATGCTCCTCACCGGGTTGCTCCTGCTGGCGCTAGGAGCCATTCTAATTGCAGTCGCAGCTAATCCAAGGATCATAGCTACGGACCCCACCCTGGCCACCCGGCTGAATTTCGTCGCTTGCGTCATCGTCGCTTGTGGCGCAGTTCTCGCGCTTCTGGACTATATGGGTAGCCAATTGGGGAAAGGATCGTTGTTCGGATGATGACAATGGCACGGCCCCCCCAGCGCCAGACGACGAAGCGCAGTACAGCTTCGTTGCTGCCGTCCCTCTATAGTGCGTTGCTAGCCGCTGTCGTCGTCGTGGTTATTGCCACGCTCATCGGAACCCGATCGCACGGTTGGTTGCCTTGGTTTGTCGCATTCCTCGGTGTCATAGCGCTCGCTAGCGTGGCGAGAACGCTTTGGCGAATGCGCCCAAGCCACGACTCGTCCGGCCGCCACGTGGCGGGAACGCACGGAGCGTTCTAAACCGGTTCTGTTCGTGGCGTGCTAGGCCGCCGGGGTTGGCATCGCAAGCCTAGCAGGCGGCGCCTCGGGAATCAAAACTGGCCGCTACCCGAAACCCCGTGGCCTTGCCGGGGTACCGGGTCCGTGGTACACTACCGGGGTTGCCCGCGCGGCCCGCGTGGTGCTTTGCGTTGTTCGTCAGAGAGCTGTCATGAACGTACTCGACCTGATCCAGAAGGAACAGGAAAAGCCGAACGTCCCGGAGTTTCGTCCGGGCGACACCGTCAAGGTCTACTCGAAGGTCGTGGAAGGCGGCAAGGAACGCATCCAGATGTTCGAGGGCGTCGTGACGGTCCGTCGCGGCGGCGGCCTGGCCGAAGCGATCACGGTGCGCCGCGTGGCGCACGGCGTCGGCGTCGAGCGCACGTTCCTGCTCCACAGCCCGCGCGTCGACCGTATCGAGGTCTCCAAGCGCGGTATCGTCCGCCGCTCGCGCCTGTACTACTTGAGCGAGAAGGTCGGCAAAGCGGCCCGCATCAAGGAACGCAAGACCGCGAAGTAACCGCGGCTCCGTGACACCTCTCGAACTCCTGGGACTGATCGCCCTCTTCGCGGTCATCCGCGTCGCGATCAGCGTGCGGCCGGCCCGCGTCGCCGTGGGCAGCGGCACGACCGAGATCGCCGACACCGGAACGGTGCCGGCGACGCCGTCGACGCGCACCGTCATCCGCGAGTACCTCGACGCCTTCATCGTCGCCGGCCTGGTCGCGCTGTTCCTCATCACGTTCGTGGTGCGGACGTTCTACATCCCGAGCGGATCGATGGAGCCGACGCTCCAGATCCACGACGTGCTGCTCGTCAACGAGTTCGAGTATCGCTTCACCAAGCCGCGCGACGGCGACGTCGTCGTCTTCCCGCCGCCGCTGCCGAGCACGAACGACTTCATCAAGCGCGTGGTCGGCTCACCGGGCGACCAGATCCGCGTGCACGCCGGCGTCGTCTACCGCAACGGCCAGCCGCTGAACGAGACCTACATCGCCGAGAAGCCCAACTACGAGCTGCAGATCCGCGACTACGGCATTTGGGTCGACGGGCAGCGGCTCGATCCGGCCACGGCCAACATCCCGCCCAAGGCCGACTGGACCGCGCCCGATCGCATTCCGCCGAACTGCTACCTGATGTTCGGCGACAACCGCAACAACTCGGAAGACTCGCACATCTGGGGCTTCGCCCAGGACGCGGGCACGTTCGCCAGCGGCCCGCTCGCCGGGCACAAGGCCTCGTTCACCGGCCGCGCGTTCCTGATCTTCTTCCCCTTCAACCGGTTCCGGATTCTGCATTAGTGGGTTGCGCATAGCGCAACCCGTCGCGTTCGGGCTTCGCCCGAGCCGCCTAGGCGTCGAGGTCCAAATGGCGAAGGGTGTGCGCGTGGTGAAGGCGCGCACCGCCGTCTCGTTGTCCGCGCAGCTCGTTTTGCTGGCGCTGATCGCGACCGCGTTCTTCTTGCGAACGCCGCAAGTCGACGGACTCTCGATGGAACCGCGCGTCCGCGCGGGCGAGTTCGTGCTCATCAACACGCTGGCATATCGCTTCGGCCCGGTGCGGCGCGGCGACGTGGTGGCGTTCCGCCACGACGCACCCAACCCCGAGACGTACATCAAGCGCGTCGTCGGGCTGCCGGGCGAGCGGGTCGAGGTCCGGCAAGGCGTCGTGCTCGTCGACGGCGTCGCGCTGGCTGAACCCTACGTGCGCTTTCCGGATCACCGCAGCGCGCCGGCGGTCGTCGTGCCCCCCGGCGCCTATTACGTGCTCGGCGACAACCGGGCCGACAGCGACGACTCCCGCAACTGGGGCGTCCTGCACGCCGGCGACATCGTCGGCAAAGCCGTGGTCGGCATCTGGCCGCCGCGGCGCATCTGATGCCCAGCGGCGGCGGCGTCCAGGACGCCCAGATCCAGTGGTATCCGGGCCACATGGCCGCGGCGATGCGCAAGCTCGCCGAGCGGCTGAAGATCGTCGACGTCGTCATCGAGGTCGTCGACGCGCGGCTGCCCCGCTCGAGCGCGAACCCGGCCCTCGACCAGCTGGCCGCGCGCAAACGGCGCATCCTCGTGCTGGGCTGCGAGGACCTCGCCGACCCGCACGCGACGCGGGAATGGGTGGCGTGGTACGCGGCGCACGACCGGCTGGCGATCCCGGTCAACGGGAAGGACCCGACCTCGGTCCGGCGCCTGCAAGCTCCGCTGGCCGAGACGGTCGCGACCAAGGGCACGACGCGGGCCATCGTGGTCGGCATCCCGAACACCGGCAAATCCTCGATCATCAACGGTCTGGTCGGCCGGACCGCGGCGAAGACCGAGGACAAAGCCGGGGTCACGCGCTCGTTGCAGTGGTTCCGCGTGCAGCCGAAATTGGAAGTGATGGATACGCCCGGGATCCTCGTGCCGAAAATCGCGACCCCGCAGGCCCAGTGGCAACTGGCGCTGACCGGCGCGTTGCCGCGCGACCGGTTCGACCCCGAAGAGATCGTCACCGCGTTCGTCGCCTGGTCGCGCGCGCACCGCCCCGCGCTCACCGTTCCGGACCTCGAGGAGTTCGCTCGCGCACGAGGCTTCGCGCGCCGCGGCGGCGAGTTCGATCTCCACAACGCGGCCGGCGCGTACTTGCGCGAGATCGGCACGGGGGCGTTCGGGCGGATCACGTTCGAACGGCCGGAGGCCGCCTGATGGCGAGCGCGGAGGAGGCCCGGCGCAAGCGACGCAACGCGGTGGCACGCGAGCGGCGCAGGCTCGAGCGGCTGCACGCCTACGAGCAGCGCGCCTGGGCCAACGGCCACCGGCTGGTGGGGGGCATCGACGAGGTCGGCCGCGGTCCGCTGGCGGGCCCGGTCGTCGCGGCCTGCGTCGTCACCGACGGGCCGCTGCACCTGCGCGGCTTGAACGACTCGAAGCAAGTGCTGCCGGAGTTGCGCGCCGAGCTGGCGATCGAGATCAAAGCCAAGGCGATCACCTGGGCGATCGGCGAGGCCAGCGTCCTCGAGATCAACCGGCTCAACATTTATTGGGCCAGCGTGCTGGCGATGGAGCGCGCGCTGGCGGCGCTCTCGTTCGCGCCCGAGTACCTGCTCACCGACGCGGTTCGCATCAAGAGCTGGACCGGTTTGCAAGAGCCGGTCATCAAGGGCGACGCGAAGTGCGCGACCGTGGCGGCCGCCTCGATCTTGGCCAAGGTGCATCGCGACGGGCTGCTGGTCGAGCTCGATCAGCGCTATCCGCACTACGGCTTCGCCCTGCACAAAGGCTACGCGACCGCGCAGCACATCACCGCGCTCAACCAATACGGACCGTGCGACGAGCACCGCTTGGGGTTCTGGCGCGTGCGCGCCGCGTGGGACACGCTGCCCGGACTGGAAGCGTTCGTCGCTGAAGGCATACCGGCGGAGAGTCTGGCCGAATGAACCGCACGCAACGCGGCCGAGCCGGTGAGGACGTCGCCGTGGCGCTGCTCGAAGCGCACGGCTTTCGCATCGTCGGCCGCAACGTGCGCCTGCCCGGCGGCGAGATCGACGTCATCGCGCGCGAGGGCGACGTCGTCGCGTTCGTCGAGGTGAAGGCGCGCGCCAGCGGTGCGTTCGGGAGCGCCGTCGGCGCGGTCGACGCGCGCAAGCGCGCCCGGCTGCGGGCCGCCGCGACCGACTGGCTGCAGATCGCCGCGCCGCGTGCGCAGGCACGCTTCGACGTGGTCACCGTCGAGCACGGCCGCGCGACGCTGCGGCGCGGAGCGTTCGCGTGACGACGCTCGAAGGCCGCACGCTCGGCGAACGGTACCGCGTCGACGCGCTGATCGGGCGCGGCGGCATGGCGGACGTCTACCGCGGCGTCGACATCGTGCTCGACCGCGAGGTCGCCGTCAAGGTGCTGACCGAGCGCGACGACGGCGAACGCGACCGCTTCCTGCGCGAAGCGCGCTCGATGGCGCGGCTCAACCATCCGAACATCGTCGCCGTCTACGACGCCGGCCGCAGCGAGGGCTGGTCGTACATCATCATGGAGCTGATCGCGGGCCGCACGCTCGGCACGGTACAGCCCCACGAGCTGACCGTCCACCAGGCGCTGCGCCACTACATCGAGATCCTCGACGCGCTGTCCTACGCGCACGAGAACGGCATCGTGCACCGCGACATCAAACCGGCCAACGTGATGCTCTTGCCCAGCGGGCAGGTCAAGGTGATGGACTTCGGGCTCGCGCGCCGGGCCACCGACATGTCGAGCGCGACCAACGCCGGCGAGATCGTCGGCACGATCGCCTATCTCCCGCCGGAGCGGTTCTTGGGCAAGTCGGCCGACGCGCGCAGCGACCTGTACTCGGTCGGCGTGATGATGTACGAGACGTTCACCGGTCAGGTCCCCTTCAAGAGCGAGACCGACGATCTGGTGGCGGTGATCTTCGGCCACGTCAACGAGCCGGCGCCGCCGCCGCGCAGCGTCAACCGCGCCGTCCCGATGCAAGTCGAGCGCATCATCATGCGGCTGCTCGAGAAAGAACCCGACCGCCGCTACGGTACCGCGCAAGAAGTCATCGCCGACGTGCGCGCGTTGCTCGGCCCGTCGCCGGCGGCCGTCGGCGACGCCGCGAGCCGCAGCAAGGCGCCCAGCGGCCCGCCGACGGCGGAGATGGACGCCGCGCGCAAGACCATCGAAGCGGACGCGCGCGAGGTGCTGGCCCGCACCTTCGGTAAGACGCGCGGCGTCGACGTCGGCTACTCGGAGACGCTGGCCGGGATGCTGGCCGCACGCAAGCGCGATTGGGCCGAGGCGACGCGCGCCTATCGCACCGCGCTGACGGCGTTCGCCGAAGCGAAGAACGAGATCGAGTGCGCGAAGACCGCGCTCAAGTTCGCCGGCATGGTGCTGCAGAAGAACACCGAAGCCGAGTCGAGCGCGGATCGCCGCGAGGTCTCGGGTGCGATCGACATCCTGACTGAAGCGTTGCCGACCTTCCGCGGACGCTCGATGCTGCGCGAGCTCGAAGAGGGCGAACGGCTTCTGTACGCGCTCCAGCGCGTCCTGATACGAACCCGCTGACCGCATGCGGTCCAAGCCGTCGCTCCGGCGTTCCGTCACGCCCTGGGGTTCGTTCTCGTGGGGTTACAGCGACGTCGGGGCGGACATCTTCGTGGGCTTGGGCCTGGTGCTGGGGGCCGCGGCGGGCGGCTCCAACGTCGCCTTCCTGTTCGCGGGCTTGGTCTACATCTGCATCGGGCTGGCCTACACCGAGCTGGCCTCGACCTATCCCGTCGCCGGCGGCGGTCAATACTTCGTCATGCGCGGGCTGGGCGACGTGTTCGGCTTCATCGCCGGCTGGGCCGTGCTGCTCGACTTCACCATCGACATCACGCTCTTCGCCTGGTCGTGCGTCGACTATCTCGGCCAGCTGGCGCCCGAGATGGCGCTGGTCGTGCATCCCTGGACGCATTTCGGCGTCGTCTTCGCGCTGATCGCCGGGCTGTGCATCCTCAACGTGATCGGCGTGCGCGAGTCGACCTGGTTCAACGGAATCGTCTCCGCGCTCGACGTCGCCAGCGAGACCTCGATCCTCTTCTTCGGCTTCCTCTTCGCCTTCAATCCCGATCTGCTCGTCCACACGATGACGACCTACTGGCCGACCAACGACCATCTGCTGCTGGGTGCCTCGCTGGCGATCATCTCGTTCGTCGGGCTCGAATCGATCTCGCAGGCGGCGCAAGAGACGCAGCGGCCGGCCTCGATCATCCCGCGCACCTCGATCGGGCTGATCCTCACCATCCTCGTCTACGCGCTGGCATACTCGAACCTCGCCCTCGGCATGACGCCGGCGCACCCGGTGCCGCTCGACGCGCACGGTCACGCGCAGCCCTTCTTCCACTACCTGGGCAACGCCGAGAACGCCGGCTCGGCCGTCGCGGTGCTGGCGCGCAACGTTCCGTACTTCGGCGCGCTGGCGGCCCTCTACGTCCCGATCCTGGGGGCGATCTTGCTGCTGATCTCGTCGAACTCGGGCGTCTTCGGCGCCTCGCGCATCGCCTACGCGATGAGCCGCTCGCGGCTGTTGCCCTCGGTCTTCGAACGGGTCAACGCACGCTTCCGCACGCCGGTGGTCTCGATCGTCAGCTTCTGCGGTCTGGCGCTGGCGGTGCTGGTGTTCGCCTCGCTGCCGTCGATCGATCCCGGCCTGCGCGCGGCATACGATCACTTCTTCCACGGCGAAGCGGGCCTCGACGTGCTGGCGGACTTGTACGCGTTCGGCGCCGCGACCAGCTACTCGTTCGTCTTCATCGCGCTGATCGCGCTGCGCCTGAACGACCCGCTCAGCCCGCGCAAGTTTCGCATCCCGATCAACCTCCCGTTCACGTTCCGCGGCGAACGCGTGAGCTTCCCGGTCGTCGCGGTGATCGGCTTCGCGGGCATCTTCTCCATCCTGATCTTCACCGTGCTCACCCATCCGATCGGGCGCGTCGCCGGCCCCTCGTGGCTGATCCTCGGCATCGTGGCCTACTTCGTCTACCGGCGGCGTAAGGCGCTGCCGCTGCTGGGGTCGCGGAAGATCGACTGGAACGCCGAACAGCTGCGCATCCTCAAGGACGCCGGTGAGGTCGACCTGATGGACGAGCTGATGACGGCGCTGCGCAAGCGCGGACAGGCCCCCGGACCCGTCGTGGAGAGAACCGATGCGCGTCACCCCTGATGCCATTTACCATTCGCGCGGCGCGTTCGGCGTCGGGTTCCTGGTGCTGGGCGCGGTCGTCATCTGGCGCGACGTCGCCGCGGCCGATCCATGGCGGAGCAAGCTCCTCGGCGGCGCGTTCGGCGTGGTCCTGCTCGGGCTGGGGATCACGCGGATCGTGCAGTACGTGCGCTGGCGGCGCGCGCAGCGGTCGTGACCTTGATCCCGGTCCATCCGATCGGCGCGCTGATCGCGATCGTGATCGTGGCGATCGTCGTGTCGACGATCTACTGGATGCTGCATCCGCCGCAGGCGGCCGCCGACATCGTCGCCGCGGAGGCCGAGCACGCCTTGGCCGAGATGGTCGACAGCATCGTGGTCGTCTTCTCCGAAGACATCCACTCCGAGCACATGATGGTGTTGGCCGCGCGTTTGGCGCGGCGCGAGCGCGCCGAGCTCTTCGCCCTGTACGTGATCGAAGTGCCGCTGATCCTCGCGCAGGGCGCGCAGATGCCCGACGAGGACCGGCGTGGCTACGCGGCGCTGGCGGCCGCCGAAGCGATCGCGCAGCACAACGGCGTCACCATCCGCACCGAGTTGCTTCACGCGCGTCAGATCGCACCGGCGGTGCTCGAGATCGCCAAGCGCGAGCAGGCCAATATGATCGTCATGGGTGCCTACCGCGAGGGGCGCTACAGCGGCGCGCCGCTCGGCCGTACGATCGAGCAGATCGCCGCCAGCGCGCAGTGCGACGTGCTGATCGGCGTGCCGGGTCCGATGGGACGCATGATGGGCGTGCGCCGGGCCGCGGTCGACACGGCCGGTGTGCCGCCCCCGCACTAGGCCGCCGTGGAGGGAATCGCCGCGATCGAGCATCGCGACGCCGGCGCGGCGCTGCGACGCCTGGCCGCGCCCACGGCGCTGGCGATGGCCGGTGACCAGCTGCTGGGGATCGTCGACACGATCGCGATCGGCACGCTCGGCACCGGGGCACTGGCCGCCATCACCGGCGCCGTCAGCGTCTTCATGGCGTTCTGGATCGGGCTGTTCGCTTTCGGCACGGGCTTGCGGATCGTCGGCGCACAAGCGATCGGCGCCGGCAACGGCGAGCGCTTCGGCACGATCGTGCGCTCGTCGGCGGTGGTGCCGATCGCGATCGCCCTGATCTGCGCGCTCGGCTCGCTCGCGTTCGGCCGGCCCCTGATGGCGGCCATGCTGCCGGCCGGGACGCCGGTCGACGCGGCCGCGCGCTATCTCGAGCTGCGGATGCTGTGTCTGATCCCGATGGCGGCCGGCGCGATGATCGTGGTCGCGTTCGCGACCGCCGGCGACGCCCGTTTGGCGATGCGGCTCTTGGTGGTGATCAACGCGGTGCACATCCCGCTGGTGCTGGTGCTGGCGCTCGGCGCCGCGACGCATCATCCGCTCGGCTTGACCGGCGCCGGCATCTCGTCGCTGTGCGCGGAGATCATCGGCCTCGCGTACACGCTCGTCGCGGCGGCCCGCCGCCCGGAGCTGCGCATCCTGGCCAGCGCGCGCATCGAGCCGGCGCTGGTACGGCTGACGGCCGCGCTGAGCTGGCCCGAGTACGTGTTCCTGGTGCTGCAGCTGGCGCCGGACCCGCTGACGATCTTCTGGCTCGCCCCCTACGGTGCGCAGACCGTCGCCTCGTTTCGCGCGCTCACGCTCGTCAGCGACCTGACCTGGGCGCTGCCGGGCTCGCTGGGCGACGCCTCGGAGATCATCGTCGGTCAGCGCATCGGCGCCGGCGACTACGCCGGCGTGTGGGCGTTCCAGCGCGCCGCGACGCGCATCGCGCTGGTGCTGTGCGCGCTCGTCGGCGGCGTGGTCGCGGCGTTCGCCTGGCCACTGGCGGCGCTGTGCACGCTCAACGCCGGGTTGGCGTCGCTGGCCGCCGGCCCGCTCGCGTTGCACGTCGGCGTAACGTTACCGCTCAAGGGTTACGCGATGACCGTGCTGGCGCCGATCCGCGCCGCGGGCGAGACCCGCTTCGTGATGGTGATGGGAATCGGCATGGTCGTGCTGGCCGTGAGCGGGATCCTGCTCGGCATCGACGTGCTGCACTGGGGCCTGTGGTCGGTCCCGTTCGGGTGGACGATGGGCTGGGTGCTGCGCGCGGTCGTCACATCGACAAGGCTGCGTTCCGGATCGTGGGAGCGACGCCGTATCGCGACGTGATGCCACGACGCAGGGTCATCCTTTGCATCCCCGAATGCGCTTCGTGTAGGAATCTTTACTTTTCGTTGGAGGGCCTCAATGAAGGCAGCTTTGCTTCGCACGTCCGGGGTGCTCGCGGGATCGCTCGGGCTGGCGTTCGGCCTCGTTCCTCACGTTCTCGCACAAGGCATGGGTCCAGGGTCGTCGGACTACACCACCGCCGACGCGACCAACTGGGTTCTGCCCGCTCACGATTACAGCGACAACCGTTACGTCACCGAGTCGGAGATCACACCCGCGAACGTCAGCGGTCTCAAGACCGCCTGGACTGCGCCGATCGACGCGCGCGGGCCGCTCGAAGTCTCGCCGATCGTCTACAACGGCACGATGTACGTCTCGTCCTCGCACAACGACGTCTACGCGCTCGACGCCGCGACCGGCAAACAGAAGTGGCACTTCCACTACAATCCGCACGTCATCGCGTTCTCGGCCAACCGCGGCGTCGCGCTGGTCGGCGACAAGGTCTACGAAGCGACGCTCGACGGACACCTGATCGCCCTCAACGCGGCGACCGGCAAGGTGGTCTGGAACGTCGTCGCCGCACACGACTTGACCAACACGTTCTACACGATGCAGCCCGTGCCGTATAAGAACATGCTGCTGCTGGGCGCCTCGAACGGCGACTGGGGCGGCATCGGGTACATCTCCGCCTTCGACCAGGCGACCGGCAAACGCATCTGGGATTGGTACACGATCCCGGGTCCGGGCCGAGCGGGTCACAACACCTGGGCCGGCGACTCCTGGAAGCGCGGCGGCGGCGCCATCTGGAGCGGCGTCGCGATCGATCCCGAGAGCGGCACGCTCTACGTGGATTGCGGCAACCCGCAGCCCGACTTCCTGGGCACGATCCGCAAGGGTTCGAACCTCTACACGAACTCGATGGTCGCGCTCGACATCAGCGGCGCCAAGCCGAAGATCAAATGGTTCCAGCAGTTCATCCCGCACGACACGCACGACTGGGATCCGGCGATGCCGCCGGTTCTCTTCAGCGGCACCGTCGGCGGCGCGTCGCGCAAGCTGGTCGCGGCCGGCGACAAGGGCGGCAACTTCTTCGTCCTCGACGCGGCGACCGGTAAGGTCGTCTATCACGTCGCGGTCAGCACGCAAAAGGGTCAGAACACGCAACCGGATCGCGCCGGCGACATCGCCTGCCCGAACACCAACGGCGGCGTCGAGTTCAACGGCGCGAGCTACTTGCCCGAGACGAACGCGTTCTACATCCCCAGCGTCGACCAGTGCGGGCTCTGGAAGTCGAACGGCACGGCGACCTACATCGCCGGCCAGTTCTACCTCGGCGGCGGCTTCCCGTCGCTGGTCGGCCCGAGCACCGGCTGGATGAGCGCGCTCGACATCAGCACCGGCAAGTTCATGTGGCGCAAGCACCTCGCGTTCCCGCAAATCGGTGGCGCGCTGACCACCTCGAGCGGGATCGTCTTCACCGGCGGCGTCAACGGCGACTTCACGGCGTACGACGCGAAAACCGGGAACGTGCTCTGGCACTACGCGACCGGTCACACGATCCAGGCGCCTGCGGGAACCTACATGGCCGGCGGGAAGCGGTACGTCGTGGTCGCCAACGGCCCGGCGGGTGTCAACTTCGCGGATCCGCGCTTCGGCAAGGGAGCGCCGACACTCGAAGGGACGTACACGCACCCGGTGACCGCGCAGATCACCGCCTTCACGCTGTAGAGGTTCCATCTCGATGCGCACGATCGCCCTTGCACTGATCGCCGTCCTCGCCTGTACCGGCGCGGCTCCGGCAGCGGTCCCCGACGCCCACGCCGACGCGCTCGCCGCGCTGGCCGACATCCGGGCCGCGGTCGGGGAGATCGTGCACATCGAGAACAGCTACGCCGTCGGTCATGCCACCTATCTGCGCGCCGCGCATCGTGCGATGAACGCGCTGGTCGGGCGGCATGACGACGGCTATCTGGCCTCGGCGGGTGATCCCGGGGACGGGGTCGGCACGCTGGGCCATCTCGACCACATGCTCGACCAGACGGCCTCCTATGCCTGGACGCCGGCGGTCGAAGGCGCCAAGGCCAACGTCCTCGCCGCCGCCGCCGACATTCAAGCGGCGCTCGGCGACAAGGAGATGGAAGACTACGAGACCGACCTGACGCGCACGCTGGCCAACCTCGCGCTCGTCGTCGGCCACGGTTCGGACGACGGCGTGCTGGGCGGCCTGCGCGGCGCGATCGCCAACACGACGCTCGGCGTGCCGAGCGGCGCGACGACGGTCTCCGGCTGCGCCGTACCCACCCGCACCCCCGCGTATGGCGTCGTCGGCCAGCACTTGGCCTACGTCGCGGTGCCGGAGCACGCCGCGTCGGTCGGCGTGCCGGCCGAGCTGAGCATTCGCCGCATCGTCGTCCGCTCGGGTGCGCTGCTGCTCTACACGCGTTCCGCCGACGAGAGCGCCTCGCTCTGCCGCCACGCCGACGCCGGTCGGCCCGCGGCGACGCGCCTGCAGCGCGTCCGCGACGTCGTCGCCATCCGTGCGACGGCAACCGCGACGCCGCCGTTCACCGCGGCGCAAGCGCACGCCGGTGCCGGCGTCTATCGGCAGTACTGCATCCAGTGCCACGGCGCCGACCTGCAGGGCACCGCCGGACCGTCGGTCGCCGGCAAAGACTTCCTCCACACCGCGCAGATCAACAAGTGGAGCCTGTCCGACGTGCGCACCGTGGTCGTCGACAACATGCCGTTCTCGAATCCCGGCTCGTTGACGCCGGTGCAGTACGCGAACGTGCTCGCGTTCTTGATGGCGTCGAACTGCTACAAAGCCGGGGCGACGCCGTTCCCGACCAAAGACAACCCGGGCTTCAAGGCGATCAAGATCGGATCCGGGACCAGCGTCAAGCCGACGAATCCGACCTTGGGCACCTGCGCGGTGCGCTAGGCCTCGTCGGCCTCGAAGATGTCGAAGAAGTAGACCAGGTCGGGCCGCTCGTTCAAGATCGGGTGATAGTGCTTCACCCGCGCGACGTTCTCGTCGTTGAGCTTGTGAATGCCGAGTTGCGGCATCTTCGAATTGACTTCGGCGACCGCGACGGGGTCGAGCCGACCCTGCAGCCAGACTTCGAGCTCGGCCTCGTCCTGCGCACGCGCGACCTGCGCGCGCAGATCGTCCATGTCGAGGCCGACCTTCTTGCACATGTAGGCGCTCAGCCCGTCCGGGCGGTTCAGGTACGCGCCCATGTCGCCGCCGGGCTGTTCCGCGCGCAGCTTGTCGACCGTGCGCGGCATGAAGACGAGCCCGGCCAGCATCTCGCGCGGCCCGCGCGGCTTCTGCTTGGTGAGGTCCAACGGTCCCATGTCGCGGGGGTTCCCGCCACCGCGAACGCGTCCTCCGCGCAGGCGCCGGGACAGTAACCGACCTGTAACCGGCAGGCTGCACGCTAGGCTCGTGCTCGTCCAGCCTTTGGTCCTCTCGATCCTCACCACCCGGCGCTGCACGGCCGCCTGCGACCACTGTTGCGTGGGCGCCGGCCCGAAGGCGACCGACGCGATCCCGATCCCGCGCATCCACGCGCTGCTCGACGAGGCGCTCGCGGTACCGTCGATCCAACGCATCGGCTTCAGCGGCGGTGAGACGTTCCTGCTCGGCGACGATCTCGACGACCTGATCCGCCACGCGACCTCGAACGGCTTCCACACCCGCGCGCTGAGCAACGGTTACTGGGCCAAGGACGCCCCCACCGCGATGGCGCGGGTCGCGACGCTGCGCGAAGCCGGCCTGCGCGAGCTGATGCTCTCGACCGGGACGTTCCACCAGCGCTTCGTCCCACCGGCCCGCGTCCTGCACGCGGCCCGCGCCGCCGCCGAGGCCGGCATCCTGACCCGCGTCTCGGTCGAGACCTGCGACCAGTCGACGGTCGACCCGAACGCCGTACGCGAGGCGCTGGCCGACCTCATCGCACGCAAGCTCGTGTTCGTCGGCGCCGATCCCTGGATCACCGACGCCGGCGGCCGCGGCCAGGCCGCGCTCAGCCACGAAGCGCTGCTCGCCGAGGGCGCGGGGGACGCCGCCAGCGGCCCGTGCGTGCAGATCATGAACGTCCTGACGGTGACGCCGCGCCAAGAGCTACTGGCGTGCTGCGGCTACCCCATGGAGGAGTTGCCGCGCCTCCGCATCGCCTCGGTCGCGAATCTGACGCTCGCCGAGGCGATCGCGAACACGCCGGATTCGCTGTTCAAGATGTGGCTGCACGTCGCCGGCCCATCCGGCATCGCCGAGTTCGTGGCTCGATACCTGCCGGGTTTCACGCTGCCACCGTCGGCTTCGATTTGTCAGTCTTGCGCCACGATACAGCGGGACGCGCGATCGATGGCCATCATCTCGGCTCACGCTGCCGAAATCGCTCGAGACCTCGCCACGCATTTTCAGCTCTCGCTTCACCGCAACGGTTCGCGCTCGCACCGAAGGGAATCACCATGAACTGGCTACGCAAGGCGTTCTCCAAGACCACCACGCAGACGACTCCCACCGTCCTTCAGCCCGATATCACCGACCTTGTCGTTTCCATCGACGGCACGGACTTGAAGTCATATGGTCTGCCGATACCATCCTTCGACTGTAGGCTGCTGATGTGGACTGCCGACTCGACGAGCACGGCCGGTCATCTAGCGGTCGCACTCAGCGACGTCCCCCTGAGCCGGACGGGGAACCCGATTCAGGCCGCGACGACGGCCGATTTTTGCGTGACATACCAGAAGACTCCATACACGATAACGAACGCGGCGATCGCGTTTCCGAAGGGGATGACCAACTGCACGCCGCAGCTGCGCCTGTCAAAGACCTTCGATACGGCGAAAATCGTCCTCGCTTTTGACAGTACCAATCAACCGATCTATCAGAATTCGGACATTTGGAACGCGATGACCGAAAGTGTCGTCGCCTTTGTGCTGCTCGAGAACGGCAACGAGTGGGACCTCCTTTGGATTTCGACTCCGTATGCTCATGTCCCGAATCCCAGAGGATACTCGAGCGCAGCGCTGTTCTGGCCGTCGCAAAACGGCGTATACGGTCCTATGGGCGTCGGGCTCGGCACAGGGCCGTAGCGATGGAGCTTCCTACGCAAAGCGATCAGGGCGGCCCAATATCGTTTGACTCCCGTTACCATCAGCAAGATGACGAAAGCGCCTGCGGAGGTGCCGTCGTACGGCTCGTCTTGGACGCTTTGAACAAGCCGTATCAACCACCGCAGCTCTTCATACCCGGAGCAAATGGTGAGGCAGCCCCACCGGAGCGCCTTGCCGCGAAGCTCACCGATTTGGCGGGAGCGCCGTACTGCGTACAGCCGAGCTCTGGAGGTACCGACGAAGACCTCCCAGCCTTGGCTGCGATACTGAGCCACAACGACAAGCCTACACCGGTCTTGATCTACATGAACGCTTCGCATTGGGTCGCCGTCACCGGCGTCGCCTCGCCGCCGGGGAACGCACACGCTGTGAGCGGCTTCTTCCTCCAAAATCCCTGGCCGTCTCAGAGCTACAAACCATCGGCGCCGCACATAAATAGCGATTCATGTGGTCTCGGCGGCAGATACGGTTCGCCCCTGGAATACGCATCTCTCTATGCGTGGAAGAACCTCTACTGGGGCGAGGGATCCGAATCTCGAGCAGTGGTCGCCCCGGAATTGAATTATCCACACGGTCCGGCATTGTCGCCAGTGGACGAGAGCGTCCCCCCGTTACCGCTCACGCAAGAGAGCATTGCCGGCGTTGCTTGGAAGCGCGTCGCGGAGCACGGCCTGTTGAAGGGGCCCCTGAGCGCCTCCTTGGCGTACGCGACAACGGCGAAAGCAAGGCCGAACACCACGTATGACGCCCGCATGGGCGTGAATTACTACCTCGTGGAGTTTTACGATCAAGACGGCACCGTCCTGGCGACCGCGCGTATCGACTGTCGAGAAGGAGAACTCTTTGGGGCGACGCTTCGCAGAACGTGGCCCGGGGAACTCGATACAGCGTCCTTGGTCAAGCCGTTTATCGCGGCACTAGATATTCACGACGAAGACCTCAGCTCGCTCATGGATGAGCGGCAAGGCGAGTCGGCCAGGTGGGTATGGGATCCGGCAAACTCGGCGTCACCGTACTATCCAACCTTCGTGAAGCCGGTCGGTTCGTCGTTCCTCTTGATACATTCAGGTGTGGACGCCGAACTCGTAAGTCGTGACGATCTGATAAACCGTGCTCGAGCAACGCCATTCCCGGATCGATATCTCGCGAACCTGACGCGCGGTAGCGTAGTACTGTAACCGCCTTGTACCTGCGGCAATCGATGATGTGATCGTGGAACGCATCCACGATCACTTTCTTTTTCGGAGGATCACATGGCTGACACACCGGTCGGAACTATCGCGGCGTTTGCTGGTCCGGGGCCCGGAACGGCGGCTTGGGAGAACGCAACTGGCTGGCTCTTGTGCGACGGTCGTTCGTTGCAGCGCACGACACTGGACTACTCCGCACTCTTCAACGCGATCGGGAGCTCGTGGGGCGGCGACGGCGTCGACGCGTTCAACGTGCCTGACCTGCGGGGGCTCTTCCTGCGCGGCGTCGATGGTGGCGCCGGCCGTGATCCGGACGTCGCAAGTCGAACGGCGATCGCTCCCGGCGGCCATGCCGGCGATGCGGTCGGATCACTGGAAGGCGATCAAATTCGGCAGCACGCCCATCCGGCGTCGATCACACCGAACCCGCACCAGCACCAATCGCTGGCGCCTCAGGGACAAGGCGGCTCTGAACGAGGCGGCCGAGAAGGACTGGGCTGGGTGGACACCAGCGCCACGTCGCTCACCGTGACCGTCGACGGCTTCGGCGGGAGCGAAACACGGCCGGTCAACGCGTCGGTCTTTTGGATCATCCGGTACAAGTAAGACGCGACGCGCTGCGACATCCGGTATCTGGCCGGTTCAGCGACTGGCCAGATACCGCTTGCGCAACTCATCGGCGACGACCGCCAGCAGGATCACCACGCCCAGGACGATCAGCTGCGCGTACGAGTCGATGTTGAGCAGGTCCATCACGTTGTTGAGCACGCCGATCAGCAGCGCGCCGAAGAACGTGCCGACGATCGAACCGCGGCCGCCCATCAGCGAGGTGCCGCCGACGACGACCGCGGCGATGGCCTGCAGCTCGTAGCCGACGCCGTTCTGCGGCGAGCCGGAGGCGAAGCGCGACATGAGCAGCAAGCCCGCCAGCGCCGCGCAGCCGCCGGAGATCATGTAGACGCGCGCCTTGACCTTGCGCACGTCGATCCCGGCCAGCCGCGCGGCCTCTTCGTTGCCGCCGTCGGCGATGACGTAGCGGCCGAACGCCGTGCGGCCGAGCACGATGGCGAAGACGATCGCGACCACCCCCATCACCAAGACCTGGTAGGGGATGCCGGACGGCCCGAGGGGTCCGGCCAGGATGCCGCTGATGCCCAGCCAGCTGTACGGGCTCGCATCGACCAGCGGAATCGGTTGGCCGTTCGCCAGGATGTACGCGAGACCGCGTGCGACTTGCATCATCGCCAGCGTCGTGATGAACGGCGGCAGGTTCAACCGCACGACCGGAAGCGCGTTGATCCAACCCGCCGCGCAGCCGACCGCGATTCCGACGATCAGCGTGACGAGAAACGCCAGCGGCGCCGGCAGGTGGACCGCGTTCGCGACGATCGCCATCACGACGCTGGTCAACGCGACCAGCGAGCCGACCGAGAGATCGATCCCCGCCGTGATGATGACGAAGGTCTGGCCGACGGCCATGATCGCGTTGACGCTGATCTGCCGCAGCACGTTGGTCAGGTTGCTGGGGGTGAGAAACTCTCCGCGCGTCATCGCGTTGACGACGACCACGACGACGAGGAGCGCGATCGTCAGCCCGCCCGTGCGCAGCAGCGCGCCGCGGCGCCGCTTCTTGGCCGCCTCGTCGGCGTTGACCGTCAGTTGCTCGGCGGTCTGCTGGGTCGACATCAGGCGGCGACTCCGGTCGCGACCGCGATGACGGCCGCCGGCGTCGCCTCGGCGCGCGCGAGCTCGGCCCGGATGCGCCCGCCGCGCACGACCAGGATCCGGTGCGACATCCCGAGCACCTCCGGCAGCTCGCTCGACACCATCACGATCGCGGCGCCCTGCCGCAACAGCTCGACCATCAAGGCATAGATCTCCGCTTTGGCGCCGACGTCGATGCCGCGCGTGGGCTCGTCGAAGAGAAACACCCGCGCCTGGCCGATCAGCCATTTCGCGAGCACGACTTTCTGCTGGTTGCCTCCGGACAGATTGCGCACCAGCTGCTCGGCGGACGGCGTGCGAATGTGTAGCTCGGCGATCTCTTGCGCGGCGATCGCGTTTTCCGCCGCGCGGTCGATGAACGGGCCGCGCTCGTACTGCCGCAGGTGCGCGAGGGTCGTATTCTCGCGCACGGTCATGCCGAGCACGAGTCCTTGCGCCTTGCGATCCTCGGTGATCAGGACGATGCCGGCCTTGATCGCGCTCTGGGGCGAGCGCACGACGACGCGCGTCCCGTCCACGGTGATCGTGCCGTGCCGCGGCACGTCGGCACCGGCTATCGCGCGCACGATGTCGGTGCGACCCGCGCCGACCAGCCCCGCCAAGCCGACGATCTCGCCGGCACGGACGCTGAACGAGACCTCGGCGATCGGCACGCCGGCGTCGGCCGCCAAATCGCGCACGTCGAGCACGACCTTGGCATCGGCGGCGACCGGCGGGAGGTCGGGGAAGTGGTTGGCGAGCGGCCGGCCGACCATCAGCCGGATCATCTCGTCCTGCGGCAGATCGGCGGTGGCGCGCGTCTCGATCGCGCGCCCGTCGCGCAGGACGGTGATGCGGTCGGCGATGCGCGGGAGCTCCTCGAGCCGATGCGAGATGTAGACGAAGGCGACGCCCTGTGCTTTCAGTGCGCCGATCAGCGCGAACAGCGCGTCGGTCTCGCGGTCGCTCAGCGCGGCGGTCGGCTCGTCCATCACGATCAGCCGCGCGTGGCGCACCAGGCACTTCGCGATCTCGGTGAGCTGCTGCTGCGCGACGGTCAGCTTGCGCGCGGGGACGTCGAGCGGCAACGCGATCCGCAGCTCCGTCAGCACGCGTTTGGCTTCGGCCAGGGCCGCCGCGCGGTCGAGAAACATACCGCGGCGCGGCTCGTTGCCGAGCACGACGTTCTCGATCACGCCCAGATCGGGGACGAGGTTGAACTCCTGGTAGATCATCCCGATGCCGAGCTGCTCGGCCGCTCGCGGCCCGTCGATCGTGACGGCCTTGCCGTCGATGGCGATCTCACCGCTGTCGGCCGGCTGCGCACCGGCCAGGATCTTCATCAGCGTCGACTTGCCCGCGCCGTTCTCGCCGACGAGCGCGTGTACTTCGCCGGCGGCGACCTCGAAGCTGACGCCGTCGAGCGCGCGGACACCGGGAAACGTCTTCACGATCCCCGTCATCCGCAACAGCGGCACCGAGCCGGCCGGTCCGTTCACCTCAGCCGCCGGCGCTGGCCTTCGTGTACGTCCCGACCGGGACCGGGACGAGCTTCGGCGGCGTCTTGCCGCTGAAGTAGTCGTGGATCGCGTCGATCGTCTTGGCACCGATCTGCTTGGGGTATTGGATCGCGTCGCCGACCATCGAGCCGTTCGCGATCGCCGTGCGCGCCTCGGGCGATGCGTCGTAGCCGACGACGGCGACCTTGCCTTTGAGGCCGGCGGCGTTCACGGCCGTCGCCGCGCCCAGCGCCGAGTCGTCGTTGATTCCGAACACGCCCTTGAGACCGTGGTGTGACTGCAGGATGTCGTCCATCGCCGACGACGCCTTCGCCCGCTCGCCGCCGCCGTCGATGTCGGCGACGACGGTCACGCCGGGGCAGTCCTTGGCCAGGGCCTGCTTGAAGCCGCGCACCCGGTCCTGAACCGAGGTGACCTCCGGCTCGTCGAGGATCGCGACCGTCCCGCTGCCGCCGACGGCCTTGCACATGAGCGCCCCGGCCTGCGCGCCGCCTTGGACGTTGTCGCTGGCGATGTGCGAGACCACGACGCCGTTCTTGGACTGGCTGGCGATGTCGGCGGTGAAGACCGGGATATGGGCGTTGTTCGCCTCGACGATCGCGCTGCCGATGGCCTGCGAGTCGTACGGCGTGAGGACGATCGCGTCGACCTTCTGCGAGATGAAGTCCTCGACTTGGCTCTGTTGCTTGGCGTTGTCGCGCGAGGCGTCCACGACGTTGACCGTATAGCCGTACTTGGCAGCCTCGGCTTTCATGCCGGCCTCCATGTCCTGGTAGAACTGGGCCTCCCGGTTTTGGATCGAGACGCCGATCGTCTTGGCGCCGCCCGCGGCGGGGGCGCCCGACGCGGCCGGGGCGGAGGAAGCGCTCGACGAGCTCCCGGACTGCGTCGAGGAGGTACAGCCGGCGACGAGCACCGCGCACGCGCACGCGAGAAGCAACGGGGTTTTCATACCGACGCACCGGATGCGGGGAGGGCGCGCGGAACCCCTGCGAAGCACCCAATCCCCGTCCGATCGGTCGGCACTTGAGAGTTATTCTCAACTAGAAGGTTCGGCGTACGCCGATCCCGCACCGCCGCCTCGAGCGCGGCGACAGCAGGAATTCGGGGAGATCGAGGCGGTTTCGGGGTCGTTTCGGGGCTCAGAACGCCGACCAAGGTCAGAGGTGCGAGAATCGTCGCATCGAGCGTGAGCCTGCGCACGCTTCGTTTCGCGAGCCGTTATCCACAGTAACGAAGATCACGGGTGTGCACCATGTGGAAACGGCGATGAGCGGTCATCGGCCGGCCGTCTGCGCCAGCAGGCCCGCCACGGTGCGCAGATCGTCGACGAATTCGGCCCGCGCGGCCCGCCGCGCGTCCTCGTCGATCGCGCGCAAGATCGAGGCCGGATGGACGGTCGCGACCACCCGTGGGGCCAGTTCGGAGGTCACCAGCCGGCCGCGTTCCTCGGTCACCCGGAACTTCGGGCCCAGCAGCGCCTGAGCCGCCGTCGCACCCAGGGCGACGACGACCCCGGGCTGGATCAGGCGCAGCTCGGCCTCCAGCCATGGAAGACACGCGCGAACCTCGGTTCGCTTGGGGGCACGGTGGATGCGCCGCTTGCCGCGCTCGACGAAGGCGAAGTGCTTGACCGCGTTGGTGATGTAGACGCGAGCCGGATCGATGCCGGCCTCGGCCAGTGCCTCGTGCAGCAGCTTGCCGGCCGGCCCGACGAACGGGTGGCCTTCGCGGTCCTCGCGATCGCCGGGCTGCTCGCCGATCAGCATCGCGGTCGCGTGCAGCGGGCCCTCGCCGAAGACCGTTTGCGTCGCGTGCCGGTAGAGGTCGCAGCCGTGGCAGCCGGCGGCGGCCTCGCGCAACGCCGGCATGCTCAGGCGGCTGGGAACGTACGGGGCGGCGCTCGTCGCGGCTGCCGTCAGTCCGAACCCGCGACGGAGAGCGCCGCGAACTCCTCGTCGGTCAAGGTGATCTGGTCCGCCGCCACGTTCTCTTCGAGGTGCGCGACCGACGAGGTTCCCGGGATCGGCACGATCACCGGCGAGCGGCGCAGGAGCCAGGCCAGCGCGATCTGATTCGGAGTCGCGCCGTGCGCCTTCGCGACCGCGTCGATGCGCGCGGACGAGATGCGGCCCGCCGCCAGCGGTCCCCACGGGAAGAACGCGAGACCGTGCTTCGTGCAATGGTCGACCATCGCGATCGTCTCGTCGTCGGTGACGTGATTGTACTCTTCATCGCCGCCCGACGCGTTGTTGAACCGGTTCTGCACCGAGACGATCGGGACGATCTTCTGCGCCCGCTGCAGCTCGTCGACGTTGACGTTCGAGAGACCGACGTGGCGGATCTTCCCCTGTTTGGCGAGCTCGGCGATGGCGCCGACGGACTCCTCGAACGGCACGTTCGGGTCCGGGCGATGGAACTGATAGATGTCGATGCGGTCGAGCTTGAGGCGGCGCAAGCTGCCTTCGAGCGCTTTGCGCAGATGGTCGGGGTGGCCGTTGGGCGTCCATTGATTCGGACCGCTCCGTTCGAAGCCGCCCTTCGTCGCGATGACCAGGCCTGCGGGATACGGATGCAGCGCCTCGGCGATGAGCTCTTCGCTGACGTTCGGACCGTAGGAGTCGGCGGTATCGATCAGGTTGACGTCGAGCTCCACGGCGCGGCGCAGGACGGCGAGCGCTGCGTCCTTGTCGGCCGGCGGTCCCCAGATACCTCTGCCGGTGATGCGCATCGCGCCGAAGCCGATGCGGTGGACCGGCAGGTCGCCTCCAATGGTAATTGTACCGGCGGCAGCAGCGGAGAGCGTTTGTGTAGCCATGTCGCGATGATACCCCCGTTGGCTACACGAGGGGAAGCGGGCGGAAGGGTCCCGGGTCGGGGATCGCCGTGACCGCGTCGCCGGGGCGCACCGTACCGCCGGCCAGCACGACGCTCATCACGCCGGTGCGAAAGCGCTTTGCGCGCTTGTCGATCGTCAGCTCCGCGACCAGGCCGCGCCGGAAGCGATCGATCTGAAAGCACGGCGTGCGGATACCGGTGACGAGCAGACGAGCGTCGCCGATCGCGAGAATCGTATCGACGCCGAGCGCGAGCAAATCGATTCCACGGGTCGTGATGTTCTCGCCCAGCGCTCCCGGCGCGACGTCGTAGCCGCGCTCGCACAGCTGATCGAGCAGCTCGGCCTCCACCAGATGCACCTGCCGCAGATTCGGTGCGGTCGCGCTGCGCCGTTTCGTCGCCACGTGCTGCACGGTGGCCCCGGCGTGCGCGTCGCCGACGACGCCGCAGTCCGCCACCAGCTCGATCGCCGGCTGCGGCTGTTTGGAGAAGGCGTGCTGCGCGCCGAGTGAGACCGACTCGACGACCGCGGGTCGCTGATCCGTCACGATCCCCTCGCTGCGAGCGCGGCCACGCCGAACCCTGCGAGCAGACATCCGGAGACGACCGCACCGCGCGCATCGTGCGCGCGCCGACCGCCGACCGCATCCGGCCAACCGTCGCGGCCAGGACGATCCACCACGCGGCCGAGCCCAGGAAGACGGCGGCCGCGAACTGCGTCGCCGCACCGAACGTCATACGCCGCGCATCCCGACCCAGCCGACCCGTATCATGCCCGTCACGCGTTCCTCGCGGCGCTGGATGCGAAGATCGGCGCGCTCGAGCCGGTACCGACGCGCGCCCTCGACCCCGCCGTCGAGCGCGCCGCCGCCGCCGTCACAACCCAGGAGATCGGGCTGCTGGTTCGCGGCGTCTTCAGGATGGGCCGGCAGACGTCGTTCGCCGACGTCACGGATCTGCCGGCGAACCGATACTGCGCTTACCGCGGCAAGGACGACACGGAACGCTACGTCATCGCCAAGAATGCCACCGCGCAGCAGTGGGCGACGGACAACGGCGTCGATCCCGCGGTCGCCGACGACGACTGTCTGGGGGCCTTCTTCGCCGCCGCCGCCGACAGCGGCAACCCCGGCACGCGATGGAAGTCGCGGTACGACGCCGCGCCTGACAAAGCCGCCTTCGCCGATATGCTCGGCCGCGCGCTCGCGCTGAGCAACGACCGCGCGGCCGCCGCGGCGCACGCGAACGTCGCCTGGATCCATCGGACGATCGGGCTCGGGACGAGCCGCGAGGACGTGACGGCGGCGCTCCAGCAGCACGGCTTGCGTCTGCTGCTGCGCGGCGATCGGGGCACGGTGAGCCTGTTCACCGGATCGTCGATCGGGTGCGGTCGCGAGATCGACGTCGGCTTCACGTTCGAGCACGGGCGCCTGACCGGCATCACCGAATCGCCCGAATCGCAGACCTGCATGTAGCGAAACCGTTTCACGCCGGGGCTTGCTGCCGCGAAGCGCCCGCGTGAACGAGGCGCGATGATCGCGCTCGCCTTTTCCGCCGCGGTCGCCGGCGTCGACGCGTACGTCGTGCAAGTCGAGACCGACTCGGCGGCCGGCGTGCCCGCTTTCGGGATCGTCGGGCTGCCCGACCGCGCCCTCAACGAGTCGCGCGACCGCGTGCGCGCCGCGATCGTGAACTCCGGCTTCGGCTTTCCGCCCGGCCGATTGCTGGTGAACCTCGCGCCGGCGGACATGCGCAAGACGGGCGTGGGCTTCGACCTGCCCATCGCGCTGGCGCTGTTGGCGACCGACGAACAGGTACCCGCGGCGGCGCTGCGCGCGTACGTCGCGTGCGGCGAGCTCGCGCTGGACGGCGGCGTGCGGGCCGTGCCGGGGGTCCTGGCCATGACGTTGGCGGCGAAGCGGGCCGGGTTCTCGCGCGTCCTCGTCGCCGAGGCGAACCGCGACGAAGCGGCGCTGGTCGACGGCATCGACGTCTACGCGGTTCCGGGATTGGCCGAAGCGGTCGCCGTGGTGCTCGAGAACGGCGCGCGGTTCCGGCGGCGCGGGGCAACCGTGCTGGTGCCCGACGAGCGGCCCGCGTGCGGCGACTACCTCGACGTGCGTGGGCAAGTCGTCGCGAAGCGGGCGCTCGAGATCGCCGCGGCCGGCGGCCACAACCTCGTGCTCGTCGGACCGCCCGGCTGCGGCAAGACGATGCTGGCGCGACGGCTGCCCTCGATCTTGCCCGCCATGACGAGCGCCGAGGCGCTCGACGTGACGAGCGTCTACAGCGTGGCCGGCCTGCTCGGCGCACGCCCGCGCGTCGTCACCACGCGGCCCTTTCGCGCACCGCACCACACCGCGAGCCGCGTCGCGCTGATCGGGGGCGGTTCCAATCCGCGGCCCGGCGAAGTGTCGTTGGCGCAACACGGCGTGCTGTATCTCGATGAGCTGGCGGAGTTCACGCGCTCGACCCTCGAAGTGCTGCGCCAGCCGCTCGAGGAAGGGACGGTCACGATCGCGCGCGCGGCCGGCACGCTGTCGTTTCCCGCGCGCTTCATGCTGGTGGCCTCGATGAACCCGTGTCCGTGCGGCTTTCGCGGCGTGCGCGGCTCCGATTGCCACTGCGACGACGCCGTCGTACAGCGCTATCTCGGCAAGCTGTCCGGACCGCTGCTCGACCGCATCGACTTGCACGTCGCCGTCTCGCGCGTATCGTTCGACGAGTTGACCGACCGCGAGGCCGGAGAGAGCTCCGCCACGATTCGTGCGCGCGTCGAAGCGGCGCGCGGGCTGCAAACCAAACGCTACGAGCGCTGCGCGTATGCAACGAACGCGTCGATCCCGGCTGCGGACATGCGCGTTCGCTGTCCCCTCGAGGCCGACGCGCTCGCGCTGCTCGAGGGCGCGGTCAGCCGCGGCACCCTGAGCGCCCGCGCGTTCGACCGCGTGGCCCGGTTGGCGCGCACCATCGCCGACCTGGCCGGATCGGCTCGCATCGAGCGAACGCACGTCGCCGAAGCGCTCGTGTACCGCGGCGCGACCGCCCGCACACCGGCGGCCGCGTGAAGCGGGGGTCGTGCGCAGCGCTCAGACGCGCGACAAGCCGGACGGCGCGCCGACGGCGCGAATCTCGCGCTTGCGCCGAACCGTACGCTGAGATTTTGCTGAGAACGTCGCGGCGCGCGAGACGTTTCATCGTCTTCACAGCGTGCCGCGATACATGATGCGTGATGGTCGCTTTCGCACTCGGCACGGGGCTCGCAACCGCGGCGCTCGCGACGGATACGCCTCCCGCTTGGCAGGCCTTCTCGCAAGCGTGGGCACAGAGCGGCGCGTTCAGCGCGCGCATCACCGCCTACGAGCGGCGCGGCACGCGCGCCGAGACGATCGTCGTGGACTATAACTACCAATCGCCGGCGCACGCGACGGTCCGGGTCGTGCAAGGCCCCAACCGCGGCGCGATTCTCGTCTGGGACGGCGGCGCGACCTTGCAAGCGCACCTCGGCGGCGGCCTGTTGTACGGGCTCTCGAAATCGATCCCGCTTCACGACCCGAGCGTCGAGTCGCCGCGCGGTTCGTCGCTCGACGAGCTGAGCTACGCCTCGATCCTGCGCCACGGCGACACGACGCCGGGCACCTCGTCCGAACAAGCCGGCGAGACGATCGGCGGCGTCTCCACGGACGCGGTCTCGCTCACGCCCGCGGACCCGGCGGCCGACGGCGGCCTGACCCGTGAGGTCGTCGAGATCGCGACCACGACGCACCTACCGCTGCGTATCCGCGGCTACGAAGGTACGACGCTCGTCCGGCAGATCGACTTCGCGAACGTCGCGCTCAAACGCTGAGCCGTAGAACGGCCGCGCGTTAGTGCGCGGGCCGGAACCAGAGCCCGAGGTGCCGGCGTTCCGGCGCCGCCTCGGGTTCGTCCACGGCGGGGCGCTGCACTTCCCGCAGCGGCGGCAGCACCGTGATCTCGTTCGGATCGACGACCGACCGATCGTGAGCGCGACGGCGAATCATCCGGTCGCGCACGTCCGAGGTCAGCGAACGCCGCAGCGTGCTGTACCCGTCGATCCACGACGCCTTCGGCTTCGCGTAGGTCATCGGGACGTGCGTCACGTCCAGGTGGTTCGGTGTCCACCAGGCCGAAACCGCCACCAACTCCTCGTGCGTGCGTCGTTCCACTGCTCGTACCGCCTCCGTTGTTCTCTTCTTCCCTCGCCAGCAGGCTCGGCAAACGGGCATTCGGCCCGCTGCGCGTGAGCGTTTGATGAGGAAACGTCGGCGGCGGACGTTACGGCGTCGTCGGGTCGAACTTTTTCGGCAAGCCTTGCCAGCACTGGAAGTACTCGGCTTGCAGGGTCGCCGACTCGAGCGCGGCCCGGGTCGGGTGCAGTACCAGTCGCGTCTCGAACATGAAGGCCAGGGTGTCGCCGATCTTGGCCGCCTTCGCGGTGTCGGCGGCGCTGGCGCGCGCGTGCGTGTCGGCGTCGGGGCCGTGCGCGCTCATCGAGTTGTGCAAGCTGGCGCCGCCGGGAACGAAGCCCTCTTCCTTCGCGTCGTAGACGCCGTGCACCAGGCCCATGAACTCGCTGGCGACGTTGCGGTGGAACCACGGCGGGCGGAAGGTGTCCTCGGCGACCTGCCAGCGCGGCGGGAAGATGACGAAGTCGATCTCGTCCGCGCCGCCGGGCGCCCCGGGCGACTGCAGCACCAAGAAGATCGACGGATCGGGATGGTCGTAGCTGATCGAGCCGATCGTGTTGAAGCGGCGCAGGTCGTACGCGTAGGGCGCGTAGTTGCCGTGCCAGGCAACGACGTCGAGCGGTGAGTGGTCGATCGGCGCCGACCACAGGTTGCCCTGGAACTTGGTGATCAGCGCGAAGTCGCCGGTGACGTCCTCGTACCACGCGACCGGCGCGCGAAAATCGCGCGGGTTCGCCAGACCGTTGGAGCCGATCGGCCCCAAGTCCGGCAGCCGGAAGGCCGCGCCGTAGTTCTCGCAGACGTACCCGCGCGCGGTGCCGTCGAGCAGCTCGACGCGGAAGCGCACGCCGCGCGGAACGACCACGATCTCGTTCGGGCCGAGCTCGAGCAAGCCGAACTCGGTCGCGACGCGCAGTCGGCCCTCTTGCGGCACGATCAGCAGCTCGCCGTCGGCGTCGGCGAAGAAGCGCCCCGCCATCGAACGGTTGGCCACGTACAAGTGCACCGCGGCGCCGCTCATCCCGGCCGGATCGCCGTTGCCGGCCATCGTGAACAGCCCCTCGACGAAATCCGTCGGCCGCGACGGCGCGGGCAGCGGGTCCCAGCGCAGCTGGTTGGGCGTCGTCGCGAGGTCGCCGAACCGGCTCACGATCGCGCCGTTGTCGATCCGCGCGAACGGGCGGTGCATCGCCGACGGACGGATGCGGTAGAGCCAGCTGCGCCGGTTGACCGCGCGCGGCAGCGTGAACGCCGTCCCCGAGAGCTGCTCGGCGTAAAGGCCGTACGGCGGCCGTTGCGGCGAGTTGCGCCCGACCGGCAGCGCGCCCGGGAGCGCCTCGGTCGCGAACTCGTTGCCGAAGCCGGACTGGTAGGCCAGCGCGGTCGCCGGCGGCGTCAGCGTGGAGCTCATCGGCTAGGTCGGCGCCGGCAACACGCCGCGGCGGATCTGGTCCTCTTCGATCGACTCGAACAGCGCGCGGAAGTTGCCCTCGCCGAACCCGTCGTCGCCCTTGCGCTGGATGAACTCGAAGAAGATCGGGCCGAGCACGGTCGCCGAGAAGATCTGCAGCAGCACTTTGGTGGTGCCACCGTTCGCGACGCCCTCGCCGTCGATGAGGATGCCGCGCTCGCGCAGCCGCTCGAGCGGCTCCCCGTGTCCGGGCAAGCGGCTTTCGGTCTTCTCGTAGTAGATGGCCGGCGGCGCCGGCATGAACGACAGCCCACCGGCGCGCAGCGCGTCGACGCTGGCGTAGATGTCGCGCGCACCGAGCGCCACGTGTTGAATGCCCTCGCCCGAATACGCGCGCAAGTATTCTTCGATCTGGCTGCGATCGTCGGCCGACTCGTTGATCGGGATGCGGATCTTGCCGTCGGGGCTGGTCATCGCCCGCGAGAACAAGCCCGTCATCTTGCCTTCGATGTCGAAGTAGCGAATCTGCCGGAAGCCGAACAGGTTGGCGTAGAAGTCGGACCAGACGTCCATCCGGCCGCGGTGGACGTTGTGCGTGAGGTGGTCGATGTAGTGCAGCCCCGCGCCGGCCGGGTTGGGATTGCGCTCGCCGAGCCACTCGAACTCGGCGTCGTACGCGGTCTTCCCGTCGCGATAGCGGTCGACGAAGTACAGCAGCGAGCCGCCGATGCCGACGATGGCCGGCGCGTCGATCGTCTTCTGCGAGGCGGGCAGCTGCGCGGCTTCGGCGCCGGCGGCCGTGGCGTGCCGCAGCGCATGCTGCGCGTCGACGACGCGCCACGCCATCGAAGAGGCGCACGGACCGTGCTCGGCGGCGAACGCGATCGCCTGCGAGCCGGGTTCGGAGTTGGCCAGGAAGTTGACGTCGCCCTGACGCCAGAGCGTGATGGCCTTCGTCTTGTGGCGCGCCACCGGCGTGAAGCCCATGCGGCGGAACAGGTCGTCGAGCACCTGCGGCTCGGGGTGCGCGAACTCGACGAACTCGAAGCCGTCGGTCCCGGCCGGATTCTGGTCGGAGATCGTGGCGGGCGGCGCGTTGTGCGGATAGGGACCCATGGCGGTGCTCTCTTCCTGGTCTCGCCGGGATAGTTACATTTGAAACTATCCGCGTCCGTGGTATCGTAGGACCCACATGCCGACCCCGTCAAGAGTCCGCCCCCCGGCACCGGCCGGCGAGCCCTTCGAACTCGGCCGCTTTCTCCCGTACCGCTTATCGGTGATCACCGAACAGGTCAGCCGGCTGGTCGCCAGCACGTACGCCGACCGCTTCGGCTTGAGCGTGCCCGAGTGGCGGGTCGTCGCGCACCTGGGCTACTCGACCAGCCTGAGCGCGCTGGCGATCGCGGAGCGGACGGCGATGGACAAGGTCAAGGTCAGCCGCGCGCTGGCCCGGTTGACGGCCCGGCGGCTGGTGCGCCGCGAGGTCAACCCGCGCGACGGCCGCGGCGCGATCCTGACCTTGACGCCGAGCGGCCGTTCGGTCTACGAGCGCATCGTTCCGGCCGCGCTGGCGATGGAACGCGAGATCCTCGACGCGCTCGATCCGCACGAGGTCGCGCAGCTCACCGCACTGCTGGACCGCCTGGAGGCGCACGTCACGCGGCTCGACGACGCCGACGAGCGCGAGGCGGCCGGCTAGACGGCGAGCGCCGCACGCACCTCGTCGGCCGCCAGGGCCGCGAGCGGCCGCGGTTCGGCCGGCTGCGCGTCATCGCGGATCGCGCGGTCCCACCAACCGACGTCGTGCCAGCGGCCGAACTTGAACCCCGTGCGCCGATGGACGCCGATGCGGCGGAAGCCCGCCGCTTCGTGCACCGCGACGCTGGCCGGGTTCGGCAGGGCGATCCCCGCGTACGCGCGCTGGTAGCCTTGCAACGCGAGAATCGCGAACAGCGCGCGGTAGAGACGCGACCCGATGCCGCGTCCGCGAAACGCCGGCGCCACGTAGATCGAGACGTCGACGTCCCAGCGATACGCGGGGCGCGAGCGGTGCGGCGCGGCGTAGCCGTAACCGGCGATCGCGCCGTCGACCTCGGCCGTCAGCCACGCATGTCGCTCGAGCGCCGCGCGCACGCGTTCGCCCATCTCGTCGGCGCCGGGCGCGCGTTCTTCGAACGAGATGATGGTCTGGGCGACGATCGGCCCGTAGATCGCGGCGAACGCCGCACCGTCCGCGGGCCGCGCCACGCGCACCGCCAGCTCGCTCAACCCGTCAACCTCCGCAAGAACGCGGCGTGATCGTAGGAGTTGGAGCGTCCGTACTTCACGACCACCAGGTCGTCCGCCGGCAAGACGTATAACGCTTGGCCGCCGGCGCCGCTGGCGTAGACGATGTCCGGCCGCTGTTCGAGCGGGCTCAGCCACCAGGCCAAACCGTAGCGCGGGTTCGCCGCCGACCCGACGAAGCACGCCGCCAGCGCGTCGCGCGGCACGATCGAGGTTCCGTTCCGGTCGCCGCCGTCGCGCACCAGCTGCCCGTACTTCAGCCACTCACCGGCCGCCACGAACGCGCCGGTCGGCAGCGGCTGCGTCCCGTCGCGCAGCGTGCGCCAACTGCCGATCTGCAGCCCGATCGGGTCGAGCAGCCGCTCGCGCAGATACGCGTGCGGGGTGCGTCCGCGCGCCTCGAGCTTGCGCGCGAGCACCGCGCCGAATACTTGCAGCGGGATGCCGCCGTAGGTGAACTTCGCGCCCGGCGGATCCTTGAGCACGACGGCCAGTGCCTTCTCGTACGTCGGCACCGCGCTGCCCAGGCCGCCGAAACCGATCCCGCTGGTCAACTGCAGCAGCTCGCGCAGGGTGACGCGCCGCTTCACGGCGTCGGCGGCCCAGTCGGCAATCGTCGCGCCGACCGGTTCGTCGAGCGCGAGCAATCCCTCGCGCTCGGCGAGCACGGCCAGCACGCCCCAGAAGCTCTTCGTCCCGCTGTAGAGCGGATGCGGACGCGCCGCGTTCCAGCCCGCACCGTAGCGTTCGAGCACGACCTCACGGCCGCGCAGCGCGATCAGCGCGTCGAGCTGATGGCGCTCGGCGTAGGCGAGCGCGGCGTCGAGGTTCATGCGGGATCGTTCGGCGAAGACCGGCGCGTGCATCCCGAGGCCGAACGGCTGATCGCCAGCCTACGCTTGCAGCCGCACCCCGAGGGCGGCTGGTTTCGCGAGACCTACCGCAGCGCGGAACTCGTCTCGACCGACCGTGGGACCCGGCGCAGCGCGACGACCTCGATCTACTTCTTGCTCACCGACGCGGCGTTCTCGGCCTTTCACCGGCTCGCGTCCGACGAGACCTGGCACTTCTACCGCGGCGATCCGGTGACGATCGAGATGATCTCACCGAGCGGCCATCACGAACGGCGCGTCCTCGGCACGGGCGACGCGTGGCAGGCGACGGTGCCGGCCGGCACGCACTTCGCCTCGCACGTCGACGTCGCGGGCGGCTACGCGCTGGTCGGCTGCGACGTCGCGCCGGGGTTCGAGTTCGCCGAGTTCCACCTCACCACGCGCGCGACGCTGACCGCCGCCTATCCGCAGTTCGGCCCGTTGATCGCGCGTTACACGCGCTGAGGAACGGCGGCCAGCGCGTACTGCATCGGGTCGGCCTGCGCGTCGCGCGTGACCAAGCCGCGCGCGCGCAAGTGCTCGAGGTGCGCGAGCGTCTCGGCGACGGCGAACTGCTGGTGCGCGGCCGGGAGCGCCTCGAACGGATCCCCGCGCCGGCGCCAGAGCAGGCCGCGCGCGACGCCGGCCGCGCTGGTCGCACCGTTGCCGAGCACCGCCAGCACTTGCGCTTCGCGATGGTCGTGGTGCGCGAGCAGCTCCTGTGCGCGGCCCGGCAGATCGGCGAACGGCTCGCCGTGCGCCGGCAGCGCGCCGCGCGAGGGCAGCGCCGCGATCTTGCGCAGCGAGTCGACGTAGTTGCCGAGCGGATCGCCGCGTCCGTCGCGCCAGATTCCGACGTGCGGCGTCACCGGGTCGAGCACGTGATCGCCCGTCAGCACCTTGCCGCTGATCTCGTCGACGAAGCACAGGTGTCCGGGCGTGTGGCCCGGCGTCCACACCGCGCGCAGGCGTCCGACCTGCGCGTTGTCCTCCAGCAAGTCGGTCGGCTCGGCCAGCTCCGTGCGATGGTGCTGCAAGTCGTCTTCGATCCCGCCCACGATCTCGAATCCGTTGCGCGCGATCCAGGCGTCGGCGGCGGCGTCGAACGCCTGCGGATCGCCGACGTGCGCTTGCGCGACGTCCCAGTCGCGCGGGTGCATCGCCAAGTGCGGCACGCCGGCGCGCCGCAGCGTGCCCGCCAGTCCGTAGTGGTCGAAGTGAACGTGCGTGATCAGCAAACGCCGCACGTCGGCGAGCGTCCGGCCGACCTCGGCCAAGCCGGCGTGCAGCGCCGCCAGCACGTCGTCGGCCTTCCAGCCGCAGTCGACCAGCGTCCACCCGCCGAGCAGACTGTCCTCGACCAGGTAGCCGTTGACGTAGCGCATCGGGTTCCCGGCCATCGGAAGCCGGATCTGAACGATGCCGTCACCCAGGGTCGAGACGAGCGGGTAGTCGTGCGCCATACCGACGCGCCAATTCGTCGGATGGCGGCGGCCACCCGCCCGTCCTATTCGGCCGGGGCGTTCGCCCCGCTGCCGGTATCGGGGCCGATCCAGACGGTCTGCACGTTGACGAACTCGCGAATCCCGAAGGCCGAGAGCTCGCGACCGTGGCCGCTCTTCTTGACGCCGCCGAACGGCAGCCGTGGATCGGACGCCGTCATCCCGTTGATGAACACGTTGCCGGATTGCAAGCGCATCGCCAGCTTCTGCGCGCGCGCGACGTCGCGCGTCCACAGGTTGCCGCCCAGGCCGTAGCGCGAGTCGTTGGCGAGCGCGACGGCCTGCTCCGCGTCGCGCGCGCGAAACAGCGCCGCGGCCGGCCCGAACGTCTCTTCGGTCGCCATCCGCATCCCGGGCGTGACGTCGCCGACGACGGTGGCCGGATAGAACGCGCCCGGACCGATCGGGATCTCGCCGCCGAGCAGCAGCCGCGCGCCGGCGTCGGCGGTCTCGCGCACCTGCGCGTCGAGCGCCTCGCGCAGGTCGGCGCGCGCGAGCGGGCCCAGCGTCGTCGCGCGGTCGAGCGGATCGCCGAGCTTGAGCTTGCGCGCCTCGCGCACGAAGCGCTCCGCGAACGCGTCGTAGACGACGTCCTCGATGATGAACCGCTTGGCCGCGATGCAGCTCTGTCCGTTGTTCTGGAAGCGCGCCTTGACGCCGACCTTCGCGGCCTGGTCGAGATCGGCGTCGGCGAGCACGATGAACGCGTCCGAGCCGCCCAGCTCGAGGACCGTCTTCTTGATCGCACGCCCGGCCAGCTCGCCGACCGACGAGCCGGCGGACTCGCTGCCGGTCAGCGTCACCGCCGCCACCCGCTCGTCGAGCACGATCGGCCCCATCTCCTTGCCGCCGACGACCAGCGTCGAGAACGCTCCGGCCGCGAGACCGCCGCTCTGGAAGATCTCCTCGAGCGCCAGCGCGCAGCCGGTCACATTGGCCGCGTGCTTGAGCACGACGACGTTGCCGGCCATCAACGCCGGGGCGGCCGCGCGCACGACCTGCCAGAACGGGAAGTTCCACGGCATGATCGCGAGCAGCACCCCGAGCGGCCGGAACGCGACGTAGCTGCGGGTCGCGTTCGAAGGCGCGTTCTCGTCGGCGAGCAACCGTTCGCCGTTGGCCGCGAACCACTCGCACGCGACCGCACATTTCTCGACCTCGGCTTCGGCCTCGACGATCGGCTTGCCCATCTCGCGCGTCGCCAGGTCGGCCAGCGACTTCTTGCGGACGCGCAGCACGCGTGCGATCGCGCGCAGCCGCTCGGCCCGGACCGCGAAAGGCTGCTCGCGCCAGCGTGCGGCTTCGGCGACCGCCGCGTCGAGCCGCGCGTCGATGGTGGCCTGCTGGTGCACGTCGTAGTGCGCCAGCACCTCGCCGGTGGTGGGATTACGCGTCTGGATGGACGCCGGACGGGAAGCCGTAGTCGTCATGCCTTCATGTGCCCTATTCCGGACACGAATGTCACGTGCTCGCGCGCACGACCTCACGCTCGGCAGCGGCCGCCGCACGCTGCGCCGACGTCGCCACGCGGTGACAGCTCGGGCACAACGTCTCGAGATTGTCGAGATGGTGCGCGCACGAGAGCTGTCCGTGCTTTCCGATGCACGGAACCACATGGTTCACTTCGAGCCGCGCGGTCTTCTTGGCCGCCCGCCAAGCACGCATGGCGGCCAGGTAGCGCGGCCGCGAGCGAAACGCAGTCGCACTGGGCCGTTTTGGCGCGCTCGCGCCGCAGCGCCGGCAGCGGTAGCGATCGCGCCGCTTTGCCGTCCGGCGAGCGACCGACCACCAATGGTTGGCCCAGAACGCGTCGTTGCAGCGATCGCTGCACCACATGCGCCGGCGCGACGGCAACGGCGTCGCACACCACGCGCACGCACCGTCGGCCGACGGCGGCGCCAGCGAACAGACCGCCAGCAGTTCGTCACGCTTGGTCACGCGCTCAGTGCTTGCGCGGGATGCGCGCCACCAGCTCGAAGCGCGTGCCGATCGGGTCGGTGAAGAACACCGCCCAATAGCGGTCCTCGTGCTCCCAGAACTCGACCTCGCGCGCGCCGATCGCGCGCAGCTCGTCCATCCAGCCTTCGAGCCCTTCGCGCGGCATCGCGAACGCGATGCGCGTGCGCGGCACGACCATGTCGGCGTCCTCGATGACGCCGAAGAACGCACCGGCACGGCCGTCCGTCGCGTCCTCGTACCACTCGACGGCGTTGTAGCGCTCGGCATCGGCGTCGTACCAGTCGCCGCGCGGATCGACGTAGCTGTAGGCCTTGCGCGTGAGCCCGAGCTTCGGCAGCAGCGCCGCGTAGAAGCTCTCCACCGCGGCCAGCGAGGGCACCCGCAAGTCGACGTGGTCGAAGCCGCGGAAGGCCACGATCAGCGCAGCGCCGGTTGGCCGAGGTCCTCGGCCGCGAGCGCGGGCGACCCTTCACCGCTCAAGAACACGCCCAGCTGCGAGACCGAGAACTGCATCCCGGTCCAGAAGCGGCCGAACTCGCCGAAGCGCGCCGACGCCTCGTCGAAGCGCATCGCGTAGACGAGCTTCTTGAAGACCAACGGATCGTCGGCGTACAGGTCGACGCCCCACTCCCAATCGTCGAACCCGATCGAACCCGAGATCACCTGGGTGACGTGGCCGTGGAACGAGCGCCCGATCTTGCCGTGCTCGAGCATCATCGCGGCGCGCTGCGCGTACGGGGTCGAGTACCAGTTGTCGGCGCCGTCGCGCTTCTTGTTCATCGGATAGAAGCAGACGTAGCGGCGGCGTGGGATGCGCGCCCACAGCCGGCCGGCGTTGCGCGGCTCTTGCGCCGCCTCGTCGAGCATCGCGTCGAAGGCGGCGTTCCACTCCTCGCCGTGCGGCTTGAGCCCACGGTCGCGCAGCTCGGCGTGGATCTTCGCCGTGTGCTCGTAGAGGCCGAGCTCGAGCATCGAGACGTACGACTCGAGCGATTCGAGGTAGTCGCGTACAGCGAGCTTGTCGACCTGCGCCTGCATCTCGCCCAGCGCGTCGAAGGAGCGCGCGTAATGGGTCAGCAGCAAGTCGCCTTTGTGGCCGAGCAGCTGCGCCAGCCCCAAGTCCGCATCGGCGTCGCGCGCCAACGTCGCGAAGAGCGCCTGCGCCTCGCGTTCGATCGCGGCGCGCCGGTCGGCGTCCAGCGCGTCCCAACGGCGACGATCGAAGCGGAACATGCGGTGCAGGATCGCCCAGCCGTCGAGCGACTCCGGAACGTTGGGGTGTCTCACGGTGCGGTCTCCTTCGTCGCCGCCGACGGCGCCCCGCTTCGGCCGCGCAGCTCGTCGCGCAGCATCTCGGGCCGCTCGCGGTACTTCGACCACAGTTGTGGCATATGTGCGATGTCGCTGAGAATCCGCGCCAAGCCCGCGTTGACGGGCGCCGCGACTCCGGCGTCGCGCGCGGCGCGCGCGACCGCGCCGTTGAGGTACTCGACCTCGGTCTGGTGTTTCGCGCCGCGCAGGTCGAGCAGCAGCGAAGGCGGCTTGTCGCCGCGGGCGCCCGCGATGCGGCCGGCCAGCGCGGTTCGCGCCAGCGGCGTCGGCAGGCTGGCCGCCGCCAGCAGCGCGCGCACCGGATAGCGCGGCAGGTCGATCGCCTTGATCCCCAGCGCCTTCATCGTCGCGCGCACCTCGCGCAGCATCCGGATCTCGAGCGCGAAGATCTCGTCTTCGCGAACCAGGCGCTCGGGCAGCATGTCCAGGATCGCGCAGCTGGCGTTGGCGACGACGTTGAGCGCGAGCTTCGACCACTTGAGCGCGCGGTAGTCGGCCACGGCGCTGACGGGCAGGTCCGTCGCGCCGAAGGCGGCCAACAGCCAGTTGTGCGCGTTGGCGCCGACCGGCGCGAACGCGATCCCGCCGCCGCGCGCCGCGACCCCCTGGCCGCTCGCGTCGCGCTCGACCGGGACGGTCAGCGCGGCGCTGACGACGCTGTCGGCACCGAACGCCTGGGCCAGCAGCTCCTCGTTGCCGATGCCGTTCTGCGGCGTGAGGATCGTCGTCGCGGACGGGTCGCGCAGCCCGCGCCGCAGCGTTTGTATCGCGCCCGGCGTGTCGTAGGCTTTGACCGTCACGATCGCGAGGTCGACCTCGACCGGAACGACGTCTTCGAGCGCTCGGGGCGCGTACATGACCTCGTTGCCGATGCCGCGCAGCTGCTCGCCGAGATAGGTTCCGACGGCACCCGCGCCGACGACGTAGACGCGCATGCGCCTAGCGCCCCGTGCTGCCGAAGCCGCCTTCGCCGCGCGCGCTCACGCCGAGCGCGGCGACCTCGCGAAAGGCCGCCTGCACGACCGGCGCCACGACGAGCTGCGCGATGCGTTCACCGCGCCGCACGACGAACGGCTCGGTGCCGAAGTTCGCCAAGATCACGCCGACCGCACCGCGATAGTCGCTGTCGATCGTCCCGGGGCTGTTCAAGCACGTCACGCCGAAGCGGAGCGCGAGGCCACTGCGCGGTCGCACCTGCACCTCGTACCCGGGCGGGACCTCGAGCGCGAAGCCGGTCGGGACGAGCGCGCGCTCGCCCGGCGCGAGCACCAGATCGGCCGGGACGGCCGCCACGACGTCGGCGCCGGCGGCGCCGCCGCTCATGTAGGCGGGAAGCGGCAGCCCGTCGCCTTCGGGGAGCCGCACGACCGCGATGTGGGGCGTCATTTCGCCAACAGCTCTTCGAGCTCGGCGCGGAAGCTGGCCACGTCGCGGAAATCACGGTAGACGCTGGCGAAGCGCACGTACGCGATCGCGTCGAGCCCCTTGAGCGCTTCCATCAGCTTCTCGCCGATGAGCGAGGCCGGTACCTCGCTCTCACCACGGGCGAAGAGCTCGCGCTCGATCACGGCGACCGTCTCTTCCATGCGCGCCTCGGAGACCGGGCGCTTCTCGCACGCCCGGCGCAGCCCGCTGAGGACCTTGTCGCGGTTGTACTGCTCGCGCCGCCCGTCTTTCTTCACGACGAACAGACGAGGCGCTTCCATCCGCTCGTAGGTCGTGAACCGGTGCTTGCAACCGAGACACTCCCGACGCCGGCGGACGGAGTTGTCGTCATCGCGCGAATCGACGACGCGAGTCTCGTTCTTGCGACAGTGCGGGCAGAGCAGGTCGAGTCGGTCCTCTCGGGGCGGCACCCCCTAGATGTTGTGGTGCCCGTCCAGTATAGCCCGAACCGAGGGTGTTCGGCTATGCCGCTCCTAGGAAGCGGCGCCGATCTTGAACATCTTCGTCCCGCACACGGGGCACTTGCCCTCGGTCGCGGGGCGGCCATTCTTCATCTGGATCTGCTGCGCGTCTTTGATTTCGCGCTTGGTCTTGCACTTGACGCAGTACGCTTCGGCTGCCATGGCTCGGTCGTCTTCCCCCTTAGAACGGCCCAGTCCGCACAGGCGGACCGTGATCGCCGAGGCCCGTTACGGGTGCCACCGGTGAATCCCTTGGAGGGAGCCCCCTCGCCGTGACGATTCCTCCGCGTGAACGAGCAGCGTGGACGGGTTGGAACGCCGTTGGATCGCTCGCTCGGAGCTGGACGGCTGGTGCGGGGAGCGTCTGGCGGAGGCCGCGTTGGAGGGGCTGTGGGTGGCGGGGACGCTCGACGGCCTGGCCGCGCCGTGCGTGGCGATCGTGGGGACGCGGGCGCCCTCCGACGAGGGGCGACGCCGCGCACGGCGCCTTGCGGAGGCCCTCGGGCGAGCCGGTGTCGCGGTCGTCTCGGGCCTCGCGCTGGGAATTGACGGGGCGGCCCACGAGGGCGCCTTGGCGGCCGGGGCGCCGACCCTCGGCGTGCTCGGGGGTGGCCACGGTCACTTCTTCCCGCCGCGCCATCGGGAGCTGGGCGCCCGGCTGATCGCGGCCGGCGGCGCGGTCGTCTCGCCGTTCGCCCCGGACGTCGCCCCGAAGCCGTGGATGTTCCTGGCCCGCAACGCCGTGATCGCCGCGCTGGCCGACGCGGTGGTCGTGGTGGAGGCCGCCGCCCGCAGCGGGGCGCTCAACACGGCCGGCCACGCCGCCGACCGCGGCATCCCGGTCCTGGCCTTCCCCGGCGACGTCGACCGCCCCAAAGCGGCAGGCTGCAACGCCCTCATCCGCGACGGCGCCACCCTCGTCCGGGACGCCGACGACGTCCTCGCCGCGCTGCCCGGCGGTCTCGTCTCGCGGTCGCCCAGCGACGCGGCCGACGCCGATCGACCGGATGCACTCGCCGGCGACACGGCCGCGGTGCGCCGCATCGTCGGTGCACTCGCCGACGGCGCACGCGATGCCGCGACGCTGGCCGATCACCTCGCGCTCCCGCCCGCCGAGCTGCTCGCGCTCCTCGGCGAACTGGAAGCCGACGGCCGCATCATCGCCGGCACCGACGGCTACGCCCTCGCACGCGGTTGACGCGCACGACACGGGCAGCGAGGAGAGAATGCTCGCGTGAGGGTGCGGCGAACGCGCGCGCATGCACATCCGGCTGATCGCCGTTGGGAAGGTGCGCGAGCACTACATCGCCGAGGCGCTGGCGGACTTCCGCACGCGATTGCGGCCGTATCATCGGCTCGAGGAGATCGAGGTGCGCGCGGCCGACGGCTCCGATCCGGCGCGCGCGATGCAGACCGAGGGCGAGGCGATCCTCAAGCTGCTCGACCCGGCCGATCACGTCTGGCTGTTGGAGCGCGGCGGCGAGAGCTTCGGCAGCGAGGAGCTGGCGCGGCGCCTCGAGCGGTTGCCGCATGACGGGATCGCCCGGTTGACGCTGATCGTCGCGGGGACCTACGGAGCCTCGGAGGCCGTCCTCCGGCGGGCCGACCTGCGTTGGTCGTTGTCCCCGTTGACGCTCTTGCACGAGTGGGCGCGCGCCCTGGTGCTGGAGCAACTGTACCGCGCGGCGAAGATCGCCCGCGATGAACCCTACCACCACTGAGGAGAACGCGCTGCTCTCGCTAGACGACCTCGCCGCCCGCTTCGCGGAGGCGGCGCGCGCGCTCTGGCCCGAGGGCAGCCCGGTGGTGCAGTTCGAGCCGCCGCGGCGCGCCGAGTTCGGCGACGTTGCGACCAACGTCGCTTTCGGTCTGGCCCGGGTGGCCCGCCGCAAGCCGCAAGAGATCGCCGAGGCGCTGATCGAGCGCGCCCTGACCGATCCCGGGGTGCGCGCGACGGTCGCCGACGCGACCGCGACCGCCGGCTTCGTCAACCTGCGGTTGGTCCCGGCCTTCTGGCAGCGCGTCGTCGGCGACGTGCTCCGCGCCGGCGCCGACTACGGCAAGGCGGCGCCCAACGGCGAGCGCATCTCGCTCGAGTTCGGCAGCGCGAACCCGACCGGACCGCTGGTCGTCGTGCAAGGCCGCACGCTCTCGATCGGCGACACGCTGGCCAAGACGATGCGCCATGCCGGCTACCACGTCTTCACCGAGTGGATCATCAACGACGCCGGCTCGCAGATGGATCAGCTCGGCCTGTCGGTCTACGCGCGTTACCACCAGCTGTTCGATCCGCACTACCCGTTCCCCGACGAGGGCTATCCGGGCGACTACCTGATCCCGATCGCCGAAGCGCTGCGCGCGCGCGACGGCGAGAAGTGGCTGCGCGTGTCGGCGGCCGCGGCGATTCCGCCGCTGGCGACCTTCGCGCGGGACATGCTGGTGGCGGGACAACAGGCGGTCGCGCACCGCTTCGGCGTCGACTTCGACCTCTGGCAGTCGGAGAAGGCACTGCACGAGGCCGGCGCGATCGAGCGCGGCATCGAGCGGCTGCGCGAGCTGGGCGTCCTGTACCAGCGCGACGGCGCGACCTGGCTGCGCACGAAGGACGCCGGCGACGACGACGATCGCGTGGTCATCCGCAGCGACGGGCGCCCGACGTATTTCGCCAACGACGTCGCCTATCATTACGAGAAGCTGCAGCGCGCAGATCACGTCATCGACATCCTCGGCCCGGATCATCACGGCTACATCGCGCGGCTGGCGGCGCTGGCGAACGCGTACGGCCGTCCCGGCGCGATCGAGGTCCTGATCGCCCAACAGATCACGCTCAAGCGCGGCGAGGAGATCCTCTCGATGTCCAAGCGCGCCGGCACCCTCGTCACGCTCGAAGAGGTGATCGACGAGGTCGGCGTCGACGCCGCGCGCTTCTTCTTCGTCATGCTCTCGACCGACCAGCCGCTGACGTTCGATCTCGAGCTGGCCAAGAAGCAGTCGAACGACAACCCCGTCTACTACGTCCAGTACGGCCACGCCCGCATCGCCTCGGTGCTCCGGCGCGCGCGCGAGTCGCACGCCGCGATGCTGACCGCCGCCGAACGCGCCGACGGCCTCGACGCGCTGACCGATCCGGCCGAGCTGGCGCTGATCCGGCATCTGGCGGAGTTCCCGGCGACGATCGCCGGCGCGGCCCGCGCGCGCGCACCGCACCGCCTGCCGAAGTACGCGCGCGACCTGGCCGCCGAGTTCCATCAGTTCTACGACGCCTGCCGCGTGCTCACCGACGATGCGCCGCAGACCACGGCGCGGTTGGCGCTCGTGCTGGCGACGAAGACCGTGCTGGCGACGACGCTGGCGCTGTGCGGCGTGAGCGCACCCGAGCAGATGTAACGTACCTGGGCGTGCGTACTATCCGGGCCGCCCGGCGTAGCGTATGATGGCGTCCATGCGCCCGCGCATCCCCTCGTCCGCTTGGTATCTTGCCGTGCCGGCCATCACGTTCGTGGTGACGGTCGTCTCGGCGGCGAACCGGTCGACGCCCTCGATGTTCATCCAGCCGCTCGAGTTCGAGTTCGGCTGGAGCGCGGCGACGATCGCCTTCGCGATCGCCGTCGGGATCGCGCTGTTCGGCTTGATGGGCCCCTTCGCGGCATCGTTCATGAACAAGTACGGCGCGCGCCGCGTGGTCGCGATCGCGCTCGCCATTCTGGCGGTCTCGTCGTTCGCGTCGATCTTCATGACCGCGGCGTGGCAGCTGGTGCTGCTGTGGGGCTTCCTCTCGGGCATCGGAACCGGCGCCATCGGCCTGGCACTGGGCGCGACGATCGCCAACCGCTGGTTCGAACGGCGCCGCGGCCTGGTCATGGGCGTCTTCTCGGCCGGCAACGCCACCGGACAGTTGATCTTCCTGCCGCTGTTCGCGCACATCATCAAGTTCGACGGTTGGCGTCCGTGCGCGGCGATCGTCGGCGGCCTGTGCCTGCTGCTGATCCCGCTCTTCATGGCGATCGTGCGCGAGCGCCCGGTCGACGTCGGCTTGCCGCCCTTCGGCGCGCGGACGGTCGTGCCGGCGCCGCCGCCGCTGGCGAATCCCTTCGCGAGCGCGATCGCGAACTTGCGCTCCGGCCTGCGGTCACGCGACTTCTGGATCCTGGGCGGCACCTTCGCGATCTGCGGCGCGAGCACCAACGGGCTGGTGCAAACCTCGCTGATCCCGCTGTGCGGGGATCACGGCATCCCGCTCACGACCGCGGCGAACCTGCTGGCGGCGATGGGCCTGTTCGACCTGATCGGCACGACGGCGTCGGGCTGGCTGACCGATCGTTTCGACAGCCGCCTCTTGCTGTTGATGTACTACGGGCTGCGCGGCCTCTCGCTGCTCGCGCTGCCGCTCGTGTTCGGCGCGCAAGTCTTCGGGTTGCCGGCCTTCGCGGTCTTCTACGGCCTCGATTGGATCGCCACCGTGCCGCCGACGCTCAAGCTGGCCAATGCGGCGTTCGGCGTCGATCGCGGCGCGGTGATGTTCGCGTGGATCCTGGCGGCGCACCAGATCGGTGCCAGTCTCGCCGCTTACGGCGCCGGACTTTCGCGCACGTACCTGGGCGCGTACGACCCGGCCTTCGCGGTCGCCGGCGGGCTGTGCCTGTGCGCCGCGGTGCTCTCGCTCTTCGTCGCGCGCGGGCGCACGCCGGCGCGCGCGGTCGCCGTCGCCTAGCCCTCGCCCGCCGTCGTCGGCGCGACGGTGACGACGACCGTCTCCGGGACGCTGGGGTCGCCGGCGTCCGCGTCGCGGCGCACGTCGATGTGGACGCCGTCGGCGGTGTCCACGTGCGTGACCAGCGACTGCGTCTGCATGCGCACGACGTAGGGCTGCACGAAGTAGCGGAACAGCACGCGCAGCAGCGCCGCGGCCGGAATCCCGAGCAGCAAGCCCGGGACGCCGAACAACTCCCCGCCGGCGAAGACGGCGAACATCACCGTGATCGGCGAGACGCCCAGCGACTCCGCCATGATCTTGGGGACGAGCAGGTTGTCGCCGATGCGCCCGACGACGAAGATCGCCACCGTCACCCACACCACCATCCCCGTCCCCTGCGGGACGGCCAGCAGCGCGGCGAGGATCTGCGCCACCAGCATGCCGACGAACGGGATCGCGTAGCCGATCCCGCACACCAGGCCGACCAGCAGCGCGAACTGGAAGTGGAAGGGCGCCAACAGCACCCATACCGCGACCCCGACGATCGTGCACAGGAGCGCCTGGCCCGCCACGTAGTGGCCGAACACCTCGGCCAGCTCGTGCACCAGCGCCGCCGCGCGCAGCCGCCGGCCGGGCGGCACGAACGCCAGGATGCCGTCGCGCACCTCGCGCGCCTGCAGCAAGAAGAACACCGAGAGGATCAGCGCCGAGGTGCCGACGACCAGCGCGCCGACCACGCCGACGACGATCGCGCCGAACTGGGTGAGCGTCTCGACCATCAGCGAGCGCACCTGATCGCCGACCGCGGTCTCGATCTGCGCGTACGACGGCAGCGCGACCCGGTTGCCGAACACGTTGCGGATGGTGTGCTCGGCGTCGACGACCAGATTTTGTCCGGCTTGGATGTATTGCGGCGCGTTCTGCACCAGCACGAGGATCTGCCCGTAGCCGACCGGCACGATCACCAGCGCCAGCAGCAGCATGAGGCCCAGCAGGCCCGCGTAGACGATTGCGATGCCGGCCGGACGCGGCATGAAGCGCTCGAGCTGCTTGACCAGCGGGTGCGCGCCGAACGCGATGAAGGCCGCGATGACGAAGATAGAGATCGTGTGCGGGATGCGCGCGGCGAACAGCGTCGCCGCGACCAGCACGATCGCGACGACGATCACGGTCACCGTGCGCCGCACCAAGGTCGAGCTCATAGCCGCTTGGTCATCATCCGTCGCTCGGTGCCGTAGCCGGCGCCGTCGTACAGGCGCCGCGCCGGTTCGTTGTCCTCCGTCACCATCAGGCTGACGTAGCCCAGGCCGAGCTCGCGCGCACAGTCCTCGGCGAGGTCGAGCAGCGCACGGCCGACGCCGCGGCCGCGCGCGAACGGTTCGACGGCGGTATACGCGACGAACGCCTGCTCCGTCAGCGTGACCTCGTCGGGAATGTCGTACAGCAACAGCAGGAAGCCGACCCGCTCGCCGTTCTCTTCGGCGATCAGCACGTCGTGACGGCGGGCGTAGACGAATTCGGTCAACCGTTCGAAGGCCAGCAGCACGTCGTCGAAGCGCGCGTCGCGGACCGCGGAGATGCTGCTGGACGCGCTGCGGCGACCCAGGTCGCGCACGAAGTCGCGGTCGGCGCGCCCACCGCGCCGCACCACGAGCGCGGGTGTCATGCGGGGGCGGCGACGAGCGTCGCCAAGGCGTCGATCACGCGCGCGTTCTGCTCGGGCGTCCCGATCGTGATCCGCAGCCGGCCCGGCATCCGCAGCGCGTCGCCGCTGCGAGTGACGATCCCCTGGCGCAAGAGCGCCTGATAGGCGTCGCCCGCGCTACCGGGGACCTCGACCGCGATGAAGTTCGCCGCCGTCGGGTACGCGTGCAGACCAAGCCGCGGCAGCTGCTCGGCGTAGAAGGCTTTCCCCGCCTCGTTGGTCTGCAGCGAGCGGCGGCGGAACGCCTCGTCGTCGAGCGCGGCCAGCGCGGCCACCGCCGCCGGTCGCGAGACGTTGAACGGCAGCCGGATGCGCTGCGCGTAGCCGAGCAGCGTCGGATCGCCGAGCGCGTACCCGAAGCGCAGCGAGGCCAGTCCGTAGAGCTTGGAGTGCGTGCGCAGCACGACGGTCGCCGGCCGGCGCGCGACGTAGTCGGCCGCTTCGAGCGAACCCGGCGGCATGTACTCGCGATACGCCTGGTCGACCAGCAAGATCAGCTGCTCGGGGAGCGCGCGCACGAAACGATCGAAATCGGCCGGATCGACGCGCGTCGAGGTCGGATTGTTCGGATCGACGACGACCACCATCTTGGTGCGCGGCGTGATCGCGGCCAGCATCGCTTCGAGATCGTGCACGCCGTCGCGCAACGGCACCTCGACCGGCCGCGCGTCGAACAGCACGGCGTCCTTGGGAAACAGCGAGAAGGTGGGATCGGCCATCACCACCTCGTCGCCGGGCGCCAAGTACGCGGTGAACAGCGTGCGCACGACGTCGTTCGAGCCGTGTCCCACCAGCACGTGCTCGACGCCCAAGCCGTACGGCTCGGCCAAGCGCCGCCGCAGCTCGGGGTGATCGTCGTCGACGTAGATCTGCAGGTCGTCCATCGCCCGCAACGCGGCCGCCGCCAGCGGCGAGGTGCCGAGCGGGTTCTCGTTCGAGGACAGCTTGACGAACGTCTCGAGCCCATACGTGGCCCGCGCCTGCGAGACCGTGGTCCCCGGCGTGTAGGGCTTGAGCGCGGCGACTTGGGGCCGAACCAGTCTCTCGTAGTCCATCAGTTCTACTTCGAATGCAGAAAGCGCGAACCGGGTTCCGTCAGGGGCTCACCGTTCATGCATTGCGGGCAAGATTCGGGGTCGTGGGACTCCATCGGGAGGTCCAGAAGCGCGGCGGTGGGGAGGGCGAAATCGGCGGGGGCGCGGCGGACGATGACGCCGACGCCGACCGGTTCGGCACCGCGCGTGCGGACGACGTCGAGCACCTCGCGCACCGAGCCGCCGGTGGTGACGACGTCCTCGACGACGTAGGCGCGATCGCCCGGGCCCAGGACGAAGCCGCGCCGCAAAGCCGGCACGCCGCCTTCCTTTTCGACGAAGATGCCCAGCGTGCCGAGCGCGCGCGCGGTCTCGTACCCGAGCACGATCCCCCCGACGGCGGCGCTCACGACGACGGTCGGCTGCAACGCGCGCGCGTGCTCGGCGAGCCGGCGGGCGACGAGCTCGACCAAACGCGGATCCTCGAGAATGCGGAACTTCTGAACGAACAGGTTCGAGTGCCGCCCCGACGAGAGCCGGAAGTGCCCGCTCAGGATCGCGCCGCGCTCTTCGAGCTCGTGCAGCAGTTCCTCGTTGGCGGCGCTCACGCGCTCAGCTCCGCCAAGATCGCCTGCGTCGCGTACACCGGATCGTTGTCGTCGACGATCGGGCGTCCGACGACGACGTAGTCGGCGCCGGCCTCGCGCGCTTCGCGCGGCGTCGCGGCGCGCTTCTGATCGCCGTGCGCGGAGCCGGCCGGTCGAATTCCCGGACAGAACGTGCCGAAGTGCGTGCCGAAGTACGCGCGCAGATCGGCGACCTCGCGCACGCTGCAGACCACGCCGGCGCAGCGCGCGTCGCGCGCCAACGCGGCCAGGCGTATCGCGTTCTCGCCCGGGCCGCCGGTTAAGCCCAGCTCGCCGAGATCTTCCGCGCCGATACTCGTGAGCACGGTCACGGCGTAGACCTCGGGCGTCGGGATGCCGAGCTCGGCGGCACGCTCCTCGGCCGCTTCCACCGCGGCTTCGAGCATCGCGGCGCCGCCCAGCGCGTGGACCGTCAACAAGCGCACGCCGGGCGCCACCACGGCGCGGATACCGGCGGAGACGGTGCGAGGAATGTCGTGGAGCTTGAGATCGAGGACGTATTCGGCCCCGGCGTTTTCGAACGCAGTTTTAATCGTCGGACCGTACGCATAGAAGGCCTCGTAGCCGATCTTGAAGATGACCCCCAGCGGAGAGAGGCGCTCGACGAGCGTCGCGGCACGTGCGGGGTCGGGGACGTCGAGAGCGACGACCAATCGTGAAGCCGGCATGAAAGCTCTGCTTCGCGAGAACCGACGGTCAGCTCATTTCGTTCCTCGGGTAAGGACGAACAAAATCGCCGCTCGAGCGGCGGAGCGAGGAAGGGAGGACGATATGCCAGGGATTCAGGTCTTCAAGACGCTAGCCGACGCGCTCAGAGCGGGCTACACCGTCTACGACCGCACTTCCGACGGCTATCTGGTGCGCATGCGCACCGCCAACGGTTGGGCGATGGCGATCGTCACCTGCCAGAGCTCGACGTAGCGACGGCAGTCGACGCTGCGAAAAAGAGGGGCGGACCGCTCAGGCGGTCCGCCCCTCCTTCGTTGATCGTGGAGCGACTCAGCGCTTGTCCGGCGGCGGTGCCGGCTTGGAGAGCTCCTCGAAGTGCGGTCGGCCGGGCTGGTGCCAAGCGCTGCCCGGGTGCCAGGGGATGTCCTGCGGCGCTTGCGGACCGCCCGGACCGGGGCCGGGCGGCGGCGGCGGAACGAAGGTCGTCCGCGTGCCGCCGGGCAGCTGCGCGCCGGCGAGCAGCGCGCTGATGATCATCGCGATCCCGACGAACATCGGAATCAGCCCGCCCAGCAGCCAGGGGCCGCCGTGGAAGTCGGACGTGCCCGGCGTTCCACCGATGAACGAGAGCCCGATCAGGATCGCCAGGCCGATCATGGCGGTTTGGATGCCCTTGGCCAGCGCCCGCTGCGGATCGTCGTCGGGACCGCAGTAGCGCGCCGCGCGCGGCGGCGGCATCGGCGCGCCGGTCTGCCAGGGCGGCACGGCTTGCCCGGCCGGGCCGGCCTGGTTCATCTCGCGGTACCAGCGGCGGAAGGCGCGGCCGCCCACCGACGGCGGCGGCACCATCCCGCGGCGCAAGTACTCCATGTGCTCTTGATGGCGCAGGACGCGCGAGACGATCCAAGCGGCGATCGGTGCGCCGAAGATCAGGAAAACGGCGATGACCGCGGTGAAGTCTTGCATTGCTCTAACGTGAGGCTCCGTGATTGATGATGATCGAACCTTCGCGGCGGCCCGAACCGAGGGCATTTTGCCACGGCGGCAGCGGTTGCGTCGGCATCTGCCCCGACTGCTGCATCTCGCGGTACCAGCGGCGGTAGCCGCGCTTGCCCAGCCGCGGCGGCGGTACCAAGCCCTGCCGCAGGTACTCCATCCGCTCGCGGTGACACAGCAGGCGTGAGACGGTCCACGCGGTGATCGGTGAGCCGAAGATCAGCATGACCGCCATCAGGGCGGTGAAGTCGTCAGCAGAATGCATGGCTAGACGGATGCCCCCTGAGTGACGGTGATGTCGCCGCTGCCGCTCGAGACGGCGAAATGGCCGCGGCCGGAACCGAGCTGAATGATGTGCGACGAGTTTCCGGTCTCGTCGTCGCGAGCGGTGGTACCGTTGATGGCGATGCCTCCGTCATCGGTGTGGAGCGTCACGGTCGCGTCGCTGCCGTCGGCGAAACCGACCTTCACGTGTCCGTCGTTGGTCGTCAAGCGGCCGTCGGCGACCCGCAAGCCGCTGGCGATGATCCGGCCGTCCGACGTGGCGCCCTCGAGCCTGTCGGCGACGACGTGGTCGAAGATCAGGCGCCCGTCGTTCGTGCTCGCGGCAACCGTTCCGCCGCGCACGTCGGTCAGCTCGATCCGCCCGTCGTCGGTGTGGACGTCGACGTCGCCTTGCTGATCGCTGACCGAAATGCTGTCGTCACTCACGTGCGCGCTGAACGGCGCGCGCAAGCCGCTGGCGACGACCTTGCCGCCGCTCTCGACCCGGACCCGCGCGCCGGGCGGCACGCCGACGTGCAGCTGACGGTCCCAGAACCCGAAGGCGATGTGCACGCCGCCGTCGTCGTCGGGCGTCGAGATGCGTACCCCGTCGGCGCTGCGCGCCAGCGTCACCGGCGCGGGCGGCGTGCCCGTGACCCAGCCCCACTTGCGCGTCTGGTCGGCCACCCGCACCTCGATGCCGGGCTCGGCGTCGATCGTCACGTCGACGTCGTGGACGTCGATGACGACGCTGGGCGTGGGACCCGCCGGCAGCTGCTGGTCGCGGGCGGACGGCGTCCAGTCGTGGCCGAACGCGCCGCCCGGCCCGGCCGGGGCGACCGCGGTGGGGAACGACGAGTCGCTGAATCCGGCTCCGAGTGCGCGAGCGGCCAGGCCGACGATCGCAAGCTCGACGACGACCAAGGCGCCGATGAGGGTCGAGCGGGAAATCATGTCCCATGTACGACCCGAGCGCCGGTGAGTTTCGCCGTCGGCGAAACCGAGGCGTCCCTGGCGCGTACATGCGGGCAGCATGGGGCTCGCACTCGCGGTGGAACCGCCCCCGGTAGCCGTGGCGCCGGTCGACGACCAGGCGCTCATCACGGCTACCCTGGCTGGCCACGGCGAGGCGTTCGGCGAGCTGGTGGAACGCTACCAACGGGCGGTCTACCACCTCGCGGCGCGCACCCTGCGAGACGCGGCCGACGCCGAGGATGCGACCCAAGAAGCGTTCTTCAAAGCCTATCGGGCGCTCCACGGCTTCCGGCCGGGCGCGAAGTTCTCGACCTGGATTTTCACCATCTGCTACCGCGTCTGCTGCGACCGGATCGCCAAGCGCAAGCGGATCTCGCCCGACGAGCCGCCCGATTGGGCCGACCCGGCGGCCGGTCCCGAGCTCCTGGCCGAACGCAACGACGAAGCCGCCCGGCTGCGAGCGGCGATCGAAGCACTCCCCGAGAAGTACCGAACGGTCATCACCCTCTATCACTTGCAAGGGAAGCAGTACGAGGAGATTGCAACCGTATTAAACCTTCCGCTGGGAACGGTGAAGACGCACCTGTTTCGGGCGAAAGAACAGCTCCGGAAGGCCCTGAGCACATGATGATGGACGACGACTCTCTCGACCGCGCCCTGGCGGCGCTCCCGCTGGAAGAACCCCCGGCCGATCTGTACCGGCGGATCATGGCCCAGACGGTCTACGCCCCGCGGCCTGCTTTTCGCACCTGGGAGCTGTGGGTCGTCGCGTGTTTGGCCAGCCTCGCCGGCTGGCTCTGCTGGCTGGTCGGCTCCGCCCCGCACGCCCAGGAACGGATCGCGCAGGCGACCTCGCACCTGATCGCCGGCGCGGGCCTGGAGTCGATGAACACGGTACTGTGGCTGGCCGCCGGCGTCTCGGCGACCTGGTGGCTCTTGCAGCTGACGCTGCCGGCGCGTCCGCGCCGCATCGAGGTGCAGTGAGCAGCAGCGCGTCGACGCCCGCGTCGACCTCGGAGGACGGCCGAACCTACAAGATCCTGCTGGTCGAAGACGACGCGCAGATCTTGCGCGTGCTCAAGCTCGAGCTCGAGCACGAAGGCTACGAAGTCGACACCGCCACCGACGGGCTGGCGGGGTTGGAGAAGGCGCTCAAGGAGCCCGACCTGGTCGTGCTCGACCTGATGCTGCCCAAGCTCGACGGGCTCGAAGTCGCGACGCGCGTGCGCGCCAAGTCGCGCGTGCCGATCATCATGCTGACCGCCAAGGACCGTATTCCCGACCGCGTCGCCGGCCTGGACCGCGGCGCCGACGACTACGTCGTCAAGCCGTTCTCGATCGAGGAGCTGTTGGCGCGCATTCGCGCGCGGCTGCGTGACAAGTCGCCGCAAGAGAACCTGCTCACGGCCCGCGACTTGATCATGGACCGCGACCGCCACGAGGTCACCCGTGGCGGCCAGGCGATCCACCTGACGGCCAAAGAGTACGCGCTGCTCGAGTACCTGCTCTTGCACCGCAACAAGGTGCATACGCGCGACGAGCTGTTCAACGGCGTCTGGGGCAGCGACTTTCTGGGCGATTCGAACCTGATCGACGTCTACATCCGGTACCTGCGCGGCAAGATCGACGATCCGTTCCCCGAGAAGCTGATCCAGACCGTGCGCGGCGTCGGGTACGCCCTCAAGGACTCCTGAACAGCCTCCGCACCCGCATCGCGGCGCTGTTCGCGGCGTTGATCGTCGTCGTGATCGCCGTCGGCGCGATCACGATCGACCTCGCGCTGCGGCGCGTGCTGATCGATCAGGCGAAATCGCAGCTGGTCGACACCGCCGATCAGATCGAGCAAACCGCCCGCGAAGAAGCCAGCTACGGCTTCATCGACGAGGGGCCGGTCACGCTCAACCTCTCCGACCGGGTCGCGCTCGACCGCTGGGCGTCCTCGAGTCAATTCGTGCAGATCGACACGCCGCAAGGTCAGGTGCTCGGCAAGAGCTCGAACCTGGGCAGCATCACCTTTCCGCCCTTCACGCCCAGCCAAGACCGCACGTTCGAGGACCTCGCGCTCGGCGGCAACCGCCCCGGCACGATGCTGGTGCTCAACCGCATCATCACCGACGCCGACGGCCGGCCGCTGGTGCTGGCGCTGGTCGGGCAACGGCTCGACACCGTCGACCAGCTGACCTCGCGCACGCGCACGATCTTGTTCGCGACGGCGTGGGACGCGATGATCATCGTCGCGCTGGTCGCGTACTTCGTCGCCGCCGCGGCGATCGTGCCGATCGAACGGCTGACGCTGGAGATCGCCGAGATCGGCTCCGAGCATCTGGACCGGCGGCTGCGCTGGCGCCGGCGCGACGAGGTCGGCCGGCTCGCCGCCGCGTTCGACGCGATGCTGGACCGGCTGCAGGCGGCGTTCGCGCGCGAGCGGCAGTTCATCAGCGACGCGTCGCACGAGCTGCGCACGCCGCTGACGGTGATCAACGCCAACGCGCAGATGCTGCAGCGCTGGGGCGGCGCGGACCCCGAGGTGCTGCACACCTCGCTGGAGGCGATCGCCGAGGAGAGCGGCCGGCTCGCGGCGATGGTCTCGGGGATGCTGACGCTGGCGAAGGCCGAGTCGGGCGACGCGATCCCCAAGGAACCGATCGTGCTCGAGCGGTTGGCCGAGGACGTGGCCGTGCACGCGCGCGACCGCGCCGCCGCCAAAGGGCTCACGGTGGACGTCACCAGCCCGCCCGGCGCGCGCACGATCGTCGTCGGCGATCCGGGCCTCTTGCGCCAGCTGATCGGCAACCTGGTCGACAACGCGATCAAGTTCACCGCCGTGGGCGGGGTCGAGGTCGTCGTCGAGCAGGCCGGCGGGCGCGCGCTGATCGAGGTGCGCGACACCGGCCCCGGGATCGACCAGTCGATCGCCGACCGCCTGTTCGACCGCTTCTTCCGCGGCGATCCGGCCCGCGCGCGCAGCGTCGAGGGGACGGGCCTGGGGCTCGCGATCGTGCGCTCGATCGCCCGGGTGCACGGCGGCACGGTCTCGGCCGCCGGCCGGCCGGAGGGAGGCAGCGTCTTCCTCGTCAGCCTGCCCGCCGAGCCCGAATCCCTCACGTCGGGTTCATGACGGGGATCACTCGGCAGACCTACCATGAGGTCGTGGACGTCCTCCGGACCCGAGCCGCGCGGTGGATCGCCGCGGGGCTCGGCCTGTTGTTGCTTGCGCTGGGGAAGCTCGCGCCCGCGGGCGCGGACTCCAACACCCTGCTGCTTACCAACCAGCCGGTCGTCGTCATCCTGCTGGCCGGACACGGCAACGACGTCACGGTGCGCACCTGGGACCGGCCCTTCGTCCAGATCGACGACCCCGACAACGCGACCACCATCACCCGGACCGCGGCGGTCTGGGGGACGCCGCGCTTTCCGCTGACCGCGCGCTTGCCGCCCTTCCGCTACGTCGAGCGCCAGGACGGCCAGATCGTCGGCAACGGGCTGATGCCGCCCGAAGACTTCCCGCTCTCCGGCTTCCGCGCCGGAGCGCACGACGTGGTCCGGATTCGCGCCCTGACCGCCGCGCACGTGACGGTGATGGTCCCGCCCGAGACCGGCTACCTCGACATCCGCTCGAACGGCGGCTCGACGACGATCGACGGCTATCACGGCGCCGACCTGTTCATCCGGCAGTCGTACGGGCAGATCCACGTCGGCGACGCCGCGACGACCGCGTACTTCGAGCTGCAGAACGGATTGGTCCAGCTCAGCGACGACGACTTCTCGCGCGTGCGCGTGCGTGCCAATGCCGCCCGCGTCGTGTTCGAGCGCTGCCGGTCGACGCAGATCGAGGCGACGACGGTCAGCGGCTCGATCGTCTACGACGGCGGCAGCTTCGAGCCGGGACTGGCGCGCTTCGAGTCGGAGAGCGGCGCGATCGCGCTGGGCGTCAACGCGGGGGCGCAATTGGTCGCGCACTCGCAGGACGGCCGCGTCTTCACCCGCTTCGATCAGCCGGCGCAAGTCACGCAGCGCGGCGAGAGCGACGCGGCGGCGACCATCGGCGGCGGCGGCGCGCTGGTCAACGCGATCAGCCAGCGCGGCAACGTCTACCTGTACGACGGCGCGCTGAACGACCACCGTAACCTGGGCCCCGAGTGGCGCCCGGCGCACCAAGCCTTCCGCCGCCCGGCGGCGATGGCGCAGCCCGGCTTCCAGCGGCCGCCGCCGATGCTGCAGCGGCCGCCGCTCTACCAGCACCTGCGCCGCTACGCGCCCGCGCGGCCCGCGCTCAGAGCAAGAACTTTCGAACGAGTGCGACGTCGAGCTTGAACGTGTGCTGCGGCAGCACCGCCTCGACGTGGTAGCCGCAGGCGACGAAAAACCGCTGCGCGTCGCGGTCGTGAAAGACCGCGGCCGTCACCTTGTGGCAGTTGTAGTAGTTCGAGAGCTCCTCGGCGCGTGAGAGCAGGAGCCGGCCGATGCCGCTCCGGCGCCGGTTCGGCAGCACGTAGAGCGCGGCGATCGTCCCCAGCGAGGCGGCGACGTGCAGCCGCAGCGCGCCGGCGATCTCGTCGCCGTCGCGGGCCAGCACGTCGTGCGACTGTTCGTGCCAGACGACGCGAAAGTTCCACAGCTCGCTGCGCCAGTCGCGATCGTAGCGGTTCCAGAACGGTTCGGCGTCGGCCGGGCGCGCGTTCTCGATCTCAAGCAACGTCGTACGTCCAGCCGTCGTACGCCGCGAACGTCTTGACGCCGGTGGCGTCCTCGAGGTCGTAGGCCAGCCGGCGCGGGTCGCGCTCGAGCATGCGGGTGCCGAAGTGCGACATGATCGCGACGCCCGGCTTGATCCCCTCGATCAGCGTGCGCGCGTCGTCGTACGTCAGATGGTCGACGTCCATCGAGTCGCGGTAGCGCAGCACGTTCATGATCAGCACGGCCGGCGCGTGGGCGCGGTAGTCGGCGAGGATGTCCTCGAAGTACCGCGTGCACGGCAAGTACGAGACCGTCCCGGCCGAGGTGGTGAAGTGCAGGCCGTAGGCTTCGACGGGATGCTGCAGCTGCAACGAGGCGCGCATCGCCACCGCGCCGACTTCGAACGGGCCGCCGTGCGCGGTCACGACCCACTCGCGTGGCACGAACTTGCGCGCGTACGGAAACACGACCGGCTGCTGCCCGGCGTCGAGCGCGTCGAGCGGGGCGCACAGCGCGCCGCGCGGTCGCCACCCGCCTTGGCACATCGCCTCGATCATCGCGTTGACGTCGCCGCTGTGGTCGAGGTGCTTGTGCGAGAGCACGATCGCATCGAGCGTCGCCGGATCGCACGGCGGCACGGCGCCCAGCGCGCGGACCAGCGCGCCCGGCCCGGGGTCGACGTGCACGTTGGTCCCGTCGGCGTGCAGCCAGAACCCGCCCGACGAGCGAATCTGCTTGGCGACGACCCAGCGCGCGCCGCCGGTCCCTAAAAACCGCAACGAAACCACGAGCCGCGCTTCGCGCCCGGCCTGCGACTTCCGCGCCGACGCCGGCAATCGGTGCCTCCGCGGCAGGAAAGGTGCTCCGCAGGAACGATTTAGGCTCTCCTAACCCATTGGTTTGGAGAACCTATGCTCGCCTTGAGGAGGGCCGTATTGGCGGCCTTGGTGGGCGTCGGAGGCGGAGCCGCTCTGGCGGCCCCGGCCGATGCCATTCCCGTCTTCGCCCACCGCTACGGTCTGACGTGTCAGGCCTGCCACACGGTCGTGCCGCACCTCACCCCGTTCGGCGAGCTGTTCCTGGCCAACGGCTACCGGCTGCCCGGCATCAAGCCCAAGCCGGTCTTCCCGGTCGCGGTCCGCATGGAAGACAGCTACGCCAGCGCCGGCGCCGCCGATCCCGACGAGGCCGGCCACGGCCCGCTGCCCAAGGCGATCGTCGACGAGGTCGAGCTGCTGACGGGCGGTTCGGTCGGACCACGCGGCTCGTACTGGGCCGAGGCCTACGTCGTCGACGGCGGCGAGCCGGGGCGACCGCGCGACGTCTGGTACGCGTACCGCCTGACCAACGACGGCGCCACGACCCCGATCACGCTGCGCGGCGGCGAGTTCACGCTGCCGCTCCCGCTCGATCCGGAGACGTTCCGCGAGACGACGCAGCCGTACGCGATCTGGCAGCAGACGGCCGGGATCAACCCGTTCGACTTCTTCGACGTCAAGATCGGCGGCCAAGCCGTGATCGGCGATCCGGCCCGCGAAGTGAGCGGCACGATCAACTTCGTGCAGGGCCACGACACGGCGTCCGGGCTGCCGGCGCACGGCGTCGACACGATGCTCACCCTCGCGCGCGACCTGGGCGACTTCCGGCTGGAAGCATATCGGTACGACGGCACGCGCGACCTGGCCGGCTCGGGCTTCAACGACACGCAATTCTTCAGCGGCATCCCCGACCGGTTCTGGCGCACCGGCTACGGCGTCGGCTGGACGCACGGCGGCACGTCGGTCGACGCGGTCTACCAAACCGGCAACGACACCGCGGCCGACGTGTACGGCGACGCGCTGCAGACCAGCGGCGGCTTCCTGCAAGTGCGGCAATCGCTGTTCGGCAATCGCGCCTTCGCGATCGCGCGCTGGGACGCGACGCAGGACGCGACCTTCGCGCGCACCTACACCGGCGGACTCGGTTACCGGCTGACGCGCAACACGCGCTTGACGCTATTCGACACCGGCGAGCGCGACTTCACCGGCCGGCTCATCCACGTCATCTCGTCCAGCTTCTTGGTGGCCTACTGATGCGCTCGCACCATCTGCGCCGGTTCGGCGCCTTGCTCGTCGCGTTCGGACTCGTCGCCTGCGGCGGCGGGGGCGGCGGTTCCGCGACGCCGCCGCTCGGCGGCTCGAGCGGTACCGGGCCGCCGCCGCTGCCGGTGATCCCGGAAGTCACCAGCGTCAACGGCGTCGCCGCGCTGACGCTGACGGCGCAGTTCGACCAGGACGCGCGGCCGGCGTTCTTCTACAACGGCATCGAGGTCGCGCCGACGATCCGCGTCTCGCCCGGCGACACGATCAAGATCCACTTCATCAACGACTTGCCGGCGTTCTGCGCGCCGGGCGTCGCCACCGACAGCAACCTGCACTTCCACGGCTTCACCACCTCGCCGAATCAGCCCAGCGACGACGTCATCGACATCCTCACGCCGCCCGGCGGCAGCTACGACTACACGGTGCAGGTCAACCCCGATCAGCCGCCGGGTCTGTATTGGTATCACACCCACCCGCACGGGCTCTCGTCGTGGGAGGTCGGCAACGGGATGGCCGGCGCGATCGTCGTCGAGGGAATCGCGAACTACGTGCCCGCGACGGCCGGCCTGCGCGAGCGCGTCATCATCCTGCGCGACGTCCCCAACGACAGCTCGCTGGCGGCCGGTGAATCGGCCCGCCTGCGCCGCATCGCGTTCGCGCGCCGCTCGCCGAGCGACGACGACGAGTCGGGCGGCAACTCGTGCGCGCCGGAAACCGACGCCACCCCGACCATCAACGGGCTGCAGCAAGCCTCGATCGGGATTCGTCCCGGCGAGACGGAGCTGTTCCGCGTCGTCAACGCGTCGGGCCACCGCCACTTCGACCTCTCGTTCAACGGGCAACCGATCACGATCGTGGCGCAAGACGGCGTGCCGATCTCGACCTATCCCGGCGCGCCGCAGACGATCGTGCAAACCGACGTCGTCGTCCCGCCCGCCGGCCGCGTCGAGTTCCTCGTCCAAGGGAAGGGCAGGCCGACGCCGATCGTCTCGAAGTGCTTCAACTCGGGTCCGGCCGGCGACCTCGATCCGCAGATCACGCTCGGCCAGCTCGCCGACGACTCGACCTGGTCGAATCCGGACAACACGACCACGCAGCAGCGCGTGCGCAAGCCGATCGCGGGCCTGCGGCGTTCGCAGTACTACGCGACGACGATGCCGCCGCCGGCGCAGCAGCGCACCGTCACCTTCACCGAGGACGCCAACGGCTTCTACCTCAACGGACAGCAGTACAGCCCCTCGTCCGCACCGATGTTCGTCGCGCAGCACGGGACGACCGAGGAGTGGAACCTGGTCAACGCGAGCGGCGAAGTCCACGACTTCCACATCCACCAGGTGCATTTCATCATCGAGAGCGTCAACGGCGTGCCGGTGGCGAATCCGCACTGGTTCGACACGATCGTGCTGCCGCCGGAGGGGGTGGGCGTGCAAGGACAGCTGATCCCCTCGCAGACCAAGGTGCTGCTCGACTTCCGCGATCCGGTTATCGTCGGCACGTTCGTCTTTCACTGCCACATCCTCGATCACGAAGACGGTGGGATGATGGCGAAGATTCAGGTCCAGTGACGCGCCGGTTTCGCGCCGCGCTGGCGGCCGGCGCACTTCTCGCGAGCGCGCTGGCCGGCTGCGCGCACCCCTCGCCGTTCACCGGCGTGACGCTGCGCGGCAAGCCGGCGGCGGACTTCACGCTCACCGACCAGCACGGCGCGCCGTTTCGGCTCGACGCGCAGCGCGGCCGGGTGGTGGTGCTGTTCTTCGGCTACACGCACTGCCCCGACGTCTGCCCGGCCACGATGGCGCAGCTGGCGCGCGTCTATCACACGCTCGACGATGCGCAGCGCGCGCGCACGACCGTCGCGTTCGTCACCATCGACCCGCGGCGCGACACGCGCACCGTGCTGCGCCGCTGGGTCGACCTGTTCGATCCGCGCTTCGAAGCGCTGGGCGGCAGCGAAGCCGCGCTCGATCCGGTCTACGCCGCCTATCACGAGTACCATAGCCGCATCCCGGGCTCGCGCGGGACGGGCTATCTGATGGCGCACACCGGCATCGTGTACCTCATCGACCCCGCCGGCCGGTTGCGCGTGCTGCACAGCTGGCAGGACCCGGCCGACAAGATCGCCGCCGACGTGCGCACGCTCCTCTCCTAGCGGTCAGCGTTTGGCGGCGGCGGCTGCCAGCGCCGCGAACTCTTCGCGGCCGAAGGCCGTGCCCGCGATCCCCCAACCGCCCTCCGCGGCTTCGGTCAGCAGGACCCAGGTGCGCTGCGCCTGGGTCGGATCGCCGGCGATCTTGGCGACGATCGCCGTCGCGTCGGCGACCAGCTGCCGCTGTCCCGCTCGGTCGAGCACGCCGGGCGGCGTGATCACCTGAACGCGAACGGTGCGGGCGCTGCCGTCGGCCGCGGTGTTGACGGCCTCGGCCGGCAGGCGGTGGATGTAGCAGCCGGTGTTGTGCAGATGGGCGGGACCGGGCGTCGTCACGCCTTCCGCGCGCAGGAGCGCCTGCGTGAGCTCCTCGGCCAGTTGCCGGTCGGACCCGGCGGGGAAGAGGTCCGCCGCTGCGGTGACGTCGATCATGGGCACGGCCCGGCTCCTTCTGCGACTATGACGATATGCATAGACGATAGGCTATGACGGTCAGCATAGTCAAGACAACGCCATGGCCGGTGAGGTCCGGGCGAAGATGGTCGCGGGCGCGATGCAGCTCTTGGCGCGCCAGGGGCTGCAGAGCACCTCGTTCTCCGAGGTGCTGGCACTGACGGGCGCGCCGCGCGGCTCCGTCTACCATCACTTCCCGGACGGCAAGGAGCAGTTGGTGACCGCCGCGATCGATCACGCCAGCGCGCTCGCGCTGGCCTACGTCGAACGCGCCGCCGGCGGCGACGCCGAGCAGATCACCCGCCGCTTCTTCGCGATGTGGCACGGCGTGCTCGAGCACTCGCGGCTGACGGCCGGCTGCGCCGTGCTCGCGGTCGCCGTCGCGGCCGACACCGACACGCTGCTGGAGCATGCGGCGAGCATCTTCCGCGGTTGGCGGGCGCGGTTGACGGAGCTGCTGGTCGACGGTGGGCTGGCGCAGGCCGACGCGGTGCGCTTCGCGACGACGCTGATCGCCGCCGCGGAGGGTGCCGTCGTGCTCAGTCGCGCCGAGCGCAGCCTGGAGCCGCTCGAGCTCGTCGCCGACGAGCTGGCGGCCCAGGTGCGCAGGCTCGCGCGCGGGTCAGTGGCAGGCGACTGAGACGATCTGCTGCCCCGGCTCGAAGTCGACCGTGTTGCCGGCGATCGAGGTGGGACCGAAGGTGACCGTGTTGCCGGAGATCGACGAGCTCAGCAACGTGTTCCAGGCCAAGCCCGAGCCGCCGTGGTTGCTGTACGAGTCGAAGTTGCAGGTGGTCTGCGAACCGAACCCGGCGCTGTCGGCGACGGAGATCTGCGGGATGTTCGCCCCGAAGCTGATGTCGGTCGTGCCCGGGTTGTAGACCGACAGGTAGACGACCGGCGTATACCCCGTCGCCGCGTTGTCGGCCGGGACGGTCGGCGTGACGTCGCCGTTGTCGAGCCCGTCGTTGAAGATCAGCGTGCCGCTCACGCTCGGTGCCGCGAACTGCGCGGTGATCGTGATGTTGTCGTACGTCGGCTCGGTGACGAGGGGCGGCGTCTGGTTGGCGGTCAGCGTGAGCGTCGCCTTCGTCGACGCCGGGAAGACGTAGGTCGGCGTCGCGGCGCCCGTCGGACTCGCGGTCGGCGTTGCGGTCGCGGTGGCGCTCCCGGTCGGGCTCGCGGTCGGCGTGGCCGTCGCGCTGCCGCTCGGCTTGGGCGTCGGCGTCGCCGTCGCGCTGCCGGTGGGCGTCGCGGTCGCGCCGGCGGACGGCGTCGAGCTGCTGGTGCCGCCGCAGGCGGCGAGGCCGGCGGCCATCGCCAGACCCAGGCCACACGTCAGGAACGCTAGAGAACGTCGCATGCCTCGAAGTCTAGCGGGCGCTCCGTTACAACGGCGTTACACGGTTCGCTTCGCGCCGGCCAGTACCGCCAGCTCCGGCGACGGTTCGGCGCCGAGCTCGCTGGCGAGCAGGGTGCGGTACTTGCGGTAGGCGCGCTGCGCGGCCGCGCGTCCGTCACCGGCCAAGATGGCTCGAATCAGCAACTCCCAGGCCGGCTCGTCGCACTGATCGTGAACCAGAACGCGCTCCGCGTACGCGCGTGCCGCGGCATCCCGGCCGTGCTCGAGAGCGTCGTGGCCGAGCCGCAGCAGCACGCCCCGCGCGATCTCCTCGACGCGCGGGGCGAACGGTGCGGTCCACTCCCACGCCGCGAGCGTCGCCGGTAACGTCCCGTCGGTGACGCGCGCATATCCTTCGAGTCGCGCGCGCAGGTCGGCCGTCAGCGGAGCGCCGGCAGCCAGGCGCAGCGTCCGGTCGCACTCGTCCAAGTCGACGCGCACGTCGGCGGCGAGCTGATACTCGCCGGACGGCAACTGGCGGACCACGTCGTGATCGTGCAGGCGTTCGCGCACCCGGCGAACGGAGACGCGCAGCAGCGAGCCGGTCCCCTCGTGCTCGGGCCAAATCGCATCGAGCAGCTCCCCACGCGTGCACGCGCGGCGATGAAGCGCGAGGTAGACGACCAGCTCGCGCTCGCGATTGGAGAGCGCGACCGGCTCGTCGCCACGGCGCACCACCCCGTCGAAGATCGAGACCGACAGACCGTCCGCGCTCTCGACCGGTTCGACGAGCCTGCGCGCGCGGAGGCGCCGCACCAGCGGCCCGAGCAGCCCCAGCTCGTCGTCGGCACCGCGGGCGTACGCGTCGATCGCCGCCGCGAGCGCCGGCGCCTCCACCAGCCCGGCCGTCGTGCGGGCGCGCGCGACGAACGCGGCGCGCTCGCGCGGCACGCACTCCGCGCAGACGATGCTCGCGATGGCGATGTTCGCGGGCTCCGCCGACGTCTCGGCCGCATCGAGCGCGCGCCGCGCGTACGCCGCGCGCGACTCGCCCTCGCTGATGCCGCAGGCCACCAGCGCGGCGTAACCGCGCTGCCGCGGCCGCTCGAACGCCTCGCGACGCTGCAGCGGCCCGAGGTCGCCGCGCAAGCTGGCGCGGAACACCTCGGTCCCCTTGGCGGTGTTCGGCCGCACCGCGCTCTCCAACTCCAGCGCGTACTGTTCGACCAGCGCGTCCTCGCCGGCGAACCAGGCGCCGAAAACCGCTTCTTGCAGGGCGAGCGCCGTGACGGTGGCGTCCCCCGATTCGTGCGCCAGCGCCACCGATCGGTCGAGCAGCGCGCGTTCGGTCGCGCGCGGTTGCGTCAAGCGCGCGACGCGTGCCACGACTTCTTGCAAGCCGAGCGAGCGGGTGAACGCGACGTCGGCGAAGTACGGCTCGGCCTGCGCCCACAACCGCAACGCGTCGGCGAAGCGCCCGACCCGCGTCGCGACGCTGGCTTGAAAGAGCAGGCGAATGCCGCGGTACCGGTCCGGCAACGCGGTGCCCGGTGGCGTTAGCACTTCGAAGATCTCCAGCGCCTCGTCGTGCCGGCCCAAGTTCGTGAGGACGTTGCCCAAGCTCGTCAGCACGCCGATGCGGGTCGGCAGCGGCGTATCGTCGGTCAGCGCCTCACGCACGGCCAGCGCTTCGTAGAGCCACTGCCGCTGGGAGATCCCGCTCGAACGGACCGCGGTCGCCGCCGCCCACAACGCGCCGTGCCGCATCAGCTCGCGTTCGTCGAGCTTGCCGACGACCTCGGCGAACAGGGGCGGCACCTCGTTGACGAACAGCTCGTACTGACCCTCGAGCAGGTGCGCAGCGCGCGCCGGCTCGCCGGCGGCCTGATAGAGCTGCGCGCCGCGCAGCGGCGCCCGTGGCGCGAGCCGTTCGGCGGCGCGCAGCAGCATCGCGCGACAGCGTTCCGGATAGCGCTCGTGCAAGGTCGCGCGCGCCAGCGGGTGGGCCTCGTAGGCGTCCTCGCCGATGCGATAGACGAAGGGCGAGGAACGGGCCACTTCGGCCAGCTCGGCGGCGGCCGCCGGATCGTCGAGCACCTGGGCGATCTCCTCGCCCCGCGCGCCCGGAATGCTGGCGATCGCCATCAGCCGCTCGAACTGCCGCGGCGCGAGCACGGCGAAGATCTGTTCGACCAGATAGTCGTAGAGGTCGACGAACTCTAGGCCGCTGGTGACCTCGAGCGCTTTGCTCAGCGAGCCTTCGCGCGCCAGCCGCGCGAACAGCAGCACCGCGATCGGCCAGCCGCGCGTGATGCGCGCGATCTGATCGAGCGCGCCGCGCGGCAGCTCGGCGTCGCGAAACGCTTCGGCGATCTCGCCCGCGTCGAACGCCAGCTGCTCCTCGCGCAGCGTCACCAGCTCGTGCGGCGCGGCAAACCGGCTCAGCGTGAGCGGGAGCGCGCGGCGAGAGCAGATCGCGATCTGGCGCTGCGGCGGGGTGCGTGCCAACAGCCGTGCCAGCAAATCGATCCGCTCGACCGACTCGGCCAGGTGCTCGGCGTTCTCGAACACGAACAGCGGCTGTTGCGGCGACTCCGACCACGCATCGAGCATCAAGCCGGCCCACGTCGCCACGTCGTCGGCGTCGGCCAGCCGCTGCTCGGCCAGCGCGCGTTCGCGCCGCGCGTCGCCGCCGGCCAGCGCGCCCGCCACCCGTCCGGCGAAGTCGACGCTGCCGGTCAGATCGCGACAGTCACAGACCGCGTATGAGGTGAACGTCTGCGCATATTGGCGGATCGCCGCGCTCTTGCCGTAGCCGGCCGGTGCGATCGCGGCGACGATGCGCGGCGCGCCGAGCGAGAGCCGCTTGGTGAGCGACGTGCGGGGAATCTGGTGCCGCCAACCTGCGGACGCGTCGACCCTGGGCATCGTTCCGTACGTTCGGAGCGATTTCGTGCGCCTGCGACGGTGGACCTACGCTTTCTCGACGATCCCCGTTCGCCTCCGCAACGCGCGTCCGGTGCGCCTTCTCAGAAACGCGCCGATGCGGCGCGAATGCGCTACGTGAGGACCGGCAAGGTCGCGAAGCTTCCGTTGACGATGGCGGTCGACGGGCGTCCCAGCCACTGCTCGAGCACCGTCGCGTAGACGGTCCGGAAATCCGTCGAGAACGGCAGATTGCCCATGCTGAGCTGCGCGAGCTCGGGGTGCCGGCCGTACAGGCCGCCCTTGACGCCGCCGCCGATGAGGAACAGCGGTGCGGCCTCGCCGTGATCGGTGCCGCGGCTGGCGTTCTCTTCCACCCGCCGGCCGAACTCGCTGAAGGTCATGGTCAGCACGCGGCGGTCGTTGCCGTGCGCGGTCAGGTCGGCGTAGAACGCGGCGACGGCGTTCGCGAAGTCGGCCAGCAGCCGGTCCTGCGTCTGCGGCTGGGTCGTGTGCGTGTCGAACGAGCCGTGCTGCACGTAGAGCACGCGCGTACCGAGCTTGGAGCCGACGATCTGCGCCGCCAACGCGAGACTGCGCCCGAGCGGCGTCGCCGGATAGGTCGCGTCGGTCTTGTAGCCCGCGATCAGCTTGGGCAGCTCTTGCGCGCCGCGCTGGGCGTGGTCTTCGATCTCGGCGACCTGCGCCAAGTACGGCGAGTCGAACGGCACCTGCGCATCCTGCGCGAAGGCGTGGAAGGCGTCGCGGTTGAGCGCGACCCGGTCGCTGACCAAACCGTAGCCGCGCAACGCGTCGATGGCGGGGACGTCGGTCGTCTTGGCGACCAGCACCTCCGGCAACACGTTCGTCAGCGCGACGGCGTTGAAGAGGTTGTCGTGCGGCAAGCCGGCGCCGTCGAGATAGCGCCCGAGCCAGCCGGTCGAGACGTAACCGTCAGGCGTCGCCGTCTGCCAGATCTCCGTCGAGCGGAAGTGCGAGTGGTCGGGGTTGGGGTACCCGACGCCCTGCACGACCGCGACCTGCCCGGCGTCGTACATCTTCTTGAGCGGCGCGAGCGCGGGATTGAAGCCGACGACGTCGTCGAGGCGCAGCACGTTGCCGGCCGGAATCCCGATCGTGGGCCGGAAGCGGTAGTAGTCGGGCATCCCGAACGGCACCACCGTGTTGAGGCCGTCGTTTCCGCCCTGCAGGTTGACGACGACCAGCACGCGATCGTCGTCCGCACCCGCGGCACCCAGCGGCGCCTGCGCGAGCGCTCGCGCGAAGAAATCGTCGGTCCGTCCGACGACGGTAAGCCCCGAGAGCGCACCCAGGAGAAACGACGAACGAGAGAGCTGCATCGGCGTGAGTGTTCCTTTATGCCAACTGATACGCAGGCATCGCCATCGTCAGATAGGCTGCGCCGCGGACGCGTTCGTCGATGTTCTCGACGGAGAGCTGGGCCAGGGCCGATTGGCCGCTGCCGGAGAGATACGAGACGAGCTGCGTCTGGGCGGCGTGCGAGACGTCGCCCTGCAGCATCGTGTCGGTGAGGATGAAGGCGACTTGCGTCGGGTCCATGGTGCGCATCGTCGGCTGGATCCAGGCCGCGTCGGCCGTCATCTTCGGGTTCTCGGCGACGGCGTTGGCGAAGTTCTCGCGGGTCAGCACCGTCTGGCTGTTGAGCCAGGCCGCGCCGCCGTCCCAGCCTTTGACGTTGGGCGGATAGAACAGCACCTGGCCCATCGCGCGCAGCGCGCCGAGCTCGGCCGGCCGGACGTCGGAAACGCCGAACAGCTGATGCGTTCCGACGACGAACTGCACGGGGCTCTTGACCAGCGCCCGATAGGCGCGGTCGCTGTAGAAGACGTTGCTGGCCAGCAACGTCGCCATCACCGGGCGCAGGTCGAAGTCGTGGTGCCGTAAGAGCGCCGCGACCTGATCGACCAGCGCGGGCTCGGGATCGTCGTAGACGAAGAACGAGAGCAGCTTGGTCGCGAAGAAGCGCGGGCACGCGGGCTGCTGGAAAATGATGCGCACGATGTCGCCGCCGTCGAAGTTGCCGGTTTGGCGCAGGAACGTCTTGACGCCCTCGTCGTGCTGGAAGCGCCGTGCCACGAACGTTCCGGTGTCGTCGGCGTTGCGACGGAAGCTCCAGCCGGTGAACGCTCGCGCCGATTCGCGCACGTCGGTCTCAGTATAGTTTCCGATTCCGAGCGTGAAGAGCTCCATCAGCTCGCGGGCGTAGTTCTCGTTCGGGTGCGCCTTGACGTTGACGTTGTTGTCGAGGTAGCGCAGCATGGCGGGGTCCTGCGAGACCCGCAGCGTCAGTTCGCGCACGTTGCCCAGCGCGAAGGTGCGGAAGAGCTGGTTCTGTGCCAGCAGCTCCTGCTCGGTCGTGCCCTTCTCCGGCGAGCTGGTGAAGTGGCCGTGCCAGAACAGCGCCATCTTCTCTTGCAGCGGCGCCGGCGTTGCGATCATCCGCTCGAGCCACCAGGTCTGCAACGCGATCAGGTTGTCGCGGCGGATGACGTTGTTGCGCATCTGGAACGATTTGCGCGCGGCCACGGTCGCGTCGTCGGTAGCCGCGTTCTTCCCGTACAGACCCGGCGGCGCGACCAGCTGCGGCTGCAGCAGCGGCGGCTCGGCGGCCGGCCCGTCGTCGAAGCGCACCAGCGCGGCGGCCGCCTGCGCCGGGCCGAGCGACGTATACCGGTCGACGTCGGCGGGCGAGCCGCCGAAACCGGCACGCCGCAGCAGGTGGGCCGCGAGCCGGCGGTTCCACGGTCCGGCGTACGGGCGGAGCGCGGTCGTCGCATCGAGCGAACCGGCCGGGCGATATGACGGTGAAGCGAGAGTCGTCTGCGGAGCGGCCACGATGCCAGGATAACGCCAGGGACGCGATTCGCGCACGGCGGCATGGATATTCTCATCCCGCCCTTAAAAACGGCAATCGTGAGCCTGCTCGAATCCCACGTCGACCGCGACTCGGCCTTCGAACACAACGCCGCGTCGATGGCGACGCTCGTCGAGGATCTGCGCGCCAACCTCGCGCGCGTGCGCGGCGGCGGCGGCCCCGCGGCGGTCGAACGCCATCGCGCGCGCGGCAAGCTGACCGCGCGCGACCGCATCGACCGCCTGGTCGATCCCGGCAGCGCGTTCCTGGAGCTCTCGGCACTGGCCGCGCACGACATGTACGGCAACGACGCACCGGCCGCCGGCATCGTGACCGGCATCGGCGCGGTGTCGGGAACCGACTGCGTCATCATCGCCAACGACGCGACCGTCAAAGGCGGCACCTACTATCCGATGACCGTCAAGAAGCATCTGCGCGCGCAGGAGATCGCGGCGCAGAACGGTTTGGCGTGCATCTACCTGGTCGACTCCGGCGGCGCGTTCTTGCCGCTGCAGGACGAGGTCTTCCCCGACCGCGACCATTTCGGGCGCATCTTCTACAATCAGGCGCGCATGTCGGCCGAGGGCATCCCGCAGATCGCCTCGGTGATGGGCTCGTGCACGGCCGGGGGCGCCTACGTGCCGGCGATGTCCGACGAGACCGTCATCGTCAAGGACGAGGGGACGATCTTCTTGGGCGGGCCGCCGCTGGTGCAAGCCGCGACCGGCGAGATCGTCACCGCCGAAGAGCTGGGCGGCGCCGACGTGCACACTCGGATCAGCGGCGTCGCCGATCACTTCGCCGTCGACGACGAGCACGCGCTCGGCATCGTACGGCAGATCGTCGCGCACGTCGACCGCCGGCCCTACGATCCGTGGCCGCTGCGCACGCCGCGGCCACCGGCGCGCGACCCGCACGATCTGTACGGGATCATCCCGGCCGACGCGCGGCAGAGCTACGACGTGCGCGAGGTGATCGCGCGCCTGGTCGACGGCTCCGACTTCGCCGAGTTCAAGGCGCGCTACGGCACGACGCTGGTGTGCGGCTTCGCGCACCTCGAGGGCCACCCGGTCGGCATCCTCGCCAACAACGGCATCTTGTTCAGCGAGTCCGCGCTCAAGGGCGCGCACTTCATCGAGCTGTGCTGCAAGCGCGGCATTCCGCTGCTCTTCCTGCAGAACATCACCGGGTTCATGATCGGGCGCGAGTACGAGAACCGCGGTATCGCCAAGGACGGCGCCAAGCTCGTCACCGCGGTCGCCTGCGCCGAGGTGCCGAAGTTCACCGTCGTCATCGGCGGCAGCTTCGGCGCCGGCAACTACGGGATGTGCGGACGCGCCTACGCGCCGCGCCAGCTCTGGATGTGGCCCAACGCGCGCATCAGCGTCATGGGCGGCGCGCAGGCGGCCTCGACGCTGCTGACGGTGCGCATGAACGCCGACGCCGAGCGCGACAAACCAGCGCTCAGCGCGGCCGAGCAAGACGCGTTCAAGGCGCCGATCCTCGAGAAGTACGAGCTCGAGGGGAACCCGTATTACTCTTCGGCGCGGTTGTGGGACGACGGCATCATCGATCCGCTCGACACGCGCCGCGTCCTGAGCATCGGCTTACGCGCCGCGCGCTACGCGCCGCCGAAAGCGACGACCTTCGGCGTCTTCCGCATGTAAGCGTCAGCGCTGCGACAAACGTCGCTGGCGTGACAAAGGTCGGAGGCGACTGGAAAACGTCGAGTAATCGACCGATCACTAGGCCCATGAGACTGCGGATGGGTACTCAGCTCGCGTTCGGCTTTTTCGTTCCGATCGCGGCACTGGCGCTGGCGATCGTCGCCGTCACGGCCGAGATCGCGCACGTGCAAACGCTCAAAGACGACTTGCTGCTCAAGTCGAACATACGCGCGCACACGCGCGACATTCTCTTTCAGGTCACGGCGGCGCGCTACGCGACGCGCGGCTACACGCTCACGCTGCAGCCCAAGAATCTCGAAGCGCAGCACGCAGCGATCGTGACGGCGCACGACGACGTGGCCTTCGTCGTCGCGCACGAGGCGACGCTGCCGGCGGCCCTCGCACCGCAGATCGACGGACTCGACGCGATGGTCACCGCCATCGACCAGCGCAGCACCGAGGTCGCGGATCTCGCCAAGCGCGATCGCGCGATCGTCCTCGAGACGTACATGGGCCACACGAGCGGGCGCGACGCGCACGCGAGCGCGGTCATTGCGGGCAACGTCGGCGGCTTCGCCGCGCTGGCGCGGACGCTCGACGTCATCCTCAAGGCGGCGGGCGCTTCGGCCGACGCTTCGGCGGCGACGATGCACGACCAGCTCGTCCTGCTCGAACGGCTGCTGCTGGGGATCGGTTTGGCGACGGTGCTCGCGACGATCGTCGTCGCCGGACTGCTCGCGCGCCGTATGACTCGCCGGCTCAGCCGCGTCTCGGGCGCGCTCGACGCGATCGTCAGCGACGATTTCGAACGGCTCTCGCAAGCGCTCGACCGGCTCGCGCACGGTGATTTGCGCGTCGGCTTCCGCTCGGAACGCGTGGCGCTCGCCGATCCGTCGGCCGACGAGATCGGCGATCTGACCCGCAGCTACGACGCCCTGGCGGCCGGCCTGGGCGCCGTCGGCGCGCGGCTCAACGACGGGACCGCGCAGTTGCGCTCGCTGATCGGTGGCGTCGTCACCGCCTCGCGCAGCCTCTCGCTGGCCTCGGACCAGACGTCGAGCGCGGCCAATCAGGCCTCGGCGGCCGTCGAGCAGATCGCGCGCGCCGTCGAGAGCGTGGCCGAGGGAGCCAAGGAACAAGCGCACCGCACCGCGCAGGCCAGCGCGGCCGTCGAAGAGCTGGCGCGCTCGGCCGAGATGATCGCGACGACCGCGGCCCATCAAGCCGGTGCGATCCAAGACGCGACCGGCGGCTTGCAGAAGCTCGACGACGGGATCGCCTCTCTCTCCACGCACGGCGACGACCTGGCGCGCAGCGCGCGCGACGCGACGCAAGAGGCGGGCGGCGGGAACGACGCCGTCACCCGCACGCAGGCCACGATGCGCCAGCTGCGCGAGGTTTCGCAGCGAGCCGCGGAGGCGATGCTCGCGCTCGAAGAGCGTTCGCAACAAGTCGAGACGATCGTACGGGCGATCGAAGAGATCGCCGAGCAGACGAACCTGTTGGCGCTCAACGCGGCGATCGAGGCGGCGCGCGCCGGCGATCACGGCCGGGGCTTCGCGGTCGTCGCCGACGAGGTCCGCAAGTTGGCGGAACGCTCGGCCGGCGCGACCAGCGAGATCTCGCAGATCCTCAGCGCGATTCGGCGCGAAACGCTCAACGCGGCCCAAGCGATGCGCGCGTCCGACTCCTCGATGGAAGACGGACTCACGGTCGCCGAACGCGCCGCCGCGGCGTTGGCCGGGGTCGAGCGCGCGATCGAGACGACGACCTCGGTCGCCGAGGAGCTCGCCTCGCGCGCACGCGCGATGCGCGACGCCTCGCTGCACGTGACCGAGAACGTCGCCAGCGCCTCGGCCGCGGTCGAGGAGAACGCCGCGGCCGCCGGCCAGATGCGCGTCACGACGCACGAGATCACCTCGACGATGACGCCGGTCGCGCAGGCGGCCGAGGAGCAGTCGGCGGCCGCGCAGCAGGCGGCGCTCGCGACGGGCGAGCTGGCCTCGGGCGTGGTGGAGATCGACGCCACGGCGCGCGCCCTGCGCGATCAGGCCGAACAGCTGGACCGGCTGGTGGCGCGCTTCATCGTCGACGGCGACGCGCCGCTGGCGGTGCCGGGCTTCGGCGCGTTGGTGGCCGCCGGCTGAGCCCGTCTCCTCACCAAGCTGAGACGATGGTGGGGAAACGGTAAAGAACGTGCTAAACCCGGCCGCGCTCCGCGCCGACGTTACCTTTGTATGAAGGTGCGCATCGGAGCACAGATCGCGGCCGGGTTCGCCGTGCCGCTGGTCGCGCTCGTCATCAGCCTGGCCGCGGTCGTCACCGGCTTTGCCGCGACGAGCGCGGCCAAGAACGACTTGCTCGAAAAAGGCGTCTTCCGGGCCAACGCGCGCGACATCAGCGTGCAGAACGCCTATCAGCGCGAGGCCATCGCCCGCTTCGTCCTGACCCGCAGCGCCGACGCGTACACCCAGTATCAGACCGCCGGCGACGTGGCGACCAAGGACCTCGCGTACATCGAGGACCATCAGGCCTCGGTCCCGGGCGCGAAGGAAGCGTCGGCCCAGATCAGCTCGCTGATCGGTTCGATCCAGGAGCACGACGAAGCCGTCATCACCGCGGCGACCAAGAACCCGCAGGCGGTGCTGGCCGCGTACGGCGGGACGAAGACCGGCGCGTCGGCCCCCATCGCGGCCGCGCTCGCCGGCGCCGCCAGCGCGCAAGCCGATCTGGGCAAAGCGATCACCGCGCTGATCAAGGCCGCCTCGGTCGCCTCGGACAAGTCGAGCGCCGCTTTCGACGAGCGCACGCGCACGACCGAGTACGTGCTGATCGGCCTGGCCGTGCTGGCGTTGGTCGTCTCGACGCTGCTCGCGCTGTGGCTGACGCGGCGCATCCGCAAGCGGTTGGCCGACGTCTCGCAGCGGCTCGACGCGGTCGTCAGCGACGACTTCGCGCGCCTCTCCTCGACCCTCGACCGGCTCGCCGACGGCGATCTGCGGATCGCGTTCCGCTCCGAGCGCGAGACCATCCACGACGACAGCGGCGATGAGATCGCCGACGTCGGCCACGCCTACGATGCGCTGGTCGACGGCTTCGCCGCGATCGGCGAACGGCTGACGGTCGCCGCGCAGCGGCTCGGCGACGCGATCGGCGGCGTGACCCGGGCCTCGCGCAGCGTCGCGCTGGCCAGCGATCAGGCCTCGGCGTCGGCCGCGGAGGCGTCGCGCGCGGTCGAGTCGATCGCGCACACCGTCGACGAGGTCGCGAGCGGGTCGCGCGATCAGGCGACCAAGATCGCGCAAGCCAGTGCCGCCGTCGAAGAGCTGGCGCGCGCCTCGGCCGCGATCGCGGACGGCGCCAACGCGCAGTCGACCGCGATCCAGGAAGCCGCTTTGGCCATCGAGTCGCTCGACCGCGAGATCACGCGCCTCTCCGAGGCCGGTGTCTCGCTGGCCGGCGCGGCGCGCAGCGCCTCGAGCGAAGCCGACGCCGGCGAGAACGCCGTCGAGGCGACGCAGCGCGCGATGCGCGATCTGGGCGAGGTCTCGCAGAAGGCGGCCAACGCGATGATCGCGCTCGAAGGCCGGTCGAGCGCGGTCAGCGAGATCGTCTCGACGATCGAAGAGATCGCCGACCAGACGAACCTGTTGGCGCTCAACGCCGCGATCGAAGCGGCGCGCGCCGGCGAGCACGGCCGCGGCTTCGCGGTCGTCGCCGACGAGGTCCGCAAGCTGGCCGAACGCAGCACCGCGGCGACCAAGGAGATCTCGTCGATCTTGCAGGCGATCCGGCGCGAGACGCTGACCGCCGCCGAAGCGATGCGCGGCTCGAGCGGCTCGATGTCGGAAGGGATCGCGGTCGCCTCGCGCGCTTCCACCGCGCTGACCGCGGTCGCGCAGGCGATCCGCTCGACGACCGAGTTCGCCGACGACCTCGCGCAGCGGGCCGGTTCGATGCGCACCTCCTCGCAGACGCTCACGGCGAACATCGCCAGCGTCGCCGCCGCGATCGGCGAGAACGCCGCTGCCGCGGGTCAGATGCGGCTCACGACGCAGAGCGTCACCGACTTGATGTATCCGGTCGCTCGCACCGCCGAGTCCCAATCCAACGCCTCGTCGCACGTCGCGATCGCGACCAGCGAGCTGGCCGCGGGCGTGCAAGAGATCGACGCGACCGCGCGGGCGCTGCGCGATCAGACCGAGTCGCTCGACGCGCTGGTCGAACAGTTCCGGCTGGCCGATCCGGCCGACTCGCTCTCGCTCGCGCACCCCAACGGCGAGTCGGACGCGCAGCTGGCCGCGCTGGAAGGGCCGCTGGCGCTGCAGAGCTGACCTGCGGCGGTCAGATTCCCGCGAACCAGGCGTAGCCCTGGTCTTCCCAGTAACCGCCCGCGCCGGGCAGCGTCGCGGCCAGCTCGATCCGCTGCACCCACTTCGCGCTCTTGTAGCCCAGCTGCGTCGCGATCCGCAGCCGCACCGGCGCACCGTAGTTCGGCGCGAGCGGCTTGCCGTTGAGATCGGTCGCCAGGATCGTCTGCGGGTGCGCGGCCTGGTGCATGCTCAGCGACTCGTAATAGGCGTTGCCGAGCTGATCGCGGTCCAGGCAGTGAAAGACGACGTAGCGTGCCCGTTGCGCCGGCCGCGCCAACGCCAGCACCGTGGAGAGCTGGACGCCGGTCCACTTGCCGATCGCGCTCCAGCCCTCGACGCAGTCGTGCCGGGTGATCTGCGTGACCTCGCCGAGCGCGCGCAGCTCGCGCAGCGTCAGCCGCTGCGGCGCGGCGACCAGCCCGTCGACGATCAGCCGGTAGCGCGCGAAGTTCCCGCTCACCAGGCCGTCATAGGTGGGATCGCTGGGCGTGTCGAGGCTGTCGATGGGGTAGTCGCCGCGCGTGATCGCGTTCTCCGGGTACTCGCGCGCCAGACCGCGCGTCCCGATCACCGAGAGGTCGACGCGGTTCGCGCTCGCCAGCACCGCGCGCAGCGGCCCTTGCGTGAGCGAGTCCTTGACGCTGCTGCAGCCGGCCAGCCCGATCGACGCCAGCGAGGAGGCGAGAAAGAGCTTGCGCTTCACGGTCCGACGCCGTCGTAACGCCCGAGCACGTACCAACCCGTGATCATCGAGCGGACGTTGTTCCACGCGCCCGTCGTCACCACCAGCAACAGGTGACCGAAGGTGTAGACGACCAGGATGCCCATGAAGACGAAGTGCCACAACCGCGCGAACTGGCGGCCGCCGAAGACCTGCGTGAGCCATGGCAGCGTCGCGTCGATTCCCGGCGAGAGCGCCAGCCCGGTCACCACGACCAGCGGGAAGAGCACGAACAGCACCAGCGTATAGGCCGCTTTCTGCAGCGGGTTGTACGTCCCGTGCGGCGGCGGCGTCTTCCGCAGTCGCAAGTAGTACGCCTGCATCGGCCAGAGCTTGGGCAGATCCGACGGTCGCAAGAGCAGTTCGCGCAGCGAGCCGCGCGCGGCGGCCGTCACCAAGTAGACGAACATCGCCAGCACCAGCATCCAGGCGAAGAAGAAATGCCACAGCCGGCCGTCGGCCAGGTCCTGTTCGCCGGGCAGCGTCATCCAGCCGGGGAACGCGCGCGGCGCCTCGCCGTGCTCGCCGTCGTCGGTATAGCCGAACACGTTGGTCGTCACGAAGCTATGACCGAAGACGGTCGTCGTGCCGACCGGGTGACCGTTCACCAGCGCGGCGCGGAACCACAGCACGCGGTGCGCGACGTCGCTCTTGTCGGACGCGTCCAGATACGGCGCGGCATTGAAGATCTGCAGGCCGCTCATGACCAGCACCAGGATCGAGAGCGCCCACAGCCAGTGGCCGAAGCGCGCGCCGAGCGTGTGGCGGTAGACCGCGCGCGGTTGGCCCGGCGACTCGCTCATCGCTCGGCGACCAGCGTGCGCACGGCGCGCTCGATCTCGGCGTCGTAGCCCTCGCCGACGAAGCGCTCGCGCAGGCGTCCATGCTTGTCGAACAGCAGTTGCGTCGGCCAGGCGGTCACGCCGTAGGCGTTCCAGATGCGCGAGTCGTCGTCGTAGACGACGGGCCAGCTGATTCCCTGGTCCGCCAGCGCGGCGCGCAGGTTGGCGTGGACGCGCTCCTCGGGCAGCTCGGGCGTGTGCACGCCGATGATCGTCACCGCGTCGGTGCCGTACTCGCGGCGCAGATGTTGCAGCTCGGGCGTGACGTGCCGGCAGTTGATGCACGAGAAGGCGAACACGTCGACCAGCGTGACGCGTCCGTCGGTCGCGGGCGGCGCGGTCACGTTGGCCCATCCGCCGCCGGTGAGCACCGGCGCCAGCGTGAGCGCGCTGGCCAGCAGCGGCGCGATGAAGCCGATCATGCCGTGACCTCCTGCGGAACGACGATCGAACGGCCGGCGGTGCGCAGGCGTCCGGCCTCGACCAGTTTAGCGATCTCGACGCTGACGGTCTCGCGGGTGCTCCCGACCAGCGAGGCGACGTCGGCGTGCGTCAAGCGCAGCGCGACCTTCGTCCCGCCCGACACGGGAACGCCGTGCTCGAGCGCGAGCTTGCGGTAGAGGTGCTCGATGCGGTCGCCGACCCGGGCGTAGGCCAGGTCTTCCATCGTCGAGCGGGCCGCGTCGAGCTTGTCGCTGAGCAGCCGGGCGACGTTGAGGGCCAGCGCCGGATCGCGCGTCAGCAGCGCGAAGACGTCCTCGGCGCGCGAGGTGCACAGCAGCGAGTCCTCCATGACGACCGCGACCGTCGTGCGCGGCTCGTCGCCGAACAGCACTTCCTCGCCGAACAGGTCGCCCGGACCGAGCAGCGCGACGGTGACGTCCTTGCCGTCCTCGGTCAGCCGCGCGATCCGCACCGCTCCGCGCTTGACGAAGTAGACGATGCGGGTCGTGTCGCCTTGCTCGAAAACGTGCGTGCCACGCGGCATCTCGCACATGGTGAACAGGTGCTCGGCCTCCGCGACGCCGTCTTCCGTCGTCTGCGCGAAGAGCCGGTTCTGCCGCAGGTACCAGACCTTGTTGGCGTCGGTCATCTCGTTCATGCTAGCACCGGCTTCATGACGACGCGGTAAGCGCGCTTACCACCTCAGTGGCCGCCGGCCGGGCCCTGGACCACCTGGACCAGGTCCTGCGGCCGAATCCAGCGCGCCATCGCCGCCCGCACGCCGGCCGGCGTCGCCGCCAGCTGCGCCAGCGCGTCGATGCGGTCTTGGTCGAGCGGCTGCCCGATCGACGCGTAGGCGAGCATCTCGTCCGCGACCGACTCGTACGACTCGTGCGCGACCGGGATCGACCCGACCACGAGCGCCTTGGCACGCAGCAGCCGGCCCGCGTCGAGCGGGCGCTTCTGCAGCGCCGTCAGGTCGGTGACGACCAGACGCGACGCCGCGGCGACGTTGCGCGGATCGGCGCCGTACGAGATGGTGAAGCGGCTGCGATTGCGTCCGGGCGCCACGGCAGAGTCAACGGTGTAGGCGTAGCCGTGGATTTCGCGCAGGTCGTGGTAGAGCAACGAGGCGTAGAAGCCGCCCGTCAAGACGGTGTTGGCCAGCTGCAAGAGCGGCAGGTCCTTGTCTTGGTAGGTCAGCGGCAGCATCTCGCCCAGCGTCACCTCGGCTTGAATCCGTCCGGTGGCCGGCACGTACGCGGTGACGCGCTTGTTCGGCCGCACCGGCGGCGGAAAGACGTTCGGCGTCGGCCCGGTCGCGTGCCAATCGCCGAAGTACTTCTCGACGCTCGCGCGCGCGGCGTCGGGCGTGACGTCGCCGATCACGACGATGGTGGTGAGGTCGGGTCGATACGATTGCTGGTAGAACGAGCGCACGTCGTCCAGCGTGACCGTGCTCGCCGTCTGCGGCGTCGGCGTGCGCCGGCCCGGATCGCCCGGCGGGAGCAGCGCGTCCGTCAGCGCGACCTGCGCGCGATAGGCCGGGCTCTGCACGGTGCCCTCGAGCTCGCCGACCACCTGCTGTTTGACGATCGCGAACGCGTCGGCGGGGAAGCGCGGGTGCAGCTCGTCGTCGGCAAGCAGCTGCACGCCGCGGTCGAAGTCCGAGGAGAGTACGTCCAAGCCGAAGCTCGTTCCGGCCGAGACGTTGGCCGCGATCGCGTCGAGCTTCGTCTGGTACGCGATCCGGTCGTCGGACTGCGTCCCGAACTCGAACAGATTGTCGGTGATGTCGTCGATGCCGTCCTTGCCGGGCGGGTCCTGCACGCCGTCGTTGTGCAGCACCAGGCCGCGCAGCACGACGGTGTGCGAGATCTGCGAGGGGACGACGATCAGCTTGATCCCGTTGGGCAGGGTTTCTTGCGTCGGCGCCAACGTCGAGGGCGCGACGGTCAGGTGCGAGAGGACGTTCTTGGCGAACGCCGGCAGCGGCGTGTTCGGATTGGGGACGACGGTGTTGTTCTCGCCCTCGCGACCGCCGAACGCGGCGCCGGCGGCCGCCTTGGGCGTCGAGATCGCGACCGTCGCCGTGCTGTTGTCGTAGTCGGTGCGCAGCACGCGGTTGACGTCGTCGACGGTGACCTTCGCGATCCCCGCCAGGTCTTCGTCGGGCGTGCGGTGCTCGACGGCCAGCGCGTCGCTCCAGGTCGAGGCCAGTCCGCTGACCGAGTTGACGGCGAACTGCGCCTGCGCCAGCTCGCGCTTCTTCATCACCTCGACCAGGTCGGCCGGCACGCCGGTCTTCTTGTAGCCGTCGATCACCGCTTCGACCTCGGCGACCGCGTCGTCGCCCTTGGTCGACACCGGTACCGCCGCGCCGACCAGCGACACGCCGGCGGCCGGATAGGTCTGTCCCTGCGCGAAGGTCTGCAGCGCCTTGCCCGAGACCTGGAGATCGTACAACGCGCCGCGCGGGCTGTTGAGGATGTCGCTGAGGATCTCGGACGCGTAGTAGTCGGGGCTGTCGTAGCCCGGCACGCGGTAGGCGACGAACGCCAGCGTGATCGGGTCCGAGCTGTTGTCGCGCAGCGTGAGCGGGGTGAGCGGCTGCAGCCGCACCGGCTGGCGCGCCGGCAGCGCCGCCGACGGATCGTCGGCCCACAGCGCGGTGACCTTCGCGATGGTGGCCTGCGGATCGACGTCGCCGGCGATCACGTAGATCGCGTTGTTCGGATGGTACCAGCGATCGTAGAAGCGCCGCAGATCCGGCGCCTGCAGCTGCTTGAAGCTGGCCACCGTGCCCAGCCCGGTGTCGGCGTACGGCGTGCCGGCCATGACGTGCTCGATCGCCTTCGTGTAGAGCCGGTAGCTCGCGCTGGAGTTGTCGCGGGTGACTTCTTGCGTGATCGCGCCGCGCTCTTCGTCCCATCCCTGCTGCGAGTCGAGGATGCCGCTCGCGCGCGAGCGCTCGAGATGCAGCGCGATGTCGAGATCCTGGGTCGGCACCTCGAAGAAGAACTGGGTGATCTCGTTCTGGGTGTCGGCGTTGAACGTGCCGCCGGTGACCGCCATCGTCTGCGCGAACTGCGAGGCGCCGATCGTTCGGCTGCCGCGGAACATCATGTGCTCCTGCGCGTGCGCCGTGCCGGTGACCGACTCGTCGTCGGCGCCGGCCAAGTAGTTCATCCAGGTCGAGACGACCGGGGCCAGGCGGTCGCGGATCACGACGACCTGCATCCCGTCGGGCAAGGTCGCGCGGGTCACGTCGGCGCTGAGCGGCTGGGGTTGCGCACCCGCCGGAGCCAAGGGACCGGCGAGGAGTGCCGCGGCGAGCGCGGCGGCGGCGAAGGGGCGCAGGCGGTTCATGGTCTCTGAACGTTCCGAGCGGACGAGGCGGCACCTCGCGCACCGTGGAACGCCTGCGTCCGTGCCCGAAGCCGCCCTCCGCGTCACCCGGCAGGCGAGGCGCGTCCGCGTGACGCTGGCCCGCCCCGACGTGCGCAACGCCTTCAACGCCGCGCTGATCGCGGAGCTGCGCGACACGTTTCTCGCCCTCGCCGTGGAGCCGCACGTTCGCGTCGTGATCCTGGAAGGCGAGGGCAAGGTCTTCTGCGGGGGCGCCGACGTCAACTGGATGCGCGCGTCGCTCGATCTCTCCGAGGACGACAACGTCCACGACGCCGAGGCGATGTCCGACATGTACCGCGCGATCGACCGCTGCCCGAAAGGCGTGATCGTGCGCGCGCACGGCGCGGCCCTGGGCGGCGGCGCCGGGCTGTGCGCGGTGGGCGACGCGGTCGTCACCGACGCCGAAGCGATCTTCGGCTTCACCGAGACCAAGCTCGGCATCATCCCGGCCGTCATCTCGCCGTTCGTGCTGGCGAAGATCGGTGCCGGCAACGCGCGCCGGTACTTCTTGAGCGGCGAACGTTTCGACGCGCGGACCGCGCAGGCGATCGGCCTGGTGCACGAAGTCGTGCCGGGCGACGCGCTGGACGGGACGGTCGACGCGATCGCGAGCGAGCTCGAGAGCGCCGGACCCGAAGCGGTGGCCGCCGCGAAGGGACTGATCCCGCAGGTGCTGGCGGCCAGCTACGACGGGAGCCGCACGCTGACCGCGCGCGCGATCGCGCGCCGCCGCACCAGCGCCGAAGGACAGGACGGGCTGCGCGCCTTCCTCGAGCGGCGGCCGGCGGGGTGGATCGCGCCGTGATCCGCCGTCTGCTGATCGCCAACCGTGGCGAGATCGCGATCCGCATCGCGCGCGGCGCGCGCGAGCTCGGCATCGTGCCGGTCGGCGTCTACTCCGACGCCGACGCGCACGCGCTGTTCCGCTCGTCGATGGACGCCACGCTGCGCATCGGCCGCGGTCCGGCCGGCGAATCGTATCTCGACGGCGAGCGGATCGTCGCCGCCGCGAAAACGCTGGGCGCCGACGCGATCCATCCCGGGTACGGCTTCCTCTCCGAGCGCGCCTCGTTTGCCCAGCTGGTCGTCGACGCGGGGCTGACGTTCGTGGGGCCGACGCCGGACGCGATCGCGGCGATGGGCTCGAAGATCGACGCCAAGCGCCGCGTGCGCGCGGCGGGCGTCCCGGTCGTTCCCGGCTACGACGGCGACGACCAGCGCGATGCGGTGCTGCGCGAGCACGCAACGCGCATCGGCACGCCGCTGCTCATTAAGGCGTCGGCGGGCGGCGGCGGACGCGGGATGCGGGTGGTCGAGAACCTTGCCGACTTCGACGAGGCGCTGGCGAGCGCGCGCCGCGAAGCCAAGGCGGCCTTCGGCGACGACGCGGTGCTGCTCGAGCGGTACCTGACGCGCCCGCGACACGTCGAGTTCCAGATCCTGGCCGACGCCTACGGCGCGACCGTGCACCTGGGCGAGCGGGAGTGCTCGATCCAGCGCCGTCACCAGAAGGTCATCGAGGAGGCGCCGAGCGTCGCGCTCGATCCCGGCCTGCGCGCGCACATGGGTCAGGCCGCCGTCGAAGCCGCGCGCAGCGTCGGCTACACCAACGCCGGCACGGCCGAGTTCATGCTCGACGCCGACGGCGCGTTCTACTTCCTGGAGATGAACGCGCGCCTGCAGGTCGAGCACCCGGTGACGGAGCTGGTGTACGGCGTCGACCTCGTGCACGAGCAGCTGCGCATCGCCGGCGGCGAACGCTTGCGCTTCACCCAAGCCGATCTCGTGCCGCGCGGCTGGGCGATCGAAGCGCGCCTCAACGCCGAGGATCCCGCGCACGACTTCCTGCCGCAAGCCGGTACGATCGCGACCTTCGAAGTCCCGCGCGGCCCCGGCGTGCGGCTCGACAGCGGCTTCGCCGCCGGCAACGAGGTGCCGGTCTTCTACGACTCGCTGCTGGCCAAGATCATCGTGTGGGGCGCCGACCGCGACGCCGCCGTCGCGCGCCTGGCCGTGACCCTGCGCGAGACCGACGTCGCGGGCGTGGCCACGAACCTGCCGCTGCTGCGCGCGATCGTCGGCGACGAGCGCTATCGCGCCGGCGAGACGACGACGCGCTTCCTCGACGAGCGGATGCCGACGTACCACCTGGGCATCCCGCGCGCCACCGAGGCCGCCAAGCTGCGCGTCGCCGCGGCACTGCTCGCGCGCGCCGGCGACTGGCGGCTCGGCGGCGTCGGCGTACCGCTGGCATACGCGATCGACGGCGACCCGGTCCGCGCCCACGCGACCTTCGACGGGACGCGCTGGCGGCTGAGCGGCGACCTGATCGCGACGATCGAGGCCAACGGCTGCGACGCGACCGCGACGCAGACCGGCGGCACCGTCGCGCTGAACGGCAGCATCGTGCGCTGGACGTGGCTGGCGCCGCCGAGCGCGTCGGCCGACCACGGCGCGCACGCCGCCGGCTCCGGTGAGGTGACCGCGCCCATGCCGGGCAAGATCGTCAGCGTGGCGGCTGAGCCCGGCGCCCACGTCGAGCAGCGCGCGCTGCTGATCGTGCTCGAGGCGATGAAGATGGAGCACCGCATCGAGGCCCCGATCGCGGGCACCGTCGGCGAGGTCCGCGTCAAACCCGGCGACCTGGTCGCCAGCGGCGCGCTGCTGGTCACCATCGGCGCGTAGCCGTGCGCGTCATCCTGATTCCCGGCTGGAACGAGGCGGCGGCGCTGATGCGCACCTTCGACGAGGGGCGGCACGGGATCGACGGGCTGGCCGCCTATGGCTTCGACTGCTCGATCTTTCCGGTCGACGGCGACGACCCGCTGCGCGAGCGGATCGATCGCTTCGCGGCGTTTCTCGACGCGCTGCGCACCCGCGAGGGCGACGAGGCGTTTCCGGTCGCGACGGTGGGCTACAGCATGGGCGGCCTGGTCAACCGCGGCTTCTTACGCGCGTATCCGCATCGCGCGCACGAGATCGCGGCGACGGTGCAGATCGCGGCGCCCAACGGCGGCCTCATCACCAACTACGCCGTCGGCACGCTGCGCATCGCGCGCGTCCCCACCCACGTCTTGGCCGACCTCGACGTCGCCTCGCCGTTCGTGACCTGGCTGAACGGGACCGGCGGCTGCTGGGTGCCCGATCCCGACAACGCCCGCAAGCAGCGCTGGAAGCTCGATCGCGAGCCGTGGGTCGCGCCCGAGGGCCACCGCGTGCTGCACCTGGCCGGCCGGATGCCGAAGTACGGCTTGCAGAGCGACGGCGTCGTCATGATCGAGTCCGCGTCGCTCGACGGTGCGCTGACGTGCACGACGCTCGACGGCGACGCCGCCAACCACCTCAACCTCGGCGCGGCGTCGAACCTGTTCGCGACGATCTTCCGCCGCTTCCGGCACGACGACGCGGTGTGGCCGACGTGCGTCGCGCAGATCGCGAAGTTCTTGCGCGGCGAGCCGGTGGAGACCCAGATCACGACCGCTTGATGAGTCGCATCCCGGTCGACGGCGACAAGTAACCGGGCCGTCCAGCGGGAACACGGGGTCGGGTGAGCACCACCCGGCCTCCGTCTTCCCTCGCCATTCGCACCGGTTCGTTCTGCGACGGCACGCCGGCCGCCGCGCGGCGCAACGTGACGCTGCTGGTCGAAGGCGACCGGATCACCGCCATCCGGCCGAACGACGGCCCCGTCCCGGCCGACCGCACGCTGGAGGCGGCCTGCGTCGTCCCGGGGCTGATCAACGCGCACGCGCACCTGGAGGCCAACGGCGAGCCCGACCTGGCCTCGGTGATCGTCTTGCGCACGCCGCTGCAGCGCGCGCTCTACGCCGCGCAGAACGCGCGGTTGGCGCTGCAGGCCGGCGTCACCACCGTGCGCGACCTGGGCGCGGCCGACGGCACCGCGATCGCGGTACGCGACGCGGTCGAAAAGGGCGAGCACCCCGGCCCGACCATCATTCCCGCCGGCCGCGCGCTGTGCATGACCGGCGGGCACGGGTTCTTCATGGGCCGCGAGACCGACGGCCCGTGGGACGCGCGCAAGGCCGTGCGCGAGCAGCGCAAAGCGGGCGCCGGCGTCATCAAGCTGATCGCGACCGGCGGCGTGCTCACCAAGGGCGCCGTGCCGGGACAGGACCAGCTGACCGAGGACGAGATGCGCGCGGCCGTCGACGAGGCGCACACGCACGGGATGCGCGTCGGCGCGCACGCGATCGGCACCAGCGGAATCAAGAACGCGCTGCGCGCCGGCGTCGACTCGATCGAGCACGGGCACCTGCTCGACGACGAGGCGATCGCGCTGTTCCTCGAACGCGGAACGCGCCTGGTGCCGACGCTGGCGGCGGTGACCTGCATCGTCGAGAACGCGCAGAACGGGACGCAGCCGGACTTCGTCGTGCGCAAGGCGCTCGAGCTCAACGAGCGCGCCGGCGAGAACGTGCGCCGCGCCTGGCGGGCCGGCGTGCGCATCGCCGGCGGCTCCGACGCCGGGACGCCGTACAACTTCCATCAGAACTACGCCTACGAAGTCGAGCTGATGGTGCGCGTGCTTGGCATGGCGCCGCTCGAGGCGCTGCACGCGGCGACGCAGAGCGCGGGCGAGCTGCTCGGCGTCGAGGCCGGCGTGCTCGACACCGGACGCCCGGCCGACGTACTGCTGCTGGCGGGCGACGCCGGCACCGACGTGCGCGCGCTGCGCGACCCGCAGGCCGTGATCAAGGCGGGCGCGATCGTTCACCAGCGTGCCTGACGGCAGTCTGGCCGGACTGCGCGTCGCGATCCTCGCGCCGATCAGCTGGCCGGCGCCGCCGCCCGGCTACGGCCCGTGGGAGCAGGTCGCCTCCGACATCGCCCGCGGCATGGTCGCGCGGGGACTGGACGTCACGCTGTTCGCGACCGGCAACTCGCGCAGCCCCGGCAAGCTCGCATCCGTGATCCCCGTCGGACTCAACGAAGACCCGGCGCTCAACGGCGAGGTCAGCGTCGAGTTGCACATCGCCTCGCTGTTCGCGCGCGCGCGCGAGTTCGATCTGATCCACAACAACTTGGATTGGAAGCCGCTGCTCTACGCGCTGGCGACCGACGCGCCGCCGCTGCTCACGACCGTGCACGGCTTCTCCTCGCCGCCGATCTTGGGCGCGTACTACGCCGGCGCGGCGCGCTCGTTCTACTGTTCGATCAGCGACGCCGATCGCGACCCGGGCCTGGCGTACCTGGCGACGACCTACAACGGCGTCGACCCCAACGCGTGGACGTTTCGCGAGCACCCCGGCGACTATCTGCTGTTCTTCGCGCGCTTCCACCCCGAGAAGGGCGCGCACCTGGCGATCGAGGTCGCCCGCCGCGCGGGCGTGCGTCTGAAGATGGCCGGCATTCCGCACGACGAGGCATACTTTCGCGAGCAGGTCGCGCCGTACATCGACGGCGACGCGGTGCAGTACCTCGGCCACGTGCAAGGCGCCGCGCGCGACGAGCTGGTCGGCGGCGCGCTGGCGCTGGTGCACCTGACGACGCGGCCGGAACGCTTCGGTCTGACGCTGATCGAGGCGATGGCGTGCGGCACGCCGGTGCTGGGCGCGCGCATGGGCTCGATCCCCGAGATCGTCGTCGACGGCGTGACCGGCTATCTGTGCGACGACGTCGCGCAAGCCGTCGCGCGCGTGCCGGACCTGGCGACGCTCTCGCGCCGCGCGTGCCGCGCGCACGTCGAGGCGACCTTCTCGCTCGAGCGGATGACGGAGCGCTATCTCGCCGCCTACGCCGAGGCGCTGCGCTTGTGCCTGCCGCCGCCCCCGACCGACGAACAGCTGCGCTGGCGCGCCCACGACTGGTGGGACCGGCCGCAGGCGTTTACCGACCTCCCGCCCAAGCCGCGCAGCCGCTGATGTTCGCGTTCGTCGTCTCCCTGCGGCGGCCGCTCGACGAGGCCGACCGCGCGACCCTCGCCGCGCTCGCGCGCGTCAACATTCCGGTCCACGTCCTCGATGCCGCGACGCTGGACCCCGCGCGCTTGGCGGACGCGTGCGCGCTGCCGCCGCGCCTGGTCATGGTCGCCGTCGACGACGCTGCGTTGGGCGAACGGCTCGCCGCCGGCGGCTACGACGCGCACGTGCTCGGGGCGGGCGAACCGCTGGCGAACGCGCTGCCGGCGCTCGAGGTCGCGTTCTGCCGCGCCTCGCTCGAGCTGCGCGGGTTGGTGGCGCGGCTCTTCCGCCGCCCCCACTAAGCGCCGATCGCCGCCGCCTGGAGGACGACGAACTCGGCCCCGGCCATCGTCAACCGGCCGGCGTCGCGCAGCTTGCCGACCTCGACCGAGACCGTCTCGCGCGTCGAGCCGACCAGCGAGGCGATGTCGGCGTGGGTGAGCTTGAGCGTGATGCGCACGTTGCCGTTCTGTTCGCGCACGCCGTGCTCGTCGGCCAGGCGTTGGAACAGGCGCACGATGCGATCCGGCACCTTGAGCGCCGCCAGGTCCTCGATCGTCGAGATCGCCTCGTCGCGCTGCTCGTGCAGATAGCGCGCCATGTTGAGCGCGATCGCCGGCTGCGTCGCGATCAGCCCGAACAGGTCTTGCGCGCGCGAGGTGCACACCAGCGCGTCCTCGATGACGGTCGCGATCGTCTTGCGCTCGGTCTCGCCGAACAGCGCTTCCTCGCCGAAGACGTCGCCCTGGCCCAGGATCGCGATCGTCACTTCCTTCCCGTCGGCGGTGACGCGCGAGAGCCGCACGCGACCGCGCTTGAGGAAGTAGACGGTGCCGGCCGGATCGCCTTGCTCGAAGAGCATCGTTCGCCGTCCGCGCTCGAGGATGGTGAAGAGGTGGTTGCAGCCCGAGAGCACGTCCTCGCCCACCCGCTCGAAGAGCCGGCTCCGGCGCAGATACCAGACCTTGTTCTCACGGACCATCCGGAACGTCCCCACCACTCTCGTCGGGCGGTTCCCTTCGCCACCGGCCGCGGCCGGCCATGGGCGACCCGGACCACATGTTCACGATTTGACAACTGACCGGCGGTCAGTCAGTATAGCGGAGCCCATGGCGATCCGGCTTTCCGGTCACCAGCCCTTCGTGCGGTACTTCGCGGCCCGTACCGTCTCGGAGTTCGCCTACCAGATGGCCGGCGTCGCGGTCGGGTGGCAGGTCTACGCGCTCACCCGCAGCGCGTTGGCGCTCGGGCTGATCGGCCTGACCCAGTTCGTCCCTTCGGCGCTGCTGGTGTTCGTGGCCGGCCACACGGCGGACCGCTACGACCGCCGGCGCGTCGTCGCGATCTGCCGCGTCGTGCAGGGCCTCGCCGCGGCATACCTCGCCTGGGGCAGCTTAGCGGGCCGGCTGCGCGTGCCGGATCTCTTCGCCGCGGTCGTCGTGCTCGGCGTCGCCTGGTCGTTCGAGAGCCCCGCCGACGCCGCGCTGCTGACCGGTGTGACGCCGGCGGGGATCTTCCAGCGCGCGGCGGCGACCGTCAACGGCGCCGGCGAGGTCGCCTCCATCGCCGGACCCGCGGTGGGCGGGCTGGCCTACGCGCTCTCGCCCGGCGTGCCGTACGCGCTGATCGCCCTCTTCTCGCTGGTCGCGGCGGTGCTCGACCTCACCATCCGGCTCGAGCGGCCGATCACCGTGCGCGAAGCCAGCTCACCGCGCGAGATGTTCGCGGGCGTCGCGTTCGTGCGCCGCAGCCCCGCGATCTTGGGGACCATCTCGCTCGACCTGTTCGCGGTGCTGTTCGGCGGCGTCACCGCGCTGCTCCCGATCTACGCACGCGACGTGCTGCACACCGGGCCGTGGGGCCTCGGCCTCTTGCGCAGCGCGCCGGCGATCGGCGCGCTGGTGACGGCCGCACTGCTCGCCCGTCACGGGATCGCGCGCCGTGCCGGGCGCAAGATGTTCTGGGCCGTGATCGCGTTCGGGGCGGCGACGGTCGTGTTCGCCGTCTCGCACCTGCTGTGGCTCTCGGTGCTGGCGCTGGCGGCGCTCGGTGCGGCCGACGCGGTGAGCGTCGTGGTGCGCTCGGCGCTGGTGCAACTCGGAACGCCGGACGCGATGCGCGGCCGCGTCGGCGCCGTCCACTACCTGTTCGTCAACGCCTCCAACCAGCTCGGCCAGTTCGAGAGCGGCGTCACCGCGGCGCTGCTCGGCGCGATGCCGGCCGCGGCGCTGGGCGGCGTCGGCACGATCGCGGTCGCGCTGCTGTGGATGCGGCTCTTCCCCGGCCTGCGCGCCGTCGACCGGCTCGAATGAGCGCCGAAGTGAAGCGCCCGCGCACCAAGCCGGCGGCGGTGCGGCGTGAGGAGCTGCTCGACGCGGCCGAACGGCGCTTCGTCGCGCACGGCGTCGCCGCGACCAGCGTCGAGGAGATCGTCGCCGACGCGGGCGTCGCGAAGGGCACGTTCTACCTGTACTTCGACGCCAAGGAAGCGCTGCTGCCGGCGTTGCGCGACCGGTACGCGACCGCGTTCCGCGTGACGCTCGCCTCCGCCGTCGCGCGCCGGAAGCCGGACGACTGGGCCGGCCGGCTGCGCACCTGGGTCGAGGTCGCGGTCACCGACTACCTCGAGCGGGCCGCGCTGCACGACGTCGTGTTCCATACGGGAGGAGCGCGCGTGCTCGATCACCACGGCGACTTTCCGGTCGTCGACGACCTCGCCGCGCTGCTGCGCGAGGGCGCGAGAGCCGGCGCGTGGTCGGCCGAGACGCCGCGCCAGACCGCGCTGATGCTCTTCCACGCCCTGCACGGTGCGGTCGACGACACGATCGCCGGCAGCGAGCCCGTCGACCGCAAGCGTCTCACCGTTGCGCTGGTGCGCTTCTTCCGGCGCGCGGTCGCCGCGGTCTGACGCGCGCGCGGGCTCGCGCGCTCAGAACGTGCGGTCCAGGACCGAGGTCAGGTTGCCGTGCAGCACGTCGGTCGGGATGACCGGACAATCGGGGACGCGCTGCGGCCCCTTCTCGGTCGCCGTGTCGGCGACCCAGCACTCACCGGGCACGATCGCGCAATAGCACGTCCGCACGTTCATGCGGCTCAACGCGCGCGCCAACGTGGGCGCGAACAGCGCGCTTTGGAAGTGCATCATGCGCATGCTCACGCCCGGCCGCAGCACCATCCCCGGTCCGCCCGACGCGAAATCCACGCCGACGGTGCCGTGGGTGCGGCCGGCACGCTGAATGATGTGATCGCCCAGCAAGGCATGCAGGACGGCGACGAAGTCGGGCTTCGAAACGCCGTCGACGGTCACGACGACGCTTTGCAGCACGGCCGGACCCAGGCCGTTGTTGGTCAGCGCCAGCGCGACCTCGGGCGGGTGCAGATCGGAGGAGACCGAGACGTAGGGCCACACCTGCGCGTTGAGCTCCTGCTGGATCACCTGGGTCTGCCACCAGGCCACGCCGGTCGCGGCCGTCGACATCACCAGCGCACAGATCGCGATGATCAGATCGAGGCGCAGGCCTTTGCGCAGCGCAGCCGTCTCGGCGTCGTTCGGCTCGACGCTCATCGCAGCGCGGCGGCGCGGTCGTCGACCCAGTGCAACACGTTTCGTCCGCGCTCGGCCTTGGCCAGCGCATCGTCGACGGTCTCGCCCAGGACGGTGAAGTGGCCCATCTTGCGGCGCAGCGCCGCGTGCGCCTTGCCGTAGAGGTGCAGCTTGAGGTCGCGCTCGCGCAACAGCTCGTCGATGCCGCCCAGCGTGTCGCCGGCGCCCGCACCCAGGATGTTGACCATCACCGCCGGCGCGAACTGGCGCGGCTCGACCAGCGGCAGACCGCAGATCGCGCGCACGTGCAGGTCGTACTGGCTGACTTGCGTGGCGTCGAGCGAGTAGTGGCCGCTGTTGTGGACGCGCGGCGCGATCTCGTTGACGAGCAACTCGTCGCCCAGCTGGAAGAACTCGACGCAGAACGTGCCGACGATCTCGAGCCGCTCGGCGATCGTGGTGGCGTAGGCGCGCGCGCGCGCGGCGATGGCCGGGTCGATCCGGCCCGGCACGATCGTCGTCGCCAGCACGCCGTGGTCGTGCTGGTTCTCGGAGGTCGGGAAGGCGACGATCTGGCCGGCTTCGTTGCGCACCGCGATGATCGAGAGCTCGCGATCGAACGGGATCAGCCGCTCCCAGATCAGCGCGCGTCCCTTCGCCTGGGTCCACGCCCGCGCGGCCTCCTCGGGCGAGCGCACGACCCACTGACCTTTGCCGTCGTAGCCGCCCAGCGTCGTCTTGAGCACGCCGGGATAGCCGATCTCGGTGGCGGCCCAGTCCAGCTCTTCGCGCGTGCGCACCGGGGCGAAGTCCGCCGTCGGGATCCCGCACTCGCGCACGAAGGTCTTCTCGAAGATGCGCTCTTGCGTGATGCGCAGTGCCGTCGAGCCCGGGTGCACGATGCGACGGTCGGCTTCGAGTGCCAGCACCGACTCGAGCGGGATGTTCTCGAACTCGTAGGTCACCACGTCGCTGCGCGCGCCCAGCTCGCCGATCGCGCGCAAATCGTCGTAGGCGGCGACGATCTGCTCGTCGGCGACCTGACCGGTCGGCGAATCGGGAAACGGCTCGAGCGTGACGACGCGCAAGCCCATCCGCTTCGCTTCCAGCGTCAGCATGCGGCCCAATTGGCCGCCGCCGAGGATGCCGATCGTACGGATCACAGCGCGGTCGCCTCGACCTCGGCCGCGACGCGTTCGCGGCGCTCCGCCAACCGTTGCGCGAGCGCCGGGTCGTGCAGCGCGAGGATGCGCGCGGCGAAGAGCGCCGCGTTGGCGGCGCCGCCGATCGCCATCGTCGCGACCGGCACGCCGGCCGGCATCTGCGCGATCGAGAGCAGCGAGTCGAGGCCCTTGAGCGCCTTCGACTCGACCGGCACGCCGACGACCGGCAGATCGGTCTTGGTCGCGACCATCCCCGGCAGGTGCGCGGCGCCGCCGGCGCCCGCGATGATGACCTGCAGACCGCGCCCGGCCGCTTCGCTCGCATAGCGGAACATCAGGTCGGGCGTGCGGTGCGCCGAGACGACCTTGAGCTCGAAGGGGACGCCCAGCTCCTGCAGGGTGGTCGCGGCCGCCCGCATCGTCTCCAGGTCCGACTTCGAGCCCATGATAATGCCGACGCGAGGCGCTCCGTTCACGGTACCGCCGTTCGCGCGGTTCCGCGTGGTTCCATGCTCGTGAGCCGGCGGCCGGGCGTCGCCCGCCCGAGCCGCCGGCCGTTCGCGCCCGCCGCGCTAGGGCTTGCTGCTCAGCGCGCAGTTCGTCGTCGGATCGAGGACCAGGATGAACGTGTTGGACGGGTTCGTGAACTGCTTGCTGATGGAGTAGAGGACGCCGTAGGCGTTCAGCGGCTGGCTCGGCGGCTTGAAGTACACCCCGAAGCTATAACTGCTGGAGAGCCCTAACGGGTGAAGGTTGTAGACCTTCCCCATGAACTGGACCTCGGCGCGCTCCATCAGGGTCTTCGGATCGATGTTGTAGGTCGTCGTCGCCGTCATGCCCAGCAGGTGGCCGAACTTCGCCCTGCAAGCCGGGTCTTTGGCGGGGTTGCGGCTGCCCGTCTGGTTGAGCCCGTACAGATAGCGCGTGACGGTCTGGGTTCGACCGGTTTGCGCGGATGCGGGCACAATCGCGGTAGCGGCGAAGCCGAACGCGACGAAGGCCGCAGCCAGGAATCGAATGCTGTTCTTCATGGTGCTTTCTCCCGAAAAAGAATGTGTTCGTCGAGCCGCACATGAGGAAAGAACAGCGCGCAAGGTCGTGATAAATGCACACCCGATACGTTCCACACCCGTGTTTCCCGACGACACGCGATCCGTTGATCGATGACTGCTCGCCGCGTGGCGAGCAGATGGATGTCGGTGTCCTTTTCTACACCGGCAAAGCGAGCGGTGTCAAGCGATGAGGTTTTCGCTCGGGATCAACTACTGGCCGCGGCGCAGCGCGATGGCGATGTGGCGGCGTTTCGACGCGGGCGAGATCCGCGAGGACCTGGCGCGCATCGCCGAGCTGGGGCTCGACTCGGTCCGGTTCTTCCTGCGCTGGGCCGACTTCCAGCCCGAGCCGCGGACGCTCGACCGGACGATGCTCACGCGGCTGGAGACGTTCGCCGACCTGGTCGCGCAAGCGGGACTCCAAGCGATGCCGACGCTGTCCTGCGGCCACATGAGCGGCGTCAACTGGCTGCCGTCGTGGTCGCTCGACCCGGCCACGACCACCGCCCGCTTTCGCACGATCACCGAACGGGGCGAGTCGCCGAACGGGATCGGCGACTTCTACCTGCCCGGTCCATTGCTCGAAGCGCAGGTGCGTTTCGCGCGCGCGGTCGGCGAGCGTCTGCGCGCGCATCCGGCCGTGACGGCGTGGGACCTGGGCAACGAGTTCAGCAACCTGCGCGAGCCGACGTCGGCCGACGCCGCGGCAACGTGGAGCCGCGTGCTCGTCGACGCGCTCGAGGCGACGTCGGGCATTCCGTCCACCGCCGGGACGCACGGCGAGGACCTGACCCTCGACCGCGCCCTGCGCCTCTCCTCGCTGTGCTCGTCGTATCCGTACGCCACGATGCACGGGTACAGCGTCTACAGCGCGTTCGCGCGCGATCGCCTCGATCCCGAGGTGGTGCCGTTCTTGGCGGCGCTCGCCTCGAACTTCAGCGGCAAGCCCGTGCTCTTCACCGAGTTCGGCAACCCCGCGTGTCAAGCCGGCACGACGCTGCCGCTCGCGTGCCTCGACGAAGACGAGATGGCGACGTACTGCACGCGCGTGCTCGACCGGCTGCACGCCGACGGCTACCTGGGCGGCTGGTGGTGGTGCTGGGCCGACTACGCCGACGCGCTGCGCGACGAGCCGCCGTTCGATCGCGCGCCGCACGAGCGCGCCTTCGGGATCATCCGCAGCGACGGCAGCACGAAGCCGGTCGCCGACGCGCTCGCCGCGTTCGCGCGCGAGCGCCGCAGCGTCGCACCGCCGGTCGCCGACCGCCCCGTCCTCGACGAGCGAACCTACTACGCCGCGCTGCCGCAGGCGACCGGCGAGGCATATCGGGTGTACCTCACGCGCGTCGAGGAACGGCGCGGTGCGATGCGGTAAGCCGAAGCGGTGCGCGAGAATACCCTCAAACGCCGGCTCGACGCCGGCGAGACCGTCCACGGCGCGTGGCTGATGCTGGCCGAGCCGCTGGCGGCCGAAGCGATGGCCAGCGCGGGCTTCGATTGGCTCTTGATCGACATGGAACACGGGCCGATTCCCTTGCAGGTCGCGGCGACGATGGTGACCGCGCTGCGCGCGGCCGGCGTGACGCCGTTCGTGCGGCCGGCCTGGAACGAACCGGCGCAGATCCAGCGCGTGCTCGACCTGGGCTGTTCGGGGATCGTCGTCCCGGTCGTCAACACCGCCGACGACGCGCGGCGGGTCGTGCGCGACGCCCGCTTCCCGCCCCTGGGCGAGCGCAGCCGCGGCGCGGTGCGCGCCAACCTCGCCTTCGGCACCGACGGCAACACCTACAGCGAACGGGCCAACGACGAAGTGCTGGTCTACGTGCAGATCGAGACGGAGGAAGCCGTCGAGAACTGTGCGGCGATCGCCGCCGTCCCGGGCGTCGACGGCGTGTTCCTGGGCCCGAACGACCTCGCCGCGTCGGGCGGCAAGCGCTGGCCGGACGTCTGGAAGCGCGACGAGGTCTACATGAAGAAGATCGCGCACGTCGCGCAGGTCGCGCGCGCGGCCGGCAAGCACGCCGGCATCCTCGCGCGTGACGGCGCGATGGCCGGCGAGATGGCCGCCGCCGGCTACGATTTCGTCGGCGTCTCGAGCGACATCAACTACCTGATGGGGACCGCGAAGCGCGAGCTCGAGGCGGCGCGGCGCGGAACGGGATGAACGTCGCGCTGATCACCGGCGCTTCGTCGGGGATCGGCAACGCGCTGGTGCTGCTGGCCGCGCGCGCCGGCTATCAGGTCGTCGCGATCGGACGCAACCAGATCGCGCTCACCACGCTCGCCAACCGCGTGCGCGCCGAAGGCGGCGAGATCGAGGTCGGCGCGTTCGACCTGGCCGACCCGCACAGCGCGGCGGCCGTCGTCGCGCTGGCGCACCGCGCCTTCGGTCCGATCGAGCTGCTGGTCGCGAACGCCGGCGCGGCGGCGGTTGGCGAGCTGTCGGCGCAGAGCGACGCGGCGCTGCAAGGACAGTTCGGCCTGCACGTGATCGGGCCGGTCGCGCTGGTGCGCGAAGCGCTGCCCGACCTGCAGGCGCGCGGCGGCCACGTCTTCCTGGTCGGCAGCGGCGTCGCACGCGTGCCGATCGGCGGCATGGGCGCGTACCCGCCCTCGAAGGCGGCGCTGCGGTCGGCCGCGACGATCGTGCGCCGCGAGCTGCGGCCGCGCGGCGTCGCGGTGACCTACGTCGATCCCGGCGCGGTCGACACAGCGTTCATGACCCGCGCCGGGATGCCGGGCGCGCCGCCGCGGATGCTCGTCGCGCCCGAGACCGTCGCGCGCAAGATGCTGCTCGCCGTCCGCACTCGCCCCCGCGAGCTGAACGTCGCCCCGTGGCAGACCATGGCCGTCGCGCTGGCCGCGAGCTTCCCGCGCCTGACGGACCTGCTGCTCGAACGAATGCCGGCGCTGACCGGCACGCAGGCGGCGACGACGCCGACCGTCGCGGCGAGCACGTCGGAAGCGTTGCCGCAACCGACTCCGCCCGCGCCGGAAGAGCAGCCGGCGGAGCCGTTCGACGCCGCGCTCGATCCGGTCCGCCGGCGCATGGAACGCGTGCGGATGGGCGAGCCGTTCGTGCGCGGGCTGCTGCGCGCCGACGCGGTGCTCGATCCGCACGAGGTCGCGCTGGCGTGGGCGGGGATGCCGAACAAGAACGAGCGCGCGGCGACGGTCGAGGTGCTCGAAGCGCTGGCCGACGCCGGATTTTTGGCGCGCGAAGGCGAGCACTACCGCGTGCTGCGCGCGGCACCCGACTGATGGCGCTGCCGCCGCGCATGCGCGCGATCGTGCACGACGCCGGCGCGCGCGGCGCCGTACGCCTCGAAGAGCGACCGCTGCCGGTCCCCGGCCCCGGCCAGGTGTTGCTGCGCGTGCGCGCGTGCGGCGTCTGCCGCACCGATTTGCACATCATCGACGGCGAGCTGCCGCCGCACCGCGACCCGATCGTGCCGGGCCATCAGCTCGTCGGCGAGGTCGTGGACGGCGCCACCGCGGAGCGACCGCTCGGGATGCGGGTCGGCGTCTCGTGGATCGCCTCGACCGACGGCACCTGTCCGTTCTGCCTGCGCGACGAAGAGAACCTGTGCGACACGCTGCGCTTCACCGGCTACGACGTCGACGGCGGCTATGCCGAGTACGCGGTCGCGCGCGCGGACTTCACCTATCCGCTCGACCCGGCGCTCGACGACGTCGTCGCCGCGCCGCTGCTGTGCGCGGGGATCATCGGCTTCCGCGCGCTGCGCGTCGCCGAGGTGCTGCGCGGCGAGCGCGTCGGGCTGTTCGGGTTCGGCGCCTCGGCGCATCTGATGGTGCCGATCCTGCAGGCGTGGGGCTGCGCGGTCTACGTCGCCACGCGCGGCGAGGAGCATCGCGTCTTCGCGCGCTCGCTGGGTGCGGCGTGGGTCGGCGACGCGACCGACGTCCCGCCGGTCGCGCTCGACCGGGCGGTGACCTTCGCGCCGGCCGGCGCCGTCGTGCTGGCGGCGCTGCGCTCGCTGCGCAAGGGCGGCGTCGTCGCGATCAACGCGATCCACCTCGACCAGATGCCGGCCTTCGACTACGATTCGCTGCTGTGGGGCGAACGGCAGCTGCGCTCGGTCGCAAACATGACGCGCGAGGACGCGACGACGTTCTTGGAGATCGCGACCGCGGTCGGCGTACGCCCGCACGCGACGGCGTTCCCGCTCGAGCGCGCGGCCGACGCGATCGCCGCGATCCGCTCCGACGCCGTCGACGGTGCCGCGGTGGTCGTCCCCTGAGGCGATGCGCGAAGAGATCGGTGCGGCGGCCAACGCCGCGCTGGTACGCAACCTCGTCGACCGCGGCACGATTCGCAGCCAACGCATCGCCGCCGCCTTCCGGCGCGTCCCCCGCCATCACTTTCTCCCCGACCTTCCGCTCGAGACGGTCTACACCGATCAGGCGATCGCGCTGCGGCACGAAGGCGGCATCGCGATCAGCTCGTCCTCGCAGCCGGCCATGATGGCCGAGATGCTCGAGCTGCTGCAACCGAAGCCCGGCGAGCGGGTGCTGGAGATCGGCACCGGCAGCGGCTACAACGCGGCGCTGCTGGCCGCCTTGGTCGCGCCGGACGGCACCGTCGTCAGCATCGACCTCGAGGGCGATCTGGTGGCCGCCGCGCGCGAACGGCTGCGGGCGCTGGGCGCGGCAAGCGTGTGCGTCATCGCGGGCGACGGGGCGCTGGGGGATCTCGACGATGCGCCGTTCGACGCGATCGAGGCGACGGTCGGCGTGGCTGATCTCCCGGCCGCGTGGAGCGGCCAGCTGCGCGAAGGCGGCCGGCTCGTCGCCCCGTTCGCGATTCGCTCGCTGCAAAAGATCGTCGCGTTCGAGCGGGTCGGCGATCGGCTCGAGAGCCGCGCCACGCTCGACGGCGCGTTCATGACGCTGCGCGGTCCGTCCGCCTGGGCCGAGACCGGCGCGATCGCGCTCGACGACCCGAACGTGATCGTGCGCGTGAGCGATCGCAGCACCGTCGACGTGCGGGCCATCGCGCGCGCGTTCGCGTCGGCGTTCGTCGACGTCGCGCCGGCGCGTCCGCTGGTGGCCGAGACGCTGTGGGACGGCTTCGCGCTGTGGCTGGCGCTGCACGAGGAACGCTTCGCGCGGTTGACCGCGCTCGACGAGGCGAGCGCGACGCGCGTTCCCAACACGATCCCCGACGCCGACGCACCGAGCGGACGCGCCTCGACGCTGGGCGTCGCGCTCGGGCGCGAGCTGGCCGTCTTCGCGAACGTGAGCGGCGCGGTGGTCGTGCGCCGCTACGGCCCCGACGACGGCGCGACCGCGCGGCTACAGGCGCAGCTGATCGCGTGGGACGACGCCGGACGTCCGGGCAACGCCGAGCTGCAGGTCATGGTCATCCCGCGCGACCGCGGCGCCGCGCGGCCGACGCTCGCGCGCGATCCGCGCGCACGCATCGTCGAGCAGCCCTCGTCGACCGTGTTGGTCAGTTGGCGCTGAGCGCTACCAGTACGCGACGTCGCGCTGCTGGGTGTCTTTGTACTTGCCGAACGTCGCGGGGTCGTCGTGGAACTCGCGGATGAGATCGTCGATGCGTTGCTGGTCGAGCGGATGATTGCGCAGCCAGGACGCTTCGCCCTTGCCGTACGTCGCGGTCATGATTTGGAAGAACCACACCATGCCCCACGGATTGAACTGGTTGGTCGCGGCCAGGATGCGCGCGCCCTCCTCGTCGGCCTGGGACTCGATGTGCCGCGATTGGGCGGCGTCCGAGCCGGCGACGGCGTACTGCGACCCGTAGTCGACGGCGGCGCCGCCCAGCGGCCCGAGCAAGACGTTCGCCAGGATCGAGCCGAGCGTCGCGACCGTGCTCTTCGCCTGCAGCGCCGCCATCCGTTTGGCGACGTGGTGGAGCACCATGTGACCGGCCTCGTGCGCCAGCACCCCGGCCAGCTCGTCCTTGTTCCTGGCCAGCCGGAGCAGCGGCTCGTTCACGTAGATGTTCCCGCCGGGGACCGAGAAGGCGTTGGCCGAATCGCCGCGCACGATGTAGTAGCGAATCGGATACGGGTACCGCGAGCGGACCGTCTCGGCGATGACCGAGCCGACCTCGTTCAGGTGCTCGTAGAACGACGAGTCGAACAGCAGGTCGCCGTCATCGCGCAGTTGCGCGAAGGTCTCGCGCCCGACTTCCGCCTCGTCGAGCGCAGCGAGCGCGGGCAGGACGTGCGCGAGCTGCGTGACGCCGACGGTCGCGATCAGGCTTCGGATGAACGCACTGCGATGCACGAGCGAACCTCGCGGAAGGGGCACGGTTGACTCGACTGATGGATCGCCGAATCGCCGGGTGTGCGGTGCTGGCACTGGCTCTCGTCGCCGGTGCGTGGCGTCCGTCGGGCGCCGCGAGCTCGACCGTCACCGTTCCCCGGGGCGCGTTCTTCGGGATGCACGCAACCGGTCCCGCCGACCCCCAAGTGCTCTTGCACCTCGCGATCGAGCTGCAGCCGCGCGGCGATCTCGACGGGCTGGCGGCCAAGATGAGCGATCCCACCGACCCGGCGCACCGCCAGACCATCACGGCCCAGGGCCTCAGCGCGCGTTTCGGCCGGCTGCCCGAGACGCGCGCGCTCGGACGGATGCTGCACACCGCCGGCGCCAGCGACATCTACGTCGCCGAAGACGGGCTGGTCGCGGGCGGCCTATTGCACGTCGACCAAGCCGAGCGCTTCTTCCACGCGCACTGGCTGCGCTACACCGACGGCACGCACGTCGTGCTGGCGCCGGCGGGCCCGCTGACGGTGCCGTTCGCGAACGCGCGCGACGTGCGCGGCGCGGTCGTCGCGACCATCCCGCGCTTGGCCGACACGCGGCCGTCGTTCACCTATTTCCGCGGCGACTGGTACGAGCCGTCGCGCTTTCGCGACCTGATGCAAGCGGTCCCGAACGGCGGCGTCAACGAGCGCATCGTGCTGGTCGAAGACGCCTCCGACCGCGTCGACCTCAACGACGCCCACAAGCTGCTGTTCTCCGACGGCGCCCCGGCCGGCGCGTCGGCGGAGCTGGTCACCGAGCGCAGCTTCGTGTTCAAGTCGGCCTCCGGCGAATGCGGCCGCGACGACCGTGGGCAAGAAGCCGCCATCGACGTCGGCGCGGCGGTGACGATGGCGCCCGCCGCCGCGGTGCAAGTCGATTACGACGACGCGTGCTCGGGCGGCAACGACGGCACGCTGGCGCTGGCGCGCGCGCTCGACCAGAGTCCGACCGTCATCGTCTTCCCGTTCGCGGTCGGCCCGGTCGACACGACCATCGCCGATCGCTACGGCCTCACGCCGCTGCCGCAGCTCGAAGCGATCGTGCGCGGCATCCCGCTCGTCGTGCCGTCGGGCGACGACGGCGCGTACGGCTATCGCGAGCCCGGCATCGAGAAGCCGCGCGTGATCTGGCCGTGCGTCTCGCCGTACGTGATCTGCGCCGGCGGGACGCAGCTGGGCGATCGCGACGGCGTGATCGACGAGGCGCCGTGGAACGATCTCGACCACGCCGGCGGCGGCGGGATCTCGAACGAGCCGCGCCCGCGCTGGCAAGACGCGCCGGGCGACTATCTGTTCTCGCCGCAGTACGTCAAGAACCGCGTCGTCCCCGACGTCTCCGCCGACGCGGCCGGACACTTGCGCGTGTTCTGGCACGGCTACGGGATCGGCGGCGTCGGCGGCACCAGCGAGAGCGCGGCGATCGTCGGCGGGGCGCTGGCCGCGATCAACAGCCTCGTCCCGCCGCAGAAACGCCTGGCCTCGGTCGGTGACCTGTACGTGCTCGCCAAGACTGCACCGGAGGCGTTCCGCGACGTGCAGCGCGAGAACGATCGCGGCTGGAAGGACAACACGCTGCGCCCGCGCCGCGTCCCGCTGCCGAAAGACTACGTCGGCCTGGTGCCCACGCCGGCGCCGCTGGTGCGCGGCTGCAGCGACTTGCAGCCCGACGGCTGCACCGTGACCAAGGGCTTCGACGCCGTTACCGGGATCGGTTCGCTGCTCGAGAAACCCGCCGTCGCTGCGCTGAAGAGCTGATCAGCGCGAGAAAGAAGATCACCGTCGCCAGCAGCACGATCGTCGCGCCGCTGGCGGCGTGGAGCTGGAACGAGGCGTACAGGCCGCCGACGCACGAGGTGATCCCGAACGCGCACGAGATCAGCATCATCGGGATGAAGCGCCGCGTCAGCTGCGCGGCCGCCGCTGCCGGCGTCACCAGCAGCGCCGCGACGAGCACGATCCCGACCAGCTCGAGCGACACGATGATGGTCAGCGCCAGGATCACCAGCAGCGCGTCGTCGACGAAACGTTCGCGAATGCCGGCCGCCTGCGCGACGATGGGGTCGAACGAGGTGTAGAGCAGCGGGCGCCACAGGGCGCCGACGATCACCGCCGTCGCCAGGCCCAGGCCCAGCACCATGGCGAGATCGTACGGCGAGACGCCCAGGATGTTGCCGAACAGGTAGCTCTCGAGGTCGACCGTCGCGCGGGTCGAGCGCGACATCAGGAAGATGCCGACCGCGAAGGCGGCGGTGAACAGCACGCCGATCGCCGTGTCGAGCGAGACGCGCGCGCGGCGGTGGACGAACCCGATGCCCAGGGCGGTAATGATCGTCGCCGCCGCCGCCCCGGCCCAGTAGTTGGCGCCGCGCAGATAGGCGATGACGATGCCGGCGAACGAGGCGTGGGCGAGGCCGTCGCCGATGAACGAAAGCTTGCGCAGCACGACGTAGGTCCCCAGCGTCGAGCACAGCGCGCCGACGACCAGCGCCGCGATGAACGCGCGCTGCATGAAGTCGTACTGGAACGGGGCCAGCACCGCGTTCAGGACGCTCATCGCCGGTGACCGTGTACGTGCGTGTGCTCGCGAATGCCCGCGTACGCGCCCGACGCGAGGACGTCGGCCGGTTTGCCGTCGGCCAGCACCTTGCGGTCAACGACCAGCAGCCGGTCGAACCACTCCGGCGCACGATCGAGGTCGTGCGTGGTCATCAGCACCGGCAGTCCCTTCGCGACCAGACCGCGGATGAGCGGCAAGAGCGCGTCTTCGGTGGCCGCGTCGACGCCGGTCGTCGGCTCGTCGAGCAGCAGCAGCGCGGGCTCTTGCGCCAGCGCGCGCGCGACGAACACGCGTTGCTGCTGGCCGCCGGAGAGCTCGCTGATGTGGCGGTCGGCGAGCTGGCCGAGGTCGAGTGCGTCGATCGCCTCCGCGACCGTCTCGCGGTCGTGCGCCGAGAACGGTTGAAACGGCAGCAGCCGTGGATAGCGCCCCATCCCGACGACGTCGCGCACGCTGACCGGGAAGTTCCAATCGACGTCTTCGATCTGCGGTACGTAGCCGATCGTCCCCGGCCGCAGTGCGCGTGGCGGCTTTCCTTCCACCCAGACCGTGCCCTCGGTCGGCAAGATGAGGCCGGCCACCGTCTTGAGCAACGTCGACTTGCCCGAACCGTTCGGACCGACGACGCCCAGCGCCGTGGCGTACGGCAGATCGAAGTCGACGCCGTCGAGCGCGGTGACCTTGTCGTACCGCACGCGCAGGCCGCGCACGGAGACCGCCATGCCGGCCCCGTCGGTCATCGCAGGCTTTGCACGATCGTATCGGTGTCGACGTCGAGCATGCCGATGTAGGTCTGCACCGCGGGCTCCGCGCCCAGCGAGTCGTCGTAGAGGAAGGCGATTTTGACGCCGCCCAGACTCGCCGCCAGCGTCCGCGCCAGCTTGTCGCTGTATTCGTGTTCCGCGAAGACGGCGGGGACGTGGATCGCGCGCGCCTCGCGGATGATGTCCGCGATATGGGCCGGGTTCGGTTCGGCGCCGGCGACGGGTTCGATTGCGCCCACGATCCGTAAGCCGAAGCGCCGCGCGTAATAGTCGAAGGCGTCGTGGAAGACGATCATCGCGCGGCGCCGCGGCGGGATGGTCGCGATCTTGCCGCGGATGCGGGCCGTCAGCGCGACCAGCTGCTTGTCGTACGCCGCCGCGTTGGCGCGATAGTCGGCGGCGTGCGCGGGATCGGCCAAGACCAGCGCGTCGCGCACCTTGTCGACGTAGTGCTGCGCGTAGACCGGGTCCATCCACAGGTGCGGGTTCCCGTTGACGACCGGCAGGCCGTCGGTGCACACGACGATGCGCAGGTTCGGGTCGCCGGCGTTGGTCAGCGTCGCCTGCAGCCAACCCTCCAGGTTGGCCCCGTTCTCCACCAGGACGTCGGCGTCGCGCAGGGCGGCGATGTCCTGGGGCGTCGGCTGGTAGTCTTCGGGAGACGCGCCGATCGGAACCAGCGAGACGATCGAGGGTCCATCCCCCGCCGCACCGCGGGCCAGCGAGGCGAGCGTGGGCGTGGTCGCCACGATGCGCAGCGGCCCCGCCGCTCGCTGGCCGCCACCGTGCGAACACGCGACGAGGAGCAGCGCGAGGAACGCGGCGTAGCGACGAAGGGGCATCGCCCTCTCTCTCGGCGCGCCGCCAGGTCGTCCCTTCGGCCCACCCACCCGGACCGCCCCAGCGCCTCCGTAAGGCTTTGACAGGGGGGACCCGGCTACGGTAGAATCGCCCGTCGGCCCGTGGGGGTGTAGCTCAGTTGGTAGAGCACTTGCTTCGCATGTAAGGGGTCAGGAGTTCGAGTCTCCTCACCTCCACCACGTCCAGAAAGCCCGCCTTGTACAGAGAGCGGGCTTTTTCTTTGCGTCCGCGCGCCGTAAGGAATGGAACGCAAGCCCCGCGAGGCGCAACATCAACCGTCAGGCAGCGAGATGCGTCGCGCTCCTGGGGTACGAGGGCGGCACGGATGGCCGCAGCCGGCCCGTCGAGCCTATGGGAGGTCGAGAGGCATACAAACGACCTGGAAGCCGCATGAGAAGCACGGTGAGCTGACGGGACGCGGAGATCTGCCCGACAGCGTCTTCGCCTTTCCGAAGGAGCGCAAAGAACCGTTGACCGACGCCGGCCACGTGCGCAATGCGATCGCGCGCTTCGATCAAACGATCGATGTTTCCGACGATGACCGAGCGTTGGCGTTTGCCAACATCAAGAAAGCCGCCGAATACTACGGCGTCGACATGACGGAAACGGACTGGCATCAACTCGGCAGCACGCCGCACACCGGGCGGACCGCCGAGCAGCGCCGCGAATCGGCACGCGAAGCCGTCGCGACAAAACGCGAACGAGGAGAGCTGTGAGGGCACGACGCCTCACAATCGTTATCGCGTTTCCTGGCTAAGCATTCAACAGCTGCGACTTCGTCGCGTACTATCTGGCCGCGAGCGGATCTCCGTGGGCGAAGATCTGACGTTCTCCGGCGAGGGTGTCCATGAACTCGCGCATGCGGACGATGCGGCCGCCGGCGCAGGTGAACACGAAACAATAGTCGTTCTCGTACTGTGCGCCGTTCGGCAGCGGTGACGACAAGTGGAGCTCGACGACCGCCGTCGCGCCGTCGGCGTGCCAGCCGTGGAACGACACGGCGACGTCGACGAACAGCCGGTGCATCTCGACGGCCAGGAAGTGCGCGATCGGCGCGGCGCCGACGAAGCCGCTTGCGGCGCCCAGCGCGCGCGCCGTCGCGTTGCCGGGCGGCGCGATCCACTCGGCGTCCGGCGCGAAACAACGCGCGATCCGCGCTTCGTCGCGGCTTGCCATCGCGGCGAACGCCTCTTTGACGAGCGCCAGGGTCTGGGCTGATTCCACGAGTCACCTCCAACGGAGGGCATCGTGCACCTCCGGCGCCCGTGGTGCTCGCGGTTTTCGGCCGTGGTCGCCTGGCCGGGATGGGTCCGGTGACCATGTCCGAAAACCGCCAGACCGGCCGTTGCGGCCGGATTATCGTCAGCACGATGGACCTCGATCGCACCGCCTGTTATCAGGCACTGTTGGCCCGCGACGCGCGCTACGACGGCGTCTTCTTCACCTGCGTGCGCTCGACGGGCGTCTATTGCCGCTCGATCTGTCCGGCGCGGCCGCCGCACTTGCACCACTGCGTGTTCGTGCCGTCCGCCGCCGCCGCGCAGGCGGCGGGCTTCCGACCGTGCCTGCGTTGCCGGCCCGAGTGCTCGCCGTCGTTCACCGGCTGGCAAGGTTCGGCGAGCGTGGAACGGGCGCTCGCGCTGATCGAAGGCGGCGCGCTCGACGACGCCGGCGTCGACGCGCTCGCGAGCCGGCTCGGCATGGGCGAGCGGCAACTGCGACGGCTCTTCCAGCGTCACCTCGGCGCGACGCCGATCGCGGTCGCGCAGACGCGGCGCGTCCACTTCGCCAAGCAGCTGATCCACGAGACGGACCTGTCGATGACGCAGGTCGCGCTCGCGAGCGGTTTCGGCAGCGTCCGCCGGTTCAACGAGACGTTCCACGCCCTCTACGGACGCGGCCCCAGCGAGCTGCGTCGCCGGCACGCGAGCGCCGCCGCGCCCGGCTCCGGCATCACCCTTTCGTTACGCTATCGTCCGCCGTACGACTGGCCGGCGTTGCTCGGCTTTCTCGCGACACGCGCCATCCCGGGCGTCGAAGTCGTCGCCGACGACACGTACCGGCGCGTCATCGAGATCGACGGCGCGCTGGGCACGATCGAGGTCGCGCACCAGCCGCGCGATGCCGCGCTGCGCGTCACGGTGCGCTTTCCGCACCTGCAAGCGTTGCCGGAGATCATCGCGCGCACGCGCCGCCTGTTCGATCTCGGCGCCGATCCGCACGCGATCGCACGCACGCTCGAGCGCGACCCGGTCCTGGCGCCGTTCGTCGCCGCGCGTCCGGGCCTGCGGGTGCCGGGCGGTTGGGACGGGTTCGAGATCGCCGTGCGCGCGATTCTCGGGCAGCAGATCACCGTCACGGGCGCGCTGCACGCCGCCCGCCGACTCGTTCACGCGCTCGGCCGGCCGATCGACGCCGCGACGGCGTTGCCGGGCCTGACCCACGCCTTCCCGGGGCCCGAACGATTCGGCACCGACGGTTGCGCGACCATCGGCGTTCCGCGCGCGCGAGCCGCCGCGCTGACGGGCCTGGCCGCGACGGCGTTCGCCGAGCCCGATCTGTTCACGCCGCAGCGCAGCCTCGAGGACGCGGTCGCGCGGTTGCGGGCGGCGCCGGGGATCGGCGAGTGGACCGCGCAGTACATCGCGATGCGCGCCCTGCGCGAGAACGACGCGTTCTTGGCGGCCGACGTCGCGCTGCAGCGCATCCTCGCCGTCGGCGGCGTGCGCCCGACGGCGCGGCAGCTGCTGGCGCGCGCCGAGGCCTGGCGACCGTGGCGCGCGTACGCCGTGCTCCACTTGTGGACGGCCGAGGCGCTTGCGGCCTCGTCCGCGGGCGAGACCGATGCTGCGCTTACTGCGTGATCGCCTGGCCTCGCCGATCGGCGAGATCCAACTCCTCACCGACGCCGACGGCGTCTTGCGGGCGCTCGACTTCACCGATCACGTCGCGCGCATGGAGCATCTCCTGCGCCTGCAGAACGGTCCCTATGCGATCGCCGACGGGGCCGCGCCACCCGCGATCGCGCGTGCGCTCACCGCGTACTTCGCCGGCGAGATCGGTGCGCTCGACGCGCTGCCGGTCGCGACCGGCGGGACGGACTTCCAGCGCGCGGTGTGGGCCGCCCTACGCGACATTCCGGTCGGCACTACCACGACCTACGGTGCGCTGGCGAAACGGCTCGCGAGCCCGACCGCCGGTCGCGCCGTCGGCGCGGCGAACGGCGCGAACCCGATCGGGATCGTCGTGCCGTGTCATCGCGTCATCGGCGCGAACGGCACGCTGACCGGCTACGGGGGCGGAATATTCCGCAAGCGCTGGCTGCTCGAGCACGAGGCCGGCGCGCTCGGACTGATCAGCGCGGCGGATCGAGGTGGTGCTTGCGAATGAGGGCCTGGGCTTCGCTGCCGCGCAGGTAGTCGAGGAACGCTTGCGCCGCGGCCGCGTGCGCCGCGCCGTTGACGACCGCGCCGCGGCTGACGGTGAACACGTCGTCCTCGGCCGGCACCGGAATCGCTTCCAGCTCGTCGGTGACGTCGGAGCTGAAGCCGATCGCCGCGTCGGCGAGACCGTTCTTGACCGCGGCCGCGATCTCGGCCGAGGACGGCTTGGTCGTCGCGACGTTGGCCATCACCTTGCGCTCGAAGTCCGACCCGTAGCCCTTGGACGCCTTGGCGAGCACTTCGTGCGCGTAGGTCGCCGGCGGCGAGTTGGCGACGCCGAACGCGACGCGCACGCCGGGGTCGGCCAGGTCGCGCAGGCCGTGAATCTTCTTCGAACCCTTGGGGACCAGCACGACCTCGTGGTAGCCGAGCACGCCGACCGGCGAGCCGATCTTGCTCGCGATCGGCGAGAGCGCCGTCTCGCCGACCATGATCAGGTCGACCGGGGCGCCGGCCTGGACCTGGGCGACCAGCACCTGCGCGCCGCCGTACGAGGCCTGGATCTTGACCCCCGGGTGCGAGCGCTCGAAGGCGGGGATGATGTCGTTCATCGCCGGGTGGGCGACGGCGGCGATCAGCGCGACGACGTCGGTGTCGGCCGAGGCCGGGGCGATCGCCCCGAACGCGATCATGAGGGAGGCCAGAACGGCAAGCGCGGTACGTTGCATACCTGCCTATCGTCGGCCATCCGGCCGGCCCATTCGAGCGTCCGCTCCGTTCAGCTAACGTAAACTTAGCAGACGTTCGCTCATGGTGAAAGCCGGCTCACAGCTGCAAGAAGCCGTCGGCCTGGCTCGAGAACCCCGGAATCTGCGGTCGCGCGTACGTGAGCAGCACGCACGTGACGAGCGCGAACGCGATCAGCGGCGCGAACAGCGCGAGGATCATGGCGAGCGTGAACAGCGCGATCGTGACGTACGATCGCGCCAGCGCCCGGCGCCGCATCGCCAGCGTACCCGGCTTCTGCGACGATCGTCCGATCGCTTCGTGGGCAAAACCGTGGTAGGTGAAGTTGACGAACAGGATGCCGGCCGCATAGATGAAGACCGGGACGGGTGCGAAGCGCGTGTCCGCCATCCAGGCCGTCGCGAACGGCACCAGCGAGGCGGCGAACATGTGCGCGAAGATCCATAGCGTCAGGCGCGCCGTCGTCGCGCCGGCCGAGCGCAACAAGAAGTGGTGATTGATCCACATGATCGCGATCAGCAGGTAGCTCACCACGTAGCTGAGCGCGGTCGGCCACTCGTCGAACAACGCCGCGAACGTCGGGTGCGCGGGCAACCGCAGCTGCAACACCATGATCGTGATGATCACCGCGAACACGCCGTCGGAGAAGCTCCCCACCCGTGAGTGGCTGAGGATCCGGCGCGCCTCCTCGGACGCGCCGGTGCGTTCACTCTCTTCCATCGGGCACCCCATACCAAGCGGTGATGACGTACTTCGTGCCGCGCGCGACCGGCTCGGCGCGGTGCAGCAGCGAGGGCGAGAAGGCGATCGCGACGCCGGGCGAGGGCTGCACGACCACGTCCGCGTCGAGCAGCGCCGTCGCGCCGCCCGCCAGATCGTCGTTGAGATAGCACACCAGCGAGAGCGTCCGGCGCGGGTCGTCGGGCGCGGGCCGATCGCGGTGCTCGACGTACTTGCCGCCGACGTGATAGCGAACCAGTTGGCATTCGGTCAGCACCGACCCGGGCGCTACCTTGGCCGCAAGTCGTGCGGTGACGACGGCGAGTCGATCGCGATACGCGCCGGCGTGCGGACGATGCAGCTCCTCGGGCAAGAACTCCGCCTCGCGGATCGACGCGTCGACCGCGAGGTTCTCGTTGATGCCGGCCGGCACCCAACACGGCGAATCGGCCGCGATCATCACCGCCGCCGCCGCTTCGACCGGCGCGAAGGCGCGCAACACGTAGACGCCCGGCGCGATCTCGACGGGGGCGCTCGCGGTGCGCGGGACCAGCTCGGCCGCCCGCGCGCTGGTCAGCTCCAAGCGTTCAGCTCTCGTCGTTCTCGAACGCGATCAGCATCTTGCGCAAGAGGCCCGTGAGCTGTTTGCGTTCCGCGGCGGTGAGGCCGGGGACGATCTGGTCGGCGACCGCGTCGCGCGCGGCGTTCGCGCGCTGCACCGCGCGCCGTCCTTCGGGCGTGATCGAGAGCAGCACCGAACGGCGGTCGGCGGTGCCGTGCTGGCGCTCGATGTAGCCGGCACGCTCGAGGCGATCGAGCCGGTTGGTCATCGCGCCCGACGAGCAGATGAGCGATGCGGCGACGGTGCCGGGATTCTTCGGCTCCTCGCCGCCCAAGGCCAGCGAATTGAGCACGTCGACCTCGCCGTGCTTGAGTCCCAGCTTGCCGAACACGTCGGCCAGCCGCCGGTCGAGGAAAGAAAGTACCCGATAGAGCCGGCTCGCGACTTGCACGACGTCGTCGTCCTCTCGCTTGTCCGGCAGCTGGGCGAGCGTTCGGCCGATGAAGTCCTGTTTCACCGCCCTCAGCCTACCACGGAAGAACTTGTCCGTCAAGAATCTTTATATCGAAATACTTGACTCAGCACGACCTCGGGCATAGTATTTTGATATGAAGATTTCTCGCTTCGAACAGAACTGCGCCGGAGCCGCCCGATGAACAGCTTGACCGGGAAGGTGGCCATCGTCACCGGCGGCTCCAAGGGCATCGGCGCCGGGATCGCGCGCGGTCTCGCCAGCGCCGGCGCGGCCGTCGCCGTGAACTATTCGTCCGACCGGGCCGGCGCCGAGCGCGTCGTGACCGCGATCCGCGAGGCCGGCGGCCGCGCCCTCGCCGTCCAGGGCGACGTCGCGAAGGGCGCCGACGTCGAGCGGCTGTTCGCCGAGACGGCCAAGGAGCTGGGGCCGCCGAGCATCGTCGTCAACAACGCGGGCGTGTACCGCTTCGATCCGATCGAGCAGGTCACCGAGGACGAGTTCCGCCGCGAGTTCGACACCAACGTGCTCGGCACGCTGTTGGTCAGCCGCGAAGCGGCCAAGACGTTTCCCGCCGCGGGCGGCAGCATCGTCAACATCAGCTCGGTCGCGAGCACGGCACACATGCCGGGCGCGTCCGTCTACTCAGCGACGAAGGCCGCGCTTGACGCGGTGACGCGTTCGCTGGCCGCCGAGCTGGGGCCGCGCAAGATTCGCGTCAACACCGTCGCGCCGGGCCCGGTCGACACCGAAGGCTCGCAGGCCGCCGGCGTCATCGGCAGCGACTTCGAGAAGGCGATGGTCGCGCAGACGCCGCTCGGACGCATCGCGAAGCCCGACGACATCGCGCCGGTCGTGGTGTTCCTAGCCTCCGACGACGCGGGCTGGCTGACCGGTGAGCGCGTGAGCGCGTCGGGCGGTCTTCACTAAGCGACGCCGAGGTAGTTCGCCAGCCACATGATGCCGCGCGAGAAGCAGCTGACCTCGTCGCGGCAGGGCTGCGCATGCGGCGCGTCGCGCAAGCGGCTCCAGACCTCCGCGCCGCCCATGCGCACGAGCTCGTCGAAACGGCTCGACCACTCGACCGTGTGGTCGCCGACGATGCGCCGGCAGACGTAGAGCCGGATGACGCGCCCGCCGACGGCGACCTGGCAGATGCGACCGGGCACGATCTCGTCGACCTCGTCGAACGGAAAGGACTCGACCGATGCACTCATGACGACCTCTCTTCGAAGAACGTGCGAACGTCGTCCGCCAGCTCCGCCGGTGCCTCGAGCGCGGCGAAGTGGCCGCCGCGCGGCATGCGCGTGTAGCGTTGCAGGTTGAAGCCCCGCCGCAGCCATGCCGCGGGCGGATTCCAGATCTCGTGGGGAAACGCGGCGTACGCCAGCGGTGGCGCGATGCGCTCCTCGCGCGCCAGCGCCATCGGATCGTGGGCGTTGTCGTAGTAGATCGCCATCGAGCTGCCGATCGCGCCGGTGAACCAGTACAGCGAGACGTTGGTGAGCAACAGATCGGGCGAGAACGGCGGCTCGGCGGCGTCGCTGCGATCGCTCCAGTAGTAGAACTTCTCGACGATCCACGACGCCAGGCCGGCCGGTGAGTCGTTGAGCGCGCTGGCCGGCGTGCGCGGCGTCGTCCGGTGCAGGTGCCCATAGGCGCCGCGCGCTTCCGCCCACGCGGTGAAACCGGCGAGCGCCGCGCGCTCCTCCGCGTCCAGCGGCGCGCTGCCTTCGCCGAGCCACGGCCGGTACGAGCTGCCCACGAAGTTGAGGTGCACGCCGATCACGCGCTCGGGCGCCAACCGCGCCACCAGCGAGGAGACGCCGGCGCCGACGTCGCCGCCTTGCAGCCCGAAGCGCTCGTAACCGAGCGCGGTCATCAACGCCAACCACAGCCGGGCCACTTCGCGATTCGGCGTCGTACCGCGGCGCGCCGAGAACGCGTAGCCGGGCAGCGAGGGGACGACCAGGTCGAACGCCGGACCGTCGCCGTTGCCGAGCAGCTCGATCACCTCGAGGAACTCGACGAACGAACCGGGCCAGCCGTGCGTGAGCACCAGCGGGATCGCCGGCCGGCGCGGCGAGCGCACGTGCACGAAGTGGATGCGCGTCCCATCGAGGTCGGCGACGAACTGCGGCAACGCGTTCAGCCGCGCTTCGTGCGCGCGCCAATCGTAGCGCTCGCGCCAATACGTCACCAGCTTGCGCAGGTAGACGGGATCGGTGCCGCGGGTCCAATCGGGCAAGCCCTCGTCTTCGTGCGGCCAGCGCGTTCGATCGAGCCGCGCGTGCAGGTCGGCAACGTCGGCGTCCGTGATCTCGATCCGAAACGGCGTGACGGTCATCGCGTCCTCGCCGTTGATCTGGCCCGTCGCGGCGCCCGTTTCCTCCCGCAGCGTTTCTCCGGCGCGCGGTGTTGACGGACACGATGAAGATCGCCGTCATTGGAGCCAGCGGACGCGTGGGCTCGCGGATCGTCGACGAAGCGCTCGCGCGCGGACACCAGGTCACCGCGATCGTTCGCGACGTCGACAAGGTCGCGCCGCGACCGCACCTGGTGGCGCGCGCCGGCGACGTCAAGGATCCCGCCGCGCTGGCGAAGGTGCTCGCCGGTCACGACGTCGTCGTCAGCGCGGTGCGATTCGTCGACACCGACCCCGCGGCGCTGATCGCAGCCGTCAAGGCGTCGGGTGTTCCGCGCTACCTGGTCGTCGGCGGTGCCAGCAGCTTACTGGTCGCGCCGGGAAAAGAGCTGGGCGATCAACCGGATTTTCCGGAAGCGTACAAGCCCGAGGCGAACGCGGGGCGGCAGTTCTTGCGCATGTTGCGCGCTGAGCCGGAGCTGGTATGGACGTTTCTCTCGCCGTCGGCGTTCTTCGCGCCGGGCGAGCGCACCGGGCACTTTCGCACCGGTGACGAGATGTTGTTGACGGGTCCCGACGGGAAGAGCGCGATCTCGATGGAGGACTACGCGATCGCGATGCTCGACGAGATCGAGCATCCCGCGCACGAACGCGCGCGCTTCACCGTCGGATACTGAGCGCCAACCACTTACAGGGCGGCCAGGACGGTCTGCGCGGTGTGCGTCGCGCTGGCGGCGGTCGTGACGAGGTCGGCACCCAGCACGAGGATCGCCACGATGGTGGCGGAGGCGAGGAAGCTGCGGAACATCGGGAGGTCTCTCCTTAGCGGGCGAGCTGGCGGGTCAACTATTTTCGTAAGTGATCCGCTGCCGTCACGATAGCACCGCGCCCGTCGGCTGTCAATTAAAAATCTAGTTAGACGGCGGACCGGGGTCGGCGGCCCGGCGGGCGAAGGGGTCCGCGATGGCCGATGAGCGCTGGAAGTTCGACGGGGTGCGGGTCGTCGCGGGCTGCGACCTCGACCCCAACACCCCCCAGACGCAGGGGATGAACCGGGCGGCCGCCATCACCCGGGCCACCGCCGGGGCCGAGAAGCTCTGGGCCGGGACCGTCGTCATCGAGCCGGACGCCAAGACCGGCGCCCACCACCACGGGGCGCTCGAGAGCGTCATCTACGTCGTACGCGGGAAGGCCCGGATGCGCTGGGGCGAGGCGCTGGAGTTCACCGCCGAGGCCGGCCCGGGCGACTTCATCTTCGTGCCGCCCTACGTGCCGCATCAGGAGATCAACGCTTCCGCCGGCGAGCCGCTCGAGTGCGTGCTCGTTCGCAGCGGCCAGGAGCCGGTGGTCGTCAACCTCGACATCCCGGTGGTCGAAAAGCCGGAAACCGTGCACTGGATCGACGACATCCACCGCCGGGCTCACACGGACATTTAACCAAAAAGGCGCAGCCGGGCCCTTCCCGCAGCGGAAGGGTGCTAGGGCGCACCTTCGGAACCCGTATACCCACATGCTCCGCTTCCTAACGCTGCGTCATGCAGCGGCGCTCTTCGTCTTTGGCGCCGCTAGTTTGTCCGCCCTTCCCGCCGCTGCTCGCCCGGTTCCGCCGGTCGAGGCCAGCTACGCCGCCGTCCTCCGCTCCATCAATCCGCATCTCCCCGTCGGCCAGGCCCGTGCCTACGCGCGCTCCATCGTCAAGGACGCCACCCGCACGCACCTCGATCCCCGCTTCATCATGTCGATCGTCACCGTCGAGTCCCACTGGGAAGCCAACGCGATCTCGCGCGTGGGCGCTCGTGGCCTCGGCCAGCTGATGCCGCACACCGCGGCGCTGCTCGGCGTGAACGCGTGGAGCCCGTACGACAACCTGCGCGGCACCGCGAGCTACCTCAAGTCGCTGGTGGCGACGTTCGCCGGCCACAAGAACGCGATGTCGCTGGCGATCGCCGGCTACAACGCCGGCCCGAAGGCCGTCCAGAAGTATCACGGGATCCCGCCCTACGCGGAGACGCAGACCTACGTGACCCGCGTGCTGCACATGTGGAACATCCTGCGCGGCAAGGTCGGCCGGGCGTTCGCGCCGGGACCGGCCGCCGTCGCGGTCCGCCGCGTCGCGCCGCCCGACGAGCGCGAATGGATCAGCGGCCGCGACACGATCGTGCCGCCGGTCGTCCCCGCGGCGGTCAACCCGACCACGACGGCGCCGGCCGCGAGCACCGACGCGGCCACCAACGGCGCGTCGGCGACGAGCACCGTCCCCGCGACCACGACGGCACCCGTCGCCCCCTCGGCGACGACCAGCGCGACGAACTGACGCGGCGCCGCGCCGATCGTTCAGATCGGCGCGGTCGCTTCGCTCGCGAGCGGGAACCCGAACGGCGCACCGCTCGTCGTGAACCCGGTCTTCACCGCGTAGGCCCACATGTGCGCGAGCAAGTTGATCTGCTGGGGCGAGTACCACAGCAGCTCGGTCGGGTTTTGGAAGACCGTCCAGAAGTGCGGCAGATTCCAGAGCGGATAGTACAGGTTCCGATCGCCGATCAAATCGCGCACCGGTTGCGGTAACGCGTCGAACCACCGCTGGTTGAGATCGTTGTAGAGCCAGAAGACCTGCACCGGCTCGGCGTCGGGGTACGGCGGGATGGCGAACGGGTTGGGCTGTTCGATCCGGTAGCGATCGGCGAACACCGTCGTGCCGCCCGCGGCGCGCGCCGCTTTGAGTCCCTTGACCAGCGCGGGCCACTGCGCGGTCGGGAAGATCTGCGTGTTCTGGCTGTTCCCGAAGTCGCTCTTCGGGATGTGTCCGAACAGGCGGCTGATCTGTCCGTCGATCCCGTCGACACACCCGTCGTCCGGCGATCCGATCGGATACGGCGAGTTGACGAACGCGAACACGACACGGTAGCCGCGCCGCAAGAGCGGCACGATCCCGACGTTCTCGAGGATCCCGCCGTCGCCGATCGTCACGCTTCGTCCGGGCGTCGTCCCGGCGGACTGCGGCGCGAAGTAGTTGAACTGCGGCGCCACCGAAGGGATGCCGATCTCGACGACGGCCGATGCGAACGCCGAGCTGCTGCTGCCGGCGACGTCGGAGAGCAAGAACCGGTACGCCGAGGTTCCGACCGTAACGACGTCGTTCACCGGCGGCGCGCTCGGCGCTTGTTGCGCGAACCCGACGTTCTCGACGAAGCCGCCGCCGAACGGACCGCTCTGACCCAGCGTGAGCTGCGGCTCGCCGGCGTACGCCGCGGTATACTCGAAGGGGCCGTACTGCTGGCCCGGCAGGTTGGCGATGTCCGCGCTCACCCGCTCCAGCGCGCTGACGGTGCCCGGCCGCGGTGCCAAGTCACCGCTCGGCGAGAGCACGGGGCTCTGCGTGATGTAGGTGCCGCCGGCGATGAAGAACGGACGATCCGCGTTCTGCACCAGGAAGTCGGCGCTCGAAAGCGACCGGTTGCGCGCGACGATCGCCGCGACCGTCGTGCCGTCGAGCGAGAGATATTGGCTCGTCGACGCGATGCCGAACGGCAGCAACAGCGTATCGTTGATCAGCCGCGACCACAGCTTGTCGTGCGGCGTTCCCCACGCCAGCTCGATCGCCGCGAACAGCGCGAGCTGCGCGTTGCTCAGGTTGAGCAACCCGGCTCCGAGGCACGCCGGTGCCACCGACGCGATGTCGTCGAGCGTGATCTGCTGCGGCTCGAGGTACGCGCCGAGCAGCTCCGTGACGCTCGAGCCGCGCGCGTAGGTGAACGCGGAACCAAACCACGTGCCGCCCGAGACGCACGAGATCGCGCCGATGAACGGCAGCACGCCGGCCGCGGCGAGACCGCGCATCTGGCCGAGCGACGCTGCGCACGAACGCGGACCACCGCCCGAGAAGCACGCGCCCCACTTCCCCGACGCCGCGGAGTAGCGCGGGTTCGTCTGCTCCGGATAGCTCGCACCGGGCAACTGCTCCGGATAGAGCAGGACGTTGAGCGTCGCCGGTTGCGCGGCGACGACTTCGCGCGGCGCGACGTCACGAGCGGACGCGGCCGTGGATCTTGGACTCGACATGCACCACACCTCAGGCAGCGACGAGTGCCGGCCTCGCGGCCGGGCCTCGATTCTACCGCCGCCCGCCGAAGCGGCGCAAGGCGCCTAGGGCGACTTCGCCGGTGCCGGCGCCGAGGTCAGCGTGCCTTGTGGAACGGCGGTCGCCGTCAGCGTCTGCGGCGCGGAGGTCGCGGTGAGCGTCTGCGGCGGCGCGCTCGCCTCGATCTTCGTCGCACCGCTGGCGCCGGGTTCCGGCGAGCCGGCGCGAACCGCCGCCGCGCCAGGCTTCCCGGAGGGCGCCGGGGTCGGCGACTCGGCGGGCTCCGGCAACGCGTAGATCGCGAAGATCGCGGGCCGGTTGGCCAGCAGCTTGAGGACCTGGGCCGTGCCGACGAACAGGATGCGCTGCGGGGGCAGGGTCGGCGCAGCCGAGGGCTGCGGGCCGTGGGCGACGTTCACCCCGCCCGGCGGGTTGGTCGGGAACTGCCCGTTGGGCATGCGGGTCGGCGTCGGGGTGGGTGTCGGCGTGAACAGGCTCGACTGCGGCACACCGGAGGGCGTCGGGCTCGGCGAGGGGGTTGCGCCCGCCGCCGGGCTGCCGGCAGCGGCCGGATGCTTCGCCACGGCCGCCGGCGGCGGCGTCGCCGTGGTGTCGACCTTCTCGACCGCGAGCCGGTAGACGCTGTCTTTCTCACCCGAGTTCCAGAGCGCCATCCCGAACTCGCCGTCGCGGTACTCCGTCACGATGTCGCGCGGGATGTCGATCGCGATGCGCGGATAGCTGCTCAGCGTCGCGTCGTGCGTGGGCAGCAGCTCGATGTACGCCAGCGGGCGGGCCGGGTGCTCGCGTCCCTTGCGGTGCTTGCCCTTGCCGCTCTTGAGGTTGAGATCCGGGCCGTCTTCGGGCTTGTGGATCGAAAGCGTCACGCCGATCGCGATCTCGACGGCGGTGGGCGAGGGGGCCGGCGTGGGGTTCTTTCCCTTGCTCGGCGCGGGCGTGGCGGGGCCGGCGGTCGGGAACGCGATCGCTCCGCTGAAGCCGTCCAAGCTCGGCAGTTCCTGGAAGTCGGCCCGGTCGCCGTAGGTGAGGACCGCGCTGGCGGACGAGGGGCTCGGCGCGGGCGTCGGGTTGACGCCGAAGTTCGGCGACGAGAGCGTCTGCGGCATGGTGCCGGTCGAGCCGAACGAGCCCGAGCATGCGGCCAGTCCGGCACCGACCAGGATGAGCAAGACGAAGCCGCGCGGCCACATACGCACGACGCCGGAGGTTCGCCCCGCGCCGCCCGTCTCTCCTATGCAATGCGCCGCATCACGCGGCGAGAAACGTCAAATATCTTCCTCGCCTCCCTTGGCGAGGAACGCAGCACGTGGGACGTCTCCTCGTAGGCGCTGCGGACTACGGCTGCTCGACGTAGACCTCGGCGCCCTTGGCCAAGAACTCGGCGGACTTCTCCGCCATCCCCGACGCGGCGTACTCGCGCACGTCTTGGGTGATCTTCATCGAGCAGAAGTGCGGTCCGCACATCGAGCAGAAGTGCGCGACCTTCGCACCCGGTGCGGGCAGCGTCTCGTCGTGCATCGAGCGCGCCGTGTCGGGATCGAGGCTCAGGTTGAACTGATCCTCCCAGCGGAACTCGAAGCGCGCCTTGGAGAGCACGTCGTCGCGATGGCGCGCGCCCGGATGTCCCTTGGCGACGTCCGCGGCGTGCGCCGCGAGCTTGTAGGTGATGACGCCGGTCTTGACGTCGTCCTTGTCGGGCAGGCCCAGGTGCTCTTTCGGCGTGACGTAGCACAGCATCGCGGTTCCCATCCAACCGATCATCGCGGCGCCGATGCCGCTGGTGATGTGGTCGTAGCCGGGCGCGATGTCGGTGACGAGCGGGCCGAGCGTGTAGAACGGCGCCTCGTGGCAGACGGCCAGCTGGCGATCCATGTTCTCTTTGATCAGGTGCATCGGCACGTGGCCGGGGCCTTCGATCATCACCTGCACGTCGTGCTTCCAAGCGATCTGCGTGAGCTCGCCGAGCGTGTCGAGCTCGCCGAACTGCGCGGCGTCGTTGGCGTCGGCGGTGCAGCCGGGCCGCAACCCGTCGCCCAGCGAGAACGTCACGTCGTACGCCTTCATGATCTCGCAGATCTCGTCGAAGTGCGTGTAGAGGAAGTTCTCCTGATGGTGCGCGAGGCACCACTTGGCCAGGATCGAGCCGCCGCGCGAGACGATGCCGGTGATGCGGTCGGCCGTCAGCGGCACGTAGCGCAGCAGCACGCCCGCGTGCACGGTGAAGTAGTCGACGCCCTGTTCCGCCTGCTCGATCAGCGTGTCGCGATAGATCTCCCAGGTCAGCTCCTCGGCCTTGCCGCCGACTTTCTCGAGCGCCTGATAGATCGGCACCGTGCCGATCGGGACCGGGCTGTTGCGTACGATCCACTCGCGCGTCTCGTGGATGTTCTTGCCGGTCGAGAGGTCCATGACGGTGTCGGCGCCCCAGCGGCTCGCCCACACCATCTTCTCGACCTCTTCTTCGATCGACGAGCTGATCGCGCTGTTGCCGATGTTGGCGTTGATCTTGACCAGGAAGTTGCGGCCGATGATCGTCGGCTCGAGCTCGAGGTGATTGACGTTGGCCGGCAGCACGGCGCGGCCGCGCGCGATCTCGCTGCGCACCAGCTCGGGCTCGACGCCCTCGCGGATGGCGACGAACTCCATCTCCGGCGTGATCTCACCGCGCCGCGCGTAGTGCATCTGCGAGACGTTGCCGCCGTTGCGCGCGCGGCGGATCGGCCGCGGCGAGGGGAAGCGGATCGCGTCCAGCTCGGGCATCGCCTCGCGGCCCAGCCGATAGATCGAGGAAGCCTTGGCGAGCACGTCGGTGTCGTCGCGGCGTGCGATCCACGGCTCGCGGATCGGGGCGATGCCGGCCCGCACGTCGATGCCGACGTCGGGATCGGTGAACGGCCCCGAGGTGTCGTGCACGGTGTGAATCGTGCCGTCGGTCAGCGTGATGGCCCGGAACGGCACCTGGATCGACGGATCGCTCCCCTGCGCGTAGCCTTTGCGCGAGTTCGGGAACGGCTCGCGGGAGAGCACGTCGTTGGACGGGGGCAGCATGGTCGCCATGAGCAGCACTCCTCTTCGCCGGTATGACCCGGATCAGGTGGTAACGGTCGGCGGCCTGGCGCGCGCCCTCTCAGTCCGGCCTTTCGGACTCCCGTAGCGTGCCTCTCAGGTTATGCTTAGCCCATTCGTATGTCAAGAAAGGCAGGGCGGAGCTTGAGATTGGGTGGCCAATATTGTCCCGATGGTTAGCGTCCCGTCGACTAGTGAGCGCTCGGGCCGAAGAGCTGCGGGCCAGGTTCTGCGGCTCACACGAATAGAGCTGGAGAACTGGCGTAATTTTCAACGCGCCGCAGTCGATCTTTCACGCCGCGCTTTTATCGTTGGCCCCAATGCATCGGGGAAATCCAACTTCCTGGACGCCTTCAGATTCCTGAACGAGATCGTGAGCGTCGGCGGAGGCCTTCAGGCTGCGATCAGTCAACGCGGGGGCATTTCGCGGCTCAGAAGTTTATTGGCGCGACAAAACTCCGACATTGTTCTGCGAACAACGCTGGGCACCGATGAGGATCCTCGTCGGTGGCAATACGAGTTGGTGTTTAACTTGTCGAGTCGGGCGGCGCGAGCAGTACCCGTGGTAAAAATGGAGCGCGCGTGGCGAGATGGTGAACTAGTACTAGACCGTCCCGATGATTCAGATAAGATCGACCGAATTCGGCTAAGGCAAACAGCTCTAGAGCAAATTGCCGCGAATGTGGAATTCCGTCCAATTGCGGACCTTTTTCAATCGATCCGATACTTGCACATTGTCCCACAGCTAGTTCGGGACCCCGATCGCTCGGTTGGGAGATTGGACGACCCGTACGGCGGCGACTTTCTTGAGACGATCGCCCGAACCCCCAAGCGTGAACAGGAAACGCGGCTGAAGCGCATCACGGATGCTCTCAAGATCGCCGTGCCTCAGCTTGCTGACCTTAAACTTGAACGCGATAAAGCGAGCGGCAAGCCACACCTTATCGGAAAATATGCGCACTGGCGCCCCCAAGGAGCCTGGCAGCGCGAAGACCAGTTTTCTGATGGGACGTTGAGGCTGATTGGGCTGCTCTGGGCGATTCTTGATGTCCGCGGCCCGCTTCTACTAGAAGAGCCCGAATTATCGTTGAACGAGGCGATCGTTCGCCAAATTCCGAGCTTTATCTATCGGATGCAGCAGCGCAGCGGCAGGCAAGTTCTTCTCTCGACGCACGCTGACGAAATGTTTATAGACTCGGGGATTGGAGCAGATGAAGTCCTCCTCATCAGGCCGACACCCGATGGATCTACAATTGTGTCGGGTGCGACAGTCGACAAGGTTCGCGCCGTTCTCCAAGCCGGCGACACGCTGGCAGAGGCTCTGCGGCCGCTCGTAAAGCCACCGAAACTGGATCAACTGTCACTATTTGCTCCTCTCGAATAAACGCGATGTTATTCGCGGTGGTTGAAGGCCGGGTAGATGCGGCCGTAGCAGAGCGCGTTGCACGACACACAAACGTGTTAATCGACCAGATCCTGATCAAGAACGGTCGCGCGAACATCGCGTCAAAGGTGCGCGGGTATGCCGGGTCCGCGGTCCAGGAGCAGAAATGGTTCGTGCTCGCCGATCTAGATTCGGACCCGTGCCCGAGCGATTTGCTAGGCAGATGGGGAGTGCCGGCACGCTCAGCGCATTTTACCTGTCGGTTCGCGGTGCGCGAAGTTGAGGCGTGGCTCCTCTCGGACGCGGAAACGCTCGCGCAGGAGTTGCATGTCAGTCAATCAGCCCTTCCGCCCCGTCCGGAAGAACTAAGAGACGCCAAATTAGCGCTAGTGAACGCAGCGAGAAGATCGAGAAGGCGCTCTGTGCGAGAAGCACTGACGCCTCCTCCTACGAGTTTGCTACAAACCGGTCCTGACTATACGCCTTGGATAATCGACTATGTGCAGAGAAATTGGCGCCCCGGGCAAGCCGCGCTAATTTCGCCGAGCCTCCGGAAGTGCATGACTTCCCTAACTTCGCTCTTCGATCGACTTGTTTGACAAGGACACAGCGGGCGGTCCTCTTGGTCGCGCTGGCGCAGCTTGCGATCGGTGCGGCCGCGATCTTCGCGCGCTTCGCGCTGGTCACGGGGGGCCCGCTGGCCGTCTCGGCGGCGCGCTTGGCTCTCGCCGCGGTCCCAATCGTCGCGCTGGCGGCCTGGCGCGGCCGGTTGCGGCGGATCGACGACCGCACCGAGTGGCGCTTGGTCCTCGCGGGACTCGTGCTCGCGCTGCACTTCGCGACCTGGATCTCCTCGCTGCGCTTCGCCTCGGTCGCGATCTCGACGCTGCTGGTGTGCTCGGTCCCGGTGTGGACGGAGATCATCGAGGCCGTGCGCCGCCGGCGCATCGATCCGGTCGCGAGCGCGAGCATCGTCGGCGCGCTGCTCGGCGTGGCGATCGTCGTCGGCGCGCCCGATCGCGCCAACACGCCGCTCGGCATCGCGCTCGCACTGGTCGGCGCGCTCGCGTTCGCCGCGTATCTGCTGGTCGTACGCGGCACCGATCCGCGGTACGACACGCTGGCCGTCATCTCGCGCACCTATCCGGTCGCCGCTATCGCGCTCGCGCTCGCGGCGTCGGCGCTGCGCGATCCGCTGCCGGCGGCGGGGGATTGGCGCGGCTGGGCTGGTATTCTCGCGATGGCCCTGCTCTCGCAGCTGTTCGGCCACACCGCGCTGAACGCGGCCGTGCGCGTCCTCTCGGCGACCTTCGTCGCCACCATGACGCTGCTCGAGCCGGTCATCGCCGCCGTGCTGGCAGCCTGGCTGTTCGCCGAGCGGCTCGGCCCGCTGACGGCGCTCGGCGCGATCGTCATCTTGGGCGCGATCGCGCTGGCGATTCGCGACCTGCCCGGGATCGGGGAAACACCGGCACCATGAAGTACAAGCAGATCGCCGACGACGGACTGGCCACCTACGCGCTGATCTTCGACGAGGGCGACGAGGCCGTCGCCGAGCTGCGCCGCGCGAGACGAACGTCGACGGCGCCTCCTTCACCGCCGTCGGCGCCGGTTCGCGCGCGGTCGTCGGCTGGTTCGACTTCGACCGCAACGCCTACGATCCGATCCCGGTGAACGAACAGGTCGAGCTGTGCTCGATGATCGGCGACGTCGCGAGCTTGCCGAGCGGCGAAGGCCAGGTCCATGCGCACGTCGTCCTGGCCCGGCGGGACGGCTCGACTCGGGGCGGCCACCTGTTGGAATTCCACGTGAAGCCGACGCTCGAGCTGATCCTGACGGAGACCCCGACCCATTTGCGCAAGCGAGCCCAGCCCGGCTCGGCGGTGGCGACCATCCGTCTCGACGAGTCGGGTTGACCGATCACGATATATCGCGTACTATCGACCAGATGATTTTCCCCGCGGTGCGCCGGTGACCGAGCGCAAGACGTCGCCATTCCTGATCAGCCTGACCGTCATGCTCGGGATGATCATGGCCATCATCGACGCGACGATCGTCAACGTCGCGCTGGCGACGATCGCGGGGAACCTGGGCGCTTCGATCGACGACGCGGCGTGGGTTGCGACCGGCTACATCCTGGCCAGCGTCATCACCATGCCGCTCAACGGCTGGCTGACGGCGTACTTCGGCCGCAAGAAGTTCTACGCCGGCTGCATCCTGATCTTCACCGTCGCCTCGTTCTTGTGCGGCACGGCGACGAACATCTGGCAGCTGGTCGTCTACCGCGTGATCCAAGGCTTCGGCGGCGGCGCGCTGCAGCCGACGGCGCAGGCGATCATGTTCGAGACGTTCCCGCCCGCGCAGCGCGGCAGCGCGATGGCGATCTTCGGCTTGGGCGCGATGGTCGGCCCGGCGCTCGGCCCGATCCTGGGCGGCTACATCGTCGACAACGCGAGCTGGCAGCTGATCTTCTACATCAACTTGCCGATCGGCTTGATCGCGTTCCTGATGACCAACGCCTTCATCCCCAACCCGCACTACTTGAGCAAACCGAAGGGCGGTCTGGATTGGCTGGGCCTGGGCCTGCTCTCGAGCGGCTTGGCATCACTGCAGTACGTCCTCGAGCGCGGTCAGCACGACGACTGGTGGAGCTCCGGCACCATCACGCTGCTGGCCGTCGTCTCGGCCGTCACGCTGACCTGGTTCGTCGTCAAGACGGTTCGCGACAAGCACCCGTTGGTCGACCTGAAGGTCTTCCGCTATCGCACCTTCACGGTCGGCAACATCTTGATGACGATCGTCGGCTTCGGGTTGTTCGGGACCAGCTTGATCATGCCGCTGTTCTTCCAGACCGTGATGGGGATGACGGCCTTCGACACCGGGATGGCGCTCTTGCCGGGCGCAGTCGCGACCGCGATCTGCATGATCATCGTCGGCCGGCTGATGAACTTCATCGATCCGCGAGTCCTGGGCGGGCTCGGCATGGTGCTGTTCGCGTGGTCGTGTTGGGCGCTGGGCGGTCTCAACGAGCAGGCCGGGGTGGGTGACGTCTTCATGCCGCGGCTCGTGCAAGGCTTTGCGATGGGCTTGCTGTTCGTGCCCCTCACGACCGTCATGCTGGGCGCCATTCCGCGCGAGGAAATGGCCGGCGCGACCGGCGTCTCGCTGCTGCTGCGCCAGCTCGGCGGCAGCCTGGGCATCGCGGCCCTGACGACGCTGCTGGCGCGCGAGACCGCGATCGCCTGGAACGTCCTGGCCGGCGGCGTCACCCGGACACACGGTCAGTCGACGATGGTACTCACGCAGCTCGTCGCGCAATCGTCGTCGGTGATCGCCTACGACTACCTGTTCCGCGTCTCGGCGATCGTCTTCATCGTCGCGTTGCCGCTGGTGTACTTCATGCGCGCCCCGCGCGCGGTTCGCGACGCCCAAGCCGCCGCCAAGAAATCGGGCGGTGCGATGCCGGCGATGGCGATGGCCGAGTAGCTCGCCTTCACCATGCGCACGGTGATCGAAAAACTTTCGTAAACGCCGTCGGCGCGGGCGTCCGTCGTGCGGCTTTGGCCGACCATAGTTGCATGAATCGAATCTGGCTCGCCGGTCTCGGCGCTCTCGCGCTCACTGCTGCCGGCGCCGCCCCGGGACGGGCGGCCGACCAAACGACGATCATCGCGCTGGTGTCCGCGGTCGGCAACGCGGCGATGCGCGAGGTCGCGGCGATGTACGAACGCGTCCACCCGGACGTGCACGTGCAAATCGTCCCCGGCGGTGCCGCGGTGCTGGTGGCACAAGTGGAGGCGGGCTCCGGCGGCGACCTCATCACCGGCGGCCCGGAGGCGCTCGCGCCGCTCGTGACGCACCACAAGATCGGGTCCGGGGTGGGCATCTTCTCGTTCCACGAGGTCGTCCTCGTGCGCCACGGTTCGACCAAGGTGCACTCCCTGCGCGATCTCGCCAATCCCGGCATGCGACTCGCGCTCGGAACGACGAACTCGACGATCGCGGCCTATTCGAACGAGGTGCTGCGGAAAGCCGCCGAGCAATACGGCGCGGATTTCCCGAAGAAGGTGATGGCGAACGTCATCGTGACCGAGTCGACGTCCACCGAAATCGCCGCGGCCGTGCGGAGCGGTCTGGTCGAGGCCGCGATCGGCTTCAGCTCCGACGCCTCCGACGGGGTCGACGCGATCAACGTGCCGGCCGCGGACGACGTCATCACGGTCGATCAGGTGGCGCCCGTGAACGGCTCGCCGCACGCCGACGCGGTGGCGGCGTTCTCCACGTATCTGCGCGGCCCGGAGGCGCAAGCGGCGTTCCGCAAGCACCACCTCGACGCACCGCACTGAGCTAGCAAAAACACGAACCGGCGCAACCTTCCCCGCCGGCTCCCGGTAGCAGCGCCCATGAATCGTACGAGGTTCATCGGGACGACCGTCGGCGCGCTGGCGGCGAGCGCGATTCCGCTCGCCGCCGACGCGAGCGAAACGGACATCGCGCTGCAGACGCCGACCGGATCGATCGCCGGTACGCTCACGCTGCCATCGGACGGTCCCTGTCCGGTCGTGTTGATCGTCGCCGGCTCGGGACCGGTCGACCGCAACGGGAACAGCGGACCGATTCGCGCCGACACGTACGCCCTGCTGGCGGCCGCGCTCGCGGCGCGCGGCATCGCGTCCGTCCGGTACGACAAGCGCGGCGTCGCCGGCAGCGCCGCGGCGGCGACGAGCGAAGCGGCGCTCCGGTTCGAGACGTACATCGACGACGCCGCGGCGTGGTTGCGTTTGCTGGACGCGGACCATCGGTTCACGCGCGTCGTGCTGGCCGGCCACAGCGAGGGCGCCATGGTCGGCCTGGTGGCCGTTCAACACGCGCCGGCCGCCGCGTACGTGAGCCTGGAGGGTCCCGGCCGCCCGATCCCCACCGTTCTGCGCGAGCAGCTCGAGCCGAAACTGCCGCCCGACCTCTACGCGAAGGCCGACGCGATCACCACGGCGCTCCAAGCGGGCAAGACCGTCGACAACGTGCCGCCCGAACTCTGGTCGCTGTTCCGGACGTCCGTGCAGCCCTATCTCATCTCGTGGTTCCGCTACGTTCCCGCCGACGAGATCGCCAAGGTGCGCATCCCGACGACGATCGTGCAGGGGACGGCCGACGTGCAGGTGTCGATGGTCGACGCGAACGCGCTGGCGAAGGCGCAGCCGGCGGCCAAGCTCGACGTGATCGACGGGATGAACCACATGCTCAAGCACGCCCCCGATACGTCCTCGCAAGCGGCGATCCTCGCCGGCTACACCGACGCGAGCTTGCCGATCGTCCCGCAAGCCGTCGACGCCGTCGCGAGCGCCGCCGGCTAGCCGTCGCCCAACAGCCGCAGCGCGTCGATCAGCGCGGCGACGCTCCAGGCTTGCGCGGGGCAACCGCGCGGCGCGTGCGGGGGGTCGCCGTCGGCGATCTCGCACAGCGTGCCGAGCGCGTCGGTTTCGAGCGCGTCGAGCAGCGGCTGCACGAACGTCCGCGTGCGCGCCGCATCGCCGTAGGCGCGCAGGTGCGCGCGGATGAACGGGCCGGCCAGCCACGGCCACACCGTCCCCTGATGGTAGGCGCCGTCGCGCGCGGCTTGGTCCCCGCCGTAGGTGCCGTGGTACCGCGGATCGTCGGGCGCGAGCGTGCGCAGGCCGAGCGAGGTCCACAGGTGCGCCGCGCAGACGTCGACGATGGCGCGGGCGCGCTCGGCGTCGAACGCGCCGGCCGGCAACGCGACCGCGAACAGTTGGTTGGGCCGCAGTGAGAGATCGTCGCCGTCGGGTCCGTCGAGCACGTCGTAGCACCAGCCGCGTTCGGCGTTCCAATAGCGCTGCATCGCGGCGGCGGCCTTGTCGCCGAGCGCGCGGAACGCGTTCGGCGGGCGGCCGAGGCGGCGCGCGAAGGTCTCGCACGCGCGCAGCGCGTTGTACCAGAGGGCGTTGATCTCGATCGGCTTACCGCGTCGCGGCGTGATCACGCGGTCGCCGACCTTCGCGTCCATCCAGGTCAGCTGCACGCCCGGCGCGCCGCCCCGCACGAGACCGTCGGCGTCGAGGCCGATGCCGAAGCGCGTCCCCTCGCGGTAGCCGTCGATCACCGCCCGCACCGCCGGCATGACGTCGAGCAGGAACGGCACGTCGTCGGTCGCGTCGAGGTAGGCGCGGACCGCTTCGATGAACCACAGCGGCGCATCGATGGTGTTGTACTCGGCCGGCCCGCCGGCATCGGGAAAGCGGTTGGGGATCAGCCCGTCGGCGACGTGCGCCGCAAAGGTGCGCAGCACGTCGGCCGCGTCGGCGGCGCGATTGGTCGCCAGCAGCAGGCCCGGCAGCGCGATCATCGTGTCGCGGCCCCAGTCGGTGAACCACGGGTAGCCGGCGATCACCGTCGTCCCGGCCAGCGGCGGCTCGCCGCGCGCGACGACGAACTGGTCGGCGGCGAGCGCGAGCCGGCCGAGCAGCGGCGTCGACTGGCGGTCGGCGATCGCGCGGTTGGCGTGACGGCGGGTGGCGACGACGTCGGCGGCCACCGCCGGCGCCGCCGGATCGAGGCTGCAGACGACGCCGCCGCTCGCGCCGTCCGCCAGCGTCCACGCCAACGTGAGGACGTGGGCGTAGTCGTCGACGTCCGGCAGGCCGCGCTCGGTCTCGCGCGGCAGCAGAAATCCCGCATAGCGTTCGGACGCCGCGCTCGCGCTCGCGCCGGGAGCGCGCACGTATAGCGTGCGCTGCGCGGCCGGCAGGCGGATCTCGGCGCCGCCGGCGACCAGCGTGGTCGCAAACGACTCGAGCGACGGCAGCGGACCGCCGTGATGGTCGCGGTCGGCGACGACCAAACGGCCGCGTATCGCCAGCGCGGTGCGCGCACGCGTGACGTGCAGCGCGACGGCGATCGCATCCGCTCCCTGTGGCATCGCCAGCGTGAGATCGAGCAGCGCGTCGCCGAGCGCGTACGTCCAGGTCGGCAGCCCGTCCGCGAGCGTGAAGGCTTCGACCAGCCGCCAGCCTTCGGGTGCGATCGCGCCGGACTGCCACCGATCGGTCGCGAGCGCGTACGAACGGCCGTCGTAGTCGACGTCGAGCTCGAGGCGCGCGACGCACAGCCGTCGCGCGACGGGCGGCTCGACGGCGGCGATCAGCAAGCCGTGATAGCGGCGCGTGAGCGTGCCGGCGAGCGTGCCCATCGCGTAGCCGCCGCGTCCGTTCGTCAACAGCCACTCGCGCGACTCGGCCGAGGCGAGATCGCCGCAGAGTCCCCGCCCGTACCGCACGCCGGAGATTGCGTCTCCGCCACGGAGGAAACCTGGCGTCCGATCCACCAGCACCTAGCAGTGCCACGAAACAATCCCGAGCAGGCTCGCTTGGAGGCGGCTGCGTTCCGCGACGAGCCCTGGCGGCATTGGGGACCGTACCTGAGCGCTCGCCAGTGGGGGACCGTCCGCGAGGACTACAGCGCGGACGGCAACGCGTGGGACAGCTTTCCGTTCGAGATGGCGCGGCTGCGCGCGTACCGTTGGGGTGAGGACGGGATCCTCGGCATCTCCGACCAGCACCAGCGGCTGTGCTTCGCGCCCGCGTTCTGGAACGAGCACGACGAGATCATCAAGGAGCGCCTGTACGGGCTCAACGGCCATCAGGGCAATCACGGCGAGGACGTCAAGGAATACTGGTGGCACCTGGACGCCACGCCGACAGCCTCGTACTTGAAAGGCCTCTACCGGTACCCGCACCGCGCCTATCCGTATGCGCTGCTGCGCGAGGAGAACGCGCGCCGCGGCCGCGACGCGCGCGAGTACGAGCTGCTCGACACCGGCGTCCTCGCCGACGACGCGTTCTTCGACATCGTCGTCGAGTACGCCAAACGCGACGTCGAGGACATCTGCATCCGCATCACCGTCACCAACCGCGGTCGCGAGGCCGCGCCGCTGCACCTGCTGCCGCACGTCTGGTTTCGCAACGAGTGGACCTGGAAGACCGGGACGCCGCGGCCGCAGATCTACGACGTCGTCCCGGCCGGCAACGTCCTCGCCATCGAGCACGCGACGCTGGGCAAGCGGTGGCTGTTCACCGACGGTGGCGCGCAGGAACACCTGTTCACCGAGAACGAGACCGACTTCGAGCGCGCCTTCGGCGTGCGCAATCCGGCGCCGTTCGTCAAGAGCGGGATCGACCGCGCCGTGCGCGGCGAAGACTCCACCGCGGTCAACCCGGCCCGCACCGGCTCGAAGTGCGCGCTGCACTACCGGTGGATGATCGAGCCCGGCGCCTCGCAGACCGTTCGGCTGCGGCTGACCGACGACCGCGACGGGGACGGGATCGATCGCGACTTCGACGCGATCTTCGACCTCCGCGAGCAGGAGGCGGACGAGTTCTACGCCGCCGCGTCGCCGGAGCTGGACGCCGAGGCGTCGCTCGTCCAACGGCGCGCCTTCGCCGGTCTGATCTGGTCGGAGCAGTTCTACAACTACGTCATCGTCGATTGGCTCGACGGCGACCCGACCCAGCCGACACCGCCGGCGTCGCGCAAGCACGGCCGCAACGCGGATTGGCGTCACCTCTACAACGACGACGTGCTCTCGATGCCCGACACCTGGGAGTATCCCTGGTACGCGGCCTGGGACCTCGCCTTCCACGTCATCCCGATCGGGTTGATCGACCCCGCCTACGCGAAGAAGCAGCTCGTCACGCTCACGCGCGAGTGGTACATGCACCCGAACGGAGAGCTGCCCGCGTACGAGTGGGCGTTCGACGACGTCAACCCGCCGGTCCATGCGTGGGCCGCGCTGCGTCTGTATCGCATCGAGGCGGCGCGCAACGGCGGCGTCGGCGACTATCGTTTCCTCGAACGCGTCTTCCAGAAGCTGCTGATGAACTTCACCTGGTGGGTGAATCGCAAGGACGTGGCCGGCCGCAACGTCTTCCAGGGCGGCTTCCTCGGCCTGGACAACATCGGGCCGTTCGATCGCAGCGCGAAGCTGCCGGACGGCGCGTACCTCGCGCAGAGCGACGGCACCTCGTGGATGGGCGTCTACGCGCTCAACCTGCTGGCGATCTCGATCGAGCTGGCCAAGGTCGAGAATATCTACGAGGACGTCGCCTCGAAGTTCTTCGCCCACTTTCTCATCATCGCCGACGCGATGAACTCGCAGCGCGAGGACGAGATGGGGCTGTGGGATCCCGAGGACGAGTTCTACTACGATCAGCTCTACTTGCCGGACGGTAGCCGCATCCCGCTCAAGGTGCGCAGCATGGTCGGCGTCATCCCGACCTTCGCGGTCGAGCCGCTCGACTATTCGACGCTCGAGATGCTCCCGCGGCTGCGCACGCGGATCGAGTGGTACCTGCGGAACCGCCCGGAGCTGACCGAGAGCGTGGCCCGCATGGACGTCGGCGGGTTGCACGAACGGCGCCTGCTCGCGATCTGCAATCCGGACCGTCTGCGCAGCGTGCTGCGGCGCCTCTTCGACGAAAACGAGTTCCTCTCACCGCACGGGATCCGCTCGCTCTCGCGTTTCCATCTCGACCACCCGTTCGTGCTCCGGCTCAGCGGCCGCGAGTTTCGCTGCGACTACGAGCCGGCCGAATCGACCAGCGGGCTCTTCGGCGGCAACTCGAACTGGCGCGGTCCGGTGTGGATGCCGACCAACTACTTCTTCATCGAGGCGCTGCAGAAGTTCCACTACTATCTGGGCGACGACTACACGGTCGAGTTCCCAACCGGTTCGGGCCGCATGCTCACGCTCTGGGAGTGCTCGCTCGAGCTGGCGCGGCGGCTGCTCGGCCTCTTTCGCTGCGACGAGCACGGTCGGCGCCCGTTCCTGGGCGCCGACACGCTGGCGCAGACCAGCCCGTACTGGAAAGACCAGATCACGTTCCACGAGTACTTCCACGGCGACACCGGCGAAGGACTCGGTGCCTCGCACCAGACCGGCTGGACCGCGCTCATCGCGAAGCTCGTCGACCAGCTGGCGCGCTACGCCGACCCCGGGGCGCACCGGCTGCTGGCCGCCGAGTTCGGCATCGTCCCGCGGATGTAGTCTGCGCGCACGGACGCCGCCGGCGCTACGGCGTCAAGAGCAGGGCTTGGGGACCGTTCAGGCCGGAGATCGTCGCGAACGGCGACCCGGTGTAGGGCGGTGCGTAGACGGTCACGTTCGCGCGGCCCACGTTGCCGACGATCATGTCGTTCGCGCCGTCGAACGCGAGCGCGACCGGCGAGTTGACGCCGTTCGTCGTCGTGGCCACCGGCGCTCCGGTGTACGGCGGCGCGAACTCGACGATGGTGTCGCCTTCGTCGCTGGCGACGTACGCGTTCCCGACGGCGTCGGTCGCCACGGCTTCGTTGCCCGGCAAGCCGGTGCTCATGGTCGTCGGCGGGCCGGTATACGGCGGGGCATATTCGGTCGCGCCCGGGCCGTTGAAGTCGACGACGAACAGGTCGCCCATCGCGTTGAGCGCCAGCCCGCTCGGCTTCGTCACCCCGTTGGTGATCGTCGTCGGCGTCCCGCTGTACGGCGGCGTGTAGACGGTCATCGTGTTGTTCCCGTAGTTGGCGACGAACAGCGTGTCGCTGGCGTTGACCGCGACGTAGAAGTCCTGGTCGACCCCGGTGGTGATCGTCGTCGGCGCTCCGGTGTACGGGGGCGAGAACTCTTCGACCGAGTTCGCCTTGCTGTTCGCCACGAAGAGGTTGCCCAGCGCGTCGATCGCGAGGCCGGCGGGCCCGTCCAGGCCGCTGGACATCGTCGCGACCGGCGCCCCGGTCCACGGCGGGGCGTACTCGGTGACCGTGTTGTTCCCATAGTTGGACACGAACAAGTCCTCGGCCGCGTCCATCGCCAGCGCGTACGGTTCGTCGACGCTGTTCGAGATCGTCGTCGGCGCGCTGGTATAGGACGGCGCGTACGCGAGGACGTCGTTCGCATCGTAGTTGGCGATGAACAGCGTCTGGATATCGTTCTTCACGGTGAAGTTCGTCGTGCAGACGGCGCCGCTGAGCGAGCACGTGTCGTCGCCGTACGCGGCGGTCAGCGTGAACGACTCGGTCTGCTGGTTGGTGCCCGGCGGCGTCAGCACGACCGTGTTCGGCGTGCTGGCCGTCGGATTCGTCACGGTGAAGCCGCTGCCGCTCGCGCTCGCGAGCGTGAAGGTCGGCGAGCCGGCGCCGACGATGACGTTTCCGTCGGCGTCGAGCGCCTCGACCTGCAGTTTCTGCGCGCTCGTCCCGTAGAGCGTGAAGCCGTCGCTCTGCGTGCCGTGCACCGCCGCCGCGGCGCTGCTGACCTGGAGCGCCGCCGGCACACCGCTCAGGGCGAGGGCGACCGCGTTCGTCTGTCCTTGAACGACCGTGAAGTCGACCAGCTGCCCCTGAGAGAGTTCGTTGCCGGTCGCGTTCGCGCCGTCGTAGGTGGAGACCGCGGCGTCATAGGCGCCGGGATCCAGCGCGATCGTGAGCGTGCACTGCGTCGACGCCAGCGTCGAGGTGCACCCCGTGGCCGTCGGCGTGAGCGCGACGGTTTCGTCGACCACGCTCGTGCCGCCGGGATCGGTCGAGATCGCGAGCGTCATGCTGGCCGTCGCCGGCGAGATGTATTTGGGCGCTCGTCGCTGCGCGGCGGCGGTGCCGGCCGCCTTGGGGACCGAGATCGTGAACTTCACGGCACCGCGGCCGTGCCCCAGCGGCGTCGATCCTCCCCCGGCGGTCCCCGGCGGGAGCGCGCCCGCACGGCTTGCACAACTCGACAGAGCGAGCGCAGCGAGGAGCAGTGTGAACCGATGAAACGGCGGAACGCGACGCACGGGCTGACTCTCCTCCGGAAGCGGCTGGCGGATTTCGATCACTGCGCTGCCCGCGTGCGAGCGCCCTCTCGGGAGCGGAGCCGCCTTCGCTCCAGCGAAAGTGCGGCGGGCGATGCGCTACGATCTCGCGGTCATCGGGTCGGGCCAGGGCGGGAAGCCGCTGGCCCGCGATTTCGCCGAGCGGGGCAAGCGCGTCGTGTTGTTCGAACGCGGTGCGTTCGGCGGGACCTGCGTGAACGTGGGCTGCACGCCCTCGAAGGCGTTCCTCGCCGCCGCCCACGCCACCGGCCGCGCGCGGCGAACGGGTCCGCTCGGCGTGCACTGCACGGTCAGCGTCGACCAGAACGCCGTCATGGAGCGCGTGCGCGGCATCATCCACCGCTGGCGTACCGGCTCCGAGACGCGCACGCAGCAGAGCGGCGTCGAAATCGTTCACGGCGAGGCGTCCTTCGACGCGCCGCACGTCCTGCGCGCGAACGGCATCACCTACGAGGCGGACGTCGTGGTGCTCGACACCGGCTGTACGGCCGCGATCCCGCCGATCCCGGGTCTGGCCGGCACGCCCTTTCTCACCAACGAGAACTTCTTCGCGCAGCGAACGCTGCCCGAACGGCTGCTGGTGATCGGTTCGGGCTACATCGGACTCGAGCTGGGCCAAGGCGCCGCGCGGCTGGGCAGCACGGTCACGGTCGTGACGCCGGACGACCGGCTCGTCGCGCGCGAAGAGTCCGACGTCTGCCACGTCTTGACCGACTCGTTCGTGCGTGACGGAATCGACGTGCTGCTGCAGCGCCACGCGACCCGCGTCGTTCACGACGGCGCGCGCTTCGAGCTCACCCTCGACGACGGCACGCGCCTGGCCGGCGACGGATTGCTGGTGGCGGTGGGACGAAAGCCGGCGGTGCCCGACGGCGCCGTCGCGCGAGCCGGCATCGCGCTCGACGAGCGCGGCTTCGTCGCGTGCGACGAGCACCTGCGCACCACCGTCGCCGGGCACTACGCGATGGGCGACGTGGCGGGACAGCCGCAGTTCACGCACGTCTCGTGGGAAGACTTCCGCCGCCTGCGCGCGATCCTCGGCGGCGACCTCTCTCGCACGCGCGACGATCGCGTCCTCGGGTACGCGATGTTCACCGAGCCGCAGGTGGGCCGGGTCGGGATGACGGCGGACGAGGCGGAGCGGCGCGGCCTGCCGCACCGGGTCGTCACCTACGAGCTGGCCGACGACGCGCGAGGCATCGAGTGGAACCTGCCGGACGGCTTCTTTCGCTTGGTGGTCGATCCGGCCACCGACGCCATCCTCGGCGGGACGTTCGTCGGCTACGAAGCGGGGGAATTGATCCACGTGATCCTCGCCCACATGCAAGCCGGCTCGACCTGGCGCGTGATCGAACAGTCCGTCCACATCCACCCGACGTTCGCCGAAGGGATCCCCTCGCTGGCGCGGTTGCTGCTGTGACCTCGCCCGAGCTGGCCGACGCCCTCGCCGCCGGGAACGAGGGCGATCCGTTCGCGGTCTTGGGCCCCCATCGGCTCGGCACCGGGACCGTCGTGCGCGCCTTCCTCCCGCGCGCGCGCTCGGTCGACGTCGTCGACGCCGACGGCGAGCTGTTGGCCGAAGCGATCGCGGTCGGCGGCCACGGCCTGTTCGAAGCGCTGGTGCTCGAGCTGCCCACGGTGTACCGGCTGCGCGTCGAGGACGAACGCGGCGTGCGCACGATCGACGATCCGTATCGCTTCCCGCCGCTGCTCGGCGAGCTCGACGCGTGGCTGATCGCGCAAGGAAACCACCTCGAGCTGTACCGCGTGCTCGGCGCGCACCCCGACACGATCGACGGCGTCGCCGGGACGCGCTTCGCGGTGTGGGCGCCGAACGCGCGGCGCGTGAGCGTCGTCGGCGATTGGAACGCCTGGGACGGTCGCGTGCACGTCATGCGGCTGCGGCGCGAGTGCGGCGTGTGGGAGCTGTTCATACCCGCCGTCGGCGCGGGCGCGCGCTACAAGTACGAGCTGATCGCGCCCGACGGCCGCCTCTTGCCGCTCAAGGCCGATCCGGTCGCGTTCCGCAGCGAGCTGCGGCCGCACAACGCCTCGATCGTGGCCGCGCCCTCGACGTTCGTCTGGGACGACGCGGCGTGGCTCGCCGGCCGGGAAGCGCGCCAGCGCCGCGACGCGCCGATCCAGATCTACGAAGTGCACCTGGGCTCGTGGAAGCGCGTGCCGCACGAGGGGGACCGGTTTCTCACCTATCGCGAGCTGGCCGATCAGCTGATTCCGTACGTCGCCGATCTCGGTTTCACGCACGTCGAGCTGCTGCCGATCACCGAGCACCCCTTCGATCTGAGCTGGGGATACCAGACGACGGGCTGGTTCGCGCCGACCAGCCGCTTCGGCGAGCCGGACGACCTGCGCGCGTTCGTCGACGCGGCGCACCGTGCCGGCTTGGGCGTCATCCTCGATTGGGTGCCCGGTCATTTTCCGACCGACGCGCACGGTCTGGCGCGTTTCGACGGCACCCCGCTCTACGAACATGCCGACGACCGCGAAGGCTTCCACCGCGAGTGGGGGACCTACGTCTTCAACCTGGGCCGCAACGAGGTGTCGAACTTTCTCATCGCCTCGGCGCTGTACTGGCTGCGCGAGTTCCACGTCGACGGCTTGCGCGTCGACGCGGTCGCCTCGCTGCTCTACCGCGACTACAGCCGCAACGAGGGCGAGTGGATCCCCAACCGCTACGGCGGGCGCGAGAACCTCGAGGCGGTCGCGTTCTTGCGGCGCTTCAACACGACCGTCTACGGCGAGGTGCCCGGCATCGCGACGTTCGCCGAGGAGTCGACCGCGTGGCCCGGCGTCACCACGCCGGCCCACCTGGGCGGCCTGGGCTTCGGCTACAAGTGGAACATGGGCTGGATGCACGACACGCTGGAGTTCATGCAGCGCGATCCGCTCTACCGCGGCCACCACTTGAACGAGATCTCGTTCGGCCTGGTCTACGCGTTCACCGAGAACTTCGTCTTGCCGCTCTCGCACGATGAGGTCGTGCACGGGAAGCGCTCCATCCTCGGCCGCATGCCGGGCGAGGAGCGCAACCAGTTCGCCAACGTTCGGCTGCTCTACGGTCTGATGTGGGCGCACCCCGGCAAGAAGCTGCTCTTCGCGGGCGGCGAGTTCGCCCAGTTGGGCGAGTGGCGGGCGCAGGCGTCGCTCGATTGGCACGTCGTGCACGGCCTGCACCAAGGCGTGCAGCTGCTCGTGCGCGACCTCAACCGCACCGTGCGCGCGCACCCGGCGCTCTACCAGCGCGACGCCGAGCCGAGCGGCTTCGAATGGCTGACCTACGAGGACGTCCGCAACGGCGTCGTCGCCTGGATTCGCTGGGACGCGGGCCACGAGAGCCACGTCGTGTGCGTCGTGAACACCAGCGGCGCTCGCCACGACCGCTACGTGCTGGGCGTGCCGCGCCGCGGCCGCTACCGCGAGCTGCTCAATACCGACGCGGCCGTGTACGGCGGGAGCGACGTGGGTAACGGAGGGTTCGTGGATGCGACCGATCGCCCGTCTCACGGACAGTCGAGCTCTGTGACGCTGACCTTGCCGCCGCTCGCGGTGCTCTGGCTGGCTCCGTGACGTCCAGCGGACGCCGCCGCGTCGGCCCGGGACTCCCATTTCCGCTCGGCGCGACCTGGTACGGCACCGGCGTCAACTTCGCGCTCTTCAGCGCCAACGCCGAGAAGGTCGAGCTGTGCTTGTTCGACGAGCGCGGGCGGCGTGAGCTCGAACGGATCGTGCTGCCCGAATACACCGACGAGGTCTGGCACGGCTATCTGCCCGACCTGCGGCCGGGCACGCTCTACGGCTACCGGGTCTACGGCCCGTACGATCCCGCGCGCGGACACCGCTTCAACCACCACAAGCTGCTGCTCGATCCGTACGCGAAGGCGCTGGTCGGCCAGCTGCGCTGGAGCGACGCGCACTACGGCTACCGCATCGGCTCGCAGCGCGGGGACCTCTCGTTCGACCGGCGCGACAACGCCAGCGGGATGCCCAAGTGCGCGGTCGTCGACACCGCCTTCACCTGGGTGGGCGACAAACGGCCGTTCGTGCCGTGGATGCAGACCGTGTTCTACGAGCTGCACACGCGCGGCTTCACGATGCAGCATCCCGAGGTGCCGCCGGCGCTGCGCGGCACCTTCGCCGGCCTCGCCGCGCCGGCGGTCGTCTCGTACTTGCAAGACCTGGGCGTGACGACCGTCGAGCTGCTGCCGGTACACGCCTTCATCGACGACCGGCGCTTGGTCGAACAGAAGCTGCGCAACTACTGGGGCTACAACTCGATCGGCTTCTTCGCGCCCGAGCCGCGCTATCTGCAAGGCGGCGATCCGAACGAGTTCAAGATGCTGGTCAAGCACCTGCACGAGGCCGGCATCGAAGTCGTGCTGGACGTCGTCTACAACCACACCGCCGAGGGCAACGAGCTGGGCCCGACGCTTTCGTTCAAGGGCATCGACAACGCGTCGTATTACCGGCTGGCCGAGGACAAGCGCTACTACGAGGACGTGACGGGCACCGGCAACACGCTCGACCTGCGCCATCCGCGCGTGCTGCAGATGGTGCTCGACTCGCTGCGCTATTGGGTCGAGGAGATGCACGTCGACGGCTTCCGCTTCGACCTCGCGCCGGCGCTGGCGCGCGAGCACGCCGGCTACGCGCGCGACGCCGCGTTCTTCAAGACCATCGCGCAAGACCCGGTCCTCTCGCGGGTCAAGCTCGTCGCCGAACCGTGGGACGTCGGCATGGGCGGCTACCAGCTGGGTAATTTCCCGCCGGGCTGGTCGGAGTGGAACGGCAAGTACCGCGATACCGTGCGGCGATTCTGGAAGGGCGACCTGGGCGTGCTGCCCGAGCTGGCCTCGCGGGTCGCCGGCTCGGCCGACCTCTTCGAGCATCAGGGGCGCCGGCCGCGCGCGGGGATCAACTTCGTCACCGTGCACGACGGCTTCACGCTGACCGACCTGGTGTCGTACGACCACAAGCACAACGAGGCGAACCACGAGGGCAACCGCGACGGCACCGACGACAACCAGAGCTGGAACTGCGGGGTCGAGGGGCCGACCGACGATCCGGCGATCGTCAGCCTGCGCGAGCGCCAGAAGCGCAACCTGCTGACGACGCTGCTGCTCTCGCTGGGCGTTCCGCTGCTGCTGGCGGGCGACGAGTTCGGGCGCACGCAGCGCGGGAACAACAACGCATATTGCCAGGACAACGAGATCTCGTGGATCGACTGGAACGCGCGCGGGCCGCACGATCTGGCGCTGGCCGACTTCGTCAAGACCCTGTTGCGGCTGCGCAGCCAGCACCCCGCCTTCCGGCGCGACGCGTTCTTCCGCGGCGAGGCCGTCGACGCGAGCGGCCGCAAGGACATCGCCTGGATGAAGCCCGACGGCCTCGAGATGACCGCCGATGATTGGACGCCGGAGCGGCGCACGATCGGCTTGTATTTCGGCGCGCGCCCGATGCTCTTCGTCGCCATGAACGCCTCGCCCGACGACCTGCGCTTCGCGCTGCCCGACGCGACCCGCGTGTCGTGGTCGCTGGTGCTCGACACCGCGATCGAGGGCGGCACGCCGCGCGACGTCCCCGGCGACGGCGTCGAGTCCTACGCGATGATCGGCCGCTCGCTGGCGGTGTTCGCCGGCACGGCGCGATGACGCGCGTCGCGCGCCGCTACGTCGACGCGCTCGGTCAGGAGCGCGAAGCGCCGGCCGAGACGGTCGGCCGATTCGACGAGCTCCTGCGCGAGCCGCCGTACGCCTTCACGCCGCCGACGCTGGTGGTGCGCGAGGACGAGCCGCTGGCCGTCGCGGTGACGCTCCCGGCGGCGCGCTGGCACGACGACCTGCGCTGGACGCTCGACACCGCCGACGGTGAACGCGCGTCGGGAACGTTCGGCCTGCGCGGCGCGACGGTCGTGCGCGTCGGCGAAGACGGCGAGCAGCGGTTCGACACGCGCGTGGCCGAGCTGCGCGGTCCGTTGCCGCTGGGCCGCCACGCGCTGACGTTGGAAGTCGCCGGCTACGCGCGCGAGCGGGTGACGGTGGTGGTCGTGCCGCGGCTGGCCTATCCGCCGCGCGGCCGCACGTGGGGCATCGCCCTGCAGCTCTACACGCTGCGCTCGCAGCGCAACCACGGCATCGGCGACTTCGCGGATCTGCGCGCCGTCTGCACGCTGCTCGGCGCGCGCGGCGCGTCGTACGTCGGCATCAACCCGCTGCACGCGCCGTTCCGCTCCGACCCGGAGGCGGCGAGTCCCTACGCGGCCTCCTCGCGCCGCTGGCTCAACTGGCTCGCGATCGCGCTCGACGACGTGCCGGAGGCGCACGCCGCCGGCGTGCGGGCCGTCCTCGACGATCCCGCCTGGCGCGCGCGGGTCGCGGCCGCGCGTGCCTGCGACGACGTCGACTACGCCGCCGTCTCGGCGCTGAAAGAGCCGGTGCTGCGCGCGTGCTATGCGGCGCTCGCGCACGACCGGGCGCGCGCGGACGCGTTCGCGCGCTGGTGTGCCGAGCAGGGCGATCCGCTGCAGCGCTTCGCCGCCTTCGAGGTGCTGATCGAACGGCACGGGCGCGACCTCACGGCGTGGCCCGCCGGGCTGCGCGCACCGGACTTGCCGGACGTCGCGCTCGCGTTGGGCGACGACGCCGCGGCGCTCGGCTACGCGATGTACCTGCAATGGCTGGCCGACCAGCAGTTGGCGGCGGTCGCCGCCGCCGCGGCGCAGCACGGCGTCGCCTTGTACCGCGATCTCGCCGTCGGGGTGGACGCCGGCGCGGCCGACGTGTGGGCCGACCGCGCGGCGTACGTCGGCGGCGTGCGCGTCGGCGCGCCGCCCGACGTGCTCAACACGTTCGGCCAAGACTGGGGATTGCCGCCGCTCGATCCGCGCACGCTGGCCGACGACGGGTACGCCCAGCTGCTCGCGCTGCTGCAAGCCAACTGCCGGTACGCGGGCGCGCTGCGCATCGACCACGCTTTCTCGCTGGCGCGCCTGTACTGGATCCCGGCCGGCGCCGGTGCGAGCGACGGAACCTACGTCAGCTATCCGCTCGACGACCTGCGCGGCATCGTCGCGCTGGCCAGCGTGCGCGAACGGTGCGTCGTGATCGGGGAAGACCTGGGCACGGTGCCGGACGGTTTTCGCGAGCGCATGGAGGCGACCGGTATCCTTGCATACCGCATCCTGTTCTTCGAGCGTCACGCCGACGGCACGTTCGCAGCCCCCGAGGAGTATCCGGCCGCCGCGCTGGCCGCCTCGGGGACGCACGACCTCGCCACGATCCCGGCGTGGCTGCACGGCGACGACCTGCTGCTGCGCGAGCAGCTGGGGTTGGCCCGGACGCCGCTGACCGACGAGCAAGCGTCCCGCGAGCGCGAACGTACCCTGCTGCTCGACACCCTCCAGCGGCACGGCGATTTGGCGGGGAACGAACGGGACGATGAGACCGCGATCGTCGTCGCCGCGAACCGTTACCTCGCCGCTTCGCCCTGTGCCATCGTGATGGGACAGCTCGACGACGTCCTGGGAGAACGCCGCCCGGTCAACGTCCCGGGAACTTCGCTCGAATATCCGAATTGGCGTCGCAAGCTCTCGACCACCGTCGAAGCCCTCGCGGACGACCTCCGCGTCGCGCGCCTCTGCACCGCCTTCAACGAAATCCGCCCCCGTGAGAACGGACGATGATAGCAGACAGCACCATGATGCCGGCGCGCGCCCGCGGGGAATCGCGCCAAGTCGCCATCGCGAGCGCGCGCACGTCCGGGGGCCCCACGCTCTGCGTGGGGGGCGCGGAGCCAAGGGCGGAGCGCCGTTGAAATGAAAGCCGTTCTGATGGCCGGCGGGGAAGGTTCCCGGCTGCGCCCGCTGACTTCCCGACGGCCGAAGCCGTTGGCGCCGGTGGCCGGCAAGCCGGTGATGGAGCACATCGTCGAGCTGCTGCGCACGCACGGGTTCACCGAGATCGTCTCGACGCTGCACTACCTGGCCGACGAGATCGAGTCGTGGTTCGGTGACGGTTCGGCGCACGACGTCAAGATGCACTACGTCGTCGAGGACACGCCGCTGGGAACCGCGGGCGCGGTCAAGATGGCGCACGAGCTGCTCGGCGACGAACGTTTCCTGATCATCAGCGGCGACGCGCTGACCGCGCTGGACCTCGGGGCGATCGTGCGCCACCACGTCGAGCGCGGGAACGACGCCACGATCGTGCTGCAGCGCGTGACCAACCCGCTCGAGTTCGGCGTCGTCGTGACCGACGAACAGCAGCGCATCGTGCGCTTTCTCGAAAAGCCGTCGTGGGGCGAAGTCTTCTCCGACACGATCAACACCGGCATCTACGTGCTCGAGCCCGGGATCTTGGACCGGATGGAGCGCGGCAAGATCTACGACTGGTCGAAGGACCTCTTCCCCGAGATGCTGCGCGAGGGCGCCAAGCTCGGCGGCTACATCACCGACGACTACTGGACCGACATCGGCAACCTCGAGCAGTATCAGCAGGCCAACTACGACGCGCTCGACCGCAAGGTCGCGATCGCCTTTCCGGGGACGGAGGTCACGCCCGGCGTGTGGGCCGGCGAAGGGACGCGGATCGATCCCGACGCGCAGCTCGACGGCCCGATCGTGCTCGGGCGCGACGTGCGCGTCGCGGCCGGCGCGCACATCGTCGGGCCGACGGTCATCGGCGACCGCAGCCTGGTCGAGCGCGGCGCGACGATCTCGCGCAGCGTGCTGTGGGAGGACTGCTACGTCGGCGAAGAGTCGACGCTCAACGACTGCACCGTCGCCGACCGCAACACGATCGAACGGCGCGCCACCGTCCAGGAAGCCAGCGTCATCGGCCGCGGCTGCACGATCGGACAAGGTGCGACGGTCAACGCGCACCTCAAGCTGTGGCCCGACAAGTGGGTCAACGCCGGCGCGATCGTCTCGATGTCGCTCATCTACGGCCAGAAGTGGCCGGGCTCGCTGTTCGGCTCGGTCGGCATTCGCGGCTTGGCCAACCTCGAGATCACGCCGGAGTTCGCGCTCAAGCTCGGACAGGCGTTCGGGACGTACCTCAAGAGCGGCCAATACGTGATGACCAGCCGCGACACGCACCCCGCCTCGCGGGTGATGAACCGCTGCATCATCTCCGGCTTGCTCAGCGTCGGCGTCAACGTGCTCGACCTGCGCTCGTACCCGCTCCCGCTGGCGCGCTACGCGGTGCGGGTCGGCGGCGACGGCGGCGTGCACGTTCGCGTCGCGCCGGACGACGCCAACGCGATCGTCTTCGAGTTCTTCGACCACACCGGGATCGGGATCGACAAGGGCGCCGAACGCAAGGTCGAAAACCTGTTCTTCCGCGAGGACTTCCGCCGCACGCCGATGGACGCGGTCGGCCGCCTCGACTTCCCCTCGCGCGCGCTCGAGCGCTACACGGCCTCGTTCGTCGACGCGCTCCACGCGCGCGCGCTGGCCGAGGCCAACTTCCGCGTCGTGGTCGACTACGCGTTCGGCAACGCCTCGATCGTGCTGCCGCAGATCCTAGGCGGCCTGGGTGTCGACCAGATCGCGCTCAACGCCTATTTCGACGCGCAGAAGGTGCGCACGTTCCGCAACGATCGCGAGCACCACTTGCGGCAGTTGACCTCGGTCGTCACCTCGCTCGAGGCCGACCTGGGCGTGCTGATCGACGCCGACGGCGAGACGGTGACGCTGGTCGACGACAAGGGCAGCATCGTCGGGCGCAACCGGCTGGTCGCGTTGCTCACGCTGCTGATCGCGCGCGCGCAGCCCGGTGCGCGGATCGCGCTGCCGCTGACGATCCCCTCGGTGGTCGAGAGGATCGCGCACGACAACGGCGCCGAGATCGTGCGCGCGCGCAGCGACCGCCGCTCGGTGATGGCGCTGGCCGAGAAGGACGGCGCGAACTTGGCGTTCGCGGCGGGCGCGGAGTACGAGCTGGTCTTCCCCGAGTTCCAGCCGGCGTTCGACGGCATCTACGCGACCGCGAAGATCATGGAGCTGCTGGCCGCCGAGCGGCGCAAGCTTTCCGAGCTGGTCGCGATGCTGCCGGAGTGGCACATCGCGGGCCGCGTCGTGCCGTGTCCGTGGGAGCGCAAGGGCGCGGTGATGCGCTCGCTGCACGACGAGGCGGCGCACGGCGGCAACGGCAAGGTCGAGACGCTCGACGGCGTGCGGCTGGGCCGTCCGCACGGCTGGGTGCTGGTGCTCCCCGACGCGACCGACGCCTCGGTCAACGTCTGGGCCGAAGGCGACACCGACGACGAGGCGTCGCACTACGCCGACGAGATCGCCGCGCGGGTTACCGCGATCGCTTCAGCGTGAGGGGATGAGCCGCAGCAGCCGCCGCGGGTAGTCGAAGATCACGACGAAGCGCTTCCAGACCGGGTCGCCGATCTGCATCGCGACGCTCGGATCCGACTCCTCGCCGCGCGCCAGCGAGGTCGTCAGGTGCACGGCGACGTCGTCGACGCTGACGCCGCCGATGCGCAGCGAGCGCGCGCGGGCCAGGTAACCGGCGACCGGACCGCCGACGCCGACGTACGAGCTGTCGTCGGGCAGCGCGTGATAGCGATGCACCAAGTCGTGCGCGCGCACGAAGTGCGAGTACACCTCGAGCGGTCCGTCGTTCCCGGTGTCGACGCCGGCGGCGCCGGCGATCCCGTCGAGCGCGCCCTCGACCTGCGGCTGGCGTTCGTCGTAGACGAACGGCACGCGCGCACCGCCGCCGCCGAACGCGCCGGCCGAGCGCGCCAGCGCGAGCTGATGGTGCGCGAGGTCGAGCCGTGCGGCCAAGCGCGCGAGCAGCTCGTAGCCGACGATCCCGTCGACCGGCAACGCCGAGCCCAGATCGAGCACGACGAAGGGCTGGTCGCGCAGCACGGCGGTCCCGATCTGCACCGTGCGTGCGGCCGCGTAACGGACCGGGACGACGTTCGGCCCCACCCCGTCGACCGTGCCCTCGCCGACGACGACTAGGCCGCAGCGCCGCGCCGCGGCCGGCGTGATGACGTTCTGGCCGCCGGTGTCGAGCAGAAACCGCAAGGCGGGTCCCTCGTCCACGCGCACCTGCACGACCGGCAGATCGAAGCTCGGATCGAGCGCCACGCTCGTCGTTCCCGTCAGCACGACGTCGTGCGGCGGGGCGGGCGGCGCGAAGGCGGCGTCGGCGAGCGGTGCGACGCTCACCGCGCGCACGCTCGCGCGCCACTCGCCGTCGACGGAGACGTCGTCGAGCGCGAACGGGACGTTCAGCCCGTCGACGATCCGCCGGTCGGCGAGCGTGGTCGTCTCCGTGGTCGCGCCGGGATGGCGCACGATGCGGGTGGCCGTGCCGCCGCCGAGCACGCGCGCGAACGCCCGCGCGAAGGCGCGAATCGCGTCGCGCTGCGCGCGGTTGCCTTCGATCCGGGCCATCCCGGTCGCGTCGGCGCGCCACGCGTGGGTGCCGTCCCAGCCTTCGCGCTCGGAGACGGGACCGGCGTCGAAGCGCCGCACGAACCGCGCCGTCGCGCGGTCGACGAGCAGCTCGCCGCTGCCGTGCACGCCGTAGGCGACGACGTCGAGCCGCAAGCGCACGTAGCGCGGCGCGCGCGCCGGCGCGAGGACGGGCAAGAGCACCGCCAGCGCGGGCGCGGCGAGCAGCGCGAAGGGCATGGCCGGACGGCTTCGCCGTCCGGCGGGTTAGTTCTGCGAGGGCAGGACCGGCAGCTTCGCGCGGTCGATGCGCTTGCCGACGACCTTCTCGATGTCGCGGAAGAGCGGCTCTTCGTCACGCGAGACGAAGGTGATCGCCTCGCCGGTCGCCTGCGCGCGCGCGGTGCGGCCGACGCGGTGCACGTAGTCCGCGGGCACCATCGGGACGTCGAAGTTGACGACGTGGCCGAGGTCTTGCACGTCGATGCCACGAGCGGCCACGTCGGTCGCCACCAGCACGCGCAGCTTTCCGCGCTTGAACTGATCGAGCGCACGCGTGCGCTGCGCCTGCGAGCGATCGCCGTGGATGCGGTCGGCGGCGATCTTGTGCTTCTCCAGGTGCAGGGCCAGCCGGTTCGCTCGCGCCTTGGTGCGCGTGAACGCGATCGCGCTGTAGATGCCGTTGTCCTCGAGCAGCTTCATGAGCAGCTCGGTCTTGCGGGTCTGGTCGATCGTGTAGGCGCGGTGCGTGATGCCCTCGGCGGTGGTCGCCTTGGGGGGCGCCGTCGCCACGCGCACCGGATCGCGCAGCAGCTCGCGGCTGAGCTTCTCGATCTCCGGCGCGACGGTCGCGCTGAAGAACAGCGTCTGGCGTTTCGCCGGCAGCGCGGCGGCGATGCGCCGCACGTTCGGCAAGAAGCCCATGTCGAGCATGCGGTCCGCCTCGTCGAGGACGAACACGCTGACGTCGCCCAGGCGCGTGACCTTCTGTGCCATCAGGTCGAGCAGCCGGCCCGGACACGCGACGATGATGTCGGTACCGCGCGCGAAGGCCTTGATCTGCGGGCCGAAGCCGACGCCGCCGAAGACGGCCGCGATGCGCACGTCGGTGCCGCGCGCCATGGCCTGCAGGTGCTGGCAGATCTGGGCGGCCAGCTCGCGGGTCGGCGCGAGAACGAGCGCGTGGGTGCGGCCGCGGGGCAGCGTGAGGACGTGTTGGAGCAGCGGCAACCCGAAGGCGGCCGTCTTGCCGGTGCCGGTCTGCGCCGAGGCGAGGACGTCGCGTCCGGCCAGCGCGGGCGGGATCGCCGCGGCCTGGACGGGCGTGGGCACGGTAAAATCGAGGGCGCGCAGCGCGCGCAACAGCACCGGCTGCACGCCGAGTGCTTCAAAGGTCTGCGTCAATTCAGTTCTTTCGGAACGGCGATGCGCAATACGATCGTCGGTTTCCGAAAGATCGCGCCAGGAAGGATGCCACCGGGAGCGGTGACCCACCCACCATACCATACCGGCCGCCGCCCCAGGTACGACCCTTGACGGACGGCTGATCCGGTCCAGGGACGGCCCCGCCGGGCGCCCAATTTCGGCCCCGTGAAACGCTCGCTCGCATTGCTGGCAGCCTCGTGTCTGCTCGCGACGCCCCGTGGGCCTGCCGCCGCCGCGCCGCCGCCGCCGCCCACACATACGCTCTGCCCGGTCTTCGTCGGGCGCATCGACAGGCTGGACGAGGCGGGAACGCGCTATGCGGTCGGGCTGCTGACCTACGGCGAGTCCGGCACCACCTCGGGAACGATCGCGTTCTTCGCCGGCGACGAGCGGTACGAGGTGCCGTTCGCGAACGCGCTGGCCGACGACCCGACCGACGCGGGGGCGTCCCCGGAGCCGATCGTCGTGCAGTTCGCACGGCCCGTCACCCTCACGGCCGCCGTCGTCGCAGCGCTCGGTTCGCCGCCCGCCGCCTGCTCGGCTCCGTATATGCCGTGGACGCAGAACGGGCGCATCGCGCCGGCCCTCGCGCACGAATGGTTCTCGAGCCGCGTAGCGCGGCCGAGCCCAGGTCCGATGCCGGCGGACATGCTCGACGAGAGCAAACTATGGGAAGGCTTCGACGCGGAGGCGCGGACGGCGAGCGCGGTTGAAGCCGGCACGCCGATCGCGGTCGCGCCGTGTGCGCAAAAGGACCACGTTCCCTCGCTCAGCGGGCGCCCGGGGCTGGCGTGGATGCCGCCCCTGGTCACGCACGGACCATCGGCCTACACGACGGACGTCTTGGTCGCCATCGACGCCGACGGTACGCTGCTGAACGCGGCGACGCTCGTTTCGTCATCCAACAAGACGTTCGATCACGTGGCGCTCGTCGCTGCGCAGCAGTCGACGTTCCGCGCCGGGCAGTTCCGATGCGCTCCCGTCGCGGGAAGCTACGTCTTCGAGTTCTCGTACGAACACGGCTAAACGCGACGCGCCCCCGGCGGCGCGCGGCGACGACAGGCGCGATCGGCCGCCGCCGCCAAGACCCGCCGGCGTGAAAGGCGCGCGCGGAACGCTGGCGGTCTTTTGCTTGTTCGCGACGATAACGCCGACGCTCGGTGCCACCGCGTTCGCGCAGCCCAGCTCCGATCTGTGTCCCGTCTTCGTCGGGCGCGTCGATGCGCTCGACGATGCCGGCACGCGCTACGCCTTCGGGCTGCTGACCTACGGCGGCTCGGGCAGCGCGTCGGGGACGCTCGCCGTCTATGCCGCGGACAAGCGCTACAGCGTGCCGTTCACCGACGCGTTCGTCGACGATCCGACGGAGTCGACCTCACGCCCGCGGCCGCTGGTCGTGCGCTTCGCGCGGCCGGTAACGGTCAGCGGCGCCGTCGTCGCATCGCTCGGCGCACCGGCGGCGCCTTGTCCGACTCCGTATCTGCCGTGGACCGCCAACGGTCGGGTCGCGCAATTCGTCGGGCACCAACGGCTCTTCTACGACGCCGAGAGCGATCGTCACCAGGAATCCGACGCCGCCGTGATCGACGAACGGCAGCTCTGGAACGGCTTCGACGCCGCGGCCGCGAACGTCGCGCCGGTCGACGCGGGCGACGGCGTGCCCGCCGCGCGTTGCACACAAGACGATCGCGGCGCGAGCGTAACGCACGTCGAACGCGCGCTGATCCCCGCCATCGTCCCGGCCGGTCCGTTCGCCTACCGGAGCGCCGTCCTGGTCACGCTCGACGCGACGGGAGCGGTCGTCGCCGCCGCGACGGTGGTCTCCGCGAGGGAGGACGTGCCGCTCGACGCGGCCGCACTCACCGTGGCCGAGCACTCGTCCTATCGGCCGGCACGCTTTCGCTGCGCGCCGGCGGCAGGCAGCTACGTGTTCGTGCTCAGCTACTACCGCGACTGAGCGACACGCTACGCTCGCGCACAGCGAGCGGCGCGGGTGAGCAGCAGCTCGCGGTCGCGGGCGTTGTGCGCCAGCGCGGCCGCGCGCTCGAACTCGGCGCGCGCCTCGGCGAAGCGCTCGAGCTTCTCGAGCAGGTCGCCGCGCACGCTCGGCAAGAGATGGTAGGCGCTCAGCGCGGGCTCGGCGAGGAGCGCGTCCACCTGCTCGAGGCCGCTTTGGGGGCCGAACGCCATGCCGACGGCGACGGCACGGTTCAGCTTGACGACCGCGGTGGGATACAGCTCGGCGAGCGCGTCGTAGAGCGCGGCGATGCGCGCCCAGTCGGTCTCCTCCGCCCTGCGCGCTCGCGCGTGGCAGGCGGCGATCGCCGCTTGCAGCGCGTACGGCCCGAGCGGCCCCAACCGCTCAGCACGTTCGAGCGCGCCCAGGCCGCGCCGAATCAGCAGCTGGTCCCAACGTGACCGATCCTGCTCGAGCAGCAGGACGTGCTCGCCGGATGGTCCGACGCGCGCTCGCGCGCGCGACGACTGCAGCTCCATCAGCGCGACCAGCCCGTGCACCTCACCCTCCTCGGGCGCGAGCTGGGCGAGAACGCGCCCCAGCCGCAACGCCTCCTGCGAGAGCGCGGGCCGAAGAATGTCCTCGCCGCTCGAGGCCGAGTAGCCCTCGTTGAAGATGAGGTAGATGACTTCGAGGACCGAGGTCAGGCGTTGCATCCGCTGCGCCGCGTCGGGCACCTCGAACGGCACGCGCGCCTCCGCCAGCGTGCGCTTCGCGCGAACGATTCGCTGCGCGATCGTCGGCTCCGATGAGAGGAACGCTCGCGCGATCTCCGTCGTCGAGAGACCGCCGAGCAAGCGCAGCGTCAAGGCGACGCGTGCTTCGACCGAGAGCACCGGGTGACACGCGACGAACATCAGGCGCAGCAGGTCGTCGGGGATGTAGTCCTCGTCGAGCGTGGCGAAGACGGACTCCTCCGATTCCTGGTCCTGCAGCTCGTGGCCGAGCAGCCGGTACTTGTCCTCAGCCGTCTGCGCTCGCCGGAAGTAGTCGATCGCGCGACGCTTCGCAACCGACATCAGCCACGCTCCCGGATTGCGCGGAATTCCGTCGCTCGACCATTGGGAGAGCGCCGAGACGAACGCGTCCTGCGCGAATTCCTCGGCCAGACCGACGTCGCGAACGACGCGGGTGAGCGCGGCCACGAGTCTGGGGGACTTGATCCCCCAGACGGCTTCGATCGCGCGCACCGACTCCGGCCTCGTCACGTCACGCGTTAGCGGATTCCGGCGAAGTCCTCGGCCTCGAAGATGCCTGGACGATGGTCGGCTCGTGGTCGACCGGGAAGTTGACCGAGTTGGCGATGAAACACTTGGCGTGCGCGTCACGGTGCAGCGCCTGCGCTCTGGCCAGGTCGGACTCGGCGCTGACCACGATGCGCGGGCGGAGCACAATGCGCGTGAAGCGCCCGCCGCCGTCGTCGGTCTCGACCATCTGGCCCTCGGCCTCGTCGACGTAGTCGAGCACGACGACGCCGTTGGTTGCGCACAAGTGCAGGTACCACAGCAGATGGCACGACGACACCGAGGCGACCAGCAGCTCCTCGGGATTGTAGCGCGCGGCGTCACCGCGGAAGAGCGGATCGCTCGAGCCCAGCAGGGCCGGCTTGCCTTCGACGGTGACCGCGAAGGCGCGCTCGTAGGCGCGATAGCTGGCGGTGCCGGCGCCGGTGTTGCCGGTCCAGCGGACGGCGGCGGCGTAGCGGTGCGCGCGCTGCCCCATCAGCGACCGCCGCCGACGTCGATGGTGGCACCCACGCAGTACGAGGACGCCGGCGAGAGCAGCCAGATGACGGCCTCGGCCACCTCGTCGGCCGTCCCCATGCGGTGCATCGGGATCGTCGGCAGCATGCGCGCGGGTCGGTCGGGGTCGCCGGACGCCGCGTGGATCTCGGTGTCGATCATCCCCGGCGAGACGGCGTTGACGCGCACGCCCTCGGCCGCAACCTCGCGCGCGAGGCCGAGCGAGAACACCTCCAGCGCGCCCTTGCTGGCCGCGTAGTGGACGTAGGTGTCGGGCGCGCCGTAGGCGATCGCGCGTGAGGTGATGTTGACGATCGCGCCGCCGCGGCCGCCACGAGCCGTCGACATCCGTCGTACCGCCTCGCGCGCGCACATGACCGCGCCCACGACGTTGATCGCGAAGACGCGCTCGAGCGTGCTGCGCTCGAGATCGACCAGCCGCCCGACGCCGCCGGTGATGCCGGCGTTGTTGACCAATCCGCCGAGCGGCCCGAAGGCGCGTTCGGTCTCGGCGAACGCGTGCTGCATCTCATCCTCGTTCGCGACGTCGGCGCGGACGGCCAGCGCGCGGCCGCCGGCGCCGGTGACCTCGGCCTCGACGGCGCGCGCCGCGTCGGCGTCGGCGGCGTAGGTGAACGCCACGCTCCAGCCCGCCTCGGCCGCACGCCGCACGATCGCCGCGCCGATACCGCGGCTACCGCCGGTGACCAGCAGCGCGCTGGACATCAGCGCGCGACCGCGTCGACGTAGGCGATCTTGCGGTCGAGCGCTTCGATCGCCTGATGCCAGGTATAGCGCGCCGCCGTCTGCGCGCCGTTGGTGCGCAGCTCGGCCGCCAGCGCGTCGTCGCCGAACAGCGCACGCAGATAGGTCGCCAGCTCGCGGCCGTCGGACGTGTCGCAGACGATCGCGTTGACGAACGGCTCGGCGTACTCTTCGCCGGTCGCGCCGCAGACGACGATCCCGCCGGCCGCCATCACTTCGAGACCGACCAACCCGAACGGCTCCTTGCCGCTGTTCGCCAGCACGACGTCGGTAGCGGCGTACATCGCGTACAGCGTCGGCTCGTCGAGGAACGCGCGCACGTGCACGATCGGCGCCTCGACGTACGCCAGCGCCTTGGCCAGCTCGCGCCAATCGCTGCCTTCGTACGCCAGCCGCTCGACGGTCAGCCCGCGCTCGCGCGCGCGCCCGAACACGACGTCGCCGTACGGCTCGCGGCCGCCGCGCACGATCATGCGCGCCGGTATCCCGCCCGCGCGCAGCTCGACGATCGCGTCGACCGCCTGCAGCCAATTCTTGTCGGGGTCGAAACGGCCGACCTTGAAACAGGTCGGCGCCTTGCCGAACGCCTCGCGCAGCGCGGCCGTGCGCTCCGGGTCGGCGCCGTCGAGCAGCGCGGGGTCGAGCCCGTTGGGGATCACCAGCGCCGAGACGTTCCACTGCGCCAGCTCGAACTTCATGTACTTGCTCACGCACGTGACCGCGGCGGCGCGCGCCAGCGTCGGCCAGTGGATGCGATCGAACCCATAGGTGTTGTTCGCGTTCCACATCAGCGTGAGCGCGCCGCGAATGCCGCGCTCGCGCGCCAGCCGGTCGATGGCGATCGCGACGTTGGCGGTCTGCCACTCTTCGCAGATCACCAGCACCCGCTCGCCGCGCGCGGCGGCCGGTGCGACCAGCGTGTCGATGATCCACGGGGGCAGGCTGGTCTCCCAGTCGTGCACCTTGCCGGTCTCGCCGTCGTAGACGTTGCGCGGGTGCTGCGCCGAGATCCACTGCGACCAGCGCCGCAAGGTGACGCCCGGATCGCTCTGTTCGATCGGCTTCGCGTTGGGATCGCCGACGAAGTACAGCTCGACCTCGTGGCCGGCCGCGCCCAGCGCGCGCGCCAGTTGGCTGACGCGGGTGGCCAGGCCACCGATCGACGCGTAGCGATCCGGTCCCTCGAACGAGAGCAGCGCGACCTGACGGGGGATCATGACGGGAACCTCCTACGCGAGAACGGCGGCGAATACCGCCCGGTCGACGTTACCCCCGGAGAGGACCGCCGCGACCCGCTTGCCGCGCAGGCGGTCGCGTTCGGCGGCGACGGCGGCGAGGGCCACGGCGCCCGCCCCTTCCGCCACGTTGTGCGTGTCGCTGAACAGCCAGGCCATCGCCTCGCGGATCGCGTCCTCGGAGACGGTGACGACGCGTGCCGCCCCCGCGCGGATGATCGCGAACGCGTCCGGGTCGCCGACGCGACAGCCGACGCCCTCGGCGAGCGTCGGCACGCCGCCGTCCGTCTCGCGCAGCTCGCCGGCCGCGAAGGAGAGCGCGTAGGCCGGATACGTCTGCGAGCACACGCCGACGATCTCGGTCGGCAGCTCGAGCAGATCGCGCACCGCGATCAGCCCGCTGATCCCCGAGCCCAATCCGATCGGGACGTAGACGACGTCGAACGCGGCGGCGGCGAATAGCTCGCGCGCGTAGGTCGCGACGCCGCACACCAGATCGCGGTGGTACGAGGGCACGAACGCGGTCGCCGGATCGTCGTCGGCGGCCAGCGTGCGCGCGTATCGATACGAGTCCTCGAAGTCGGCGCCGTGCGCCACGATCCGCGCGCCCATCGCGCGCATGGCGGCGGTCTTCTCCGCCGGACAGTCGTTCGGCACGACGATCGTCACCTGGAGTCCCGCGCGGCGGCCGGCCAGCGTCAGCGACTGCCCGTGGTTGCCGGCCGACGCGGCGACGATGTGGCGCACCTGCGGCGCGCGCCGCCGCAGCGCGTCGACGTAGACCAGGCCGCCGCGTATCTTGAACGCGCCCAGCCGGGTGTGGTTCTCGTGCTTGACCCACACGTCGACGCCGAGCCGCTGCGCCAGCAGCGGCCACGCGTACGCCGGCGTCGGCGGCACGATGTCGCGGATCAGCGCGGCGGCGGCGTCGATCTCCCGAAGCGTGAGGTCGAACGCCGCCGCGTGCGCCGCCACGGCGCTAGTTGGCGGCGGCCAGCTGCCGCAGGACGTACTGCAGGATGCCGCCGTTGCGGTAGTAGTCGGCTTCGTCCGGCGTGTCGATGCGCACCAGCGCGTCAAACGTCTTGGCCTTGCCGTCGGCGCCGGTGGCGGTGACCTTCACCGTCATGCCCGGCTCGAGCTTGGCGGCGACGCCCGTGATGTCGAACGTCTCCTCACCGGTGAGGCCGAGCGACTCGCGCGTCTGGCCTTGCGGATACTGCAGCGGCAGAATCCCCATTCCGATCAGATTCGAACGGTGGATGCGCTCGAACGACTCGGCGATGGCGGCCTTGATGCCGAGCAGATACGGGCCCTTCGCCGCCCAGTCGCGCGAGCTGCCCGAGCCGTACTCCTTGCCGGCCAGCACGATCAGCGGCGTGCCGTCGGCGCGGTACTTCTCCGAGGCGTCGAAGATCGACATCTGCTCGCCCGTCGGCAGGTAGCGGGTGACGCCGCCCTCGACGCCCGGCACCAACATGTTGCGCAGCCGAATGTTGGCGAAGGTGCCGCGCACCATCACCTCGTGGTTGCCGCGGCGCGCGCCGTACGAGTTGAAGTCGGCCGGGTCGATGCCCTTGGACTGCAGGTACTTCGCGGCCGGCGAGCTGCGGGCGATGTTGCCGGCCGGCGAGATGTGGTCGGTGGTGACGGAGTCGCCGAGCATCGCCAGCACGCGCGCACCGTTGATGTCCCGCACTGCCGGGGGCGTCTTGGGCATGCCGTCGAAGTACGGCGGACGCTTGACGTACTCGGACTTCTCGTCCCACGCGTAGCGCTCGCCGGCCGGCACCTTCATCCCGGCCCAGCGCGCGTCGCCGGCGAACACGTCGGCGTAGCGCGTGCGGAACATCGCGTCGGTCAGCGAGGTCGAGAGCACGGCCTCGATCTCGGCGCTGGTCGGCCACAGGTCCTTGAGGTAGACGTCCTCGCCGCTCGCGGTGCGGCCGACCGGCTCGGTGGTGAGGTCGACGTCCATCCGGCCGGCGAGCGCGTACGCGACGACCAGCGGCGGCGAGGCGAGATAGTTCGCGCGCACCTGCGGATGGATGCGGCCCTCGAAGTTGCGGTTGCCGCTGAGCACCGCGGCGACGATCATGTCGTGCTCCGCGATCGCGCCGGCGACCTTGTCCGAGAGCGGACCGCTGTTGCCGATGCAGGTCGTGCAGCCGTAGCCGACCAGGTTGAAGCCGAGCTGATCGAGATACGTCGACAGGCCCGACTTGGCGAGATAGTCGGTGACGACTTTCGAGCCCGGCGCGAGCGAGGTCTTCACCCACGGCGCGGGCTTGATGCCCTTCTCGACGGCCTTCTTCGCGACCAGTCCGGCGCCGATCAGCAGCGCCGGGTTGGAGGTGTTGGTGCACGAGGTGATCGCGGCGATCACGACCGCGCCGTCGGAGAGCCGCGTGCGCGGGTGCACGGCGACGGCGGTGCCGCCGCCCTCTTCTTCCCACATCTCGACCGACGCGCTGCCGTTGCCGCGCGCGTTCTGCCACTCTTCTAGCGCCTTGGCGAACTCGGCCTTGACGCTGTGCAGCGGCACGCGGTCCTGCGGACGGCGCGGACCGGCCAGATTCGGTTCGACCTCGGCCAAGTCGAGCGCGAGCGTGTCGGTGAAGCGCGGCTCGGGCGAGTCGTCGGTGCGGAACATGCCCTGCGCCTTGGCGTACGCTTCGACCAGCGCGATCTGCTCGGGCGAACGGCCGGTCAGGCGCAGGTAGTCGAGCGTGAGCGCGTCGATCGGGAAGATCGCGACCGTCGAACCGTACTCCGGCGACATGTTGCCGATGACGGTGCGGTCGGAGACCTGCAGCGAGGAGAGTCCGGCGCCGTAGAACTCGACGAACTTGCCGACGACGCCCTTCTTGCGCAGCATCTGCGTCACTTGCAGCGCGAGGTCGGTCGCGGTGACGCCCTCGCGCAGCTTGCCGGTGACCTTGAAGCCGATGACGTCGGGAATCAGCATCGTGACCGGCTGGCCGAGCATCGCTGCTTCGGCTTCGATGCCGCCCACGCCCCACGCCAGCACGCCCAGCCCGTTGGCCATCGTGGTGTGCGAGTCGGTGCCGACCACGGTGTCCGGGTACGCGAGGGGCGTGCCGTCCGGGTGCGCGGTGCCGCCGCCGCCCGCGCCGAACACGACGCGCGCGAGATACTCGATGTTGACCTGGTGCACGATGCCCGTGTCGGGCGGCACCGCGCGGAACCCGTCGAGCGAGGCCTGGCCCCACTTGAGGAATGCGTACCGCTCGCCGTTGCGGTCGAACTCGAGCTGCGCGTTGCGCTCGAAGGCGTCGGCGTTCGCCCACGCGTCGACCTGGACGGAGTGGTCGATGACCAGCTCGACCGGCTGCAGCGGGTTGATCTTCTTCGGATCGCCGCCCATCGTCGCGATCGCGTCGCGCATCGCCGCCAGGTCGACCACGCACGGCACCCCGGTGAAGTCTTGCAGCAGCACGCGCGCGGGTCGGTAGGCGATCTCTTTGCTGGACGCGGCGCCGGGCTTCCAGCCGGCCAGGGCTTCGACGTCGGCCGCGGTCACCGAGCGCCCGTCCTCGAACCGGAGCAGGTTCTCCAGCAGGATCTTGAGCGAGTACGGCAGCGTCGCGAGGTCGTGCCCGCGCTCGGCCAGGGCGGCCAAGCGGTAGTAGGTGTACTCCTTGCTCCCAACCCGGAGCGTGTCGCGGGCGGAGAAGCTGTTCGGCTGCTGCTGCGTGTTCACGGTGCCGGGTTTCGGCGCCGCGACGGGTTGGTGCTCCCGGAAATCGTTCCGCCTCCGTTGACAATCGTTTCCTAAACCGAAACAATTTGCGCGTGCGCGACGACCTCCGTCCAGCCCTGTTCGGCTCGGCCCTGCGGGACCGGATGCTCACTCGCCTCGCCCTCTCGCAGAACGGGCTGCACGTCCGCGAGCTGGCTCGCCAGATCGACGCCAGCGCGACCGCCGTGCACCGCGCGGTCATCGCCTTCGAGCACAGCGGCGTCGTCGTCTCGCGGCTGGTCGGCAACTCGCGGGTCGTGCTGTTGAACCGGCGCTGGTACGGCGCGGTCGAGCTGCGCGCGCTGCTCGAGCGGCTGGCCGCGGCCTACCCCGAGATCCGCGAGCGCGCGGCGCACTACCGCGAGCGGCCGCGCCGCATCGGCAAGCCGCTCTGATGCTGACCGGCGGCGCGAGCCTGATCGACGTCGAATTCGCCGCGTGCACGGCGCTGGCGCAAGCCGGCGAGACCGCGGTGCTGTGCGGCGGCAGCGCGGCCGCGTTCTACGTCCCCGAGCAGTACCAGTCGCTCGACGTCGACTTCATCCTGCACGTCGGCAAGGCGCGCCACACGCTCGATCGCGCGCTGGGAACGCTCGGCTACGCGCGCGTTGCCGAAGGCTTCTACGAACATCCGGCGTTGCCGTACGCGCTCGAGTTTCCGATCGGGCCGCTGGCGATCGGACGCGAGGAAGTCACCGGGTGGCGCACCGAGCGGCGCGCGCACGAGCTGCTGCACGTCCTCACGCCGACCGACGTCGTACGCGATCGGTTCCTCCACTATTGGGCGTGGAAGGACGAGACGGCGTTCAACGCCGCGGTCGCGGTCGCGAAGGCGAAGCCGCGTGAGGTCGACCTCGACGCGGTTCGCGCCTGGTGCGCCCGCGAGATGGAAGCGGACCGGAGCTACGACCCCGAGGACGTCGACCGGCTCTTTCGCGCGCTGGGCCAGTAGCCGGCAGCACGCCGGACGCGGGCGGCGAATGCGCCGCTCGTGCCCCACAACGGACTCACGCGCGGGGAGCTGATGGCCGGACTCGCCGCCGTCCCCGCCGGATTCGCCCCCGCCCCCGGCCTCTCCGCGCTGCTGGCGCAACTGGCGCCGGAGAACGGGCGCATCGCGCCCGAGCGGGTGCGCGCGAGCGGCATCCCGGTGCGCGAGCTGATGCTGCGGCTCCACCCGTGGGCGCGCGGTTTCGCGCACCCGCCGATCTCGCATTTCTTCGTCGGCGCGATCGTCGAAGGCGCCTCGGGCGCGCTCTACGCCGGGATGAACCTCGAGTTCCCCGGGCAGACGCTCGCGTTCACCGTCCACGGCGAGGGCGCGGCGACGACCAACGCGTGGCTGCACGACGAGACCGGCATCGTCTCGCTGGCGGTCGGCGGCGTTCCGTGCGGATACTGCCGCCAATTTCTCGCCGAGTTCGTCGCACCCGAGAAGCTGACGATCTGGCTCCCGCAGGGCGGATCGATCACCCTCGCCGAGGCGCTGCCGCACGCGTTTCTTCCCACCGTGCTCGGGGTGCGCGTCGATCCGTTTCACAGCCGGCGAACGCTGCGGCTGGCGGCGCCGAACGACGACCCGCTGCTGCGGGCCGCACTCGGCGCCGCCGCCCGCTCGCACGCGCCCTACAGCGGCAGCTACGCCGGGGTGGCGCTGCGGTTGACCGACGGCGTCGTCGTCACCGGACGCCACGCCGAGAACGTCGCCTACAACCCCGGGATGCCGCCGCTGCAGGCGGCCCTGGTCGCACTGCGCCTTCGCGGCCGGACGGAGCGCGAGATCGTCGGCGCCGCGCTCGTCGAGACGGCGGGTCACGCCAGCCAACGCGATGCGACCCGCGCCGTGCTGGCGACCCTGACCGGTGTCCCGCTCGCCTACGCGCGCGCGCTCGCGGCCTGACCCGCGGCCCCGCCGTGCCGGCGGCCTTCCCCTTAGGGCAACCGCCCGCTTTCGCCGATAACAGAAACTGGTATGCTGAGCAGCTTCTGGCGCGGCGTGCGCCGCTTTTTCGGTTTCGACCAAGTCCCGGTGGCCAAGGCGAAGGCCAAGGGGACCGCCGTGCCGTCCGACGCCGAGCTCGAGGCTGCCGCGGCCAGTTTGGCTCCCGAGTGGTGGATCCCCAAGGACCGCAAGGCCAAGGAGGCCGTCCAGCTCGAGGCACGGCGCAAAGCCTTGATCGAGAAGCTCGAGGAGGGGAAAGCGCGTCAAGCCGCGGCCGGCGTGAACGTGGATACGCCGGCCACCACGACGCGCAGCATCAACGTCGCGGCGATGACCGAGGTCCACGCCGCCGCGGAGCCCGCCGACGCCGAGCCCGTCGCCGCTCGCGACGATGAGATGATGGACGTCGACCTCGATCAGTTCACCAGCATCGACGAGGTCGCGGCGATGCTCGAGGAGCGCCGCCGCGCGCGCACCGAGGAAGAGCGCCGCATCGAATCGGTCGAGATCCCGCAAGCGCTGATGATGACCGACGAGGAGTACGCGCTCGCGCGGGACTGGATGCTCGACCACCGCACGATGCACCCGTTGCCCCGCACCGAGATCTACGGGCAGTATTGGGTGCACTTCGCGCGCACCTCGATCGGCGACACGGCCAGCATCGGCTGCGTCACCTGCGGGCGCAGCAAGATCCTCACCGACCACTCGCAGCTCGGCGAGCCGGCCGCGCAGGAAGGCTCGGCCGGCTAACTCGGCGCGCCGCGCACCGACCGCATGACCAGCTCGTGCGGATCGCTGGCGGCACCGTCCGCGCACAGCGCGTCGAGCCGTTCCGGCAGCTCGGCGCGCAGCTCGACCTCGAGCCGTTCGAGCATCAGCGCCTCGGTGTGATCGAGCGTATAGTCGCCCTCGCGGTAGAGCCGGCGCGCGCAGCCGTACAGCCGCGCCGACGCCTCGTGATCGCCTTGCTGCGCGGCCAGCGCGGCGAAGATCGCGACGAACACCGCCGACTCCATCGGGAGCGCGCACTCGCGCGCGATCTCGTAACCTTCGAACGCGTGGGCGCGCGCCTGCGCGATCTCCGTTCCGGCCGCCAGGTCGTACATCGCCGCGTTGGCCAGCAGCAGCGCGGCGAAGCGCCGCTCGCCGAGGCGACGCATCGCCTCGAGCGCTTCGGCCGCCAGCGCCCGCGCCCGCGGCAGATCGTCCATCATGACCGCCCCTTCGGCCAGGTTCGCGAGCATGAACGCGACGCCGCGCTCGTCGCCGATCGCGCGGTAGCGTTCGATGGCGTCGGTATAGAGCGCGACCGCGCCGGCGTAGTCGCCGCCGCGCTGCAGCGTGTCGCCGCGGTAGTGGACGATGCTGGCCAGCGTGTAGGCGTCGCCGACCGGACCGGCCAACGCGTCGGCGCGTTCGAGCACGGCCGCGTTCTCGACGCGCCGCTCGGCGAAGTACTGCGCGCTCTGCGCGAAGGCCACGTAGGCGCGCGCCTGCGAGCCCGGATCGGGCAGATCGGCGACCGCCTCGACCGCGCGCTCCGCGGCCTCGAGCTTGACCGGACCGTCCGGGAAGAGCCACGCCGCCGCCAGCCAGCAGCGCGCGCGCAGTGCCGGCGGCGCGTCGTGCGGCAACAGCTCGAGCGCGCGCTCGATCCAGCGCGCGCCTTCCGGCGTGCGCGAGGCGTCCCACCAGATGACGTCCATGTCGGCGGCCAGCTCGATCCCGCGCAGCCGTGCGGCTTGCGTCTCGAACGCCCAGCTCAGCGCCGCGCGAACGCTGTCGAGCTCGGCCTGATACGCCGGCCGCCACGTCGCCCGCGCTTCGACCTGGAACGCGCGCTGGCCGGCGCGCGCGATGGCGCGCGCGCGCTCGAGCAGCCGTTCGCGCACGGCGCTCTCCGCGCCGAACTCCGCCAGTCGCTCGAGCGCGTAGGCACCGATCGTCTCGAGCAGCCGGAAACCGTCGTTCTCGGCGCGCACCAGCGACTTCGCGACCAAGGCGTCGAGGGGCGCCGTCCCGTCGCACACCGCGTTGGCGGTGGCGCGGGTGAAGTGACCGGGCAGCACGCCGAGCGCCAGGAACGCCGGCCGTTCGTCGTCGGTCAGACGATCGAAGCTCCAATCGAGCGCGGCGCGCAGCGTCTGCGCGCGCGGCGGAGCGGTCCGCCAGCCACCGCGCAGCAACCCGAAGCGGTCGTCGATGCCGGCCGCGATCTCCTCGAGCCGCAGCGTGTGGGCTTGCGCGGCCGCCAGCTCGATGGCCAGCGGCAAGTTGTCCAGGCGGCCGCAGATGCGCGCGATCGTCTCGGCGTCGCGCTCGGCCGGCGTCTCGAGCGGTCCGGCGGCCCGCGCGCGATCGGCGAACAGCGTGGCGGCGTCCGACGCCTCGAGCGGATCGAGCCGGAAGACGTGCTCGCCCTCGATGCGCAGCGGTTCGCGGCTCGTCGCCAGCACGCGCAGCCGCGCGACCGCGATCGCGAATCCCGCCAACAAGCCGGCGGTCGCATCGAGCGCCGACTCGCAGTTGTCGACGATCAGTAGCGTGTCGCGCCTCCGCAGCGCGGCGGCCACCGCGTCGAACAGATCCAGGCCGTGCTCTTCGCGCACGCCGACGGCGTTGGCGATCGCCGCGAGGACGTGGGTCGCGTTGGTCGCCGTCGAGAGGTCGACGAACGCCGCGCCGCCGGCGAAGTGGCCGGCGCCGGCGCGTGCGACCTCCTGCGCCAAGCGCGTCTTGCCGACGCCGCCCGGTCCGGTCACGGTGACGATCGGCTCGGCGTCGAGGAGCGCGGTCACCGCGTTGCGTTCTTCGAGCCGGCCGATGAAGCTGGTCAGCCGCGCCGGGACCTCGGCGCGGTCGCGCGCCGGCGCCGAGCCGACCGCGAGCTCGTAGGCCTGCTGGGTCTCGGGCATCGGCGCGACGCCCAGCTCGTCCTCGAGCCGGCGCACGAAGCTGCGGTAGGCGCCGGCGGCGCCCGCGCGGTCGCCCTGCGCCACCCGCGCGCGCACGACCGCGCGGATCGCGCCTTCGTTCCACGGATCGATCGCCAACAGGCGATTCGCGAGCGTCAGCAGCGCGTCGAAGTTCCGCTGCGAGTCCGCGTCGGCGAGCCGTTCGTCGACCGCGCGCACGATCCGGTCGCGCAAACCGTCGCGATACGGGATCAACCACTCGGCGTCGACGCGCGGCAAGAGATGGTCGCGGTAGAGCGCGATCGCGTCGGCCTGCGTCGCCGGCGAGACCAACGCGGCGTCGATCGCGGCGACATCGATCCAGGTCGGCGTGGCGGGGTTCCAGCCGATGCTGCGCTTGTCGCCGACGAACCACGGCACGCCGGCCGGCAACAGGCGCGTCGTCAGATAGTAGAGGTGGCGCCGCAGGTCGGCGCGCGCTTCGTCGGCCGGCGAGTCGGGCCAGACCGCGAACGCCACCCGCTCGCGCGCGACCGGCGTGGCGCGGTTGAGCAAGACGAACGCCAACACCTCGAGCGCGCGCGGCGGCGCGCCGAAGCGCAGCGGCTGCCCGCCGTAGCGGAACTCCGGCTCACCGAGAAGATGGATTTCGAGTGAGTTCGGAACCCCGGATGACATGCGCGGCCTCTGGGAACCTCAGGTCGTCGCGGACTCGATCGCTTCGAAGGCCGTGCGCGGATCGCTCTCGCGATAGCCGCGCACGCGGAGCACCGCCTCGCCGGCGAGCAGCGACCACAGCGGCGCGACGACCAGCTCGCGCCGCCAGGGCGTGAGGTCGACCGCGTCGCCGAGCGCGGCGGGCGTCTGCGGCGCCTCGCGCGCGATGCGCTCGAGCGCCGCGCGCGGCAACAGCAGCGTCGTCGGCAGCTCGGCCTCGGCGGCCAGCGCGCTGACCAGCACCGCCATCGTCGCGACCAGCGCCTCACGCTGCGGACCGAGCGGTTTGGGCGCGCGCGGCGGCAGCTGATCTTCGGGAATCGCTTCGCCCTTCGCGACGGCCTCGACGATCCGCTCGCCCAGGTTGCGCCGCATCCCGGCGTCGACCCGCCGCAGCTGCGCGAGCTCGTCGACGCCACGCGGGCGCAGCTGGACCAGCCCGATCATCACGTCGTCGGGCAGCACGTACTTGAGCGGGATGTTGCGCTCGCGCGCGTAGCGATCGCGCAGCAGCGCCAGCTCGTTGAGGATGCCCAGCTCGCGCCGGTTCAGGCGCGCGTTGCCGGAGACGCGCAGATACAGCCGCCGCGGATCGGCGCGATAGGTCGCCAGGCGAACCAGCGCCGGCATCTCCTCGTCGGCCCACGCTTCGCGGCCGCGCTGGCGCAAGCGCTCGCGCAGGCCGTCCTCGAGATCGAACAGATAACGCACGTCGTCCACCAGGTACTCGACCTGCTTGGGCGTGAACGGACGCGTGCTCCAGTCGCTGACGGTCTGCGACTTGCGCAGCGTGACCCCGCACAGCTCGCGCACCAGGTCGAGCAGCGAGATCGATAGGCCGTAGCCGGCGAACGCGGCGGCGACCTGCGTATCGTACGCGGCGCGCGGCAGCACCTCGTACGCGTCGGCCAGGATGCGCAGGTCCGACGAGAGCGCGTGGCCCACCACGCGCGCTCGGCTGAGCGCCTCGATCAGCGGCCGCAGGTCGCGCAGCGCCAGCGGATCGACGATCGCGACGCCGTCGTCGAAGAGCAGCTGCACGACCATCAGGTGCGGCGTGTACGTCTTCTCGGTGTGGAACTCGGTGTCCAGACCCACGCGCGGCGCCTGCACGACGCGCGCGCAGGTCCGCGCCAACGCGTCGGGCGTGTCGACCACCTCGACGTTCACGGCACCGGGCTCGGAAGGATCGTCACCGGCGGCCGGTGGCGGTGCGGGAAGTGGATGTGATGCCTCTCGATCTGATTGCGCACGGGTGTGACGACGTGCTGCTGGATCGTGTCCGAGAGCCAATTCCCGCCGACTGCGAGGACCGTACAAACGGGAACGGCGATCGCACACATGGTGTAGACCTGCCGGAAGATCGGCACGCGCAGCGCGGCGGCGGTTTGCGTCGCCAGCGTGCCGCCCAGACCGGGGATGATGCGCACACAGATCAAGAACATCGGCGAGCCGATCTGGAAGTGGCGCGCCCACGGCGGCAGCGTCTCGACGCGGCGCCGCACGTCGAAGGCCGCCGACGTGCGCAGGGCGACCCAGTAGCCGATCATCGCCGCCAGCACGAGCCCGATCGCATTGACGACCGAACCCCAGACCGGCCCGAACAGCACGCCGTTCATGATCGCCAGCGCATCGGTCACCGAGAACGGCGCCGACGCGACGATCGCGAACACCAGGATCGCGATCGGCATCGCCCACGGTCCGAACGTGTACAGGATGTGCTCGACGAGCGGGCGGTGCGAAACGACGAGGGCGGCGAGCGCGAACGATGCGACCAGAATCACCACCGCTTCCAAGCGACGCAACACTCGGGCTGAACGGGAGGTCACCGCGTGCTCTCTTTGCGGGAACCGGCCGTTCGCCTTTGCGCTCTCCACCGCCGTCCACCGCAGTTGCAAGCGCCTCGCAGCTGGACATTTCGGGGGTTGACCGCAGCGATGGCGAGGTGTACGATGCTCGAACCTCGAGGCACTGTTCGCATCACGGACACGGGAGGGCGGCTTGACGTCGCAAGATCCACCCGGGAACGAGGCACCGTCCGGCTGATTGCGCGCCGGCGCGGTGCCGAGACAACGCGACACCGAAACTCTTTGCGCAGACATTCGTCCGAAAGGCAGGAGGGCGGCATCATCTCGATGACCGGAGATCCACCGAAGAAGACGCGGTCGCAGCGAGCATAGTTTCCCTGCGACACTCGAAACAGGAAAGGGTCACGCCGAGCGGCGTGGCCCTTTCTATTCGAGCGCGGCGATCTCACGGCGATCGGACGGCGCTTCGCTGGCGGGGGTGCGCAAGAACGCATCGAGGATCTCGATGCCGACCGCGGGGCTGGTCGCGCGCAAGCTCAACGCCAGCACGTTGGCGTCGTTCCAGCGGCGCGCTCCCTCGGCCGTGACCGCGTCGCCGCACAGCGCGGCGCGCGCCCCGGGCACTTTGTTGGCGGCGATCGAGATGCCGGTCCCCGTCCAGCAGCAGACGATCCCCACCTCGGCGTCGCCGGCCGCGACGGTCGCGGCCACCGCGCGGCCGATGTGCGCCCACCGCGTCGAGCCGTCGAGCAAGGCACCAAAGCGAACGACGTCCGCACCACGCCGTTCCAGGTCGGCGAGGAGAGCGTCCGTCAACGGGCCCGCGTCGTCGGCTCCGATCGCGCAGCGCATCGCCGCTACTCCGGGATCGCCGCGCCGACGGCCTGCCGCGAGTGTCACGGGACGGCGAGGGCGAACGGGACACGGGTGGCCAGCACGAACGACGAGATTCGCGACGCGGCGACGGTGATCGTGGCCCGCGAGGGGCTCGACGGACCGTCGGTGTTCATGGTCCGGCGGCACGGCAAAGCGACGTTCTTGCCCGACCGCTACGTCTTTCCGGGCGGCGCCGTCGATCCGGGCGACCGCGCCTTGGCGGCGAGCGGCCTCGACGGCTCCGCCGGCCAGGTCGATCCCGCCTACGTCGTGACCGCCGCGCGCGAGACGTTCGAGGAAGTCGGGCTGTTGTTCGCCGACCGGCCCGTCGCGGCGGAACCGCTGGTCGCCGCGCGCCGCGCGCTGCTGGCCGGCGAGCTCGACTTCGCCGCGGTCCTGACCCGGCTGGGCGTGAAGCTCGACGCCGCGCTGCTGCGCTACTTCTCGCGCTGGATCACGCCGAAGGACGAGTTGGCTCCGCGCCGGTTCGACGCGCGCTTCTTCGTCGCGCGAATGCCGGAGGGGCAAACCGCCGAAGCGGACGCGGCCGAAGTCTACGACGGCGCCTGGTACCGCCCGCAGGACGCGCTCGACGCACACGCGCGCGGCGAGATCGACTTGATCTTTCCGACCATCAAGCACCTCGAGCGCATCGCGCCGTATCGATCGGTCGACGAGCTGCTGGCCTTCGCCGAGGTGAAGACGGTCACCGCGATCATGCCGGCCGTCGGCGCCGACCGCGAGTTCACGATCCCGCGCGAGCTGGAGAACGCATGGTGAAGCTGAGCCCGCGCGTGACGCGCCTGCGCTGCAATAATCCCTCGCCGATGACGCTCGACGGCACCAACGGCTACGCCGTGCAGGTCGGACCGCGCACGCTGATCGCGATCGATCCCGGGCCGGTCGACGACGCGCAGCGTGACGCGTTTCTCGCGCTCGCGCGCGAGCGCGACGCCGCCTACGCCGCCATCCTGGTCACCCACGGCCACCCCGACCACTTCCCCGGTGCCGCGCCGCTGGCGGCCGCGACCGGCGCACCGGTTTGGGCGCATGCCGCCGCGCGCTTCCCGCACGACCGCGCGATCGCCGACGGCGAGACGCTGACCGTCGCGGACGCGCGCTTGCAGGCCGTCGACGCGCCCGGACACGCGCGCGACCACCTCGTCTTCTACCTCGAGGACGAGCGCGCGCTGTTCACCGGCGACGTCGTGATCGGCACCGGGACGGTCGTGGTCGCGCCGCCCGGCGGCGACATGCGCGCCTACCAGCAGACGCTGCGCATGCTGCGCGACCGCTACGGCGACGCCGCCGCGCTGTACGGCGGCCACGGACCCGAGGTGCGCGACGTGCGCGCCAAGCTCGAGGAGTACATCGCGCACCGGGCGCTGCGCGAAGAGCAGATCCGCGGCGCGTTGCGCGAGGGGCCCGCGACGATCCCGGCGCTGGTCGCGCGCATCTACGCCGACGTCGATCGCCGGTTGTGGCCGGCCGCCGGCCGCCAAGTGTTGGCGTACCTGATCGCGCTCGAGCGCGAAGGCGCGGTCGTCGCGCAGCCGGTGACGCGGCCGCCGACGCCCGAGGAGCATGCGCTGCTCGATCCCGATCTCTCCAAGCTGGACACGAACCTGGGCGCCGACGTGATCCGCGCCGAGTTGGGCTACGGCACCCCGCAGAAACTCGAGACCTACGCTTTGGCGAGCTGACCGGCGAGCTTCCCAGGTGTCGTACAGCCATCGCCTTTGGAATGGAGGCGTGATGCGTACTTCCCGCCTTGCGGTCGCGCTGACGCTCGGGCTTCTCGCGAGCTCGGCCGCCGCTTCCGCCCAAACCCTGCCCCCGCCGACGACCCGGGCGGCGGTTCGTGTCCCCGACGCGCGCCTGCCGCTGACGATGGCATACCGCGCGATCGGCCTCGCCGAGGCCTTCGGCGCATCGGGACACTACCTCGACGCCGCCCGCGAGCACTATCGCGGCGCGCTGGCTCGCTACGGCCACGGTGACCAGCCCGGCGCCGGCGCCGAGGCCCGCCTGGCCGGCGACCTCGCGCGCGTCGCGCTGGCCGAACGCCCCCTCCCCACCCCGCACGACCTGCCCGCCCCGCCGGCGCCCGCGGCCGACATGAGCGCGCCCAAAACCATGACCGGCGTGGCCGCGATGGGTCCGGGCGGCGGCTGCGGGCCCTGCGCGATGCGGCGCGGCATGCGTGGTCGCGGTCGCGGCGCCGTCGGCATCGCCGAAGTCGGCCGTCTGCTGAAGATCGAGAACACGCCGGAAGCCCATGCGCTGGCCGACGCGGCGTTTGCCGCCGACCAAGCCGCGGTCAAGGCCGCGTACGGCGGGGATCTGCCCACGGCCCGCCGCCAGAAGCGGATCGCCGACGCGCTCGGCTCCGCCGTCCGCGACCTCGCCATGCTCGATCACCCCGAGCTGCGCCAGCGGCCGCACTTCCCCGGCATGCGCCGCCCGATGGGCCCGGGCGCGGGACCGGGCGGAGCGCATGCCGCCTTCGCGCCGGACCTCGACGACGAAGACGGCGGCGACGATTCGGCGGGCTAGCTGATCGCCAGCACCACCTTGCCGAACTGATCGCCCGAATCGACCTTCCGCGCTGCGGCGACCACGTCGTCCAGCGCGAAGGTCGAGTCGACGACGGGCTTGAGCGAACCGTCGAAGCACGCCAGCATCGCCGCGAAGTCGGCCGGCGAGCCCATCGACGAGCCCATGATGTCGAGCTGCTTCCAGAAGATCGAGAACGGGCGCACTTTCGCATCGCCGGTCGTCCCGCCGTACACGACGGCCCGCGCGCCGTAGCGCGCGACGTTGAGCGCCTTCGCGAACGTGTCGCCGCCGACGGAGTCGACGATCAGCGAGGGACCGCCGTCGATGGCGGCCACGTCCTTGTCCCAGCGCTCCGAGGTCTTGTAGTTGATGCAGACGTCGGCGCCCAGCCGCGCGGCGCGGTCGAGCTTCGCGTCGCTCGACGAGGTCACGATCGTCTTCGCGCCGATCCGCTTGGCGAACAGCAGCACGAAGCTCTGCACGCCGCTCCCGATGCCCGGGATCAGCACGACGTCGTCCTTGGTGCAGCCGCCGCGCGAGACGAGCGCGCGATAGGCGGTCACGCCGCCCAGCGGTACCGCGGCGGCTTCGTCGTCCGTCAACGACGGTGGCGCGGGATGCACGTTGGCCGCGGGCACGGCGATGTACTCGGCCATCGTGCCGGGCTCGGGCATCCCGAGCACGTGCCCGTCGCGGCGCCAGACGCGCTCGCTGGGGCCCCAATTGAGGGTCGGATCGATGACGACGCGCGTGCCGGGCGGCGGACCGCTCGCGTCGCTGCCGTACGAGACGACGGTGCCCACGCCGTCGGAGCCGACGATGCACGGCAGTTGGATATTTGGATAGAGGCCTTGGCTGATGAAGACGTCGCGCCGGTTGAAGGCCGCGCGGCGGATCTCCACCAGCGCCTGGCCCGGGCCGGGCTTCGGATCGGCGACCTGGTCGACGCGGAACTGCTCGGGACCCGCCTCGCGGGAGATCTCGTGGATTCGGACGGCTCGCATGGTGTGGCCGTACGGGGTCGCAACGGGGAGCGCCTACCTAGGACCGTGAATGAACGTCGACCGCGAAACGTCGCGGACGGAGGTCACGTGGCTTTCCCCTCGGTGCGGCTCGGGCCGCCAATCGCCAAACACCTTTCCGCCCTCGAAGTATCGATCGAGGCGAACCGGTGTTTGCGCTGCCATGACGCGCCCTGCATCCGCGCCTGCCCCACCGGGATCGACATTCCGCGCTTCATCGGCCGGATCGCGACCGGCGATCTGCTGGGCAGCGCGCGCACGATCATGGAAGCGAACCCGGTCGGCGCCAGCTGCGCGCGCGTTTGCCCGACCAGTCAGCTCTGCGAGGGAGCCTGCGTCTACAACGCCGACGAGACGCCGATTCGCATCGGCGACTTGCAGCGCTACGCGACCGACTGGGCCATCGGCGAAAACGTCGCGCTGTTCCAACCCGGCGCCGCGACCGGCAAGCGGGTCGCGATCGTCGGCGCCGGACCGGCCGGCTTGTCGGCGGCACGCGACCTGGCTCGCTTCGGCCACGCGGTGACCATCTTCGAACGCGACGAGGCGCCGGGCGGGCTGGACACCTACGGCATCGTGCCGTTCCGGCTGCCGGCCGAGATCCCGCTGTGGGAGGCCGAGCAGGTGCGCGCGCTGGGGGTCGAGATTCGCACCGGCGTCGCGGTCGGCGAAGGGATCGCCGCCGACGCGCTGCTGCGCGACTTCGATGCGGTCGTGCTGGCCTGCGGGATGGGGCTCGTGCCGAGCTTGGGGATCGAAGGCGAGGACAGCGAGGGCGTGTGGGACGCGCTCGAGTTCATCCGTTTGGCGAAGCTCGGCGAGACCGTCTCGCCGTTCGGCGACCGGATCGCGATCATCGGCGGCGGCAACACCGCGATCGACGCGGCGACGTGCTCGACGCGCCTGGGCGCTTCGTCGGTGACGATGTACTACCGGCGCGGCCCCGCCCGCATGACGGCGTACGACTTCGAGATCGAGTTCGCCAAGCTCGAAGGCGTCGAGTTCCGCACCCGCACGCTGCCCACGCGCATCGTGACCGAGAACGGCCGCGTGAGCGGGCTGGAGCTGATCGACACCGCGCCCGACGACTCGGCGCGGCCGCTGCCCGGCACCGAGCGCGTCGTGCCGGTCGACACGGTCGTGCTGGCGATCGGGCAGACGCGGCTGACCGCGCTGCTCGACGCGCTGGGCGTCGTGCACGAGCACGGCGTGGCCGCCGTCGACGCCGGCTTGCGTACCAGCAACCCGAAGGTGTGGGCGGCGGGCGACGTGATGTTCCGCCCGGGCGGAACCGACGCGATGGTCGTCGAGGCCGCCCAGCGCGGCAAAGACGCCGCGCGCACCGTGGACCTGACCTTGCGCGAGGGCCTTTCCTGATGGCAGACCTCTCCTCGAATCTGGCCGGCATTCGCAGCCCCAACCCGTTCTGGCTCGCGTCGGCGCCGCCGACGAACTCCGGCTATCAAGTGCTGCGCGCGTTCGCGGCCGGCTGGGGCGGCGCCGTCTGGAAGACGCTCGCGCTCGAGCCGATCGTCAACGTCACCTCGCGCTTCGGCGGCTACGACATCGGCACGTACAAGATGGCGGCGATGAACAACATCGAGCTCATCACGGACCGTCCGCTCGACGTCAACCTGCGCGAGATCGCCGAGTGCAAGGCGGCCTACCCCGATCGCGCGATCGTCGTCTCGCTGATGACCGACTGCACGCGCGAGAGCTGGCACGAGCTGATCCGGCGCTGCGAAGAGGTGCCGGTCGACGGGTTCGAGCTCAACTTCGGCTGCCCGCACGGGATGTCGGAGCGCGGCCAGGGCGCGGCGGTGGGGCAAGATCCCGAGCTGATCGAGATGGTGACCCGCTGGGCCAAAGAGGCCGCGCACGTCCCGGTCATCGTCAAGCTGACGCCGAACATCACCGACGTGCGCTACGCCGCGCGCGCCGCGGTGCGCGGCGGCGCCGACGCGGTCAGCATGATCAACACGATCAACAGCATCATCGGGGTCGACCTCGACAACTGGCTGCCGATCCCGCACGTCGACGGGCTGTCCTCGCACGGCGGCTACTGCGGGCCGGCGGTCAAACCGATCGCGCTCAACATGGTCGCTTCGTGCGCGGACGATCCGCAGGTCCGCATCCCGATCTCGGGGATCGGCGGCGTCTCGACCTGGCGCGACGCGGTCGAGTTCTTGCTGCTGGGCGCGAGCAACGTCCAGGTCTGCACCGCCGCCATGCACCACGGCTTCGGCATCGTCGCCGACATGATCGACGGGCTGTCCAACTACCTGGACGCCAAGGGGCTGGGCTCCGTGCAGGAGCTGATCGGCAAGACCGCGCCGCGGATCGTCGCCTGGAACGACCTCAACCTCGACTACCAGGTCGTGGCGCGGATCGATCCCGAGACCTGCATCCGCTGCAACAAGTGCTACATCGCCTGCGAGGACGCGGCGCACCAATGCATCGATCGCCCCGAGGACCCGCGCCTGGCGCCGGTCGTCGACGAAGAGCACTGCGTCGGCTGCAACCTGTGCAGCATGGTTTGCCCCGTCGTCGACTGCATCGAGATGGTGCGCGTCGACGCGGGTACCACCACCCACACCTGGAGAGAACGGCTATCGGTACCATCGTAAGAGGCGGAACGGTCGTCACCGCGACCGACAAGTTTCCCGCCGACGTCCTCATCGAGAACGGGGTCATCACGGCCATCGCGCGCCAGCTCACGGCGAGCGGCCACGAGACGGTCGACGCCACGGGATGTTACGTCTTCCCGGGCTTCATCGATCCCCACACCCACCTGGACATGCCGTTCGGCGGGACCACCACCGCCGACGATTTCGCGACGGGAACCGTCGGCGCGGCGATGGGCGGGACGACGACGATCGTCGACTTCGCGCTGCACACCAAAGGCGACTCGCTGGCCAACGCCGTCAAGACCTGGCACGGCAAGGCCGACGGCAAGGCGGCCATCGACTACGCCTTCCACCTCACGATCGCCGACGGCCGCCCCGAGACGATCGACGAGATCCCCAAGATGATCGAGCGCGAGGGCGTCAACTCGTTCAAGGTCTTCATGGCCTACAAGCACGTCCTCCAGGTCGACGACGAGACGATCTACAAGGTGCTGCGCGCGGCCGCCAAGTTCGGCGGGCTGGTGCAGGTGCACGCCGAGAACGGCGACGTCATCGAGGTCACCGTCAAGGAAGCGCTGGCGAAAGGCGAGACCGCGCCCAAGTACCACGCGCTGACCCGTCCCGTCGAGCTCGAAGGCGAGGCCACCTCGCGCGCGATCCGCTTGGCCGAGGTGGCCGGCGCGCCGCTGTACGTCGTGCACGTGTCGAGCGCGATGGCCGCCGACGCGATCAGCGACGGCCGCAAGCGCGGCTTGCCGATCTACGGCGAAACCTGCCCGCAGTATCTCGTCTGCGACGTGAGCGACTACGACCGGCCCGACTTCGCCGGTGCCAACTACGTCATGTCGCCGCCGCTGCGCGAGAAGCACGATCAGCAAGTGCTGATCAAGAAGCTCAAGAACGGCGAGCTGCACGCGTTCGGCTCCGACCACTGCTCGTTCAACAACTGTGGCCAGAAGGAGTTGGGGAAGAACGACTTCTCCAAGATTCCCAACGGCGCGCCGACGATCGAAGACCGCGTCTCGATCCTGTTCGAGCACGGCGTCAACAAGGGCGTCATCGGGCTCAACCAGTTCGTCGCGCTCGCCTCGACGAATCCGGCCAAGCTGTTCGGCCTGTTCCCGCGCAAGGGGACGGTGGCGGTCGGCAGCGACGCGGACCTGGTGATCTGGGATCCCAACGCCGAGCGGACGATCTCGGCCAAGACGCATCACATGCGCGTCGACAACAACATCTTCGAGGGGATGCACGTCACGGGCGGCCCGCGCCAGGTGTTCTTGCGCGGCCGCAAGATCGTCGACGACGGCAAGTTCCTGGGCGAAGCCGGCTACGGCGCGCACCAGAAGTCGGCGCCCTTCCGCCCCGTCCAGCTGTGAGACGAGAGAGAAGCACACCGTGAGCGACATCGTTCGAATCGGGTTGATCCAGGCGCACCACGACACCGACGGCGATCAGCCGGTCGAGGTCCACAAACGGGCTTCGATCGACAAGCACGTCCGCATGATCCGCGAGGCCGCCGGGCGCGGCGCGCAGATCGTCTGCCTGCAAGAGCTGTTCTACGGGCCGTACTTCTGCACCGAGCAGAACCCCAAGTGGTACGACGCGACCGAGCACGTCCCCGACGGGCCGACGACGCGGCTGATGCAGGACCTCGCGCGCGAGCTGAACATCGCGCTGGTCGTGCCGCTCTACGAGCGCACGATCAGCGGCGTCTACTACAACACCGCGGTCGTCATCGACGCCGACGGGACGGTGCTCGGCATCTACCGCAAGCATCACATCCCGCAGGTCGCCGCGGGCCCCTCGCCGTGCGGCTTCTGGGAGAAGTACTACTTCCGCCCCGGCAACAGCGGCTACCCGACCTTCCAGACGAAGTACGCGCGGATCGGCGTCTACATCTGCTACGACCGTCACTTCCCCGAAGGCGCGCGCCTGCTCGGGCTCAACGGCGCCGAGATCGTTTTCAACCCGTCGGCGACGGTGGCCGGGCTCTCCGAGTATCTCTGGAAGCTCGAGCAACCCGCGCACGCGGTCGCCAACGGCTACTACGTCGGCGCCATCAACCGCGTCGGCTGGGAGACGCCCTGGAACATGGGCGAGTTCTACGGCCAGTCGTACCTGGTCGATCCGCGCGGCCAGTTCGTCGCGGTCGGGAGCCGCGACAAGGACGAGGTCGTCATCGGCGACATGGATCGCCGCATGATCGACGAGGTCCGCAACACCTGGCAGTTCTATCGCGACCGCCGTCCGGAGACGTACGACGGGTTGGTGGAAGCCTGACCGACCCGCACACGCCGAGTCCGCCCGCCGTCGTCGCGAGCGGACTCTCGCTCACCTTCGGTTCCGGCACGGACGCCGTGGCCGCGCTCGCCGACGTCGACCTGACGATCGCGCGCGGCGAGTTCGTCTCGCTCATCGGTCCGTCGGGCTGCGGGAAGACGACGCTGCTGCGGGCGATCGCCGATTTGGAGCGCCCGACCAGCGGGACGCTGCTGGTGAACGGCCTGACGCCGGAGGTCGCGCGGCGGGAGCGCACCTACGGGTACGTCTTTCAAGCGCCGGCGCTCTATCCGTGGCGCAACGTCGAGCACAACGTCATGCTGCCGCTCGAGATCATGGGCGTTCCGCGCGCGGAGCGGCGCGAACGCGCGCGGCGCAACCTGCAGCTGGTGGGCTTGAGCGACGCCGCGCGGCGCTTCCCCTGGCAGCTCTCGGGCGGCATGCAGCAGCGCGTGTCGATCGCGCGCGCCCTGAGCTTCGCCCCCTCGCTGCTGCTGATGGACGAACCGTTCGGCGCGCTCGACGAGATCACGCGGGACGGCCTGAACCTGTACCTGCACGAGCTGTGGCGCAGCACCGGGATGACGACCGTCTTCGTGACGCACTCCATCCCCGAGGCCGTCTATCTCTCGACGCGCATCGTCGTCATGTCGCCGCGCCCCGGCCGCATCGTCGAGGTGATCGACAGCGATCTGGGCGACGTGCGCCCGCTGGACATCCGCGACACGGCCGCGTTCACCGCGATCGGCAGCCGGGTGCGTCATGCGCTCCACGCCGGCTCGCCGCACGGGTAGCGCGGTGCGCCGAACGCTGCCGGTACTGGTCGTCGTGCTGGCGCTGCTGGCCGTGTGGTACGCGGCCGCGCTCATCGTCGGGCTGCCGACCGCGCGGGCGCTCGCGCCCCCGCACACCGCGCCGCTCGGCCTGGTCGGCGCAGCGCTGACACTGGACCGTCCGCTGGTTCCGGCCCCGCAGCAAGTCGCGGCGACGCTCGTGGCGGGCATCGCGCAGCCGATCACCTCGCCGCGCAGCCTGATCTACCACGCCGGCGTGACGGCATCGACCGCGGTGGTCGGCTTCCTGCTGGCGTTCGCGGTGGGCATCGCGCTTGCCATCGGCATCGTCAACCTGCGCGTGCTGGATCGCTCGATCATGCCGTGGATCATCGCCAGCCAAACCGTCCCGGCGCTCGCGGTCGCACCGATGGTCGTCGTCGTGCTCGGGAACATGGGCCTGACCGGACTGATTCCCAAGGCGCTGATCGCCGCGTGGCTGAGCTTCTTCCCGATCGTGACCTCGATGGTGGCCGGCCTGCGTTCGCCGGACCGCATCCAGCTCGACTTGCTTCGCACCTACTCCGCCGGCGGCTGGGACGTGTTCCGGCGGCTGCGCTGGCCGGCATCGATGGGGTTCTTGTTTCCCGGCATGAAGGTGGCGGCGACGCTGGCGGTCGTCGGCGCCATCGTGGCCGAGCTGCCGACCGGGGCACAGGCGGGCCTGGGCGCGCGTTTGCTCGGCGCGTCGTACTACGGCCAGACGCTGCAGCTGTGGGCGACGCTGGTGATGGCGTCGCTGCTCGCGGTCGTGGCCGTCGCGATGACCGATGCCGCGCGCGCAATCCTGGTCCGTGCGCGCGGCGGGCGGCTCTAGCGTGGGCGCCGAGAGCCGGTTCGCGCGCGTCGCGACGCCGCTGGCGTTCGGCCTCGCCGTCCTGGCGATCTGGCAGGCCGCCTGCGTGGTTTTCCACGTGCCGCGCATCTTGCTCCCGGCACCGACCGCGATCGGTGCCGCGTTCGTGCAGAATCTGCCGATGCTCGGCGCCGACTTCGTGCAGACGGTCGTGCGTTCGATGCTGCCCGGCTTCGCGATCGGCTCCGCCGCCGGCTTCGCCGTCGCCCTGATCGTCGACGCCTCGCCGTTCCTGCGCCGCGGGGTCTTGCCCGTCGCGTCGCTGGCCGGCGCGCTCCCGATCGTCGGCATCGCGCCGATCATGGTGATGTGGTTCGGCTTCGACTGGCAGTCGAAGGCCGCCGTCGCGGCGGTGATGACGTTTTTCCCGATGCTCGTCAACACGGTGGCAGGGCTCGAGGCGCCGGGCGCGATAGAACGCGACCTCATGCGGTCGTATACCGCCAGCGGTCCGCAGACGTTGGAAAAGTTACGGCTGCCGGCCGCGTTGCCGTTCATCTTCAACGCGCTCAAGCTGAACACGACGCTCGCGCTGATCGGCGCGATCGTCGCGGAGTTCTTCGGGACGCCCATCGTCGGCATGGGCTTCCGGATCTCGACGGAGGCCTCGCGGCTCGACCTCGACGTCGTCTGGGCGGAGACGCTGCTCGCGGCGATCACCGGCTCGGCGTTGTTCTTCGGGATCGCTTGGCTCGAACGAAGAGTCACCTTCTGGCGCCCGGCATTCCAGTCCACGACCGAAAAGGAGATGCGATGAGTCTCGGCAGGATCGTTCCCGCGGCCGTTTGCGCGTTCTTGCTGCTGGGCGGAAGCGCCAGCGCGGCGGATCACCTCACCTTGCAGCTCAAGTGGGTGACTCAAGCCCAGTTCGCCGGTTACTACGTCGCGCAGGCGAAGGGCTTCTACAAGGATGCCGGGCTCGACGTCACCATCAAGCCGGGCGGCCCCGACATCGATCCCTCGCAGGTGTTGGCCGCCGGCGGCGCCGACGTGATCGTCGAGTGGATGCCCGCCGCCTTGGCGGCACGCGAAAAAGGCGTGCCGGAGGTGAACATCGCGCAGGTCTTCCAACGTTCCGGCCTGGAGTTGACCTGCCGCAAGGACAGCGGCGTTCGCACGCCGGCCGACTTCCGCGGGAAAACGCTCGGCGTGTGGTTCTCGGGCAACGAGTACCCGTTCTTGTCGTGGATGAGCAAGCTCGGCTACAAGACGGACGGACCTCCCAACGGCGTCACCGTGCTCAAGCAAGGCTTCAACGTCGACCCGCTCTTGCAGAAGCAGGCCGCCTGCATCTCGACCATGACCTACAACGAGTACTGGCAGCTGATCGAAGCCGGCATGCAGCCCTCGCAGCTGGTCGTCTTCAAGTACGAGGACGAGGGCGTCGCCACGCTCGAGGACGGTCTCTACTCGACCGAAAACCGCATCAGCGATCCGGCCATGCGCAGCCGGCTGGCGCGCTTCGTCAAGGCGTCGATGCGCGGTTGGGCCTACGCGATCAGCCATCAAGCCGAAGCGGTCAACATCGTGATGGCGGCCGACACGTCGGGGGCGCTGAACGCCGCGCACCAAACGCGTCAGATGAGCGAGATCGCGAAGCTCGTCGAGGGGCCGCAGAAGCCGGGCTATCTCGACGAAGCCGCGGCGAACCGCACCGTTCGCGTCCTGCTCGGGGGCGCGAGCAAACCGGTCATCACGCACCCGCCGACCGGCGCGTGGACGCACGCCGTCTGGCAGGAAGCGTTCGCGAAGTGACGATGCCCATCCCGACCGCGTGGGTGCTCATCACCCTCGAGTTCGGCACCCTGCTCTACGTCGTCTGGCTCCCGCTGATGCCCGCCGTGTACCGCAAGCCGCTCCAACGCGGAGACCTGAGCACCGAGGACGCGGAGCGCCGCTACAAACGCTTGACGATCGGGCTGATCGTCTACGGAGGCGCATTGTTGTTCGGAGCCACCCCCCAGCTCGGAGACAGCGGTACGTTGGGCGCCGCGGCCTGGTGCGGCATCGTCTTGGGCGTCATCGCCGTCATCGTCGGCGTGGTCGTCCGCCGCAGCGTGCACCGACGAATCACGGCGGTCACCTCGTCGCGATGACGGGACGCTGCGGGTGACGCCCGACCGCTACTTCGTCTTGGCGTAGGCGTCGGCGAGGTCGCCGATCGCGCCGTCGAGCGCGGCGGTGACCTCGTCGAGCTGATCGTCCTCGATGGTGAGCGGCGGACCGATGTGCATGACGTCGTACCGGCCCCACGCGAAGACGCCGCGCTTGGCCAGGCCGGCGAAGAGCGTCGGCATGATGCCCGCGTTCTTCCCTTGCCACGGCACCAGCGGCGTGCGCTTCGCGCGGTCGCTGACGAACTCGAGCGCGAAGAATGCGCCCACGCCGCGCACGTCGCCGACGATCTCGTGTTTGTCGCGCAGCTTCTCGAGCCGCGCGCGAATCTTCGCTTCGAGGGCAGCGGCACGCGGGAAGATACCGTCGCGCAGGTAAGCCTGCACGGCGGCGAGTCCGGTCGCCATCGAGACCGGGTGCCCCGAATACGTGTGGCCGCCAGGTACCGGGCGCGCGTCGAAGGCCTTGGCGAGGTTCTCGCGCACCAGCACGCCGCCGAGCGGGACGTAGCCCGAGGTCACGCCCTTGGCGAAGCTGATCATGTCGGGAACGACGCCGAACTTCTCCGCGCCGAACGCGGCGCCCGTGCGCCCGAAGCCGGTCATCACCTCGTCGAGGATCATGACGATGCCGTACTCGTCGCACAGCGCGCGCACGCCGGCGAGATAGCCGGGCGGGAAGACGATGACGCCGTTCGACCCGACGACGCTCTCGATCAGGATCGCGGCGACGCTGTTCGCGTTCTCCGCTTCGATCGTCTCGCGCAGATGCGCCAGCGCGCGCGCCGTCTCTTGGGCCGGATCGTCGGTGAAGAACGGGCTGCGATACGGATAGGGCGCCCAGAAGTGCACGACGCCGGTCATCACGCTGCCGGGCTCGTTGAACCAGCGGCGGTTCTCGCCGGTCAGCGTCGCCGCGCCGGTGGCCGAACCGTGGAACGAGCGGTACGCGCTGAAGACCTTCGAGCGGCCCGTCAGCGCGCGGGCGAACTTGACCGCGTCTTCGTTCGCGTCGGCCCCGCCGACGGTGAAGAACGAGCGGCAGCCTTCGCCGCCCCACGGCGCGATCGCGCTGAGCGCTTCTCCCAGCTCGGCGCGCTTGTCGTTGAACCAGCTCGGCGGGCTGAAGCACAGCCGGTCGATCTGCTCGTGCATCGCCTGGATGACCGACGGGTAGCCGTGACCCAGGTTGACCGCGATCAGCCCCGCGGTCAGGTCGGCGTAGCGCTTGCCCTCGGAGTCGTACAGGTAGATCCCCTCGCCCCGGACGATGACCGGCGGCGGCGGACCACCCGACTGCGTCCAGGGGGTCAGCACGTAGCGCGCGTGGAGGCTCTGCAGGTCCTTCGACGAGGCGATCATCGGGTGGTGTTCGCCGCGCGGCGCGGCGGGTCCGCCGCCGCGAACAGCTCGGGCAGCGCCAGCGCGAAGCCCGGCAGGGCCTCGTGCGCGAGCACGTCGTCTCGGGTTTGGTCTCCGGGAGGACGATCTCGTGGAGCGACATCGGTTCACGCCGACCTTATCACGCGCTGCGCGCGCGACAAGGTCAGCGGCCGATGAGCTGGTGGACGCCGTTCGACGCCAGCTGCCAGAGATGCGCGGCCAGCGGCGGCACGAACTCGGCGAACGCGAACACGCCCGCCAGCGTGCGCGTCGGCCCGACCAGCACGAGCGGAATGCCGATCAGCACGATCGCGAGCAACAAGCCCAACAGCGGACCGAAGCCGCGCAGCGGCGTGCGCGCGACCATCGTGCCCGCCGCGTAGTCGCCGAGTCGGCGACGGGCCGGAAACGGCACCATGATGCCGCCGATCAGCAGCACGTCGATCGGCCGCAGCACGCCGCGCAAGAACGCGCGCGTGAGACCGATCGTGCGCGTGCCGCGCGCGTAGACGTGCAAGCCGAACAGGAGCTTGCCGATCGTCGTCCCGGTGAACGCCTCCGCGACCCACACGTAGACCAGCGCGATCGCGATGCCCAGCCCGAGCGTCGCGTCGAAGCCCCGTTGCGTGTTGGTCGGCAGGCCGGTGATCGGGTTGATCGCGATCAGGGCGTAGCAGAGCAGCGTGACGACGCCGGCGACGAGCGCGAGGTCGACGCCGAACGCGAACAGCCGCGCGAACGCGTCGCCCAGCGGATGCCCCGTCGGCGGCCGCCGCGCGATGCCCGCGTAGCGTGGCGGCGGCCCCTCGACGAAGTGCGCGTCCTCGACCTCGACGACGGGCGCGCGCGGGGGCGGCTGCGGCGGCGGCTCGACCGCGTGCATCGCGATGGTCGGATCCTCGGGCGGCGGCGGCGTGCCGGGCGGCGGGGGTTGCATCGTGCGCATGTACCGTCCCCTACCGGCCCAGGTGTCATCCGGCGGTCGGCGGCAGGCCAGGAGAGACGTGCAGGCAGGCGAACTGGCTGCTTTGGGGCCTGCCATCGCGTCCGCTTCGTGCAGTCGCCGGCCACGATCTTTCCGCCGATCTACATCGCCCAGACGTACCGGTATCGCCCGGGCCCGTGCGGTATGGTGGTGACCTGGCAACCCGCCAGCATCGCCATCCCCTCGCGGGCGCCGTACGTCACGGTCAACGCGACCAACGGCTCGCGCCGCGTAATCGTGCGCTGATCGCCCGCTCGCGGCGGGTGGCTAGACGAAGCCGCTCGCCGCGGTCGCGCCCTTTTTCTGCAGCTCGGCCTGGCGCAGCTCGACGCGCCGTATCTTGCCCGAGCGCGTCTTGGGCAGCTCGGCGATGAACTCGATCGCGCGCGGATACTTGTACGGCGCGGTGACGCGCTTGCAGTGCTCCTGCAGCTCCTTCACCAGCGCTTCGGACGGTTCGTTGCCCGGCCGCAGCACGATGAACGCCTTGACGATGTTGCCGCGGTCGGGATCGGGCGAACCGACGACCGCCGACTCGAGCACCGCCGGGTGCTCGAGCAGCGCGCTCTCGACCTCGAACGGGCCGATGCGATACGCGCCCGAGGAGATGACGTCGTCCGCGCGCCCGACGAACCAGAAGTAGCCGTCGTCGTCGACTTGCGCGCGATCACCGGTGAGATACCATTCGCCGCGGCGCGACGCGCGCGTCTCGTCGTCGTTCTTGTAGTAGCCGGCGAACAGCGAGGGCGGATCGCCGCGCAGCGCGATGTCGCCGACGTCGCCCGGCACGCACACGTTGCCCTGCTCGTCGACGACCGCCACGTCGTGACCCGGCATCGGCTTGCCCATCGAGCCCAGTCGCACCGGCAAGCCCGGCACGTTGGCGACCAGCAGCGTGTTCTCGGTCTGCCCGTAGCCGTCGAGGATCGTCAGCCCGAACGCCTCGCGCCAACGCTCGATCACCTCGGGGTTGAGCGGCTCGCCGGCCGAGACGCAATGGCGCAGCTTCGGCAGCTTCCACTCGTTCAGGTTGGGCAGCTTCGCTTCGAGGCGGTATTCGGTCGGCGCCTGACAGAGCACGGTCACGCCGAGATCGCGGATCATGTCCATCCGCTCGGTCGGGACGAACGCGCCTTCGTGCAGCACGATCGCCGAGCCGCACGACCACGGCCCGAGCAGCACGTTCCAGATCGACTTGGCCCAGCCGGTCCCGGCGGTGCACCACACCACGTCCGTCGGCTTGGCGTCGAGCCACGCCGCGGCTTGCAGCCGCTTCGCCCACGTGTAGGCGACGCGGTGCACGACGCCCTTGGGGTCCTTGGTCGTGCCGCTGGTGTAGACGATGTAGGCCATGTCGCCGGCCTGCGTCGGCGTGCCGGCGAACGGCTGCGCGGCGCGCACGAGCGGGTCGGCGGCGGTCCAGCCGTCGCGCGTGCCGCCGACGAGCAGCCAGATGCGCAGGTCGGGCGCGTCGGCGGCGATGGCGTCGATCTCCCCGGCGTTGCTGACGTGGCCGATGACGGCGACCGCGCCGCTGTGGTTCGCGCGGTACAGCAAATCTTTCGCGCGCAGCTGCTCGGCGCCGGGAACGGCCACCGCGCCGATGCGCAAGAGCGCGGTCATGCAGAACAGCCAGTCGGGGATCTTCGGCAGCACGACGATGACGCGATCGCCCGCACGCACGCCCGCGTCGCGCAAGACGGCCGCCCACCGCTGTGAGGCGTCGGCGATCTGCGCGAAGGTGTAGTCGGTGCGCGCGCCCTGCGCGTCGATCGCGACCAGACCCAGGCGGTCCGCTCGCGCGAGCTGGTCGACGACGTCGCGCGCGAAGTTGAAGTCCGCGGGGACGTCCCAGGTGAAGGTTCCGGCTGCCATGGGCCCAGGATTCGCAGGCCGCCCCGGGGTACCCGCCCCCATGCCAGCCTTCGATCCGGCCCGCATCCTGCGTGCTTCGAGCATCCGGTACGGCAAGCTCCGGGTGCGCGGCGTGCCGGCGATCCTCTTCGGCGCGAGCGCGATCGTCGTCGCGGTCGGCGCGATGCGCGCGGTGGTTGCTTCCGCGCCGCATCTCAGCGACACCCTGCGTGAAGGCGCCAAGCTCGTCGAGGCCGTCCGCAAGGACCAGCCGCGTCTCAAAGCCTAGGCCACCCGCCTAGGCTTTCAGCACCCGGACGACCCGGTAGTCGCCGTCGTAAAGGCGCACCAGCTGGACGTCATAGCCGCCGCGCGCACCGCGGTAGCGCACCAGCGAGGTCGAACCGTGCGGGCCCGGCCGCACGATCACGCTGAAACCCGACTCGTCGAAGCGCCGCGTACAGCCTGCGTCGCGGCCGCAGATGCGCGGGCGGACCTCCGTGACCGCGACCGCGAGCGGATCGCTCGCGCGGCCGTGCTTGCCGAAAAGCCCGTTGAAGATGTTTTCCGGTGCGAGTTGCACCGCGCCGATGCGCCAGCCGGCCGTTTCGTGCACGAGCACGATCGTCCCGGCGTACCACGCCAGCGTCTGCACGCCGCCGCGCAGCGCGTACCGGCGCTCTTCGACGAACACCTGCGCGCGCGTCACCGTTCCCGACTGCTCGACGGCTTGCAGCAAGTCGACGTGCGCGACGTCGTCGAAGCTCGCCACGAAACGGGCGCGCGACTCGCTCGCGCGCCGCGCGCTCGAGAGCAGCTCGTAGGCGCGCGCGAACGGCGCTTCACCCGCCCCGATCGTTCCGCCGCCGGCGCGCATCGCGCCGGCGCCCGCGCCACGGCCGAGCAGGTCGTACCACGCTTGCACCGCGTCGAACGGCGTGTCCGTGCGCACGGCCGCGGGAGCGGCGGCGAGGAACGCTGCGAGCGCGAACACGCCGACCATCGCCCGGAGAACGCGCCCCGGCCTACAAAAGTCGCGCCCCGGCGAAGGCCAGGATCGCGACGACCACCCACCGCAGCGCGAGATCGTGCAGCTTGCCGGCGAGCCGGCTGCCGATGTAGACGCCGGGCAACGATCCGCACAAGAGTCCGGCGGTGAGCCGCCAGTCCACGTCGCCGAAACGCGCGTGACCGAACGCGGCGATCGGGACGATGGCGGCGGCGAACGCGATCTCCGAGCCGACCAGCCGGCGCAGGACGATTCCCGGGCCGAACAAGAGCAGCAACGGCAGCGTGATCGAGCCCGAGCCGATCGACGTCAGCGCGACGAGGAACCCGACCACCAAGCCGATCGCGATGTTGGCGCCCAGCGAGCCGGGCCGCTGATCGTTCTCTTTGCGTATCCGAAAGAAGCGCTGCGCCAAGATCGCGGCGCAGGCGATGAGGATCGCGATCCCGATGGCGTGTCGCGTGACGTGCTGCAAGGTCTTGGGATCGACGTGCGCGCGCAGCGCGCCGAACGCGATCAGCCCGGCGACGGCACCGACGACGCCGCCCATCGTCAGCTGGCCGACCAGCTTGCCGTCGACCGTGCCCTGTCGCCAGTGCACGATCGCGGCCAAGAGCTTCGTCGGGACGCTGTAGACCAGGTCGGTCCCGACCGCGACCACCGGCTGAACGCCGAGCACCAGGATCAGGATCGGCGCGAGCAGTGCGCTCCCGCCGACCCCCGAGACCCCCGCGACGAGCCCCACCACGAGGCCAGCTATCACCACCCGCGGATCGGGAATCATCACCTCATCCTTTTACGCACACCCACGGGCTGGTCCGTTCGTCGCACCGCAGGTGCACGAATTGACCGATCTTGAGCTGCGAGGGTTGCCGCGGGTCGCGCAGCCGCACGACCATCGTCATCTCCATCTCCATCCCCACGTGCGCGTGGTGATGGAGCGTGACCGTGCCGCGCGCGCGGTCGACCGCGACCACGTTGCCGTGGACGTCGGCGGTATACGGCGAGGCGACGGCGAGCAGCGCGGCGAGGACGGGCGTCACCATGGGATTAAGAGCCGGAATTCGGCGCGCAGCGGCGCGTTCCACTGCGTGGTGTTGAAGCCGTTGTCGACCTTGATGAGCCAGCGATGGTCGAGCAGGTTGTCGACGCGGAACTCGTAGCCGACGTACCGGCCGACCGGTGCGCGACCGACCGCTAGGTTCTCCTGGTAGTGCGCCGGCAGCCGTCCTCCGGTCCCGTTGAGGAACGCGACAGGGAAGCCCGAGCCGTACTGCGTCTCGAGCGTCACGAAACTCTTCAGATCCGGGCCGAAGTGACGCGTGACGTAGGCGTCGCCGGTGTAGGTCTCGTCGTGGTCTTCCGGTTCGAGCGTGAGATCGCTCACGTCGGGCGGCGGGAACAGGAACGTCCCGCCCGATACGCCGCCGGCCAGCGAGAGCGAGTACGTGAACGAGACGCCGACGTCGGTCGTGCGCGAGCTCTGCTGGTAGCGCCCGTCGATTCCGCGCGTGACGCCGATCGCGCTGTTGTAGACGGCGAACAGCGGCGTGTTGAGCAGGTTGGTGGTGTCGAGCACGTTGACGACGGTGCGATCGTACGCGTTGATCCACGCCTTGCGCCCGGCGCCGAAATCGTGCGCGATCCCGACCTGCAGCATCGTGTCGCGCTCGGGCTGCAGGTCGTAGATCGGGTTCGCCGTCGGCGAGGTGTCGGTGATGACGGCCTCGCGTCGCGTGTCTTCGAGCCCCGGGGCCGCGTAGTAGCGGCCGACGTAGGCGCTCGCGACGGTGGCCGGCGCGATCTGCTGGTCGATCTCGAACCGCGGGCTGACCTGCTCGCCCGAGACGTAGCCGGTGCTGTGGTCGTAGCGGATACCGGGCTTGATCGTCAGGTAGGGTGAGGGCTCCCACACATCCTCGACGTACGCGCCGGTGTTCGTGCCGCGCTGCGCGGTGACGTCGAGAAACGGCCCCGCTGCCGGACCGAACGGATTCTCGGCCGGCGCGAACGCGATCGCGACGTTGGAGTCGAAGTCTTCCTGCTGCAGATCGACGCCGTAGGTCAGCGTGTGCTGGCCGAAGCTGCGCGCGGCGATGAGCCGCAGGCCGACGTAGGCCGCCGAGCGATCCTGGAACAAGCCGTTCGACGGGCAGTCGAATCCGTTGACGACCGGGACCGGGCAGCTCTGCGGCGTGACGGCGGTGCCGATGATGTATCCCTGCACGTCGGCGTCGAGGTCGCCGTCGTAGACCACACGGTTGTAGCGCGTCCACGGCACGACCCGGAAGTACCCGTTGCCGTCGAGATCCTGGTGCGTGTACGAGAGCGCCAGGAAGCGGTCGTACTCGCGCTGCACGTCGTCCTGGTTCGGCAGCGAGACCTGGCCGGCGTTCAGGTCGTTCGGATCGGTGTTGATCGGGATCTGATAGGTCGCGTACTGGCTGGCCGCGTCGAGCGCCAGCGTGTCGTGCGCGCCCATCGCGTAGCCGATGCGCAGGAACTGATTGGCCGTCGAGGTGGCGTCGTGCAACGCGTCTTCCGCCGGCGTATCGAGCCCGCGGTCGGTCTCGAGGTTGTCGAGCGCGAGCGAGACCTGGAACTTCCCGGCGCTGAACTGCTTGATCAGCTCCGCGTCGTCGGTGCCCAGGTTGCCGGCGCCGAGGATCAAGACGCCGGGCGGCGGCGGGTTCGCGAAGGCGAGGCTGCGGACGTTGACGACGGCGCCCATGCGCTGACCGCCGAACTCGGCCGGGAAGTCGCCGGTGAACACCTCGATCGCGTCGGCCTCGCGCGGATCGACGAGGTTCGCGAAGTTGGAGCTGGTCGACGAGGGGAGCGGCGCACCGTCGAGCTCGTAGGTGACGCCGTGGAAACCGTCGACGACCGGCTCGTCGTATGAGAAGCGCACGACGCCCGGCAGCGTCTCGATGACGCGGTCGATCGTCGTGTTGGCGGGCAGCGTCGCGATCTGCGAGGCGGTGACGGTATTGTCGGTCGGCGGCGGACCTTGCGCGGTCGGAACCGCGACGACGGTATGCCCGATCGTCGGTGCGGCCAGCAGCGCGACCTCGAGGGTCGTGCCGGTGGCGACCTCGATCGGCAGCTCGGCGGGACCGGCCGGCGTGTCGGCGTGCAGCGTGTAGCGGCCGAACGGGACCGCCGGGAACGCGAAGTGTCCGGTCGCGTCGGTGCGCGCGGTCTGCCGCACCGACGGGCCGGTCAGCGTGACCAAGGCGTTCGCGATCGGCTGGTGATCGGGACGGGTCAGCGTGCCGCGCACGGCACCGACGACGTCTGCCCGCGCCGGTGCACCGAGCACCGTCACGAGAGAAAATATGAGGATGCCGCAGGCGCCGAGCGCCCTGGCGGCACGGGTGATGGACATGCGTACTCCGTTGAGCGGAAAAGCGTGAATGCGAGCGCGGCCCCGCGGGCGCGCGGAATCGGATTCAGGCAGTCAGCGGCGGAGCGCGAAGCCCGCTACAGCGGGCCAGAAAGCAGAGCGCGACCGGCCGGACCGGGCGCAGCGTGCGGGGCGCGTGGAGTCGGTCGTCCCGCTCGCGAACGGCGCGCAGCCATCCGACGAGCGCGGCCACGACGGTGGCCGTCGCCGCCGCCAGCCAGCCGGCAAGCCGCAGACCCAGCAGCGCGACGAGCGCTCCCGCGGCGCCGACGAGCGCGGCGCCCAGCCAGGGCGTGCCGCCGAGCGCGTCACCGACGCCGACGACGTGCCCGTACGCGACCAGCTGCTCGCTGAACTCCATGCTCAGCAGCGTGAGGAAGCCGCCGCCGGCGACGGCGAGGACGACCAGCCGCGGGTCGGCCGCGGTCAGCCGGCGCAGAACATTAGCGACGGCGTCTCCACGTTCGCGGCGCGCGGCGACGTCGAGCGCGATCCGCACGATGCCCGCGACGACGAGACCGGCGATGGCGAGCGAGACCGGCCCGACAGCAACGTGTCGACGGTCTGCGTAGTCGCCCCCACCCGTCAACCGGCCGGCGAGGTCGATCGCGCCGTGCGCGAGGGCCGCGGCGGCGAAGGACGCGAGCAAGACCGCCCCGATCGCGGCCAGCGCGACGGAGTATCGGCCCGCGATGCCGGAAGACCAGCCGAGGACTCTCACTACGCTGACGGTAGCACCCTCGACACGGCCCAGTTGAAGGTGCCGGCTGCCATGCAAGGGGGATTCGCAGCCGGGTTCCTCGCTCCCGTCGTCGAGAGCACCGGGCGGTACTAGCGTTTGAACGCCGTCACCCGCCAGGCCGGTACGGAACAGACCACGTACACCATCGCCGCATTGGCCGTGATGCTCGAAGGCAGGCACGCAACGCGACTCTCAAAGGTACGGTGTCCGTCGCCGAGATCGAATCCGCGTACGAGCCCGTCCTTGAACACCACGAACCCCGTGTGTCCGCTGGTCGTCATCGTCACCGCATCGCTCCTAGATGCCACGACTTGCCGCTCCTCGATGAACCTCGATTGCGGGCGAACGCTCCAGACGCCGCTGGCTCTCGTAAGATACAGCGTTCCGTCAATCGGGCCGGCCAAGAGCGTTCCGTCCGTGGAAACCAGTAAAGGCTGGGATTCAGGTTCCGATCGCGGGTATCGATACAAGCGCGAAACCACCGCGATGTAGATGTAGCGATCGTCTGCGACCGGAACCAGTTGCGAATATGCACCACCATTGGCATCGTCGACGACGAAACGGCGATAGTTTTCAGCGAAATCCGGCGCGTAGTAGTGCTGCGTGACGAGGTTTGCGTGCACCAGATCGATCTCACCGACGTCCAACCCGAGAAACGCAGATGGGCGGTCACCGGGATCTAGCAGTACGAGAACATTCTTGCCGCGTTTGGATATCACGCGCGCCGCCCCGCGAACGGCACCGACTTCGCGTCCGCTGTCCAAGCGATACTCGTCCATCGTGTAGACGAGCGAGGCGCCCAAACCGTTGAGCGGCTGCAACAAAAATGAATCCGCAAATGTCGGCAAGGTAAAGAACGAGCTGTCGATTCTGCGCCCAAATATTATTCGACCGAATTCGTCAAATTTGACGTAATTGTCGACGGCAGGCGCCGCGATCGATGCTCCGACGAGAAAGCCGCCCGACGGCGAAACGGCGGTGAACACGACCCCGTCGTCGTTCGGCCCCTCGGGAGTCTGCTTTGTCGAGCGGAACGTCCAAATCCAACGTATCGTCCCGGTCTGAGCGTCGACCGCCTCGACCGCAGCCCCGTGCTGCAGGCGCAGGAGCACCGTACCTCCGCTATAGACGGGGAGCGAGCTCTTCCGAGCGCACCATAGCCGTAGCCCGTCCCGCGCGCGAAAACCGCAAGTACCCCGAGGCGTAGCAAAAGCGACCATGCTGTTGCCGACCGCGAGATACGGTTGGTCGAGCAATGCACGAGACTCCGCACCTTCCCGCGACCATAAAGCGCCTCGAATTGCCGGCGTCCCCGGCGGCACGTCGACGCGACGAACGGGCAGGCTCGTCGAGCGTTGCTCGGGCTCCGCGGCCTCCGACGGCGCATGCGTGCAAGCAGCAATCGCAAGTATCACGGCGAGCGCGAGCCTAGCGGTATTGCTAGTCATGCGAAGCGGGGCCTTCTTCTCTAAGCTAAGAAGGCTACCCTCGTGGGCTGACTGCAACAGCTCGGAATTCCTGTCCACGCGTCCTCGGCAGCATTTGTGTTTGTAGAAAGGGTGTTTACGAATGGCTCGTACCGTGCTATTGGGACCAGCCGTTTTCCTTGCTTTGCTAATCGTGTGTGGCGCCGAGTCGCGCGCAACGGCGAGCGCACCACTGGCTCAATTGACACCGCAAGCTCCAGGCAGCGTCATCCAGGCAACGGGCTCGGTCGAGACGCTTTTTGACAAAGCACAGAACCTCAAGCTGACGAGCGATGCAGACTACGCGCCTTACATCGACGGCTCGATCACCGGCAGCGACCGCGCCTTGGCCATTCGGCTCATGAGACTGATGCCTCCCGCGGCTCGGGGTGACTTCATCTACGTCGACGAAGTAAACGATCGCATCTTCAGCAACAATCCCGCGCTCGCTGCTCGAGTCACGTATCACGATGATCTTCCGCCGCTGCCTTCGCACGACCCAAAGTACCTTGCGCGCAAAAGGAAGGGCACGACCTTCGCCCGCCCCAGCGGCTCCGCGGCTGTGGCGAGTAAGCGCAGTCCGCTCGACATGAACTACTCGAATACGTGCTCGCCACCGCAACCGTTCGAGGGCTCTGGACCGTACGCGCGACTCGTCTCGCAGTGCTCCTTCACCGGTGCGATCGGCTTCGTCGACATCGAATGTGGCTACTCCGACATGGACATCGGCGACTCCGGCAACACTTATTTCGAAGTCATCAACGGCCACAGCCAAAATGCGCAATCCTCCGAGGGCGGCCTGACGTACTACACCGACAATTGGGACGGTACGGCAGACCTGACCGGGATCGCCCCTTACTATCGAAATTCCGGTACTGGGAAGTACACGAATCTAAACGCAAATGGATTCCACTACGATTGCGGCGAGGTCATCACGATCGCGCACGGCCCGGTCGTCGGTACCGGACTCGAGTATACGTTTACCGGACTCCCGAGCGGCTACAACCCCTACACGTACTGGGCCGGGCAAATCATAAACTTCGATCACCCGGCTTGGGAGTTCGATAAACAAGCGCCGAATTGGGGCGCGTCCGGCAAGGATAGTGTTGGCGTGCCAACGCCGTGTACACAGTGTTCGATTGCCGAGGTGACCTCGATCGCTACCGAATGCTTCGACGAGAACGGCCAGTCATATGCCTGCGACGTAAACGATGGCTCAGTGTTCGGCGTGACGGATGACGGTCGAAACGCAATCGCTTGGAATCAAGTCGGATTCGGCGATTGGCTGACGGGATGTAATCAAAATGCATCGGTCTGCACGCTGGAGTACTCGACGACATATACGAATTACTACGGCGGGTTACAAGAGTACGACGCCGGCAACGATAATCCAGACATCGTCGCCGTCAATGGCGATGGGCCAAACCCCACGAGTTATGGGCCGTGGCAGACATACGTCGGGATCGCGCTACCTGACGACGATGACGGCTACGATGATCCGAACTACAATACGGCACGCGGCCCAGCCGGCTCATTCACGTCGAGCGGCCCCCCTACGTGCACCATCGACTCTTATGGATACTGCTTCGACTTCAAGGTCGGACACTTCACAGCAAACAGCGCGGGCACGGTTTACTACTATATTGAGAACGCGCAGCACGTCTTGCTCGAATACAGCGTAAGCAGACCTGACACGTGTCCCGAGACGTTGACGTGGAGCCCTGCCGAACCGAAGGTCGCCCTCGGCGATCCGAATCTGCCATAGGAGGGTGTATGAACCGTAAGCAGCTATTCAATCGCGGCGATTTCTTACTCTCCGGAACAGCACTCGGTCTGGCAGGGTGCTCTGCGACGTCGGCGTCGCGGCCGCCGGTCATCTCGACCAAATCGCCAAACCCAAATGAGGAATATCTCGTACTCTACCCTGACGCGATTACTTCTCAGGTATTGTACGCAGGCACGGTGCTGTTCACGAACTCCCTCGTGAATAACGTACTCAAGGTCATAAGCTTCAATCGTTTATCGATTTCGATCCCGCTCTTCACCGACACCGAGGCGGCCGAGGCACAACTTCCCGGACAGCCGATCGGCTTGCAGCCGAAACAGAGCACGAACTTCCAGCCTTGGCCTACGAAGGACAACAAGGGAATCATGTTCGCCTCAGGGTCGTCCAGAATCGCAGTGAAGCAGATCGATGAGGCGATACGGCTGCGCTTGTTCTCGAGGGGCATACCGAACGCGACATCGGAACTCTCGCTCGATTCGCGGGGCTTCATCACATTCAAGAACAATCAGCTCACCACCAGGAGCGCTCCTCTCAGCGTGAGCATTCGGCTTGCTGCATTTCGGACGAACGCGACGAGCACCAGTGCGCGCAAGGTCACGTTACGTGCGCGCAAAAAGGTGACCGGCCAAACAGCTTACGACTCGATTCGACCCGCTGGCGGCCGCAATGCCGCCGCGACCACCCGAAAAGCGATGCTGACCTCGCATATGGGAACGGCCGATGCGACGACGGTCGGCAGCGGTGTCGCCACCGGTGGAGGAGGAGGCGGGGGCGGCGTGATCGTCAGTGCTTGCACGTTAGGAACGATGGCACCATTGTCCGTGGCACGGAAGGCCGCGAGCGCCAGCCAGCAGGCATCCAGTGCATTGCTCGCGTCGGCGACGAGCTTAGTTGCGATCGTTCGGAACTATGAGAGCGTGCAGGCATCGCTCAGCGAGTGGATCGTCGACGTTGTCCTCAAGGGGGGGCTCTCGCTTCCGAACGCAGGCGGAATCGTTCCGGGTGCGGCACAGTCGAACGCGACCGTAGCGGCCGTCGAGATCGCGGCCTCGCTCTTCACTCTCGGGGGTACCGTAGACGCCTTGACTTCGCTGAGAGAGGGCTACGCCACTTTCCTGCGTGCGTCAGGTGCCGAGGCATAGTCAGTGACCGTCGGCATCGACCAGCGAGAGCGCAGAAGCATGCTTCACGTGAAGACGCGCCTTCTTGCTTGCGCTCCCGATGTCGACCCGAAACGTATAGCTGCCCGGAACTCGGAAGACGAATCCGGCGAGGGAGTTTATCTGCGCTTGGCTCCAAAGGAATGCCTTCGGGGGCTCAAGCCGAGCTTGCAGGATTTCTCCCCGCGGCGTTGTCACCGTGAGATGCGGAGCAGCCCCTGACGCGCGTCCTTCCCACACGATCACCAGGAACGGGGCGGTCGCCGCATCGACTCGAAAAGGGAATGCTGGCACCTCGAGTGAGTCGAATTTTTCGACAAGCTCGAGCGTTTCGCCGACCATGTGCCATCGCATGCAGAACGCGAGACGCACGGGCATCACTTCATGCGTGAATGCACTCGCTGATGAGTTCTCCACAATCGTCCTTCAACGAAGCGTACGCGGGTGTGGGTCGACGCGTCCGGTAGTCGGGCGTTTGTGCCCGACGACTTACGGTTCGACGAACTGGTCGAGTTTCCTGACGCGCGGTTCCCCGAGTTCTTCACTGCGATCCATGAGATCGAGGGGACCCTTCGCGCGCAGCGTCGACGGGCCGTCTTCTATCGGTTGTTGCTCCAGCGCGACGCCAACTCGTTCTCTCCACGCCTGGCGGGCGAAAGGCTTACCGATCTGGCGTACGTCAACGTGCCTTTTGCCGAGGTTCACCTTTTTTCCAGCGCGCAAGAGCTATGCTTTGCCCGCGCGGCGCAGTATCTCTTCGAGCACTTCAGCACCCACGACTTGCTGCGTGTGCTTTGCCAAGCACAACGACGCCTAGTGCCCGATCAAGTGGGCGCCGGTACGATCCGGTCAACGCCTGTGTGGATGGGCCGGCGTGCTACGCAAGTCGAGGACGCCTTCGTCATACTTACGCCGCCAGAATACGTTCGGCCGGCTCTTGAACGCTTCGCCTCGGCTCTCGATTCAGTTCCCCCAGAGTTCCGGCTAGCGAGCGTGGCGATGGCTCATTTTCAACTCGTCGCGATCCACCCATTTCGTGACGCGAACGGTCGTCTCGTCCGCGCGTTCACTCCGGCGCTAATGCGTAAGCTCGGACTACTTCGACAGCCTTCACTATTCGTAAGCGAGGAGCTTCGCCTGCGGCAATGGGAGTATTATCGCCGACTCGAATCACTTGAACACTTTGACGAGTTGTCGGCCTGGATATCGTTCTTTGTCCGCGTCTTGACGGCACAAGCGTGGCGCACGGTAACACTTCTACGCCTTACCGCGTACGTCCGATCTGACATCGCGGCGCGGTTCAAAGACGCCGGCGCCCCCACTTCGAGCGCTATCGCGCTCGCGGACGAGGTTCTCCTCAATCCGACGCTCTCACGATCTCGCATCGCGGCGGCATTGGGGCTGCACGAGCCGGAGTCTTCGGCGATTTTGAGCCGACTTACGGGTGCATATGGCTTGGCGAAATGCACCGACGATGATGATCCACTCTTTCAGTTCGGCGACATAGTCGAACTATTTCGCCAGGAGAAGTGATGGAACGTACGACGGTCGGCCGTTGGCACATGGACGCGCTCGTCGACGTTGCGCGTGAGCTCGGCGAGTGCGACCCACTGGCGGTTCTCGTCACTGGCTCCGTTGCGCTCGGGACCGCAACGGTCGAAAGTGATATCGACCTGTACGCCATCGTCCCGGATTGTCTTCCGACACGCGTCTTTCGACGGTCGCTCCGTTTGGGAGCGGACGTAGATCTTTGGATCATAGATGCGGGCTACGTGAGAGACAGCTTCTGGAACAACGCCGGGCTCCTCTACTGCTTCGCAGTGGGCATTCCCGTATTGGATTCGCACGGCATACTTTCGTCGCTCGTCGTCGAGGCAAAGATCCGCTACGCAGCTGGCCCCAGACCCATTGATCCGCAAATCGCGGCTCAGCTTCGCCATCGTATCGTGACGATTCTCGATGACTGCGAGCGCATGGCTCGAACGCAGGAGCGCCCAGATACGATGCTTTTCAGCAATTCTGCGCTCCGCACGATCCTCAAAGTGCACTGCGGTCTTACGCGCCTGTGGTCGCACGACGACCGCGTGATCATGGCGAACCTACGAGCCTACAGTCCAGCAGTCGCCAAGCTTACTGAGCGAATCTTGGACGAGACCACGGTAACGGGACGAGCCGAACTGCTTCGCGAGCTTGGCGAACTCGTGCTGGAGCCGCATGGGGGACTACTCCGATACTTCCAAACCTCTCTATAACGCAATTGTTCTCAGTCATACCCGTAAGCGTGCGCGAGCCTTTGAACCTCGGGTCGGAAGCCGCCGCGATCGGTTCGCCATCGAAGTGCGCCATCCAATCCGGGCACGCTGAACTGGGACCGCAGAGTCGGATCTCGGAAGAACTTCCGATCGCCGCCGCCGCTCAAGCCGGCTCTCGGCCGTGCGGCGAAGTCCCAACGCTCCGGGTGCAACGCCGTTTCGGCCATCGGAAGGCCGAGCCATGCGAAGATGTGCGGCAGAAAGCGGCCCGGCGCGGTCACCACGTCCTCGCCGCGCAAGCGGATCCAGCGGGCTTCATCGATCCCAGCGAGAAAGTCGTCTATTCGACGATGTCGTCGCAGCCACGAGTTCTGCGGATCGATCGCACCCGTATCCGAATCCATGACTCCATAGAAAATCGATTCGTCGTTTTCGAGCAAGCGCATCACGGTCGCCACGTCGTTCCCGTTGAGCATTGCCAGGAGCGTATCGACGAGCGATGCACCATAGCTCCGCGGGTGCCGAGTGAGGTGGATAAAGCGTGCACGCTTGGAGAAGAAGCGCTCGATCCTGGCCAAATGCTCCAGACGAGCGGTAGTCATCGGCGTCTTCTCGATGATCCTTCGGGGATGAGCGCGTTTGCGCAACTCGTCGAACACGGCACGGGTCGATCGGCGACGCTGGCGCCCGATCCATTCTTGTGCGGCGACGAGTGCGCCATCGGTTTGCCCTTCGAAGACCTGCTGTGCGACGGCGCGAATGAGGCCGTCGACAAAGATGCAATTGTCGGCATCACGCAAATATTCGGCCATCGTATCTCGTACGAAGAGGCACGTCTCAGGCAGCGCATAGAGTTCCGGATGACATCCCAGCATCGCCGAAACGACCGTACTAAACGACCTTCCGGGCGAAAGGATTACCAAAGGCGGCATGAGATCGCCAGCAAGACGAGACATGTAAACTCCAGGCCGGTGCAGGTACGCTTCGAGGAGAGCTCTTGCAAGTCTTTGTGTTAGGTGCGCCGCGCAGTGGTACGACGGTCGTCGGTAACTTTATTGCCTCGCATCCGCAGTGCAGCGACCTTGGGGAATACTACGGCTTTTACCTCACGCTCGACCAAGCTCCCCGCCTCATGCAGCGCATGCCGACGCCGCACAGAGATGCGTTCTTGGCGGACCTGTTCGAGGCTAGTGTCGGGTTTGCCGAGCGCACGTTGATCGACGGCCGATCCTTCTGGTGCGACCATACCCCGCACAACCTCTTGGTCGCCTCATCTCTCGTCGCACGGTTCCCGTCTGCGGTCTTCATTTTGATGCTGCGCCACTACCGGGGTTGCATCCAGAGCCTGCGCCGATCGTACGCCGAGGGATACCCCTGGGCTGGGATTCGTTTCATGGACAGCGCTCAACTGTGGGCCGACTTCTACGAACGCGTCGATGCGTTGCCGCCTGACCGCACGTTGCCGGTTTCGTACGACGCATTGTGCGCGGAGCCCGGCTCGGAAGTAGAGCGCATCACATCCTTCCTTGCAGATCGCGTGGGGGTTGCCGCGGCCGCTTTCGATCACGCCATCTTTGCCAGTAGTCATGCGACAAAGACCTCTCGCCCCACGCTCGCGACCACCGATGGCGCGACGACGTTCTTCCGCAGAAAGTCGTCGTTCGACGCAAACGCTTGGGGCGATGGGTATGAAGCGGCGGCCCACATCCACGTCGCCCCCGTCGACGCGTTGCTTCGGAAACGATACCCCGCTGTTTATCGCGAAGCGACGTCGGTTCCGGACTGCTGACTGAGGCGGAGCAACCGGGGACTCGCGCATAGCGGGCAGTCGGTCGCACGGCCTTTGATCCGCCCGCCGAGAGAGACGCGGCATGCCGGCCGACCCTCGCCTCAGCCGTGCCGACCTGTGCCCCGGCCGTTCGGATGACCGGCGAGCAGCGGGTCCCGGCATGGCGCGCCGCGTAAAAGGAGCGGTCGTGATCGACGAAGCGACGATAGCTGGGATCCTGCGGCAAACGATGCCCGACGCCGAGGTCCGGGTCTTCGACCTGACCGGCACCATGGACCACCTCGAGGTGTTCGTACGTACGAACGCGTTCGCGGGCGTCTCGCCGCTCGACCGGCACCGCATGGTCGAACGGGCCCTGGCGCCGGCCCGCGCCGACGGACGCATCCACGCGCTCCAGATTCGCACCGCTACCCCTGAGGGATGACATGACCGACCTGAAAGACGAGATCACGCGCGAGATCGCCGACAACACGATCCTCGTCTACGGCAAGGGCACGAAGGACGCGCCGCGCTGCGGGTTCACGGCCGAGACGATCCAGTTCTTCAACGCCTTCGGCTACCCGTTCGAGGTCGTCGACGTCCTCGAGAACGTGCCCAAGCGCCAAGCACTCTCCGAGCTGACCGACTGGCAGACGCTGCCCAAGGTCTTCATCAAGGGCCAGTTCTACGGCGACACCGACATCCTCGAGCCGATGGCCCGCAGCGGCGAGCTGACGAAGGTGCTCGAAGCGGCGTTCGCAGGGACCGGCGTACAACCGACGATCCAGCTGCGCTAGCCGTTGCTGGAGCTCTATCCGCACGGGGGCGAAGCCGATTGGCTTCGCTCCTTCCGTTTCGCGGTCGACGTGCGCCCGCGGTTCTGCGAGACCGACGGCCTCGGGCACGTGAGCAACACCGTCTACACGACGTACTGGGAGCTGGCGCGCCTGCAGTACCTCGCGCACGTCGGCGAAGCCGACGACGCCCCGCGCCGCGCGTTCCCGTTCAATCACATGGCCGCCGAGATCGCGATGCGGCTGCTGCGCCCGTGCTTCTACGACGAGCCGCTCGCGGTCCACGCGCGCGTCGTCGCACTCGGCCGCTCGTCGGCCGTGATGGAGCACGCGCTGGCGGCCGGGACGGACATCCGCGCGATCGCGCGCATCGCGTTCGTCGCCAGCGACGGTGAACGCACCGTCCCGTGGACACCGGGCCAGCGCGCGAAGCTCGAGGCCTTCGAGCAACGCGCGCTGCCGGCGCCCTAGGCGATCACCGGAAGTTGTGGGAGATCGAGAGCGTGAACGACCGCGGGCCGTAGCCCTTGAGGTTGGTCGCGTAGTAGTACGGCGTCGTGCCGTTGCCGGCATAGCCTATGCCTTCATACCCCAGGTCGAAGAACTGTGAGTCGACGTTGGAGATGTTGTGCACCGACCACTGCAGGTAGGTGTCGTTCGTCCCGTCCGGATGCGAGGCGTCGCGGATGATCGGCACGCGGATCGTCGAGCTGAACACGGTGAACGCCGGCTCGTTGTACGAGTTGTTGGACCCGATGTACATGGCCCCGAAGCTCGCGAAGAAGCCGTGGTTGCGGTAGTTCAGCTCGCCGTAGCCTTGCGCGTACGGCATGCGCGTGTTCGACGCCAGCGTGTCGGGACCGAAGTTCTGACCCTGGACGAGGAACGGGTTCTGCGACGCTTCGTACGCCGACACCGCTATCGGCGCGTCGTGGATCAGTGAGCCCTGCGCGACGTAGCCGAAGCCTTGCAGCGGCGTGTTGGTGACGCCGAGCTCGATGCCCTCGTAGCGCGAGATCCCCAAGTTCGAATACGCCTGCGTGTACAGCGGCAACGGTCCGGCGGGACCATCGAAGATGCCGTTGGTGTAGTACGCCTTGAGGAACTGGTTGAAGAGGTTGGTCATGTAGATGTCGCCGGTGAGGACCGTCGTCGCGCCGATGCGGTGATCGGCGCCGAAGTCGTATCCGAACGACGTCTCCGGATGGATGTTGAGGCCGCCGCCTTGCGTGTTGTAGTAGCCGGTGCCCTCGCCGTTGGGGCACTGCTTGGCGGGTACCTGCGCGGCGGGCGGTGGCGGGATCGACGCGACACCGCAGGCCGTCGCGCTTCCGCCGGCCGAACCGTTGAGGATTCCCAGGTAGGCGGGAACGATTCCCGAGCCGGCGGCGAGCCGCAGGCTGGTGTCCGGGTCGAGGCGATAGGCGAACGCGGCGCGTTCGTCGCTGTGCCAATTGATCTGATCGTTGAAGTCGATCGTGTAGGGTGCGGACGATCCGTGCCAGGTCGCGAAGTTCGACGAGAGCCGGGTCAGGTAGTAGCCCGCCACCAAGCTCAGCTTGGGCGTGAGCTGGAAGTTCCCGCGCAACAGCAGGGTGCCGGTGTTCTGCGCCGATCCCGAAGGGATGTCGCCCGACCCGTAGTCGATGTCCGGTGTTCCCGGCTCGTAGACGTGGGTCTGCGAGTAGTTCTCGTCGAGCGAGAGCGTCAGCACGTTGCCCGACGTGCCGAGCAAGTGGTCGTACTCGAACGAGTAGCCCGTCAGATTGTCGAACTCATTGCTCTGGTACGTCGGATCGCTGATCGTCGCGATGTACGGGTTACCGTATGGATCGCGCCCGTCGAGGACCTGACCGTTGGTCGTCTGACCGTAGAGATACATCGGCATCGTGATCGCGGTGCCCGACGGATCGCCGTTAGTCTGGATACGGTTGATGACGGCGTTGTAGGCGCGGAACAACACGTTGTCCTGGCCGACCGTCGTGCGCAGCTCGCCCTCGAACATCGGCTCGCTATTGATCTCGTAGTCGCCGCCGAAGAGGTCGTTGTACGGGTTGAACGCCTGCCGCGTACCGGCCGGAATAATCCCCGGCAGCGTCGGGGTGAAGTCGTAGTCGAGCATGTCGTTCGTGTTGCCGTTCTGCGAGCTCGTCGTCTGCGTCGAGATGCTGGTCAGCGTCAGCGACGTCGCGTTCGAGAAGCTGTAGCGCATCTTGCCGAGGAACGCGCGGTTCTCGAACCAGGTCGGTACGTCGACGCAGCACCCGAGCACGTTCCCGGTGTAGCCGACGGTCGTATTGTAGGCGCCGACGGTCGAGCCTTTGATCGTGCCGGGCGTGGTGAGCGCGATCGGATTGCCGTGCGAGTCCGTGACGGTCAGAACGCCGTCATCGAGCAAGTTGTACGGCGCGAACGACTGCGGGTCGTCGTTGCCGCCGGGTCCCGGCGTGCCGTAGCTGGCGTAGTCGAACACGAAGCCGAGCTTCCCGTTCGCGACCGTGTCGGCGATGCGGATATTTCCATATTTCCCGCCGTAGGAGTCGACGCCGAACTCAGCATTTCCGGTCAGCGTGGGCGTCGGGTCCCAGGTGCGGAAGTTGACCGTTCCGTTGATGGCTCGGCTGAGAATCGGCGTGACCGAGCCCGGGCCCTTCTCGAGCTCGATCGTCGAGAAGAGGAAGCGGCTGATGAAGGTTGTGACGTAGTCGCCGTATTCACCGACCGAGAGCGGGTGGCCGTCGATCAGCGTCGCGGTCTCGTACGAGAGCCCGCCGCGAATCTGTGGGAAGGTGATCGAGCCGGGAACGCCGCCGTTCGCGCTGCCGTTCGAGATCGAGGAGACGATGCCGGGCGTCTGGTCGAGGATGTCGCGGACCTGCAACGATCCTTGGTTCTCGAAGGTCTGCTGGCCGACGATCGACTGCGAGGCCGGCGTGGTATTGAAGACGGGGCCGCCGCCCCCGCCGCCGCTCACGCGCGTCGAGCCGATCGTGCGTAGCGAGGTGAAGGTCGGCCGCGTCAGTCCGATGCTGACGTTCACACCGCCGGGGACCAGTGCGACGTCCTCGTCGACCGCCTGCAAGAAGCCGGTAGCAGTGACGGTGATCTCGTATAGGCCCGGAGCCACGCTGAACGAGAAGTGTCCCGTCGCGTCGGTCGTCGTCGTCCCCGTCGCCGGCCCGCGCAGGGCGACGTGCGCCCCCGCGACGGGCGCGCCGCCCGGATCGCTGACCTTACCGCTGATCGTGGCGGTTGCCGGAGCAACGGCTGGCGCCTGCGCGTACGCAGGTAGCGCGCCGAGCGGACCTGCGAGCAGCGCGATCAGCGTCGCGACGCTCGCCGTGCGAGAGAGGCTGAGCAACGGGGTCTCCTTTTGCTGCGATGTGGTGGCGCGTCGAGGCTGGCGGCTCATTGCGGCACCCCCATCAGCTGCGCGTCGTCGATGAAGAAGTATCCGCTATATTTCGTCGACCCGCTGCCGCTGCCGGCTTTGGTCCACATGCCGATGAACAGCTCGACCTTCTGGCCCACGTACGGCGCAAATGCGGTCGCCGGGATCTGCTGCGTCTTGTAGGCGTTATCGCCCGGACTGCTGCTGGTGATGTCGGTGGTGTCGAGCAGCGTCGCGAGATAGTTGCCGCTCGTATCCAGCAGCAGGACGTCGAAGTCGAGATAGGTTGCGCCTTCGTTCCCGTTGGCGAAGTAGTCCATCGTCATGGTGGCGCCGACCGGGACCGTCACCGTCTGACACAGCCCGTTGTAGCCGTAATTTCCGGCGTTGTAGTTCGAGAACAGCGCGCCGAAGACGGCGGCGTAGGTGCCGCTCGCGACCGGCACCGTTGTCTGCGTCGGAACCGGCGAGCTCGAGCCCTGTGGAACCGACGAGCCGTTCGCCATGATGACCGCGGCCGGGGTCGTCCCCGGGTTCGGCGTGTAGCTGGAGATCGGATGGATCGGCGTCACGCCGGATTCGGCCGCGAACACGGAGCACTGCGTCCAGCCGGTTGCGTTCGGTGAAGGCGTCGCGTTGGGCCACGTGTACGCGACCTGCGTGCCACTTTCGAAGCTCGGGTCGGCCAAGACGTTGGTCGGCGTCGCCTGCGGCGTCGGCGTGGGCGTCGGCGTCGGCTCCGGATACGTGCCTTCATAGATCGCCAAATAGATGCTGCCGTTCGCAGCCAGTGTGATCGGCGTCTTTCCGGTGGTGAACGAGACGGCGTCGCCGCCGGTCTCGGGCGCGCTCTCGACGTTGGTCCAGGTCCCGTTGGCGTACTCGGCTTCTTGATAGGTGCCGGTAATCGCCGACGGATACGTCAGCCCGATCCCCGGCAGGCCCTCGAGCGTGGCGGCCGTCTGAGCGGTAATCGTCACGTAGACGACGCTCGGGTTGGTGGCGGCGGCCTTCGCTCGCCGTAACGCCGCCGGGTTCACCGGGATCGTCCCCGTCGGGTTCGTCGTCGACGTGCTGGCGTCGACCACCCCGCTCCCGCCCGTCCAGCTGATGACGCCGGTGACTCCGGCCACCGCTGGCAGCTGCTGCTGTGAGCCGCTCGAGGAGAGCGAGAACGTGCCTGGGCCGGCCGCCGGCGGCGGCGTCGCCAGATATGACGGGGCGGTGCTGCCGCCTCCGCCGCACGCGGTGAGGGCGACGGCCGCAACGGCCGTGGCGCCGAACGCCAACATCAAGAGACGCATGAGGATCCCTTCGGGGAGCGGTGGGGTCGAGAAGCGATACGAGCGCGGCCGGCCCAACGGGGAAAAGCCGCAAGCCCGCCAGGATCCATTAGGACCCGGCTCAGCTGAACGGCCTGAGCGCCGAGGAACGTACCAGCCTAGCTTTATGGATACTTTATCAAAGCTTGGCCGCCCTGGCGCCCTTGTCCACTGATTGTGCGATTGATTGCCGGTTCGGCTGGGCCAATTGGCGAACCGGCCCGGCGTGCCGCGACACTGGCTCTTCAAGACCGAACCCGACACCTTCTCGATCGCCGACCTCGAGCGCGACGGGCGCACGGAGTGGTCCGGGGTGCGCAACTTTCAAGCCCGCAACCTGATGCGCGAGATGGCCGTCGGCGAGCGGGGTTTCTTCTATCACTCGAGCGTCAAGCCGCCGGGGATCGTGGGCATCTGCGAGGTCATCAGCCCCGCGCACCCGGACACGACCCAGTTCGAACGCAACGGGCCGTACTGGGACCCCTCCTCGAAGCGGACCGACCCCAAGTGGTGGTGCGTCGACGTCGGATTCGTGCGCGCGTTCCCGCGCATGATCCCGATCGACGAGCTGCGCGCGCTCCCCGATCTCGCCTACCTGCCGCTGCTGCGCCGCGGCCAACGGCTCTCGGTCCAGCCGGTCGGGGAGCGCGAGTGGGACATCATCCTGAACCTGGTTTCTTGATCGCGCGCTGACACAGACTTTACCGCCGCAGCACACGAGCGCGCGGTCGCAGCCGCCGTTTCGCCGAAGAACCAAGCAGCGGGCGGCTTTCTGACGCGCTCGCGCATTTGCGTAACCGGATGGCGGGCTGGTCCGGTGGTTTCTCGGGGAGGCCACTTCGACCGTGTCGTCACGTGCTTCACAATTTACCGCCCTTTTCGCAATCCTGCTGAGCAGCGGCGCGAGCACGGCGTTCGCGGCCGATCACACGACGCTCAACGTGCTGGTCGCCTCGAACATGAAGCCGGCGTTCCTGCAGATCGCCGCCGCGTACGAGAAGACGCACCCCGACGTCAGCGTGCAGGGGACGTTCGTCAGCAGCACCGTCATCGACACGGAAGTCGAGCAGGGTGCCGCCGCGGACGCGATCGTCATCAGCCGGCTCGTCATCGAGCCGAAGATCACCGCGGCGGTCGACGGCTTCACGCCCGTCTATCAGACCCACTCGGTGCTCGCGATCGCCAAGGGCGCCGCGAGCAAGATCGCCTCCGTCAAAGATCTGGCCAAGCCCGGCGTGCGTATCGCGATGGGCATCCCCGGCTCGGCGGTATCGGCGTGGCAGATTCCGCTCCAGGCCAAGCTCGCCGCCGCCTACGGCAAGGACTGGGGCGACCACTTCCAGGCCAACATCCAGCTCCGCAAGACCGACATCTTGCACCTGCTCGAAGCGGTCGACAGCGGCGCGGCCGATGCGGTCTTCGTCTTCTCCTCGGACGTCGACCCGGCCAAGATGGTGCGCGTCGACCTGCCGCCCGCGATGCAGGCCACCGTCCCGTTCGTGATGGCGACGGTCAAAGCGTCCCCGCACGCCGCCGCCACCCACGACTTCGTCGAATACTGCACCACCGCTCCCGCGAAGGCGATTCTCCAAGCTCATGGTTTCGATGCGCGCTGAACGACGTTTCCCACTCGCCGTCAAGCTGTTCGCCGGCTTCGCCGTCTGCGTGCTGCTGGTCGGCGTCGAGTCGACGCTGGCGGTCCTCTCGACCAACTACTCGCAAGCGAAGACGCACGCCATCGTCAACGCGATCCCGAGCACCCGCGAGACGCGCGACGCGGTGCTGCAGATCGTCAACCTGGAGTCCTCGCTGCGCGGCTACGCGATCGGCTACGACAAGACGTACCTGGCCGGCAGCGACGACGCCAAGACCCGGCTCGACGAAGATACGACCGCGTTGAACATCTTCGCCGCGAACCATCCGCTCTTCAAGCGGTGGCTCGACGAGGCGACGCCGCAGATCAGCGCCATCACCGACCTGGCCGACCGCATCCAGAACGAGCTGACGCTGCACAAGCAGGCCGACGCGGCGCGCGATCTGCTCGCGCTCAAGACGAAGGTCGACACGTTCCGCAACGTCGGCGGCTACATCGACGACGGCTCGATCAAGACGCCGGCGATCTTCACCTCGCTCTTCTCCGAGCTGGTCTCGGCCCAGGACGCCGCCCGCATCGAGTTCGTCGTCGTCGGCGCCTTCTCGGTCCTGGCCTCGATCGTCATCGCCACGCTGCTCAGCCTCTCGCTCTCGCGCCGGCTGCAGCGCGTCTCGAGCGCGATCGCGACCATCGTCTCGCGGGACCTGCCGGTCCTCTCCACGGCCTTCACCGACCTGGCCGCCGGCGATCTGCGCTCCGAGGTCCACATCGAAGCCGAGCCGATCGCGGTCGGCGGCAGCGACGAGATCGGCGACCTCGCGCGCGCCTACGACGCGCTGGCCGAGGGCCTGAGCGGGATCGCCCGTGAGTTCGGCGGCGCGACCGCGCGCCTGAGCGATGCGATCTCGTCGGTCGCGCTGGCCTCCGAGATCGTCGGCCGGGTCAGCACCGAGATGTCGCTCGCGACCGGTCAATCGACGGTTGCCATCGACGGCATCTCGCGCTCGATGCACGGCCTGGCCGACGTGGCCAAGAGCCAAGCCAACCACGGCCGCGAGGGCAGCGCGTCGGCCGACGCGCTCAACCGCATCGCCGCGCAGATCGCCAGCGGCGCCGTCGAGCAAGCCTCGTCGGTCGCCGAGTCGGCCAACGCCGTGCGCGACCTCGACGCCGACCTGCGCTCGCTGGCGACGCTGGCCGAAGGGCTCTCCGAAGCGGCGCGCAGTGCCGATCAGGAAGCCGACGCCGGTTCGACCGCGGTCAGCAGCACCGAGGCCGCGATGGAGCGCCTGCAGGGGCAATCGCACCAGGTCATGGAGGCGATGTCCTCGCTCGAGAACCGCTCGGTCGAGGTCGAGGGGATCCTCGAAGCGATCGACGCGATCGCGGAGCAGACGAACCTGCTGGCGCTCAACGCCGCGATCGAAGCGGCGCGCGCCGGCGACCAAGGCCGCGGCTTCGCGGTCGTCGCCGACGAGATCCGCAAGCTGGCCGAACGGTCCGCCGTCTCGACCAAGGAGATCGCCGGCATCGTCGGCGCGATCCGTCGCGAGACGGTCGCCGTCGCCGCCGGCCTGAGCGAAGCCGACAAGGCGATGGGCGAGACGCGCACGCTGGCCGAGCGCGCCTCGGCCTCGTTCTCCGGCGTCGCCGCCGCGATCGACCGCACCCGCGCGGTCGCGGACGAAGTCGCCGAGCGCACCGAACGGATGCGCTCGACCTCGAACGGTCTGACCCGCAACGTCGAGAGCGTCTCGGCCGTCGTCGAAGAGAACGCGGCCGCGGCCGGTGAGATGCGCGAGTCGGCCGGCGCCGTCGCGGACAGCCTGCGGCCGGTCGCGCAGAGCGCCGAAGAGCAGTCGGCCAGCGTCGACAGCGTCTCCTCGGCGACGCTCGAGCTCTCGGCGCAGATGCGGCAGATCGAAGTCAGCGCCACCAAGCTGCGCCAGCACGCCGATCAGCTGGGCGCGCTGGTCCGTACCTTCCGCGTCCGCGGCGAAGCCGCCGACGCGTCAAACGGCCTGATAGCGCTTGAGGAAGATCTGCTGGGTGTCGACGCGCGTCTCCCCGGGCATGACACGCCGGCGCTCGTAGCTGCCATCTGAGCTCAGGATCCGCGCCTTGACGTTGTCGTGCAGATATACGTCGAGGATGTCATCGCAGATCATGTCGCACAGCACCGGGTCGAAGACGGGTAGCACCGTCTCGACCCGGCGATCGAGGTTGCGTCCCATCCAATCGGCGCTGCCCATGTAGACCTCGCGCTCGCCACCGTTGGTGAACACGAAGATGCGCGAGTGCTCCAGGAAGCGGCCGACGATGCTGCGCACGCGGATCGTCTCGCTAATGCCCGGCAGACCCGGCCGCAGCACGCACATCCCGCGCACGACCAAGTCGATCGGCACGCCGGCGGCCGAGGCGCGGTAGAGCGCCTGCACGATGCCGGCGTCGCTGATCGCGTTGAGCTTGGCGACGATGCCGCTGGGCCGGCCTTCGCGCGCGTGCGCGGTCTCACGGTCGATCAGCTCCTCGAAACCGACCCGCAGCCCGGTCGGCGCGACCATCAGCTGCTCGTAGCTGTCGGCCTTCGAGAAGCCGGTCAGCGCGTTGAACAATTGCGTCGCGTCGGCGCCCAAGTCGGCGCGGCACGTGAACAGGCTCAAGTCGGTGTAGATGCGGGCCGTCTTGTCGTTGTAGTTGCCGGTGCCGAAGTGCATGTAGCGGCGGATGCCGTCCGGCTCCTCGCGCACGATCAGCGTGACCTTGGCATGGGTCTTCAGTCCGGCCACGCCGTACACGACGTGCGCGCCGACGCGCTCCAGGGTGCGCGCCCAGTGGATGTTGTTCTCTTCGTCGAAGCGCGCTTTGAGCTCGATCAGCGCCGCGACTTGCTTACCCTCTTCCGCCGCGCCCAAGAGCGCGCCGACCACCGGCGAGTTGCCGGAGGTGCGATAGAGGGTCTGTTTGATCGCCAGCACGCTGGGATCGTGCGCCGCCTGCTTGACGAACTGCACGACCGGGTCGAACGACTCGTAGGGATGGTGCAGCAGCAGATCGCCTTCGCGGATCACCGCGAACATGTCGGTCTGCCCGATCAAACGCTTGGGGATCGCCGGCGTGAACGGCGGATCGTGCAGCGCGGGCTCGTCGATGTTGACCAGCGCCCACAGGTCGCTGGTCCCCATCAGCCCCTCGACCTCGTAGCAGTCGCTGCGGTCGAGCTCGAGCGCTTCCAGCACCATGTCGCGCAGCGCGTCGGGCATGCCGGCCTGCACCTCGAGCCGCACCGGCTCGCCGAAGCGGCGCTTGCGCAGCTCCGACTCGATCGCTCGCAGCAAGTCGTCGGCCTCGTCCTCCTGCAGGTCGAGGTCCGCGTCGCGCGTGACCCGGAACAGGTACGAGTCGATGACGCGCAGTCCCGGGAAAAGCGCTTCCAAGTTCTGCGCGATGATGTGCTCGAGCAGCACGAACCAGCGCTGTCCCGTCGGCGCCGACTCGACCGGCACGAAGCGCGGCAGCGAACCCGGCACCTTGACCCGCGCGACCAAATGCTGGACGCCCTCGGGCGTCGTCTCCTCCAGCTCGACGGCCAGCGAGATCGACAGGTTCGAGATGTACGGGAAGGGATGGCCCTTGTCGATCGCCAGCGGCGTAAGCACCGGGAAGACGCGCTCGTCGAAGTAGCGGCGCATGGCCCGCTTCGTCGTCGAGTCGAGCTGCTCGTAGTTGAGGATGCGAATGCCGTGGCGTTCGAGCGCCGGCAGCAGCTGGTTGCGCAGACAGTCGTCCTTCTGCGCGAGCGAGCGCCGCAGGCGCGTGCTGACCAGGTCGAGCTGTTCCTCGGGCAACCGGCCGTCATCGGAGCGCCGATGCACCTCCGCCGCGAGCTGCTGCATCAGACCCGCGATGCGGATCATGAAGAACTCGTCCAGGTTGGTGCTGTAGATCGCGATGAACTTGAGCCGCTCGAGCAGCGGGTTGCGTTCGTCGAGCGCCTCCTCGAGGACGCGGTCGTTGAACTCCAGCCAAGAGGTCTCGCGATTGAAGTACAGCGCCGGGTCGTCCAGCTTCAGGACGGGCGCCGGGCGGAGCTCGGGATCGACCTGCGAACCGGTGACCATGGCCTCCGGTCGATTCGGCACGTGAGCGGGGACTTCATCGCGCACGTCGGGCAACACGTCGTGCTGGCCGGATCGGCACTTCTGCTCGCGGTGCTGATCGCGCTACCCACCGCGGGACTCTGCGCGGACCGCGGCTTGCCGCGCGCGCTCATTCTGGGCCTGGCCGGCGGCTTGCGGGTCGTCCCCTCACTGGCCGTGCTCATCCTGGCGCTGCCGCTGCTCGGCCTGGGCTTCCGGCCGGCGCTGCTGGCACTGGTCGTCCTGGCCGTGCCGCCGATCCTCATCAACGCGGACCTGGGTTTGCGCGGCGTCCCGGCGGCGACCCTCGAGGCCGCGCGCGGGACCGGGATGACGCCGCGCCAGATCGGCCTGCGCGTTCGCTGGCCGCTGGCGCTTCCGGTCGTCGCGGTCGGCGTGCGGACGGCGGCGGTCGAGGTCGTCGCGTCGGCGACGCTGGCCGCGTTCATCGGCGGCGGCGGCCTGGGCGACGAGATCGTCGCCGGCTTCGCGGGCGGCGACTTCGGCGAGCTGCTGCTGGGCGCCGCCACGGTCGCGCTGCTGGCCCTCGCCGTCGATTCGGTGCTGGGCGCGCTGCAGCGCCGGCTGACGGTGTGACCGCGTGACGACGCGCCGCGCGGCGCTCGCGCTGCTCGCCGCCGCACCGCTGACCGGGTGCGGCGCGCTGGGCGGCAGCGTGCGCGTGGGCTCGAAGAACTTCACCGAGGAGTTGCTGCTCGGCGAGCTCTACGCGCAGACGCTCGAGCGTCACGGCGTGCGGGTCGCGCGGCGGCTCGACCTGGGCGCGACCGCCATCGCGATGCTGGCGCTGCAGCGCGGCGACATCGACCTCTATCCGGAGTACACCGGCACCGCGCTGCTCGACGTGTTGCACCAAGCTCCGATCGCCGATCCGCGCCGCGCCTACGCGACCGTGGCCCGCGCCTATCGCGAGCGCTTCGGCCTGACCTGGCTCGCGCCGGCGCCGTTCGACGACTCGCAAGCGCTGGCCGCGACCGCGGCGACCGCGACCCGCTTGCACTTGCGTACGCTCAGCGACGTCGCGCGCGCCGCACCGCAGCTTGTGCTCGGCACGGTGCCGGAGTTCTTGCATCGCGCCGACGGCCTGCCCGGCCTGCAGCGCGTCTACGGCGGCTTTCGCTTCCGGCGCGTCGTGCAGCTCGACAACGGCGTCAAGTACGACGCGCTGATGCGCGGCGCGGTCGACGTCGTGGTCGCCTTCACGACCGACGGCGAGATCGACGCCGATCACCTGGTGGTGTTCGTCGACGACAAGCGGCTCTTTCCGGCCTATCAGGCGGCGCCGGTCGTGCGGCCCGCGGCGCTGGCGGCCCACCCGCCGATCGCACCCGCCCTCGACGCGCTGGCGCCGCGCCTGACGACCGCGGTGATGCGGCGCTTGAACCGGGCAGTGGACGGTCCCGCCCAGCGCGAACCGGCCGACGTGGCGCGCGAGTTCCTCGATCATGGCTGACGGGCGCGCGGGCGGCGCGCTGGTCGAGCTCGATGGCGTCGGCGTGACCTATCCCGGCGGAACGCGCGCCGTCCACGACGTCACGCTGACCATCGCCGCCGGCACCTTCGCGGTGCTGCTGGGGCCGTCGGGCTGCGGCAAGAGCACGCTGGTGCGCACGATCAACCGCATGATCGAGCCGACCGCGGGGACGGTGCGCATCGACGGCGCGAACGTGCGGGCGCGCGACCCCGTGCAGCTGCGGCGCGAGATCGGCTACGTCATCCAAGCCGTCGGGCTGTTCCCGCACTACACCGTCGCCGAGAACGTCGCGATCGTGCCGACGCTGCTGGGGTGGGACCGCGCGCGCATCGAACGGCGCGTCGACGAGCTGCTCGCGCTGGTCTCGCTCGATCCGGCGCGCTATCGCGAGCGCAAGCCGCGCGAGCTCTCCGGCGGCGAAGCCCAGCGGGTCGGCGTGGCGCGCGCGCTGGCCGCGCAGCCGCGCGTGCTGCTGATGGACGAGCCGTTCGCGGCCGTCGATGCGATCGTGCGCCGCGCGCTGCAAGACGAGATCGCGCGCGTCCACCGTGAGATCGGCACCACCGTCGTGTTCGTCACCCACGACGTCGACGAAGCGCTGCGGCTGGCCAGCGAGGTGGTGGTCATGAACGCCGGCACGGTCGTGCAGTCGGCGAGCCCCCAAGGCCTGCTCGAGCGTCCGGCGGACGACTTCGTGCGCTCGCTGGTGGGCGTCGACGCCGAGACGCGCCGGCTGGTCGCCGAACGGCCGCTCCTGCCGTGAGCTACCTGTTCGCGCACGGACCGCTGATCGCGCAGCTGTTCGGCCAGCACGTCGCGCTGGTGCTCGTCGCGCTGCTCATCGCGTGCGCGATCGCGCTGCCGCTGGGCGTCATCGCCGCGCGGCGGCCGCGCCTGGGCGCGGCGATCGTGGCCGGTACCGGCGTCATCTACACGATCCCCAGCCTGGCGCTGCTGGCGGTCCTGGTCGTCGTGCTCGGGATCGGACCGCTCAGCGCGATCGTCGCGCTGGTGCTCTACGCGCAGCTGGCGCTGGTGCGCGGCATCGTCGCGGGCTTACGCGGCGTCGACCCGGCGCTGGTCGAGGCCGCCCGCGGGCTGGGCCTCTCGGCGCGTCAGACGCTGGTGCGGGTCGAGTTCCCGGTCGCGCTGCCGGTCGTGCTCGGCGGCGTGCGGCTGGCGACGATCACGCTGGTCGCGCTGGCGACGGTCGCCGCCTGGATCGACGCCGGCGGCCTGGGCACGCTGATCTTCGACGGACTGGCCGAGCACCATACGCCACCGATCGTCGTCGGCGCGCTGGCCTCGGCGGTCTTGGCGATCGGCGCCGACGCCGCGTTGCGCGGCGCCGAACGGCTGGCGCGGCGCTAGCTGCTCAGACCGCGCCGATGACGCGGCCCAGACCGTAGAGCGTGCGGCCCTCGCGCAGGTCGGCCTGCGCGGCCTCACGCGTCGCGGGCGTCGGCGCGGGGAGCCGCCCGAAGTGCAGCAAGCCCTCGTAGAAATACGGATATTTGGCCACGTCCTGCAGCGTGCGCGCGACCGTCAGCCGGACGTTGGCGGGGAGGCCGAAGCGGCCCATCGCGGCCCGCACGGCGTCGAGCAAGGCTTCCGGACTCTCGAAGATGCCGCCCCAGGTGAGAAACGCCATGGGTCCGTGCTCTTCGTCGTGCGCGATGATCCCGACGACGTCTTCCATCGGGGTGCCATCTTCCGGCCCCAAGCGGGAAATCTCCCGTTCGGCCGTGTTAGGCAACGATCAATAGGGACAGCGCGTAGCGGCCGCCGGCGTCGGTGTACGTCGTGCGCTCCAGATAACCGCAGCGAGCGGCCAGCGCGACGACGTCCTCGCGGCTGAACTTGTAGGAAGACTCGGTGTGGATCGCCTCGCCGCGCGCGAAATCCACCGTCACCTGGGCCAGCGGAACCGTGACGCGCTGGGCGCGCTCGGCGACCAGATACGAGCGCACCGCGCCCGCGGCGTCGTCCCAGCGAGCGCGGAAGCGGAACGCGGCGAGGTCGAAGTCGGCGCCGAGCTCACGGTTCATGCGCGCCAACAGGTTCTTGTTGAACGCTGCGGTGACGCCGGTCGGATCGTCGTAGGCCAGCTCGAGGATCGAGCGATCCTTCTTGAGATCGTAGCCGATCAGCAGGCCGTCACCGGGGCGCAGCGTCGAGGCCAACAGCGAGAGCAGCTCGCGGGCGTCGGCGGGCTCGAAGTTGCCGACGTTCGAGCCGAGGAACAGCGCCAGCTGCCGATCGCCGCTCGCCAACCGCCGCTCGCGCAGGAGCGGGAAATAATCGCCGGCGTACGCTTCGACGCGCAGCGCCGGATACGCCGAGGTCAGCGCCAGCGACGACTCGACCAGCGCGTCGGCCGAGATGTCGATCGGGCGAAACGTCAGCGTGCGCTGGCGTTCGAGCGCGGCGTCGAGGATCAAACGCGTCTTGGCGGCGCTGCCGCTGCCCAGCTCGACGATGGCGACCGGCTCGCCGAACGCGCCGACGATCTCGCGCCCGTAGGTCGCGAGCAAGTCGCGCTCGACGCGCGTGAGGTAATACTCCGGAAGCCGCGTGATCGCTTCGAACAGCGCCGAGCCGAGATCGTCGTAGAAGTACTTCGGTGAGAGCGCGAACGGGCGCGCTCCCAACCCGGCGCGAACGTCGTCCGCGAACGTCGCGACACGCATCGGATGCGGGTCCCGGTGGAGGACAAAACGTTCTGTGAGCGCACCCGCCGTCGTCCTGCTCATAGCCGGCCTTACCCTCGCTGATGAAGTGTGGTTGCAGCAGGCCTGCCTATACCCAGGCGAGGGCCTCCTTCACAGGAGCCAACGCGCGATTCGGGTGAGAGGATTGCCATGATTGCCGAGCACGTGACCATCTCCGGGCCGGCCGGTCCGATGGACGCCTATCTGGCGCGCCTGGACGCGAAACCCCGTCCGGCGGTCATCGTCCTCGAGGGCGTCTACGGCTTCGACGCCGAGATCCGGCGCATCACCGCACAGGTCGCCGCGGCCGGCTACGTCGGCCTTGCGATCGACTACCTGCGCGGCCGGCCCGTCGAAGAGGTCTTCGACGACGCCGCGGTCGGCGCTGACGTCGGCGCCGCGCGCGATTGGCTCGACGAGCAGTCCTTCGTGCGCCGCGGCCACATCGGGGCGTGGGGCTTCGGCTGGGGCGGCACCGCCGCGTTCGTGGCCTCGAGCCAGCCCGGCATCGGCGCCGCCATCGCGTTCTACGGCCAAAGCATCGCGCGGCCGCTGGGCAAGATGACCCGCGCGCCGCTGGACGCGGTCGAGCACGTGCGCGCGCCGCTGCTGCTGATCTTCGGCGGCCACGACGAGCTGATCCCCGAGACGGAGATCGCGCTGATTCGCGAACGGTTGACGGCGCAGCACAAGACGTTCGAGCTCGAGACCTATCCCGACGTCGGCCACTCGTTCTTCCGCGAAGACCTGGGCACGCTGGCGACGCGCCAGATCTCGGACGCCTGGGACCGCGTGCAGTCGTTTCTGCGCCGTCACCTCACGTAGAGGTTGCTTTCGGTGAACGCCGCGCCGGCCAGGATGCGCGACCAGCGCATGCGCACCGAACCAATGTAGTCGCGTGTCTCCGCGTACGGCGGCACGCCGTGATAACGGCGCACCGCCAGCGGACCGGCGTCGTACGCGGCGAGCGCGAGCGCATACGGGTCGTCCCGCTCGCCGCGATACGTGTCGACGTACGCACCGAGCAGACGCGCGGCGCCGGGGATGGCGGAATCCGGATCCCAAGGATCGACGCCGACGATCGCCGCCGTCGAGGCGGTGAACTGCGCGATGCCGACCGCGCCCGCGACCGACATCGCGTCGCGATCGAAGCCCGACTCTTGCAGCAGCGTCGCGGCCAGGAACGTCGGCGCGATGTGCTGCGCGCGCGCGGCGTCGACGATGCGCGAGGCCCACAGCAGCGCGTCGACCGGATCCAGGCTCGGATTGGCGCGCAGCGCTTCGCGTGCGACCTTCACGCGCAGCGGCGCGCGCGGCTCCGCATCCCGCAAAAGTCGCAAGCCGCGTAAGACCGGGCCCGGTGCGGGTATACGCCATGCTAGAGCGGCCTGCTGCAGCCAGCCGAGTTGCACCCCGACACGGATGGCGAGCACCGCCACGATTGCGACCGCGAGAGGGTTTCCGGACCCTGGGAGCAATCCGCCGTAAGCCCTCTTCGTCCATGTAAGGATCAGCGTGAACACGATCGCGTGGGGCATCGCAGCGATGCTCGTCGTCCTGCTGGTCGGCGATTGTGCCTCAACGTTTCTCTACCACGTTCCGCAGCACGTTTGGGGCAAGCTGCACCTGCGCACGCATCACGATCGCCGGCGTTCCTATTGGGATCACGCCGTGCTCTCACGCGATCCCGCCGTCTTGCTCGACGGCGTTCTCGGCGCCGTTCCGTACATCATCGTCGCGGCGCTGTGCGCGCGGCTCTCGCTGGGCGGCGCGCTGCTCGGGCTGGTGCTCGGGCAGCTGCACGTCTGGTGGCGCCACACGACCGACCTCGGCTGGCGTTCGCCCGCTTGGGTCGTCCGGCTGGCTCGCCTGACGCAAATCGTTCTCCCCGAGGATCATGACGGCCATCACCGGAACCCCGAGATCGAGTTCGGCGACATCTTTCGCTTCTACGACGCCCCGGCACGCGCCACGATAGCGATCCTGCGTGCCTGGACGCCGCGGCGCAAGCGTGTGTCGCCGATGGTCCGGAGCTTCGCCATCAGGCGGCGCCCGGCGCCCAAACCGACGAGCTGAGGCGGCATTGACCAAACGTGTCCTCTTTTTGATCTCCGATACCGGTGGCGGCCATCGCGCCGGGGCGCAAGCCATCGGCGCCGCGCTGGACGAGATCGACGGATCGACCCGTTTCGAGTGGCGGATCGACGACATCGCCACCCACTGCACGTTCCCCCTCTCGAAACTCGGGCCGGCCTACAGCGCCGCCCTGCGGTACGCTCCCCCGATCTACGGCGCGCTCTACCACGCGACCAACGGCCGCCGCCGCTACCGCACCCTGGTCCGCTTCTGCGAGCCCCTGTACCGCGAGCGGCTGCGCGAGGTCTTCCAGCAGTACCAGCCCGACGCGATCGTCTCGGTCCACCCGCTGCTCAACCACGCGGCGCTGCGCGCCCGGGCCGACGCCGGGATGACCGACGTCCCGATCGTCACCGTCGTCACCGACCTGGGCCGCGTCCACGAAGGCTGGCTGCTGCCCGAGGCCGATCTCACCGTCGTGCCGGCACCCGAGGTCTACAACCGCGCCATCGAGCGTGGCGTCCCGCCCGAGCGGCTCAAGCTGATCGGCCACCCGATCCACCCGCGCTTCGAAGACGTCTCCGCGACCAAGGCCGAGGTCCGCAAGAAGCTCGGCCTCCCGATCGACGCGACGGTCGCGCTGCTGATGGCCGGCGGCGAGGGCGGCGGCAAGCTGCTGCCGACGACGCTGGGCTTGGCCAAAGCGGGCCTGGACTTCCACCTGGTCGTCGTGACCGGCCGCAACGCGGCCCTCAAGCAAAAGCTCGAAGAGCTGGCGCCGACGCTCCCGACGCCGATGACGGTGCTCGGCTTCCGCAACGACGTCCCCGAGCTGATGCGCGCCGCCGACCTGCTGGTCACCAAGGCCGGCCCCGGCACGATCGCCGAGGCGTCGGTGGCCGAAGTCCCGGTCGTCGTCTACGATTACGTCCCGGGCCAAGAGCGCGGCAACCTCGACTACGTGCGCACCAACGGCATCGGCGTCGTCGCGCTGACGACCTCGCAAGTCGTCTCGTCGGTCGCGCGCATCGTGCACAACCAAGAGCGCTTGGCGAAGATGCGCGCGCAGCAGACCGCCGTCGCGCCGCGCGGCAGCTCGCGCAAGATCGCCGAGCTGATCGGCCGCATCGCGATCGACGGCCGCCGCATCATCCCGGCGCCCGCACCGGCGACGACCAAGACCGCCGCCGCCGTCGTTTAGCGTGCTCGCGGTCGATCCCTCGGCCGAGCTGATGGCCGAGGTCGTCGCGACGCGACGCGACCTGCACCGGCACCCCGAGCAAGGCTTCGAGGAGATCCGCACCGCCGGCATCGTCGCCGAGCGCTTGCGCGCGCTGAGTCTCGAGGTGCACACCGGCATCGGCAAGACCGGCGTCGTCGGCGTGCTGCGCGGCAACCGACCCGGCAAGACGATCATGCTGCGCGCCGACATGGACGCGCTGCCGATCGAGGAAGAGAACGACGTCCCCTACCGCAGCGAGAACGTCGGCACGATGCACGCCTGCGGCCACGACGGGCACGTCGCGATGCTGCTGGGCGCGGCCAAAGCGGTGGTCGCGCGCCGCGACGAGGTTGCCGGCACCGTCTGCTTCTTGTTCCAGCCGGCCGAGGAAGGCAAAGGCGGCGCGCGCGCGATGGTCGAGGACGGCGTGCTCGAGCGGTTCGGCATCGAGCGCGCGTACGGATTGCACCTGGCCTCGTCGCTGGCGGTCGGGCGCGTCGGCTTCCACGAGGGTCCGTTCTACGCGTCGAGCGACTCGATCGAGATCACGATCGAAGGCAAAGGCGGTCACGGTGCGGCGCCGCACCTCTCGATCGACCCGGTCTACACCGCGGCCGAGTTCGTCGTCGCGGTGCAGCAGATCGTCTCGCGCAACGTCGACCCGGTCGAGCCCGCGGTCATCACGATCGGCGCGATCCACGGCGGCACGACGCACAACGTGATCCCCTCGCGGGTGAAGCTGCTCGGGACGGTGCGCGCATTCGATGCCGGCGTGCGCGAGGCGATGGCCGAGCGCATCGAGCGCGTGCTGCGCGGTATCTGCGAGTCGACCGGCGCGACCTACGCGTTCGAGTACGTCTGGCGCTACCCGGTGACCTCGAACGACGTCGAGCAGACGCGCTACGCGCGCGCGTTGGCGACGCAGGTCGTCGGTGAAGGACTCGTCTCCGACGTGCCGCGGCTGATGGGCGCCGAGGACTTCTCGTTCTTCGCCGAGCGCGTGCCGGCGTGTTTCTTCACCATCGGCAGCAAGGGCGGCGTGCAGAGCGGGTTCCCGCACCACCACGCGCGCTTCGACGTCGACGAGTCGGGCTTCGCCTCCGGCGTCGCGATGATGACCGCCTTAGCGCTCGACGCGCCGCTGCACTCGCCTTAGTGGCTTCGGCTGCGCCGAAGCCTTCGCGGTCCTCGCTTCGCTGCGGTCCGCCCGTTAATTCGTCGAGGGGCTCATGACGCGGCGCTCGCGGATCTCTGCCGGCGGTCGCGGGTAGCGGCTGCCCAGGATCTCGCGCAGCGTCGTCTGACAGCCGCAGACCCGTGAGGGGACGCCGCGGCCGAGCAGCAGGGCTCGGCACCCGTCGAGGTGGTGCAGGGACGCTCGGTGACCGCAGTCCTCGCAGAGGGGCGGCAACAGGGGGGGTACGTCGCGCTCGTTCACGCCCCCACGGTAAGGGACGTCGATTTCGGAGCGCTTACGTGGCGCTTACGGCCACCCGCGGTGGCGGTGCCAGTTGGGCGACCAGCCCGCCGCGCATGGCGACGGTCGCCGCCCCGACCGCCCCGGCGTCGTTGCCGAGGGTGGCCCGGACGATGCGCGTGGTCCCGCGGGGGACGGTGACCGTCTTGGCCTCGACCAGCGGGCGGATGCGCTCGAGCATGAAGTCGCCGGCGCTCGAGACGCCGCCGCCCAGCGCGATGACCTCCGGGTTCACGAACGCGATCACGTTGGCCAGCCCCAGCGCGAGGTCGTCGCAGAAAGCTGCCCAGGCGGCCGACCCGTGCGGGTCGCCGGCCTGCGCGGCCTTGCGGATCGCCTTGGAGCCGAGCTTCTCGCGCGGGACGTCGAGCAGCGTGCTGCGCGGGAACGAGGGCGCCAGCCGCATGGCGTGCCGGATCAGCCCCGTCCCCGAGGCCTGCGCTTCGAAGCACCCGACCTTGCCGCACGTGCACGTGAAGCCGCTCTCGGGCCGGATCTGATGGTGGCCGAACTCGCCGGCGCCCATCTGCGCGCCCAGCAGCAAGTTGCCGCCCGCGACGATCCCGCCGCCGATCCCCGTCCCCAGCGTGAGCATCACGAAGTTCTCGGTGCCCTGGCCGACGCCGTGCACGAACTCGCCCAGCGTCGCACAGCGCGCGTCGTTGGCGACGAAGATCGGCAGCTTGGGGAAGGCGTCGCGCACGCGCTGGCCCAGCGGGACGTTCTCCCAGCCGAAGTTGGGCGACCAGCGGATGGTCCCGCTGGCGGGATCGATGTTGCCCGGCGAGCCGATACCGATGCCGGCCACGTCGTACTTGCTGGCGTCGAGCGCGCTCTTCACCACCTCGGCCAAGGTCGCGAGGACGGCGTCGGGGGCGTGATCGGAAATGTCCTGCTCCGCTCGGTTGTGGATCCGGCCGGTTTCGTCGACGACGGCCGCCATCACGTGCGAGCCGCCCAGGTCGACGCCGATCGCGCCGCGTGCCATCAGTCCGTCCTCCGCGCAAGGTGGTGAGACACGCCGCCCATTCTCCGAACCGCCGGGTTCTCCGCCGTCGGGACCGAAAGAATCGGCACCATGCAGGAGACGATCGATCTCATAGCCCACCGCGAGCTTCGCAACTTGCGGCGCTATACCCGTGAGACGGGGCAACCGACGACGCTCGCGCAGCTGGATCTCGAGCCGATGACGTCGGTCCAGAACATCGAGATCGACGAAGAGCACATCACGATCCAGTACAACAAGAAGACGGTGCGCAACTACAACGCCAACTCCATCACGCAAAAGGAGTGGTGTTACAAGTACAACGACGATGCCGAGTTCGTCGCCGCCGTCCGCAACGTCATCGAGCTGGCGCGCAAACACCTCTACGATCTGCCCGAGAACCTGGCGTGCCCGCCGGGCTGCGCCGAGTGCTGCAGCGGCTACGAGCCGTTCGTGAGCGGCTCCGACGTGCAGCGCATCGCCGATCACCTGGGGATGAGCTACGAGGACGCGATGCGCGAATACGTCGTGCCGCGCGAGTCGGCCGACGGCTCGTACGTCGGCTGGCTGCGCAAGGTGACCGAGACCGGCGAGATGTCGGAGGACGCGGTCGACAAGTGCGTCTTCTTGATGGGCTCGCGCTCGGGCCGCTACTACTGCGGCATCTACGAAGCGCGCCCGAGCGACTGCCGCGAGTTCACCCCGGTCGGCTGTGACGACGTCGACGCGACGCTGCCGCGGCACGGTACCTATCGCACCGGCAAGCCCTTCACGCCGCGGCGCCGGCCCCGGTGAGCTACGACGTCGCGATCGTCGGCGGCGGCCACAACGGGCTGACCGCCGCCGCGTACTGCGCGCGGGCCGGGCTGCGCACGGTGGTGCTGGAACGGCGCGACGTGCTCGGCGGCGCGACGCTGACCCAAGAGGTGTGGCCCGGCTATCGCGTCTCGGTCGCCTCGTACGTATGCAGTCTGCTCGACCCGGCCGTCGTCGCCGACCTCGCGCTGGGCGAGCACGGCTACGAAGCCTACCGCAAGGACCCCGCGTCGTTCACGCCCTTGCTCGACGGCCGCTCGCTGCTGCTGGGCCGCGACGACCAGGCGAACGCGCGCGAGATCGCGCGCTTCGATCCGCGCGACGTCGCCGGCTTCGCGGCGTTCGAGGAAGAAGCGACGCGTCTGGGACGGCTGCTGTTCGAGACCTTCGACGACCCCGAGCCCTCGTTCGAGCGCTTTCCCGACGACGTGCAGGCGACGCTGCGCGGCTCGGTCGCGGCGCTGGTGGAGCGCTACGTGCGCACGCCGGCGCTGGCCGCGACGCTCAGCACCGACGGGCTGATCGGCACCGACGCCGGGCCGCGCGATCCCGGTACCGCCTATGTGATGGCACACCACTACGCCGGTCGCGCGCTGGGCGCGCAAGGCGCCTGGGGCTTCGTGCGCGGCGGGATGGGCGCGGTCGCGCAGGCGATCGCGAGCGCCGCGCGCGCCGCCGGCGCCGAGCTGCGCACGGACGCCGCGGTCGAGCGGATCGTCGTGCGCGACGGCCGCGCGACGCGGCTGGAGCTGCGCAGCGGCGAAGTCGTCGACGTGAGCGCGATCCTGGTCAACGCCGATCCCAAGACGCTGTTCCTGCGGCTGCTGGCGCCGGGCGACGTCCCCGACGCGCTGCTGACGCGCGCGCGGGCGTGGCGCAGCAACGGCGTGGCGTTCAAGTTGAACCTGGCGCTCGGCGAGCTGCCCGACTTCACGGCGCGCCCGGGCCGCACGCCGCAGCCGCACCACCGCGCGACGATCCACGTCACGCCCTCGATCGACTATCTGCAACAGGCCCACGCCGACGCGCGGCGCGCGGGGACGTCGACGGCGCCGATGCTGGAGTGCTTCATGCAGTCGCCGACCGACCCGTCGATGGTCCCGGCAGGCAAGCACGTCCTCTCGGTCTTCGCGCAGTACTTTCCGTACGAACGTCCCGATCGGCCCTGGGAGCCGGCGGATCGCGAACAGATCGCGGACCGCATCGTGTCCACGCTGGCGCAGTACGCGCCGAACCTGCCGGGGGCGATCGAGGCGCGTCAAGCACTCGGCGCGCCCGACCTCGAAGCGACGTTCGGCTTGAGCGGCGGGCAGATCTTCCACGGCGAGCTGGTGCCGGAGCAAATCTACGAACGCCGCTTCCCCGTTCGCTCGGGTATCGACGGCCTCTACGTGTGCGGATCGGGAACGCATCCCGGCGGCTGTGTGAGCGGTTTTCCGGGACGTCGCGCGGCGCAGGCGGTGCTCGCCGACGCGCGAAAGGGCGCACCGGCAATTCATTAGGAGGGTGTTCATGCAACGTACGATCGCCACCGCCGCACTCGGTGCGGCACTCGTGCTGGCGGCCAGCGCGCAAGCGCCGTCGCCGTCCGCGCCGCTGATCGTCCCGCTCCTGGAACAGAACAACTCGGGCGAGTCGGGCCAGGCCTCGCTCAGCGACACCGCCGCGGGATTGGTCGTCGTGGTCACCGTGCACGGCGGCAACGCCGCCGGCCCGCAGCCGAATCACATCCACTTCGGGACGTGCGCGAATCTCGGCAAAGTCGCGTATCCGTTCGGACCGATCGTCAACGGCACGTCGACCACCACGATCAAAGGCGTGACGATCGCCGACCTGCAGAAGGACCAGTACGCGATCAACGTCCACCTCTCGCCGACGCAAGCCAGCACCTATGTCGCCTGCGGGAACATCCCGAGCAAATAGTCATCCGGCCTTCAACGAAGGCGCCGCGCACAACGCGGCGCCTTCGCGCTTCGGCGTGCCGGAGCTGGCCGAGATGCCCGACGACATCCGCGCGATCTGCGAGGAGACGCGCGCCAAGATCGGTTTCGTTCCCAACGTCTTTCTCGCGTACGCGCGGCGTCCCGAGCACTTCCGCGCGTTCATGCACTATCACGACCTGTTGATGAAGGGCCCCGGCGGCCTCTCGCGCGCGGAGCGCGAGGCGATCGTGGTCGCGGTGTCGGCCGAGAACGACTGCCTGTACTGCGTGACCGCGCACGGCGCCGCGCTGCGCATCCTGGGCAAAGACCCGATCCTCGCCGATCAGATCGCGACCAACTGGCGCACCGCCGACTTGAGTCCGCGGCTGCGCACGATCCTGCACTTCGCCGCGCGCGTCAACGAGCCGGGCTTCGTCGCCGGCGACCGCGACCTGGCCGAGCTCAAAACGATCGGCCTGAGCGACGAGGACGCCTGGGACATCGCCGCGATCGCCGCCTTCTTCGGCTTCTCGAACCGCATGGCCGGCCTGATGGACATGCGCCCCAACCCGCAATTCTACGAGATGGGCCGCCCTACGGCGCGCTGACCGCCGTGATCGAGGCGGCGAACGTCGCGGGGTCGACGTTGCCGCCGCTGAGCACGATGCCGACGCGGGCGTCGGTGACGTCGACCTTGGCGAACAGGAGCGCGGCCATCGCGGTCGCGCCGCTGGGTTCGAGGACGAGCTTGAGCCGTTCGAACGCGTAGCGCATCGCGGCGCGGATCTCGTCGTCGGTGACGGTGACGACGCCGGCGCCCAGCTCGCGCACGATCGGCCACGTCAGCGAGCCCGGCGCTTGGGTCTGTTGGCCGTCGGCGATCGTGACCGGGACCGGGATCGAGACGATCTCACCGGCTTCCCACGAGCGCGCCCAGTCGTCGCCGGCGGCCGGCTCGACGCCGTACACGCGCACGCCGGGGCTGAGCACCGCCGAGGCGAGACAACAGCCCGAGAGCAAACCGCCGCCGCCCAGCGGGACGAGCAGCACGTCGAGCGGACCGGTCTCCTCGATCAGCTCGAGCGCGACGGTGCCTTGACCCGCGATGACGTGCGGATGGTCGTACGGCGGCACCACCGTTCCGCCGCGCTCGGCGGCGACCGAGCCGGCCACCTCGGCGCGGTTGACGCGCATGCGGTCGTAGGTGACGATCTCCGCCCCGTACCCGCGGGTCGCGGCGAGCTTCGCGGCGGGCGCGTCCTCCGGCATCACGATCGTCGCCGGCACGCCGAGCAGCTTGGCCGCCAGCGCGATCCCCTGCGCGTGGTTGCCGCTCGAGAACGCGACCACGCCGCCGGCCCGCTGCGCCTCGTCGAACTGCGCGATCGTGTTGTAGGCACCGCGGAACTTGAACGCGCCGACCCGCTGCAGCGACTCGGCCTTGAGGAAGACGCGCGCCCCGATTCGCTCGTCGAGCGAGCGCGCGGTGACGACCGGGGTGCGCAGCGCGACCCCACGCAGCCGTTGAGCCGCGCCGCGGACGTCCTCGAACGTGACCGCGAGCGCCGGCTCCACGCTCATGAGCCCGTTTGCGGCTGGTCGTAGTGGAAGTGGAAGATCTTGCCGTTCGGGTCGAGCTCGACTTTCTCGTGCACGCTGCCCTTGGCGAACGTCACGTCGAACTCGTGGATACGCGGCGGATCGTCTTTCGGCGTCACTTCCTTGACCCGCTTGATCGCGCCGAGCGGCCCCAGCGCGTCGGCGGCTTTGCCCAACGAGAGGCGCGACATGTCGGCGGCCGTACCGCTGTTCTCGAGCTTCTGCACCTCGGCGAGATCGTCGTTCTGGACCGCCGCGGTGAAGGCGCGGACCATCTTCTCGTTGCGCGTTTCCGCCGTCGAGCACGCGCGCGCGACCAGCAGCACGATCACCAGCAGCACGACCGGGATCAGCCACGAGCGGCGCGTCGGCGTCGGCCGCAGGCTCATGCCGCGCGGCTGTGCCGGCGGCGGCGGCAGCGACCCGGTGCTCACGCCGTCACCTCGGACGCCGGCTCTTTCGCGCCGAACGGCGCGAAGCGCAAACCGGGATTCCACTGCTCGACCAAGTTGACGCTCCACGCGCTCTCGAACAGCGCGACCGGATCGCCATCCCAATCCTCGACCAGGCGTGCGCTGCTGCCGACCGTCGCGGCGCCGGGGTCACCGCCGCGCACACGCCGCGCGGTCGTGTACGGTAACGACTGGAACACGGTCTTCACGTTGTACTCCGACTCCAAGCGGTACTTGACGACTTCGAACTGCAGCGCACCGACGGCCGCCAGGATCGGCTCGCTGCGCGTCTGCCCATAGGGGTAGAAAACCTGGATCGCTCCCTCCTCGCGGAGCTGTGCGATCCCTTTCTGGAACGACTTGTAGCTCGCCGTGTCGATACTCCGCACCAGCGAGAAATGTTCCGGCTCGAAAGCGGGGATCGGCTCGAAGCGCACGCCGTCGCCTTCGGCGAGCGTGTCGCCGATCGCGAACACGCCCGGATTCGCGAGTCCCACGACGTCGCCGGCATAGGCCACGTCGACCGACTCGCGGTCCGAGGCGAACAGCTTCATGGCGCGGGTCAGCCGCACGTCCTTCCCGCTGCGCACGTTGCGCACGGTCATGTCGCGTTCGAACTTCCCGCTGCACACCCGTAAGAAGGCGACGCGGTCGCGATGGCGCGGATCCATGTTGGCTTGGATCTTGAAGACGAAGCCGCTGAACTTCTCGTCGGTCGGTTCGACCACGTGCTTGGCGACGTCGATCCGCGGCGCCGGCGGCGGCCCCATCTCGACGAACGCGTCCAGGAACAGCTCGACGCCGAAGTTGGTCACCGCGCTGCCGAAAAACACCGGCGTCACGTCGCCGCGCAGCATCGCGTCGCGTTCGAACGCCGCGCCGGCACCTTCGAGCAGCTCGAGCTGGTCGAGGAACTCGCGGTGCGTGCGCTCGTCGACCAGCGCCGCGACGGCCGGATCGGTCGGCGCGCTGGTCGTCACCGGCGCGCGCTTGGCGCCGTGCTCGGTACGCTCGAACAGGTGCACCGCGCCCGAGCGGCGGTCGTAGACGCCGCGGAACGTCTCGCCGTTGCCCAGCGGCCAGACCATCGGGTACGCGCCGATGCCCAGCACCGTCTCGAGCTCGTCGAGCAGCTCGAGCGGATCGCGCGCCGGCCGGTCCATCTTGTTGATGAAGGTGAACAGCGGAATGCGCCGCGCGCGGCAGATCGCGAACAGCTTGCGGGTCTGCGGCTCGACGCCTTTGGCGGCGTCGATCAGCATCACCGCGGCGTCCGCGGCCAGCAGCGTGCGATAGGTGTCCTCACCGAAGTCCTGGTGGCCCGGCGTGTCCAGCAGGTTCATCGTGTGCCCGTGGTACGGGAACTGCAGGACCGTCGAGGTGATCGAGATGCCGCGCTCGCGCTCGAGCTCCATCCAGTCGGAGGTGGCCGCGCGCGCGCGCCGGCGGGCCGCCACCTGGCCGGCCGTGACGATCGCCCCACCGTACAGCAGCAGCTTCTCGGTCAACGTCGTCTTGCCGGCGTCGGGGTGCGAGATGATGGCGAACGTGCGGCGCTTGGCGACTTCCTCGCGCAAATCCATGACCGGTCGCTATTCGCCGGCTGCCTGCAGCTTCGCTCCCTTCGCCGACGGCATCCACTCTTCGGGTGGCAGCCCGAACTCGAATTCGGCCTGGCGCATCGCCGCCTCGACCGAGCTGTAGCTGCACTCGCTTTGGACCGCGCCGGCTTCGTCGAGGTAGAGGAGGTAGTACGTCGCCTCGCCGTCGGCGCAGGCGATCGCCAGCGTGTGCGCGACCGGCAGCGGGACCGCCCCCGAGCGGTGGACCGTCCGGGGCGTGAGGTGCGCGCGGGACCGCTCGGCCTCGCTCAGCCGGATCCGGAACAGGACGGGGACCTCGGCGATGCGGTCCTCGACGATGGGCAGCTCGACCACCGGGGCCGGCTTGGGCATCCCCTTGCCCCACTCGGCCAGCACGTAGCGCGCCGTCAGCGAGCGGTTCGCGGCCTCGCGCAGGATCGCTTCGGCCTCTTTGTTGCGGTAGGGCAGCAGCGCCGCGGCAGCGTCGACCCGGACCCGGTCGTCGGGATCACCGAGCAGGCGGGTGAACGCGACGATACCGCGCTCGCCTTGCGAGAAGACGCGCATGTGCAGCAGCTCGAGCACCCCGAACAGCGCGTTCGCTTCCTGCGGCGTCTGCGCCGCGTGGCGCCGCATGTCGACCTGTCGCCATTCGTAGATGAGCTTGTCGAGATCCATCCTGCACTTTCAGTATCGGCGGACCTGTGCGTTTCCCGCGTGCTCGTACACGAGCACCAAGCCTTTGGGCGTGCGATAGAGACGCGCGGACGGCGGAACGCGCAGCCGGTCTTGGCCGCGCTCTACCCACAGATCGTCGGCGCGGACGTGAATCGTGCACGGCCCGCGACGCAGGATCGTCCCGGCCGCGATGCGCTCGCGCGCCGGCGGAATATCGGCCGCCAGCGCCGCGGCGTCGCCCTCGACCGACGACTGCTGGTCGAAGCAGTCGGGCAGCGCACTGAGCACCCAGCCGCCTTCGCCGACGAACGGCCGCGGTGGGGCGCTCGGCCCGCGCACGCCGCCTTCGAGCCCCGGTACCGGGGTGGTGGCCGCGTGCACCGGCGCCGTCGTCGTCGACGACCGCGCCGACGACGCCGCGACGCCGGCCAGGTGCACGCCCCACAGCACCGAGCCGGCGCCCAGCACCAGGAGCGTTGCGATGAGGTAGTAGCGCCACATGGCGCGATCGAACATCGGCGACGCGCGCCGCGGCGGCTAGGCCGCGGAATCCTCGGCGTTCGCGAACGGCGGCGCCAGCTCGAGCCGCGCGCGGCCGATGCGTGCGTCGGCCATCCCGTAGAAGAACTCGAACGCGCGCTCGCCGAGCACGTCGATGGCGGTCGGGAAGACGACGTTGCTGACGATGCCGTGCGTCTCCTCGAGCCCTTCCGGACGCATGACCGCCGAACGCGAATGGTAGCGCACGATGTGCGGCCGCTCGCTGTCGTGAACGGCGAAACCGGCGCTGTAGATCATCGAGTAGCGGCCTTCGCTGGTCGGGATCGCTTCGACGCCGTGATAGAGCGAGAACCAGCCTTCGGCGATGCGCACCGGCGGCGTGCCACCGCCGGTCTTGACCTGGCACCACGGCGCGTCGGGCGTGAGCACGACCGCGCTCTCGCTGACCTCGAGCAGCTTCGCGCGATCGCGCAGCGCCGGCTCGAGCGGGATGTAGCCGATGCGCACGCATTCGCGCTCTTCGGGACGCAGCTCGAGCAGCATCGGGATCGCGCTGCGGCCGTCCACGGTCGAGAGCCGCAGCATCGGCCGGTGGTAGAGCGCGAGCGAACGGACGCCGCTGGGCGAGAGGACCGGCTCGGGAAAGAAGACGCCGTCCTTGTCGTCGCCCTGCGGCAGGCCCGGCGCGAACGTCAGCTGCCCCAGCCGTTTCCAGGCGTAGCCGTCGTCGGAGAGCGCCAGCGTGATGCGCGGGCCGTGAGGTCCGAACGCCGTGTACACCATCACGTAGCAGTCGAGCACCGGCACGAACGTCACGCGCGGATCTTCGCAGCCCATCCCGCCCGGCGCCGTACGCAGCTCGTACGGCTCTTCGGGCTGCAGCGCGTAGCCGCGGTTCTCGAACGTCAGCTGGTCGCCATCACGGTGGCCGACGTACAAGCCGACGCGCGAGACGTTGCCGGCGGCGACGACGCGCGGATACAGCAGCAGCGTCCCGTCGCGCGCGGTCGCGCTGGCGGGGTTGAGGACGCCTTCCACCTGTTCGGGGGAACCGTCGGGGCTCAGGACGACGCCCAACCGCGTGATCGTCCCATCGAAGCGCGGCAGCGCGTCGAGCATCATTCTCTGGCCAAACCTACCACGAGCTCGTGTGAAGTGATACCCGCCCGCGCGGCCAACGCATCGACGTCGTCGCCGCCGCCGATCAGCAGTTCGGCGTCGGCTTCCTCGCCGTCCAGGCGCGTCGTGTACTGCATGCCTATCGAGAGAATCGTCCCACTTCCAGCCAGAGTCTTCGGCAATCCGTCCGCATATCCGCAACGCAAGACCGAAACGGAACGATCGCTGCTGACCGCGACGTCGCCGTAGCCGGCCCAACCGATGCTGCCGGGCGGATGATACCGGACCCGCTTGGCGCGGACCCGCAGCGCGCAGCGCGTCGCCACCGGCGCGCCCAGCCGGGCGCCGAACAGCCCGACCCCGATCCGCAGCCGGTCGCCGGCCGGGACGCTGCCGGCCCAGGCCGTGCTGGCGAGGTCCACGCCGATCACCGGGACGCCCGCCTCCACGAAGCAGCGCCGCCCGGCGGCGAAGCCGGCCAGCGTCTCGGCCGCGCGCGCGGTCGAGGTCAGGTGCGTCCAGAGCTCGACCCGCAAGCCCGTCCCGGCCAAGGCGGCGGCGAAGGCCGGCGCGTCGGCGGGGCGGATCGCCGCCCAGCCCGCCGCGTCCAGCAGCCCGACCCGCACGGTCAACGGCCCGCGGACGGCGGCGGCCGCGGCCGCCTCCGCGACCGCTTCGCGCGTCGAGACGTTCGGGATGCCGCCCAGGGCCAGGACGCGATCCAGGGCGCCGCGCGCGGCGTCGGCCAGCAGCCGGATCGGCTTGGACGTCGCGGACCGCAGCGCCGCCAGCTCGTCAGCGTCGGCCACGACGTACGACTCGACCACGTCGTCCAGCTCGCGGGCCAAACGCCGCGCGCCCCAGCCGTAGCCGTCCGCCTTGACGACCGCCGCCACCGGCGCGCCCAGGGCGGCGAACCCCGCGGCGTTGGCGCGCAGCGTCTCGCCGTCCAGGTCGATGTCCGGCCCCATCAGCGCAGGACCGTCGATGCGATCGCCTCGCCCGACGGGGAGACGACCTCGACCCGGGCGCCCGGCCGGTAGGCGATGTTCGGGACGATCCAGATCGTGTAGGTGCGGTACGCGTGCGGGGCCGGCTCGCCCCCGCCCAGCGGGCCGCGCTCGAAGGCGACGATGTGGACCCGGTCCGTGTTGGCCGCGATCGACTCGACGATCTGGGTCCAGCCGGTCTCCTTGTGGGGTCCCATCAGCAGCACGACGGCGAACTCTTTGCGGAAGTCGACCGGGGCGGCGATCTGCAAGGCGTCGAGCGTCCGCTTGTCACGCAGGACGACGACTTCGGCGTTCCCGACCACAGGGGTCGTCCCGGTGCGTTCCTGGTTGACACGCACCTCGCGACAGCCGACGAGAGCGACGGCCAGCACGAGGGCGGCACAGACTCGCCGCATCGGGACCGAGCGTTCGACGGCCCCCAGCGAGGATACCCCGCCGGTACGACGGAAGTCGCACCCATGGTCAGCCTGCTACCGCTCTTGGTGGCAGTCGCCGTCGCATCTGCCGCGACTCCGACGGCCTCCCCCGCGCCCCCCTCGCTCCCGACGCCGCTCACGATCATCGGTACGACGCACACGGGTCCGTGCGCGACCATCGTCAACCACGCGAACGGCGCGATCGGCGCCGCGCTCGACGACGACCGCAGCCTGGCGATTCTCGCGCACAACATGCGCGCGGTCGACCTCGACATGCTCAGCGCGATGCAGCGGCGCAACGCGATCGATGCGATGATGGATCAAGCCGGCGCGATTCGCAAAGAGGCGCGCGCCGCCGACGCCGACATCAAGCAGTTGCGCGCCGCGGCCGAAGCCGCGCACGATCCCGAGCGCAAAGCCGAGCTCAAGGCGTTCGCCGACGCACTCGGCGGTGCGATCGCGCGGCAGGACAAGGCCGCCACCGAGTTCATGGGCAGCGTGACCGTCATGCAAGGTCGCGTCGAGCGCGCCGAGGCGAACGCGATCATGGCCGCCAGCAACCAGCAGCCGCCGGCCCTGAACGCGCAAGAAGCCGTCGATCAGGAGCAGGCGTTCCCGGCCGCGATCGCGCCGCCGCCGCAGGTCGGCCAATACGACCGCTTCTTCGCGCAGCTCTCCGACGGCCTGACCGCGAAGTCGAGCGACATCTTGCGCGACGAGGGCGTCGCGGCCGACCACAGCATCACGGCGACGTCGGGCTGCTGACATGGTGACCGCGGTCTCGCTGCTGATCGTGCTGGCGGCCGGTCCCGCCGCGAGCCCGTCGCCCGCGCCGCCGCTGACCCCGCCGACGCCGTTGACGGTGATCGGCACGACGCACAGCGGCGTCTGCCAAACGATCACCGAGCACGCAAATCACGCGATCCAGTCGGCGCTCGACGGCAACCTGGGCCTCGCCGTTCTGATCCACAACATCCGCGCCACGGACTTCGACAACCTCAACACGCTGCAGCAGATGCAAGCGCAGCAGAGCTGGCTGCGCGCCGCCAGCGACATCCGCGTCCAGGCGCACGCGGTCGACGCCGAGATCAAGCTGCTGCGCGCCGAAGCCAACGCGGCGCCGCCGGACGATCCGCGCAAGAACGACCTGCTGGCCTTCGCCAACGCGCTCGGCGGCGCGCTCGCGCACCAAGACCGGGCGGCCGCGGAGTTCGCGAGCGCGGTCCTGGTCCTGCAGGGACGCGTGGCGCGCGCGGCCGTCGCCGACGAGACCGACCAGAGCGACGCGCACACCGGCAACCTGGTGCGCTACGGTGCGCCGGTCCACAACCGTCCTCCGGCCTCGCCCGACATGGATCCGCCGCCGCCCCAGCCCGGCGAGATGAACAGGATCGACGCCCAGCTGGCCGCCGCGCTCGCCCAGAAGTCCGACGCGATCTTGCACGACGAAGGGCTCGCGGCCGACCACGACCTGGGCATGTTGACGGGGTGCTGACGCACTTAGGTCGTTTCGAGCGCTGGTCGTTCGCGGTACGCTCTCTCTGATGTTCCGGGCCTTTTCGCTCGCAGGCGCCGCTCTGGCGTTCTTGCTCGCCGTCCTGGGCAGCTGGGTTCGCATCAACGGAGCCGGGATGACCTGTCCCGACTGGCCCCTCTGCCACGGTCAACTGATCCCGTCGCTCGCCGGCGGGGTCGTGTTCGAATGGTCGCACCGGCTGGTGGCCTTCGTGGTCGGCTGGGTCGTGCTGGCGACGCTGTACCTGGCCTGGCGCGAGCGTGACCGCATCGCCGGCCTGCGCGCGGCGGTCGCCTTCGTGGCCGGCGTCTTCGTCCTGCAGGTCGCGCTGGGCGGCCTGACCGTCTTCCTCTCCAACAGTCCCTGGTCGGTGGTCGTCCACTGGGCCGCGGCGATGCTGCTGCTGGCGGGCTTGACCGTGCTGGCGATTCTGGCGACCGTCGCGCCGCGGCGCATCGTCGTGCAGCACTCGTTCCTGGGCGGGCTGCTGACGGTCTGCGCGCTGCTGGTGCTGGCGACGATGTGCGCCGGCGCCTACGTCAGCTCGAGCGGCGCCGGCCTCGCGTGTTCGACGCTGCCGCTGTGCGACGGCGGCTCGTTGACCGGCACCGGAGCGGCACAGCACGCGCAGATGGTCCACCGCGTCTTCGCCGGCGCGCTGTTCCTGGTCGCGACGGTGGCCGCGTACCTGGCCGCCGCCACGACGCCGCGCGTGCGCACCGCGACGCTGTTCGCCTACGCGCTGATCGTGCTGCAGGTGATGCTCGGCTTCGCCAACGTCGCCTGGGACCTGCCGATGGTGCTGCGCGAAGCGCACGCCGCCAACGCCAGCGCGACGTTCATCGCGTTCATCACCGCGCTGGGCTTTGCCGCGTTCGACGGCACGGTCCCGGTCCGCGTGCGCGCGCGCACGCCGGTGCGCGCTTCGAGTGCCAACGCGCCGAACGCCGCCGGAGCCGGTCAGTGAGCTCGACGCTCGGTCGCGTCGACGGCGTCGCCAGCGCGGCGGGGTCCAGCGGCGGCTGGCGCGGCCGGGTGCACGACTACTACGAGCTGACCAAGCCGCGCATCATCTACCTGCTGCTGATCACGACCTACGCCGCGATGCTCATGGCCGCGCGCGGTCTGCCGCCGCTCGTGCTCACCCTGTGGACGCTGCTCGGCGGCGCGCTCTCCGCGGCCTCGGCCGGCGCGTTCAACTGCGTGTGGGACCGCGACATCGACCGGCTGATGAACCGCACCAAGACGCGTCCGGTCGCGCGCGGTGCGATCCGCGCTCGCGACGCGCTGATCTTTGCGATCGTGGCGCAAGTCGTCGCCTTCGCGCTGCTCTACCGGTTGGTGAATCCGCTTGCCGCATGGCTTTCGCTGGGCGGCAACGTCTACTACGTCGTGATCTACACGATGTGGCTCAAGCGGATCACGCCGCTCAACATCGTCATCGGCGGTGCGGCCGGCGCGGTGCCGCCGCTGGTCGGCTGGGCCGCGGTGACCAACCATCTCGGCTCGCCGGCGTTCGCCCTGTTCGCGGTCATCTTCTTGTGGACGCCGCCGCACTTCTGGGCCTTGGCGCTGATGACGAACGTCGACTACGACAAGGCCGGCATCCCGATGCTGCCCAACGTCGCCGGCGTCGCGCGCACCAAGCGCGAGATCATCATCTACTCGCTGGTCCTGGTCGGCGTCTCGCTGGCGTTCTTCCCGCTGCACGTGCTCGGGCCGTGCTACGGCGGCTGCGCGCTGATCCTCGGTGCCGTCTTCCTGTGGGACGCATGGAAGGTCTCGGGTGACTCCACCAAGCGGCAGGCGCGCGTCCTGTTCAAGTATTCGCTGCTGTACCTGGCGCTGATGTGCGTCGCGATGGTGGCGGACCGCGTGATCTGATCGTGACCGAGGGCGCGTCGACGGCCGCACGCACGACCGTCGCGGGACACGAGGTCGATCCGGGCACGGTCCCGTTGCTGCTGACGCTCGGCCTGGGCGTCTTCGCCGGGGCGCTCGACTTGGGCGTGCTCTCGCCGGCGCTGCCGGCGCTGGGCGCGCAGTTCGGCGTCGGCCCCAGCGCGCTGGCGTGGGTGTTCACGCTCTACCTGCTCGCCAACGTGGTCGCGATTCCGATCGCCTCGACGCTCGCCGACCGCACCGGCCGGCGCGGCGTCTACATCGCCTGCGTGGCGCTGTTCGGCGCCGGCAGCGTCCTGGCGATCGCGGCGCCGTCGTACGGCGTGTTCTTGTTCGCGCGCGCGATCCAAGCGATGGGCGCGGGCGGAATCTTCCCGGTCGCGACCGCGGCGATCGCCGACCGGGTGCCGGTCGAGCGGCGCGGCGCCGCGCTCGGCTTGGTCGCCGCGACGTGGGGCCTGGCGGCGATCGTCGGCCCGGCGTTCGGCGGCGTCGTCACGCGGTACTTGTCATGGCACTGGGTGTTCGTGCTGAACATACCGCTCGCGATCGCGGTGATCGTGCTGGCGCGCACGCGCGTGCCGGCGACCGCGCCGCGCGTGCGCGGGCCGCTCGACGTCGCCGGTCTGATCACGCTGGCGCTCGGCCTGCTCTCGCTGATGAGCTTGCTCACGCGCCTGTACCGCGTCGGCGGCCGCATCGACACGGCGCTGGCGTGGGCGATGCTCGCCGTCGGCGCGATATCGTTCGCGCTCTTCTTCGCCGTCGAACGGCGCGCGGCGCAGCCGGTGATCCCGCCGGCGTTCTTCCGCGATCGCCAACTGCTGGTGACGTATCTGCTCGAGCTGTTCATCGGCGCGCTCGAAGGCTCGCTCTTCTTCGTCCCCGCGGCGTTGGTCGCCGCCGAACATCTCGGCTACGCCGCGGCCGGCGGTGTCGCCGCGCTGGGCGCCATCTGCTTCGTCGTGGTCATCCCGCTCTCGGGCCGCGCGCTCGACGTCGTCGGCAGCCGCGCCGTGCTCGCGGTCGGCACCACGCTCACCGCCGTCGGCTTGGGGATCTTCGCGTTCGGCTTCGCGCACCTGTGGCTGGCGCTGTTGGCGATGGTCGTCGCCGGTCTGGGTTTCGGCTCGCTGCTCGGCGCGCCGACCCGCTACATCATCACCAGCCGCGTCGGTGCCGACCGGCGCGCGTCGGCCGTCGGGCTGCTCTCGATCGTGCTGATCATCGGCCAGATCATCGGCGGCTCGCTGGGCGGCGGCGTCGCCAGCTCGCACGGCTCCGACGTCGCCGGCTACCGCATCGCCTACCTCGTCTTCACGGCCGTCGCCGTCGCCGCGACGCTGCTCACGTTCGCGCTCGCCTCCCACGCCGCCGAACGCGCGGCTCAGACGACGAGAGCGACAGGGTAGGGGACTGATTCTGCCCAACGTTTTCGCCCTGGCTTTGTAACCGCAAAGCGAGTTTTTGGCCTTCGCTTCCGGGGTGAACGATGGTGAAGAACGCGGCTCCACGGGCGGCAACGTATGCCAAGAGCGCAGGGCGCTTTCTCTTCGTCGCCCTCGTCACTTCGGCTGCGCTCTATTTCGTCGAGCAGAGCATCGGGTTGGCTGCCAAGGCCCTCGTGTCTCTCGACGTCCTCCTCGGCGTTGGGAGCGCGGGTCTGATCGAAGTGATGCTCCGTCGGTACGGCGGGCGCAAGTCGCCGTGAAGGCCGCAATAACAGGAATACTCCTCGCGGTCGCTCTGGTTCTCTCTGCGCAGATGGCTTGGAGCGCCGCGATGGTGGTTTCCGGCGTCGTGCGTTACCCGTCAGGAGCCCCCGTTGCTGGCGCTATCGTCTCGCTCCAACTCGTCAATGGAGGCCTCGTGACCAGGACCGACGCGAGCGGTCACTTCTTGGTTCAGGTCGATCCCGCGCAAGTTACGAGCCTTACCATCTCGAGGGAAGGGTTCACGGTGCAGACCCTCAGCGGCAACGCGTTCCGGGCCGCCCTGGTCGGTCCACTCGGTCTGGTCGTAGTACTCGGGGCTCGGCCCTTTTCGGCGCCATCGGCGACGCGGCCACCAACGACCGCGGGAGCCGTGGGACCGAAGCCGCCTATCCAGGATTCACTCTTTGGATTCTTCACGCGCGCGACGTCGATTGCACGGCGACCGTACTACGGCCGGTACACCTATGTGCTGTTCCCGAGACAAGACCGGCGATCGACTGTCTTTCTCGGGCGAATCGTGGCGCGGTTCCGACAATCGAACCAGCCGATATCCGGGGCTCCGCCGGGGCTTGTGAATACGCGGGCCTACAACCTCTTTGTCCTTCCGGCACGGCCGGCGATCGAGACACTGCACTTGAGCGTGCTCGAGTCGCTAGATGCGACGGGATTCGCGCACACGGTTGCTCTCTTCTACGATACGACGACGGCAACCAATTTACTAGACTCGTATTGCGCGAAGTCTAGTCGCCCCTCACAACGAGCTTGCTGGGCACCTCGTGGACGCGGACCGTTCCTTCTCATCGCGCTCAGGCCGTTCAAGCATTGGAGTGCCGTCGACTCGGCGGCAACCGTCATACCGTGCGATCTCTCGGATATCGACGAGCACGACTTCGACACCGTAATCGATGTCATACAGAGGGCGTACAATACTGCGCTTCCCCCGGATCAGGACCTGCCGATGCCGGTCTTGCTGACCAGGCTGTCGCCGGTTCTCTACAAGATCTCCGGGTCTCTCGATGCCGTCGGGCCAACACTTTTCGCATTCATCGACAAATTGAAACCCTAGTCGGGAACGAAGCGGGGGTCGGCGCCGGGCGGGAAGACGACGTAGACGCGCTTCCAGGGTTGGTCGTCGATGAGACGCCATTCGTGGCCGGTGCCGTCGACGTCGAGGGCAACGAGGACGTCGCCGGGACGGATGACGCACGTCTCGCCGGTTTTCGTGGTGAATTCGAGCGTGCCGCTGAGCGTGACGACGTATTGGCGGTGCGGCGCGTTGTGCCAGTCCAGCGACGCGTGCGCCGGCGTCTCGCGAAAGAGGACGGAGACGGCGTCGACCATCGTGTAGTCGGCGATCGCGCCGCGCTCGACGTGTGAGTTGCCGTCGGCCCCGGTCGTGAGCCGGTACGCACGGATCATGCGTGCGTCTTACGCGTTCTCGACGAAAACCTTGCGGCCAGCCGGCACAGCAGGTAGACGAACGCGGCGGCGACCACCAGCACGACGGCGAGATCCCCCAAGCCGCCGAAACGCGCGAGCGTGTCGCCGCTGTGGCCGTCGAGAGCGTCGATTTGCGCCAACAGCTCGTCGGGCGTCCACGCGGTGCCGCCGCGCATGGCGACGATCGTGCCGGTGCGATCGATCGTGACGGTGTTCTCCGCGTGGATGATGCCGACGGCCGGGTCCGGGATGGCCGTGATGCCGAAGCGCGCGGCGAAATCGAGCGTCGGATCAGCGTCGCCGACGACCAGCGTCCAGCGGCGCGGGTCTTGGCCGAAGATCCGGCCGTAGCGGCGCAACACGGGCGGCCGGTCGTAGGCGGGATCGAGCGAGACCTCGACCAGCCGCAACGGACGGTTTCCCGCACTGTCCTGGAGGCGGCGGAACTTCGCGCTGATCAGCGGGCACATGCGCGCGTCCCGGCAACGCGTGTAGACGAAGGCCAGGACGACGTTCCGGCCGCGCAGCGACGAGAAGCGGAACGGCCGTCCCTCTTGATCGACGAAGGAAGGGACGTCGGGAACGCGGTCGCCGACGCGCAGCGGCGTCACGTGGCGCGGCGGTGAGCTGCCCGTATCGGTCAGCGGCTCGGTCGCCGTGCTGACCACGTTGCGCAGGGTCCACGGGTGGGTCCGGGTGTCGACCTCGGCGTCGATGGTGGCGCCGGCTTGCAGTTGTGCGGCCCGCGCGCGGGGAACGATACGGAACGGCATCGTCATCGCCGGCATCGATCCGAACGCGTCATGGCGAACGACGGCCGTCCCGTCTTTCGCGCTGACCGCGAGGACGACGCCGTGCAGGCGAGCGGCCGCGCCGGCCGTCCCTGGGATCACCCACATGATCGACACGAGCAGCATCATCCACGGGATCAAACCGAGCCGGCTCAGCGCCGACGATCGTGCGCGCACGCTCATTCGCCGCCCGTGGACGCGCAGCGAACGCGCGGTCGTGCTGTGGGGGTTCTTCGGCCGGCTGGCCATCGCGATCGAACCGCTGCTCTGTGGGCTGGTGTTCGCCGCGATCACCATCGGTGTGTTCATGGCGCCGCGGCTTTCGCCCAGATGGGTCAATCCCGACATCGTCATCATCGCCCCGGTCTTCGGCTTGGGCGTCATCGGCTGCGCGGTCTGGGCGCTCGGCGTCATGTTGGCGCCGGCGCGCGCGCTGCTCCACACGATGCGGCCGATCTACCGGGTCGACGGGTACATTCGCTATCGCCCGCGCGACGCCCACTCGGCCGCGAGCGAGAACGGCTACGTCGCGGTGCTCACCGAGGCGAGTGTGGTCGCCTGCGAGTGGCCGACGCTCGGCCCCGCCGAGCTGCCCTCGCTCAGCCGCCCGGCGCTGTGCGAGTTCTCCGAGTACGGCGGCGTTCACACCGTCGACGGCCGCCCGACCGGCGTGTTGCCGCGTCGTATCCCCGCGCTGGGCGTCGGCATCTCGCCGCGCAAGAGGGAGATCGTCTGATGTACATCTCGGTCATCACGCTCTACGTCGGCGACGTCGAACGCGCGATCGCGTTCTACACCGAGAAGCTCGGCTGGACCAAGACGATGGACGCCGCGATGGGCCCGGACATGCGCTGGGTGACGGTCGCGCCGCCCGGCGAGAAGACGCAGTTCACGCTGTTCCTCGATGCCGACGAACCCCGCGACGAGGGCAAGGTCATCATCGAGGTCGAGGACGTCGAAAAAACCGCCGCGCAGCTCACGCAGCGCGGCGTCGAGATCACGACTCCGCCGCGGCAAGAGCCGTGGGGCGGATGGGCGATGTTCAAGGACTCCGAGGGCAACCTCCTCGGGCTGCACTCGCCGCCGAGAGGCTAACCGAGCTTCAGGTTCAGCGTGTTGCTGGCCGGCCACAAGTGGCCGTAGCCGGACGTCGAGAGCACCATCGCGGCGACGGCGAAGATCAGGATGACACCGCACACGCCGGCCCAGATCACGAGCGACGGAATGCCGCTCGAGATCGGGACGCCGCGGTCGTCGGTTGGATCGTGCATGCGCTAGACTCCCGTGCTCGGCGTCGACGGCGAGACGTGCGGCAGAATGCCCAGACACGCCAGGATGACCAAACAGCAGCCGAAGGCCATCAGCCCCAGCAGCAGCTTGGTGACGATGTCGTCGAGCCCCATCTTCGGCCACTCACCCCGCAACCCGACGATCGCGAAGATGAACACCACAACGGCGCCGATCGCAGCGACGATCTTCTCTGTTCCCGCTAATGCGTCCATCTAACGGCGCTCCATTGAACGGTTCGACATGGCGCTATGCTGCTGCGCTCGCTCCATCACCGGTATCTCTTTCATCACCACAGATAAAACAGGAAGAACAGTGCGACCCAGATGACGTCGACGAAGTGCCAGTACAGGGTGCCGGCGGTGAGGCCGAAGTAGCGGTCCGTCGTGTAGACGCTGCGGCTGGTCTGCCACCACAGAACGATCAGGTAGCACACGCCCACGAAGACGTGGAAGCCGTGCATCCCGGTCAACGTGAAGAACGAGGCGCCGAAGATCGAGCCGCTCCAGCCGCCGATCTTGGCGTGCATGTACTCGTAGCCCTGACCGGCGAGGAAGCCCGCACCGAGCACGATCGTCAGCCCCATGAAGAGGTTGAACATCCCGCGCTTGGCGTGCCGCCAGCCCTCCATCGCGAAGTGCATCGTCACACCGGACCCGAACAGCACGACGGAGTTGAAGCAGGCGAACGCGACGTCGAGGCGCGGCAGCTGCTTGCCGTCCATGATCGGCGGCCATACCGGCGACACCGTCGTGCGCAGGTAGATGTACGCGAAGATGAACGACGAGAACAGGATGACGTCGGCGCACAGAAAGAGGACGAAGCCCAACAGACGCATGTCGCGCGTCTCGTTGTAGATCACCGTATCGTGGTGATCGTCGACCTCTCCGTGGCCGAGGTGGTAGCCTTGTTTGGCGACGGACACCGCCATGACGTGTTTCGTCGCCTCCTTAGTGAGTGGGAACCGGATGGGATTCCGCGGTCGGCGTCGCCTCGACGGCTCCCGGCGCCGCGTCGAGCCCGATGTACGGGAGCGGGTTGCCGAAGTCGTACGGAGCGGCCAGCACGGCCGGGATCTTCTTGTAGTTGTAGTACGGCGGCGGCGAGGAGATCATCCACTCCAGCGTGCGGCCGCCCCACGGATTCGGTCCCGCCGGCTTGCCGTGGCGGAACGTCCAGATCAGCATGTTGTAGAGGAAGATCAGCATCGAGAGGGCGAGGATGAACGAGCTGATCGACGCGAACTGGTTCCAGAACGTGTACTGCGGATCGTAGATCGCGACGCGACGCGGCATCCCCATCAAGCCGAGCCAGTGCATCGGCATGAACGTGCCGTTGAACGCGATGAACGTGATCCAGAAGTGGAGCTGGCCCAGCGTCTCGTTGTACATCTTCCCGGTGATCTTGGGCCACCAGTAGTAGAAGCCGGCGAACAGCCCCATCACCGAGCCGCCGTAGAGCACGTAGTGGAAGTGCGCGACCACGAAGTACGAGCCGTGCTCGTGGTAGTCGGCCGGGACCGCCGCCAGGAAGAACCCCGTCAGGCCGCCGCAGGTGAACGTGATCAGGAACGCCGTCGCGAACAGCATCGGCGTCTTCCAGTCGATCGAACCGCCCCACAGCGTGGCCATCCACGAGAAGATCTTCACGCCGGTCGGAATCGCGATCAGCATGGTCAGGATCATGAACGGCAGCTGCAGCCACGGCACCATGCCCGAGGTGAACATGTGGTGCGCCCAGACGGTGAAGCCGAGCAGCGCGATCGAGACGGTCGAGAACGCGACCATCTTGTAGCCGAAGATCGGCTTTTTCGAGAACGTCGGCAGCACTTCGGAGATGATCCCGAACACCGGCAGGATCATGATGTAGACCGCCGGGTGCGAGTAGAACCAGAACATGTGCTGCCAGAGCACCGGCGAGCCGCCGTGGGCCGGGTCGTAGAACGGCACGCCGAAGGTGCGCTCGATGAACAGCGCGGCCAGCGCGGCGCCCAGCGCGGTCGTCGCGACGAACAGCAGCGGGCTGGTGGCCAGCTGCGCCCAGACGAACAGCGGCATGCGGGTGAAGGTCATCCCGGGTGCGCGCATCTTGAGCATGGTCACCGCGAAGTTGATGCCGGTCAGCGTCGAGCTGACGCCCACCAGGAAGATCGCGATGCACCACAGCGACGTGCCGGGCGGCCCTTGCAGCGAGATCGGCGGGTACTCGGTCCAGCCCGCGTCGGGCGCGCCGACCAGGAACGAGCTGAACAGGATGATGCCGGCGACCGGGAACATCCAGAACGCCGCCAGGTTCAGCCACGGGAAGGCGACGTCGCGCGCTCCGATCTGCAGCGGCATCACGAAGTTGCCGAAGGCGCCGCTGACGAGCGGGATGATGACCATCCACACCATCGCCGAGCCGTGCATCGAGTAGATCGCGTTGTAGGTCGCCGGGGTGACGACCGCGCCGGTGGGGCTCATCAGCTGCGCGCGGATGATCTCGGCGAGGAGCCCCGCGATGAGGAAGAACAGGCCTCCCGTGATCATGTACTGGATCCCGATGACCTTGGCGTCGATCGAGAAGATGTACCTGCGGATGAAGCTCGTCGGTTCCGGGTGGATGTGGTCGAGGACCGCGTGATACGGTCCTGTCTTCACTCCGGGGGCGAGAGTCGCCATGTGCGGATCGTCTCCGTTATTTCTTCGAGAGGCTGACGAGGTAAGCGGTCAAGTTCGCGATGTCGGTGTTGTTGATCGCATTGACGGTCGCGCTGGGCATCGTGCCGATGTCTCCGGTGTACCCGTCGTGGATCAGCTTGGCGACGTTCGCCGGCGTCGGGGCGGCGCCGTTGACGAGCTTGGGATGCGCGGGATCGTTGAAGATGTGCCCGAGGCCCGGCCCGACGATCTTCTGCGAGAACTCGCCGGTCGAGTGGCACGCGGTGCACTTGCTCTGGAAGAGCGCCTGTCCGGCACTGGCCGAACCGCTGCTGACCGCCACCGCCGCGCCGGCGGCGCCGCCCGTCGCCGAAGTGCCGGTGGCACCCTGGGCCTTGAACCACTTGGCGAAGTCGGCTTGGCTCTGCACGACCACGGTCCCGTGCATCGCGCCGTGCGCGACGCCGCAGAACTCGCTGCAGACGATGCGGAACGTCCCGGTCTGCAGCGGCGTGATGCGGATCGTCGTGATCAGGCCCGGCACCATGTCGGCCTTGACGCGGAACTCGGGCAGCCAGAAGCCGTGGATGACGTCGCGCGAGGTGATCTGCACCGTCGTGGGCGTGTTGACCGGCAGGTGCAGCTCGCCGCTGACGACGTTCGCCAGCTTCGGATAGCGGAACTGGAAACCGAATTGATAGCCGATCGCTTCGACCGTCAGCACGTCGCCCTGCGTGTTCTGCAGATCGTCCCAGATCTTCACCGAGAAGATCGCCAGGATGATGATCAGGATCGTCGGGATGACGGTCCACCAGAACTCGAGCACGGGCGCGTCGTGGATCTGCACGCCGATGTGGTGCGGCGGCGCATCCTTCGGCCGGCGGAACACGATCCCGAAGTAGATCGTGTAGATCACGACCACGTTGAAGATGAAGGCCGCGACGCAGCCCAAGAAGCGGAACAGCGAGTCCGTCGCCGGTGCCGGCTCGCCGGCGGGGATCAACCCAACCGGCCATGGGCTCGTGGCGGTGAAATAGATCATGATCGCCGACACGACCACGATCAGGGCCGTGATCGGCCAGAAACCGGGGCCGAGGTTGGTCTTCGGCTTGACGACGCGCTGTGCCAACGGATCCTCTCTGGAACGGCCGTGCCGCCCTGCGCGCAGGACGGCTCGACGCCGCCTTTCTGCGCGTAGGTTCGCGATACTTCCGACTTCCGACTATGAAGAAGTGTTGAACGCCGCGCGAGGACTTCTCTCGGAACGAGCCGCCTGCTCGCGTATCGGGAAGGGCAGGCCTGCGCGGGTCAGCCGCGCGGAGCCGCGCTCACGAACCGCCGGACCAGCACGTCGAGGTTGGTGAGCGCCGTCCCGACCACCACCGCGGCGGCGCCGGCCGCGAACGCCGCCCGCAGATCGTCGGGCGTGCCCACCCCGCCCTCGCACACGGCGAACGCGCCGCTGCGCGCGCACGCACGCACCAGCGCGAGCGCCGGCAGCGGGGTGCCGCGCGTCTCCTCGGTGTAACCGCACAGCGTCGTCGCGATCAGGTCTGCTCCCGCGGCGGCCGCGGCCTCGACCTCGGCGACCTGCGCGCAGTCGGCCATGGCCAACGCGCCGGCCGCGTGCACCGCCGCCACCACGGCCCCGACGTCGCGGCCGTCGGGACGCGGACGCCCGGTCGCGTCGAAGGCGACGATCTCGGCGCCGGCCGCGGTCACCTCCGCGATCTCGCGCGCGCCGGCCGTGATGTAGGGCGCGTAGCCGGGGTAGGCGCGCTTGACGATCCCGATCACCGGCACGCCGACGGCGCGCCGTACCGCACCGATGCGGGCCAAACCCTCGACCCGCAAGCCGACGGCGCCGTTGGCGACGGCGACGCGGCCGAGCAGCGCGATCGCCGCGGGCGCGTTGAGCGCCGAGTCGGCCTCGGCTTGGACCGAGACGATCAGCCCGCCGCGCAGCCGCTCGAGGACCGGGTTCACGCCGGGGCGAGCCGCGCGGGACGGCCGAGAGCCGCGTCGTCGAAGGCCAGCAGCGCCGCGCCGGCCGCCGGCTCGTAGAGCGGCTCGACGACGACGGCCTGCGGCACGAGCCGGCCGAGCCGCTCGCCGACCCGGGCCCGGAAGTCCGCGTTGGCGAGCAGGCCGCCGATGAACGCGACCGGAGCCGGCTGGTCCAGCCCGAGCCGGGCCAACAGGGTGGCGGCGAGCTCGGCCAGCGCGTCCGCCGCCCGGTCGACGATCGCCGCGGCGTCCGCGTCGCCGAGCCGCGCCGCGTCGAACACGACCCGGGCGAAGCCGGCCAGCGTTGCCCGCGAAAGCCGGCCCTGGATCGCCGCCGTCGCCAGCGCGCGCAGGTCGGGCCGGTCGTAGAAGGCCAGCGCCGCGTCGCCCAACGGGTGGCGGCCGCCGGCGTCGTCGGTCAGCATCGCGGCCGCCAGCGCGTCGCGCGCGACGGCGAACGCGCTGCCCGCGTCGCCGAACAGGTAGCCCCACCCGCCGATCCGCAGGCCGCGCCCCGCGGCGTCCTCGCCGTACGCGACCGATCCCGTTCCCGCGATCACGACCGCGGCGGGGCGCGCCGGGATCGCCCCGGCCAGCGCGATGGTGGCGTCGTGACACATGCGCACGCTGCCCGCGCGCAGCGTCGGCGCGGCGCCGTCGAAATGCTGGTCCCAGCCCGAGAGCCCGATGCGCACGGCCGCCAGCGGCGCGTCGGCGGCCAGGCCGGCCGCGACCAGCGCGGCCGCGAGGGCGACGCCGACCGCGTCGGCCGCCGTGTGCGAGCCGGGCGGCTCGTCGACGTGCGCGGCCGGCCCGGCCGCGCCGCGACCGACGATGCGCCCGTCTTCTGCGACCACCACCGCCAGCGTCGAGGACTGCCCGCCGTCGATGCCGGCAACGTACCGCATCAGGGTTCCGCCGTCAGCGCGGCCGCGAAGGCGTCGGCCGCGCGTTCGCGCGCGGCGCGGTCGCGCAGGCGCGGGATCTCGCCGATCGCCTCGCGATGGTGATACAGCTCGTGCGCGATCGCGCGATCGATCGCCTCGCGCACCGCGCACGACGAGCCGCTCGGCAGGACGCGCTCGTTGACGCGGATGGTCGGACCGTCCGGATCGTATTCGGCCGTCAGCGTGGTCCCGTCCCACGCGCCCAGATCGGCCACCTCGACGCGCACGCCGTAGTCGGCGGCCAGCCGGCGAACGTCAGGCACGCACCGGCTCGTGGCGGCGCAAGTCGACGCCGTCGGCGATCAGCCGCCGGCGCAGCGCTTCGACGTCGAGCGCGCGCGGCGTCGTCCCGCTGCGCAGCGAGAGCGCCATCGCGGTTCCCGCCGCTTGGCCCAGCGTCATCACCGTCGGCGTCAGCCGCGTCGACGCCAGCGCTTCGTGGGTGGTCGAGATGCAGCGTCCAGCGACCAGCAGATCCTCGATGCCGACCGGCACCATGCAGCGGTACGGAATCTCGTACGAGGCGCCGGGCGGCAGCCGATGCGTCGTCGTGCCGCTGCCGCTGGGATTGTGGATGTCGATCGGATAGGCGCTGCGCGCGACGGCGTCGGGAAACGTGCGCGCGTGCAGGACGTCGTCGGCCGTCAGCGTGTAGTCGCCGACGATGCGCCGTCCTTCGCGGATGCCGATCTGCGTCGCGGTCGCGGCCAGCCGTGCGTTGGCGAAGCCCGGCACGTCGCGCTTGAAGAACGCGACCAGCTGCATGACCTGCGCGCGCGCTTCGATCTCGGCCCGCGTGAGCGAATCGGGGTCGAGCGGGTCGACGTCGACGACGCGCGTCATGTTGACGGTGACTTCGTCGGGAAACGGCGTGGCGAACAACGAGACCAGCTCGCGCGGCACGGTGACCTCGCCGCGCTCGCGCGCCGCGTCCCACAGCTCGTACAGCCCGGCGACCGCCGTCAGCGCGCCGGCGGTGCGCTCGTGCGTCTTGAGCGAGCTGCGCATCTGCTCGGGATGCCGCCGCACGTAGGCCGCCAGCGTCTCGACGTCGACGTGCGAGAGACGGAACATCAGGCTGGCCGGCTGCACACGCCCGCGCGTATCGCCCTGCTGCGTCGGCACGCCCGCGCCGAACGCCACCAGCGCGTCGGCGGTCGCGTCGACGGTGCGCTTGGCACGCAAGCTGCGCACGCCGCCGACGGTGGCGACACGCACCCCCGCGACGCGGCCGCTCGAAACGATCGGCTCGAGGAACCACGCGTGCAGCAACAGCGACACGCCGCTCTCGCGCATCAGGTCGAACAGCAGCGCCTTGTGCAGCTCGGGGTCGAACGGGGTGATCGTCGGGACGTAGTCCGACGCGTCGTGCAGGTGGCCCGGCGATCCGCCGCTGGCCATCAGCCGCTCGACGATCTCTTGCGCGATCCCGCCGACGATGCGCTCTTCGCCGGAATGGAAGGTCATCCACGGACCGACCATCGCGGCGGTGGCCGTCCCGCCCAGGAAGCCGTAGCGCTCAACCAGCTGGACGCGGGCCCCGGTGCGCGCCGCGGCAATCGCCGCCGCGCAGCCGGCGTTGCCCCCGCCGACGACCAGGACGTCGTATTCGCGCATCGCCCGCGAGGTTCGCGCCGCCGCGGGCCGCGTCCGCCCGGCGAGGCGTGCGCTGCGTCCAGCGGAAGCAGGCTGCCGGCTGCGAAGGACCGGGTGATGCGCCGAGCCGACTTCTTGGCCTTCACCGGAGCGACGCTGGCGGGGCCGTCATCGACCCGGCCGCCGTTCGCGCGCGCCTCGGACGCCGACCCGTTCGTCGCGCTCGAGAAGCACGGCGGCGGCCGGCTCGGCGTGGCCGCCCTCGATCTGGGCAGCGCCGCGCGCTTGGCGCATCGCGGCGCGGAGCGCTTCCCGCTCGGCGGCCTATGGCGACTGCCGCTGGTGATGACGGCGCTGGCCCGCGTCGACGCCGGCGACGACAAGCTCGAGCGCCAAATCGCGTTCGGGCCGTCCGACCTCGAGGGCGGCGCCAGCGCGCTGGCGCGCCGCTACCCCGCGGGCGGCGTGCTCACGCTGGGCAAGCTGTGCGCGTATGCGATCGTCTACGGCGACGACACGGCGGCCGACCTGCTGGCACCGCTGATCGGCGGCCCGGCCGCCATCACGGCCTACCTGCGCACGATCGGCGTGCGCGGCATCCGCGTCGACCGATTGGCGCGCCGCCGCCCGCTGCACGTCGACGTCCACGACGAGCGCGACAGCGCGACGCCCGACTCGACGGCGCACCTGCTCGAGCAGCTCGGCAGTGAGTCGCCGCTCTCGGACGAGTCGACGACCCTGCTGATCACCTGGATGCGCGCCACCGTCAACAGCCGCGCGCAGCTACGCGCCGGCGTCCCGGCGGGCTGGACCGTCAGCGACGTCAGCGGCGGCGCCGTGAACCTCGCCGCCGACGCCGGCCTGCTCACGCCCAGCGCCGGCGCTTCGCTCGCGGTGGTGTGCTTCGCGCTCGACTTCGACGGCGTCGGCGACGCGAACGCCGCCATCGCCGCGTGCGCGCGCACCGTCACCGCGCGCTTCGCGCGGACTATGCCCGCTTCGGGACGGTGATCGCGACGACCGGCTCGCCGGCGTCGACGCCGGCCAGCTCGTCGCGCGCGAGCGCCAGGATCTGTGCCGCCTCGCCGAGGCCGGCGAACTCGCCGATGCGCGCGCCGCGCAACACGAACACGTCGGGCAACGCGCGGCCGACGTCGCCGAAGGTCGTCGCATCGTCGACCAGCCCCGGCAGGATGCTCTCGAGCGCGCCCGCGCGCAGCGCCAGAACGGTCGCGCCGGTCAGGGTCAGCCGCACGACGGCGCGTTCGTCGACGATCGCGGCGGCGCGCCCGGCGCCGTAGACGGTCAGCGCGCCCGTCTGCGCCAGCGCGCGCGGCGCGTCCGGCGCCACGTGCAAGTGCGCCGCCGCCGCCGCGCGCCGTTCCGGCTCGGTCGCGAGCACGCCGCTCTGCGCCCCGTCGACCAGCGCGGTCGCGCCCGAGGCGGTCGCCCGCACGCGGTTGCGCGCGGTGTCGACTTCCACCACCACCTCGATGCGATCGGGAGCGGCGCCCGACGCCGTCGCGGCGTCGATCGCCTCGCGGCGAATGCGGGCCAGATCGTCGGCCGACGGATCGACGACGGTGCGTTCGACGACGTCGCGCACCAGCGCCAGCGCGACGCCCAGCGGCGAGATCACCTCGGCGTCGCGCGCCAGCCGGTGCGTCAACCCCAGGCGCTGCGCGGCGTACGGGATCAGCGCCGCCGCGCCGCCGCCGCCGCCGACCAGCTCGACGGTCGCGCGGTCGAGGCCGTAGTCGGCGATCAGCTCGTCGAGCGTCGCGCGCAAGCGTTCCGTCGCGCGGTCGAGGATCGCGCGCGCGACGCCGTCGGCGTCCAGGCCGAGCAGCGGGGCGATCCGTTCGCAGGCCAGCCGCGCCGCCGCGGCGTCGCCGCGCGCGAACGCCGTCGGCGGCACGACGCCCAGCAGGTTGGCCGCGCAGGTCGGCGTGATCGCGATCCGCTCGCCGTTCGCGCCGCGTAGCGCGACGACGCCGTCGGCGAGGTCGGGCACGGCGCTCGCGACGAGGTCGGGCGTGAACGAGGCGTAGCGATAGCCGGCGATGTGCGCCGAGCGCGGGCCGACCTCGACGATCGCACCGTGCGCGACACGCGCCAGCGAACCGCCCGCGACGGCGATCGTGCGCACGTCGAGCGTGCGCAGCAGCGTGCGATGGCCGCCGATGCGCGCGGGCCGCATCTGCGGGCGGCCGCGCACGATCGCCGAGCAGTCGGCGCTCGTCCCGCCGACCTCGACGAACAGCCCGTCGGTGACGTTCTCGTGGAACAGCGCGCCGGCAATCCCCGCCGCGGGTCCGGAAAGCATCGTCAGGATCGGCCGCCGCTCGACCTCGGCCACGTCCATCACACCGCCGTCGCTGCGCATGATCATCAGCGGCGCCGGGATGCGGGCGTTGGTCACCGCGCCGGCCGTCATGCGCGCCGTGCGCAGCATGCGCGGCAGGATCGCCGCGTTGAGCGCGGCCGTGCGCGTGCGCGCGCGCAGCCCGTACTGCGTCGACACCTCGGCGCCGCCGGTCGCCGCCAACCCGGACGCGCGCGCGGCCACGACCAGCGCGTGCTCCGCGTCGGGACGGTCGACCGCGAACGGCGCGCTCACCGCCAACGCCTCGACGCCGGCGGCATGCGCCGCCGCGAGCGGGTCACCGGCGCGCGGGTCGAGCCAGCGCGGCGCGAACCGCACCCCGTCGGCCAGCGCGAACGGCGCGAAGCGCGCGAAGGCGCGCGCCACCGGACCGCCGAGCGGCACGATCCCGACCTGCGCGACGTCGCCTTCGAGCAGCGCGTTGGTCGCCTGCGTCGTCGAGTGCGCGATGAACGCGATCGCGCTCGGGTCGATCGCATGCTCGCGCAACAACCGCTCCAGCCCGGCCACGATCCCGGCCGCCACGCCGTCCGGATGGTCGTGGGTCGTCGGCAGCTTGACCGACGCGACCAGCGAGCGCGTCGCCGCGTCGACGGCGACCACGTCCGTGAACGTGCCGCCGACGTCGATCCCGATGCGCAGCCGCGGAGCGGTCATCCGCCGTCGGCGCCGGTCTCCGCGACGTCCACGAACGTCGCCAACCGCATCGTCACCGTACCGTCGCGTTCGTAGGCCGCGAACACGCTGCGCAGGTCGTTCGCGAGCGCCTCGCCGGCGGCGCCTTCCTTGGGCAGGTACGAGCTGCTGCGCGCCCGCGCCAGCAGGCCGTCGAGATCGAACTCCTGCGCGTTGCGGAAGGCCAGCTCGCGATACGCGTGCCACGCGCGGTAGGAGCCGAACGCGGCCCGCGCGCGCTCGCGGCGCCGCTCGGTGTCGTCGGTCGCGTGGCGGCGAATCGTGGCGCCGTAATCGGCGGTGAACGCGTCGGACTCGTCGCGCTCGTTGTAGACCAGCGCGGCGCGACCCGCCGGCCGCAGGATGCGCGTGATCTCGCGCAGCGCTTCCTCGTGGTCGAACCAGTGGAAGGCCTGGAAGATCGTCACCAGGTCGATCGAGGCTTCTTCGAGTCCGGTGTGCTCCGCGGTGCCGTCGACCCATTCGATCCGCGGGGCCGGCGCCGCGGCGGCGCGCATCGCCGCGTTCGGCTCGACCGCGTAGACGACCGCGCCGCGCTGCGCCAGCAGCCGCGTCGAGATGCCCGTCCCGGCGCCGAGATCGGCGACCGCGACGTCGGCCGCGTCACCGAGACCGTCGAAGAGCGCATCGATCGCGGCGTCCGGATACGACGGCCGCGCGGCGACGTAATCGCGCGCGCGGTCGCTGAAGCGGCCGGTCGGGTTCACCCGACGGTCAGTTCGACCGGGATGTTCCCACGCGTCGCGTTCGAGTAGGGGCACACCTTGTGCGCCTCTTCGACCAAGTGCTGCGCCTGGTCGTGCGGGATGCCCGGCAGCGTGACGTGCAGCGCGACCTGAATGTTGAGCGCGCCGTCCGGCTTCTGCAGAAGGCCGACTTCGGAGTCGATCGAGGCGTCCTTGGGCAGCTCGACGCCGGCCTTGCCCGCGACCAGCCCCAGCGCGCCCATGAAGCACGCCGCGTAGCCGACCGCGAACAATTGTTCGGGATTGGTCCCCTCGCCGGTGCCGCCCATCTCGCCGGGCTTGCGCAGCGTGACGCTGAGCTTGCCGTCGTCGCTGCGTCCTTCGCCGTCCCGGCCCCCGACGACGTGTCCCTTGGCCGTGTAGAAGATCTTCGGTCGTACGTTCATCGCCATAGCGAGCCCCACGACCCGGCCCAGCCGCGCCCGGATTCACTCATGCCAGCGCGGCCGCCAGCTCGTCGTAGAGGTACGTCATCGTCTCGATGCCGCCGAAGAATTGGTGCAGATCGAACTTCTCGTTGGGCGCGTGGATGGCGTCGTCGGGGAGGCCGACGCCGATCAGCACCTGCGGCAGGTGCAGGATGCGGTCGAAGGACGAGACCGGGCCGATCGTGCCGCCCGTGCCGATGAAGACCGGCGGCTTGCCGAAGCCGCGCTCCATCGCGCGCGCGGCCGCCAGCACCGCCGGATGGTCGCGCGAGGTTTCGACGGCGCGCGTGTCGCCGTGCGCTTCGACCTCGACGCGCACGCCCTTCGGCGCCACCCGCTGGACGAAGGTCGAGACCGCGTGCTTGATCGCTTCGGGGTCCTGATGTGAGACCAGCCGCGCCGACAGCTTGGCGCGCGCGAACGAGGGGATGATCGTCTTCGAGCCGGCGCCCTGATAGCCGCCGTACATCCCGTTGACCTCGAGCGTCGGCCGGAACCACATCCGCTCGAGCGGCAGGCGCGCGTTCTCGCCGGCCAGCTCGGGGACGCCGAGCGCGTTCGCCTCTTTGCCCGGATCGAACGGCAGCGCGGCGATCTCGGCGCGCTCGTACGGCGCCAGCTCGCGCACGTCGTCGTAGAAGCCCGGCACCGTGACGCGGCCGTGTCCGTCCTTGAGCGCGACGAGGATCTGCGCCAGCGCCTCGAGCGGGTTCTTCACGACCCCACCGTAGTAACCCGAGTGCAGGTCGCTGGTGGGACCGTGCACGGTGATCTCCCAGAACACCATCCCGCGCAGCGAGGTCGTCAGCGACGGCACGTCTTCGGCGAACACCGCGGTGTCGGAGACGACGACGACGTCGCACGCCAGCCGCTCGCGCTCGCGGGCCAAGAACGACTCGAAGTTCGGCGAACCGATCTCTTCTTCGCCTTCGATGACGATCTTGACGTTGAGCGGCAGCCGGCCGTTGAGGCGCAGGTGCGCTTCGATCGCGGCCAGGTGCATGAGGTTTTGCCCCTTGTCGTCGACGGCACCGCGGCCGAAGATCTTGTCGTCGCGCACCTGCGCGTCGAACGGCGGCGAGATCCACAAGTCGAGCGGGTCGACCGGCTGCACGTCGTGGTGGCCGTAGATCAGGATCGTCGGCGCGCCCGGTGCGCCGAGCCACTCGCCGTACGCGACCGGATGGCCGCCGGTTTCGAGCACCTCGGCGACCGGGAGCCCGGCCGCGCGCATCCGCGCGACGGCATGCTCGGCGGAACGCCGCACGTCGGCGGCCCGGTCGGGCTGCGCGGAGATCGAGGGGATCGCGATCCACTCGCGCAGCTCGTCGAGGTAGCGATCGTGGTTGGCTTTGACGTGCGCGATGAGGGCGTCGGCGTGGGGTGCGAGCATGGCGCTCACTTCGCCACGCCGGCGCGATCCTCTATCGCGGCGCCGGCCAGTCGGGGTGCAGCATGTAGGCCGGCGCCGCGGTCGGGGCCGGGGCGGGCGCCGGCGCGTCGGCGAGCTCGCTCTCGCGCGGTTGGTCCAGGTCGATGCGCACGCGCAGCCGCCACGCACCGATGACCAGGGAGAAATGCGTTGCCAGCAGGGTCATGTTCAGGCCTCCCGCGTCACCCAGAGCTGGACGGACGCGACGAGTGCGACGATGGCGATGACGGCGGCGACGAGGGCGCGCCAACCGACCGAGAGGCCGACGACGCTCGCGTCGGCGTTGTGGTGTTCCGAGCCGCCCAGGCTGCCGATCCACGTCAACGGGCTCACGTACTCGAGCCCGACCAGCGGCAGATGGAACGGGGCGGGCAGCGGCAGATGCGCCAGTCCGGGGACGAGGAACATCGCGGCCCAGATCGCGCCGGCGAGCACGCCGCCGCGTCCCGTCAAGCGTGCCGACCCGAGCCGAATGTACGCGTAGAGCATGAACGATCCCGACAGGACGATCGCGATCGTTCCGGCCGAGCCGCTATCGAACCAGAGCCGGTTCGCCACGCCGACGAAGGCGGCGATGAGTACTTCGCCCGCCAGCACGATCAAGTACGCCAACAGCATCGCCACGGCGTCGACCGCGAAGTAGCGCCAGGCGATGGCGGTGCGTGTCGCCGGGCGGGTCCAGAGGATCGCGAGCGTGGTGCCTTCGGCGCTGATGTTGCCGCCCAGGAAGGACGCAGCGATCAGCGGTCCGATGCCGCCGATCGCGAGCAGCCACGTCATCGGGATCGCGCTCGGGCGATCGACGTGACCGTGACTGCTCAGCAGGCTCCAAACGGCCAGCACGACCTGCAGCGCGACGATGGCCGCGATCCAGAACAACAGGCGGCGCGCGCGCAGCACTTCAACGTAGGTCATTCGTGGAGTCCTCCGTCGTCGACGGCGTCGAGGAACAAATCTTCGAGGGAGCGATCGAGCACGCGCACGCTGACGGCGCCCAGCGCACCCAGCCGTGCGGCGACCGAATCGGCGCGGCCGTTCGCGTGCAGTCGCACGCTGGTGCCGGCGCGCTCGACTTTCATCTCGCCCAACGCGCTCAAGTCGGGCGGCGTACCGTCGAAGGTCGCTTCGACGACGCGCGAGGCTTCGCGCAGATCGTCGAGCTCGCCGGCGACGACGATCTTGCCGTCGCGCATGATGGCGATGCGATCGGCGGCGCGGTCGACCTGTCCGATCTGGTGCGAGGAGAGCAGGATCGCGGCGCCGGACGTCGCCGCGTCGACGAACAGGTCGAGCACGACGCGCTGCATGACCGGATCGAGACCGCTGGCCGGCTCGTCGAGAATCAGGATGTTCGGCCGCGTCGAGAGCGCGACGATCAGCGAGAGCGCCGTCTGCTGGCCTTTGGAGAGCTTCTTCGCCTTCTTCTTGGGATCGAGGCGGAACGTCGCCAGCAGCTCCGAAGCGAACGCGGCGTCGTAGCGCGGCTGCGTCCGGCGCGCGAATTCGAGATGCTGCGCGACCGTCAGCCAACCGTAGAGCGCGGGGCGCTCCGGGACGTAGCCGAGGTGCTCGAAGGTGTGCGGCGTCAACGGCTTGCCGTCCAGGCGCACCTCACCGGAATCCGGCGTGGTGAAGCCCAGCAGGCAGCGGAACGTCGTCGTCTTGCCGGCGCCGTTGCGTCCGAGCAGCCCGCAGACCGAGCCGGCCGGCACGTCGAGCGAGACGTCGTCGGCCGCGAGCACGCCGCCGTAGCGTTTGGTGAGACCGCGAACGGCGATCATGCTTCTTCCTCCTTGGTGCGATCTTCGGGATACCAGCGCGTCACGGACGCGTCGACGATGGAGCGGAGTTCATCCTGGGTGAGGCCCAGCGCGCGTGCTTCGCGCACCGCCCCGTCGAGGGCACTGGTGGCGACGTCGTTGGCGGCGCGGCGCGCCTCTCCGAGCGCACCGTCCTCGCGGACGAACGAGCCGCGTCCGGGCGCGGTGGCGATGACGCCGTCGCGCTCGAGGTCCCGGTACACCCGGGCCACGGTGTTCGCGTTGAGCTTGAGGTCGAGGGCGAGCCCCTTCACGGTCGGCAGACGCTCACCCGGCGAAAGGGCACCCACCGCGATGGCTCGCTTGATTTGTTCGGCGAGCTGCACATAGAGCGGGGCGCCACCGTGCGGGTCGACCGAGAAGAAGGCGGGCGGCAAGACGGTTACAGCGTGACGCCCCAGCCGCGGAAGAGCGAGCCGTCGCGCGGCGTGCGGATCAGGGTCGGACCGACGGGGATCGGGCTGGGGGCGGGGCGGCGGACCGGGCGGGTGCTGTCCATGATGTCTCTCCTGCGCTTGCGTTCGTGTGAGTCGTATTAGTTGAACTATCTGAACTAGTTATACTAATCCGACTAGCACAAGTCAAGAGGTCCGCCGCGAAATTTTTCGGCGCGGGACGGCCCCCCGGGTCAATGCCCCCCGGCGAGCGCCCGGTCGACGTCGGCCTCGAGCCGTGTCAACGGAACCTCGCCGTTCTCGACCGCAACGATGCGACGATCGGCCCCGACGACGTAGATGGCCGGAAAGCTCGAGACGCCGTAGTCGAACGCGGCGTCGTAGAGCCCGTCGAAGCCGATCCGGTACGTGGTACGGAAGCGTTGCGCGAACGTGCGCAGGTCGGCATCGGTCAGCACCGAGGTGCGGTCGAAGCCGAACGGGCTGGCGGGAACCGCGATGACGTCGACGCGCGTCCCGTCGGCTTGCTGCAGCGCGTTCAGCACTGCGGTCATGCGCTGGCAATGCGGGCACCAGACCGCGAAGAACTCGACGACGTACGGCCGGCCGGTCGTCGTGCTGTCGAACGGACCGGCCGCCGTGGACTCCCGAATCGCCGGTGCGGTCGCGCCGACGGCGAGCTCGACGTCGCCCATGGCCGTGGCGCGCGCGAACGTGGCCGAGCCCAACGCGAGCGCGACGAGCAGACAGCGCGCGATCGCCGGAGCGTGCGGAAAACGAGTGCCGATCACGACGATCGCGATCCGTCCCGGGCGTACGGAGCTCCTGCCGTCAGCGGTGCGTCAACCCGCCGGGCGGCGCGTGCCTTCGATCTCTTGCGTGCGCAGCCAGGTCGTGCCGCCGTCGTCGGAGATCTCGCCGGTCCAAGAGAAGCGCTCGGCTTCGATCGAGACGAACGCCCAGCGCACGCGGCGTCCGGGCGGATCGGCGAGCGTCGCGTCGAGCACGATCCGTTCGTCGATCACCCGTCCGACGAACGGGAGGAGCACGTTGCGCGCGGGACAGATCCAGGTCGAGCGGAAGCCGTCGATCTTCGGATCGTAGAAGCGGATCGTCGTCCCGACGACGGCGGCGCCGTCGAAGGCCCAGATGTCGACGATCGCCAGGCCTTGCAGACCCCAGCCGAAGCGCACGTAGCCGGTGCCGTCGATCCGCTCGCCGCTGCCGCGATGGTGGACGTAGCAAAGGTCCCAGCTGCCGACGAGCGGTGCGAACGCCGCCATCGGTCCGGCCGCGGCGGCGGCCACGGTGTCACTGATGAGGTCGGCGGCGATTGCCGCCACGAGCGTCGTCATGCGCCGATCGTAGTCCGACTGCCGCGCCGGCGGCTTGGCGAATCTTGCGCGCTACCTAGCCGCGGAACGGCTCGCCCAGCGCGACGTGGCCGGCGGGACCGCCGACGCGGCCGCGCTCGACGTCGAAGGTGTGCGGCTTGCCGTCGTACGCGCGCAGCTCGCTCTGATAGGTGCCGTACTCCCACCAGAACTTGCCGTCGATCTTGTCGACGACGTCGCCCGTGCGCAGCCCCGCGCGGTAGGCCGGGCCGCCGGGCCGCACCAGCGCGCGCAGGTAGCCGTCGCTGGGCTTGAAGAGCACGTAGAAATAGGTCGGCGCCGGTTTGGCGGGATCGAACGCGAGCCCGTGCTGCAAGACTTCCGCGGCGTAGGCCGGCTGCTCGCGCATCCACGTGCGCAGGCGGAACAGCGCGGCGAGCGCGGCGTCGCGCACGTCGCCCTGGTTGTGCCACTGGTCGACGCTCCAGCCCGCGCAGTCGAGCAGCTCGACGCCGACGTCGACGCCCTCGTGCAGCAGCGGCGAGACCGTCACCCGCAGCGCGGCGGCGTAGGGTTTGACGGCGCAGTCGCTCGCCGACGGATCGCCGTCGATCGCGATCGCGCGATAACCCGACCAGCCGCGCGCGATCGCGGCCTGTATCAGGTGCGCGGCGATCCCGCCGTCGGGCGTGCCGTCTCCCAGCACCGCCAGCGTCCCGTTCGCCGTCACCGGCGCTTCGAGCCCGGCCGCGAGCGTCGCGGCGCTCGCCGCGCGCGGCGCGAACGGCGCCGGATGGAA